>OBEQ011785025.1_pt1 | contig 93222 bp, 85 predicted proteins | sample 1670901 | NCBI WGS metagenome assembly OBEQ01 (sample SAMEA104232315, study PRJEB22302) | groundwater metagenome | biome: forest; feature: aquifer; material: groundwater | place: USA | collected 2011-08-07 | depth 5.4 m | reverse complement strand
TACCCCGGCCGCATGGAAGGGGCACCTGCGGTGTGGGGAGACGATGGTGGGCGGGAGTGGCGAACGACCCGCAGGGCAGCGGCCGGGTACCCCGGCCGCTGAGTGAGCGCGACCAGGAGACACAGTGTTCGTGAAGGTGTGCGGGATCACGAACGAGGAGGACGCGCTCCTGGCGGTCGCCCTGGGTGCGGACGCGCTGGGATTTGTGCTCGCGCCGGGGAGTCGCCGCCAAGTCACTCCCGACACCGCCCGCGAGATCCTGCATCGCCTCCCACACGAGGTCGTGACCGTGGGTGTGTTCCGCGACGAGCGGCCCGAACGGGTCGTCGAGATCGTCAACGGGATCGGCCTCGGCGGGGCGCAGCTGCACGGCCGCGAGCCCCTTTCGGAGGTGCGGTGGGTGCGGGAGCGCGTGCGGTTCGTGATCCAGGCGTTCACGGCCGGTGAGAAGGCGTTGGCGGCGGCGGGCGACAGCCCGGCCGACATCGTGCTCGTCGATTCGCCCGCGCCCGGCTCGGGCCAGGTCTTCGACTGGACGCTCGCCGAGGGCGCGCCCGGCGGGATCCGGCTGCTGCTCGCGGGCGGCCTCGACGCGGAGAACGTCGGCGAGGCGATCCGTAAGGTGCGGCCGTGGGGCGTCGACGTCTCGACCGGGGTGGAGGCCACGGCCGGCCGCAAGGATGCGCGCAAGCTCCGACGGTTCATCGAGGCGGCCAGGGACGCGGCCGCGGCGCTCGCGGCCGACGAGCGCCCGCCGAGCCCGCCCGAGGCCCCCTACGACTGGGCCGACGACGAGCTCGGCCCGGGCTGACGGCCCGGCCTGACGCCAACGCCGGAGCCACCGCTGTAGACGAAACGGCGCCGCCGGCTGGCGCTTGGCGATCTCACTCGCCGCTCGGCGCGGGGTGACTTCGGGGACCACGGCGGTGATACTCGACCGCGTGACTGCGCGTACCGCGGTGGTCCTTGCGGGACTGATGGTTTTGGCCGGATGCGGTGGTTCCGGGCACCAGACGCGCTCAAACGGGAGCACGACCTCGGTGGCCACGACAACTCCGATCGCTGCGAACGGGGCCTGCTCGCCGACCGGCTCGCGACGTATCGTCGAGCAGTTCGTGCGTGGGTACAGCAGTCGAGGCGGTAGCGCGGATGTCCTCGTCGCGAACGACGAGCGGTTTCGCTGGTTCTCCGCTCCGGACCGCATCCAGGCCGCGGCCGGGAACCGGACCACGCTCGGCACATATCTCGGTGCGCGTGCGCGGGCCGGCATTCGGGACGCCATCGTGGTCTTCCACTACAACGGCACCTCGAGTTCAGCCTCGCCCCCGTATGGGAACTTCGACTTCGTGCTCCAGCGGTCGATCGGGGCAACAGGCACATCGGTCATCGGCAAGGGCGCACTCGCGTGTTCCGACGGCAAGATCATCGTCTGGTCAGAAGGCCGGCCAAGCTGAGGTGCACCAAGCACCGAACCGATCGCAGCTATGTGCGCCAGCAGGTCGAGACGGTGGCCGATCCGCAGGCCAAGCACTCATCAGGTCACGCGATTGGTGGTCGCCGCCGTCTCAGCGACCGTCGCGGGTGTCGAAGACCTCGAAAATCTGAAGCACATTGCCATCAGGGTCCTGGAAACTTGCGAACCGTCCCCACTGCTCTTTCGTTACAGGTCCGCACGCGACGCCCGCTCCTTCTAGTCGTTCGCGCGATTCATCTACGTCGTCCACGATGAAGGCCAGCTCGATTGCGGCGCGTCCCGACCCTCGAGGCGAGTCACGTCCAAAGCTCTTGGCGTCGAAGAGTTCGAGGATGACCCTGCCCGCCGAGAGTGACGCCCAGTTGACAAGTGGAACGGACGGCGGACCGGGATCGATGTCATGTACCTGAAGTCCAAGGCGATCGCGGTAGAAGCGAAGCGCCTCCTCGAAGTCGCTGACGAACAAGTTGACCTGGAATAGATTCATTCGCCGCCACCGTGTCGTCTCGGGTCGGCCTGGCACCCGCACAGATTGCCCTGAGGAGAGCACGCGCACCCAAGCCTCGCCTCAAGGAACATTTGCCGAACGCTGGGGTGAGCCAGCCTCATGTCCCTTGGGGAGTATGTAACTCGAGCGGTACGCTCGCGCGCCGCGGAGGAGGAGCGATGTGCCGGCTCGGATGAAGTCGCTGGGCGCCGTGAGTCTAGTGGCGCTGCTCAGTGTCGCCGTCTGGCATCCCCCGCTCCTGGTGACGTCCGCCCCTCTGTTCCCCCCGGTCATGCTCGCTGTGCTGGTCGGGTTCACGTCCCGATACTCATCGGCGCATCCGCGTTCGCTGATCGCGAGCGCAACGGCAGTGACCACGGTTCTCCTTACCGTTACCGTAATCATCGAACGCGACCGCTGGGAGCGTGTCGACACCTTGGTTCTCGTGTACGCAATCGTCGTCGCTGAGGTCGCGGCGCTGACCGCGATCGCGGCATGGATGGGTACGAAAGCGCGGTTGGGCAGGGTCACCGGTCGCTAATCGGCTCAGGCCTCCCGCCGGGATCTCGCCCCCGGTCATGATGGGCGAGCTGGAAGCCGTCGTGCACAGGCCGGACACCGCCGAACTCGATGATTGGCCCGCTCCGCAGGGGCGTGTTTATCGCACGCTGGCTGCACGGCGACTCCCGTATCATGGCCCCCTCGTCCTGGCCGCATCGACGCCGCCTCGCACCGCAGGAGCTCGCATGACCGCACCCGTCCGAGGCGAGCGTGTTCGCCTCGGCCCACCCGGCCCGGAGCCGATCGGCCTCGGCCGCTTCGGCGAGTTCGGTGGCCGCTTCGTGCCCGAGACACTCATCGCCGCGCTCGACCAGCTCGAGCGTGAGTTCCGTGCGGCCTGGGCATCAGAGGAGTTCCGGGCCGAGCTCGCCGGGCTGCTCACCTCGTACGCCGGCCGCCCCACGCCGGTCACCGAGTGCCACCGACTCTCCGAGCGACTCGGGCTCCGGGTGCTCCTCAAGCGCGAGGACCTCACCCACACGGGCTCGCACAAGATCAACAACGTGCTCGGCCAGGCGCTGCTCACCCGGCAGATGGGCAAGCGCCGGGTGATCGCCGAGACCGGCGCCGGTCAACACGGCGTGGCGACGGCCACCGCCGCCGCGCTCTTCGGGCTCGACTGCCTCGTGTTCATGGGCGCGGTCGACATCGAGCGGCAGGCCCTCAACGTCTTCCGCATGCGGCTGCTCGGCGCCGAGGTCGTGCCGGTGAGCTCCGGCAGCGCGACCCTGAAGGACGCCATCAACGAGGCCCTGCGCGACTGGGTCGCCTCCGTCGAGACCACTCACTACTGCATCGGGTCGGTGGTCGGCCCACACCCCTACCCGTGGATGGTGCGCGAGTTCCAGCGGGTCGTGGGTGACGAGGCGCACGAGCAGTGTCAGGCCGCGCTCGGGCGCGATCCCGACGTCGTGATCGCGTGCGTGGGCGGGGGGTCGAACGCCATCGGCACCTTCGCCGGGTTCGCCGACACGGAGGCGCGGCTGGTGGGCGTGGAAGCCGGCGGGCTCGGCCCGGAGACCGGCAAGCACGGCGCGTCGGTGACACGGGGTGTGCCGGGCGTGCTCCACGGCGCGCGGTCGCTCTTCCTCCAGGACGAGCACGGTCAGATCCTCGAGGCGCACTCGATCAGCGCCGGGCTCGACTACCCGGGTGTCGGGCCGGAGCACGCCGCGCTCGCCGCGAGCGGTCGGGCCGAGTACCCCCACGCCACCGACGACGAGGCGCTGGCGGGCTTCGAGCTGCTCTCGGTCACCGAGGGGATCGTCCCCGCGCTCGAGCCCGCCCACGCGATCGGGTGGCTCGCGCGCGAGGCCGGCCGTGCCGTGCCGAGCGGCTCCACGGTGCTCGTGACGCTCTCCGGTCGGGGTGACAAGGACGCGGAGCAGGTGGCCGAGCGGCTCACCGGCGAGTCGCTCGCGTGAGGCTCGAGGAGCACCTCCGTGCCCGTCGGGCCCAGGGCCGCACGCTGCTTGTGCCCTACGTGACGGGTGGGCTCGGCTCGGGCTGGCTCGACGTGGTGCGGGCGGTGGTCGCGGCCGGCGCCGACGCGGTCGAGATCGGCATCCCGTTCTCCGATCCGGTCATGGACGGCACCACCATCCAGGAGGCGTCGCAGCGGGCCCTCGAGCTGGGCGCCACGCCGGCCGGCATCGTCGACGACGCGTCCGGGCTCGACGTCGGCGTGCCGTTGGTGGTGATGACGTACTACAACCCCGTGCAGCACATGGGCCACGAGCGCTTTGCGGCCGCGGTGGCCGCCGCCGGCATCGACGGCGCGATCGTCCCCGACCTCCCGCTCGACGAGCTCGACGGATGGGGCGACGCCGCCGACGCCGCCGGCGTGGAGACCGTGCTCCTCGCCGCGCCGACGACCTCCGACACGCGCCTGCGCGCCATCTGCGCGCGCACACGCGGCTTCGTCTACGGGGTGGCGCTCATGGGTGTGACCGGGGAGCGGGAACGTCTGGCCGCGCAGGCCGCCGAGATGGGGGAGCGCTGCAAGGCCGCGACCGACAAGCCGGTGCTGCTCGGGGTGGGCATCTCGACGCCCGCGCAGGCGGCCGAGGCGGCGCGCGCGGCCGACGGGGTCATCATCGGGAGCGCGCTGGTCCGGAGGCTCCTCGCCGGCGGCGGGCCCGACGAGGCCGGCGCGTTCGTGGCCGCGTTCCGTGCCGCGCTCGACGCCTGATCGCCACGGCGCCCTTCCCGACGCGCGCGAGCCTCGTGATCTCGAACATCTTCGTGCTGTAGGTGACGACGGGAGGCCAAGTGGGAGACGTTGTGGGCGAGGTCGTGGTGGTCGCGGTGCTCACCGCCAAGCCAGGGAGGGAGCGTGAGCTCGAGGAGGCCCTGAGGGGGGTGGTCGGGGCGTCGCACGAGGAGCCGGGCTGTGTCCGCTACGCGCTTCACCGGGGTGCCGACGACCCCGCGAAGCTCGTGACGGTCGAGCGCTGGTCGTCGCGCGACGCGCTCGACGAACATCTGGGCCGGCCCCACATGCAGGGGCTCGCGGTGCTCGGCGAGCTGGTGGGCGAGGCCCCAGTCATGGTGTTCTGCGATCCGCTCCCGGAGGGCGACCCCGTCAAGGGCGTGCTCTGAGCCCGCTCTCGCGACTGCGCGCGAGCACGGCCTCGATACGCCCGAGCAGCTGGTCCGGGCTGAACGGCTTCACCACGTAGTCGTCGGCGCCGGCGTCGAGCCCGCGCTGGAGGTCGTCGGAGCTCGACCGTCCCGTGACGATCACGATCGAGACCGCGGCGGTCGTCGGGTCGCTCCTGAGCCGGCGACACACGTCGGGCCCGTCGAGATAGGGGAGCGCGCTGTCGAGGATCACGAGGTCGGGGGCGAGGCGCTGGACCGCCTCGAGACCGGCCGCTCCGTCGGCCTCGGACTGCACCTCGTACCCCGCGCTCGTCAAGCTCAGCGCGAGGATGCGCCGGAGGTCGTCGTCGTCCTCCACCAGGACCACGAGCGAGGGACGCGCTGCCGAGCGGTCGGGATGCGCCGAGGTCATGTCACGGAGCATCGGCGCGGCGCCGGCCGTCCTGAAGCACCGGCACCGTAGAGTAGGGGCCGGATCCGTCGGTGGTGATCGAGGTGCCCGTGACCAGCCAGTGCGAGCTCTGCGAGGCGGCCCGGATCACGCCGTGGTTCCACGAGGACGAGATCTGCTGGATCGCCGAGTGCGAGATCTGCGCGGTTCCCATGGTCGTCTGGCGAGAGCACGGAACCGAGCCATCGACCGAGCATCTCGAGCACATGCACGCGCGACTCGCCGCGGTCGTGGTCGAGCACTTCGACTTCGAGCACTACGTCGACGACAACATGCGCAACATCCCCGACCATTACCACGCGCACGGGCGCCCGAAGGGCGGGTTCTTCGGGCCCCGGCGCTTCGCGCCGCGGTCGCGCTAGGCGACCCTCTTGCGCGCCCGTCGGGCCCGGTGGCCGCGCGGAGGCACGGGCACGGAGCCGCCACCGGGCCCGCTGGCGAACAGCCCGAGCGGCGGGTAGGTGCCCCCGAGGACCTGGGTGGAGTCGGCCTTGAGCCATGTGTCGAGGACATTCGCGTACACGTTCCGGAAGTCGACCTGGTAGCTGAGGTTGCCGTCGCGGTCGAGCTGGGTGAGCGAGGGCTGCTGCCCCTTCAGGCCCCCGCTCACGTTCTGGCCGATGACGAACTGGACGCTCGCGGTGCCGTGGTCGGTACCGCCGGAGTCGTTGCTCTCGGGGCGGCGGCCGAACTCGGAGAAGGTCATCACCAGGACGCGCGAGAGGTAGGCGGGGTTGAGAGCCGCGAAGAACGCGTCGACGGCGTCGTCGAGCTCGGCCAGCTGGCCGGCGTGCGTGCCGCTCACCCCGCCCTCGGCGGCGTGGTTGTCGAAGTTGCCGAAGCTGGCGTTGAGCACGCGGAGGCCGAGGTTGGCGTTGATGAGCCGAGCGCAGAGCACGAGCTGGCGGCCGAGGTCGCTGTTGGGCAGTGTCCCGGTGTAGGCAGGCTGGATCTTCGTCGCGAGGTCCATCGTGTCGCGCTCCGACTTCGCGAAGGAGTCACCCCAGATGCCCAGGCCGGTGGCACCCGGACCAGTCCCGAACGTCTTGATCGTGTCGAACAGCAAGCCGTTCGAGCCGTCGCGCCCCGTCCGGTCGATGCCGAACGACCCGTTGATGCTCTCGGGGAGGCCCGATGCGCGCGCCTGCGACCCGACCAGGTGCAGCGGCACCGAGGTGCCGATCGTCGCGGCGTACAGCGACTCGGTGGCCGCGTTGGGGAGCCCGTCGAGGTAGCGGCCGACCCAGCCGGTTCCCACGCTGGGCGTGGGGGGCGAGCCGTTCCAGCCGCCCATCCAGTAGCCCATCGAGCTGAAGTGGCTGAGGTCGCGTGGCGTGTAGCCGACCCCGCGGACGATCGCGACCTGCCCGTTGTCGAAGCGGGCCTTGATCTTCGGGAGCGACGGGTGCAGGCCGAAGCCGTTGCCGACGTCGAGCACTTGGTTGGCCGGGATGGCGATGTTCGACCGGAGCGACGCGTCGTAGTAGTGCGGGTCGGCGAAGGGGACCAGCGTGTTGAGGCCGTCGTTGCCGCCGCTCATCTGGATGAGGACGAGGACGCCGTCCGTGAGGCCGATGGGCGGGGCCGCGAACGCCTCGAGCCGCGACAGCACGGGCGTGAGGGCGACCGCGCCGGCGCCGATGCCCAGCGTCTGGAGGAAGCGGCGGCGCGACATGCCGCCGAGCCCGCCGGCGGGGATCGACAACCGGGCCACCGCGTCGGGGAACTCGTCGTCGATCATGCCGGCTCCTTCTGGCATGCCGGCCGCTTCTGGCCCATCGGCTCCTCCTGGGCGCTCATGAGAGAGCGAACTCGGGCGTGAGCATCGTCAGGATCGCGAGGCTCTCGAACTGGTAGTCGCGCCAGACGTTGGGGAACGCCCGCTGCTGTGTCAGCCAACTCTCGAGGGTGGCCCGGGTCGAGGTCGACGGCGCGTCGATGCCGAACGCGTCGAAGGCCGCCTGCACGGCCTGGGCCGGCGTCATCAGGTAGTTGTTCTGTGCGTCTCGCGCCGCGATCTGGGAGAGGAACCCGGCGGCGCGTGTCTGCCAAGCGACGTTGTTGGCCGCGTAGTCCATTCGGGCCCACGTCGAGGTGCTCGCGATCCAGTACGCGTTCTGCTTCCACCCGGCCACGTTGGGGGGATAGAAGAGCTCCTGGCCCATCTGGTCCATGTTCCAGGGCTGCGCGGCCCGGGCCGAGAGCCCGGTCGCCCGCAGCACGGCCACCACGAACTCGGTCGGCGACTTCACGAGCCCCTGCTTGGCTTGGGCCGAGTAGAACTCGGGCCGGTTGAAGATCGTGCGCAAGAGCGTGGTGACGTCGAGGTTCGAGCTCACAAACGCGGTCTGGAGCGCGTCGAGGAGGCCCGAGTCGGGGTTCGGGTAGGCGAAGAAGCTCCAGAGCTTGTTCGCCATGTAACGAGCCGCGGTGGAGCGGTGGGGCTCGACCGTGAGGATGAAGTGGATGATGTCGGGCCCGTCCCAGCTCTGGGTCACGCCCATGAACGTCTCGGGCCCGTAGTCGTGCCGCAGCGGGTAGAAGACGTACCGGCCGGTGGTGTCGTCGAGGTTGTGGCCGGTCCAGGCCCGGGCCGACGCGGCCACGTCGGCCTGCGTGTACTGGTTGACCCCGAGGGTGAAGAGCTCCATCAGCTCGCGCGCGAAGTTCTCGTTCGGGTTGCCCTTCACGTTGGGGTCGTTGTCGAGGTAACGCAGCATGGCCGGCTGGAGGGCCATGGCCTGGCAGAGGGCCTCGAAGCCGCCCAGCCCCTGCGCGCGGAAGAGGTGGTTCTGGTCGTACATCATCGTGGCGTCGTTGACCTTGTCCTCCGAGCTCACGAAGTGACCGTGCCAGAACAGGGCCATCTTCTCCTGGAGCGGAGTCGGGCTCGTGGCCATGCGATCGAGCCACCACTTCGTCATGGCCCACACGCGGTCCCAGTTGTGCTGGGTGGGGTCGCTGAACTCGGGTGGGGGAGGATCGGGCGGAGCGGCGCTCATGTCGAGCACGTGGTCGACCACCGCGGGGAGGTTCAGGGCGCTGAGCGTCGCGATGTCAGCGACGTGGGGCCCGCCGAATCCGCTCCTCCGGAGCAGGTGGGCAACGTCCGCGCTCGGGGTGGGCAGGGCTCCCCCTTTCTCCGCCGGAACCTGCAAGGCAGATATCGACGGAAACGGCGGAAGAACTTGAGCGGCGGCAGGGAAGATCGCCGCTGCCGCTCGCGCCCTTCACCGGAAGTGGGGGCTGCCGGTCAGTAGTGGTAGCCGCCGCCCGTATTGCTCTTCGCGGGGGGGGCGGGCGCCGGCGTCGGGCTGCCGGTCGAGCCGCCGGTACCCGAGCTGGTGACGGTGTCACCCGTCGCGGAGTAGAACGCGCCCTGCATCCCTTGCGATTCGTGGAACCGGCAGTGGAACTGGAGCGCTCCGCTCGCGGGTACCTTGACCGTGACCGTGGCCTTCTGGTCGGGGTCGAGAACCTGGTCGACGCTGGTGCCGTCGATCGTGAAGGTGTGCTGCGCCGAGCCGTTGTTCTTGAGGGCCACGGTGACGGTCGCGCCGACCGCGGCCTTCACGAAGGTCGGGTTGAAGTAGAAGTCGTCGGCCTCGATCGAGGTATTGGCGGCCGCGCCGTTCGCGCTCACGTCGGTCGAGCCCTTGTTGTGGACTTTGCCGGCGAGCCGGACGGGGGCCGGCCCGCCGCCGCCCTGGTCCTTGGTCTTGTCGGACGAGCCACCGGAGCTGCACGCGCCGAGGCCAAGGACGGCCACGAGCGCGACGGCGGACAGGACGACGCTCCTGCGCATTGCTTCCTCCCGAAGACGGCTGTCGGAGAGCACTACGGACGAGAGGGCCGGCGGGATTGCCCTGATGGAGAGTGTTCGATCGGCGCGAGTACCGTGACGGGGCCGCCGGCAGCCCAATCCCGGGCCAGCGGCGGCCCGTACAACCCTGTGTGCCAGTACAACCCTGTGTGCCAGTACAACCCTGTGTGGCCGTACACCTATGTGGTCCGTCTCCGACGACGCGCTCCTGGCCGGGCTGGCGACCGGCGACCCCGAGGCCGCCGCGGCCTTCGTCGAGCGGTTCCAGCGACGCGTCTACGGCCTGGCGCTGGCGCTCGTCGGCGATTCCCGCACCGCGGAGGACGTCGCGCAGGAGACGCTGTTGCGGGCCTGGCGGCACGCCGCCGCCTACGACCCCCGCCGCGGCAGCGTGGCGACGTGGCTCCTCGCGATCGGTCGAAACCTCGCCATCGACATCTTGCGCCTCCGCCGCCCGACGGTGCTCGACCCCGAGGCGATCCTCGACCTCGGTCGCGGTGCCGATGAGCCGTCGCCGGCCGACTGGGCCGTGGCCAACGACGACGCGCAGCGCCTGCGGTCGGCCATCGCGGAGCTGCCGTCCGACCAACGGCGGGCGCTGGTGCTCTCGGCGTTCTTCGGCCAGACCGCCCGCGAGATCGGCGAGTCGGAGGGGATCCCGCTCGGCACTGCGAAGACGCGCATCCGCACCGCGATGCTGCGTCTTCGGGCCGCCCTCGTGACCGAGGGGAGGGCCGAGTGAGTGCGCTCGCGAACTCGGGAGTGGGGTCGACATGAGCGTGCTGTCGTGCACGGAGGTGCGCACGCTCGCGCCGGAGCTGGCGCTCGAGGTGCTCGGTGGCGCGGAGCGGGCCGACGCCCTCGACCACGCGGCGCAGTGCGTCGCGTGTCGGGCGTTCGTGGCCGAGCTCTCCGAGACCGCCGACGCGCTCACGCTGCTCGCGCCCGAGGCAGAGCCGCCGCCGGGTTTCGAGAGCCGCGCGCTCGGCGCGCTGGGCATGGCTCGGGCCCGCCGGCCGTGGCGGCGGATGGTCGCGTTCGCGGCCGCGGCGGCAGCGCTTGCCGCGGCGTCGGCCGTCGTGAGCGTCGCCGTCGTCCGCATGCTCGACCGCTCGAGCCCCACCGCTGCCGTCGTCCGGGCCGGCGATCTCCGCGAGGCGCCGATGATCGGCCACGGGGGCCGGCTCGCGGGCCGGGCGTACGTGTACCGGAGCCGCTCGCCCTGGCTGTTCGTCAGCGTCGACTACGGCGTGCCGGCCGGGACGTACGGCGTCGAGGTTCGCGGACGCGACGGCGGCCGGAACCGCGTCGGCACGCTCGCGGTGCGCGCCGGACGCGGGTCGTGGGGTGCCACCGTGGAGACGCCAGCGTCGGGGCTCGATTCGGTGCGGCTGGTCGATGGCGCCGGCCAGACCGTGTGCGAGGCCCGGTTCGAGCGGACGGCCGCGCCGGCCGACGCGTCCTGGCACTTCGGCGTCGCAGAGGCGGCATAGTTCCTCACCTGCGACGCCAAAGCGCGAGGAGTGGCGCGCTAGCTGCTCGCCGACGGGCGGAGGCGCTCGGCGAGGAAGGCCAGCACCCGGTCGAGCGCGACGCGGGTCGGGTGGCCGGGCTCGTCGACCAGGTCGTTGGTGAGTACCGAGTGGGCGCCCTTGCGGATGCCGAACTCGTTGCCGGGCGAGGAGTCGATCTCGACCGCGACGAAGCCGTCACCCAGCTCGCGACGCAGGGTCTCGAAGCGCTCGGCGGGCACGGCTCGGTCGGCGGTGAAGCGGAGGCCGATCACGCAGGTGCCGTTCGCGACGCGCGTCTTCACCCGCGCGAGATCGATGTCGCTGAGGCCGACCGCCGCCCGGTGGCGACGGTTGACCGCAAACGGCAGTGACGGTTGGCTGAGCACGGGGGCGAGCACCGTGTCGTCGACCATCATTCCGAGCGCGAAGCCGCCGGTGAAGCACATGCCGACCACGCCAACGCCCGGCCCGCCGCTCTCGACGTGGGCCCGTCGGGCGAGGGCGAGGAGCCATCCGGTGATCGGGCTGGTGCGATCGAGGGCGAGCGTGGCGAACTCGCGGGCCACGCACCCCCGCGTGACGGACCGGAGGATGTAGGGCGTCGAGATCGGCTTTCCCGGAGTGCCGAACAACGACGGCATCACCACGGAGAACCCTGCGTCGAGCAGCCGTCGCGCGAACCCGACCACCTCGGGCGTGATGCCGGGAGCCTCGTGGATGACGATCACAGCCGGTCCCGAGCCGGCGCGGAAGACCTCACGCGTCGACCCGTCGTGAGTGAACGTCGATCGCGAGAAGCCTTGGAGCGTGTCGGCCACGTGGACTCCTCTGTGTCGGCGAGACCCTAGACCTCGGGTGGGCTCACATCGTCGAGGGCGCGATGCGCCGGCTCGGGGAGTCGCGGCGCGAGGAAGATCGCGGCGACCAGCGGTGCGAGCCCGCACAGCGCGATGGTTCGGCCGAGGCCACCGAGCTGGTCGGCCAGCGTGCCGGCGAGGATGAGCCCGGTTGCGGAGCCGGTCACGCCGCACAGCAGCAGGAGCCCGTTCGACGTCCCGCGCACCTCGGTGGGGAAGAGCTCGGCGTCGAGCGTGCCGAGGGCGAGGCCGGCCGCGCTGGCGCCGACGATGGCGGCTGCGGACGCGATCCAGAGCACGACGCCGCTGCTCAGGAAGAAGACCATCTGGAGCACGGTGCCGAAGGCGAGGGCGAGCACGGCGACCGGTCGCCGCCCGCGCGTCTCGGCCAGGCGTCCGCCGATCACGAACCCGAAGAGACCCGGCACGCCATTGGTGACGACGCGCAGGAGGGACACCTCCGAGTTGGAGAAGCCCCGCTCGTGGGAGAGGAAGCGGTTCGTGAACTGGGCCGAGGGGGCGCTGAAGACGTTGGTGAGGAAGGCGAGGCCACCGAGCAGGGCGAGGCGCGGCCCGTACGATCGGTCGACGACCTCCCTGACGCGGCCGCGGGCCGTCGTGCGCGCCGCGAGCGCGGAGTAACGCCGCGTCTCGGGGAGCGAGCGCAGGAGCGGGCGCAGCAGCAGCACCGACAGGCCGCTCACCGCGAAGCCGACACGCCACGCCTCGGGACCGAGATCGGCGACGGGTAGGAGGACGACCGTGAGCGCGAAGCCCGCGCCCGACGCCAGCCCGAACATCGTGGCCGCGAACGCCCGGGCCCCGTCGGGGGCGTCCTCGACGACCGAGATTCCCGCGACCACCAGCGTGGCCTGGACGAACGCTCGGGTGAACAGCTGTGTGGCCGTGAACACGATGAGGTTGGGTGCGAGCGCGGTGGCGGCGTTGGCGATGCAGAGCCCGGCAAAGGAGAACGCGAGCAGACGCCGCCGTCCGCGTCGGTCGGCCAGGGCGGTCACGACGAGTGCGACGAGCACGCCGATCCGGGTCGCGGCGAGCGACCATCCGAGCGCAGCGTCGGACGCGTGGAACGAGTGCGCGACCGAGTCGGCGTTCTGACCGAAGAGCGCGGCGCCGAAGGCGGCCAGCGCGCCGACCGCGCTCACGGTCGCCAGCAGCCGGGTCTGATGGTCGTCGAACGGCACCGGCGGGAGGAACAACGGTGGATTCGGCGGCGAGGGCGGGTCGGTGCCGTTCACCGCGGCTCGCACGGTGGCGGCGGCGTGGTCGACACGGCGGCGCAGCGCGCTTCGCAGCACCGGCCGGAAGAACCACTGGAAGTATGGAACTCGGAGGTCGGTCTCGGCCTCGAGCTCCATCGTGGTGTGGTCGGGCCCGGCGCCCACGTTGACACACAGGGTCGCGCCGAGACGCTCGGCGTGTGGAAGGGGGCCGCCGAGCGTGCCGTCGGGGCCTGGGGTGAGCCCGAGCGCCCGTTGGGCTGCCGTCCGGGCCTCGGCCGCCGGCACGTCGAGCGAGAGCAGCCTCCGCCGGTACACGTGCGGCATGCTACGGCCGTCCCTCCCGATATCCGGACACCCCGACTGCACAGGAGCAGCAGATGCCGAAGCTGAAGGTCGGCGACCGGGCGCCCGACTTCGCGCTCACCGACCAACGGGGCAGGCTGGTCGATTTGAAGGGCCTCCGTGGCCGGAAGCTCGTCGTCTACTTCTATCCCAAGGCGAACACGTCGGGCTGCACCGCACAGTCGTGCGCGCTGCGCGACGCCGCGCCGGATCTGCGCAAGCTCGGCGCCCGCGTGGTCGGTATCAGCCCCGATCTGCCCGCGGCCCAGCTGAAGTTCGACGACCAGCACGATCTCGGCTTCCCGCTGCTGTCCGACGCCGACCATGCGGTCGCGAAGGCGTGGGGCACGTGGGGCAAGAAGTCACTCTACGGCCGCGAGTACATGGGCATCATGCGCTCGGCGTTCGTGGTCGACGAGAAGGGGAAGATCGCGGCTGTGTTCTACAGCGTGAGCCCGAAGGACACGGTCCCGAAGGTGAAGTCCGCGCTCGTCGGCTGACCCACCCCGGCCACTCCCCAGTTGGTACGCCTCACCGCACCAGGCGCGGGCAAACGCACCAACGCGGGAGGGGTGAGGCCGAGGTCAGGCGCCGACGGCGTGGAAGCCGCCGTCGACGTGGACGATCTCGCCCGTGGTCGCCGGGAACCAGTCGGAGAGCAGCGCGATGCAGGCGCGCGCGACCGGCTCGGCGTCGCGTACGTCCCAGCCCAGCGGCGCCCGCTCCGTCCAGACGGCCTCGAACTGCTCGAAGCCGGCGATGCTCTTGGCCGCGATCGTGCGCAGCGGTCCGGCGGCCACCAGGTTGACCCGGACCCGGTGCGGCCCCAGGTCGCGGGCGAGGTACCGCGCGGTGGCCTCGAGCGCGGCCTTGGCCACGCCCATCCAGTCGTACACCGGCCACGCCTGGCGGGAGTTGTCGAAGTCGAGCCCCACGATCGAGCCGCCCCGGTCTCGCATCAACGGCAGGGTCGCGGCCGCGAGCGCCTGGAGCGAATAGGCGGAGACCTGCATCGCGACGGCGACGTCGCTCCACGGGGCGTCGAGGAAGCCACCGCCGAGGCACGACTCGGGCGCGAACGCGATCGCGTGCACCACACCGTCGAGGCGACCGCCTACCACCGCGGCGAGGGCGGCGAGCTGATCGCTGTTGGTCACGTCGAGCTCCACCACCTCGGGTGGTGACGGGAGGCGCTTCGCCGCCCGGCGCGTGAGGTTGAGCGCCCGACCGAAGCTCGTCAGCACGACTTCGGCACCTTGCTCCTGTGCCACCTTCGCGATCGAGAACGCGATCGATGCGTCGTTGAGCACGCCGGTCACGAGCAGGCGCTTGCGATCGAGCAGCATCAGACCTCCCTTCCCGCGGCGAGCCTCACAGCGGCGAGCTCGAGTGGCGCCGAGCGGGGTGATCCTCGCGCTTCGTGGCCAGCTGCGCGAGTGCCGCCGCCAGCCGTCGCCGAGTGTCGGCGGGATCGAGCACCTCGTCGACGTAACCGCGAGCCGCGGCCTCGAACGGATTCTCGAACCGGACCGCGAAGTCGGTCTCGAGCCGGGCGCGCAGCGCGGCCTCCGCGTCGGGGTCTCCCGCGGCGGTCAGCGCACGGCCGGAAAGCACCTGGACCCCAGCGGCCGCGCCGAGCACCGCGATCTCCGCTCCCGGCCACGCTCCGCACCAGTCGTTGCCGAGACCACGGGAGTCCATCACGATGTAAGCGCCGCCGTACGCCTTGCGGAGCACGACGCAGAGCCGCGGGACGGTCGCAGCTCCGTACGCGTGCACGAGCTGCGCGCCGTATCGGATCATGCCCCGCCACTCGAGGTCCATGCCGGGCTCGAAGCCGGGCGTATCGACGAGCGTGACGAGGGGCAGGTTGAACGCGTCGCACCACTGCACGAAGCGAGCTCCCTTGCTGGACGCGTCGATGTCAAGCGTCCCCGCGCGATGCCACGGCTGGTTGGCGAGGACTCCCACCGCGGCACCACCGAGGCGGGCCAGGCCGGTGACGAGGTTCGAGGCGTGCATCGGGCGGAGCTCGACGAACGAGTCGCGATCGAACACGTCCTCGACCACGTCACGCACGTCATAGCCGGCCGACGCGCGTGCCGGCACCACCGTAGCGGCGCGCTCGCATCGTCGGTCGATGGGGTCGACCACCGGGAGACGGGGCGGGTCCTCGAGATGATGCGAGGGGAGGTAGCCGAGGAGGGCGGCGAGCGCGTCGACGGCGTCGTCCTCGTCGTCCACGACGACGGCGGCGACCCCGGTCCGGCGCGCGTGCGCGCCCGGCCCGCCGAGCGTCACTCGATCCACCGAGGTCCCGGTGAAGGCGGCGATCGTGTCGGGCCCGGTCACGTAGGCGAAGGCATCGGCCGTCATCACCACCTGGTCGACGAGCCCGAGCAGCAGCGCCGGACCCGACAGGCACGGGCCGATCAGGCCGAGCATGGTCGGGACCACGCCCGACGCCTCGGTCAAGGCCCGGGCCACGCGCCCCCAGGCGTCGAGTGAGGCGACGCCCTCGCCGATGTCGGCGCCCGACGTCGCCAGCAGTCCCACCACGGGCACGCCGAGCTCGGGCCCGAGCCGAACGGCACGCTCGAGTACGTCGCCCTCGGCCGGGCCGATCGCGCCGCGATGACGGCCACCGGCGAGCCGGAACCAGCTGACGGCCCGCCCGTCGAGCTCGATGAGCGCAGCGGTCACCGCCGAGCTGCGCGCCGCGGTGATCGGCGCAGTCGGCGGTGTGTCGGTCACGATGCCGAGGTCAGCACCAGCGACGCGTTGTGCCCGCCGAAGCCGAAGGAGTTCGACACGACCGGCCGGGAGCCGATCTCGCGTGGCGAGCCCGCGACCACGTCGAGCTCGATGTCGTCGCCGATCCGCTCGAGGTTGGCGGTGGGTGGCACCACGCCGTCGCGCACGGAGAGGAGCGCGGCGACGGCCTCGACCGCGCCGGCCGCGCCGATGAGGTGGCCGGTCACTCCCTTGACGGAGGTGACGACTATCCCGGTGTCGCCGAACACCTTGCGGATCGCCTCGGCCTCGGCTGCGTCGTTCAGGGGTGTCGACGTGCCGTGCGCGTTCACGTGCCCGATGGCCGACGCCGCGAGCCCGGCATCGTCGAGTGCGAGCTGCATGCACGCTGCGGCGCCGGTGCCACCGGGCGCCGGGGCCGTGATGTGGTACGCATCGGCGTTGCGTCCGTACCCGGCGATTTCGCCGTAAATCCGGGCACCGCGTGAGCGTGCGTGCTCGAGCGACTCGATCACGACGAACGCGGCGCCCTCCCCGATTACGAAGCCGTCGCGATCGGCGTCGAAGGGTCGCGATGCCCGCTCCGGCTCGTCGTTTCGAGTGCTGAGCGCGCCCATGCGAGCAAAGGCCGCGAGCGTGAGCGGTGTGATACCGGCCTCGGTGCCGCCGGCCATGACGACGTCGACGGTTCCGTCGCGCACCAGCCGCACGCCCTCCCCGATGGCGTGGGTTCCGGCCGCGCACGCGGTGCTGATGCAAACGTTGGGGCCCGTCCAGCCGAAGCGCATCGCTTCCATGCCGGCGGTTGCGTTGGCCATCATCATCGGTACGAAGAACGGGCTCACCCGGGTCGGGCCCTTCGCGATCACCGTGGTCTGCTGGTCCTCGAGGGTGGCGATGCCGCCCACGCCCGTCCCTGTTACCACCGCGCAGCGCGCCGGGTCGGCTGCCACCTCGCCGGCGTCGGCGAGCGCGTCGACCGCGGCCGCGACCCCGAGCTGGGTGCACCGGTCGAGGCGGCGCGTCTCCTTGGGCCCGAAGTAGGGGAGCGGGTCGAAGTCGCGCACCTCGCAGGCGAAGTCGACGGGGAGCCCCGTCGTGTCGAAGCGCGCGACCCTCGCGGCGGTAGGGCGACCCTCGCACACGGTGGCCCAGAACGAGGCCAGGTCGTGGCCGGCCGGCGTCTTCAGCCCGATCCCCGTGACGACGACGCGGGGGCGCCCACGCCCGTCGCGCGCGCGGCCGTCAGTGCTCATGTCCGGGCCGCCACCTTGTCGATCACGAGCGTGACCGCCTGGCCGACGGTGGTGACGTCCTCGAGGTCCTCCTCGGGGACGGTGATGTCGAAGCGCTCCTCGAGACCCATGACCAGCTCGACCAGGTCGAGGCTGTCGGCGTCGAGGTCCTCCTTGAAGCGGGCCTGGTCCGTGACGCGATCGGGCTCGACGCTCAGGACCTCGACCGCGACGTCTCTGATCGCGCTCAGTGCCTCGTCACGCTCCATCGTGCTCCTCCTTCATCGGGTGGGGGGCGTCATCGGGGTGGGGGAATGTGTCGGTGGCGCATCGGGTCTAGTGCCCCATGGCGAGCCCGCCGTCGACCGGGACGAGCGCGCCGGTCACGAAGCCGGCGATGTCGGCGCAGAGGAACGCGATCACGGCCGCCGCCTCCTCGGGCGAGCCGAACCGCCCGAGCGGCACGGCCTCCTCGGCCTTGACCCGCCATTCGTCTGACATCTGCTCGGTCATCGCGGTGACGATAGGCCCGGGGGCCACGACGTTGCAGGTGATGCCGCGGGGCGCCAGCTCACGGGCGACGGAGCGACTGAGGCCCAACAGGCCGGCTTTGGCGGCGCAGTAGTTGGCCTGCCCGGGTCCGCCGAGATGGCCCCCGACGGACGACACGTTGACGATCCGACCGAACCGCGCCCTCATCATGCGGGGCACCGCGCGGCGGATGGTGTGGAACGCGCCGCCGAGGTCGGTGTCGAGCACGTCGGCCCATTGCTCGTCGGTCATGCGGGCGACGAGGGCGTCGCGGTTGATCCCCGCGTTGTTCACGAGGATCTCCACCGGGCCCCACGCGCCCTCGATCTCGGAGAAGGCGGCGTCGACGGCCGCGGTGTCCGTCACGTCGGCTCGGAGTGCTATCGCGTCGCCCTGTGCGGCCTCGACCGCGGCCTGCGTCTGCTTCGCGCCGTCGTCGTCGTGCGCATAGCAGAACGCGACGCGGTGTCCCTCGGCCGCGAGCGCGACGCAGATTGCCCGCCCGATGCCGCGCGATGCACCGGTCACGAGCGCGACGCGAGCGACGGGCGTGGTCACGGCTGCCCCCACCGGATCAGCGCGCTGGCCCAGGTCATGCCGGCGCCGAAGCCCGAGAGCAGGACCAGGTCGCCGGTACGCAGGCGGCCGTCGTCGGCCGCCTCGGCCAGCGCGAGCGGGATCGAGGCCGCCGAGGTGTTGCCGTACCGGTCGATGTTGACCACCGTGCGCTCCCGTGGGATCCCGAGCCGCTGCACCGCGGCCTCGATGATGCGGAGGTTGGCCTGATGAGGCACGAACCAGTCCACCGCCGAGGATGCCACGCCGGCGCGGGCGAGTGTCAACAGGGCGGAGTCGACCACGCAGCGCACCGCGCGCCGGAACACCTCCTGGCCGGCCATCTTGATGGTGTGCTCGCCGGCGGCGACGGTTACCGCGCTGGTGGGCCGGCGGCTGCCGCCGGCCGGGATCTCGAGCAGGCCGGCGGCCGAGCCGTCGCACCCGAGGTCCCAGGCGGGGAGGCCGGGGCCGTCGTCGGGGGCGGCCGACAGCACGGCGGCGGCGGCGCCGTCGCCGAAGAGGATGCAGGTGGAGCGGTCCTGTGGGTCGACGATGCGCGAGAGCGTCTCGGAGCCGATCACGAGGGCGTGACCCAGGCCGCCGCCCGTGATCATGGAGGCCCCGGCGACGAGGCCGTAGACGAAGCCGGCGCAGCCCGCGCTCAGATCGAAGGAGCCGCAGCGGAGCCCGAGGCCGTCGCCGACGAAGGCACCGGGGTGCGGGATCGGCTGCTCGGGGGTGGCGGTGGCCAACACCAGCAGGTCGATCGCGTCGGGCGTGAGCCCGGCCGCCTTGACGGCCTCGGCCCCGGCCGCGATTGCGAGCGATGCGGTCGTGTCGTCGGCCCCGGCGACGCGTCGCTCGCGGATGCCGGTGCGTTCGACGATCCAGCTGTCGGTCGTGTCGACTCGGGTCTCGAGGTCGGCGTTGGTGACCCGGAGCTCGGGGAGCGCGGTGCCCCAACCCGCGACGCCGGCCCTCATCGCGCGGCCACGATCACGTCACTCCCACGATCACGCGACCCGGAGCCAGGCGACCGGCTGGCCCTCACGGAGCCGCTCGCCCGGGTGGGCGAGCATGCCCATCAGGAGTCCTCGGAACGGGCTCCGTACCGGTTGCTCGGTGCCGGGCCCTTCGAGCAGCCCGATTGCCTGCCCCTCGTGCACGATCTCGCCCTCGACCGTCACGGTGGCCACGGCGAGGGAACGGAAGATGCCGTCCGAGGGTGCCACGATCATGCGCTCGGGCACATGGAGCCTTTCGCCCTCGTGGGTGAGCACGTGCATCTCAGAGCACCTCCGAGCGGATTGGGAGATCGGCGGGCGCGCCGACACCGCGCACCGCCACATCGGGCACTGTGCGCTTCGCGAGCGTGGCGAGCATCGAGCCGTGACCCACCTCGAGGAACCCGGTGGCGCCGAGGGCGCGCAACGTCTCTTGTGACGCGCGCCAGCGAACCGAGATCTCGACGTGGTCCGCGAGACGGCGCCGCCAGCCGTCGCCATCGCGATACGGGACGGCGTCGTGGTTCGAGACGACGGGCGCGTCGGTCGGAGCGAGGTCGAGGGTCGTGAGCTCTCCCGCAAGGGCGACCGCCGCCTCGTGCATCAGCGGGGTGTGGAACGCGCCATCGACGTTGAGCGCAGTCACCCGGCGCACGCCGATCTCCTTCGCGCGGGCCGACGCGGCCTCGAGGCTGTCGGCGCGGCCAGCGATCACGACCTGGCCGGGCGCGTTGTCGTTGGCCACCCAGCACCCGTCCGACGCGGCGGAGCATGCGTCCTCGGCCTGCTCGACGGTGGCGCCGAGCAGCGCGGCCATGCGGCCCGGCCGACGGTCGGCGGCCCCCTGGGTCAGCTCGGCGCGACGGGCCGCGAACCGGATCGCGGCCGCGAGCGGGAGCGCACCGGCCGCCACCAGCGCCGTGATCTGGCCCAATGAGTGGCCCGCGAAGGCGATCGGTGCCGTGACCGACGGCCGCACCGCCTCCCAGGCGACGAGCGACGTGAGGAGCACCGCGAGCTGGGCCTCCCGGGTGCGGGCCAGGACGTCGGCCGGGGCGTCGAGCAGGAGATGAGCGAGGCGCTCGCCGAGCGCGGCCTCGGCCTCGTCGACCACGCTCCACGCGGCGTGGCCCTTCCAAGGGCGGCCCATGCCGGGCTCCTGGGTTCCCTGGCCCGGAAAGACGACGGCCACTCCCACTCGCGCGCGCTCCACCTCTCGTCGGGCCTAGGTCGGAGGATCCGACCGCAGCGCCGCGGCAAGGGTTACATCACGGGCTCGAGACCACGCGACGCAGGGGCCTGCGCTCGGGGAACGGACGCGACAGACTGGGTCGTGACCTCGAGCTCCGCGAACGATCCCGTCGCGCTCCTCCCGCACCGCCCGCCGTTCCGGTTCGTGGACGTGGTCGATCAGCTGGAGCCGGGCGAGGCGATCGAGGCGCGCTACCGGGTCACCGGCGATGAGATGTTTCTGACCGGTCACTTTCCCGGGAACCCGGTGTTCCCGGGCGTGCTCCAGCTCGAGGCGCTGGCCCAGGCGGGCGCGATCGCCGTGCTCGCGGACCCGCGCTACGCGGACAGGCTGCCGCTCTTCGGCGGCGTGGACGGGGCGAGGTTTCGCCGGGTGGTGCTCCCCGGCGACGAGCTCGTGCTCTCAGTCGCGCTCGAGCAGCTGAGCGCGCGGGGCGGGTGGGGCCGGGGGCGCGCCACCGTCGACGGCGCCCGCTGCTGCGACGCCCGTCTCCTCTTCGCCCTGGGCTGATTCGCCCTGGGCTTGACTCGCCGACTCGCTCTCGGCTCCGGGCTCAGCTCGCCTCGGGCCGGTCGACCTCCACGTCGGTCGCGGGCTGCTCGTCGAGATGGTCGGCGGCGGCGGCGACCACGCGGGGGTCCTCGTTGAGCAGGAGCCGGGTCTCGATCACGGGGTCGAGGGGCTTCTCGGCCCGGACCCGGCGCCAGGGCGCCACCACGATCAGCACCACGGCCACCGCGGACACGGCGACGATGGCCGAGGTGACCGCGGTCGCGAGGCTCATCGCCGCCAGCCTACCGCCGCACGGCGTCGAATCTCGGCTTGGGCTGTCGCTCGGCGGACCGATCACCCGTCGCAGTGCTCGACCGCGGCGCGAGAGACCTCACGGCGGTGCCCGGAGTGGGACTCGAACCCACATGCCCTTGCGGGCAATCGGTTTTGAGCCGATCGCGTCTGCCGGTTGCGCCATCCGGGCCCTCGTCGAGGTTACTTCGCCGAGGTCCCCAGGCCTCGCCGCGCGCAGGGCACACTGGAGGCCATGACGCAGACACCTTCCACCGATTCCAAGCCCGTGTCCGCCTTGCAGTGCCCCGCGTGCCGAGTCCTCGACGCGGCCGACGGCTCGCAGGACGGGCGGCTCTTCACGCCCCCGACCAGCCACGTCAAGGACGCGCGACATCTCGTGCGAGCGTTGACCCGGGCGCAGGACCGGGCCGCCGACGGGATCACCGCGTTCGCCGGCTCGATGAACTTCGTCTACATCCACTCGGTTTGGTTCGCGATCTGGGTCCTCGCGAACGTCGGGTTCGTCGGGGGCGCAGTCTTCGACAAGTTCCCCTTCGGGCTGCTCACGATGATCGTCAGCCTCGAGGCGATCTTCCTCGCCACCTTCGTCATGGTGAGCCAGAACCGCCAGGCGCTCCGCGCCGACGTCCGCAGCCAGCTTGACTTCGAGAACAACCTCCGGGGCGAGATCTGGGCGATCCACATCGGCGCGGTGCTCCGGATCGACCCCGAGCATGTCGAGGACGTCGTGCAGCAGGCGTTGGCGGCGTCGAGCCAGTCGACAGCCGCCACCTCCTAGCGAGCCTCGTCGCCGTCACCCGCAGATCGCGCAGGGTGGGATAGGGGTCGACCAGGCCGCCTCCGTGGGGGTGGAGCTCGAAGCGGGCGTGGTACGCGCCCCCGGTCGCGTTCCCGGTGTCGCCCGTGTAGCCGATCACGTCGCCCTGCGCGACCCGGCGCGGGCTGCCCCCGAAGTGGTCGAGGTGGGCGTAGTAGTAGCTGTTGCCGTCGTCGCCCGCGAGCCAGACCGCGTTGCCGCCGTTGCCCGGTGCTGTCGGTTCTCGGGCCGCGGCTGTCCCCAGTCGTCGGTGAACGCGATCGGCCCGTCGACCGGGCAGATCAGGCCGTCGACCGCGACGGCGGACCGAGCGGCCAGGTCCTTCAGCTCATGCAGAGCGGTCGCGGACGCGTCCAGCAGCTGCTCGACCTGCGCCTGCGCGTCGGCGATCGGCGACCTCGGGGTCGCGGCGGACGCCGCGACCGGCACGGCCGCGGCCGTCGCGAGGAGCACCGCCGCGGCGACTCGCACTCTCCGTGTGATCCCAGCACCGGCGCAACACGGTAGCCGGGGCGGAAATCGGGGGAAAAGGCCGATGGGCGCCTAGCTGCCGGCGCTGATCCCGAGCCGCTTGGCGATGACCTCGTTCATGATCTCGTCGGTGCCGGCCCCGATCCGCTGGAGCCGGGCGTCGCGGAACGCCCTGCTCACCGGGTACTCGTGCATGTAGCCCGCGCCGCCGTGCACCTGCAGGCAGGCGTCGACGAGCCGGTTCTGCATCTGCGCCGCGTACTTCTTCGCCATGGAGATCTCGGCGACCGGGTACTCGCCCTGCAGGATCCGCCACGCGGTCGAGTAGAGCAACGAGCGGGCGGCCTCGAGCTCGGTCGCCGCGTCGGCCAGCTTGTGGGCGATCACCTGATGGTCGGCGATGGGGCGACCGAATGCCTTGCGCTCACGGGCGTACGCGATCGTCTCCTCGAGCGTCTGGTCGGCCTGACCGACGCAGGCCGCGGCGCTGGCGAGTCGCTCGTACTGCAGCTGCCACATGAGCTGGGCGAAGCCCTGGCCCGGCTCGAGGCCGATCAGGTTGGCGTGGGAAACCTCGACTTCGTCGAGCACGAGCTCGGCCGTGTCGCTCGAGAGCATCCCGAGCTTGCGGAGCTTGCGCGACACCGCCACGCCGGGGAGGTCGGTGTCGACCAGGAACAGGGAGATCCCCCGGTACCCGGACCCCGGCTCGGTCTGGACGACCAGGGTCAGGAAGTCGGCCCGGGTGCCATTGGTGATGTAGAGCTTGCGCCCGGTGATGCGCCACGAGTCGCCGTCGCGGACGGCCCGGGTCGAGATGTTGGCCACGTCGGACCCGGCGTCGGGCTCGGTGATCGTGATCGCGCCGATCTTCTCGCCTGTGATCGCGGGTCGGAGGTAGCGCTCCCGCTGGTCGTCGGTGCCGAACTCGGCCAGCGCGGGCGTCGCCATGTCGGTCTGGACCGAGACCGCCATCGGGATGGCGCCGCACCCGCAGCGCGCCAGCTCCTCGATGAACACGAGGCCGGCGGCGAGGTCCCCGCCGGCGCCTCCCCAGCGCTCCGGGTAGTGCAGGCCGAGGAACCCCAGCTCGCCGCAGCGCCGGAACACCTCGTCGGGGAAGTAGCCCGCGTCCTCCCAGTCGTCGACGAACGGGCGGAGCTCCTTGTCGACGAACCGGCGCACCGACTCCCGGAGCTCCTCGTGCTCCTCGGTGAAGATGGCGTGCCGCATGGGCCCAGTATGTCGGCTCGGGCGGGCTGGCCGGATCCCCCGGCCGCCCACCACGTCGACCTCGTACACTGCACGCCGTGAGACAGTCCCTGCTCCAGCGCCGGCTCGTCGACGTCAGCGAACGTCTCAAGCGACTGCGGGCCGAGCTGGCCGTCACGGAGGAGCAGTTGGCCTTCCTCGAGGAGGAGGCCGACGACGCCCGCCTGCGGGCGCTCGTCGCCGAGACGCCGCTCGGCGACGTCGAGGCGCGCGATGCCCGCCGCCACGCGGACGCGCTCGGGCGTCAGCGGGATGCGCTCCGGCGCACCGTCGACCAGCTCGTCGGCGAGCAGGACGCCTTGCTCGACCGCATGGCGGCCGAGCTCTCGGCCCGCTGACCCGGCCCACCGGAGCCCCCATCGTGCCCAACCCGACGCGTGTGGTCATCGCCGAGGACGAGGCGATCATCCGCCTCGACCTGAAGGAGCTCCTCGAGGAGGAGGGCTACCAAGTCGTGGGCGAGACAGGCCGCGGCGACGAGGCGGTGGAGCTCGTGCGCCGCCTCGCTCCCGACCTCGCGATCCTCGACATCAAGATGCCGGGCCTCGACGGGCTCTCGGCGGCTCGCCACATCGCTGGCGAGCGGCTGGCCGCGGTGCTCATCCTCACCGCGTTCTCGCAGCGCGACTTGGTGGAGCAGGCGCGCGACGCCGGCGCGATCGGCTACCTCGTCAAGCCGTTCCAGAAGAGCGACCTCATCCCGGCCATCGAGGTGGCACTCGGCCGTCACCACGAGCTCGTCTCGCTCGAGCACGATGTGGGCGACCTCACCGAGAGGCTCGAGGCGAGGAAGATCATCGACCGGGCCAAGGGCATGCTCATGGACGTCCACGGCATGAGCGAGCACGACGCGTGGCGCTTCCTCCAGACCCAGGCGATGGGCCGGCGTCTCAAGGTGCACGAGGTCGCCGCGCAGGTGGTGGACGGCTCGCTCGTTCCCTAGCCCTTCCCGGCCACGCTCGGGCGCGGGCCGCGTACGATCCGCCCGCGTACGATGCGCCCGTGAGCAAGCTCCTCCTGCTCGACGGGCACTCGCTCGCGTACCGAGCCTTCTTCGCGCTCCCCACCGACCTGGCCACGTCGTCGGGGACCGTGACCAACGCGGTCTACGGCTTCACGTCGATGCTCGTGAAGGTGCTCGGCGACGAGCCCCCCGATTACCTCGCGGTGTCGTTCGACACTGCCGCCCCGACGTTCCGCAACGAGATGGACCCCGACTACAAGGCGAACCGTAGGGAAACGCCGGACCTGTTCCGGTCGCAGATGCCCCTCATCCGCCAGGTTCTCGAGACGCTGCACGTCCCGGTGGTGGAGGTGGACGGGGTCGAGGCCGACGACGTCATCGCGACCCTGGCCACCCGCGCCGCGGCCGAGGGCATCGACGCCATCGTGGTGACGGGCGACCGTGACACGTACCAGCTCGTCGAGGATCCCCACCTGAAGGTCCTCTACAACAAGCGAGGCGTGTCCGACTACGCGCTCTACGACGAGGCCGGCATCGTCGAGCGCACCGGCGTCACCGCCGCGCAGTACCCCGACTACGCCGCGCTCCGCGGCGACACCAGCGACAACCTTCCCGGCGTCCCGGGCATCGGCGAGAAGACGGCGGCCAAGCTGATCTCGACCTACCACGATCTGGAGGGGGTCTACGAGCACCTCGACGCGCTCCCCCCGAAACAGCGCCAGAACCTGACCGAGTGGCGCGACCGCGTGTTCCAGAACCGGGCGATGTCGCGCCTCGTGCGCGACGTCGACGTCGGTGTGTCGCCGATGGAGCTCCGACAGGGTGCGTGGGATCGCGAGGCGGTGCGGGTCCTGTTCAACCAGCTCGAGTTCCGCACGCTCTACCCGCGGTTGCTCGAGGCCCTGGGCGACGTCGCCGCGGCCGAGCCCGAGTCGGAGCGCCTCGAGGCTGCCGTCGAGCACCTCCGGGACCCGGGCCGCGCGATCACGTTGCTCGGCGAGATCGCGGGCGCGGGGGAGCGCTATGCGCTCGAGGGCCGGTGGGCCGGCGCGCCGGGGCGCAGCCGGCTCATGGGGCTCGGCGTCGCGCGTGACGCCGAACGCGTCGCCTACCTCTCAGCCGACGTGCTCGGCGATCGGAAGGTGGCCAGCGCGCTCGCGGGGCTCGTCGCGGCCGACGGCCCGCCGCTCATCGCCCACCGGGCCAAGGAGCTGATGCACGGCCTCGCGACCGACGTCCGCTCCCTCGATCTCGACACCGCTGTGATGGCGTACCTGCTCGACCCGGGCGAGGGGAAGTACGAGCTGGACGACCTGGTGCTCCGCCATCTCTCGCTCGAGGTGCGGTCTCCGGACGCGGAGGAGGGCATGCTCGACCTCGACGGCGAGGCCGGGGCCGACGAGACCGGCCTCCGCGCGCTGGCGGCGCTCGACCTGGCCGAGGTGCTCGAGGAGTCGCTCGCGGCCCGCGAGCTCATCGGCCTCTACGAGCGCGTCGAGCGGCCGCTGGTGCGCGTGCTCGCCCGGATGGAGGACGCAGGGGTCAAGATCGACCGAGCGTTCCTCGACGAGCTGCGGTCGGAGCTCGCGCACCGTTGCGACGAGCTCATGCGGCGCATCCACGCCCACGCCGGAGAGGAGTTCAACGTCAACTCGACGCCGCAGCTGCGCACGATCCTGTTCGAGAAACTCGGGCTCACACCGGTCAGGCGCACGAAGACGGGTCCGTCCACCGACGCCGACTCGCTCCAGAAGCTCGCCGGCGAGCACCCCATCGTCGAGGACCTGCTCCGCTATCGCGAGGTGGAGAAGCTCCGGAACACCTACGCCGACGCGCTGCCTCCGCTGATCGCCGACGATGGGCGCATCCACGCCACCTTCAACCAGACGGCCACCACCACCGGCCGCATCTCGAGCGAGGCTCCCAACCTCCAGAACGTGCCCGTGCGCACATCGGAGGGCCGCGAGATGCGCCGGGCGTTCGTCGCCGACGACGGCTGTGGTCTGCTCACGGCCGACTACTCCCAGATCGAGCTGCGCGTGCTCGCTCACCTCGCCGACGACCCCGGGCTCATCGACGCGTTCGCTCGCGACGCCGACGTGCACACGGCGACCGCGGCCGAGGTCTTCGGGGTGAAGGAAGCCGACGTGGACCCGTTCCAGCGGCGTTTCGCCAAGGTCGTCAACTACGGGCTCGCGTACGGCATGGAGGCCTACGGGCTCTCGCAGCGGCTCGACATCCCGGTCGACCAGGCACGCGAGATCCTCGACCGCTACTTCGATTCGTTCCCCAACGTGAAGGCGTTCATGGAAGAGACGGTGGCGCAGGCGCGGGAGCGTGGCTACACGACCACGATCTTCGGTCGCCGTCGCCAGATCGCCGAGCTGGCGTCGGACAACTTCCGCATTCGCCAGATGGGCGAGCGCATGGCCCAGAACGCACCGGTGCAGGGCTCGGCGGCCGACCTGTTCAAGCTCGCGATGGTCGAGCTCGACCGCGCGCTCGAGGAGCGCAAGCTCCGCAGCCGCACGATCCTCACGGTGCACGACGAGCTGGTGCTCGAGGTGCCGCTCACGGAGCGCGAAGCCGTCGAGCCGCTGGTGCGCGAGGTCATGGAGTCGGTCCATCGGCTCAAGGTCCCGCTCAAGGTCGACCTCGGCTTCGGCCCGAGCTGGGCCGAGGCGAAGTAGCCGTCGACCGACGTGCCTCGAGCCGGTATGACACAGCCGCCCGAGCGCGACTTCTTCCTCCCCGTTGCCGCCTTCCTCGGCCCGGCCTATCTGCGCAACGCGTTCACCAAGGGGACCGAGCAGGAGGTCGGGTTCCTCGTCGACGCTCTCGGTCTCGAGTCCGGGATGCGCGTGCTCGACGTCGGCTGCGGTCCGGGCCGTCACGCGCTGGCCCTCGCCCGCCGCGGCCTCGAGGTGCTCGGCGTCGACCTGTCGGAGGACTTCGTGACGCTCGCGCGCGACGCGGCGAGCACCGAAGGTCTCTCCGCCCGCTTCGAGGTGCTCGACGTACGCTCGCTCGCCTTCGACGGCGCATTCGATGCCGCTTTCGATGCCGCTTTCGATGCCGCCATCTGTCTCTGCCAGGGAGGTTTCGGCCTGCTCGGTGGTCGCGATGACGGGCCGGTCGTCGGTGCGATCGCCCGTGCTGTCCGCCCCGGCGGCGCGCTCGCGCTCACGGCGTTCTCTGCGTACTTCGCCCTACGTCACCTCGAGGACGGCGAGACGTTCGATGCCAACAGTGGGGTTCTCCACGAGCGGGCCACCGTGCGCAACGAGTCGGGTGAGGAGCGGGTCTTCGATCTCTGGACGACCTGCTTCACGGCCCGGGAGCTCGGGTTGCTCGCGGAGAAGGCGGGGCTCGAGGTGCTCGGAGTCCACGGCGTCGCGCCGGGCCACTACGACACCGCCGCGCCCGACCTCGACCGCCCCGAGCTGCTCCTCCTCGCGCGGCGCGGCACCGTTCCCGTCGAGCGCGGGCCCTTCACGAGCACCGGCTCGGCCCTGTAGCCTGGTCGTCGGCTTCCATCAAGGAGGCCGGGCATCGCGCGCTCGTGCAGCCGGACGGAGTCGGAGGAGCGGACACGGCGCGGCGGTGCGGACCTGTTGCCCAGAGGAGACCCGTTGTCGGAGCACGAGAACACGGAGACGCCGGACGCGGCCGCCGGTATCTCCACCACCGAGGCCGAGTCCCCGGGGGACGCGGGCGGTGCGGACGAGGCCATCTCGGAGGTCGTGGTCGACGACCTCGGCGGCCAATCGCTCTCCGACGCCATCGACGCCACCATCGTCCACTTCGACGAGGGAGGGCTCGTCACCGGCACGGTGGTGAAGATCGACAGCGACGAGGTGCTCCTCGACATCGGGTTCAAGTCGGAGGGAGTGATCCCGTCGCGCGAGCTCTCGATTCGCAACGACGTGAACCCGAACGAGATCGTCGAGCTCGGCCAGGAACTCGAGGCCCTCGTCCTCCAGAAGGAGGACAAGGAGGGTCGCCTCATCCTCTCGAAGAAGCGGGCCCAGTACGAGCGGGCGTGGGGGACCATCGAGAAGCTGAAGGAGGAGGAGGGCATCGTCGAGGGGCCGGTCATCGAGGTGGTGAAGGGCGGCCTCATCCTCGACATCGGCCTGCGGGGCTTCCTGCCGGCGTCGCTGGTCGACCTGCGCCGGGTCCGCGACCTGCACCCCTTCGTCGGCAAGACCCTCGAGTGCAAGATCATCGAGCTCGACAAGAACCGCAACAACGTCGTGCTCTCTCGCCGGGCGTACCTCGAGGAGACCCAGCGCGAGCAACGCGACGAGTTCCTCGCCAACCTCAAGCCGGGCGAGGTGCGCACGGGCGTGGTGTCGTCGGTCGTGAACTTCGGGGCGTTCGTCGACCTCGGGGGCATGGACGGGCTCGTGCACGTCTCGGAGCTGTCGTGGAAGCCCGTCGACCATCCCAGCTCGGTGGTGCAGGTGGGCGACGAGGTCACGGTGCAGGTGCTCGACGTCGACCTCACGCGGGAGCGCATCTCGCTCTCGCTCAAGGCCACCCAGCAGGACCCGTGGCAGGAGTTCGCCACCAGCCACCGTGTGGGCGAGCTCGTCTACGGACGGGTGACGAAGCTGGTCCCCTTCGGCGCGTTCGTACAGGTGGGCGACGGCATCGAGGGCCTGGTCCACATCTCGGAGATGGCCGGTCACCATGTCGAGGCGCCCGAGCAGGTGGTGACGCCGGGCGAGGAGCTGTGGGTGAAGATCATCGACATCGACCTCGACCGCCGGCGCATCTCGCTGTCGATCAAGCAGGCCGCGGAGGGCGGAGTGGTCGCGCCCGAGTACCAGGACCAGTTCGGCGAGCACGCCTTCGACGAGCACGGCAATTACGTGGGCCCGGGCCCGGCCAGCCCAGCCGACGCCGCCGGGTCCCCGGACGCGGGCAGCGCGGCCGCCGAACAGACCGGCGCCGAACAGACCGGCGCCGAACAGACCGAAGCCGACCACACCGGCACCCCGACCGCGGTGAGTGGGACCGGCGAGGGTGAGGCCGTTCCCGCAGAGGCTTCGGAGCGTCCCGAGGGCGGTGGCTCGGGCGCGCAGGCCTGACCGCGTCGCGTCGCCACGAAGAGTGCCCGAAACCGTACGGACCTCGGGCAAATGGGGGCTCGCGGTCGCGGGGCCGGCTGTCCCTCGACCGCAGACCGCGAGCAGATCGCGAAGAGACTTGCCAACTCGGACCACATGGGCCACACTGACGGACCGCCGACCTTCGCGCTCTCCGTGATGGGTCGGACGGAGGCACGACAAGCCATGGGGGCCCGCCGCGGGGCGGGGCTTGATCTGAGGGGTGCTTGGTGGGCAATCGTCGGACGTGGATCGCCATCGTCGCGATCGTGCTGGCTGTGGCCGCGGGGGTGGGGGCCTACCTCTACGTGTCGAAGGCCGACGAGCGGGCCCAGAAGAAGGAGAAGCTGGAGGCGGCGTTCGTCGCCCGCCAGAACATCTCCCAGGGCACGAGCGGTGACCAGGCGATCGCCAACAACCTGATCGGGAAGGTCAAGGTCCCCCACCGGACCCTGCCTCCGGCGCAGCTCGGGAACCTCGACGACATCCGGGGAAAGGTCGCGAACCGGGGCCTCGCGGCCGGCCAGTTCGTCGTGATCGACAGCTTCACGAAGACCGGGGCGGGCGGATCGCTCGCGGGTGCCCTGCCGGCCGACAAGCAGGCGATCTCCATCGCGCTCGACGCCAAGGCGAGCGTCGCCGGTCACATCGCGGAGGGCGACTTCGTGAACGTCATCGCCATCGTCTCGGAGGCGTCCCCGTCGGCCGACGTGGAGGGGAACACGCGCGTCGCGACCTACGCGATCCAGAAGGCCAAGGTGCTCGCCATCGGCGAGGCTCAGACCACCACGAACACCACGTCGACCGGGCAGCCGGCTACGCAGCAGGTGACCAACCCGGGCATGATCACGCTCCAGGTCGACGCGCTCGACGCCGAGCGCATCGCGCTCCTGGCGGCCGGGGGCGGCCGGATCGTGGCTCCGTACGTGTCCCTCGTGGCACCCAGCTACGTGATCCAGAACCTCCCCTACGTCAGCGACGCGCCGCTCCCGGCTCCGATCGATCCGATCACCCGTCGCTACTAGGCACTACTGGGACCGGGGCGTCGCGCCGAAGGCGCGCAGCGCTCGGAGGACGATGACACCGAGGAACGACGAGGAGTCCACGACGAGGGGCCATGGACACTGAGGGGAGCACCGCGTTGAGCCAGGTGACGAGCCCCGGCTTCGACGTGGCCATCGTGGACCCCGAGGCCCGGCACCGGACCAAGCTGGTGATGCAGCTGGCCGGCGTCACCTCGGCCGGCACCTACGAGTCGCCAGCCGCGTTCAGAGCCCAGCTCTCGTCGGGCCGGCCCACGGTCGCGCTGTTCGGACCGGGCCTGGCGAACGACGAGGGGCTGGCGGTGGTCGAGCGACTGGCCTCGACCCACCCCGAGGTCGGCGTCGTGCTGGTGGCCGAGCGCCTGTCGACCACACTGCTCCAGCAGGCGCTGCGGGCCGGTGTCCGGGACGCGCTGACGATCGGCGAAGGCGAGACCCCCCTACGCACCTCGGTGGAGCGCGTGGGGGCGCTCCTCGTGGCCCAGGGGCCTCGTGCCGCGGCCGAGCTGGCGCTGGCGCCCGGACGCGTGGTCGTCTCGTTCTCGACCAAGGGTGGTGTGGGCAAGAGCGTGTTGGCGACGAACCTCGCGGTCGCGATGGCGCGGCGCTCGCCGCGCCCGGTGGCGCTCATCGATGCGGACCTGCAGTTCGGTGATGTCGCCGTTCTGCTCGGCGTGGCGCCGGAGCGCACGGTGGTCGACGCGGCCGCCGCGATCCACCATGGCGATCCCGAGCTCATGGGAAACCTCGTGATGCGGCACGAGCCGAGTGGCCTGCTCGTGCTCCCCGCACCGGTCGAGCCGTCGGCGGCCGACCAGGTCACCGCCGAGGAGATGCTCCTCATCGTCGATGCGCTCCGCAAGATCTGCGGCTGGGTCATCATCGACATGCCGCCCCACTTCGATGACTTCGTCCTCGCGCTGCTGGATGTCGCCGACGACGTGCTCCTGGTCGCGAGCATGGACATCCCCAGCATCAAAAACCTGAAGGTTGGCATGCAGACGCTCGATCTGCTGTCGCTGGCCGGCTCGAAGCTGAAGCTCGTGCTCAACCGGGCCAACGCCCGGGTCAAGCTCGACATCAAGGAGGTCGAGCGGGCGCTCGGCCTCGAGGCCAACTTTCCCGTCCCGTCCGACATCGCGGTGCCCCAAGCGGTGAATCGCGGCGTCCCGGTCGTGCTCGACAGCCCGAAGTCGCCCGCGGCGCGGGCGCTCGAGGAGATCGCTAGCAAGATGATGGGCGTCGCGCCCGAGCCAGAAGCCGCGAGTCGCCGGCGCTGGCGGTCGCGCGACAAGGCACCCACGGAAGGTGAGACATGACCCAGTACACGCGGTGGCAGGACTTCCAGCGCTCGCCCACCTCGGCACGGAGCCTCGCGCTCGAGGAGATGCGCCAGAAGATGCACCAGTTCGTCATCCAGGAGCTGGGACCCCTGCTTTACGACCAGCGGATCTCCGAGACCGACCTGCGCCGGCAGGTCCACGAGCAGCTCCACAAGGCGCTGGCCCAGGAGCGGGCCGCCCTCTCGGCCACCGAGAGGGCCCAGCTCGTGCAGGACGTCTCCGACGACGTGCTCGGCTACGGCCCGATCGACCGGTTCCTCAAGGATCCGAACATCAACGAGGTGATGGTCAACGGGCCCGCCAAGATCTACATCGAGCGCAACGGTCGGATCGAGCTCACCGAGGTCACCTTCGTCGACGAGACCCATCTCCGGCGCATCATCGACAAGGTCGTGAGCCAGGTCGGCCGGCGCGTCGACGAGGCCACGCCCATGGTGGACGCGCGGCTCGCCGACGGCTCCCGGGTCAACGTGATCATCCACCCGCTCGCCATCGGGGGCCCGTTCCTCACGGTGCGGAGGTTCGCGACCGACCCGTTCACCGTCGACGACCTCATCACGTTCGGCAGCCTCACGCCCCAGGTCGCCCGGTTCTTGGAGGCCTGCGTGCGCGGACGCCTGAGCGTCCTGATCAGCGGCGGTACCGGGACGGGGAAGACGACGCTGCTCAACGTGCTCTCCGCGTTCATCCCGGAGGAGGAGCGGATCGTCACCATCGAGGACGCCAAGGAGCTCCAGCTGCACCAGGAGCACGTGCTCCCGCTCGAGTCCCGACCCTCGAACATCGAGGGTCGAGGCGAGGGGCGCATCCGCGACCTGGTGCGCAACGCGCTGCGCATGCGACCCGACCGAATCGTCGTGGGTGAGGTTCGTGGGGGTGAGGCCCTCGACATGCTCCAGGCTATGAACACCGGCCACGAGGGCTCGCTCACGACCGTCCACGCCAACACGCCGCGCGACGCGCTGTCGCGTGTCGAGACGATGACGCTGATGGCGGGGATGGATCTGCCGGCGCGGGCGATCCGCGAGCAGATGGCGTCGGCGCTCGACGTCATCATCCACGTCGTCCGGCTCCGCGATGGCTCGCGCAAGGTGAGCCACGTGAGCGAGGTCCTCGGCATGGAGGGCGAGGTGATCGTCCTCCAGGACATTTTCCTCTTCGACTACGGCATGGGCATCGACGAGGAGGGACGCTCGCTCGGGCACCTCAAGAGCACCGGCATCCGCCCGAAGTTCTCGGAGCGCCTGGCCGACCACGGCATCCATCTCGAGCCCGAGCTCTTCCGCCAGCAGCCCTTCGCCCGCAAGGTGGTCGGACTCCGGTGAGCGCGGTGCTCCTGCTCGGGGCGGCGCCTTCGGGTACCGGCGGTCGCGTCCTGATCGTCGTGCTCGTGGTACTGGCCGTGGTGGCGCTGTCGTTGGCTCTGCTGCTCGTGTTCGTGAGCCCCAATACCGACGTCGAGGAGCGGCTCACCGCGTACAGCCCCGACGACGTCGGGGACGGGGTAGGACGCGCCGGCGAGCCCGCCTCGCTCGCCGAGACCAAGCTGATCCAGGAGGCGGTCGGGCTGACCGGCCGGCTGGCCGAGCGGGCCGGCCTGCTCGTGCAGACCGAGGAGTTCCTCGAGCAGGCCCATCTCGCCCTTCGCCCGGCGGAGGCGCTGTTCTTCTACATCGCGGGTGTGCTCATCGTCACGTTGTTCGCGCTCTTCCTCCTGCCTTCGGTGCCGGTCGCGCTGCTCGTCGCCGCGGCTGTCGCCGCGGTGCCCGTCGTGCTGGTCAGTGTGCGGCGCCGCGCCCGGCTCCGGGCGTTCGAGGAGAACCTGCCGGACGCGCTCAACCTCCTCGCCGGCTCGCTCCGGGCGGGATTCTCGCTTCTCCAGGGCGTGGACGCGGTCGCCGAGGAGGCGATCGAGCCCATGAGGAGCGAGCTCCAGCGGGCCTTCACGGAGGCCCAGCTCGGGCGTCCGATCGAGGACGCGCTCGACGAGGTCGCGCTGCGCATGGGCAGCTCCGACCTGGGCTGGACGGTGATGGCCATCCGCATCCAACGTGAGGTGGGCGGCAACCTGGCCGAGCTGCTCGACACGGTCGCCGACACCATGACGCAGCGGGAGCGGCTCCGGCGGGAGATCCGGGCGCTCACCGCCGAGGGCCGGTTGTCGGGTGTCGTGCTCGGCGCCTTCCCGCCCGTGTTCGGCCTCGTGCTCTACGCGCTCAAGCCGGACTACATGCGCACCCTCTTCGACAACGGATGGGGGGTCTTCGCGGTGGTCTTCGCCGTCTTCCTGACGATCGTCGGGTACTTCTGGCTCCGACGCATCCTGGCGATCGAGGTCTGACGATGCAGTGGCTCGTGGTAGCGGGATTCACCGCCGCCGTCGCGGTCGGCGCGTTCGCCCTCATCATGCAGGTCAGCGAGCGCGTGGCCGTGCGCGACTCGCTGCGCCGGCTCGAGGGCTACCAGGTCCAGGGCGCTCGGGACCAGCAGCTCCTCAAGCCGCTGGGCGAGCGCACCGTCATGCCGGTGGTCGAGGGTCTCACCAGCGTGGCGAAGCGTTACACGCCCGTCGGCTACGCAGAGGGTCTCCGACACAAGATCGTGCTCGCCGGCTCACCCTCGAGCCTCGACGTCGACCAGCTGCTTCTCTTCAAGATGCTCGGGACGGTGTCGGGCCTGCTCTGGATCCTGCTCGTGTGGGTCGTCCTCGACGTCCACGGTCTGCTCGGGGTCGCGTTGATCGCGCTGCTGTGGCTGACTTGCTTCCTCGGGCCCGATCTCATGGTCGCCCGGCGCGTCGAGAAGCGCCAGCACGACATCCGCGTGGCGCTTCCCGACATGCTCGACCTCCTCACCATCTCAGTCGAGGCCGGGCTGGGCTTCGAGCAGGCGCTGGAACGGACGTCGGCGTCGGTGCCGGGGCCGCTCTCCGACGAGTTCCGGCGCACCCTCCAGGAGACCCGCATCGGCGCGACACGCTCGGACGCGCTCCGGGCCCTGGAGGCGCGCACCGAGGTCGCCGAGCTGCGGTCGTTCATCCTGGCGATGCTCCAGGCCGACACCTTCGGCGTGTCGATCGCCCGGATCCTCCGGGGCCAGGCCGACGAGATGCGGGTGCGCCGCCGGCTGCGGGCCCAGGAGCTGGCCCAGAAGGCCCCGGTGAAGATGCTCCCACCGCTCGTGTTCTGCATCTTCCCGTCGATCTTCGTCGTGATCCTCGGGCCGGCGATGATCAAGCTCGCCGAGACCCTGTAGCGGCGCCGGCGCTGATTCCCGGGGCGGCCGCCGTGAGCGACACCGGCCGTCGGGTGACGGGGCCGAGCCTGGCCACGCTGTTCACCCTCGCCTTCGGCCTCTTCGGGTGGTTCGTCGGCCTGGTCCAGCTGTCCGACAACTCCTTCTTCTGGCACCTGAGGACCGGGCGTCTGATCCTCGACCGCGGGATCCCGCACTCGGACCCGTACTCGTTCACGGCGCACGGCGCCCGCTGGGTGGCGCAGTCGTGGCTGGCCGAGGTGGCCTACGGCGTGATCGACCGGTGGGTCGGCTCCTTCGGCCTCAGGCTCCTCGGTGCCACGATCGGCGCGCTCATCGCCGTCCTGACCTACCGGCTCGCGCTGCGGCTCGCGCGTCAGCGCATGCTCGCGGCCCTCCTCGGCGTCGCGGCGCTGGGCGGTCTCCTGACGCTGTGGTCGGAGCGACCGCTGCTGATGGGCGTGCTGGCCTTCCTCGGCTTGCTCTGGCTCGTTGAGGTACCCGACTGCGCGTGGGGCCGCCGGCCGCTGCTGACGCTGCCGGTGCTCATGTGGCTGTGGGCCAACGTGCACGGCACCTGGGCCCTCGGTCTCCTCTACGTCGGGCTGCACCTGATCGGCCGGTGGCTCGACGGCGCGCCGCCGTGGAAGGGCCGTGAGCGCGACCTCCTCGTGGCGTCGGTCGTGTCGCTCGTCGTGATGCTCGTGAACCCGTACGGGCTCTCGCTCGTCACGTTCCCCCTCGAGCTCGTCGCCCGGGGCGACATCCTGAAGCGAGTGATCGAGTGGCAGTCGCCCGACTTCCACATGCTCCGCGGGCTCGTGTTCGTCGTGTGGCTCGGGGCGCTCGTATGCGCGGCGGCCCGGGGTCGGAACCGGGTCCCCCGCCGCGACCTCGTGGTGGCCCTCCCGTTCATCGCCCTCGCCCTCTGGGCACTGCGCAACGTCGCGCTGACCCCGTTGGTGACGCTGCCGATCGCCGCACGGGCGCTCGCCCCCGAACGAGACCGGCCCGAGTCGTACTCGATCTTTTCGTGGGCCATCGCCGCCCTCATGGGCACCGTCCTGGCCGTCCTGACCGCGTCGGCGACGGCGCAGCCCGACTTCGTGCTCCGGTCGTATCCGGTGGCCGCGATGCGGGCCGTCGAGCGGCACGGGCTCCTCGGGCATCGGCTCCTCATCGGCGACGGCGACGGCGGGTACGTGATCCTTCGGTACTGGCCCCGACAGCTCGTGTTCATGGACGACCGCTTCGACATGTACCCGCTGCGCGTGACGCGGGACTACCTCGCGATGGCGGACGGGACGCCGCGGTGGTCACAGACGCTCGACCGCTACCGCGTCGACGTGGTCGTCTGGCTGCGCAAGGCTCCGCTCGCCCAGCTCGTGGGCGAGTCAGCGGCGTGGAGCCGGATCCACCGGGACCACCTGTTCGTGGCCTACGTGCGCCGGAGCCCGTAGCTTGCCGAGTGAGCGCCCGGGGATCGGGGCCGCTCGAACGCGAAACAGCCGCAGGCAACGTTGCCTGCGGCTGTTCCAACGTCGATAGCGAACGTCAGAGCTTGCTCCCCGCGTCGCTGAACTTGCTCGAGACCCTCGTCTGCAGGAACGTGATCGCAAGGATCACGAGCAGCGCGATGAACGCGATGAGGAGGATGTACTCGACGAGGTTGGCACCCCGCTCATCCTTGGCGAACTTCGCCTCGAGCCATGTCTTGAAAACGAACAGGTTCATCCAGCCTCGCCCTTCGTCGTGGTTGCCGATGCCGTTGGGCGCCGATGGTCGGCGGTCCGGTTTCAGTATTGACACGGAGGGTGGGAAACTGAATAGGTCCGTCGGCCCATTTGGGCGCATCCGGAGGGCTTTCGGTCCCCGGATCCCGCCGAACGTGGCCGATCGGCCACCGGGCTCGGGGCCCCTCAGTGCAGCTGCACGATGCCCAAGCGCACGCCGCTGAGGACGGCCTGGGTGCGATCCCGGGCCTCGAGCTTCACGTAGACCGAGGCCAGGTGGTTCTTGACCGTCTTGGCGCTGATGAACAGCACCCGGCCGACCTCGGCCGTGGAGTGGCCGTCGGCCACCAGCTGGAGGATCTCCTCCTCGCGCTTGGTGAGCGGCGAGTCGGGCGGGTCCGGGACAGCCGCGCCGGGCGCGCCGGGTGCGGGGCCGCGGAGGGCGCCCAGCATCGAGCCGGCCAGATCCGGCGAGAGGAGCATCTCACCTTCGGTGGTCAGCTTGACCGTCTCGACGACCTCCTGCATCGAGCAGTCCTTCGTGAGATAGGCGACCGCGCCGGCGCGGATGGCCTCCGCGAGCAGGCTTTCCTCGCCGTGCATGGTGAGGATCGCGATCTTGATGCCCGGCGCGCCCTCGTGGATCCGGCGCGTGGCCTCGATGCCGTCCAAGACGGGCATGGTCACGTCCATGATGACGACGTCGGGATCGAGCTGCTCGGAGAGCCGGACGGCCTCCTCGCCGTCGCTGGCCTCGCTGACCACGGTGAACCCGGCGTCCTCCAGCGCGCGCCGCAGGGCTTGGCGGACGAGCTGATGGTCGTCCACGACCAGGACGCGGGTCATGCTGGCACCTCGAGCTCGACGAGGAGACGCGTGCCGCGGCCCGTCTCGCTGTCGACGGTGAGGCGCGCGCCGACGGCGTCGGCACGCTCGCTCATGCCGAGCAGGCCGAAGCGATCGGCGTCGACGTCGAGCGCCTCGAAGCCGCGCCCGTCGTCGCGGATCTCGAGCCAAGCCTGGCCGCCCGCGACCATCCAGGTCACCCAGGCGCGCCGGGCGTCCGAGTGGTGCTCCACGTTGGTCAGGCCCTCTTGGAAAATGCGCCAGAGCTCCTGCTCGACCTGGAGCGGCAGGCGATGGCCGCGTGCACGGCTCTGGAACGTGACCGCCACGCCGGTGCGCTCCTGGAAGCGCTCGAGATAGGTGCGGGCCGCGTCCTCGAATGCGAGCGTGTCGGAGACGTTGGCCCGGAGCTGGTACAGCGTCTCGCGCAGCTCGCCTACGACGCCCTGCACGACGTCGTGCAGCGAGTCGAGCTCGTCGTCGTCGTCGTCGTTGGCCGTGACCAGACGCTCGAGCTCGAACGCGCCGTAGGCGAGCGACTGCGCGAGGCGGTCGTGGAGGTCCCGGGCGATGCGGGCCCGCTCAGCCTCGGCTCCGAGGGTTCGGAGCCGTGCGAACCATCCGGCGTTGTCGACGGCGAGCGCGAGTGGACCGGCCAGGCCGTCGAGGAGGTCGGCGTCGCGATCGTCGAAGTGGTTGGGCTCGATGTGCTCGATGCAGACCAGTCCCACCACCGCGTCGCGTGCTCGCAACGGAGTCACGAGCACGCTCCGGGCGAGGGGCGCGAAGCTGATGCCGTCGTCGACGAGAAGGTCGCGGGCGATCCTGGCACCGGGCGCATCGAGGGCCGCCACGATCAACGAGGGGAGCTCGGAGTCGGTGACGGTGGGGCGCAGGCGTACGCCCTCGGCCAGCTCCACTCGCCACTGCGAGATGGCGGGATCGCGGACGAGCAGCGTCGCCGACGTGTAGTGGAAGAGCTCACGGAAGCGACGCCGTGTCGACGAGACCACCTCGCCGAGGTCGAGCGAGGTGGGGAGGGTCTGCACGAGCCCGTGGAGAGCGAGGAGCAGGTCGTTGGCGGCCACCATCGGGGTCATCTGGTCCCGGGCCTCCTGCTCGCGCTCGGCGACCTCGAGCCAGAGCTTGCGGGTGAACCCGCCGATCACGGCGGCGAGGCCGAGCACGAGCCCGGCCTGCACGGCGTCGTTGAACGCATTGTCGGATGTGCCGCCGACCAGGTCGACGATCCCCACGGTGGCGCAGGTGACCGCGGCCGCGGCGAAGCCACCCCGGTAGCCCCAGCCGTAGCCGGCGAGGATCATCGTCGGCACCGGCGTGAGCAGGAACGGGCTGTTCCACTGGCCGCTGATCGATAGCGCGGTGACGATCACTCCGAGGTCGATCACCAGGGTGAGAGCGTCGCTCCCGGTGTGGGACTCGATGCGGAGTGGCCGGACGGTGCGGAAGATGGCGTTGGTGATGAGCAGGGTCGCGGCCGCGGCACGGCCGGCGTCGAACGGGTCGCGACCCGTGATCGCGATGACGATGCCCACGGCTACGGTGGCCCAGCGCAGCGCGGTCGCCAGGGGGACGAGGTGGCCGAAGAGCGCGCTCGGGGGCCGGGGGCGCGTGAGGCTGCTCCAGGGCCGGGCGGGGCGCGCCGTTGCCGCCTCGGAGATCGAGGCGCCCGGAGCCTGGTCGGGAGCTCCCGGGTGCTCGCCGGCGGTTCGCGCGGTGAGCGCGTGCCGCAGCTGCGGGCGGCGGGTGCGGTGTCGTTGCGCCACGAGGGGGTCCCTACGTTGCCGGTGCCCACGCCGGCGGGCGCCGGCGGCCCGGGCGCGGGGGTCCACGAAGGTCTCGCACAGCGCAGGTATCGGCACGGCGAGCTCCCGGCCCAAGCACGTTTCCCGGGGAGGTGTCCCCGAGCCGGCGCGATCGTGCTCCGTACAATGCCCCGGCATGCTGCTGGTCGGGCTCACCGGGGGGATCGGGGCCGGCAAGTCCACCGTGGCGGAGATGCTCGCGCGGCGCGGCGCGGTGGTCGTGGACGCCGACGCCGTCGCCCGCGACGTGGTCGAGCCCGGGCAGCCGGCGTTCGACGCCGTCGTGGCGCGGTTCGGTGCCGACCTGGTCGGCCCCGACGGACGGCTCGACCGGGCGAAGCTCGGCGAGCGCGTGTTCACCGATCCCGACGCCCGGCGCGACCTGGAAGATCTCACACACCCAGCGATCAACGCCGAGTTCCTCCGCCGGGTCGGGGAAGCGCCCGCCGACGCGATCGTGGTGCTCGACGTGCCGCTCCTCGTCGAGTCGGCCACCGCGTCGACGCGGGGCTACCAGGCCGTCGTCGTCGTCGAGGCCCCGCGCCAGGTGCGGCTGGCCCGGCTCGAGGAGAGGGGCGTCGCCCGTGCCGACGCGGAGGCGCGCATGGCGGCCCAGGCCACCGACGGCGACCGCCGTGCCGTCGCCACTTGGGTGCTCGACAACGGCAGCGACCGCGAGCACCTCGAGCGCCAGGTCGAGCGGGTCTGGGCCGAGCTCGTGCAGCGCCGCGACGACGGGCGGGAGACGTAGGGGTCACACCCCGTCGCTACAGTGCGGGTGTGCCCGCACTGGAGCTGGTCTCGGAGTTCGCGCCCGCCGGCGACCAGCCCGCCGCGATCGAGGCGCTCGCGGCCGGCGTCGAGCGCGGCGACCCGACCCAGACGCTGCTCGGCATCACGGGCTCGGGGAAGTCGTTCACGGTGGCCGGGATGCTGGCGAAGGTGCAGCGCCCCGCCCTCGTCCTGGCTCCCAACAAGAGCCTCGCCGCCCAGCTCGCGGGGGAGTTCCGCGAGCTGTTCCCGAAGAACCGCGTCGAGTACTTCGTCTCCTACTACGACTACTACCAGCCCGAGGCCTACCTTCCCACCACCGACACCTACATCGAGAAGGACTCGTCGATCAACGACGAGATCGACCGGCTCCGCCACTCGGCCACGAGCGCGCTGCTCACCCGGCGCGACGTCGTCATCGTCGCGTCGGTCTCCGCGATCTACGGCCTGGGCTCGCCCGAGACCTACGCCCAGCAGCTCCTGATGCTCACCGTCGGGGAGGAGCGCGACCAGCGCTCGATCCTCGCCCACCTCGTCGACCTCAAGTACGAGCGCAACGACATGGCGTTCGTCCGGAACAAGTTCCGCGTCCGGGGCGACACGATCGAGGTGTTCCCCGCCTACGAGGAGCGGGCGGTCCGCATCCAGCTCTTCGGCGACGAGGTCGAGCGGATCGCCTCGGTCGACCCGCTCACGGGAGAGATCGTCGAGGAACTCGACATGCTGGCGCTGTTCCCCGCGTCGCACTACGCGACCGACCAAGAGCGAATGGCGCGTGCCCTCGTCACCATCGAGGAGGAGCTCCACCAGCGGCTGCGGTGGTTCGAGGAGCGGGGGAAGCTGCTCGAGGCGCAACGGCTTCGGATGCGCACCACCTACGACCTCGAGATGCTGCGGGAGGTGGGCTCGTGCGCGGGCATCGAGAACTACTCCCGGCACCTCGACGGTCGGGCCCCGGGCGAGGCGCCGTACACGCTGCTCGACTACTTCCCCGACGACTTTGTGTGCGTCGTGGACGAGTCACACGTGACGGTCCCGCAGCTCCACGGCCAGTTCGAGGGGGACCGCTCACGCAAGGACACGCTGGTCGAGCACGGGTTCCGCCTGCCCTCCGCGCTTGACAACCGGCCGCTGCGGTTCGAGGAGTTCGTGGAGAAGGTCAACCAGGTCGTGTTCCTCTCGGCCACGCCCAGCCCGTACGAGCTCGAGGTGTCGACCCAGATCGTGGAGCAGATCGTGCGCCCCACCGGCCTCGTCGATCCCGAGGTGATCGTGCGGCCCACGAAGGGCCAGATCGATGACCTCGTCGCGGAGATCCACGGCCGCACGGAGCGCGACCAGCGCGTGCTCGTCACCACGCTCACCAAGAAGATGTCCGAGGACCTCACCGACTACCTCGTCGAGCTCGGGATGCGGGTCCGCTATCTCCACAGCGAGGTCGACACGCTCGAGCGGGTGGAGATACTCCGCAGCCTCCGGCTGGGCGAGTTCGACGTGCTCGTGGGCATCAACCTGCTCCGGGAGGGCCTCGACCTACCCGAGGTCTCCCTCGTCGCCATCCTCGACGCCGACAAGGCGGGCTTCCTCCGCTCGGAGACGTCGCTGATCCAGATGATCGGGCGCGCCGCCCGCAACGTCGACGGCGCGGTGGTGATGTATGCCGACCAGGTGACCGACTCGATGCGGCGCGCCATCTCCGAGACGAACCGACGCCGCAAGCGCCAGGTCGAACACAACGCCGCGCACGGCATCGACCCGCAGACGGTGCGTAAGAAGGTCACCGACATCCTCGAGATGATCCGGGCGCGCGAAGGCGATGACGCGGCCCCCTCGCGACGCGGGCGCGGGCGGGGTGGGCGCTCGGCGGTCTTCGACCTCACCGACCTCCCTCCCGACGAGCTGGGCCGGCTGATCCAGACGCTCCAGGAGGAGATGCACGAGGCTGCCAAGGACCTGCGCTTCGAGGAGGCCGCCCGGCTGCGCGACGAGATCAGCGAGCTGAAGCGGGAGCTGCGCGAGGTCGGTTGACGCCGGGCAATGCTGCGTGCTCCGTCGGCGCCGGTGCCGGTGGCCGAGCTTGCTAGCGGTCGGCCTCTGCGGGGCCGAGTACCGCGCTCAAGACGCAGGCGCGCGCACGGCGATCCGCTCGGGTTCGTCACGCGATCCGACGTCGGTCCGCTCGGCTCCCGGACCCTCGCCGCCTCGAGCTTCCGTCAGGAGCCCGACCAGCGCAACCACCGTGAGAGGCATCACCGTGCGCGCGGCGTTGGTGAAGATGTCGAGGACGCGGATGCTCACCACCGCGAGGAGCAGGAGCTGGAGCGCGACCATCCATCCGAGCGGGCTTCGCAGCCCGCCGCGAGCCAGGGCCCAGATGCCGAGGACCACCGCGACGATCACACTGACGCTGGGCAGGACGCCGAGGTTCGGCCTCGTCAACCAGAAGTGGGCGCCGTCGACGAGGCCGCGCAGCGGGAGCCCGAACTCCATCACCTGCGGATCGTGGCGGGCAGGCGCGAAGGAGCGCACCCAGAGCGCCCATGTGAGGCCCACCACGACCGGCACGCCCACGAGCACCGCGGCGCGCCGGTCGCGTCGCCAGAGCGCGTAGCCCACGAGGATGAGCAGGACGCTCTCCTTGGCCAGCACGGCCAGGACGCCGGCGACGACCGCGAGCCGGAGGTGGCCCCGTACGACGAGGACCACCGCGCTCAGCGCCAGGCCGAGCGCGAGCGTGTCGGCGACCGTGATCCGCAGGGAGACGAGGGAGCCCCCGAGGAGCGGGACCACCGCGGCCAGCAACACCGCTACCAGGTCGCGCGCACCGAGCGTCGCGACCAAGGCGCCGGTGCTCACCGCGGTGAGCAGGAGACCGGCGACACCGACGCCGAACAGCGCCCAGATCAGCCCCGGACCTCCGCCCGAGGGATGGAACAGCCACGCGAGCACCGGGAACAGCGGACGCTGGAGCCGGTAACGGGGGCGGTCGAGCGACCGGCTGACCCGGTCGAGATGGAGTGGGTCGCGGGCGATCGCATAGAACTGCTGCCCGTCGTGACCGCGTCCGCCGATGGCCCGGGCGTGAGGGAAGTCCCGCTGGATGATGGCTGCCGCGGGGCCGGTACGGGCGAGGGGGAGCAGGTTGGGGAGGCCCAGCCCAGCTCGGCGCACGTCGAGGAGCACGCCGGTGACGCAGAGCGTGGTTCCCGCGAGCGCGGCGCAGACCAGGCGGGTCCAGGGCACACGTCGCACCGCTCAAGCGTACTGGCGGTCCGGAATGCGCCGATCCGGCGGGCTGACCGAACATGCGTTCGCACGACGTGCCCACCCGGTACGCTGTGAGCGTGGCGGACGTGATCACCATCCGCGGCGCTCGGGAGCACAACCTCAAGGACGTCCACCTCGAGTTGCCACGCGACAAGCTGATCGTGTTCACGGGGCTCTCGGGCTCGGGGAAATCGTCGCTCGCCTTCGACACGATCTACGCCGAGGGCCAGCGTCGCTACGTGGAGTCGCTCTCGGCCTACGCGCGCCAGTTCCTCGGCCAGATGGACAAGCCCGACGTCGACTTCATCGAGGGCCTGTCGCCCGCGATCTCGATTGACCAGAAGTCGGCGTCGCGCAACCCGCGGTCGACCGTCGGCACCATCACCGAGGTCTACGACTACCTCCGGCTCCTGTACGCGCGCATCGGAATCCCGCACTGCCCGGAGTGCGGCCGGGAGATCACCCGGCAGACGCCGCAGCAGATCGTCGACCGGGTGCTCGAGCTCCCCCAGGGAAGCCGCTTCCAGGTGCTCGCACCGGTTGTGCGCGGGCGCAAGGGCGAATACGAGGGCCTGCTCGGCGAGCTGGCCGGGCAGGGCTTCACGCGGGCCCGCATCGACGGCGAGGTCCACGAGCTGTCCGACTCCACCCGTGAGCGCCTCGCCCGCTACGAGCAGCACACCATCGAGGTGGTGGTCGACCGCCTCGTTCGGCGCGCCGGCATCGAGCGTCGTCTGACCGATTCCCTCGAGACCGCGCTCCGCCTCGCCGAGGGCGTGGCCGAGATCGAGATCGTGGCGCGGGAGGATGACACCGCCGAGCCGGAGCTGCTCACCTTCTCCGAGCATCTCGCCTGCACGCACTGCGGGCTCTCCTTCGAGGAGCTGGCGCCGCGCAACTTCTCGTTCAACTCCCCATACGGGGCGTGCGAGCGCTGCGACGGCCTCGGGACCCGCTTCGAGGTGGACCCGGAGCTGGTGGTGCCGGACGACGAGGTCTCGCTCGACGACGGCGCGGTCGCGCCGTGGTCGGGCTTCCGGGGCGAGTACTTCAACCGGGTGCTCGCCGCGGTCGCCGAGGCGACCGGCTTCTCCACGGCCACGACGTGGCGGCGGCTCCGCAAGGGCGATCGGAAGGTGGTGCTCTACGGCGCCGGGTCGAAGCAGGTGCTCGTCCAGTACAAGAACCGCTACGGGCGGCGGCGCTCGTACCACACGCGGTTCGAGGGTGTCATCCCCTGGCTCGAGCGCAGGCACTCCGAGGTCGAGAGCGACCGCACCCGCGAGCAGATCGAGGGCTACATGCGCCTCGTCCCCTGTCCGGCCTGCGGGGGCGCCCGACTGCGGCCGGCGTCGCTGGCCGTCACGATCGGCGGCTGCAGCATCGCCGAAATCGGTGAGCTCTCGATCCGGAGGACGGCCGAGTTCTTCACACAGCTCGAGCTCTCCGAGCGCGACCGACTCATCGCGGAGCGGGTGCTGAAGGAGGTCAACGAGCGCCTTCGGTTCCTGCTCGACGTCGGCCTCGACTACCTCAGCCTGAACCGGTCCTCGGGCTCGCTGGCGGGCGGCGAGGCGCAGCGTATCCGGCTCGCGTCGCAGATCGGCAGTGGACTGGTGGGTGTGCTCTACGTGCTCGACGAGCCGTCGATCGGCTTGCACCAGCGCGACAACAAGCGTCTCATCGACCCCCTGCTGCGCCTGCGCGATCTCGGCAACACCGTCATCGTGGTCGAGCACGACGAGGAGACGATCCGCATTGCCGACCACATCGTCGACATCGGACCGGGGGCGGGCGAGCACGGGGGCGAGATCGTGGTCGCGGGAGCTCTGCGCGACATCCTGCGGCAGCGGAGCTCGATCCCCGGCCAGTACCTGCTCGGCAAGCGCTCGATCCCCGTGCCCGAGATCCGCCGTCAGCCGAGCGAGGCCTGGCTCACGGTGCGCGGCGCGCGCGAGCACAACCTGAAGGAGATCGACGTCGAGCTCCCGCTCGGATGCCTCGTCGCCATCACCGGCGTGAGCGGCAGCGGCAAGAGCACGCTGATCAACGACATCCTGTACCACGCGCTCATGCAACGGATCTACCGGTCGCGCACGGTGCCGGGCCGGCACAAGGGTCTCGAGGGCGACGAGCTGCTCGACAAGGTGATCAACATCGACCAATCGCCGATCGGGCGCACGCCCCGCTCCAACCCGGCCACCTACACGGGGGTGTTCGACAAGATTCGTGCGCTGTTCGCGGCCACTCCCGAGGCCAAAGTGCGCGGCTATCAGCAGGGGCGTTTCTCCTTCAATGTGAAGGGCGGGCGGTGCGAGGCGTGTACGGGTGACGGGACGATCAAGATCGAGATGCACTTCCTCCCCGATGTGTATGTGCCGTGCGAGGTTTGCAAGGGCGGCCGCTACAACCGCGACACGCTCGACGTCACCTTCAAGAACCACAACATCGCCGAGGTGCTCGATCTCTCGATCGAGGAGGCACTCGGGTTCTTCGCCAACCAGCCATCCATCGCCCGCCAGATGCAGACGCTCTTCGACGTCGGGCTCGGCTACGTACGACTCGGGCAGCCGGCGCCGACGCTCTCGGGCGGCGAGGCGCAGCGGGTGAAGCTCTCGACCGAGCTCGGGAAGCGCGCGACGGGTCGCACCATCTACATCCTCGACGAGCCGACGACGGGGCTGCACTTCGAGGACGTGCGTCGCCTGCTCGGCGTCCTGTCGAGGCTCGTGGACGCGGGAAACACGGTGCTCGTGATCGAGCACAACCTCGACGTGGTGAAGTCGGCCGACTGGATCATCGACCTCGGTCCGGAGGGCGGTGACGACGGCGGGCGAGTGGTGGCCGAGGGCACCCCCGAGGCGGTCGCGAAAACGCCCGAGAGCTACACGGGCCGGTTCCTCGCGCCCATCCTGGGCATCGATCGCTGAGATGCGCGCCGACGGTGTCGCCGCGTGGGACCAGCACGCCGCCTGGTGGCAGGACACCTTCACCGCGGGCGCCGATCCGGAGTACGAGGAGCAGATCCTGCCGATGGCGCGAGCCGAGCTGTACGGCGCGCGCCGCGTGCTCGACGTCGGCACCGGTGAAGGCCAGGTGGCTCGCGCCGCGTGCGGTGGGTTGGTCGTCGGCGTCGACCCGAGCCGCGCGCAGGTAGTCGAGGCGGTGGCGCGGGGCGGCGGTGTTCGCTATCTGCTTGCGTGCGCCGACGGCCTGCCGTTCGCGGGCGAAGCCTTCGACGTCGTGGTCGTCTGTCTCGTGCTCGAGCATGTCGCCGGTTACGCGGAGGCCATCGCGGAGATCGCGCGAGTGCTCGAGCCGCGCGGGCGGTTCTTGCTGTTCCTCAACCATCCGCTCCTCCAGACCCCGGGAAGTGGCTGGATCGACGACCACATCCTCGACGAGCAGTACTGGCGGATCGGCCCGTATCTCGTCGACGAGCTCTCGGTGGAGGAGGTCGCCCCCGGGGTGGGCCTGCCGTTCGCCCACCGGCCGCTCAGCCGCTACGTGAACGTGATGGCGGAGCATGGCCTGTTCATCGATCGGATGGAGGAGCCGTCGCCGCCCCCGGGCTTCCTCACGCGGGCCCCGGAATACGAGGCCGCGTCGACGATCCCTCGGCTGTTGTTCGTACGCGCGACGAAGCGCGGCGCAGCGAGCCGGCCGTGAGCTCGGTCGCCCACATGAGCACGAAGGGCATCACGACCACGCCCCAGTAGGGACGCTCCACGAAGAGACCGAGCAACGGGATCGCGAGGATCGGCCCGACCAACGGGAGGAGCTGTAGCTGCTTGACCCTCCACCACGCCATGGCCCAGATGGCGAGCGTCGCGCCAAGGGGGAGGACGGGCCGGTACGTCACCATGTGGGTGACCGACGTGGGGAAGTGGCCGGTGCCGAGGAGGGGGGCGTCGGTGCCGTGAGCGACGGTGTGGCCGCTCGCGACGATGAGGTGAACGCCCAACGCGGAGACGAAGACGCCGAGCATCGCCAGCCATGGCCACCTGGGCAACTTCCGGCGCTGTGCGAAGAGGAGACCGCCGAGCAGCAGCGGTGCGGTCGTCTCGCGGGTGAGGGCAGCAAGGCAAGCGAGCGCGGCCGCCCACCACCAGCGCGCGGCCCGGTGGGCCAGGAGCGAGGCGAACACGAGCGGCAAGGCCCAGTACTCGACGAGGGCCCACGAGAGGATGGCGCCGTGACTGGTCGGGAGCTGCGAGCTCGTAAGGAGGTAGCCGGCGACGATGACCGCACTCTGCGGAGTGGAGGTCAGCCGGAGGGCGAGGAGCGACGTGCCGCCGACGACGAGCACGAGGAACGTCGCGTGGAGCAACGACGGCGGGATCATGCGCCAGACGAGGAAGACGGTCGGGAGCCGGAAGGCACGGGCGCGGCCGAGAGGGATCCCACCGCTCGCGAACGCGTGAGCCGTGGCCGAATAGAAGCCTTCGCCGCGACGCATCAACACGGCCGTGCGGAGGAAGAGCACGTGGTCGTACTGTCGCCGGTAGGTTCCGGGAGCCCAGATCGGGTACACGACGATCCCGACGGCGACGCACGCCGCGGCCACCAGGACGAGTCGGCGCCGGTCGCGATCGAGCTCGGGCCGATGACCGGCGGTGTGACGCACGCAACGCCCTCCCCGGGAAGCGAGCGGCCGAGACGACTTCGCCGTCAGGTGATGTCGAGCATGCGCTGGAGCGCGACCCGGGCCCACTCGGCCGTGGTCGGGTCGACGGTTATCCGATTCACGATCTCGTCCCGCACGAGCGCGTCGAGGCACCACGCCAGATGGGGCTCGTCGATCCGGAACATCGTCGAGCAGGGGCAGATCAGCGGGTCGAGTGAGGCGATGGTCTTGTCGGGGTGGTCGGCGGCCAGACGCTGCACCATGTGGATCTCGGTGCCGATGCCGAGCACCGAGCCGGGCGGTGCGTGGTCGACCCACCCGGCGATCCGCTCCGTGGAACCCACCAGGTCGGCCAGCTCGACCACCTCGTGGGAGCACTCGGGGTGCACGATCACCTGACCGTCGGGATACTCGGTCCGGAACGCCTCGATGTGGCCGGGCTGGAAGCGCTGGTGCACCGAGCAGTGGCCCTTCCAGAGCAGGAACGCGGCGTCCTTCACGTCGCGCTCCTCGAGCCCCCCCCGCTCGAAGCGCGGGTTCCACACCCGCATGTCGGCCTCCGAGGAGCCCATCTGGAAGCCGGTGTTGCGGCCGAGGTGCTGATCGGGGAGGAAGAGAACCTTGTCGCCCCGCCCGAAGGCCCAGGCCAGCACCGCGCGCGCGTTCGACGACGTGCACACCGCGCCGCCTCGCTCGCCGACGAAGGCCTTGATCGCGGCCGAGGAGTTCATGTAGGTGATAGGGATGACGCGTACCACGTCGGTGACCTCATCGAGCGCGTCCCAGCACTCCTCGACCTGATCGAGGTCGGCCATGTCGGCCATCGAGCAGCCGGCGTTGAGGTCGGGCAGCACGACGCGCTGGTGGTCGTCGGTGAGGATGTCGGCGGACTCCGCCATGAAGTGCACGCCGCAGAACACGATCTCGGTCGCGCGGTGGTTGTCGGCCGCGAAACGAGCCAGGTTGAAGGAGTCACCGCGGGCATCCGCCCAACGGATCACCTCGTCGCGTTGGTAGTGATGGCCGAGGATCACGAGCCGCTCGCCGAGCGCGCGCTTCGCATCGCCGATCCACCGCTCGAGCTCGGTGGGCGAAGCGGACGTGAACCGGTCCGGGAGCCGGGACTGGAGTCGCAGCATGGTGGGGATTCCTCCCGCTGGGGCTCCGATCACGGCCGGCGGGGACAGCCTGGTCGCCCACCGCGGGGTTGTCGGCCTCGGAGCCGATATGTGGCCGGAGTGCCAGGCCGGCCTTCACCACGATCTTATCCGGTCCCGCGCATTCATGGCGGTCTCACGCCGATCCCATAGCATCGCGGGCTATGTCGAAGCGGCGGATCGCGCTCCTCTTCGCCGCCATGGTGCTCGTGCGGCTGGTGGTCGTGCCGGCTTTCCTCGCCACCGGCGGCACGAGGGGCCACCACACGGTGCTCCCGGGCGACGTGCGCCGCTACCACCGCATCGCCACCGCCCACGGCACCCCGTACCGTGACTTCGAGGTGGAGTACCCGCCGATCACGCTGGCCGCCATCGAGGCCATCGACGGCGGCTCGGTCCGTCACAGCACGGTCAACCTCATGTGGTCGCAGGTCGTGCTCGACCTGGCGGTCGTCGCGGTGGTTGCGTGGGGCTGGGGCCGGAGGGCCGCGCTCGCCTACCTCGTGCTCGGGCTCCCGTTCCTCGCCTATCCGTTCCTCTACCTCCGCCTCGACCTACTCTCCGTGCTGCTCGCGGTTGGGGGCGTCGCGCTCGTCCGCAAGCGGCTCCCGGTGACGGGCGGGGCGACGCTCGCCCTGGCCTGTTTCGCCAAGCTGTGGCCGTTCGTCCTCCTGCCGGCCCTGCTCATCCGGCGAGCATGGCGCGCGTTCGCGGCGGCGGCCCTGGCCGGTCTCGCCATGCTCGGCGCGTGGCTGGCATGGAGCGGTTCGAGCGGCGTCGAGCAGGTCGTGACCTTCCGCGGTGCCAGCGGATGGCAGATCGAGAGCATCTACGGCGCGCTGGTGCGCGCGGTGACGACGGATCGGGTTCGCGTCGAGTCGGGGGCGTGGCGCGTGGGGTCGGTGCCCGACTGGGCGCACGTCGCCCTCGGTGCGGCGACGGTCGCTTCACTCGTGTTCGTCTGGGTCGCGGTCGCACTCGCGCGCGAGCGAGAGCCGGTCCTGATCGACGGGATCGCGCCACTCACCGCGATCGTCGCGTTCCTCGTCTTCTCGCCGATCTTCTCCCCGCAGTACGCGTGCTGGCTCCTGCCGTTCGCCGCCATCGCCTGGGTGGGAGGCGAACGCGCCCTCGGGGGGCTCACGCTCGCGGTGGTCGGCCTGTCGACGTTGGAGCTGTTCCTCGTCAAGGAGATCACGGGCGGCGGGTATTTCGCTGTGAGCGTGGTGTTTCTCCGCAGCGCGGTCGTCGTCGCGATGCTCGTGGTCGGTGCCGCGCGTCTGCTCGCCCTGGCGCGGCAACCCGGGCAGGGGCGCGAGGTCGCGCCCGTCGCCGTGCGCGCGGCGTAGCACCAGGCGCGGCGATCCTCGGGCTACGATCCATCGTTCATGTCGACGCGAGCGTGGGTGGTGGCGATCGCGGTGCTGATCGCCGTCCGCGTGCTGGCCGTCGACAGTGCGCTCCACAGCGGGAACGCGAAGGCCGACGGCAGCATGCTGCGCTACGACGCGCGCCGCTACCACGCCATCGCGGAGTCCCACGGACGTCCCTACCGCGACTTCGAGGTCGAGTTCCCTCCGGTGACGCTCGCGGCCATCGAGGCGACCAACGGCTCGACGGTCACCGCGACGATGAGCCACCTCGCGTGGTCACAGGTCGTCGCCGATCTGCTCGTCGCCGCCGCGCTCGCCTACGGCTGGGGACGTCGGCACGCGATCGCGTACCTTGTGCTCGGGGTGCCGTTCCTCATCTACCCGTTCGTGTACCTACGGATCGACCTGTTCTCGGTGGCGCTGGCGGTCTCGGCCCTGGCGCTCGTGCGGCGAGGCCGGGAGGCCTCCGGCGGGGCGCTGCTCGCGGCCGCCGTGCTGGCCAAGCTGTGGCCGCTCGCGCTCGTGCCGCTGCTCGTGGTGGAGCGGCGCGTTCGCGCGCTCGTCGCCTGGTGCGCCACGAGCGTGGTCGGCCTCGCGTTGTGGGTCGCGTGGGGCGGCACCGACGGTCCGGTGCAGGTGCTCACCTTCCGCGGTGCGCGCGGATGGCAGATCGAGAGCGTCGCGGGAGCGCTCGTCCGCACCCTCGGCGGCGCTCCGATCTTCTACGACGCCGGGGCCATGCGAACGGGTGACGTCCCGGCTTGGGCCCGTGCGCTGCTCGGCCTGGGGTTGCTCTCCGTCGTCGCGGGCGCGTGGTACCTGGCGTGGCGCCGCCGCGACGCGAGGTCCCCCTCCACCTACGCTGTCGCTTCGCTGACCGCGGTCGGCGCGTTCTTGGTGTTCTCTCCGATCCTCTCGCCCCAGTACCTGATCTGGTTGCTTCCGTTCGCCGCCATTGCCGCGGTCGACGGGGAGCGCCGCCCCGCCTTGGTGTTCTCGATCGCGTGGCTGCTGACGCTGTCCTACGTCATCAACGGCAAGAAGCTGTTCGAGTTCGACGCGGCGACGAAGCTGATCGTGCTCGGCCGCAACGGCTGTCTCGTCGGGCTGGTCGCGCTGGGGCTGTATCTCCTCTGGTCTCCCAGAAGCGCGGACGCGGGGCGCGGGCGGGGCTCCGGCACAGCGGGTCGAGGGGCCGACGTCACCGTACGCTGAGGGGCACGCTTCCGGCCGGCGGGGGCCGACACCGGCTGACCGCGAGACCCGTGGCCCCGGTGCGGCACAATCGTGGGGCATGCTCACCAAGCCCGCACCCGGATCGATCCCCGACGCGCCGGGCTCCTACCAGTTCCGCGACGGCGGGGGCCGGGTCGTCTACGTGGGCAAGGCGAAGAGCCTCCGGAGCCGCCTGAGCAGCTACTTCGGGCCGGTGGAGCTGCTCCCGCCCCGGACCCAGCAGATGCTCGCGGTGGCCGGGTCGGTCGAGTGGATCGAGGTGAGCAACGAGGTCGAGGCGTTCTTCCTCGAGTTCAACCTCATCAAGAAGCACCGGCCGCGCTTCAACATCAGGCTGAAGGACGACAAGTCGTACCCGTTCCTCGCGATCACCACCGGAGAGGAGTGGCCGCGGGCGATGGTGATGCGCGGGGCCAAGCGCAAGGGCGTGCGCTACTTCGGGCCCTACGCCCACGCCTACGCGATCCGCGAGACCCTCGACCTGCTCTTGCGCACGTTCCCGATCCGCACCTGCACCAACGGCAAGTTCGCACGCCACCACAAGCTCGGGCGTCCATGCCTGTACGCCCACATCGAGAAGTGCGTGGCGCCCTGCGTGAGCGCGGTGGGGCACGAGGAGTACGACGAGCTGACTTCCGAGCTCGTTCGGTTCCTCGACGGCGACACCGATCCGGTGCTCGATCGCCTCGACAAGCAGATGCACGAGGCGGCCGACGGGCTCGAGTTCGAGCGCGCGGCGCGCGTCCGCGACCAGCTCACCTCGGTCCACAAGGTCATCGAGCGCCAGCAGATGGTGGGGGCCCGCGAGGAGGACTTCGACGCGATCGGCTTGGCCGAGGACGCCATCGAGGCGTCGGTGCAGGTCTTCTTCATACGCAAGGGGCGGGTTGTGGGCCGCCGTGGGCTCGTGGTCGACAAGGTCGAGGACCTCGAGACCGCGGCCCTCGTGGGGCGGGTCCTCGAGCAGCTCTACGGCGACGTTCCGGGCGAAGACGTGCCGAGGGAAGTGCTCGTGCCGGTGGTGCCTGACGAGACCGGGCTCTACGAGCAGTTCCTGTCGGCGGCGCGGGGGGCGCGCGTGGCGGTGCGCGCACCACAGCGGGGGGAGAAGCGAGCGCTCCTCGCGACGGTCACCCGCAACGCCGAGGAGGCCTTCTCCCGGCACAAGCTGCGCCGCGCGTCCGATCACGACGCCCGGGCCCGCGCGCTCACCGCGCTCCAGGACGCGCTCGGGCTTCCCGAGGCGCCACTGCGCATCGAGTGCTTCGACATCTCCAACCTCCAGGGCAGCGAGATCGTGGGCTCGATGGTGGTGATGGAGGACGGGCTCGCGAAGCGCGCTCACTACCGACGGTTCAAGGTGCGCCATCAGGAGGGCCAGGACGACCTTGCCGCGATGGAGGAGGTGCTGACCCGGCGCTTCACGAACTACTTGCGCGAGCAGGGCGAAGGCGCGCAGGCGGGGACGCGCTTCGCCTACCCGCCCAACCTGCTCCTGGTCGACGGGGGCAAGGGACAGCTGGGCGTGGCCGCGCGGGTGCTGGATGAGCTCGGGATCGAGGGGATCTCCGTCGCCAGCCTGGCCAAGCGGTTCGAGGAGGTCTACGTGCCCGGGCAGGCGGACCCGATCCGGATCCCACGCGACTCGGCGTCGCTCTATCTCCTGCAGCAGGTCCGTGACGAGGCGCACCGCTTCGCCGTCACCTACCACCGCGGGCTGCGCGCCAAGAGCATGACCCGGTCGGTGCTCGACGCCGTCCCCGGCCTCGGTCCGGGCCGCCGTACCCGCCTCCTGAAGGACTTCGGCTCGGTGAAGCGCCTGCGCGCGCTCACCGAGGACGAGCTGCTGGCCGTGTCCTGGTTGCCCGACGCGGTCGGGAGGGCGGTCTACGCGCGGCTCCATGGCGAGGCTGTGCCATCGTGGTCGGGGTCCGGACGAGGTGGCCGCGATGGCTGAGGTCCGCGATGGCTGAGGGTATCGACGTCACCATCATCACCGGGATGTCGGGCGCGGGCCGCTCGGAGGCGGCCAACGTGCTCGAGGACCTCGGGTTCTTCGTGATCGACAACCTTCCGCCCGCGCTGATCTCGAAGGTCGCGGAGCTGGCACGGGGCGGCGAGCGCCCGACGCGCTACGCCCTCGTGGTCGACGTGCGCTCGGGGGCGTTCATCGACGACCTCAACGCCGCGCTCCACGAGCTGGGCGGGAGCGGCGCCCGTACCCGCGTGCTGTTCCTCGACGCCTCCGACGACGCGCTCGTCCGACGGTTCGAGCAGACTCGTCGCCGTCACCCGCTCGCCGACACCGACCGCGTGCTCGACGGCATCACCCAGGAGCGGGGGCTCCTCGAGGAGCTGAAAGGGCAGGCCGATCTCGTCGTCGACACTTCCAACCTGAACGTGCACGAGCTCCGTGACCGGCTCCGTGAGCTGTTCGCCGATGAGCTGCCGGGCGAGCTGCTCCAGACCAACCTGATCTCCTTCGGCTACAAGCACGGCCTGCCGCTCGACGTCGATCTCGTGTTCGACTGCCGCTTCCTTCCCAACCCGCACTGGATCGAGGAGCTCCGGTCGTTGAGCGGCACCGACGGGCGGGTGCGCGACTACGTGCTCTCCCAGCCCGAGACGGGCGCGTTCCTCGACGAGCTCGACCGCCTGTTCGCGCTGTTGCTCCCCGCGTTCCAGCGGGAGGGGAAGTCGTACCTGTCGATCGGGATCGGGTGCACCGGCGGCCATCACCGCAGCGTGGTGATCGCCGACGAGCTGGCCCGGATCTTCGAGCGGCGCGGTCTCCACCCGCGCGTCCATCACCGGGACGTGGACCGTGGCTGAGTCCGAGCCGGCCGTCGCGACCGACGCGGGCGATTCCATCGAGATCGGCTCCGGGCCGCGGGTCGGCTCCACGCTGGGCACCATCCGCACCCGCCGGCCTGCCGGTGCCGGGACGCGCCCGGGCGGGCCGCAGCCCAAGGCCGAGCTCGACCTGCCCTCGGGCCCGGTGCCCGACGGCCCCGACGTCGTCGCGCTCGGAGGTGGGCACGGGCTCGCGGTCGTGCTTCGGGCCGCGCGCCAATACGCGGGATCCATCACCGCGGTGGTGACGGTCGCCGACGACGGCGGCTCGTCGGGGCGGCTGCGGCGCGACTTCGGTGGCCTCGCGCCCGGCGACCTGCGCAAGTGCCTCGTCGCGCTCGCGGGCGACGAGACCGTGTGGCGGGAGGCGTTCGAGCAGCGCTTCACCGGGGGCGATCTCGACGGCCACGCCCTCGGCAATCTCATCATCGTCGGTCTCGCAGAGGCGCTGGGCGACTACACGAAGGCGCTCGAGGAGGCCGGTCGGTTGGTGCACGCGGTAGGCCGGGTGCTGCCCGCGACCACCGACGCGGTCGTGCTCAAGGCGGACGTCGACGGCGAGCCGGTCGAGGGGCAGGTCGCGGTGGCCAACTCGCGCGGCCGCATCCGCCGGGTGGAGCTGGTTCCGTCGGACGCTGCCGCGTGCCCGGGCGCGGTGAGCGCGGTGGAGCTGGCCGACCAGGTGGTGCTGGCGCCGGGGTCCCTGTTCACGAGCCTCGTGCCGGTGCTGTGCGTGGCGGGGCTGCGGGCGGCGTTGGCCAGCGCGCGGGGCCGCGTGGTGCAGGTGGCCAACCTCCGGCCCCAGCTGCCCGAGACCGAGGGCCTCGACGCCACCGACCACCTGCGGGTGGCGCTCGAGCACGGGGGGCGGGTCGACGCGTTCGTCTACGAGCGCGACGGCGTGCTCGTGGCCGACGAGCCCGTGATCCGAGCCCTCGGTGTGGAGCCGGTGGCCGCCGAGGTCGCCCGGGCCGACGGGCTGGCCCACGATCCGCCCAGACTGGCGGCGGCCTTGCGGGCTCTGCTGTAGTCACGCGAGGAGTCACGCGAGGGCCGCAGCGCGGCGGCCCGGGAACGTGGGGCCGACCGGAGGAGCGAGCATGACGGCACGTGTCGGGATCAACGGCTTCGGGCGTATCGGGCGTTCCTTCTACCGGGCCCTGCTCGCCCGGAGCGCCAAGGGGGCGGTCCCGGGCGGCGACTCCGGAGTCGAGCTGGTCGCGGTCAACGACCCGTTCGGCGACAGCGAGACCATGGCCTTCCTGCTCAAGCATGACTCGGTGGGGGGCACGCTCCCCAATGAGGTGAAGGTCACCGACGGCGGCTTCTCCGTCGACGGGCGCGAGGTCCGCAAGCTCGAGACGCGCGAGCCGACCGAGATCCCGTGGTCCGAGCACGGCGTGGACGTCGTCATCGAGTCGACCGGGCTGTTTACCGCTCGCGAGAAGGCCGCCGGCCACCTCGCCGGTGGCGCCAAGCGGGTGATCATCTCGGCGCCGAGCGGCGATGCCGACGCGACGATTTGCATGGGCGTGAACGACGGCGTGTACGACCCCGCACGGCATACCGTCATCTCCAACGCGTCGTGCACCACGAACTGCCTCGCCCCGCTGGCCCGCGTGCTCCACGACCGGTTCCGCATCGAGCAGGGCCTCATCACGACCGTGCACGCGTACACGAGCGACCAGCAGCTCCAGGACCTCGCCCACCCGACGCGCAGCGGCAAGCCCGACCTCCGGCGCATGCGGGCAGCCGCGCTCTCCATCGTTCCGAGCAGCACCGGCGCTGCCCGGGCCATCGGCCTCGTGCTCCCGGAGCTCAAGGGCAAGCTCGACGGTACCGCGCTGCGCGTGCCCACCCCCACGGGCTCGATCACCGACCTCGTCGCCATCCTCGGTCGTGAGGTGAGCGTCGACGACGTGAACACCGCGTTCGCCGCCGCGACCACCGACGCGAGCTACCGGGGCGTGCTCGAGTACAGCGACGAGCCGCTCGTGTCGGCCGACATCGTGCACAACCCCGCGTCGTGCATCTTCTCCGCGCTCGACACGATGGCCAACGGCAGGATGGTCAAGGTGCTGGGCTGGTACGACAACGAGTGGGGCTACTCCAACCGGCTCATCGACCTCGTCGCCTACCTCGGCTCCGAGTAGCCGCGCGCGTCGTCTCATGCCCGTCGACCTCCCGCGCCTCGAGGACCTCGCGCCCAACCGGGGGAGCCGCGTCCTCGTGCGTGCCGACTTCAACGTGCCGCTGGCCGGCGGCGCGGTCGCCGACGACCTGCGCATCAGCACCGTCGTGCCCACCTTCGACTGGTTGCGCGAGCGCGGTGCGGCCATCGTCGCCTGCGGGCATCTCGGTCGGCCGCAGGGCGCGCCCGACCCCCGGTTCTCCATGGCGCCGGTCGCGCGGCGGCTGGGCGAGCTGCTCGGCCTCGAGGTGGGCCTGGCGCCGGGCGTCGCCGGTCCGGAGGTGCTCGCCGCCACCAAGGAGCTGCCCCCGGGCGAGGTCGTGCTGCTCGAGAACCTGCGCTTCGAGTCGGGCGAGACGGCCAACGACCCGGCGTTCGTGGGCGAGCTCTGCGCGCTGGCCGACGCCTACGTGAACGAGGCCTTCGGCGCGTCCCACCGCGCGCACGCGTCGATCGTCGGCCCGCCGGCGCGGCTCCCGAGCGCGGGCGGGCGGCTCCTGTTCCGGGAGGTGGAGGCGCTGTCGGGGCTCGTGCACGGCGCGAGGCGCCCGTTCGTTGCCGTGTTGGGCGGAGCCAAGGTCGGCGACAAGCTCGGCGTGATCGAGGCGCTGCTCGGGCGGTGCGACGCCGTCCTCGTGGGCGGCGCCATGGCGTTCACGTTCCTCGTCGCGCAGGGCGCGCGGGTGGGCGACTCGCCGGTCGAGCCCGACCGGGTAGACGACTGCCGGCGCCTGCTCACGACGGGCCGGGTGCGGGTCCCGACCGACATCGTGATCGCGCGCGAGATCGCGGAGGGCGCCGAGACCCGCATCGTGCGCGCCGACGCCATTCCCGACGGGTGGAAGGGCGTCGACGTCGGCCCCGGCACCACCGCCGCGTTCGCCGACGAGGTGGTCGAGGCGGCCACCGTGCTGTGGAACGGTCCGATGGGGGTGTTCGAGGTGACGCCGTTCGCGGCGGGGACCCTCGGCGTGGCCGAGGCGGTGGCTGCGTGCCCGGGCTTCACCGTGGTCGGCGGCGGCGACAGCGCCGCGGCCGTCCGGCGGTTCGGGTTGGCCGATCGGATCGACCACGTGAGCACCGGGGGAGGGGCGTCGCTCGAGCTCATCGAGCGGGGCGACCTTCCCGGTCTCGAGGCGCTGCGCGCCGGGAGGAGAGCGTCGTGAGCGAAGCCCGCAAGCCGCTCATCGCGGGGAACTGGAAGATGCACCACGACCACTTCGCCGCGATCCAGGCGACCCAGAAGCTCTCGTACCGGCTGGACGACCGCGACTACCAGCAGGTCGACGTGGTCCTGTGTCCGCCGTTCACCGACCTCCGATCGGTGCAGACCACCCTCGAGAGTGACCACATCCCGATCGCGCTCGGCGCGCAGAACTGCCATTGGGAGCCGAAGGGCGCGTACACCGGTGAGGTGAGCCCGCTCATGCTGGCCAAGCTCAACGTGTCGTACGTGATCGTCGGTCACTCCGAGCGACGCCAGCTGTTCGGCGAGACCGACGAGACCGTCAACAAGAAGCTGCGCGCCGTGCTGGCTCACGAGATGACGCCCATCCTCTGCATCGGCGAGACGATCGAGGAGCGCGAGGCCGGGTCCACCGAGGCCAAGGTGCGGGGTCAGGTCGAGGGCGCGTTCGCCGGCGTGAAGGCCGGCGAGGCGGCGGGCTGCGTGCTCGCGTACGAGCCGATCTGGGCCATCGGCACCGGCCACAACGCGACCCCCGACGACGCCGGGGTCACCGTCGCGGTCATCCGGGCCGCGGTCGCCCAGCGCTTCGACGCCTCGACAGGGGAGGCGGTGCGGATCCAGTACGGCGGCTCGGTGAAGCCGGGAAACATCGCCGCGTTCATGGCTCGTCCCGGCATCGACGGCGCGCTCGTGGGCGGGGCGTCGCTCGACCCCGACGAGTTCGCTCGGGTCGTGCAGTACGGCCGCTGACGGCCCGCGCCGGCCCCGGCGCGCGCGACCATCGCGAGCACGGAGCGTGCGCGAACCCGGGGCGGCACTGTGTTACCGTCCGGGTGCTTCGCCGGAAAGGAGTCGGTCCCGTGATCAACATGATCCTCATCGGCATCGAGATCCTCGTCTCGCTCATGCTGATCGTCTTCATCCTGTTGCACGCCGGCCGGGGTGGCGGGTTGTCGGACATGTTCGGGGGCGGCTCGCTCGGTGGTGCCATGGCCGGGTCGACCGTGGTGGAGCGCAACCTCGACCGGATCACGGTGGTCACAGCGGTCGTCTTCGCGTTCACGACGGTCCTGCTGGACTTGCGCCTCAAGTAGGCGGCGGCCGGCTCCGGGCAGGGCGGGTCGCAGCGTGGGGCAGACGGGGAGGTCTCGACCGGTGATCCGATGGCATCGGAAGCGGGGCGCGTTCCGAGCCGTGGCGCTGGCCGGCGTGCTGGTGATCGTGGCGGCGGCGTGCGGCGGCGGCGGCTCGAAGCCGGCGGCGAAGAAGGCGGCGAAGCCGGTGCCGAAGCCCAAGGTCGCGCCCAGGGTCGCGGGGGCGGTGACCGTGGGGGCCGAGCAGTTCCCGAAGGTCCTCAACGACATCAGCCAGGAGGGCAACAGCGCCTGGACCGCGTGGATGGTGGGGCCGGCGCTCGCGCGGGGCTACAAGCTGCTGCCCGACTTCACCCTCCAGCCGTGGATCTTCGACAAGGACTGCACGATCGCGGTGTCGAGTCCGTTCACAGTCGATTGCACGATTCGCCCGGAGGCGAAGTGGTCCGACGGCGTGGCGCTCACGGCCGACGACTTCAAGTTCACCTTCGACACGATCATGAACCCGAAGAACAATGTCGCGTCGCGCGACGGCTACGACCAGGTCACCGACTTCAAGGTCCTCGGTCCGACCGAGTTCCAGATGGTGTTCAAGCAGGTGTTCGCGCCGTTTCGCCAGCTGTGGGCGGGCAACAGCACGACGGTGCTCCCGAAGCACGTGCTCGAGGGCACCGACTTCAACAAGGTGTGGAACAGCTGCATCTGCGACCCCAAGACGAAGAAGCCGATCGGCAGCGGCCCGATGCTCGTCGATTCCTTCACCGCGGACGAGCAGCTCACGCTGGTGCCGAACCCCGGCTACTGGGGCCCGCATCCCGCGCGGGTGAAGGAGGTCGTGTTCATCCCGACCCCCGACTCCGACACGGAGGTCAACGCCTTCCGCTCGGGCGAGGTCGACGTGATCTCCCCCCTGCCCGGCCTCGGTCTGCACGACAAGATCGCCGCGGTCGCCGGCGCGGTCTACCAGACGAGCCTGGGTCCGAACTGGGAGCACTTCGACATGCGGAGCGACGTCAAGGGCCTCGACCACCCGGCCGTCCGCACGGCCATCGCCTATGCATTGCCCCGCCAGCAGCTCGTCGACCGGCTCGTGAAGCCCTCCAACGACAAGGCCACCGTGCTGGACAACACCCAGTGGATGACCAACCAGAAGGAGTACCAGCCCAACTGGAGCATCTACCCCGCGAGCGGCGACGTCGGCAAGGCGAACCAGATCCTCGATGACGCCGGCTGGAAGCTGCAGGGCGACGTGCGCCAGAAGAACGGGGTCAAGCTCCAGTTCACGATCGGAGTCACCGCCGGCAACCAGGTGCGCGAGCTCGCCGAGCAGGTCATCCAGGAGCAGCTCAAGCAGATCGGCGTGCAGCTCAAGGCCCGCAACTCGGAGGACATCCTCGACACGAAGCTGGTCGCGTTCGACTACCAGACCATCATCTTCTCGTGGACGGGCGCGCCCGACCCGTTCGGCGGCAACGTGGAATGGCTCTCGGCCGCGATCCCGAAGCCGTGCTCGGCCAAGGATGCGTCGGCCGGCAACTGCGACTCGTCAGGCCAGAACTTCACGAAGGTGCGCGATCCGAAGGTCGACGAGCTGCTCACGGCGGCCAACAAGGAGACCGACCCCGTGAAGCGGGCCGCGCTCTACAACCAGGCGGACCAGGAGCTGGCGACGAGCGTGGTGACCTCGGTGCCGCTGTTCCAGACCCCGACCGTGTTCGCGTTCAAGAGCACGCTCGAAGGGGCGACCGACAACTCGACACAGGACGGGTTCACCTGGAACATCGAGGACTGGACCTTCACCGGCTAGCCTCCCCGCTCTGGCGTCACTCAGCCGTCGTATTCGATGGCCCGGTGACGCCAAAGCCGGAGGGGCGAGGCGCGAAGGGCGGCGCGTGATCGCCTACATCGGCCGAAGGCTGCTGGCCGCGATCCCGGTCGTGATCCTCGCGACGATCATCGTGTTCGCGCTCGTATCGGCCCGGGGCGATCCGCTGGGCGAGTTCCGTCACCGGCCGGGCGTGTCGCGGCAGACGCTCCACAACCTCGAGCACCAGTACCACCTCGACGAGTCGCGGCCGCAGCAGTACTTCCACTGGCTGGGTGACTTCGTACAGGGCCGCTGGGGCCGCTCGTTCCACAGCGACCGCCGCGTCGCGATGATCATCGGCACAGCGCTGGGGAACACGGTCCTGCTCGTGGCCACCGCGGTGCTCCTCTCGATCGCGCTGGCGCTCCTCATCGGGGTGGTGAGCGCGGTGCGCCAGTACTCGGCCTTCGACCACCTCGCGACCGGCTTCTCCTACTTCGGCTACTCGATGCCCGACTTCTGGTTCGGCCTCGTGCTGCAGCTCGTTCTCGTGATCTTCCTTCGGGAGCAGTTCGGGATCCGGCTCTTCTACGTGCAGGGCAAGTACTCCACTGGCCATCATGGTGAGCTCCTGAACCTCGTGCAGCACATGGTTCTGCCCGTGCTCACGCTCTCGCTCACGGGGGTCGCGGCGTGGAGCCGCTTCCAGCGCGACAGCATGCTCGAGGTCCTCCACACCGACTACGTCCGCACCGCAAGGGCGAAGGGCGTGCCGCGGCGCGGTGTGGTGTGGCGGCACGCGCTGCGCAACGCGCTCATCCCGTTCGTCACCGTGGTCGCGATCGATGCCGGCGCGCTGCTGGGCGGGGTGGTGGTGGTCGAGCGCATCTTCTCGTGGCCCGGTCTCGGCACCGTGTTCTTCAGCGCGCTCGGCAATCGCGACTACCCGGTGCTGCTGGCCTGGATGGCGGTGGCGACGATCTTCGTCGTCCTCTTCAACCTGCTCGCCGACGTGCTCTACGGCCTGCTCGACCCGAGGATCCGGCTCTCGTGAGCCTCTCGGAGGAGATGGCCCGGGCCCATGCGGCCGACATCGATCCCCGGGTCGCGGGAGCGGACAGGGCCGGTGGCTTCGGGAGCCCGGGGCCCGCGGGCCAGTGGCGCCGGGCCGCCCGTCGCTTCGTCCGGCACCGGGCGGCGATGATCGGCGCCGCGTTCCTCGTGCTCGTGGCCCTGGCGTGCTTCGTCGGCGTGCACCTTGCCCCCAGCCCCACGAAGCAGCACCTGCTCGAGCCGACGTCGGGGCCGTCGGCCACGCACTGGTTCGGCACCGACGAGCTCAGCCGCGACACATTCTCGCGGGTGCTCCACGGCGGCCAGATCTCGCTGCGTGTCGCGCTCGGAGTCGCCGTGCTGTCGACGGTGATCGGCGTCGTCGTCGGCGCGCTGGCCGGGTTCTTCGGCGGGCTGTTCGACAGCGCGCTCATGCGCCTCACCGACCTCTGGCTGGCGCTCCCGGCGATCCCGTTCCTCGCGGTGGCGGTGTCGGTCGGCACCGTGGGCCCGCTCGACCTGGGCAGCCCCAACGGCGTCACCGTCATCCTGGCGCTGCTGCTGTGGGGCTCGATCGCGCGCGTGGTGCGGGGCGTGTTCCTCGCGCTGCGCGAACAGGACTTCGTGGAGTCGGCCCGGGCGCTCGGCGCGTCGAACACCCGCATCATCGTCCGGCACTTCTTGCCGAACTGCCTGGGCCCGATCATCGTGAACGCGACCCTGATCGTGGCGTCGGCCATCCTGATCGAGAGCACGGTGTCGTTCCTCGGCTTCGGCGTGCAGCCGCCCACGCCGAGCTGGGGCAACATGCTCTCGAACTCGCTCTCCACCATGGAGAAGTACTGGTGGCTGACCGTGTTCCCGGGCGCCGCGATCTTCGTGACCGTGCTCTCGGTCAGCTTCGTGGGCGACGGGCTGCGTGACGCGCTCGACCCCAAGCAGGTGTCGGTGCGGGCATGACCGCGGTGCCGCTGCTCGAGGTCGTCGACCTCCGGACGCAGTTCCACACCGACGACGGGATGGTGACCGCGGTCGACGGCGTGTCGTTCACCGTCGGCGCCGGCGAGACGGTGGCGGTGGTCGGGGAATCGGGCTCGGGCAAGAGCGCGACCGCGCTGTCGATCATGGGCTTGGTCGACGCGCCGGCGGGCCGCATCGTGAGCGGCGACGTGCGCCTCGAGGGGCGCTCGCTTGTGGGGCTCTCCGAGGCCGACTACCGGTCGCTGCGGGGCCGCGAGCTGGCCATGATCTTCCAGGACCCGATGACGGCGCTCAATCCCGTCTTCCGGGTGGGCGACCAGGTGGCGGAGGCGCTCTCCGTCCACGATCCCTCGGTCAGTCGCCGCGCCGCCGGTCGGCGGGCGGTGGAGCTGCTCGACGCGGTCGGGATCCCCGAGCCGTCACGGCGGGCCGGTGATTACCCCCATCAGTACTCGGGCGGGATGCGCCAGCGGGCGATGATAGCGATGGCGATGGCCAACCGCCCCAAGCTGCTGATCGCCGACGAGCCGACCACGGCGCTCGACGTCACCATCCAGGCCCAGGTGCTCGAGGTGCTGAGCCGGGCGCGGGCCGAGACCGGCGCCGGTTTGCTGCTCATCACCCATGACCTTGGCGTGGTGGCCGGGGTGGCGGATCGGGTCATCGTCATGTACGGCGGCCGGGTGCTCGAGGAGGGCTCGCTCGACGACGTGTTCACCCGGTCGCGGCATCCGTACACGCTGGGCTTGCTGCGCTCGCGCCCGCGCTTCGGCGATGACGGCGGTCGCCGTCCCCTGCGCCCGATCCCCGGTGCGCCGCCGAGCCTGGTGAACCCGCCGAGCGGTTGCGTCTTCCATCCGCGTTGCGAACTGGCGATCGAGGAGTGCCGGGGCGAGCGGCCACCGCTACGGGCGGTGGCCGGGGGCGCGCACAGGTCGGCGTGCCTGCGGTCCGACGAGCTTGCGGTGCTGATGGAGCCGAGCCGATGAGCACGGTCGAGGTCGGCGTGGGCTTGCGGCCGATCGTCGAGGTCGAGCACCTGGTGAAGCACTTTCGGGCGCGCCGCGGGTGGCGCGACGGAGCGCGCTCGGGTCCGGTGCGGGCGGTCGACGACGTGAGCTTCACGCTCGCCCGGGGCGAGACCCTCGGGCTGGTGGGGGAGACGGGGTGCGGCAAGTCGACCACCAGCCGGCTTGTGCTCCGGTTGCTCGAACCCACCGCGGGTGTGATCCGCTTCGACGGTCGCGAGATCCAGCACACGTCCGGTCGCGCGCTTCGGGAGCTGCGCCGCCGGCTGCAGATCGTGTTCCAGGATCCCTACGGGTCGCTCAACCCGCGCATGAGCGTGACGGAGATCCTGGCCGAGCCGTTCCGGGTGCAGGGTCGCTCCGGCGACGCGAAGGCGCGAGTGCCCGAGTTGCTCGACGCGGTGGGGCTCGGGGTCGAGCACGCGCGCCGGTATCCGCACGAGCTCTCGGGTGGGCAGCGCCAGCGGATCGGGATCGCCCGCGCGCTCGCGCTCGAGCCCGCGGTGCTCGTGCTCGACGAGCCCGTCTCGGCGCTCGACACCTCGATCCAGGCCCAGGTGCTCAACCTGCTCGCCGAGCTCCAGGCCCGGCTGTCGCTCACGTACCTCTTCGTGGCTCACGACCTGGCCGTGGTCGAGCATGTCGCTGACCGGGTGGCGGTGATGTACCTGGGGAAGATCGTCGAGATCGGACCGGTCGACGACATCGGGCGGAGGCCCCGTCATCCCTACACGCAGGCGTTGCTCTCCGCCGTCCCGAGCGCAGACCCGGCGCGCGAGCGGCAGCGGAGTCGGATCGTGCTCGAGGGCGAGGTGCCCAGCGCGAGCGCGCCGCCGAGCGGCTGCCGCTTCCGCACCCGCTGCTGGAAGGCGGAGACCGTCTGCGCGGAGGAGGAGCCGGCGCTGGTCGACCGGGGCCACGGCCATCCGGTGGCGTGCCACTTCGCCGAGGCTCCACAGTGACCCGGCTCCGGCTCGTCGTGATCATGGCCGCGGCCACGCTCGTGGGCGCGGCGTGTAGCGGAGGTGGCGGGTCGGGGCCGCGTCACGGGGGCGTGCTGCACGAGGGCGTCGTGGGACTGAAGACGCTCGACCCCGCGCGGGCCGACACCCCGGTCGCGGTGGGCGCGGCCGAGCTGCTGTTCGAGCCGCTGGTACACCTCGACCGGGCGACCGAGCTCCCGAAGCCGGGGCTGGCCACGCGCTGGCGCGTCGACCAATCGCAGACGCACTTCACGTTCGTGCTTCGCCGTGGTGCGCGCTTCTCGGACCGCTCGGCGGTGACCGCGGCCGACGTGAAGGCCACCCTCGACCGCGTGGCGGCCAAGGCCACGAACTCGCCGCTGGCACCGCTGCTCGGGCTGGTCGCCGGCTACAAGGAGGCGCACTTCGACGGGAGCGCGCCGGGGCTCTCGGGCGTCGTGGCCCGCGACGCGCGCACCGTCGACATCAACCTCACCCAACCGTGGTCGATGCTGCCGGCCGCGCTCGGTCACCCCGGGCTCGGGGTCGTGGCGGCCGCGGCCGCGGCGACCGTGGCCGACCATCCGGTCGGATCGGGACCGTTCCGCCTCGACCGCAGGGACGCGACCCGCACTCGTCTCGTCCGCGTGACGCGACGGTACGGGCCGAGCGCCTACGTCGACGCGGTCGAGCTGGTCGCGTTCTCCTCGATCGCCGACGCCGCGGCCGCGTTCGAGGCAGGGAAGATCGACGTGCTGCGGCTCGGCCGGGAGCCACCCCCTACGCCGGCCGGAGCCCGGCCACGCGCGCACCACGACGTGTCGCGACCCTACCTCGCGGTCGGGTTCTACGCGCTCGACCTGAAGAACCCGAAGTTCGCCGACGCGCGGTTTCGCGAGGCCCTCGTGCGCGCGCTTGACCCGGTGAAGCTCGTGAAGGTCGGCTACGGCGACCGGGCCGACGTCGCCGCGGGGATCATCCCCCGGGGTGTGCCGAGCGGGCCGTCGGACGCGTGCCGGGGTCGCTGCGATCACGACCTCGCGGCGGCCAAGCAGCTGGTCGCGCAGGCGTTCCCCGGCGGAGGTGCGCCGGGCGTGTTCGTCGACTTCGACGATGAGCCCACCCAGGCTGTCGTCGCCGCCGAGGTCGTCAACGAGCTGGTAGCGGCGGGAATCCCGGCCGCGGTGCGGCCGCACCCGTCGGCTTCGTACGACTCGTTCCTCGCCAACGAGGTGCCCGACCTGTTCCGGCTCGGCTGGGTGGGCGACTTCCCGAACGCGGACGCGTTCCTCTCGCCGCTGTTCGTGTCGGGCGCAGCGGAGAACGTCGCCAGGGTGGTGAGCCCGGCGGCCGACACGGCGTTGAAGGCGGCCGAGGCCGAGCCCTCGGCGAAGGTGCAGGCGCGGCACTTCACGGAGGCGGAGCGGGCCGTGCTGGACCAGTTCGCGGTGGTACCGGTGGTGCAGTTCGAGACGCGGCTCGCTATCGCGAAGACCGTGCATGGGCTGCGCCTCGACGTGGTCGGCGGCTTCGACCCCGCGCCGGTGTGGCTGGCGCGCCGCTGAGTAGAATGCACGTCCTCGTCGGAGTGGCGGAATTGGCAGACGCGCTAGCTTGAGGGGCTAGTGCCCGCAAGGGCGTGGGGGTTCAAGTCCCCCCTCCGACACCGCGGAACCGCAGGTCACCTGCACCATCTTCGGCGCAGGACCCCCCGCTGGTCACGGATTGGTCACAGGCGACGCGCGAGCGCCGGCTGGGAGGTTCCACGGCGCGATGGCAGTGCAACCGGACGTGCTCCACGATGGCGTTCCAGCGTGGCTCGTGGGCTCACTGATCGACTGGCTCCGGCCGCGCTGCTACTCCGAGGTCATCGGGTGGGGCTCGGAGCCGAACCCTGAACGCATCCGGGAACTGGAGCGCCGACTACATCTGAACCTCGGCCAAGCGACGCCCGACCTTCTGCTTGATGACCTGCTGGAGCACCTCACGAATGATGAGGACCGACTCCTGCGTGCAATCGGTGTTGCGCTCGGCTGGTACGGCCCGGCCGATTACATCACTATCGAAGCCGAGCGCGACCTCGCGGAGCTGGAGAACGCCTTCCGGCAGTCCGGGTCCGCTTGGCAGGTGGCGTACTCATCGACGCGGGGCTGGGGCTTGGAGCGAAGAGTCGACGAGACGACCGCAGAGGCAGCGCGGGTCGTGATGTCCACGGGTGGACGGGCATCGGACCATCTCGCCGAAGCGTGGCGGCACCTGTACGCGCGCGACCCGTCGCCCGGTGAGGCCTACGCGGAAGCGGTCAAGGCGGTCGAAGCCGCCGCGATCCCCGTCGTGTGTCCGAACGACAGCAGTGCGACGCTGGGCAAGATCATCGGGCAGCTGCGCGCCGCACTGGATGGTTGGGCGCTGGCGCTCGAGCCGCACGATGCTGACTCCATCGGCCACCTTTGCTCGATGCTCGACCTGCTGTGGAGGTCGCAGCGTCGCCACGGCACACCGGACCCCGCGACGCCATTACGCGTGTCACCTGGAGAGGCGGAACCCGCTGTGTATCTGGCGATCACGCTCGTGCACTGGTTCACCAGTGGCGCGGTGCAGCGCGTCTAGCGTGCCGTGCCGAAGATCAGCGCGGAGACCTTCTCGGCGGCCTCGGTTCCCATTGTCGGCGTGACGTGCGAGTAGACGTCCGCAGTGATCGCCGTCGTGCGGTGGCCGAGCCGGTCGCTCACGATCTTGGTTGGCACGCCCGCGGCGAGCGCGAGCGTCGCCCAGGTGTGGCGGAGGTCGTGCAATCGGATGCGTGGGAGCTCGGGATGGCGGTCGAGACGACGGTCGAACTCGCGGGAGAACCGCTCGGGATGGTACGGCCGCCCGTCGGGGTGGCAGAACACGAGCGTCTCGCCGTCGGGACGAAGGCCGAGCACGAGCATCTCCTGCGCCTGACGTGCGTGGTGAGAGCGCAGTTCGCTGACGGTGGCCGCGTCGAGGTCGACCGCGCGCCCACGGCCCGTCTTTGTGCGCGGCGCGATCCGTACGCGATGGTTCACGGCGGTGACGGTCTGGCGGATCGACACACGCCCCGCCTCGAGATCGACGTCGGCCCAACGGAGCCCAAGGCACTCGCCCCGCCGGCAACCAGTCGTCGCCAGGAAGAAGCACGGTGACCGGTAGCGGTTGCCCTCGACGAGCTCAAGGAACCGAGCAAGCTCAGAGCCGCTCCACGTTCGCATCTCGCTGGCGTGGGTGTCGCTCGCCCTGGGCGGCCGGGCGACGTCGGCAGGGTTGCGCACCAGGCGCCCCCACTGGACCGCGTCCTTCAGTGCGCGGCCGAGGATCGTCGCGATGTACCGGACGGTGCGAGGGGAGAGGCCTCCGTCCTTCTGATCGCGGCGCCCGCCCTCGAGAAGCGCCGCGTAGACCTTGTTGAGCGCGGCCGCATCGAGGGCCTGGAGCGGGACGGTGCCGAGTCGCGGGATGACGTGGATGCGAAGGTTGCGGTCGTACGACGCCCAGGTGCTCGGCTCCAGCGACCCGTGGGCGGCGGGCAGCCAGTCGTCGAGCAGGTACTGGCCGAGCGTCTGGCTCGTCGGCTCCACGAACGTGTGCTTGCGCACCGACTCGACGAGCTCGTTGAGGGCGTCGAGCGCCTCGCGCTTCTTCGCGAACCCGCGGCGCTTCAGTTGCCGGCGTGGTGCGCCGGGTGGGGAGATGTCGACGACGAAAAACCAGCGGCCGGAGGCCGCGTCCTGTTTGACGGTGCCCTGTCTACCCACGTCAATCCTCCTTCGGCGGCAGGAACCCGCGCTTCCGCGCGAGGCTCACATAACGGTGTGCGGTGCTCGGCGAGACGTGAAATGCATCGCGAACAACCTCGACAGGTGAGCGCGCGTCCGTCTCGGGATCGCGTGACTGGTGGGCGTTCGCGACCTCTCGGAGCAGCTCGTCGGTCATGGCATTGCGGTGCCGGCGCGAGGCTCGAGCCGCGGCTACCTGCTCCTCCGCGCTGGCGGGGGACATGGCAACACCCCCCGGGCTCGCTTCTTCGACCCGCAGCGCTGCCTCGCGACAGACGAGCTCAAGCCACGACGCGAGCGGGACCCGGCGAAGCTCGGTGCCCGTGAGTGGCCCGCGCTCGGGATTCCGGATCACACGCAGCTGGTTGCAGACCGGCGTGGTGTGCTCGACGGCGATGTCCATCTCGAAGGTGTGATCCTTCGGGAACGTGAAGCTCGCGGTGAACTCGCGGGGGAGCGCGGTCGCGGGCCCGATCTCTACGGGTCTCGACCCACCGAACGCCCACGTGATCGAGAGCTCCACCGTTGGCCTCTCGGACAGCTGCCGGACAATGCGAAGCCTATAGGACGCAGAGGGCCCGCACAACGTTTACCCTGACCCCCGTGGAAAAGACGCTCAGTGCCGGATTGATCGGCCGGCTTCCTGACCCTGAGGAGACACCGCTTCTTACCGTCGAGGAGGCCCTCCCCTTTCTCCGGACGTCGAAGTCAACTGCCTACCTCGCGATTCAGGCCGGCCAGGTTCCATCCGTCCGCATCTCGGGACGCATCCTCATTCCCACCGCCGCGCTCCGGCGCATGTTCGGGCTCTGAGCGACGTGTGACCGAGGCAGCGGTTGCCCCCGAGCTCGGCCGCCCGACCTCGCCGACCCCGACGCCGAGCGCGCGCTCCTGGCCGCCCTCCTCGTGTCCCCGGTGCAGCTCGGTCCGGTCCTCGAGCTCCTTGAGCTCCCGGGCGCGGTGCGCGATCCGACGCTCCGCGAGGTCGCCACTGCGATGGTCAGGCTCCATGAGTTTGGCGAAGCGATCGACCCGGTGACGGTCGCCGCGCTTGGGGTCGAACCGTGACTTGGCCGGCGAGCGCGCGGCGGGTGCCTCCCCACGACCTCGAGGCTGAGGAGGCGCTCCTAGGGGCGATGCTGTTGTCTCACGACGCGATCCGAGCCGCGGTTCACGTGGGCGTCACCGGCGATGCCTTCTACGTGCCTGCGCACGGGACGATTTTCGAGACAATCGTTCGGGCTCACGAGTGCACCGGCCATGTCGACATCGTGACGGTCGCCGACGAGCTTGGCCCGGACCTCGAGGCTGTGGGCGGCCGCTTACGCCTGCATGAACTCCAAGCCGGCACCCCGATCGCGGCGAACGCTCCCACGTACGCCGCGATCGTCGCCCGAGCCGCTGACCAGCGACGTGTGATCGACCTCGCCGGTCACGTGGCGGAGGCCGCCTACGACGATGCTGACGCTCCGGTCGCCTTGCTCGACAAACTCCATGAGGGCGTGGGTCGGCGCCGAGTGTCAGGCTCGACGCTCGACGAGGCCGACCTCACCGCCGCCATCGACGACCCGCCACAGGCGGTGCCGCGCTTCCTCGAACGCGAAGGCGACGGCGCGTTGATCTACCCCGGCCGCGCCCACGACATCCATGGCGAGGTCGGCCTCGGCAAGACGTGGCTGGGCCTCGTCACGATCTCGCAAGTGCTCGCCGCCGGCGGGCGAGCGCTCATGGTCGACTACGAGGACGGCCCCGCGGCGTTCGTCGAGCGACTCGGCGCTCTCGGCGTGGCACCGGAGACGATCGGCGACCCGGCTCGCGTGCGCTACGTGCAGCCGGCTACCGGACTGGCCGAGCCTGAGCTTGCCCACCTTCGCCGTGTACTCGAGGAGCTCGCGCCCGACATCGTGGTGCTCGACGGCTTCGCCACCGCTCTGGCGCGTGACGGTGTCGACGAGAACGCCAACTCGGCCGTCACCGCGTGGGCGAGCCGGGCGCTCAGCGCGATCCGGGGCTCTGGGGCGGCGCTGCTCATCCTCGACCACGTCGCACGACACCCCGAGGGCCGCACGCGAGGTGCGCGGGGTGCCGGCGCGAAGCTCGCGCTGCTGGACGGCGCCTCCTACGAGCTCCGAGGGGTGTCGCCGTTCTCTCGTGACCGGGCGGGGGCCGCCAAGCTCGTCATCGCCAAGGATCGCCCGGGCTGCGTGGGCGCGATCGGCGAGACCGCCGCCGTGGTGCGCTTCCAGCCGAGCGAGGACCGTCTCGAGATCACGCTCACGCCCGACACGCACGAGGCGAGGGAGCGGTGGCGACCGACCGCGCTCATGGAGCGGCTGTCCCGGGTACTCGAGGAGCGCGGCCCAGATGGCCTCAACCGCGACGAGACGCTCCGGCTGGTTCCTGGCCGGGCCGCGTACAAGCGGACCGCCCTCGCCGAGCTCGTCGCGGGCGAGTTCGTGGACCGTCGGCGACAAGGTCGCGAAGTCCGATTCCGCTCAGTCAAGCCATTCCGCGCCGACGACGGACCCCAGTCCGACGATGGTCCCACCCGGGTCCCGGGACCCGAGTCGGACGAGGACGGTCCACGGTCCCCGGCATATACGTATGCCGGGACCCGGGACCGGAGTCCGACAGCCGTCTCCGGCCTCGTCGCTGCAGGAGGTGCGAGATGACCCGAGCCAGACCACACGCGTGTGGTCTGGCTGGTTGCACGCAGAACGACCGCAACCCTGCCGTCGACGGCACGGATGGGGGTCTAGGGGCCAGCGGGAGCTGGCCGTGCCGTGACCATCCCGTGACCGCGGCTCAGCAAGTCCTTGTGCTGCAAGGGCTGCCGGGCGCGCGTCGGACTCGGGATCACACGCCCAAAGGTGGCACGCGTGGGTGAGGTGTCTCCGGCTCAGCGTCGTCAGCGGCGGGAAGCGCCGCTCATACATGGCCGGTACGCAACGTCGCCGGATGCGCTCAGGCTGAGGTATCGCCGGGTGCGCCGTCTCGTCGTGAAGATGCACAAGGCGATGCCGTGGCTGGAGCCGGCGGACGAGCCTGCGTGCCGGGCGTGGGCAGAGCTCGAGCTCCTCGGTGCGTCTCTGTTCGTCGTGCTGAACGCTGAGGGTCCGCTGAACGGGGAGGGCGAGCCGCGCAGGCTGTTGAGCGAGTATCGCTCGCTGCGGCGCGACCAGCTGGCCTATGAGCGAGAGCTCGGGATGACGCCGGCGTCGCGGATGGCGTTGCGGCTGACGGCGAAGCAGGTCGCGGGCGACATCAATCTGGTACGTGCGGCGGGCCGTGATGCGCTGGCCCGTCGCGAGCTCGCCGCCGCGTCGATCGAGGCGGATAGCGAGCCGGAGCCGTGAGCGCCGCGTACGACCTGCTCGCCGGGCTGGTGCTCGAGGACGGCCGGACCCTCGGTGCTGCGCTCAGCCCGACACAGGCGGCCGACGCCGAAGCGTTCCTCGATCCGTCGAGCCCGCCGTCCCACTACTGGACCGCGCCCCGGGGCGACGGCAAGACGACGATCGCCGCCGGGGTTACGACAGTCGATCTCTTGGAGCACGCGCCCGCGGGGTCACGCTCATATTTCGTCGCGGTGGACCGTGACCAAGCTGCGCTGGCGCTCGACTCGCTGCGTGGCTTCGTTGAGCGAACCCCCGGGCTCTCGGGCGCGCTCACGGTCGAGGCGCGCCGCGTCATCGTGCGGGCGACCGGCGCGAGCGTCGAGGTGCTGGCGAGTGACGGGGCGTCGGCGTTCGGCCTGCGCCCCTGGCGGTTCGTCGTTGACGAGTTCGCCGCATGGCCTCGGAGCCCCAACCACGAGATGCTGTGGTCGGCGATCACATCCTCGATGCACAAGGTTCCCGGCTCGAAGTTGCTGGCCGTGACGACGGCTGGCAGCCCGGCGAGCCTGGCGTTCCGCGTGCTGCAACATGCGAGGACGTCGGCCGAGTGGCGCACGAGCGAGACGCCGGGCCCGTCGGCTCGGATCAGCCCCGAGAAGCTGGCCGAGCAGCAGAAGCTCCTGACGCCGGCCCAGTTCGCCCGGCTGCACCTCAACCAGTGGTCAAGCGCGGATGAGGCGCTCGTGCGCGCCGAAGACCTCGCGGCCTGCGTGGCGCACGACGACGCGCTCGAGCCGGCCCGCGGCGCCCGCTACGTCGTCGGTCTCGACGTCGGTCTCACACGGGACCGCACAGCCGTGGCGGTCCTGCACACGCTTCACGGTCGTGACAACGACGGCGAGCCACGGGTGGTAGTCGACCGCGTGGTGCGCGTGCAGGGTACGAGAGCGCGGTCGGTACGTCTCGACGACGTCGAAGCCCTCGTGGCCGATGTCGCCCGGCGCTACAACGGCGCCCGAGTCATTGCCGACCCGTGGCAGGCCGTCGGGCTCTGCCAGCGACTGCGCGCCCGCGGCCTGCGTATCGAGGAGCAGCCGTTCACGACCTCGAGCAACGCACGGATGGCCGCGACCCTGTTCCGGCTGTTCCGTGACCGCGCGATCGCGCTGCCCAACGATCGGGCGCTACTCGATGAGCTCGCCCGGGTACAGCTCGTCGAGACCTCCACGGGGACGGTGCGCCTCAATCATGCCGCCGGAGAGCACGACGACCAGGCCGTCGCGATCGGACTCGCAGCAACGCAGCTCCTCACGCAGCAGAAGGCGGCCTCCGTCGCCGACTGGGGTCCCGGTTTCATCGCGGCGAACGACTCGCTCTGGAAGCCGAACGAGTTCGACATGGCACCACGTGCGACGGGGTGGTGGAGTGGACCGTGAACGTTGTGCCGGAACGCGCTCGGCCCATTCAGGAGCCACGCGACCGCAGGAGGCCGCTGACACCCGACCAACTCATGACCGACAATGGCCTTGTCCTGTTCAGTGCGCTGCTCGCGGTGCGTCGGATGTGCACCCCGAACATCGTTGCGTTTGCCGGCGACTTCCGTCGCCTTGTGAGCTACCTGTCGGGCCAGATGCCCGACGTCGATGACGAGCGAGCCGCCGCCTTCTTCCATCTCGAAGCCGACGTCCTCGACGCGCTTGCGACGCGTCGAGGACGTCGGACCGATGGCTCGGAAAACACCTGGCCGTGTATGCTCCGTGCCCGAGACCTCGTCATCTGCGGTGAGCGGGCAAGGGAAGGGGGCTCGAGTGGACGAGCGGCCGCTGCTCGAGCTGCGCAGCTCGAAGGTCCGGACGGGCGAGTACCTGCGCCCTAACCGTCTGCTGCTCTTCGGCGATCGGGTCGAGGAGTTCAAGCCGAACCTTGTGCGCAAGCACCGCGACGCGATTCCACTCGAACAGGTCGCGCAGGTAGTGGTCAAGAACGGCCTCGTCTGGTCCGAGCTTGCGATCGAGAGCACAGGCGGCCACACGATCTCGGTCGGAGGGCTCAGTAAGTTCGGGGCTGAGCGGGCGCGCACGATCATCAACGCGCAGATCGGCCGTCGCCGCGCCGAAACTCTCGGGTCGCCGGTTCTGGCCGCGACGATCCCGCCGCAGCCCGACCTGCTCGCGCAGTTGTCTCAGCTTGGCGAGCTTCGCGACTCAGGCGTGCTCACATCCGAGGAGTTCGAGCAGCAGAAGGGCCATCTGCTCGCCGAACACGGCGGGACGCCTGCGCCGGAGGCGGCGGTACGGGCAGGCGAACCGGGCGCGCCTCTCGCTCCCCCGCAATCGTGGCCGCTTCCTTCGCGAGAGGGCCGCGCCCGCGACGTTGCAAGCAAGGCCACGCAAGGCGCGAGAGAGCGCCTCGCGAAGATGCGCAACCGTGGCGGCGACCAGAGCGCAACGGCGGCAGGCGACTCGCCCGCGGGATGGCACCCCGATCCGCACGGCCGCCACGAGCTCCGCTACTGGGATGGCACCGTCTGGACGGACCACGTCGCCGACGCCGGGGAAACGTCGAGCGACCCGGTGTCGTAGCCAAGCTCGTTGACTGCGACCTCGAGAGCGCGGTCTAGCCGAGCGATGCGCGCCTCGAGCGTCACGACCCTCGCGGCGAGCACCTCATTGGCCGTCGTGATATCGACGCGGCCTCTCTCGCCAGGCGCGTAGAGCGCGAGCTCGGGATCGCCGTCGCCTAGCGCATCGTTCCAGACGATGCTCGATCGCGCCGCCGTCGACGCTGTCGCTCGTCAGCGACAAGCTAGTACCGTGCTCGTCGGACTCGATCTCGACGCACGGCAGTCCTCGAGGTGAGAGCACGCGCACCCGCTCGTAGACCTCGAGCTCGCGCCATCAATGACGGACGCGTGCCGACGACTGTCTAGTTAACCTGTTGTCGATAGGAGGGATCGTGGGCAAGGTACGACTTACGAAGAAGGGAAAGCCGATCTCTGCTACCGCCGCCGCCGCAGCAGCGCGAGCGGAACACGCGGAGGATGTGAAGCGCCGGAAGGCGGCGGCCGCGCGCGCTGGCGCGAAGGCGCGTCGCGCCAGGAGCGGCGGGCTCCCTAGTCTCGGGAAGCGGAAGTAGCACCCACTCGCGAAGGAAGCGTCAGACACCAGGGAGCCTCGGACGGCGGGCAACGGGGCGCGAGGACGGCGGGGCGACGCCTTCGACTACGCACCGGGCAATGGGGCGGTGGGCAGCCGTCCCGAAGCAGAACCACCGAGCCTCATGCGGTCGCGTACGTGTACGATCTCGGCACCGACGACCGGGGTGCATCCGTCCGCCCGCGTCTAGCGGTCGACCTCTAGGCTCAGCACCTCACCCAAGAGCAGATACGTCGCGAGGAACAGATACCGCGCCTCGTCTCTTGTGAGATCGTCGTGCACGCCCGCGCACACGCGATCGTAGATATCTTTGGTGGCTCTGCGGAGGCGTGTTCGCCGCGACTCGCTATCAGTGTGCTCGCGCACGCTTTGGTCGATGCGGTTGAGCGTGTTCTGCGGACCGAGAGCGATCGTGCGCCCGTCGGCCTCGATCGCGTCGCGGGCGGGGTACATTGCGTCGGCGAACCTGTCGATGAGTCGCCTGCACGTGTTCAGAGCTTGCGAGGTCGCCTCCCGGTCGCCTGCAGCAAGCCGGTCGTAGATCGCCTCGATGCGTTCAAGAGCATCACCCGAGACGGCCGCGAGGCGCACGTCGATGCGTTGGCGTACTGCGTCGAAAAAGCTCTCCTGCTCCTGCGCGAAGACGAGCTCGTAGTAGGCCCGCGCCACGAAGTCGTGGAGCTGAGCCACGACACGGGATCGGATGGCGTCGAGATCGGACACGGCGTTGCCCACGTCGTAGATTGCCTGGCGGGACTGACGCAGCGCGAGCACGACGTAATCACTCTGCACGTCCGGTACCCGCAGCTGCGCGAGCTGAGCGCGCGCTGCACTGATCCGAGCTTCGAGCCCACCGAGTCCATCGGACCAGTACTTGTCGTCCTTAGCCTTCCGGCCGGTGCTCTCGATCCAGGCCTGCGACTCGGGGGAGTCGTCGAACCCGTTCCGCTCGAAGCTCAACCACGTGAGCGCAACGGCGTCGTCCGCCACGCGGGCGAGACGACTCGCCTTCAAGATCAGCGCTTCTCCCCCCAGACGGCTCAGCTCGATGTCATCGAGGAGCTCTCGGGCGAGCTCAAGCGCTTCGTCACGACGGCGGACCACGCACCCGAGCCTACCGACCCGATCCAGGCTGGCAGGCCGTTGAAGCGCGTACTGCCCGACGTCTCGAGCTGGCCGGTTCACTCGTGCGCTTCGAGTCACCTAGCGTGACGGGGCGAGGTGACGCCGATGCCCCGAACGAAGAAAACAACTGCCAAGCCGGCTAAGAGCCTCGAGCAGACTCTCTGGGATGCGGCCGACAAGATGCGCGGCAACCTCGAGGCCGCCGAGTACAAGCACGTCGTCCTGGGCCTCGTGTTCCTCAAGTACGTGTCCGACGCGTTCGAGCAGCGCCGCCAGTGGCTCGCCGCCGCGACCGCCGACCCAGACAACGCCGACTACTACGTCGCCAACCCGGCAAAGCGTGACGACATCGTCGAAGCGCGTGACGAGTACGCGTCGGAGAGCGTGTTTTGGGTGCCGCCCGAGGCCCGCTGGGGCTATCTCCAGGACCGAGCCAAGCAGCCCGAGGTCGGCACGCTCATCGACGCGGCGATGGACTTTATCGAGAAGGAGAACCCCTCCCTCAAGGGCGTGCTCCCCAAGACCTACGCCCGGGCCGAGATCGACAAGCGTCTCCTCGGCGAGCTCGTCGACCTCATCGGCACCATCGGCTTCACGAACGTGGACCACGGTGCCGACGACGTGCTCGGCCGGGTCTACGAGTACTTCCTCGGCCGGTTCGCGGCAGCGGAGGGCCGCAACGCGGGCGAGTTCTATACGCCCCGCTCGGTGGTGCGGGTGCTGGTGGAGATGCTCGAGCCATTCGAGGGCCGCGTGTTCGACCCGTGCTGCGGCTCTGGCGGCATGTTCGTGCAGTCGGCCGAGTTCGTCGCCGCGCACGGCGGCAAGCGCGACGCGCTCTCCATCTACGGCCAGGAGTTCGTCGCCACCACGTGGCGCCTCGCCAAGATGAACCTCGCGCTGCGCGGGATCGACGCCAACCTCGGCGACCGCGCCGACGACGCCTTCCACCGTGATCTCTTCCCCGACCTGCGGGCCGACTTCATCCTCGCCAACCCACCGTTCAACAAGGACGACTGGTTCTCCGATGCCCTGCGCGACGATCCCCGCTGGCCCTACGGCCTCCCACCTGCCAGCAACGCCAACTACGCGTGGATGCAGCACTTCCTCCATCACCTCGCGCCGAACGGCACCGCCGGGTTCGTCCTCGCGAACGGGAGCCTCTCCACCAAGACGAGCGGCGAGGGCGAGATCCGCCGCAAACTGGTGGAGGCCGACCAGGTCGACTGCATCGTCGCGATGCCCGAGAAGCTCTTCTTCAACACTGGCATCCCCGTGAGCCTCTGGTTCGTCGCGAAGAACCGGGCGAATCACCTGCACCGCGATCGGCGCGGCTCGGTGCTCTTCATCGACGCCCGCAAGCTCGGCCGCATGGACACCCGCACCGTGCGCGTGCTCGATGACGCGGACGTCGCCGGCATCGCCGGCACGTACCACCTGTGGCGCGACTCCGGTGCGGCGCCCGAGTACGAGGACGTGCCGGGCTTCTGCAAGGCCGTGAGCACCGAACACATCGCGTCGCACGACTTCGTACTCACGCCGGGTCGCTACGTCGGGGCCGAGGAGGCCGAGGAGGATGGCGAGCCGATGGACGAGAAGCTCGTACGGCTACGCGCCCAGCTCTACAAGGAGTTCAAAGAAGCCGACCGGCTCGAGAAGCTCATCCGCCAACGGCTGGAAGGGCTCATCGGTGGGTGAGTGGGAGCGGCGCTCCTTCGGTGACCTTGCTGAGCTGTTGCCGGGCAAGTACCTGCCGAAGGAAGAGTACGGGGCTACTGGTCCCTATCCGGTGTTCGGCTCGAACACCGTTATGGGGCGCGGTACCAAGAAGCTGTACGACGGCCCCTTGATTGCGATGGCCCGGATTGGCTCGAACTTTGGGGCCGTCATGTGGTCATCGTCGGCGGCATGGATCAACAACAACGCGTCTGCGGTGCGCGCGAGACCTGGTGCAGACACGCGCTACCTCTACTATTGGTTGTGCGCGTTCGACTTCGAGGCGATAAGGCGTGGGTCAGGACAGCCGTTCGTAGCTCACGAAGATCTCGCAGCGCAGGAACTCCGAGCGCCATCCGAAGAGGAGCAACGCGCAATCGCCGGGGTGTTGGGCGCGCTCGACGACAAGATCGAATCGAACCGGCGGCTCATCACCACGAGCGAAGCGATCCTCGATGCCGAGGCCGATCTCATGGCGGGCGCCCGGCGCCCGCTGGGCGAGATCGTGCAGGTGATGCGCGACGTCGTCGATCCCCTGAAGCTCGGCGGGGTCGAGGTCGATCACTTCAGCATCCCGGCCTTCGATGCGGGCCAGCGCCCGGAGCGTTCGACGGCTGCCGCGATCAAGAGTGGAAAGTCGCGCGTGGACGGGCCCACTGTCTTGCTGTCTCGGCTGAACCCTCGATTCCCACGTCTTTGGCACGCGGTTCCCGAGCCCGATATCCCGGCGCTGTGCTCGACCGAGTTCATGGTGCTCCGTCCCGCGCCGACCCTGATGCTTGCCGACGTGTGGCTCTCCTGCTGCCAACCCAGGTTCCGGCAAGAGATGGTGCAGCGCGCGACCGGGACCTCGGGCAGCCATCAGCGTGTGCGGCCGAACGACGTGCTCGCGATGGAGGTGGTCGATCCGCTCAATCTCGGCGATGAAACTCGTACCGAGGCCGCCGAGTTGCTCGATCTCGCGGAGGCGGCGCGCCGCGAGAACACATCGCTTGCCGCGCTCCGCGATGCGCTCCTTCCCGTGTTTCTCTCGGGGCGGCTGCGCGTCAAGGACGTGCAGAAGGTGGCCGAGGAAGTGATGTGAGCGGAATCACGGAGAGCGTGGTCGAGGAGGCGTGTCTCGACTGGTTCCGCGCGCTCGGGTACCGCACCGCGTATGGCCCGGACATCGGCCCCGACGGCCCGAACGAGGAGCGGGCGTCGTGGGAGGACGTGGTGCTCGTCGGTCGCCTACGCAAGGCGGTCGCGCAGATCAACCCCGCGCTTCCGCATACCGCGGTCGACCAGGTGGTCGCGACGGTGTTGCGCGCGGAGTCGCAGAACCCGCTGGCGGAGAACTACCGGCTGCACCGCCTGCTGACCGAGGGCGTCGCGGTCGAGCACCGTGCCGCGGATGGCGCGATCCGGCACGCGCTCGCGTGGTTAGTGGATTTCGAGGACCCGGGGCGCAACGACTGGCTGGCGGTGAACCAGTTCACGGTGCTGGAGGCGGGCAAGCATCGCCGTCCCGACATGGTGGTGTTCTGCAACGGCCTGCCGGTCGGGCTGTTGGAGCTGAAGAACCCGGGTGACGAGCACGCCACGGTGAAGGGGGCGTGGAACCAGCTCCAGACCTACCGGGCCGACATCGCCTCGATCTTCACGGCCAACGCGGTGTGCGTGGCATCCGACGGGCTGGGGGCGGTAATGGGCTCGTTCTCGGCCGGGTTCGAGCACTACGCGCCGTGGAAGACGATCGACGGCCGCGAGGCCGTAACTGACAAGCCCCAGCTCGAGGTGTTGGTGCCCGGTGTGTTCGAGCCGTCCCGCTTCTGCGACCTGTTGCGGCACTTCGTGGTGTTCTCCGACGAGCCGTCGGGCCTGGTGAAGCGGGTGGCGAAGTACCACCAGTACTGGGCGGTGAACGCGGCGGTCGCGAGCACGCTGGAGGCGTCGAGCCCGAGCGGTGACCGGCGGGGTGGCGTGGTGTGGCACACGCAAGGCTCGGGCAAGAGCTTCGAGATGCTTTGCTATGCGGCGAAGGTGATGCGTGAGCCGGCGATGGCGAACCCGACGCTCGTGCTTATCACGGATCGCAACGACCTCGACGATCAGCTCTTCGGGGAAGTGTTCGCCCCGGCGCGCATCCTGCCCGAGGAGCCGCGCCAGGCCGCCAGCCGGGTCAAGCTGCGCGAGATGCTGGCCCGGGTCTCGGGTGGGATCGTGTTCACGACGATCCAGAAGTTCGCGCCCGAAGAGGTGGGCGACGTGCACCCGGTGCTCACCGAGCGTCGTAACGTGGTCGTGATCGCGGACGAGGCGCACCGCTCTCAGTACGACTTCCTCGACGGCTACGCGCGCCATCTCCGGGACGCGTTGCCGAACGCAACGTACTTGGGGTTCACCGGCACGCCGATCGAGACGGCCGACCGGTCGACCCGCCAGGTGTTCGGCGACTACATCGACGTCTATGACCTCACCAGGGCGGTCGAGGACGGCGCGACGGTGCGGATCTTCTACGAGTCGCGCCTTGCCAAGGTGAGCCTGCCGGAGGAGGTGCGGGCGGCGATCGACGCGGAGGTGGCCGAGGTCACCGAGGGTCAGGAGTTCGGCGAGGCCGAGCGGGCCAAGAGCCGCTGGGCGCGAGTGGAGGCGATCGTCGGCGCTGGCGAGCGCCTCGACCTCATTGCCGCGGACGTCGTGGAGCACTGGGAGCGGCGCCGGGCGAACCTGGTGGGCAAGGCGATGATCGTCGCGATGAGCCGGCGCATCTGCGTCGAGCTGTACCGCCGGATCGTGGCGCTGCGACCCGCGTGGCACGACGATGACCCGATGCGTGGCCGGATCAAGGTCGTGATGACCGGCTCGGCCGCGGACCCCGCCGAGTTCCAGCCGCACCTATACCCGAAGGACGTGCGCCGCGATCTGAAGGCCAGAGCCAAGGATCCTGACAATGCGCTCGAGCTGGTGATCGTGCGCGACATGTGGCTCACCGGCTTCGACGCGCCGTCGCTGCACACGATGTACGTGGACAAGCCGATGCAGGGTGCGGGTTTGATGCAGGCCATCGCCCGGGTGAACCGCACGTTCCGCGACAAGCCCGGCGGCCTGATCATCGACTTCATCGGCATCGCGCAGAACCTGCGCGATGCCCTGGCGGACTACTCGCCGTCGGATCAGGACCAGGCCGGGGTGCCGATCGACGAGGTCGTCGCGGTGATGCTCGAGAAGCACGACATCGTCTGCGGGATGCTGCACCGTCACGACTGGTCATCCGATCCGGCGCTGGCGGCTGAGGATCGGATGAGCGAGCTGGCCAACACCCTGAATTACCTGCTCGCCGAGCCGGACCGCAAGGCGCGGTTCTGCGACCAGGTCCTCGCGCTGGTCAAGGCGTTCGCGCTCGCCGGTGCCCGAGACGAGGCACTCGAGATCCGAGACGATGTCCGCTTCTTCGCCGACGTCCGCGCCGCGATCGTCAAGCTAGAGAAGGAAGGCGAGCCGGGTGTCCGCGGAGGCAGCGGGGAGATGGACACTGCGATCGCACAGCTCGTCTCCGAGGCCGTCGCCGCGGACGAGGTGGTCGACGTGTACGCCCAGCTCGGCATGGATCGCCCCGATCTGTCGATCCTGTCCGACGAGTTTCTCGAGGGCTTGTCGCACGATCCCCGGCCGAACCTCCAGATGGAGCTGCTCAAGCGATTGCTCGGCGACCGCATCCGCACGATCCGGCGGCGCAACGTCGTGCAGGCCCGGGCGTTCTCGGAGCTGCTCGACGACGCGATCCGTCGCTACACCAACCGCGCGCTCACCACTGCCGAGATCATCGGCGAGCTCGTGAAGCTCGCCAAGGAGATGCGCGACGCCGAGACGCGGGGTGGGCAGCTCGGCCTGCGCGACGATGAGCTCGCCTTCTACGACGCCGTCTGCCAGAACGAGCCTGCGGTCATGGAGTTGGGTGACGACGTGCTCAAGCTCATCGCGCAGGAGCTGGTCAAGGCCGTGCGCGAGTCCACCAGCATCGACTGGAACCTCAAGGAGTCGGTGCGAGCCGGCCTGCGCGCGAAGGTCCGCAGACTGCTGACACGCTACGACTACCCGCCCGACAAGGAAGAACGTGCCATCCAGTTGGTACTCGAACAGGCCGAACTCTTCGCGGGAACAGAAACCGCGTGACGCGCAGCGAAGCCGACCCCTCCAATCTCGGCGAAGTCCTATCGACGAGCCGGCCGGGCCGGGCCTCCACGCCGTGCTGGCGGTCTTTGTGCGGCGTTGCGGCGAAGCCTTTGAGGTCGAGGAGACCTGGAGCCGCACCTGCGCGCACGACAATGGCGCACCCGAAACCGCGCGAGCGTGTGAGAACCTGGGCCGATGTTCGACCTGACCCACCCTGAGCACGTCGGCGACGACGAGTGGGAAGGGCTGTCGCAGCTGCGGGATCGTCTCGAGCGTGCGCTCCGCTCCGGCGACCATCCCCTCGCAGTCGGTACCGCCAAGGAGCTGTGCGAGGCGGTGGCGAAGCTCACATGGCTCCGACGCGGTGAGCAGTTCGCAAGCCGCACCGACATGAGCCAGCTTGTTGCACAGGCACACAAGCTTGTGGGGCGTCTCCCCGGAGAGTCGGGCGCCATGGCTAACGAGGCTCGCGAGATCGCGCAGACCGCGATGAGGCTGGTGAGCAACCTCGTCGAACTCCGCGACCGTGCCGGTACGGGTCACGGCCGCCCTGAGCGCTCGTCGCTCGACGCCCACGATGCCGAGTTCGCAGCAGGGGTCGCTCTCTTATGGAGCTCGTGGATGCTCGGCCGACTCGACGCGCTCGTGGCCAACAGCCCCGAGACTCGCCGAGGACCTCAGGCACCAGACCTTCTCCCGCGGCGAGATCGCGCATCGACTGCAAGCAGCGGGCCTTGCGACGCTGGAGGAGACGGACCAACGCCTGATCGGCATCGCAGCCGGCCAGCGCGCGGCCGGTGGCACCTTCCTCATGCGTGAAGAGGCGGTCGACCCGGCTTCCGAGAGCGGAGACTTCGTCAACTGGACGACGGCGTACCGCGAAGGACTCGCCGAGGGGATGGTGATCGACCGCAACGGGTACTTCGCGTTGCCACCGTGGCTCGTGCGGCATCTCGTTGCTGCCCTGGCTCCGCTTCGCGACCATGGGAAAGCACTACTCGTCGACCTCGCCGAGCGCGTCGAAGAGACCGACATCTCCCACGCCCGGAAGCAAGACATCGAAGCGACGGTCGAGAAACTGGGCGAGGCAGCGCACGCTCAGAGCGACCCTGCCATTGCTGACGCCCTAACGCGCATCGCCGGACACGTGACTCCTCCTGGGTGAGGCGCGATCATGGGTTGCGGTTCAGATGCCCATCCGAATCAGGTCGGAGAGGTTGCGGCTACCAGCCTTGAGGTCGTCCTGGGCGGCCTCGACGTCGGCCAACGTCGGTACCCCTGACAGTTCGACGCGCGCGTCGAAGGCGAGCCGCGACCCTGCCATCGCGACAGCGCGGTTCACACCGCCCATCGCGGCGTCCCGAAGACGGATCTTGAACGCGAGGAATCGCAGACTGCGCCACGCGACGTACGGATCGAGCCGGTGTTCGGTGTACAGCCCGCGCACAGTCCAGCCGATCGGAACGGTCGCGGCCGCGATGAGTTCACCGGTCTCGTTGATGTGGACCATCGGTTCGTACGGCGTCTGCTGCTGCATCGACCGCTCGACCAACGCGAACCCGGCTGCCCGCTGGTCACTCGCCTCGTGGAGGAACCGGACCGCGTCGCGCACCTCGCTCTCCGTCCCCGCGTCGAGCCGAATCGTGACCAAGCGCTCCGGGTCGAGGGCGACGTACCCGAGGGCATCGCTGCCCACGGTCTCCGCAAGTTGGCCTGGCACGTACTGGATAGGACGTCGGCGGATCCAGTCGAGAGTGCCGGGTTGGACGAGGTGTAGTTCGAAGGCGAATGGCGGCTCGGGTGGCTCTGCGTCGGCGATCGACAGGAAGTCGACCTCGTAGGTAATAGCTCCGCACGTCACGAGGAGCTGAGCTGTCCGGTTGACGAAGTCTCTCAGGCTGGATGCAAGCCGCGCACGGCCTCGATCCTTTGGGGAGAGCGCGTTGGCGACGAGTTCGACGACGTGATCGTCATCGGTTCCAGTGAGCGTGGCCGAGAAGCCGTCGTCCCTGCCGTTGCCGTACGGCAGAACGAAGCCAACGTCTTGCTGGAGCATCGACGTGAAGTAGTCGTTCCCGGCACATGCGTCCATCACCCGCTTGCGGAGCGCGGTCTCGTCGATCCCGTCGACGTAGTACCTACGAGACCGGGCAGTCCGTGACACCGGACGGCGGTTCACGCCTCTCCGTTCTTGGGGTCGGTACTCGGCGGTTCATCCCCGCCGTTCTGGGATGCGCGCTCGCGGGCCCGAAGGATGCTGTCCCGCAACATCTCCGCGCGGCGAGAGATCGTGGCACCTTGGGCCTCGGGCCTCCCGAGCAGATACTCGACGACGAAGAGGTCTTCGGGATCTCCGTTGTGCCCGGGCCCGTCAGGGGCGAAGACCGTGACGATGGGACTCTGGCTCGGCGGAGGTGCGGCTTGCTCGACGGGACTCCAGTAGCGGCTCCGTCCCACCACCCCGCGGTCCTTGAGGAGCCGATCGAGTGCCATGCGCCGCTCCGTTCGCTCGAGACCGCCCTGGGTCAGAGCGAAGATCCGCTCTCGTGCGGCGAGGACACCCGTGAGCTCCTGCGCGATCGCCGGGGCCTCAGTGCCCGACATGATGGCATCCCAGATTGCTCTCACGTCCGGCCAGATGCCCTCGTGGTCGAGTTCCTGCATGAAAAGGGCGTAGCCACTGATCTCCATGAGATCGACGAGCGGCTCGGTTCCAAAGACGAGCTGTTGACGCGGTGCTTCACGAGCCAGGTCCGTGACGAGTCGCGCCCGCGCCTGGTCCGCCGACGCTACGACAGAACGGAAGAGATCGCGAGCGAGGTCGTGGTCTCCCTCGAGAAGCGCGCGGAAGGTCGCGTCGTACAGCTTCTTGTACGCCTGGCCGAAGAGGTCGGGACGGGTCTCGTCGTGCGCGGCTCGAGGGAGCTGGAGGACGATCCTCGCGAGCACGCGAAGAAGTCTCCGTTCGAACTCACGCGGCGTCTCGTCGTCGAGGTCATCCGGTGGCCAGGTGTCGTCCCCGGCCGCGGCGTTCCGCAGCGTCGCGAGCCGTTCGAATCCCTGGTGCACCACCTGCAGACCCCAGGCCATTTTGTGCGCGAGTTCCAGACCATCGAAGACGAGCACGGCCCGGGCCTCGGGCTCGCCCTCCAGCTCGGTGCCCTCTGCGCGAGCGACGATCGAGCGCTCGACTTCGTCCAGCAGTTCTCCCGCGCCCTGCAACAAGACCTGCGTCAGTGAACGGGCACCGACGTGATGGGCCCACCACGGGGGCGTCACCCGACGTCCCTCCGTTCTGCGCTCGAACGCGATCCCTTCGGCCACCTCCTCCAGCACGAGGAGCAGGGGCCACGGCGCGCCAACGCCGTACGGGCTCGTGTCACTCTCGACGGGCCGATCGAGACTCTGGCGAACGCGCTCGACGTCGATCCCCTCGGCGCCGCGCACGAAACCGAGCCACACCGAGGTGAGTCCGAGCGCACCACGTTCGACGGCAGCCATCCGGAACACGGCGCGCTGGTCGCTGATGAGTGCGCCCTCGGCTGCGGACATAGCTGCGCTCGCGTCGACGGCTCGGGCCGCTTCCAGTTCACGCGCGGTGGCCCGGGCGAGGAGGAGAGCCTCATCGACATGGAAGCGGGACGCGAGGTTGCCGACGAGTGTGTTCGACGTGTCGATCAGCGTGATTCCGGTCGACCAGTCATCACCGCGGAGGACGAGCGCCAACAACTCTCGGATGCGTTCTTCCAACCTGCGCTCGACCCATAGCGGGTCGGGCGTGAGGGTCGGTCGGACGCTGGTCTGAGTGGCGAGCGCGGTGCGAAGACGAGTGTGATCGAGCGTCAGCCAGTTGGCGTGCGCGGGCGTCAGGGCGAACCATCGGCTGCTCGTCGGGATCGCGGGCTTGTGGCCCCCGTACTCGGCCCACATGCCGAGGAATTGCCGAACGAGACGGGTCGGTGCTCGCGCCTCACCGCCCTTCCGATTGACGAGAAGCACCGACAACTGCCGGTACAGCTCGAGGACCGCCGCACCTTGCGCGTGGAGCGCCTGTTGCCGCCCCTCCTCCGGGGCATTGTGCCGTGTGACGGTGGCAGCCTTCGCCGCTCGGAGAAAGCGGCGCGGGAGTCCTGTCGACAACGACGACAGATCGAAGAAGTTGAAGAGCCCGGTCCCCAATCGGACGAGGCTCAGCACCGAGAAGAGCGTCAGCAGTCCGAAGGCGACAACGCTGAGTGCATGGGGCTTGTAGCCCACGGCGCTCGCGGCGAGGATGACGACCCCGAACACGAGCGCCCACACGACTGTGTACGCATAGATCCGACTGGCACGCTCGCGCACGAAGAGTTGGCGCACCTCGCCGGGGACGTCGGAGTACGCGGTCGACGCGATCACGCCGACCATGGTGAAGAAGAGGGCGAGGAAGATGGCTTCGGCGCCGACGGCTGCGGCAACGAAGGCCTCGTAGGCCGACGAATCGAGGGGCTTGACCAGCCGCTCGATCGCGGAGCCATGGTGGTTCAGCGCCCCGGCCACGATCTCGAGCACGACCACCGCGAAAACGGCGGCGACGCCGCTCAGCGCGGCGCCCCCGAGGAGACGCCCAAGCGTGCTTGTGCTCTGGCGTGTCTCGCCGACGCGGTCCCAGGTCCCCGACCAGAAGCGGGACAGCGCGGTCCGCCAGCGTCGCGACCGGGCACGCCGTTCCCAGTACCGCATGGTCCCGAGTCGGCGGAGTCTCCGGAGTCGTGGACTCGTCTGCGACCGGCTCACGCTGGCGACCCCATTCGTGCTGGTACCCGTGCGCCCGCGTCGCTTCCGGGCGAGCGGAGCGACGTCCTTGAGCCCGGAGGCTGGCATCTGTTGTCCACCGTCGCATCGTAAGGTGACGGTGTGACGATGCGGGCTGGAACCCGGGTAAATCGCCCCCGATAGCGTGACCTATCGGGCAACCTGTGCTCATGGTTCAGGATGCTTCCCGCGTGTCCGAGAGTCCATCTGTTGCGGACTGGTGGGCGATCGTCGGTCCCATCGCCCGACCGACACCGACGGGCGTCATCACCACGCCTCATGATCGGACAGCGGTGCTCGCAGACCGCTATCGCCTCGGACCGATCTTGCTGCGTCCGGGAGGCAGGTTGCTTCGAGAGTTCCTGCGGGGCGAGCCGCAGAACTTGGTTGGTGTCACGGCAGTCGAGTCGTATCCGATCATCGTTGAAGGCAAGTGGAACGATGTGTTGACGGATGTAGACGCGGCGCCGTCTGTTGGGCGCGTCGCGGCGTACGCGCGCGAGGAGGCAGCGGCCCGCGTGTTGCATCGCGTGTCCTGTCTCCTTTCTCTGGCTTGGTACGAGCCATGGCAAGTCCGCACCTCAGCGAAATCGTCCCAGCACCTCCCGCCTCAGATCCCGCACTCTTGGGCGGAACCCCAATCAGCCGAGGGCGTCCCCACATTTAGGCCGGCTGAGGACCTCTCGGCCCGACGCCGCGAGCTCCCCGGCTGGGCGGTCAGCGCATGGGACACGCTCGAAGACGACGAGGCTCTCCAGACCGCGCTGACGTTCTGGCATCAAGGCTTGCACTTGACTGCGGAGTTCCCATCCTTTGCGCTCGTCGCCATCGCCGCGTCCGTCGAAGCGGTTGCGGGCTGTCGAGTGTTCCGAAGCCTCATGGACCTCCCTTCAGACCCGTGCCCGATCTGCGGCCACATTCCGCGGGCGACCGCGCGTTTTTGGGCCACGATGCAACTTGTTGCGTCATCGCAAGAACTCGACGAGCTCAAGCACGAATGGGACGTCTACACAGGCCGATCCACGGTCGCCCACGGGTCGCAGACACATGCGTTCGAGATCGCTCTCGGCCCCGTCTTCCTCTTTCGGTATCAAGTGCCCACCGCACACGCCGGCCCGTCGTTCGCCATCGACGAAACCAATCCGGCCCAGCGGTTCGTCCTGCAAGCACTGCCGCGTTTCACGTGGCTTGCCTCGCGACTCCTACTCCGAGCCCTCGGCGTCGCTCCCGACGAACAAGAACCGCGCGAATGAGCGTTTGCCACACAGCAGTCTGGCGATCGACACTTCCCTCCCGAAACATGGAGTGAGCTTCCCCCGTGTTTCCGGACGGGTTGTCTGGTCAAACGGGGGAAGCTCACTCGTCGGTTGGAGCTCCGGCGGAGTCGTTGCCGCCGATCGCCCGTCCCCCATGCTGGCTACGTCGGATGGTCGCCGGTGCGCGAGGGTTCCGACTCTGACACTGGCCTGGAGGTCGCAGTGCGTGGCCGAGCGGAAGCGGCTGCGCTTCCGGAGCGCACGCGGCCCACTAGAACTCAGCCTGGGGCTGGTAGTGCCAAGCGCACTTCGTCCCGCAACTGGGTGAGGCAGGGAATGACGCGGCTCTTGATCGCCTCCCATGCGCGACCCCAGTCGCTCGGGGGATAGCGGATGCCCAACTTCTCAAAATGCTGGTGCAGTTCTCTAGCCCGTCCAGGATGTTGGAGGGCCGTCCTCACCTTGACGACCACACGCAGTTGGTCAATAGTGTCGTCCGCGGCGTCGGAGCTGACGTTCCGCAGTGCCCTCTGGAGTCGATTCAGGGAACCAGTGACGGCGCGGTCCGCCGGGGGCAGGAGCGCATCGTCAATCTCGAACCCCTCGATGATCCCGCAGAGGTCGCTCATACGAGCCTTGAAGTCGTCTCGGGAACTGACCGGGATAACAACCCCGGCGACGGGCGTGGTGGCCAACCGCCGTACGAGCGGCGTGCCGAAGCGCAGCTGCCAGACGGCATCTAGGAAGTCCACAGCTTCGGTCAAGGCAAGTGGCGCAAGTTCCACAGTATCGTCGGGCGGCTCTGCGGAGAGCTCACGCTCCCAGCAATCGTGGCCCCCAGGACGGCACTCGGCAGCGGCGGTTGAGGCCCCCGGCTTCCCTAGGTCGCAGAGTGCACCAGCAAGCGTCCGGTTCCAGACACCTCCCATCGCTCTCGATCCTGTGACCTGTGGGTGCATCAGGTGAGAGCAAACGATGTCTGTGGACGGCAGCGCACAGCTCATGCAGAGCGCGCTCGAAGTCGGGGCGAGTTGATGCAAACCTGCGTGGCCAACCGCGGTCTCATCCCCTTCGCTAGCGGCTGCGCAGTACAAATCATCGCTATCGCGTAGCTGGTACCGGCACGTCTTGGCGAGGAGAAGGCTCAGTAGGTGCGGGAGTTCGTCGTTACTGACCTCGACCACCTGCGCCGTCTGGGTGTACTCACCCGGCACCTCGTCGGCCTCGACGAACTGAGCGACCCGTTCGAGGCCAAACTGGACGAGGGCGCGTTCAAGGTCGGCTGGCGAGACTCCATCGAGGCGTCCGGCGCCCGTATCGCCCGCGATCGTGATTCGCACGATCGTGTGGGGCTCTCCGTCGACGTAGAACCTGAAAGTCGGGGAGGCCGTGCCGCCAACCGTCGACGGCTTGTGAACGCCCTCGTACCGGACCGAAAACATGGCCTTACGCTAGGCCAGGACGGATGGAAGGTGGGTCCGTGCCGAGCGGTCGCCATGTCGTCGCCATGTCGCGTCTCGGAGCAACAGCGCGAAACGGCGCTCACCTACGATCTGTGAGCGAGTCGTGCAACCGTCGCTGACCAGTACAGACGTCAACACGGAGCAACTGCGATCAACCCATTCGGCAGACTGGGGGACCGAAGGTCGGAGGTTCAAGGCCTCGGCCGAGTCGTGGGCACGGGCTGGCGAGGGCGGGAACCTAACCACTGGCATTGCGCACGGGCTCGAAGTGCTCGGGCCGGGTTCTGGCGCCGCACAGACATCGAACGATGGGCCCGCAAGACAGGACGGCTCAAGTGAGAGTCACGCTCTTCGTAGTAGGTGGGCTACACGAGCTCGCCGGCATCGCCGCGGTCGCCGCGGCCGTCATACCAGCGCTCGGCACGGCGCGAGCGCACCTTGAACGAGCCGACGCGATAGGCCGCGTCGGCGGCGGGGTCGCCGATATCGGCATGGGAGGCGCGTACCAGGGGCCCGTCGCGATGAAAGAGCTTGCCCAGCTCCGGCGTGAGGTTGCTCAGCAGCTTCGGACCGAGCTGGACGAGCGCGCTGGGGGGCTGCGGTCACCGCGCTCGGAATAGTCGTGACGACTCTTGCGAGCGTCAGGGCGGCGTAGAGGAGCCCCGGGCCCGGTTCTTACACGTGGCGCACTTCTCGACCATGCTCGCGGCTTCCCAGTCGAGTTCACGGAACACCGTAAGCGGAAGGTCGATGGCGCAGAGCACCTCGCCTGTCTCGGCGTCGACCGCGTGTGTCGTGCCGTAGGGGACCAGCTGCGGCTCGGTTCGCGATCGGATCGCTGTTGACTCGAGCCGCCGCGTGCGCTCCGCGCCCACCTGGTACCTCATGCTCGCAGGGTAACTCCCGGGTGCGACACCAGCAGGATTAGATCCCGAGTTGCCGCTGAATCGTGGCGGAGACGACTGTGACGACGATCGCCTTTCCCGATTCCATCAGGCCTGGTGCGAGTTGCTTGACGCGTTGCCACCGCTCCCGCTGCTCCTCCTCGGGCACTGAGTCGCCGCCGCGAAGGGCTTGGAGCTGCTCTCCCACGGTCAGGCGATCTGCCTCCGAGATGTTCTCGTCGTCGAGGAGGTTCTCGAGCTGCCAGAGGCGCCCTCTTCGGTCCACCCAAGGGTAGGGGCCTCCGCACTTGTCGCAGAAGTTCTGCGGCGGCGAGCCGTGCGCGCCGATGACGCCGCCGATGAGGACCCCCCTGAGCCGCATCCCGCAATTCGGGCAGCCCGTGAGGACCTCAGCTCCACACTCCGGGCAGCGCGGAGCCGGGCTGCCGGTCGACACGTTGAACGACGCCCAATGGCCCCGTCTACAGGCCGCGCCGTGCGTGTAGTCGCTCGGGCTTGGCACGCGTGCTCCTTCGGTCGCGGCGCGGAGCGTATGTTGTGGTCACAGGATTGGTCACGGAATCTTCGTTCCGGGCTCGGAACAGACGTGATGAGCACTGCACCGTGAGCCCTCTACACGGGACCTGACCAGGCGAAACAGTCTGAGCCGGAATAGACGTGGTGGCTGCGGTCGGAGTTCAAGTCCCCCCTCCGACACACCGTTGAAGCAACGGGGTCGACGCCGAGGCGGACCTCGTTGGCTTCCCGGTCGAAGACCGCGCTGACGCCCATGGCTTCGCTCAGGATAAAAAAGTCGAGGGCTACGATCCGGCCTTCCCAAGTTTAGGCGGTTTTGACCGCTCGCCCGGCGGATGTCTGGCGTGTGCGCTCCTGGTCGCCTGCGCCTTCGTCGGGGCATATGCGACCACGAGTTCTTCGGGTGTGGCGGGTAGCGCGTCGAGCTCTGGGGGCGTCCAGTTGTCGCCGGCCCCTGGCTCCCCGGGCGATTCCACCACGTCGTCCACCGACTCCATCACGACGTCCACGTCGAACCCGCCGGTGCCGTCTTCGGATCAGTCGCCGTCGTCGGGCCAGTCCCCCACGGGGGGTGGCACCCCGCCACCAGGCCCGACACCTGCCCCGGCACCAGCACCGCCAAGCTGTGCGTTGGATCGACCGATCGATGTGAGTGGCGGGTCGGTGGGATCGCTGGGCGTAGGCTCGGGTGGGAGCTTCACCGTGACCGGCTCCCCGGTCGTGGTGTCGGTGAGCGGGCTGGCGCCCTGCAACCACTACCGGCTGGCGATGTCCGGACCCGGCGGCTCCAAGTGGGTCTGCGGAGTAAGCGGCCTCGTGTTAGACGTCAGTGACAGAGTCCAAATCGGTGACAGCGTGAGCGTCACGCTCGAGGCGCCCCCGAACGCCTGCCCGCCCTAACAACCAACGGGCTCACGGCGGTGTGGACTGCGCACACCGGTTGAGCCCGCCGCGTCAAAATTCAGCCGTCGTTGACAAGAAACCAAGCTGATCGTGACGAGGTTGTGGGCGATCCAACCCGAACAGAACGAAACCGCGGCCCCCGTGCGCCCCCGCCGGTGCGCCAAGTATGTCGCTGCCCTTGTGAGATCGAGCCGGTGCGACCCCCTCGGGATCCATGACACTTGGATCTGTTGACGTCAGGCTGCATGATCCGAAGGAGGACATGCAGCATGGGACGACGATCAGCGTTCTCTCCCGCGCAGAAGCGCGACGCCGTGTTGGGGGTCATCGC
>OBEQ011122350.1_pt1 | contig 93527 bp, 163 predicted proteins | sample 1670901 | NCBI WGS metagenome assembly OBEQ01 (sample SAMEA104232315, study PRJEB22302) | groundwater metagenome | biome: forest; feature: aquifer; material: groundwater | place: USA | collected 2011-08-07 | depth 5.4 m | reverse complement strand
TTGAGCTTGTCTATTTCTTCGCGGACGCTCTGTAACCGTTGTCTCGTGAAGGACATCTTAGGCTCCCAGCTGTCGTTGCAGAGGAAAATCAGTCCATCGCACTTCATGAATTATATCCGAGAAAGCCTGACGGCTGAGTCCGTATCTAGTCGCGGCCGGTGTGAGTGTTCCCCGAGGATAGTTCTCTTTCCGTATCCAAGATACATCCTTCCAAGAGAGCTTTGCTGTTCCGACTTGATCCGATGAGAGTATCCCATGGCGGTGCCTTCCCTTCTGCACAGCGTCTCGGACGTTTTCGGTTGGTGTGCTGGGCACTAGATGGTCAGGATTAATGCAGGGACGGTTATCACAGAGGTGCATCACCAAAAATCCGTCCGGAATAGGGCCTTTGACGAGCCGAAATGCTATTCTATGTGCCCATTCGCCACGAGAGCGAACTCTACCGTAACCGTGGTCGGAAGATCCTTTCCAAAGCCAACAGCCATCGGCCGTCTTTTCGATGTTTTGCCAGAATCCGGTTGGATCGAAACCACAGTTCGGGCAGGTCATCTTCCTCAAGGAACTCCAGCGTTTCCTAGAGGCTGGACCGGAACTTGAGGTTGGAGATTCTGTGGAGCAGAGGTCTGAGGAGTCTCTTCCGAGACAGGGAAAGATGCGGTATGACCACATTTTGTGCACTTGACGGTCTGAGGGAACGGTGCCGTGATCCGGAACTCGTTGCCGCACTGTCCGCATCTCAAAGTTGCGACCTCGACGGTCTGTTGAGGCTGGGGCTGGTGGATCTGGGGTGCTGGCTGGAGCGGGGTCGTGATCTGTTGCGCCGTGACGGTCTGGGGTTGGCCCTGAGCGTACTTCCTAGCCGCGGCCCGAGCGACCTCCTCGATGGGCTTGCTCGCTATCGCGATCATGGGCGAGGCTGTCTTGAGGATGTTGTCCCAGCGGTCGGATTCAGCGTTCTTCTCGATCATGAACCTGTTCATCTCCTGCTTCATCTTGAGCATCTCTATCTCCCGGCTGGTGCGCAGTTCTTCGATCTTGATCTCGATGTCGGCGTTTCCGGTCGTGGACTTGTCGCTGACGAAGCCTCCTTCTTTGAGGGTCTTGATCACGCCCACGGTCGTCGAAATCGGGTCGGTTCGGGACTCCTCGATCTTCCTCGAGAGGTCTTGGATCTGCAGGTTGAAGTTGCTCTTGCGCTCCTCTCCGAGCTGTTTGATCATCTCGGTGAGCATCCCCGCCATCTCGCCTCTCGACTCCGACTGGGGCTTGTTCATCTCGGCCAGCTTCGCGGCGCTCTCGACGTACTTGGGCCCGATCTCGACGAGGTCCTTGACGGACACCTGCGAGTTGCTTCCGAGGTTCCCGAGCAGCATCAGCGGGAGCATCATGTCGTTCCCGCCTCCCGGTCGTCCTGAGGCGCCGATCATGTTGAGCTTGGCTATCTCCTGCGGGGAGAGGTTCTGGAGGAACTCGTGGGCTTTCTCCGGGGCCATCCCTCCCTGTATGAGCGACGCTAGGAGTACTCCGCCGGTCGAAACCGGGGCCTGCGGGGCGTACTGGACGTTCCGTCCGAGTCCGTCGGGATCGACCATCATGGGGCCTCCGGCTCCGCCGCGCAACCTGTCGTTCTTCTGCCTAGCGGTCAGGAGCACGGTTTCGGCTTTCTCGCGTTTGATCTCCCGGGCGAGTTCGGCGTCCGCGTCCTCAAGCACTTGGTCTATGGGGTTCCTCTGCTCCTCGACTTTGGTCGTCACGACCCTTCCTGTCTCCATGTCGTACGTCCGGAGTTTGGGCGGTCGTCCTCTCTGGGCCGCTGGCTCTCCCTCTTGGCTCAAGCCTGTTCCTCCCTCGTTATGCTCATCTTGTAGCCGAAGCTCTTGAAGAAGTATTCGACGCTGTCGTTGAGGAAGTCCGCGAGGTCTCCGTCCCACGTGGGGTGTTTCTTCTTGAAGAAGTCGAACCACATCAGCGTCTTGGGGTTCTGGAAGATTTTGAACATGACCCCGGTCGCCTCGAGCGTCATCGGCCCGCCCGTGTAGAGGGTCTTCGGACTGGCACCCGCTGGCGGCGTTGGGCCGGGGTCCTGCGTGACCTCGTAGGCCGGCACACGGTCGAGTTTCGGGCCGCCGTTCGGCATCGAGGGACCTATCGCGTTCCCTGGAGGAGGCTGGACCGGATTGACTTGGGGACCTGTCGAGACGGTCGTCGCGGTAGATCCCGGTGAGGTCACTTGGACCTGAGTGGGCTGAGGAGTGGGGGCCGCGGCCAATGGAGGAGGCGGGCCGCCCTGCGGAGGCGGCGCTACCATGCCTGGCACAGAGCCCTTCGCAATTATCCCGGTCTGGATCAGGAAGCCCCATACTCCCTTCACCGCGTTGAGGGAAAGCGTGTACTTCGCGGCGACCTGTTCGAGCGTGAGGTTCTGGAGGAGGTCGGCTTTGACCTTCTCCTTGATAGCTTTCGGAATACTGGGCGTTACGAGCACCTGCTGGGGACTTGGCACCAACTCAGCATTAAGGCCTTTGCCCTCTCCGGCCGGCACTTCGGCCCGCTTGGACCGCCGGAGCTTCGAGGTCTCGTCGTTGTGGCATCCGTGGCAGAGGGTCCGGAGGTTGTCTTGGTTGAACTGGAGGTCGGGCCTCAACGAGACCGGAATCACATGGTCGCACTCGGCCCAATTTTCGAGAGGCCCCTCCCTGTAGGGAGAGAGCGGACCCCGCCCGCAGTTCTTGCACCTGTACTTGTCCCGCTTCAGGACCTCGTTACGGGTCTCGTTCCAATCGAACACTACGCTCGACTTATACGCCGCCTCCCGGCAGTTCTCGGAGCACCACACGCGCTGTTTGCCCTTCAGTTTCTTCTCGCAACTAGCGCAACGATGGGGTCTACGAGAGGCTCGGATTCCGTCGAGTATTTTAGCATCCCTAACGAATAGGATTCTCTTGGGGCCGAGGTCGTTCCCGATTGGCAATTCCACTAAAGGATCGCTTCCTGAGATATGTTCGGATAGAGGCTGAGTCGGGTTGCTGGCTCTGGACTGGCTACAGGAAGAATAACGGCTATGGTGCCATCAGGGTCGGGAAACGGCTCCTCCTCGCGCACAGAGTATCCTACGAGCTTTTTCGAGGGCAGATACCCTCCGGGTTGCTCGTCTGCCATGTATGTGATGTCAGATTGTGCGTGAATCCGGCCCATCTGTTCCTCGGAACTCCGGGCGATAACATAAGGGATGCAGTCCGAAAGGGGAAGTTCATCTATAGAAGGGGCGAACTTATCGCCCGCCACAAGCTGACTTGGAAGAAGGCTGAATCTATACGAGCAAAATACGAGACCGGCTTCTGGACCCATAGAGATCTCGCTCAGTACTACGGGGTTGATCACTCGACAATCTGTCGGCTCCTCAACTACAAAACATGGGTGCTGTAGCCATCCGTGGCTGGTGCCCGCCTGATGCCGCCCTATCGAAGGCTTCTCGCACTCCCTCAGCATACGAATAGGTGCGGTAATTATTCCGCTAGTCCCGCCGCCCGATGCCCGCTTGCCCTGCACGGTAGTATCAGCGTGCGCGGTGCTGAAAAAGCATCCGGAACCACGGAGGCCGCTGACGGCCGTTTGCAGTCGTCTCTAGCCGTCTCTGGCCAGCAAAGCGTCCTCAGAGGTAGGCTAGTATGGTCGGGTCTGGACCGGGGTAGGTAGGAAGCGGACAGGAAAGGCTAGTCGCGTGGGGAGGCCCGATTTGGTTTGGCGAGGACAGGTCGGTCGCACGGATGCGGTCGGACGTGGCGTGGTCTGTCGCTGGGATAGGTTCGGTGAGGGGGGTATGTCGCTAGGATAGGCCTGGAAAGGATAGTCGCAGAGGCTGGGTTGGTCTGGTGTGGCTAGGGCAGTCGCGCGGAGAGATAGGGCTTGGTATGGTAGGGTTAGTCGCTCGACAGGACGGGTTTGGCACGGGTCGGTCAGTCGCATGGGAACGGGAGGTTGTGGTAGGGATAGTCGCCGCGGAAGGAAAGGACTCGGCCGGACTTGGGTAGTCGTCGGAACAGGGTCGGTAGGGCTTGTCGCTAGGATTGGCTTGGGAAGACTCGGCTCGGGAAGTCGCTCGGCGAGAAAAGGGCTGGCTTGGAGGGTCGCTCGGCAGGACGGGTTTGGCATGGGAAGGACAGTCGCGCGGGAAGGATGGGCTAGGAAAGTCGTTGCGGGTCGGACTTGGGGTGGGGGGGTCTGGTTTGTCGCTCGGGATGTCTCGACCGGGGTCGGTTCGTCGCACGGGAGTTTGGGGTCTGGTATGGACGGAATTGTCGCGGGGTCCGGCTTGGCTAGGAACGGCTCGTCGCTTGGTTGGGGCTGGCAGGGCTTGGAAAGGAGAGTCGCAGGGGACGGCAAGGCTTGGTGAGGATCGTCGCGAAGGTATGGCGTGGCTGGGCGGGACTCGGGCTGGCTTGTCTCCGCGGATTGGTCCGGCAGGGCCGGGTGTGGCTCGTCGCTCCGGGAATGGCATAGATTGGTAAGGGTCGTCGCGCGGGTTGGTCCGGTTCGGTTCGGATAGGTGTGGATGGTCGCAAGGCATGGATAGGTGGGGATCGTCGCTAGGTTCGGACTGGTGTGGAGCAGTACGGGTCGGCTTGTCGCTCGGGGTGGCCTGGGAAGACTCGGGTAGTCGCTGGGTGTCGGTGCGAATCTGGTGCGGAATGGTTCGTCGCGGGTTGGATCGTCGCGAGCGTTGGTCTGGGTCGGTGAGGATCGTCGCAGGGGCTGTGGGTTGATTGGGGCCGGCACGGCCTGGACTGTCGCTGGACTCGTCTGGATCGTCGCGGACCGGTAAGGAAAGTCGCCTGGAAGGGGCTGGTTAGGTTAGTCTCTCGAACTTGGTGAGGTCGAACTTGCCTTCTCCTTGGCTGCGGTCGGCGCCGAGTCCTATTTCCTGTGCGACTTGGAAGAGTGTGTGAAGCACTTCCTCGTCTATCGCCTGCGGCGAGACTTTGGTAACGAACATGGTGAAGGAGATTCGGGGCCTTTCCACATACATGTGCCGTTTCAAGGCGTCCTCCTCGGTGATCTCAGTGCCTGCACCACATGCCACTGTTGTGCCATCCTCTTCGATGATATTGTCGTTGCCTCTCAAGAGATGTATCTTGTCTGGCCCCGTGAACATTCCGTGGGCTAGCAGGTCCCGCATGCCGTACTTGGACAGTAGCCCGGTGGTCTGGGCGGCCTCCCTGAGCATGGCCCTGATCAGTCGTTCTTCGATGTAGAAGCCCTTCGCGTCGCTCTTGAATGTGGTGACGCCATTCTCCTTGGGTATGCCTCCGTAGATCTTCTCCCTGAATCCTATCTCGACCGTGTATCTGTCGTAGATTTCCTTCTTCTCGCTCATCGGCGGTCCTAGGACAGGGCTTGGGGCCAAGCATAAAAACATGTCTAGGTGCCTCAGGAAACTGTTATTTCTCTGCTCATCGATGGGAATGCTATGGTAATAACAGCGGCCCAGAGAGCACGCCTCCCGCCGAGTGCGTTCGCGTGTCCGCAGACTAGGAGTTTTCCGTTCGACACGAAGAAGCGTGCCGCCGCCGCTCATGGGAGGTGGCATAATCCGCGAACGAAAGAGTCCAGCAAGTGCGCGGGGGGGCACGGTAGGATCGTCAAGGCGGAGTGCAGGTTCGGGATCACGCCCCAGGACGCGGCCTGTCCTCTAAGGTAGGTTTCCATGGACCGTCCGGCATGCCCCCGCTGCGGAAGCACCAAGATCGAGAGGGTAGGGTTCGTGGCGGGCCTCGAGGAAGGACAGTGCAAGAACTGTCGTCACCGGTGGACGGCCTAGGGAAAAACGCCGTTCTGGACAGGGAAGTCTTTTTAAAATAGTCGGGAGGAAGCATGGGAACATGCGACACTGCAAACGGTTCAAAACCGTTCATATCAAGGGAAGCCACGGGCGCAAAGGCCACATGGGCAAGCGCTGCGCGGACTACTAGGAGACAGAACATAGATGCACTGCACCCGTTACAAGCGCGTACACGTCAAGGGCCAAGGAATGGCCAAACGCTGTGCGAACTTCGCTGGACACAAGAGGAAGTAGGAGCCGCTAAGTATGGGTCGTTGTCGCCCCGGCTTCCACAAGAAAACCAAGGGCCCCGGAAAAGGCGTCAAGTGCGTCCGGAGCAAGTAGCCTCATAGCCTCAGAATCTGAGGAAATAACGGCTTCCATCGAAACCTACGATCCCCTTTTCCATAAGTGCCTTCACAAGGTCGTGAAGTGTTCTCTCTACCAGTTTATGAGAGATGGCCGTCAGAACGGCTAGATTCTCAGGCTGGTCGTCAACGCTGTCGAAGTTTATGTGATGGACGATCTCCTCAGGCTTGAGTAATCTTCCCATCTTCTCTTCAACGATGACATGTGAGGCTTTGACATAGCCGCGCTTGTTCGCTCTAGGATGATTAGGCCGATACAGGAACCAGTAGGCAGTGCGCCGTTTCCGGTTTTGCCAGAGTTTTCTTCCCTTGTATAACGAGTTTTCCGGACCCCTGTATATCCTCGGCTTCCCGCAACAACGGACCCTCTTCGAATGCGGCCGCAGACCGAGTTTCAGGCCTCTATATACGATGGAGCCTCTGTCAAGTCCGAGTTTGATGGCGACGCACTTGTAACTGTGGGTTTCCCAAAAGGATGAAAGACATCTTATCTCGCTTTCAGTCCAGAGATGATTGGCTGGCATGAAAGATACTTGGTACCGCGCCTAAAAAAGCCAGATTTTCGGGAAGAATCGTTATATGTAGTGGACGATGGGAGGGGATCGAACTCCTTGAAAGGCTGGACATGTAACAGAAAAATTCACAGAATGGTGAAGCGGAAAGCAGGCCGACACGGATTCAGTTTCGGCAAGAGGTGCTAGGCCACGGCATGTAAATGGGTCGGGAAACCCCGTCACTGTCAATGTGCGGGGAAATTCCGGGCGAAGCAGTTCTGCAAGCGGTAGTTTCCTTCTAATCCTTTCCAAATACTCTTTTGTTTGGAAACCGCTAACCCGCCGAGCGGTTGCGATGAGGCGGGGGTCGAGTTCACCACAACAGGGGATGAGGGGTCTGGCATGACCCCGACCCGCACTACTTTCTCTTTCTCTCGCGACGCCGCCTCATGGCCTCGAGGTCGGCTCCGACCGGGCAACTAGGGTAGTGTCCTCCGTCACATTTCAGACAGAACGGGCATATTCTCGGCATTTTACTTCGCTTCCTCGCTCATCAGGTTCATCGTGAGTCCCTGCACCCAGAGCTTTTCCCGGTATTCGCCGTCCTTGGCGAAACGGATAACGTCCTTGTGGCAGAGGTAGACCACTGTTCTCGCGATGGCGATGCCCTCCTTGGTCCGCTCGATCTTCTCGAACTTTCCCGAGGATCTTCTCCCGCAACCGGTGCACGGGTGCTTCTCGTCCATGGAGCCGACCGAGCCGTCGTCGAGAACGACCCTGTGCCCGACGATCTGCATCCCCCGCTTCGTCAGGGTCCGCTTGTAGTGGTCGAGGTCCTTCTCCACCTGTTTCGCGTCGCCTGTAAGCTCGAGCTGGGACTTCTTGCCGTCCCGGTCGACGAGGTCTATCAGGACTTTGACCAATTCTCAATCACGGAAAAAGAGGGGGTTGACGGACTTGGCGCCCGCCAATTCTCTAGCTCCATGTTATGTCGAGAGTGAAGCTGGTTGCTTGCGTTGTAGAGTCGCCGCAGAAGTGGTTCGTATTGTCTAACCCGATTGAGAGTCCCGAAGTTGCGCCCTCGGTGATGGTGAAACTGCAGACGGCGATTTGCGAGTTCAGATGTGCGATAGTGGCTTGGTCGACGATGGCCTGTGCTTGGAGGGTGGCGATGTTGCCTTGGAGGGTGTGGACCCATGCGGTGTAGTTGTCGATGAGGGTCTTATCCGCGGCTATCTTGGCGTTGTCGGAAGCGATGGTCGCGTTGGCTTGCGAGTCGAGGGATTTCCAGTGGTCGACCTGCGACTTGAGATTGGCGTTCTGGGCTTGTAGATCAGTCTTGTCGTTCTGGAGTGCGCCGTTAGAGACGAAGAAGTACGCGCCGATGGCAGCGAAAAGGACTGTGAATACGAGAAGGATGGCAGTAGCGATTTTCCACGTCGAGCTGTTTGGTGAGCTCGCCCGGGTTGATCGGCAACGGCGCGTTCTTGAGCCACTGCACCAGCTTCTCGAGCTGTTCCAAGGAGATCTGCCCTATGTCCAAGACTATTCTCATTCCTTCACCTGCCATGCCCCATGTCTTGGCCCCAAGCCATTAATTAAGTCACCGAGTACGCTAGCCGTCTCGCCAGAGCTCATGCGTTACTTGGGGCCAAGTGCGGCTTAAAAACCCTAGCGCGAGGGGCAACGCCCACCCTTTGGCGGAGTGAGAATAGCCTGCGCCCGGGTCCCGACTTGGCACCTGCCACCGGAGAAGCGTCCCTTCGGGCAACAGACGAGTATCCTGTTCGGGCCTTGGACGACGGTGCGGATGCTCCCTGATGCGCACTTTGAAGGCGGCATTATTCTTCTTCTGCAGAAGTTGCCTCTCAGCTCGACCGGCATTATGTGAACCTGTTCTGCAGTTCTAAGACATCTTCCATTCGTCTGCCTCTCTTGTTCAGGACCTGCATCCTTGCCAATAATGATAGTTCTTCTTGAGAATAAGGGCTTTTCTGGGCCCTAGCAAGACGAGATTTCAGGAACTCGAAGATCACATTCGACTGTGCCCGCTTAATCAATAGATACGGGTGGATCTTGGAGAGTACATCCGCGACCTTTTTCCCGTCCACATGCCACCTAAAGCAAATGTTTTCGCCAGGTTTGGCCTTGGGACGGACTAGCGAGCCGTAGCCGAATGTTTGTCGGCAGAATTGCGGGATTCGCAGGTCAGTATTGTTCACGATGACTGTAGGAAAAATGTAGAAGGAGCGTTGTGTTCCATGATGATACTGAGGCGTGGTTTTCGGGGCTGTCGTCTTGAAACTAATTGTTCCTTCGCCATCAACCAACATCGCGACCATGGCGTACCTAGTTTCGAGGTCTTCATCCCATTCCCGATGCGCGAGCCGGGACATTTCCTGAATCCAAGCCACGCGGCTCTCAATTCTAGCAAGAAGTCTGCGTCCACGATAGCGCCGGCCCTGTTCTCGTTTCTGGTCCTTAGCTGGCGGATAGAGATGTCTATATTTCCATCTATGCTCCCGGTTGTACCGTAGGTAGTACTCTCTATGAGATGCATACTGTTCCTTGGTCGGCAAGAAGGAGTTCTTGGTACCAGAAGGCTAAAAACTATGCGGAAATCCGGCGCTTTATCTCGGCCAGATCTTTTGTGGGGTTTGTCATCCCTTCAAATCTCGAAGACTCGCGTCCATTCTTGTAGAATATGAGAGTGGGGGTCGCCTTGATTTTCAACTTGTCCGCCAATGTGTCGCAGGCTGGGACGAGGCCCGCCGTGATCTCGATCTTCTTGGCCCCGTCTATGATCTTCTCGTCGGCCTTGCTCATGACCTTCTCGTCGAACTCTTTGCAGGCGGGGCATCCGTCCTGGCGGACGTAGACGAGCGCCGAGGGCGCTTGGACGAGCTTGTCGAACTCGCCCGGCTTACAAACATCAGCCTTCGGATCGGCAACTTGACCGGAAGTGAGGCCCGGAACTTTAGCGCACAACGAGCAACTGTCAGTTTCAGTCTTCTTTCGCGAGATCTTCTTCGCTGGCACTAGCTGATATACCTCGTGAGACTTGACTCGCGAAGCGGAGGAAGGGCGACGACATCGATACCCTTGAGTTGCTTGATTTTGTCGTAGGCTCGGTGGCATGATGGGCATAGAATGTAAAACCTCTCTGGGTGTTCCTTCGCTTCGTTGATTCTTTTGTGTTCTTCTCTAGATTTCGCGGAGTCTGGCGCGTAATAGCGGTGAGCAAGATTAAGTTTTCTGACTTTGTTGCCGATTTTTACGCCGCAGAGTTCGCAGGCATCACCTAGAAGCTCTATGATCTGTCGGCGTCTTAATTTCCGCCATCGATTTCGTCTCTGGAGGTCACAATCCCGACAGATCTTGCTCTTTCCGAGCCTCGCGACTTTTGACCAGTTTCTCTCATCTAGTGCAACACTGCAGTCTCTGCAGACGAGAACGCCGCGAGATGACCAGCCTTTCTTGGCCGCAGTAATCCTCTCAGGTCGTCCGTAAGGCGTTCCTAGGATCGGATTAGCCACGGGGTCGTCTCCTTGAACGCGTACAGTTTTTCGAGGGAGTCGAAGAGGAGGGTCTGGGCCCGGTCGCACGCTTCCCTGTCGCCTCTGACGCAGAGGTCGAGCTGGCGTTGCGCGGCCGCGCAGTTGTTCCTGACGAGTTCGCGCACTTGGGCGGGGCTGATTGACAACTACCGGGGCCTCTTTCCCTGGCTCTCCGCGTGCGACCTGCCCTTGTGGCGGTGCACATGGCCTTTTCCGTGGGAGTGCATCTCCGAACTCCCCGCGTGGCAACTGTCTCGGCAGAGATCCTTCTTCTCTGTCATACTTCGAACTCCTTCGCGTCGAACCGCTTCTTGACAGCTTCCCAGTAGCGAGCTTCGGGTGCGAGCGACCACGGGGTCGTGTAGTAGTTTATGTCGTCGACCGTGGCTTTGAGTTCGGCGGGTCCGGTGCCCGGTTTCGGCGAAAGGCAGGTGATCTTGTTGTCCTGTCCCGTGCAGGTGACCTTCTCCTTGCCCATGTTGAGTATGTCGAGCCTGCTCGGGTATGGCACGCCGACGACGTGGGTGTTGTGAGTCAACAAAGGTCCCCGACCGCAAATGAGTGTACCTGTGCTTGTTTCAAAATCATAGACAGAGATTGGGCCGAGGATCCTCTCGATTGTGATTATCCGAGTCCAAGGCGTAGAGTTCTTGCCTTGGCTCTCTTGGAACGCAACCTGATACATGTGGCTGTAGTTTCTAGCCGGCCAGTTCTGCCGCATCTTTCTCACCCGGGCCTTCTTTCCAAGAGCTGAAAGAAGGTAGGCGAGATGGTAGGCTGGGGACGGGTCCGCGCCGGTGCTTATCGCGGTCATGATGTCAGAGGGTGCCTCGGGACTGATTGGACCTGTCGATCCGTCTCCTAGAATCACCCCTCTCAGGAATGCCGAGGCCATCTTGGCAGTCGCTCTCCAGACTATCGAAGGTATCCGCTTTTTCGTAAAGCCGAGACTGTGGACCAGAAATCCGTGGAGAATCGTTGAACAGATTGTCGCTTGGTAGCCCGTTCCTAGCCTTGTTACTCGAGGCGTCAGTCCAAAAGTATCCTCGGAAATTGCACAGAAGCGGTCGATGAGGGCCATGTCGTTGTTCGCGAACATAATGCGGCCTCCGTGATAGCCTTGTTTAGTCAGGTTTCCGTCTGACCAGATTAGACCGAGAAATTCCATCAAATCCTCAGTCGGTCGTGTCGGAACCCTCGGATTATATCTGATCGATTTGGCCCGTAACGCAGGTGGCGGAGGCGCAATCGTCGGTTCATCAAGAGGAAGCGGAATCTTCGGATTCGCATAAACACGATCACCGAGTCTCAGCCTCCCCGCCTCCTTCCAACCGTCCTCATCGTCGGTAAAGACGGGATGATTTGGAGTCACGGAGAGAATCCGGCCTAGTCCCATGTCGATCCGTAGGATTTCCGGGGCGAGATGGACAGAAGACTTCGGCCACAATGGCATGGCTTCCTCCGCTGGCATCGGTCCTCTTCCCTCTACAAACACAAGCTCGGACGAAGGAATGCAGTGGAAACTGCCTAGGAAGTCGCCCTTGGTCGCCGGGCAGGCCATTATGACGCCTGTCTGCATCTCCGTGCCCTTCGTCATCTCGCGTTCCCCGGCGACGATGCCTTCGCCGTTCGCGCAGATCGGGAAGGCCATCTCAACCCGTTCGTTCTTGCTGCGGCTGATCGCCTCGCGCATCTGGCGCCGGAGTTTCTGGCTCGAGGCGAGTTCGTCTAGAAGGCTCATTTTCTCGCCTGACAGGCGTTGAGTTCCATGGCCAGATACCTCCGGGCGTCGAGTGCACCGTGCTCAGCCCCAGCAGGTTCGCCACGGCTCGCGAACTGATCAGCCTCCCCCATACGCTGACGCGCCGCCGAGAATTTGATGCCGCAGGCCTTCTCGGCCTTGTCCAACTGTCCGAACGAGTTGTGGAGGGTATTCTGCCCCAAGTCCATCAGCATGCGCCGTCTCTCGGAGAACTCCCGTTGTCCTTCGGATGTGACCGTGGAGAAGAACTGCCCGGCACCCGCGAGCCTCCCTACGAGTTCGCCGATCTCCCAGCCGCACCTGCAGACCTCGGGCTTACTCATTCAACAGGTCACCGTTTTTCCTCTCCATGTCGCTTTCCCATCGAAATCAAGATAGGTTCCGCCGACACCTGCATCGGATAGGCGGCTTATCGCCCGTGGATGATCCTGCGGATGAACGAAAATCTCCCAATCAATCCGTCCTCCGAAATCAGTTGTACGATTGGTCTTGACGACGAATCGTATCGCGTTGTCTTGGAGCACGCGTTTTGTCGTATCCAGATCCTGAGGGAATGCGGCGTTGATCACCCTTCGGCAACCTCTGAACATCAGCGGACTCTCCTGCACATTCTCATAGCGATCGTTCCTGTCAAATAGTCTCCGGTGCCCATCCGGACGTGCTGGTCGGGCAACCGCCCGTCGAGCTCGCCGAGGAGAGTGCACTTCCTCCAGGTCACGCTCCTCATGTCCTTGCTGATTATGCCGCACTCGCACGCCTCTGGCGGAACCGGTTTGTACTCGGGATCTCTGAGCATGTCGGCGACGAACCCTTTCGGCAGGGGACGCTTGCCTAGTTCTTGGATCGGGAGCCTGCGGACGAGTTCTCTCAAGATACTCATTAGTAGGTCGCCTCCGGACTCGTCGCGATTCCGCGGACGCACGAGAACGCGGGTTGCGGGAAGTAGTCGCTGGTCGAGAGCTTGTTCCATGCTGTCGGGTACATGGTGCCGCCCGGTGTGAACTCGGTGTTCTCCTTGTCATAGACCGCTTTCGTGTACTTGCGCTGGCCTTGGACGAAGCGGTTGCCGCCCGAGAGGATCTCCTGCGAGTAGGGGTCGTAGTCGATGTCTTGGTACTTGTTCAGCACCTTGTCCACGGCGACCGAACTAGGCCCGTTGATCCAGCTGACGCGTATGCTCTCTCCCATGCTGTACCGCTCGACGGTGACGCAGAACTTGCTTCCCGGGAACGTCCTAGCTAGGTCGTCCCGGAGCTTCTTGGCCGCTATCGTGATGTTTTCCTTGCTCGCTACGAGTCCGCCGATCTTGTTCTGCCTCGCTCCTTCACCGTACGGCGTCTGGGTTACGGTGGGGCGCGGGGGAGCCGGCTCGGGTTTCACGAGCGGGGTCGTCACCAACGGCAGAGGCTTGCCCATGCGCTTGAGTACCTCTTCGAGGGTTCTGAGTCCGGCGATGTCGATGCGCTGTCTCTCTTGGGAAACGAGAGTGTACAATCTTCTCTCAGGTAGATTCCTCTGCGTCCTTTTTACGGCTTTGCGGCTTTGTGGCGGGGAAATGCTATTACTCTCGAAGCCGAGAGGAACCGTGTCGTCCTTTGGTGAAGTACACAATCGCCATAGCGGCAGGGGTGGCGTTGATAATCGGCGGGGCAATCCGCGCGATCCTTGAGGAGACGCCCAAGCAGAAAGGGTACGGGGCCGCGTTCGCACTCCTCGGAATCGCGGTGCTGGGCGTGGGCGTTACGGAACAGGCGCGGTAGAAGGGGAAACCCATTTTAGAACAGCACGCCCCGGAGGAGGAGTCATGTCATCGGGGAACGCCGACCTAGCCCTCTCGCTCATGTTCGGCCCCGAATACCTCTGGGTCGGAAGCGTGAAGGACCCCAAGATCCTCGCTCTCATGGCGGTCGCACGGAACGACCCGTACATCGCGTGGGCCGCCGTCTACCGCAAGATGATCGAGAACCTCTCGGGGGCGAGATAATGGCCAAGGCGCCGGGACAAGCACTCGCGGGCCAAGCCGTCCAGCGGGAAGTGCTCGGCACGATTTTCCCGGGCTTCTATGAAGTCCACACCGTCACCACGGGCTCGCCGCAAGGAGCGGACGGGAGGCCGTGGAACGGCCAGTCCGATGTGGACGCCTTCTTCCCCGTGTCCGCCAACACGCCTGCTCTCGCGATCGACATCACGCTCGTAGTCCGGAACACCATAACGGGAGTGAGCCGCATACTCGTCTTCGGTTTTTCCGGCGGCGTCAACCTCCAGACCGCGCAGTTTCTGAAAGTCAACTTCAACAGCCAGCTTCCACAGCTTCTCCCGCCGATCTGCGGTTCGGGAGACCAAATCGAGTTCCACGCGGTCGTCGACTTCATCGGCGCCCCGACCGAGATCTCTCCGACCATGACCTACTCCCTTGTCCGCTCTCCGTGCTTTGACACCCAGCTTGTCAGCATGGTCTACACCTCCCACTTCGCATTCGACTGCATCGGGATCCAAGGAGGACAGATCGGAGTGCAGGGACGGCTCTTGCATTGTGGAAACATTTTCGGAGTCGGAGTCTGCCAAGCGTTTCCCGGCGCTCCCGTCAGCATAGGGCTGACCGATCCAGTCACTGGCATATTCTACGAGTACGTTGTCACCCACGCGGCACCGGCCGGCACTCTGGATGTGGGCGTTTTCAGCATCGGCTTCGCCGTAGCGAACCGACCCGAAGTGGTCGCACTGGTTCCGCCCGGAGGCCAGAAGGTGATGATGATAACGGCCATGTTCCATGGGGACAACGCCAATTCTCCTTCTCCACCGGTTACTCAGCCCGTGACGATCAGGGGAGTCAACGCCGGCCCCTGCTTCCAAGGAACTCTGATCTCGAGTAAGAACTCGTTTCCGGGCCAGCCGCCAGTCCCGGCGGGCGAGCCGGTCCACAATCTCCACCTAGTGACGATCTCGGGGATCAACGAGGCCCTCCTGAAGTTCCAGGTCGACAATCTCATCATCCCGAACGCCGAAAAAGAGGTCATCAGGCAAGGAGCGCACCCGGTCCTGATAGAGGTGTTCAGGGGACCGGATGTCCCTTCCCTCACCTTCTTCGGAGCCGTCCTAGGCACCGTGATCACGCTGAACATCCACGTGCAGGCTTGGGGAAGCCCGGTGGCACCCTTGGTCCTCCTCATCGCCTTGGTGGCCCTGCTCGTGTTGCTGGGCATCATTATTCTTTGGATCTCCCAGACATGGGATGACATACTGTCGAAGCCGGGAGGGCCGATTCTGGCCGCTGGTGCCGCCGCCGCAGCGGTAGGGTTCGCGTTAGTCGCGGGCTATTTCGTTCTTCGGAGCCGCAAGGGAAAGAGCTGACTCGAAGTTGAGTGCCCAGTTCAGCTTCAAGAACGCCCGGGCGCTTCCGGTCGTGTACATCAACCCGGTCTCGGGGCTGCAGAGCACCCCGGTTCCGGTCGAGATCGACACCGGCGCGGCTATCAGCGTGGCTCCTAGGAGGCTCGCCGACGCCTTGGGACTGGACCTTCTCTCGGGACAGCGCGCCACCATCGGAGGAGTGACCGGGGCCGTTCCGGCCTACGTGCACAACGTCGGTGTCAGGATAGGAAACATCCAGTTCGACAACGTACCGGTCGCGATAGCGACAGAGAACGTCCCTTTTCTTCTTGGCAGGAAGGGGATATGGGGGGAAGCGTCCCTCGGATTCGACACCCGCACGGGCGAGCTCACCATAACCCCGTTCGAAGTCCACCAGGTTTCCGAGCCGGCTCCTACGCAGACTAACGCGGCGTTCGGGCTGCTCTTGCTACTCAGCCTCTTCGTCGGAGGCTACTTCCTGGTGACGAACTAAGATGGCCAAGAACGGGATGAGCTTCAAGGTGGGAAAGCTCGACCTGATCATCGCACTGATGTTCGCGCACCTAGTCCAAGACGCGGTGAATCCCCGCTTCATCAGGCTGGACCAGCAACCCATGGTCTACGTCCTAGTCGTCGGCACTGTCGCGGCCGGAACCGCGGTGCTGTCCGCGCTCGTCAGTTTCGTCCGCAGGGAGAAGGACCGCTAGTGTCCATGGCTCCCACGGCCGCGCAACAGCTCGCGATCCTCCTCGCCCCGGTCGTCGTCACCCTCGTCCCGCCCTCCGGAACGCCGGACACGGACAAGCCTGCCGTCTTCACAGTCAGCGCCAACAGGTTCTTTCCAGCGGGCAAGATCACCCTCGTTCTGAAGAACCCGCTCACCGGTGCCCAGATGAGCTTCGACGGGCACGCGCAGGGACAGGATCTCCAAGGCTCGTACTCGTTCAGCGTGGTCATGACAGACAACGCCATGTTCCACTCCGTCGTCAGGGTCGCGTGCGGCGGGGTCCAGAAGCTGGAGGCGGTAGTGCTCGCCGAGCCGCTTGTAGGTTTCGGGTCTCCAGGATCGGCCTCGGCCGAACTCCAAGTCAGGCGTACGGGCGCGGACTGCCCGGCGGCTCAGGGTCCGGGCGTTTCGGCGGTGATCGTGGCAGGCGTCGCCGTGGTCCTCGTGGCGGCGGCCGCGTACTACGGATCGAAGTAGCTAGTCGCCTAGGACGAGCGAGGTTATCATCCGTCTGAACTTCTCCCTCGCGTCCTCGAGGCTCTCGGCGTCCTTCAGCACAGCATACGCCTCTCTCAGGATCTCGATCCGGACGGGCGTCAAAGCCGGCTCGTTGCTCATGCCTGTAGTAATTGACCGCTAACCGATATTAGTAAGAGAGAACAGAGAACCGTCCATGGCGTTCACGCTGGTCGCGAAGATCGCCGCCGGGGTCGGAGCGGGCTCCGTCATAGGGGCGCTGATCGGCAAGGCCGCCGCGGCAACGATTCCGGTCTGCAGGCCTCCCACGGCGCAGGACGTGGCGAACCAGAACAAGGCGGTTCTGGGCTTCACGATACTGTTCGCCCTAGTGGGCGTCGGAATCGCCATCATCGACTGACGCTTTCACCAACAGGCCCGCTTGGTTCTCCGGGTTCACCGAAACCTCGACCTCGACGAACCCAGCATACTTCAGCAGCAAACGAAGGCTCCACGCCAAGTAGTGTCTGATGTGGCCGCGGTAATCCTCGCCGCCCTTCTCGTTCGGCGTCGACATGACGAGCCGCCCGCCCGGCTTCAGCCAAGAGTGCATGGCGACGAGTGCGTCGTAGTCGTGGATGATGTGTTCCAAGGTTTCGAAGCAGAAGATCAGGTCGAACGGGTCTCCTGAAAGGTCCGGGGGTTTTTCCATGTCCGCCCGTACCATATAGGGAAGGTCGGGCGCTTTGATGTCGAGACCGTGGGCGTCGTGTCCCAGCGACCTGAGCAGGTCGACGAGCTGGCCTCTCCCGCAGCCAACGTCCAGTATCCGCGTCGGAATCTTGACCAAGTGGGGTTGCACCAGCCTGTCGGTCCAGCGGTCCATGCTGCTCGAGCTGACCGCCTGTCCCGCCGACCAGTCCCTCCACGAGAGAGTCATCCCGGACTCCTTGGTGATCCAGCTTCCGGTTCTGGTTCAATCAAATGTCTGTAGAGTCTCGGCTCCAAATCGCCAGAGAAGAATATCGTGGCGTCGTACTGACTGTCTATTTTTCCCTCGACTGGATGATCCTTTGTTCGTTGCACCTCGACTTGGTAGAGAAGCCCCCCTTTGAGTGCAACAATATCTGGAATACGCCCTTGCCCGTTACCAATAATCACAGTACGAAACCCCTCCTTTTCCAAGGACTCCTTGGCTGACCTAACCAACGTGTTGTGGACAAACTGAAAATCATGCGCGATGATTTTGTGGTTACTCGCCTGTACTCTGGAGGCGCGTCTTCTGTACCATGTGAGATAGCCAGAGAGCGAATGTCTCCTAGGCGCGTAATCCGGATGTTTCTCCAGAAAAGCGTCGACCGCGGTCACGACATCTCGTTTTTCTTCATAGAACTGCAATAGTTCCTGAACATCTGCGACCGAGAGAGGTTCCATGTAGTATAGGCTCCTACTAGTCCGTTGAAAGTCTTGTCTTAAGTACCCTGCTTCTTGACGGCCCCTGTCATGGAAAACCGGGAGGTGAATAGGAGAGAATGTCTTCGCCACAACCGCCTAGCAAAATCGCCAAGATCGGACTCGCTGCTCTAGTAGCGGCCGTCGGAACCGGTCTCGTCAGCATCATCCCAGGACTACCAACAGTCGCGACTGCCCTAACCTTCGTCGGAATCTTCGGAGTAGGGGCGTACGAGGCAGTCAAGGAAATGCTGTAAGGCAGGGTCTATAGGAGACCCTACCCCCTCTCTTTTTCCCATGAAAGACGCACTCCATGTCGGACTCATCCTGTCCGCCTTGGTCATCCTCGCCTTGGGCCTCGCGAACTTCCTGACCGCCGAAAAACTCGCCATGTTCGCGGCCTTCATCATGCTGATCGTCGCGATGGTCGACATGGTTCATCCCACGGCGAAACCCGAAAGCTCTTAAGACTGAAAGGAGAGCTTGGGGCCATGGACCCGACGACGCAGATTACGACTTGGGAGATAGCTCTAGCACTGGGCGTCATCCTGAGAATGCTCATCCCATTCCTAAAGAAGAAACAGATCCCCACGGCTCCTCCCGGAACCCCGCAACAGAAGACCGCGTTCCAGCTCAAGTTCCTCGCCTCGGCCGTGGTCACATGGCTCCTAGGCGGAGGACTCGCACTGATCAGCTCGGACTACTACGTCGCCCTCGCTAACATCCCCCTCGGAACCGCGCCCACCGCCTTCGCGGCCTTCGTGATAGGACTCGGCGGACTCGACGCGATCAACAAACTCCTGACCGGATAAGCCATATGCCTCTGAAACTGTCGAGAGTCTACCGGTTCGTCGATCCGACCACAGGCGCACCGCAGATCTCGGACTTCCCCGACTCCAACCCGGCAGGAGAGACCCCGCTAGAAGTCCGCATGAAACACTTCACCGAGATCGAGAACCTCACCTTCCTCGCCTACGTTCTCGCCCACGAACTCGGCGGGACCTCCGCCAAGCCCATCAGGACTGTGACTGACCTGCAGGTTCCCGACCAGGAGTTCCAGAACTTCGTCAACCAAGCGAAGACCGCCCCTGTGACGGACGAGGAACTCGGGGACGCGGTCCTCGACCTAGGAATAAACTGGGAGCACTTCGTCGCCTCGAACGACAACCTCCTCCTTCCAGACCACCCGTTGAAGATAAGCGACGTTCTGATGCAGGAGAAGATCGATTCTCTCGATTTGATCACGGAGGCGCTGGTCCGCGAGGTCAACCTCCGCAGCATCGAAAAAGCCGTTCCGCCCAGCTAGACGGTCAGCCATCGTAGTCCCTCTTGCGTCTCCCTCAAGTGTCTGCATTTGATCCGGGTATCCACGAGTATGCGATAGCCATTCTGTCTGAGGCGATGACAGAACGCATGATCTTCGGAGACGTAGTGTGTCTCGTCGAACATGACCGGGAGGAACTTGGTGTCCGAGTCTTGGAAGGTTGTTCTCGGAAGCGCGAGGCACGCGGTGTTCGCGAAGTCCACCTCTGTCAGGACGGTCCGGGGTAGTTCTTTGGCCCAGTCCAGTCCGGTGAAGAACGGCTTCCTGAACTGTCCGAAGCCTAGGACCTCCTGCCAGTCGTTGTTGTAGGTCTTCACGATCCCGGCGACGGCGGGCGAGCGGTGTCCGCTGTGCTCCATCCACGACAGGGTCTCAGGGGTCTCCTCCGGGGGCACGACGTCGGAGTCGAGGAACACGGCGGCGTCGGGGTCGTCCTGCCGCGCCTGCTCGAGCAGCAGATTGCGGTAGAACGCTATCTCGGGGAATCTCGAGATCTTCCACTGTTCGGCGACGATGGGGAACAGCTTCTCGACCAGTTCCTGCGGGATAGGCAGGGTCTGCTTCTCCGCGATCAGCCAGGCGAGGAGCGGCCTCATCTGCGCCTCGGACTCCGTCGAGAGGGCGAACAGGAACTTGATCTCGTGCTTCTTGTTCGCCTTCGCCATCTTGGTCCACGACCGGAGGACCGTGAGGATGACAGCGGGGTTCGGATCTTTAGGTAGGGGCGTCATGAAGTCTATTCGCATCAGTAGGCCAGCGGGTTCGCGTGTTTGCACTGGTCGCACGGACAACCGGGGACACGGCACTCCTCGCAGTCCACGTCGCCCGCGAGACACGACACGGGCACGATCTCGTTCGCAAGGGTCACTTGGCTGGTTCTGGTAAGGAGTCCGCGCTTCTCCAGCTTGATCTTCGGGTACCACGCGCTGTAACGGGTCTCGGGAAAGTCCCAGTAGGGCTTGTACCCTCTCTCCAGGACTAGCTCGGGCGTGTTGAAGGCCTCGATGATGCCGAGCCGGAAGATCCACATGGACACCTTGAACACGTTCGCCTGAGCCAGCGCCTTCTCCAGTCCGTGCAACGCGTCCTCGCGGGCGTGGCGATAATCATGACAGCCGCGGCAGAGGAACCGCCGGTTCCTTGCGCTGTCGAGGACCTTCTCTACCGCGAGTACTAACTCGCGGACCTCCGTGTCGCCGAGCGTTTTCTCTCTCGAGGGTTTGATGGAGATGAGGCCCCAGTCTTTCTGAGCGATTATGTGGTCCTCCTCCACATTCTTCGTGGAACCGCACCGGACGCAAGCCTCAGGCATCTTGCGATGCGAATGCTTTCTGATCTCTACGCGTCTTTCGGGAGAGGTTACTGCGCCAGCCATCTCTCAATGCTCCTCCCGATGGCCGTTATCACAGAAACTGTGACAGCGTTTCCCATCTGCATGTAAGAACGATGATCACTGCAGGGCAGCACGAACGAATCCGGAAAAGATTGAAGCCGGGCACATTCTCGAGGCGTAAGGCGCCTGAGTCGCAGTCCCTGTATCGTGGCGAGCTGGCTTCTTGAGCCTGCGGCGGTGACTGGTGCGGTGTGGTCGGCCGGCTCGGAGATGTTTCCGGGTCCTTTGGCGTTGACGGCGACGGCGTTCTCGTAGCTGGCCCAGCCGCTGTTGCCGCCCGACATCAGCGAGGGAGATGAATCTCGGACTAGGTTGACCCGGTGTTTTCCGATCTCGCTCATCGCGCTCGAGGCCCTGATCAGAATCGGGACAGAATCTTCTCTAGCGATGATGGGAATGTTGTGGCCTCCGGTTCCCAGCTGGCGTGTGAGGGTCGGGGACACATCGTCGTATTCGCGGAGTTCATGGTTTCCGTCTGCGTGGTACCGTTTGACCTGCATGACGATGGGGAAGTTGGTGCCGGTGCTGTCCGACATGAGGGTCCGCATCTGTTCGCTTGGGTGGTAGTGTCTTTCGTCGCCTTTCCAGTGCGGGCTGGTCGTGTTCACAGCGACTCCGAGTCCTAGGCCGTGCCTGCCCGTGATCGTCCGCATCTCGTCGCCGTCTCCTATCGTCGAGTCCTGGTTGCGATTGAGAGGGTCCAGTGTCGCGAGAGCGGTCATCGACCGCATGGCTGTCGCCGAGACAGCGGGGGACATGACCGCGGGGCGTCCCGCTCCTCCCGGGCCCTTGTAGTACGTCTCGGGTATCGTCGGAGCGGAATCCAGTCCGGTCAGGATCCTGAGTCCCCATCCCGAGCCGCGGGCGCGGGCCCGTTCCATGTGACGGAGGAGGGTCTCCACCATCCGGGGCGAAAGGTCGTACTTCGGGTCCGGGTTCTCCTCGAGGACGTCCGAGAGCACGGCCTTGCGGGGCACGGGCGGAGGCCACGGGAACTCTCGTTGCTGGAATGTGTCGCTGCGGAAGCCGACGAAGAACACCCTTTCACGGTTCTGGGGCACGCCGTAGTCGCGGCTGTTCAGGACGTTGATGCTGACCGCGTAGCCGAGTGCTCGCAGGGTCGAGACGATCTCGTCGTAGCAGGGCTTCATCGGCTCGCTCAACAGTCCCTTCACATTCTCGAGCAGGAAGAACCGTGGACGTTTCGCTTCTAGGACCCGGGCGATCTCGAAGAACAGGGTGCCTCTGAGGTCGTCGAAGCCTTTTCTCTTACCAGCGACGGAAAATGGCTGACAAGGAAAACCTGATGCGAGCAGGTCGAAGTCTGGCAAGGAGCCGGTATCAAGCGAGGTCGCATCGTTCCAGAAAAACTCTCGGGAGACATCGAAATTCGCCTCGTAAGTCCGCCTACAATACGGATCGATCTCGATAGACCCTAGACATTTCCATCCCAGTCTTTCAAGACCAAGTCGAAATCCTCCTATTCCGCACAGCATATCAAGAAAAGTGAGGTTCATGGCCTCTTCCAGCATTCGATGTGGATCCAGCCGACGAGGACCCTCTTGTTCGCCTCGGCCCAGTGGCTGACCGGATTCCTAGGCTGGGGGATGCTCCTCAGGAGAACGTAGTATTCCGTTGCTTGGTCTATCCCCTTCCCGCAAGCGAGGCAGGGCTTCGGTTGCCTCAAGACAGTCTGCCTGCTTGGTCGATTTCGGCTTGGGTAAGAGGCCTGTAGAAGTCGCTGAGGCTGTACTTCCTCTGCTCTAGAAACTTCTTCGATATTCGACAGAACGAGGACATCCGTATCTTCGACTCGCGCAAGTTCTCGAGCACTCTCTTGTCTGCATCTAGGGACACATCGAAGTAGGTCATCCAAGCAAGAGGAGGCTTCTCGGCCATGACGTGCAGGCTCGCGGACACCTCCAAAGCCCAGAGGGGAAAGAAGGCGGCGCAGAAATCGCATGTCGGTTCCGCTCCCTTGACATGTTCTACGACCGCTGGCATGCTGGCCGGTTCGCCGCAACATCCGCACAGTATAGGGCTGCACGAAACGGAGCAAACTAGGGGCTTCTCGCCGCCCACTCCCTCCGGCATGTCCGTCTCCGGCTGATTCACAGCTTACGGCCTTCCCCAAGTCCTGCGAACATAGTCCACAATCTCCCTCTTCAGTTCTCGAGATGTCATGACATCGAAGCTGTTGTCGGGCAGACAATAGTTGGCCTTAGCTAGTATCTCTAGGACTGGGTGCTTCGCGTCCGGCTCGCCAGCGCACACAATGACAGTGACAATCGCTGGCTCTGTATTCTCTACATGAAATTCCTGCCGGACCTCGACCCAGACGGAAACCCGGTCTTTATCAGGCCAGCCTTCAGTCCGCACCCGCAACAATTCGCGGAGACGTTGCGCGAGACTGGCCGCCTCTATGAACTCGTCGAATCTCTCGATGCTGACTATGTCAAGGTCGCGGGCGTTCGTGACTACCGTCAGGCGACGTCGCTTGTTTCCGCTCATCTGTAGGGCTTGAGCCTCCTCTCAGCGATTTTCACGTAAGCGGGACTTATTTCAAACATGATCCACCTGCGCGGCTCGGAGGCCGGGAAAGGTTTCTGGCCATCTGAAAGTTTCCTCCTCGTTTCGGCGACAAGGTCGCGGTCTTTGACGGTCTTTCCGAGAATGTTGACGAGCTCCGCCTCCCCGTTCGGCCCGGTCTTTCAGTATCTCCTCCCAGACATCGGTCGGATTCTTTCCTAGCTCATGTCCGCGGTCGCCTTGGTGTCCGGGGATCCGGAGGCCGTGCTGGGGTTCCTGTCCTGGCACATTCATGCCTTTTGTGTCCTCAAGTCCTTCGCTGTCCGATGTCAGCTCGAGCTGTATTGTGTCTCCAGGGTTTTTTCCGCCCTCGAAATAGAACTGGGCGGGATCGTAGCCGGGTCTGGCCATGCGGGCGCGGGGGCTGTTCACCGATTCGGGGTCCGCGGCGAACTTGCCTGAGTAGCGGTTCTCGTCGTAGGCCGCGATCTCCTCCTCGGTCGCCCCGACTCTATCGCCCCACTTCCCTGCGAGGCGGCCTTCTTTGGCATCCCGGACCCGTATGTTGAACCTCGAGGTCGACACTACATCGCTCGGCGCAACGCCTCTAGGGTCGGGTATGTAGTTGGCGGGAACCTTGCTTCCAAGTCCGTACATGAGACTCGCCTCTCGGGTTTCCTGCTGGGTCGGCATCTTGTTCGACAGGCGGGGTGCGACCATCGAACCGTTCGGACCCCTAGCGTGGGTGCTGGTCTTATGGGGCTCGCGAATTGAGTCGAGCTCATAGTACCAAGAGAAGCCCAGCCAGTTGGTTCTGGATCTCTCCCAGACCCGTTTCTCCCGGTCGAACTTCGGCGGCTTCTCAGTGACCCAGTCGCCCGCCTTATGGCCCTCCCAATCATTCTCAAGCAAGTATTCCCTGTAGGGGGTTTTCGGCTTCTCTTTCAACCAAGTTCCGGCTTTGAGATCAGCGTGGTCACGCATAATACGCCACAGAACCGTCTTGTTGTTCTTGACAAAGCGGAAAATAGGCTCCCACGAGTTAGCAAGCCTCGATTTGACGCTGGAGGGCATCGAATTTGGTTTTCTCCACACAATCTCATCCATACAACTCCAGCCTTCCTCCTGCATCCGCAGCGCGACCCGGCTGGGAATCAGGAGCTTTCCTCTGATCTGAGGAACTGGCGGGCGCTTCTCATCTCCGACCATGGCCTCTTTCGAGAACCCGGCGGTTTCGCCTCCGTGAGGTCCGAGGCTCGAACTGTACGTGTCTCCGATATTGAGGTAGAACGAGCCTGTCGGCTTCAGGACGCGCCTGATCTCCCGGATCATCAGCATGAGGTGTTCGATGTACACATTGACAGTTGGCTCAAGGCCGAGCTGGCAGTGCGAGCCGTCGGGCCAGTCGACTTCGGTTTCCTTTCCGTATGCTCTCAAACCGAAGTACGGAGGGCTTGTTATGCAGAGATCGATGCTGTCGTTCGGCATCTGCCTGAGAAGATCGAGAGTGTGTCCTTGATGGATGCGGTTCGTCCACTCTCCGATAGGTTTCAAGGACTCGCGGACTATGCTCGGCCCCAAGTATTAACTGCTTCCCTGAAAGAGTGTCCAATCCTCATGTCTTAAGTATCCAGCCCGCGTCCAAGTAGGAATTGTCATGTCATCCCCGAGTTCCGGCAGGATCTGCAAGACCCGTGATCTGAAAGACGCGGGCGCGTTCGCAGGCGCGAGGCGGAAGCGTTCCCAGCTGGACAAGCTGTTCAACGGGTCGATCCACTTCGTAGATGTCAGTTTCACCACGAGCAACGGGACCGTCAGCATGGCCACGGCCGACACCGCGACCGCGGTCGAGTACGCCAGCAAGATCGCCGGCGTCGTCTCGGACTACTGCTCGCAGTACGGTCCAAACTCGTACGCTGTGAACCCGAACCCGATCCCGTTCTCGGTCACCCTCCAGGGAACGAGCTACACGGACGCGGACCTGCAGGGCTGGATACAGAAGATCGTCGCGAGCGCCCCGCTCGCCCCGCTCGTCGCCCCGGGAGACGCGCTGGTATTCCTGAGCCCGCCGGGAGTCGTGAACACGGACAGCGATCCGAGCCAAGGGTACCTAGGCTACCACGGACTCTCCGGCTCCACCCCGTACAGCTTCTGCAACGTGCTCGGCTCCGGTCTAACACTGGACGACAGGGCCGACGTCTACGCTGTCATACTCAGCCACGAGATCGCCGAGATGGTCGTGGACCCGCTGGCCCACCCTCCGAACCCGGAGGTCTGCGATTCCTGCGCGGGCAACTGCGCCGTGGACTACAGGAACTTCTTCGACGACAAGGACAACTGGCTCGGACAGTCCGCGTTCCCGCCCGCGTTCCCGTACGCCTACTTCGTCGAGGGCATAGTCACCATGGCCGACGTGAAGAGTTGTCCCGCGCCGGTGACATCGTGCAACTACGCTCCACCGTCGTCAGCGCCTAGTCCCACACCGACGCCCACTCCGACCCCCACGCCGACGCCGACACCCGCTCCCACGCCAGCCCCGACTCCTCCCACGGACCCGTGCGTCGCACGCATCGAGAAAGGGGTCGCGGAGATCAAGAACGGAGAGTTAGCGGCGGGCATAACGGACTTGGTCGCGGGGATAGAGTGCCTGTTCACCCAGAGCGTCTCCGACGAGGTCCGGAAACTCCTGCGGGACGGCCAGTCGTTGCACGGACGCTTGAAGGCCCTAGGCGAGAAAATAGAAGCCGAAGGGAAGCCAGAGCCGTACCCCTAGGGCGCCAAGCTGTAGGGTAGCGGCTTGAGTCCGCACATCTTGTAGTCGGACTTGGACAGTCCGCTCGTCATCCAGCCGACCTCTCCCGGCTTAGGGTCACGCGCGCCTTCATGGAAGCGAACACCGCACATCCCGGCCGAAACCTTCCCGGTGAACTCGACCCTCGTCAGCTGGAACAGCTTCTCAGGGTCCGGTCTGCCGGCCTTCTTGAAGAACTGGACCATCTCGCCGACGTCCTTCATCGCGCCGCGCCGGGTCCGGTGGAGCGTTATGGTCATCTTACTCGCACTCCGGTATCCTTTCCACATCGCCGATCAGACGCGAGGTCTGCGCCAGACGGTCCCTGAGGTTCCTGAGGGCGGGATAGGGCCGCCGGGGTTCGGCTTCGGGGAATGCTTCGACCTCGTTCTCGAGCGATTTCTCGCCCCATTTCAGAACGGTTAGGATCTGGACCTTGATGGCGGGTCGGAGGCATTGTCGGCTCTCGGCCATCTTCTACCGCTTCCTCGACAGGTTGCAGTCGACTCGGCCGCTGATCGCTTTCAGGAGTTTGCACGCTTCTGCCCTCGTATAGATGTGCCGCTCGACAGTGTGCATCCCTCCGAAGGAGGTTTCTTGGACGACCTCGACGCCGCCGAGGTACTGGTTCACTTCCCTGATCAATTCTCTATCTTCCCTTTAGACTTCTCTCCTTTGATAAGGCGTTTGGGCGGTTTCCGGCTGACTAGCTGGTGCCATCGTCCGAACGTGGCCTCTTTGAGTTCGTAGAGGGTGAAGCACTGGCAACAGAAGAACGCTTTCGGGTTGAACTTGTGTTGTAGGAGGGGGCCTCCGCACTTCGGGTCCGGACAGGTTTTAGGCTTGTTGATCGCGACCCATACCTCGTTGATCTTGTCGATGATGTCCTTCTTCTTCGCCCGCTTCCGCTTGTCGGGGTCGGTCATAGTCCGTAGCTCGTCCCGCGGATAATGCGCCGGTTGTACGCGCAGTTGCAGCAGCGGCACGTCTTACCGTGTCTCACTGTCGCACCCTCGCGTATTCCGGGCAGGTTATTGCGTGCCGGCCGTGCATCCTCCTGCAACCCGGGCACTTGCGGCCGTTCTTCCCGGTGTAGTTCTGGTAGCGCTCGTAGGGCTTCAAGGCCTCGACCTGCAACGGTGGGTCTTGCCGTAGTGGTTCTTGTTGTCGGTCGCGGGCATCGCCTGCTCCCGGGTCGTGTATAGTCCGTGGCAGTCCGGGCACCTCCACATCTGCAGTCCGTCGGTCAAGGTGACCAAGACCGGCTCTCGGGGGGCTTCGGCTACCTGCGTCTGTCGGCCCCCCCGCGCCGCCGCCCGTGCACGTCCCGCCGCCGGTTCCGCCGCCTTTTCGTCCCGAGGCGGGCCCTCCTCCTCTCGTTGAACGCGGTCCATTCTTTGAACGCATCTGACGCGAGCCACTCCTTGAACTCGAACCATTCCGGGATCACGACGGCCCTCAGCACGGTCTGGATGTTCAAGCCTCTCGGGGACCCGATCTCCCTCATCAGCCGTTTCTTGATCGAGTGGTCGAGGACGAGCATGAACTTGTGGCCTAGGTAGCCGTGGGGGCCCTTTCTCATGCAAGTACGGGCTTGGGGCCAAGTATTTGAACATGCCGAAACCCGGCCCTAGCGTCGACGGTTACAATCGGGAATTATCCGCGCAGGGGCCAGTACTTCTCGTGGTAGAAATGTTGGCGGGGATCGTCGGTTATCTGACCGGGGGCTTCTGGCGCGTCTTTCTCGGTCCCGGAGAACGCTTCGTCAAATGCGTCTACCGTTGCGGACACGTCTGGTTCCATCGGATGCAGTGCTCGTACATGGAGAAACGGCGGCAGGAACGGTTGTCCAAGGCGTTCGACTGTCCCGCCTGCGCGCGCATGGGCGCGTTGGCACGGCAGGGGAGATGCTGGTAGTTGAAACCGAGGCATCCCTGCGGCCGTTGCCTACGGCACTTGGCCTACGAGGGCCAAGCCCACGTCTGCGTCGCGTTGCCCGGCACGCCTTGGAGGCCTTCCAGGGAACTGCCCCGTCTCCGTTGCCGCGGCCTGCCCCGGCTGGCGCCCAAGGTCGTCCCTTGACTACCTGAATACTTTCACAGATCTCCTCTACTTTCTTAGATAGGAACAGTTATGGCTTGGTACCATGACAGCGGAGGCTCCCCATGAGCCAACTTGACCCAATTTTTGTTTCCCAAGGCGACGTCGCCCTAGGAGCTGTGCGTGTGCTACACCGGCGACCCTTCAAGGGCAGGAACAGAACCATCGTGCTAGGCCTCCTAGTCAAGATGCAGAATGGCAAATGCTTCTACGCATTCGATTGTTGCACGAAGGATCTCACGGTGATCGCCCACAAAGACCACGATTCGACGAACGACCGCCCGGAGAATCTCGCGGCCTCCTGCGACCCATGCAACAAACGGATCAGCAATATGGCTCGTGGGAAATCCGGGAGGAGTGTCGAAAAGGGTGTGCGTGAGCGCGAGTCCGATGGGAGCTTGCATATGCCGGGTGATAGGACTGCTAGTGAGCAGAAGCACGAGACGGCTTGGCCGAAGTTTGTGAAGTTCTGTGCCGAGCTTCTTGATCAGGACGGGAAAGGCTTCCCTTACGAGGATTTTGTCCGGATGAGTGCGAAGGTTGCGGGGGTGAGCGTCTACACTGTCGAGCAACGGTACATTCGACGGGAGGACTGCACTCGGGGTTTTCTGAAGGTGTTCCGGAAGGATAGGGGAGGGGGCAAAGTGGTGATTCTGAACAGGGAGATTACGGAGGCCGACTACGAGACTTGACTACGACTGCAGAGCACGACGGAGCGGTCTTGCTGGCCTGTCAGGTGATGAGGTGGCGAGGTGCCGTGGCAATCGAAACCGATTTTCCACGGCCAGACGCCGTCGTCGTCTACTCAGTGAACAATGTGCCCAAACTCTACGCTCTTGAGTGCCTCCCTGACAGGGGAACGATGGAGGAGAAGCGGGTCCTGTACGGAAAGGCTGGATATGCTGGGACGATCTTCGTTTTTTACAGGTCCAGTCCGATAGAGATCTCGTATCCGGACGAACTGAAAGACAAGGTCACAGGTCAACCGGCGCCCATCATCGAAACAGTCCAAAATTCCGGAAGCCTACGCGACGTCCTAGGGAGAATTGTTTCCATGGTCGCAGAACTTGAGCGTGAAACAGGAAGTGTAGATGAAAAAGTCATAGCGGCGTCGATCATCGAAAGAGAGAAGGTGACGGATGGAGAGGCGCGACGTATGCTCGGTCAGCTGATAAAGGAAGGAATGCTGTACTCGCCGAAGGAAGGGCGGTTGAAGAGGACCAGCGGTTGAGGCCTTCGTTCTGGAAGGAGCCTAAGCCGTGAAGTCCTATCTCGTCCTGTTCCAGTGCGCTAAATGCAAGACGGTGCTGTGGGAGTCCGCGGCGAATCTTGACGGGGACCAGCTTCCCCCGAAGGATTCTCCTCGTTGTCCGCAGTGCGACTCGTACCAGACTGTGAGGGTGAAGCGGGCGGACGGGGGCGTGTTGTTGCCGGTGTTGGAGGTCGATCATTGAGTCTCCTCTGGGAGCTCTACGCCACGGTCCACGACCGGCTCTTGGACCTCTACTTCTGGCTTGAGGACTGGTGGGACTCCTGAGCGCCGCGAGAGAGTTGAGGAGGTCCGAGGTCCCTCAGCATCGGGTCTGTCCTTTCTGTGGATTTCTTCTAATTCCTCAAGAAATCCGTGGCTTGTATCAGTGTTCTAATGCTGACTGTCCAAGTCGGAAAAACACTGCCGGAACAGTGATTGTCTAAAAAGTGGAAGAGCTGAGGAGCCGGTTCAGGCGTCTTGAGTCCCGGGCCACTGGCAGGATTGTGAGGTTGCAGATCCGGAGGATGATGAGGAAGTCGGCTTGGGCCAAGTACCGGCGGGTCCACGGCTGGGCGGAGAAGGATCTGGTTCCCTGGTACGCGCTGCCAGGCTTCATGCTCATGGGCGTAGCCTACGCCCTCATCCTCGCCGGATGGAGATCCCCGTTCCTCCTCGGACTAGGCGTCGTGTGCGGAGTCTTCTCCCTGATGCTGTTCCTGCTCGATCGCGACGCCCCTCGCCAGACGGTAAAGACTCATTAAACCCCGGACAAGAGAGGACTGGATCATGAGTTCTCCGCAGGAGACACCTGCGCACGACCAGACGGTTGCGCACCGTTACGTAGTGCATTATCCTAGCCATGAGCCTCGTGAGTCGGACCCTCACTACTCGGCGTTCTTGGCGTACCGGAACGCGACGAAGGCGACCGCCAAATGTCACATGGCAGAGAGGATCGGCACGGACGCCTACTGCCAAGGCGGGCTGGAACTCCACCACGCACGGGTCGAGTTCGCACTGGCCAACGGCATAGACTTCAGCCTTCTGCAGAAAGACTTCCCGGCGCTCAAGGACTCTTCTCAGGTAGCGTCTTGGATTGAGAGTCCGGAAAACCTGAGATGGTACTGCGAGTTCCACCATCGCGGGCATGCCGGTGTGCATGTTGCGTCCGCCAGCGATTTCGAAGCAGAGTTCTACGTCAAGGGGCTCATCTCCTAGTGCAGAGGATTAAGTAAGATGCCGTCCTGCGAGGCGCTTTCCAACGTGATAGCCGAGAAGGTCGAGGAGGTCGCTTGGCTGAGGACCATGCTGGCCACCAGACCGGACATCGGCTTCGGCGAACTCCGCACGGCAAAGGAGGAATTGGCGCACCTGTTGCCCCAGCTCAGGACGTGCACGCTTCCCAAGAGGGCGGGATGACCCATGCCGTACTACATCCTGTACCCGAAAGCCCACAGTCGGCCCGTCAAGGTCACTACTAGGAGACCGCGTGCAGACTATCGGGTCTACGGGTTCGCCGAGGGACCGTTGAAGAACAAGCGAGCCGTCTGCACACGACTCAACCAGATGAATGTGTCCACGGCTAGGCGGCCACGAAAGTTTGCGGAGTGCGGCTAGATGGCCGATCTTCCGAAGGGCGTACGCGTCGTCCATCCGAGGCGGGGTGTCCCCTCGTACAAGATAAGGATCGATGGGCGGCTCCTTTGCCGACGCTACGATGGCATCGTGTCAAGCCTCGATTTCAGCACGCGTTCGCAGGCCGAGAACTGGGCTATGACCACGAAGGCGAGTATCATGCGGTTCCCCGGCGAAAGGCCTAAGATCCTGAGCCCCGAGGGCGACCTGCTTATCTGTCCGTGGGAGAGGTAGACGCATGGTCGATCTTCCTCACAACGGCGAACTTCTCAGGGACCACGACGGGAGACCCATCGTTCGCGTTTGGGGATGGATTTCGGCGAGGGACGGTCAGCTCAAGACCTCCGCGAAGTGCATCAGGGAGTACGATGTTCCTAAGAGTGCGCAGTCCGTGGCGGTGTACTTTTTCAGCGGGCAGAGGAAACCGGGTCACGGCTACGAGGTGTTCGGCATGGAGGAGCGGAAGCCGAGCAAGGGCACAAGAAGTATTAGACGGGACGAACTATCACAGTTCTCGGTGACATGCTAAGATGGCTAAACTGCCCCCTCTGTCCGGTGCGGCTCTTACATTCGAAGTTCTTCAGCGGTGCCAGCCGATCTTGGCAGATGAAAGAGACAGATTGGTGCCGTCCATCGACAGCGCAGTAAGAAGGGGCGACCTTTCCACTGCGATTAGTCAAGCGGCGGTCCTGCAGAGTTCTGTCCGCGACCTAGCGATCTGTCTGAGGGAGGTTAGGAAACATGGCTAGACGACCTCCGTGGGAGGACGAGGGACTCGCACCTCGTTTCCGCGAGCTCTCGAAGAAGGTCTACCCTGACAAGGTCGAGGGGGCGAGGCTGATCTGCGCCGCCATGACGGGCGACGAGCGCCGCATGGCCAAGATGAGGCTCGAGACGGCCCTGGTTGAGAGGTACGGGAACTCGAGCGAGAAGTTCGGGGTCAAGTTCGGCCTCTGGCCCTCCTGGGCCGGGGCGGACTTCAAGTGCAAGGACGGCGGCGTGGAGATGGACTACTGATGGTGAGCGAAGGAGAGGAACGCGTCCTAGCGTACAGGAGACAGCAGGCCCTTATCCACGGCGAACCTTTGAAAGGCGCGCACTGTGCGGACGAGCTGGACGCACTCGACAGCGCGATACTCAGGCTGAAGATAGGCTTGGACAGGCCCATCGACAGGAAAGCGGCTGGGGAACTTGCTGATGATCTCGTCAATCTCCAGGTTCCGTTCTCCCGGGTCGCCCGTTGCGTAGGCAGGACGATAGCGAGGGCCAGATGATGGCGGAGGACATTCTCAGATGGACTCTACCTCCGGCAGGAAAGTGCTGGCGTGTCGAGGTCGGATTCGGCCTAGGACTCGAGTCGAAGTGCATGAGCAAGGACGATGCCATGAAGATCGGTAACCGGATCAACACGGGCGGCATGAGAGTCTTCCTGATAGGGCCGAAGGGCAAATCCCACGAGGTGCGCTAGATGGTCGAGTGCCGTCCCCTCTACGAGATCGCCCACGACATCGAGCGGAACTGGAGGAATGTGAACTTCGCCGCGAAGCCCTACTTGGACGCTCTTGCCTCGATCAAGACCGTCAACGATATGTACGGACTCGACTCCGGTAGCAGCATGGTCGCCTACTTCCTCTCGAACGCGGCCACATTCAAGGGCGACGACTCGAAGGCCTTGAAGGACGAGCTGAGGACGCACCTGAAAGGGAAGTGCACGGTTCTGCCGGGGAGGCTTCCGGGAACATGACGAGGATCTTCTGTAGGGAGTTTTCAAAGGCACTATCAAGATACGCTGGCGATGTTACCTCTCTGTACCAAACTGAACGATTCTTTCCTTCGGGGGCAGTTCGAACAACTGAGCTAAACAGTGCTATTCGAGAAATACAACGCGTTCAGGGTAACCTAGAGTACGCATGGTGGGAAATGTGCGGCAAAAAGCCACGAGAGTCAACGAGATGACCCGCGGGACTTTCGTCTACGGACCCGAGGAGTCCCGCGCCGCCGCGATCAAGAGGAACGCCTACACCGCCCGTTTGGCCAAGAACAACTACGTCAACAAGGAGGTCAGGGCACTCGACTGCACCGCCGAGGACAGCGGTATGCAGGGGAACGCGCGGAGGTTCGACTCCGCCTCCTGCAAGGTCAGAGTCGATGTTCCGTGTTTCCTGAAAGGTTACGGCCGGAAAAAGCAGTGCTTGGAACAGGTTCCCCGCGACTTCCATGTCGGCACGATCTTCATGGTCGCCGAGCCTAGGCGGCCCTACGTTCCGATGCCGGGGCGGTAGGAAATGGGCATGAGGAGTACCTGCTCCCGGCTCGAACGGTTGAGGTCGAGCTTGTCCGCTGCGGAGAACGAGCTTGGAAACCTGCGTCTCGGGATAATGTTTCCGGGCGAGCTGAAGGAGCCGATGTCCATGGAACCAATCCTCGATTCGATAGGGATAGCGCGGAGACGTGCGCAGGACGCTGTCGTCGAGCTGGACGGGACGATAAGGAGCTACTGCAGATGAGTCTCGAGTGCGCGACGATCCGGGAATTACAGGACCGGAGCTTTACCACGCCGATCACCGTCACCGACAGGAAGGGGGTCAGTCTCGTCAAACGTCTCGCCGGCGGCAGAGCCAAGGGCTACGACGGGTTCGTCATCGACGACCGCAGAGAACTCTGGGGCTTCCGAGGCAAGCTAGTTCTTTTAGATAAGATTGCCTGTAGGTTGCGGTAGCCATGGGTTGCACCTGTAAGGGGATCGAAGGGGTCGCGCGTCCCTGTCCGTGCGACGGCGGTTCCCGCGTCCCGTACCGGGTCCACGAGGTAGGGTTCAAGGTCCTCGCCATAACTGTCGAGCAGAAGGCCGTCGCGGTCGGGGTCGTGTCAGGGTTCACTGCGGGGGGTCTCGCGGTCGCGGCCGGGTTGAGGGGAACCGATGTCCTCGCCGCCGGGTTTGTGGTGGGCCTCGCGACGTTCCTGGCGACTTTCGCGGTCGGCTGATCTACCCCTAAGCATGCACCCCAAAGCAAGTGCCCCGTTCACGGACGACGAGATCCGGGCCCAGCGGGGCATTGTTGTCGAACGCTGGTTCAAGGAAGAGATCGACAACTTCGTGCTGATGTACTGCCTGCTGTCAGGACGGAAACTCGAGACGATCCGCGAATACCCCAAAGTACCCCAGAATACTACCCGTGAATCTGCACGTTCTGCTTCGGGTCCCTGACCTTCCTGTGGAACTCGTGGTTGATGTCGGGGCAGGCCCAGTCGTCGTGTCCGGGAAGCCAGCACTTAACGCAGATCCTGTTGTGGATGGGGCAGGTGATGGGGTTGGAGAGCGGAAGTGCGACTGGTTCACCCTGTTCTGGCACGGCCGACAATGTGCAGGCACTAGCTTTTTTAGGCTTGGTTCCAAGTTAAGAGGCTATGCGCGGTCAGATCGGAGTGCAACGGCACCAGTGTCCTCTCTGCCCGAAATCGTTCCAGTCGCCTAACGATCTCGACAAGCATCTGAGGAAGATCCACGGCACCTCGCGGGTAGCCGCACTCATCGCGTCGGGGACCCAACCGTCGAATGTCAAGGTGAAGGGAGCGATTGAGCAAGACTAGACGACTGGAGTTCGTGCCTACGGCCGACGATTACCACGCACTCTGGGCCGAGCTCGGGATGATAGTGATCGACATCAGCAGGGCGTCGGACAGGATTCAGAAGGTCCGTGAACGGATTAAGCGAATGGAGAACAGTGCGTGATGGGCCACTATTCCGAAGGCTGGGGAGAGGGAGCGAAGTTCCGGAGGACGCAGAAGAAGATCTCGGAGTCTCAGAAGCGCAGGCACGCACTCAGGAAAATAATGTCGCGGCTCTACCAGATGGAGGTCGCTAGATAGTGTCGGAGTATCAGCTCGAATGGTTCAGGAACCTCTTCTCGGACAAACTGTTGTGTTCTACAACGTACCCGTACGGACTGATGGGAGCATTATCTGGTCTGCCGGCCCTCTCCTTCCGAAGCCGAGGAGGTGGAAGCTCGCCTTGGTCTGCACGATGTTCCTAGTCGGAGGCTTCGTTTTGCTCGCCGTGTTTTCCTACCGGGTGGGCTGGGCGGAGAGAATCGCGGTGTGGATGCACCAATGAGGATAGATCTCGCGGTCATCAAGGAACGCGAAGGCGCGGCCTCGGGTGCGTATCCGCCTGAATGGCCCGACGTCGCCAAGAAAGTGAAGGAGGCGAACGGTTGGCGGTGCGAGAGGTGTGATCGCTTAAACGATTACGAGAACGGTTTCACCCTGACCGTCCATCATCTCGACGGCAACAAGTGGAACTTGGAGCTTTGGAACCTCGCCGCTCTCTGCCAGCGGTGTCACCTGCAGGTGCAGAGCAAGGTCGACTTCTACACCGACAGCTTGGACGGGGTTCACAGGGAATGGATGGCGAAGCATGTCCAAGGATACAACGAGTGGGCGAAGCTCAACGGCAAGCCCCTGCTTCTCCTGACCAAGATCGTCCCGAACAGGGACAGCTACGAGTATCCTGCCGCTACGAAGATAGAGGGATTGTTCTGAGCCTAATCCTTCTCGTGATGCCGCTCGTATTCGCGGCCTACTGGCTCGGATGCGCTTGGTGCGACCAAACCCTGAACATCGACGGTTCGAGAGGAAGTTGGCCATTCAAGAACCGGGGACGGAAGCGATGAAGAGAACTATTGTCGTCAACGGAAAGGTCAAGCTATGGAACCAGATGTGGATCAGCTACGAGGATGTCCGCGATTTGGCGGCCCTGTCGGGCGATGTGACGGTTCAGTACAGTCGCGGCCTGAAACAGAATCCTCAGGGGACTCTGGTGCAGGGACAGAACGTCAGGGTCAAGAGCGGAATGGTCTTCAATATAGCATGGACGGGCAACGCCTAGATGGCGAAGTTCAACAGGCTCAGGGAGATCGAGCGCCGGAAAAGAGAACAGGACAAACTTCCCCCGATAGCAGACCCCGAAGAACTCGGAGTCGGACTGAAAAGGTGTCCGATGTGCAACACGGTTCTCCTGCTCGAGGAGCAGGACTGTCCGAAGTGCTCGAGGAAGAAGCGTTGAGCGACGCGCACACACGCAACGCTGAGGGCCTCTCCGGATCTGCCGGGTTCTTCGTCTTGGGTGACCTCGCCTATCTTGAGCGTCTCCACAACGACGATCCATACATCACCGAGAGCGTCAGGTTGCCCGGGCGTGGAAGAAGCCAACGATAATCGCTCTCTACCAGCTGGACCCGTTGCAGGAGAAAGACCTGCGGTCGTATTTCGAGGGGCATAATGTGGTCTACAGCTTCTCAGCTAGGACCCCGGAGGAACTCAGCGAGAGATTAGCCGAGTTCCTGAAGCAGGAGGACTCAAGAATGTCGTAAAACGGATTTCCACAGGCGGACCGGGCCCGATAGAGGAACTCGCACGGAAGATCCTTGAAACCCAGAGGCCAGACCCGATAGGCGGCATAGGCTGTCTCAAGTGCAGCGGCCAGACGGAGTTTCTCTGCGACTGCGACGATTACTGCGGGTCCGAACACTGCAGACTAAGACACGGACGAGGCGTCGTGGAGAAGAAGAAATGCTGAGATGGTTTGGCTGGGTCTGCCGTACCTGTTTCGCTTATCTTCCCGGCCATTTTCCGATTTGCCCATTCCGTGGCGGTCGACAGTTCGTTCTTGACGAGTGGTTCCAATGCTAGGACTCAAAATATTCTTCGACGGACTCTGCGAACCCAAGAATCCCGGGGGAATCGCGACCTACGGCTTCGTCATATTCCGTGGGGCGGTGAAGATCATGTCGGACTCGGGCCTCGCCGGGGTCCCTTGGACGCCCGATGCGACCAATAATGTCGGCGAGTACACTGGTTTGATCAAGGCACTCGAGTGGGTGCGGTCGCACCGGGACGACAAGGACTTCGAGATCCTCGGCGACTCCCAGCTCGTCGTCCGGCAGTTGACCGGCCGCTACTCTGTTCATTCTCCTAGGTTAGCGCCGTTGTTCGCGGAGGTGAAGCGGTTGCTGGAGGGTTGCGAGTGGACGGCGAAGTGGATTCCGCGCGAGGAGAACGATTACGCGGACAGCTTGTCTTACGAGGCTTACAGGAAGTACTGTCTCGAGACGCAGGGCAAGGTCCTTCCGACGATCAGGGAGCGGATGGGAGGGAAGCCCCCGGAGCCTCCGAAGCCCGAGCCGCAGCAGGCGCTTCTATGAAACCGTGGGAAGCCACTGACGCTGACTTCGGAGCGACATTCGTCACCTGCCACTGCGGACACCCGATGATAGAGGACAGCTACGAGTACCCGCACGGAGATGTGACCGGGACCCAGAAGTGCTACGCTTGCGAGATGTGCGGCGAGATCGTCGACCGCGAGGAGGGAGTCCGCGAGGACGGCTGGCCCAGCGGAATCTCGTCGCCAGCGATGCTGTTGCCTTTGGAATGACCCTATTTATAATCAAACTCTAAGAAGTCGGCTCCCGAGATTCAGAACATGTCAGATCCAGTGATAGCGAAATTCCGGCTGGTCGCCGCGAAGACCCAGTTACAATCGTTTTGGGAAAATGGGAAAACAGTCGATAAGAAAGTCGTAACCTTGGAGTTCAACCCTGTCTATTCCCAGGACCCCGCCCACGAGAACAGGAAGTTCTGGGATGCTACTCCCTCAGGCAGAATAGAGCTAGGCGTGGTGAACCAGAAGGCCGTGGACCAGTTCGAACTAGGCAAGGAGTACTATGTACAGTTCTCAGAAGCCTAGTGATCCCATCGTGGAAAACAGGGTCACGGACACGGGCATCAACAACGAGCCGAAGCTCTCCACGGTTCCGATGCCGTACGAGGCTCCGGCTCCGCCTTCGCAGTCCACCTTCCAGCTCACGATAGCAAAGGACGAGGGCTACACAAAGGATCCGACGGTGCTGAGGCTGGACTTCCGGGACGACACGACGCTGGTCCAAGCCCGGAAACTGGCCGTGGACCTGAGACGTGCGCTGAAACCCTACTACACGATCAGCCTCAAGGTGGACGAGGACTACTCCGCGAGAGAGACTTAGCTTTCGAGCCTTTGTTGCTGTTCATCGAACTCAAGGCTTTGATTAATTCCATTTCCTCGACCGAATAGGGTCTGTGCCAGCCTGAAAGTCTGCTCTTGCAGAACTGAATCATGAGAAGCCGTCCAACAGCCCCGCGATGTAGAGAAGATCGTCGCGTGGGATAGCGTCCAAGTTCGCAACGAAGATAGAGGTCCTCTACATAAACTTGGTACCGAGGCTTCGCTCTCCGGCCCGCTCTGCCCTTTAGCTGTTTTTCGGTACTGAAAATGCGGAACGCTCTCTCCGCGGGGCTTTGGACGAGAGGGAAAACACCTTGTTTTCTAGTGGTTGTTCTTGGTTTCGGGTAATAGGGATAGGGTGTAGCTAACCATCTGGATTACCATAGGGGAAAGATCCCCGGGTATATAGGCGAAGTGGCTTTCGCTCTCTCTGGGGCTTTGCTTTGCCCGGATTGGGGCTGTTGCGGTCTGGAATGGGTCCTGATCCATGGTTCTCTCTCAAGTCTCTCCTCTAGTAACGGTCGTTTGCTCTACGGCACCTTGCTCTCCATACATTATTGGTCCGGAAATGTTTCTAGAGGGCGGGCCGGCCTGCCGTGCCAGAAACCTCGGGACGGGGAGTTCTAGTTGTCTTTCCCGGGTTCGTCAAGAGGTTTCCTTGAGGGTTTCTTACGGCTTAGAACTAGGCGGCCTTCATGCGTAGATCCTCGCCGATTCCTCATTGTGCATCTCCTCCCATTCCAAGAACTTGACGAAGTCGGTGCACGCCGACGTGTGGTAGCGCGTAACCTCGACTGGGGTCGCCCATGTTATGGAAGCTCCCGCGGCGCTTGACGATCTCGTTCAGGTGCGAGAGGCATAGCCGCCTGAGTGCGAAGTAGGGCGGCTTCGAGTCAGCCTGCGACATGTCTCCTCGACTTTGCATATTTCGCCGTCTTCCTGCTCCCCTTCGTAACCGTCGTAATGTTCCGATCCCACGCCCCGTAGCTTAGTCGGGCCATGTTTTCAAGCCAGTGTTCCGACCATTTGCCCATCCAGCTCGCGATCATCGCCTCAGTCTCGTAACCCCAAGGGTTGAGAATCAGGTGCAGGGCCTTGCTCATACCGTTCGACATATTCGTCGGGGAAGCTCTCAGGATCTCGTTCCGAACCATGGTGCAGTACATGACGAGAAGGTCGTCCGTTTCCGTCGATTTCGGTCCCTTGATTCGCTCGGTCACTACATATTTTTCACCTAGCATATCCGAAATCGCCTTTTTCGGGGTCGCGTTGTCAGGCGGTAATCTCAGCGTGGCGTGGTATCCCATGATAAGTAGGGCGTACGGCTCTGCGAGTCTAGCTAGTAGCCGGAAGATGAGAAAGTGGGGTTTCGATCCGTCTAGTGGGCCTCCGTTCGGCACGGTGATGGTGTAGTACCTCCAGTTTTTCGCCGTGGAAGTCATTCGTCCAGCCTCATGGAATATCCGCTTTCAGCGGAATAGAGCAACAGCAGTTGCTCCAGTTCCCTCATCAGCCCGGACGACACGTGCCAGCGTGATGAGCGTTTCTCGAGCATCCCGCTTCCGACCAGTCCCCGGATCATGTTGTAGAACTGTCCGACGCTCATGCCGCGTTTGATCCCCCATTCCCTCCAAGATGTGACGGAGAGTCCTTCCGGCTCGGACTTCTTGACTTGGCGGAAGAAGGCGAGCGCCTCAGTCTGGAGATAGGGGCTTTTCCAGAACACCCGGGAAAACAGGTCCTCGACGCTCACGGCCATGTTGCCGGCCTTCAGCATCAAGGTGGAGCGTTGCTTCGGAGGCTTCCGCATTCCGCGACGTTGCTTCATGCTTCGGTCCAGCCTTCACGTAGTCTTGCTTCGACTTCGCCATTGGGCACCGTGCAGAGGATTCCATCGGGGCTTCTCAACCAAGTGTAGCCTGAGGGAATCTGCCAATCGCTAGGCTTCTGGTTGTTGCCCCTGAACCCTTCGGGGGCGGTCGGATATTTTCGACGGAAGGGATTACGCAATTATTCTTTTCCCTCTAGGTTTGACCGTAAAGGTTGCCGTGATTGACTTGCAACGAGGACACTCAAGGGCGACATGACCTCCTTCTCGGAAGAATCTCGCGGTGAACTCGTCGAAGGCTCCGCGGTACTTGCACTTGTCGCACTCGAGATCCGAGCCTTCTCCGCGAGCTCGTGCAGTTTCTTCATCCAAGGGGGAAGCCTCTCGTAGATGTCGCCCTCGTAAGGGTCACCCATCGAGAACTCCCTTCAAAATCTGCTCTCCCACCTTGTCCCACCAGATTTTCACCGTGGCCTTGGGGTCCCTGCCCGCGGCTCGAGCGAAGAGGCCGAGTTCACGGGCGATGACCTCGTAGGGGATGTTCCAGTGGGAAACATGTTCATCGTACCGCTGAAGGATCTTATTGTATTCCTCGTCGGTGAGCTGGCGATAGTACTTCAGCAGATCAGTGGCGATGTTCATTCTGAAGTCTCCGAACAGCGCGGTCGACCGCCAGATGATGAACCCGGCCAAGTCGTTGGCGGTGTACTTCTTGTTCCACCAGCATCTGATACTGTCGAACATATCATTCCTCGACCAGTTCGGCGTGCTTGTCCATGAAGTGGTCGATGAGCAGGCTCGGGGTATCGCATGTGATACCGCACGGCCGGCATTTCCATCTGGCTCTTTTGGTCCCGTGGGCCGTTCCGGCGAGTGCAACGGCCGGCTCCGGCTGTTCGACCAGAACCTGCGCCATCAGTCGAGTCCCTTCACTGCCAGCTCGGCCCGCTCCAGGTCTTTGACGCTGTCGACCGTCACGAACAGTCCCTCGTGCCTGTGGACCTGCAACCTCTCGAGTTTCGCGAGGGCGGGGAACGTGGTCGTCTCGACGTTGCCGGTGTCGGGGAGGTGGGGTATGATGGTCTGGGCCATGTGGTAGATGCCCGTGTTGATGTAGATGTCCGACAGCAACGGTTTCTCGTCGAAGCCTGTGCAGAGGTCGCCTTCGGCCTTGATGAGTCCGTAGGGGAGCCGGGGGTGCGCTATCGCTATGGTGCAGTCCCCTAGGGGCGCTTGGAGGTCGGCCAGCGCGAGATCCGTGATGTGGTCGCCGTTCATCGCGAAGAAAGTGGGGCCCTCCACGTACTTGATCGCTTTCTTGAAGCCCTCGGCCGTCCCCCCGGGCACGCTGTGCCTCGAGTACACCAGCTCGAGGTCGAGCCGGTCGCCCTTGGCGAAGTACCTGATTATGTGCGACTTCTTGTAGGCGACTCCGAGGACGACTCTCCGGACACCGTTCTTCTTCAGCCAGAGCAGGACCCATTCGAGGAGGGGCCTCGACGCTATCTTGACCATGGCCTTCGGGACCTTGTAGGTCATCGGGCGGAGCCTCAGCCCGGCTCCTCCCGCCAGCACTATGGCCTCGGAGGGCCGGACCATGTAGCGCGGTCCGGTGGTGCTCAAAGCTGGACTCCCAGTATCTTCAACTCCTTCGCCGCGGTCTCTGCCAGCCTCGCGGCGGCCCCGCTCGTCCGCTCGTACAGATTCTTGTAGAGTTCGTAAGCATCTTGGCCGGGCACCGGGGGTTCTAGGTAGTGTTGCTGTCCATTCACGACATCGCGTGTCTCGTACGCTTCGACTAGGTCTTCGTTGGTGTAGGTCGGCTTCTCGTCGTTCTTGCCCAGTTGCTCGATGAGCATGATGCCTTTCGGTATCTTTTCCCAGACTTCCTTCGGGAGACCCATCAAGCGGACCCGTCTCTGGTCGAAGCCGTGGAGGTCGAGGAAGTCGAACATCAGCTGGGCGGTCATCGCGTCCAAGGCGTGCTTGTCGTCCTTCCACGGGACCCGTATGAGGCCCCACTTCGGCTCGGTGTCAGGGCGCTCGGCAGGCTGAGGTTCGCTACTCATAAATGGAACTCCCAAATGTTCTGTAGACTCTGTAGTTTGCGGGTATTGAGAGCCGCGCCCGCTCCTGTGCCTGTCTCAGTCTAGCCTGATAGGGGTGCTTGCTTCCAAATTTGAACTCCAAAAGGAGAATCGTGTCATCTTTAACGGCGATGGCATCGCAGACTTTGTTTGCGAGTTCCACGAACTCGAACTCTCCCGAGTTGTTAAGAAACGCGACTTGGTTTCTTTCTTGTAAGCGTCCATCAAGCGACATTTGCGCTCTGACCGCTCTTTGCTCAGGATGTTCTCGCCAATAAGTCGCCTGAGCTTTAGAAATCTTGATTCCGTGACCAAGCGGTTTCCGTTTCCCAGTGTGGCTTCGTGATTGTTTTTCTCTGTAACTAGGATCGTTCCACATCTTCTTGTTTCGCTCAATAAGCCCAGCTCGCCGTTTGAGTTCCCGCTCGGTGAGGCCGCTTTTCTTCGGACTCATCAAGCTGCCGTTCTCTCCTTGGAGAGGTCGTAGGGGTCTTTACCGAACAGTTCCTCCGCCCGGTCCTGCATCCTGTCCGCGAACCTGCGGAACACATTCGAGGCGAAGAGGGCGTACATGGCCATGCGCGCCCCCCGGTCCAGCTTCGCCCGGGTCGCCACGAAGTAGTTGATCTCGGCTTCCAGCTCGTCCACTTGCGAGTTCAGATGGAGGGCCCACTCTTGGTCGGTGTAGGTTCGGCCGGGTTTGCTCATTCCTTGTTCTCCTTCTCATCGTCAAGTCTGCGGAACTGGACTAGATTCCCGTCACGGTCGTCTAGGAGGACCTCGAACTCGTGCTCTTGGAGGATTCCGGTTTCGGCTGTGATTCGCCAGACAGGCACGGCACTCGATAGGACGATGCGGTTGTGCCCTGCGCTTTCGAGGAACTCCTTCGCCTTCCGGCACGCCTCGGTGATCTCCATCTCAAAACGTCCTCCCGGGGACGTACGCCTTGGTCTTGGGGTCGATGTTGTTCTCCCACGACTTCTGTCTCTGGGCGTCCTTTTCCATGGCTTTCTCGCAGTCGCGGCATAGTTCGGGCGTGTTTCCCAGCTTTACTCCGCACCGCTTGCAACGGAGGCCCGAGAACTCGTCCTTGAGCATCACTCCGGGATGGTAGAGCACGGTGTTCATGGGAAGCTCTCTGGGCCCGACAGGCTCGAAATGGATGGGACAGGGAACCGATCCGGGCGAAGTGGGGCATTTACAGTCGGTCAAGGGACTTGGTATTTCTCCCGAAATTCCAATATTGCCTTCTCCACTATGTCGGGGAGGCCCGGGGGTCTGTCGAACAGTTCGATGGGGTCGCGGTAGAGGCGTCCTTCCCTCATGACTGGTAGGGTGGGCTTCTTGCCGCTGGCCATGGCGCGCTGCATCTCAATCAAGAGTTCGCGTACCTGCCGGCGAACCCGCACATCAGCGAAAATTTCCATGCACCGTACTTGGTACCAACGGTTATAAAACCCTACGCTCTCTGTTAAGGGCTATGAGAAAGATTCCGACCCTGTTCATGCGGGGCGGAGACTTCAAGGTCATTCCAGAGAACAATCCCGAGGCGGAGTGGGCGCTCGGAGACGAGACGGGCGTGGGGAGGGCGACCGAGAAGCTCGACGGGACGAATGTTCGGATCAGGGTGTTGGGAGGCCAACTGGTGGGGCTGGAGAAACGCCGGAATCCGTCTCGCGAGGAGAAGGCCGCTGGCGCCGAGCCAAGCTACGTTAACGCTAACAGGACCGATCCTAGTGACAAGTGGATGTTCGCCGCTCTCGACAACACCCACATCGTCAAGGCGGCGACAGACACGTTCTCGGGCTTTCCCCTGACCATGATTGAGCAGACGAATTACGTTGAGGGCCGCATCTACTTGCCCGATGGGACTTGGCCCTGCGAGGCGGTCGGGCCTAAGATACAGGGCAACCCGTACGATCTTCCCAAGCAGGTTCTCTACCCGTTCAGCTACATGCCGATAGACCTAGGCGAGGTGCCCCGGACGTTCGAGGGCCTCCGCTCGTGGTTCCGGCAACGTGAATCCGTGTTCAGGCCCGGACACCCGATGGAAGGCGTCGTGTTCCATCACGGCGACGGTAGGATGGCCAAGATCAAGGCGAGCGACTTCAAATGAGCAAGCGAGCTGAACGGCCCGAAGTCTTGTTGGGGTTCAACAAACAGGGCGACCCTGTCAATGTAATTTTGAATCATACAGGAATCAGCGGAATAAACAACTCGGGCAAGACCGAGGTCGCGAAGGCCTTGGCCAAACGGTTCGCCGACGCCAGCGTGAAGATGTTCATTCTGGACGACAAGACCATCGAGCCTGACTACAGGGGGTTCGGCGACGCCGAGATTCCGGTGTTCATCGAGCGCGTGACCGCGCCAGAAACCATTCAGCTCCTGCTCGAGCAGACTGAGGACCGGAGTTTCGACAGGGAGTTCCACCGGATCCTTCGTGCCTACAAGTCCCTGCCAGAGGAGAAGCGGAACATGGCCAACATCCTTCGCGTCATGGAGGGCTGGGTCAAGGAGTACTTGGACTGGGAGGACGCGTTTTCCAAGAAGGAGGCGAAGTGGGGCGAGAAGCCCTTCCACCCGCTCGACCACAAAGCCGACAACACCGTCGTCTACTTCCTCGAGAAGCTCGTGAAGCAGGTGGCCGCGATAAACCCGGTCGGCACATTGTCGCTCCCGGGAAGGATCAACGTGATGGACCTGACGCCGCTGGACCGGGACTACCAGCAGTTGCCCGTGCAGTCCCTGCTGGGATACGTGGAGAAGAACCGGAAGACCCTCGACGCCGACTGGCTCGCCATAATGATCGACGAGTTCACAAGGTTCGCCCCGATGGCCGGGAAGGCCGCGGCCAAGCAGCGGATGATCTACGCGATCAAGGAGTTCCGCGCGGGCAGGACCTACTTCATAGTGATCGACCAGACTCTCTCGGGGGTCCACATCCAAGCCCGGAAGCAGATATGGAACTGGATAATGGGGTCGCAACGTGACACCGCCGAGAGCGAGCGCGTCATGAAAGAGGTCCCGGACGAACTCCGCAACGTGCCCGGCGCCCCTGTGAGCGCCGACATGGTCAAGCAGTTGAAGCAGGGCTGGTTCGTCGTCTGGACCGAGAAAGGCGTCGACGTCGCCTTCGCCGCGCCATACTGGGCCCCGTTGTCCGAATCGCGGCGCGTGGCACTCGGCGAGATGACCGCGAAACAGCTCGCGGACAAGTACCAAGGCCGGGCTGTCCTCGACGAGAAGGCGCCGGTCGCCCTCGTCCCGGTCCACGAACTGCCCGTGCCGGAGAACTTCGACGAGCGCGTCAAGGCCGTCATGGCCACTCTCGACCGGATCGAGCGGACGGGGAACTTCTGATGAGAACGGCTGATTCCAGCCCTGAGCGTTGCAAATGTGGCCACTCAATCGACTGGCATAGATTCTCTCGCAGATACAAGCCAACAGCGTGTCTTGCGGACCCTCCAACAGGCCGGGGTTATTGCTCCTGCAACCAGTACCGGAAAGAGTAAATGTTACGGGTTCGCGAACGCGGTAACCATACAGTTTAAAGACTTGGAACCAAGTCTTAGTGCAGAAGGAGAATATTGTCCGACGTAGAGAAGCGGCTGACAGCGGTCGAGACTCGTGCGCGCGAACTCGAAAGCCGGACCGGGGCGAAGATCAAGGCTCTCGAGCTGGCCCTGTCCAGGTCCGTCGAGCTCACCCAGACCCTAGAGAGCCAAGCCCGGGAGTCGAACGAGAAGATCCTGCAACTGTCGAAGGACGCCGAGTTCGGCCGCGAGTTCCGCGGGCTCCTAGAGAAAGCCTACCCCGTGATTTCGACTGGAACCAGTGGAGAAGTTCTTGGAAAGCTGACGAATGTCAGGTACATCATCGAGAAGAGCGAGGAGACGCGCAAGTTGCCTGCCGCGGACACCGCATCGTGCAGGGGTCGCCTGCTCAAGCTGATGGAAACCGGGTTCTTCGACAAGAAGAAGGCCACGGCCGAGATTGTGGAGGAGTTTCCGCGGCGCGGTTGGGCTGACGAGGAAAAAACCGTCGCAAACACTCTCGCTCAGCTTTTCGCGGATGCGCTGATCGCCCGGGAACGGAAAACCGGACAGCCGATAATGTACTGGAAGCCCGAGGGCGTCGTGTTCGTCGAGCCAGAGGCCAAGCCTTGAATCTCGTCTGTCTCGATTGCGCTCAGTCAATTTGGCAACTCAAAAGTGGACTGCAGGTGAAGGACTTCATAGAAATTCTAAAACCGCACATCGGGCACAAGCTGATCGTTCTCGGGGCCGACGGCCCGGGTGTTCCGACATGAGAGGTGGGTGCGTCTGTTCCGAGATGGAACTCTGCGACGGCTGCGCATGGTGCCTCCGCGGAGAGTTCTGCTGGAAGGTTCTCACCGACTTCGCGGAGTTCCTAGGAACGCTTTGATCAAGGGACAGACGGAGACGCGGTTGATGGTCCTAGGAAAGGTTCCTAGTTGCCGGTGCTGCTCTCTCTATCCCGAGCACGACACGCGGAACATTGTCGGTAACCACTGTGTCGGCTGTCTGCAGGACAAGCACGGTTTTGAGGTCTGGCTGGAGATGAAGGCGTGAAGCCGTACGTCCAGCGGGTCACTGTCAAAGGCATTCCGTACGTCCGCGTGATCCTCCGCGGGGAAGGGTCGAGCCGTTCGCTCAAAGCCTTCGGGCGCGACAGCTTGGACGCCTACCTCCAAGCCCACATGTTCGTCGCCGCCTACGAGAGCCTCGAAAAGGTCCTCTCGAACGGCGACCTCTCCGTGTACCCTGACAAGTTCCCCGAGACCCTCGAGAACCTCGCCCTCTCCCGGTACGGCTTCATCCTAGGCAGGGAAATCGTTACCGAACTCGTGAAAGCGCGATCAAGTCTTGGACATTAGATACATCGCAGGCTTCTTCGATGGCGAAGGAACGCCCTACATACAGGGCCGGACCGCTAGGATAGTATTCTACAATACCCATCGAGGTACTCTAGAAGCGATACAGAAGTTTCTCGTTGCAGGGAGCATTGTAGAGGCAAGGCCTCCACGCCCTCCTCATCCCTCCCAATTTCAGCTTCAAATCTATGCCCATGAAGATGTTCTCAGAGTCGCCAAAGCCCTCCTCCCCTTCTCGATAGTGAAAGCAGACGGGCTACTAAGACTCATACAGTTTATCGAGTCGAGGAAATGGCGGAAATCTCCGACATTTAGGCGTAGTGTTACCGAGCTTGACTTGGGCTTGGCACCAAGTTCTTAAGGGCGACGCCCCATCAGTACTACTCAGTGGAGAATTATGGAAGCGTCCGTCAAGCCGGTCGACAAGCTCCTCGCTCTCGTCGAGATGCGGAACCGGTTCAAAGCGAAGGAGAAGGCTCTCACCGAGAAGCTCAACAATGACAAGCACGATCTCTACGTCGTACGGAGGCAGCGTCAACGACAGGCTGAGGAGGCCTACAGTGCCGGTCACCAGTTGCTCGTGGCCAAGTATGATCAGGACTTGGCGGCTCTCGACGCCGAGATGGAGAAGGAGATCGAGAAGTTGAAGGGGGAGAAACCATGAGTGAGAGATGCGTCGAGGGCGAGAACTGCCAAGAGAAGCCGATCTGGTTTCCGTTCACAGATCCCCGTAAGGGCGTCTGCTTCAAGCACTACGGGGAGAACCACTTGGGTGAAATTGTATTCCCGCCTATGAAACAGGCCAAGAAGGAGTTAGCATGACCGGCAAGTTGACGCCCTACAGGTTCCCGTGCAGGGCCGTGATAGCCCCGAGTTCCGATCTCCGCCAGAAGGTCGAGGTCAAGTTCGACACCGAGGAGGAGATGCTGAACGCCCAGCGGAAACGGTACGAGATCATCGAAGTGAGGGATCAAGCATGAGAACGGTCGCTTTTTGGAGGAAGATCGTTTTCGTCAACGGGACCGGATGGCTCTCGTTCCTGGCCGCGCTTTCTTGGATACTCGGAAAGCCTCTAGGCGTCGTTTCCGCCGCGGCCGGCATCGTCGCCATGTTCGCATTCCTTTTCACGAGACCGGAGGTTCCGCGTTGATGGGAGGCCGTCTTCCGGGACGCCCCGTCGACTGGATAGAACGGCATCTGACAGACACGGGCTATGACAAGGAGCGCCTGTCCGAGCACATCTTGGGATGGCACGGCCAGATAATCGGCGAGGATCAGGACCGCACGGACGTCCTCCGGGCGATACACAGGAAAATCCACACGGGAAGGTACGAGAAATGAAGCGTTGCTCGGGTTGCAGGAAGGTCATCAGATCCTCCCAGAGGTTCATTCAGGTCAGCGAGGGCGTTCCCATGGAGGACGGGAGCGGTTGGCTGATGAAGCCCCTCCGGAAATACCACGCGGGCCAGTGCGCGAAGAGCGCGTACCCGGTGTTCCTAGGGTACAGCTACGGAACGAAGCGACGGAGGAGTAAGCGGTAGTTGTTCGAGATTTTCTCTGTCGGCTGGGATGAAGTGGGCGGAATGTGGGGGGACGAGGACCCGTGATGCTGACCAAGGTCAAGGTCACCAACAGCCAGTCTTGGTGCGCATGCTGCGGCACGCCAGCGGACACAGGCGAGAAGCTAGTCAAGATTGAGATGTCCGGATCCTCGCGTTTTGTAAAATTGAGCCATTTGATCTCATGGTCCTCGTTAAGCGGAGAGGGAGAAGTTTTGAAACTTGACAAGCGAAGAAGCGAATGAACGAGAAGCCTTAGCATATGTTGCCGGGATTGTAGATGGCGAAGGCTACATAGGATTAGAGAAAATTCGCCCAAGCTGGCCTTCTAACAAGAGAGCGCGCAATCCTCAGTACGTAATCAGAATCAACATCCGCATGGCATCAGAGGTTGTAGTCAAATTTGTCTCGGAGACGCTTCAAGGCTCTTACAGGCTCGAGGGGAAAAATTACAGGGCCACTCCTCTCTTTTGCTGGAGTCAGACTGGATTCAAAGCTGAACAAGTTCTGCTCAGACTTTTCCCCTTTCTCAAAGGGAAGAAACAGGATGCCATCATAGCACTTGATTTGCGCAAACTACAACAAAATCGGAAACTTTACCTCACGCGAGTACTGAGAACCGACAGCTGGAAACACTGGCGTTCTGGAAAGATCCTGCAGGTCCCCAGATTTAGTTATACCAAGGAGTATGTTGAGAAGTGCGAATTGCTCTATCAATCTATGAGAAAGTTGCATTCTAGAGAGCCAAGACCGCCCGCAAGTACCTATCCTGATACAGCCGAATCAGGGGACACTTATCGAGTCGAGATGGGGGAGGCTGTTCCTCAATGAGCATCTCGTTCAATTTGGACAGGCCAATCAGACAGTTAGCATCTCGCGGCTTCGTATTCACCTGGAGAAGCTGGGCAAGATGGAGCGGCGCGAACGCTCTCTACATCAAGGGCCGGAGTATGGGGGCCGCGCAGGTCGATAGGGTCGGAAAATATGTTGATCTCTCAATCGGACCCATGGCCGAGTTCGTGGCGAGTTCGGGCTATGAGAGTCTGCCTCAGTGGGTTGAGGCTGCGGAGATGGCGCACAAGCGCAAGATCACCGCTCTGGGACTGTTCAAGGTTACGGTCGATGAGGAAACCCGGCTCAAGATAATGGAGCGGATTAAGCCGGAGAAATGTCGGACCTGCGGTAGCGACCATGTCTTGATCAAGGGCGATTGGGTGCACAAGGAGAGCCTAAGGGGACACTAGATTGATCACAATGCGGACTAACGCCATCTACTGCGGAGACGCCGCCCGGGTCCTAGCGGGATTTCCGGACGCGTCAGTCGACCTGATCTATGCGGACCCACCGTTCTTCACCAACAAACAGTACGAGGTCATCTGGGGCGACGGCTACGAGATACGCGCCTTCGAGGACCGGTGGAAGGGAGGAATAGAGAACTTCATCGCCTGGATGGAACCAAAGGTACGGGAATGCCACAGGGTACTCAAACCAACAGGGTCAATGTATCTGCACTGCGACTGGCACGCGAACGCCCACCTACGGGTCCTGATGGACAGGGTTTTCGGCCAGATTCACTGCGAGGTAATTTGGGATAAGGGGTTCAGAGGAACCGAGAGGCAACGTAATTGGCAGCAGTCCCACGATACCATACTGTTCTACGTCAAAGGAGAGGGCTACGTATGGAATGACCAATACCAAGACTACGCGGACCCCGCCATGTCGAGGTACAACAAGATGGACGATAAGGGACGAAAGTATGCGCTGATTAAGCGGCGGCGAACCGATGGGAGCATCTATTATGGCAAAACATACCCAAAGGCCGAGGGTAAACGCATCAACGACATCATCCGGGTTCCGGTTTTGGCCGCGACTGCCAAGGAGAGATTATCTTATCCGACCCAGAAACCCGAGGCACTGCTCGAAACGATCATCTGGGCATCCTCCAACCCGACCGACATAGTGATTGACCCTTTCTGTGGTTGCGGTACTGCTATCGCTGTGGCTCAGAAACTGGGCCGGAGATGGATTGGCATAGATGTTTCTCCGACGGCCTGTAAGCTCATGGCTTCGAGAATGCGGAGCCTTGGAGTTTTCGTGCAGGAGAGGGACATTATCGGACTGCCTAGGACCCTTGACGAGGTCAAGGCGATGCAACCCTTCGAGTTCCAGAACTGGGTCCTGCAGAAGCTGGGCGGCCGTGTCAGCGAGAGGAAGGTGGGAGACATGGGAATCGACGGCTGGCTCTGGGACAAGCCCATCCAGGTCAAGCAGTCCGAGCATGTTGGAAGAAAAGTTTTGGACGAATTTGAAACGGCTCTACGACGAGTCAAAAAGAATCAAGGCGTTATAGTCGGGTTCAGCTTCACCAAAGATGCCAACGAAGGCGCGGCAGAGGCCAAGAATCGTCTTGGAGAAGGCTTCGAGATCGAACTGCTCACGGTAGAGGACCTGATCAACAGACCATGAGCCTGAGTACGACCGGCAGGGTAGTGTTCGACTACAAGAAGGTCGAGTGGCTGATCGGCAAGTCGAAGAAAGCGGTCTTCCTCGTCCACGACGAGGGCACCTACCTCATGTCGGACAGCCAAGAGAAAGGGGCTGATGGCAAACTCTTGTCAATCCGTCCGGTCGAGGGCGGGTGGGAGGCCGGGTCCGGCGACGACTTCGGCGAGACCGTTCCGCTCAGCTTGATCAGGCCCGTGCCGGGCGCGGTCAAGATCCCTAAGCAGTTGGTGTTCGACTTCTCGCCGAAAGCGTTCGAGGTCTGGGTCGACGGCGACTGCACGACGTGCGGAGAGCTCCTCTCGGAGCACGAGACGAAGAGGCTCAAGGGCGGCACCCGGTTCGTCTGCAAGAAAGTTCTCCATCACATGGAGGCTCCCGGTTCTCATCTTGAAACCCTGACCAAGGCCGAGCACGCGGAGAGACACAGAGGGACCTGAAATGGCGAGCGGCTGGGGCGGAACCAAAGGTCATCCGATGTGGCGTTGCTGCGGAACAATTCTCCACGGCGACAAGGCCTACGCCGACCACGCGGTGAAGCACGGACTCAAACGGACACAGCTCAACCAGAGTGCGGTGTTCGTCGGAACCTGCAGGAAGCCGATAGCGGAGTGCCGGAAAAAATGAGCGACGAGATCTGCCTAGAGTGCATGAAACAGGGCTTCGAGATAAGGCTTAGAAAAAGACGGAACCACGAATGGCAGTTCACTTGCCCGCGTTGCGGATGCAAGTGGATACTCGACTACCACACCCACACGTGGGCGGGCGGACAGACGACCGGAGAATCGAACTGGCGCCAAGTCGAAGAATGGCCGGACGACCTACTGCTCAACAAGTCCGCTGTCGAACCTGCTCAACAGGAGGTCAGGACGTGAGAACTCTCGTCACGGGCGTCTGCGAGTCCTGCAAAGTGAAAACAGTGTTCACGGTCTCGCACCACTGCGAACATCTCGACCAGTGCGTGGGTTGCACCTTCTACTGTCCGGTCGAGAACGCGGTGTTGCGGACGGTGATGCTGACGATGCACGAGTTCCTCTACGGAGAGTCCTACAACTGACCCCGCTGGAGTTCCTCGAGGGCCTCGTCACATTGATCTTCATCATCATAGCGTTCGTGCGGCCTGCGCGCGACTGGCTTAACAGGACCGACCCGCTCGACCACATAGGCGGGCCTCCGAAGCAGGACCGGGACCCGATATGAGTGCCGAGCCGGTTTTCGGGAACGATGTCAAGATTACGGTAGTCGTTGAGGCGCACTTCAAGGTGCCTCCGACCGCTGAACAGGTGGAGCTAGTGAGAGAGGGGTTCAAAGCGTTGTTCACGGGGACCTCTCCGGAAGGTTATTTCATCGTAAAGTCCGTTGTTGTCCAGTCGCTAGAGAGTCCGCCATGACCCACCATGTTCTGAGCCTCGGCGCCGGAGTGAACTCTACCGCCCTCCTCCACCTCCTCATCGACAAGAAGATGCCTCTCGACGAAGTGATCTTCGCTGACACAGGTGCGGAAAAACCGGAGACGTACGAGTACATCCGGGAGAGAATATTGCCATTTCTCGCACAGCACGGCATCGCCTACGCCGTGGTTCGTGCTAAAGAAACACTGATTGAGCGGTGCGTCCGGGGCCACACTGTTCCAGATCGTCGTTACCGTTGGTCGACCCGTGACTACAAGATACGGCCGATCTACAAGTACCTCAAACCGAGGGCCCCGGTCGTGTGCTATCTTGGGATAGCCGCGGACGAACCCGATAGGGTGAAGCAGGAGTACAGGGTCGATTGGGTCGAACGCAAATGGCCTCTAGTCGAATACGGGATAACTAGGGACGGCTGCGAGACTATCATTCGCGAGCATGGTTGGCCTCTCCCGGTCAAGTCAGGTTGCTTCTTCTGTCCCTTCACACGTCTCAATGATTGGCGGACCCTCTGGAAACAGCACCCGGAACTTTATGCCCAAGCGATCCAGCTGGAACAGAACGGTAGCAAGTACCCCGAGTTCACACTGTACGGAAAACCGAAAGGGCGCAGACGAGCTAGGAAGAACGATCCGCAGACCTATCTCTCACCACTCGTTCCCGGACCAGTAGGACCCGCGGGCCTAGAGAAGCTCGCGGAGCGTTTCGCCCGCGAAGAACTCGCTGCGGCCAAATCGACGAATGAGCAGTCGCTCCTCAACCCGAATCCAGAGCAGGAAGAATGCGAAGGATTCTGCTTCACATGAGCGGGGAAGGCTTCCAGCTCGAGTGCGAAGGGTACGGTTGCGTTCCCGCCAAATGGATGTTCGTCGGGATAAGTGCGGGCCGGCGCGGCGCTCTCCTCAGCAAGGTTCCGTTGACGAAGGATGCGAGCGGTAGGATCTTCCAGCGTTGTCTCCGCGAGCTCGGACTGTCCGAGTCGGACGAGTTCTCGTTGAAGCCGGTTCTCAAGGACACGTATCTCACCAATCTCGTGAAGGGGCGTTGTCTTGACGAGGACGGCAACAACCGGATGCCGACAGACGAGGAGGTCAGCTACTGGACTCCGCGCCTCGTCGACGAGATCAGGAAGGTGCGCCCCGACAACAAGGACGAGACAATGGTCGTGGCCCTCGGCGACTTCGTCTGGAGACGCTTCGGACCCGTCCAACGGGCCTTCCTCCTCGAGCGGCGCAGGATACGCACATTCCCCGTAAAGCATCCTCGATGGTTCTGTTCGCAGGGAGGCCTCAAACCGGACTCGCCTGCCTTCAAGACCATGGTCGAGGAGTACCGGACTCGCCTGCCTTCAAGACCATGGTCGAGGAGTACCGAGAAGCATTAGAGCTTCCGTGAAAGACCGCCTCAATCATGGGGCCAAGATTAATTACCCCTCGCGACACTTGGGCCTATTGAAGACATGACGGAAGAGGTTGCCCAGAACGGCGAGAAGGCCGTGGAGGAGAAGGTTCCGGAGCATCGTCTCCGCCTGAACGACAAGGAGATAGCCGAGATCGTGGCCGGTCTCCATCTCCGCGAAACAGCCGTCATCCCGGACCCGAGTCTCGAGCTGGTGAGGTCCCTGATCGAGCGTCTCAGCGACGTAGCATCGGGGGGCAATCATTATCGAGGAATCGAAAAGGCAACCGCCGCCTGAGGAACTGGTCGCCCTCTGCCCATATTGCGGGGATGTGGAAATGGTCCTCCCCGAGGACACCGGACTCTTGGAATGCCCGAGCTGTCATTTCTTCATGGAGCCGCCTCCCTCGGCTGGTTCCACTGGAACCATTATTGTCAACAATACTAGCTAGGGTAACACGCGGTTTAAGTGCCGGCTTGGCCCCAAGTATCCATCATGGAAACTCTTAGGGCCGAGGGCGAGGTTGAAGTCTCAATCAAGGAGGCCGTGGCTTCGCGGTTCCACTGCCAGCTCAAGGACCGGGGTGACTGCGAGGGCAAGCTACACATGGGACCATTCAAAGGCTTCTACTGCCGCAAGCACCTCGTGGAGAAGAAGGACGAGCTAGGGGTCTACGGGCCCGCGGACAACGGGGGCGCGATAGCGAAGGGTCCGGACGATGACTATGCGAGACGCCACCATAAGAGCAAGACCCGCAAATCCTACGGCGGCGTGCCATAGAGAAGCGGGCCTAAGTTGACGAAAGATCACGGAAAGCAGAAGCCGTCAAAGGACGAAAGGCTGGAGATACGTTGCTCGCCGCAGACTCTGAAGCAGTTCAAGATTTATGCGATAGACGCCGAGGCCGACGATCACGAGGACTTTCTGAGACAGTTGCTGGAATACTGGCGTCGTATGCGACGCGAGCAGTTGCGTTGGGAAAAAATCGGAGCGGTCGTTAGGCCCGTGACAGCAGAGTTCGGTGACGCAATCACGGAGACGGTTGCTAAGGCCGTCAAGCGTAAACTGCGCAAACCACGACCATGACCTGTTCCTTGGTGCAAGGCCAACAACTGCCCCTGCAGGAGTTCCTCGCGTTGCGTCTGCGACGAGCCTAGAAGGTGCTGTATGATGGAAGGCACCACGGACTGCATCAGGCCCTTGACGAAAAGGATGGGTTACAGGCTTATCGTGGAGCACGAGGTCGCTCTCGCCGCACAGAACGCCGAGAACAAGTAGCTACGCCGAGAACAAGTAGCTACCGTCGGCCGCGTGAAAGCTCCGGGAAAAGCTCGCGTTTCGGTTGCGGCTTCGGCATAGGCTTGTCGCAGGTCAGACACCTCTTGCCCCCGGGCAGATTTATGAATACGCAGACGTGGACGCCGTCTCTCCGGCCGCCCGTGTCCGGCGGCATGGCCATGATGATGTCCGCGGCGGTACTCACTGTCTCACGCACTTGATGTAGATCCTGTCGTGGTACCTCGTGTTCGGCACCGTCGTCGGGTCCGCGGTCTTGGCGCACTCCTCGGCCGCCTGTTTCGTCGGGAATGTGAAGTTCCTCACTCCCTGCGCCGATCTGTTGTGGAGGAGAGTCTCCATTGAGCGGGCGAGCGGGACCGCGACGAAGTGCGAGAACCTCTCGTGGCCCGGCGGGGCCGCGTAGCCCGTTTTCTCCGTGAGCGTGTAGACCGCTCTGACGCCCCATTCTCCCATGCTAATTACCTCGCGCGGGCAAGTTCGGATCGTTTCTTGTAGACAAAGGACCCGTCGCCGAGTCTGATCTCGAATTGATCGGCTCTACGCTCTCCAGGTATGAAGTCCAGTCCGGTTATCTTTCCGGTCTTCCCTGTCGCCGGGATGGAAACCTTGTCGCCGATGCAGAACAATTTGGCCATCTAGAAGTCTCCCTTGAACTTGGAGAGGTTGGCCCTAATACGAGTTGCCAGTCTCCGGTCGTACACTTCGAGTTCAGGGTAGGTCCTGCCAGTCTTCGGGTCCTTGAGGAAGATGTAGATTCCCTTCGGCTGTTTCCCGGGGACGCCCTCGTCGAGGCATTTGAGTCCCGGTATCCCGCGGGCGAGCCTCATCCCGAGCAAGGCGTCGTGCTTGGAGTACGCAGTCAAACAATACTGATTACCGGGCCCCTCGACCTGCCAGCTCGTGGTTTTTTCTATGTGAAGTGCCATTGTGGAAGCCTTCGGCTCTCCGGTTTCATATCGTTTTGTCCGCGTGCATTTTCCACCATAGCCAAGAATTACCTGTCGTCTCAGTTCAGCGTACCAGTTTCTCTTGGTGATGTTACGTTTGCGTCTGTACTCAGGCTGGAGCCAAAGATTCCGGTCGTACTCTTTCTTCCTAATAGGATCATTCAAAGTTTTGTCCACGCCGCGCCGTTCTCCAAGCATTCCTTGCAGTCCTTGGCCTCCGGGTGCTCCGCGAGGAACCGGATAGTGGCCGCCTCTTTGGTTTCGCCCTCCCTGGAGACAGGCGTGTGATGGACGAGTTCTAGGTGGGCGAACTGTTCCTCCTCGGTATCGAACACGTAACTCGGCCGCGGTTCGAGCCGGAGGCCGTGCTTGGCCACGCAGATGCGGCAGGCTATCATAATTAGACTCCCCACGCCTGTTCGAATATCTCCGTCGCAACGAGCCAGTGTTCCGTCTGGTGGTATTGCGACTCTGGAAAAATTTCGAGATCATAGTAGCGTCGCTCGAAGTTCTGCCAGCTCATGCCTGAGTACTCTCTGGCCGAGTAGCGCGTTGCTTCTCTCTCCTTTCGAGTGCCGGAAAGGACTATGAGCGGGTTTGCTAGGAGTTCTTTTTTGATCTGCTCGCGCGCATTCCTCGGAAGAGGGGGGTGGCGTTTCTGTGTCGCTTCGATGAACGATTCGAGGGTCGGATTCGGACAGACGGCCATGACTTCGTTCAGGAGTGCGACGAGATCCCGCGGTACAGGCGCCAGTTGGTGGAACAGGTGCGCCAGTTTTTCGCCGTTCTCGTCCTCGAAGCACTTCCCGTACAATGTGCAGATTCCGAGTGCGTCCTTGAACTCGAGGATGTCCAGCAGGTAGTGGGCGACGATGTTGCACCGGTCGAAGTACTCGCTCTCGTTGGACCTCGCCAGGTTGTACTCGCCGAAGGGCAGGAGCAGTTCGTCTAGGCGCGGGTTCGCGATATGTCCAAGGTGGACCCTCACGAGGTCTCCGGAGATCAGGATCACCTTTTTCCCCTGAGCGAGTCGTCTGTTGGCGTCCTCCAGAAGATCGATGGCGGCGTTGACTGGCAGGAGTCCTTCTCTGGCATCGTCCAGCACATAGTGGATGTCGTCGAAGACATAGACGTCCGGACGGCCTTCGGGGATGTTTCGGGCGAGGCCGGTGTTGTCGAGTCTTTCCACTCGGCTGTTTCGTTTGTAGAGATAGATCCTCGGGATTTTGTGTTCTTCGAGACAGTATTTGCGGAGTTCGTAGAGTACGCTGAAGGTCTTGCCCCGGCCTGCGGGTCCTGAGACCATGAGCATCGGTTCCTCGAGAGAGTTAAGCATCCGTCGCACCCTCGCCCGGAGGGGACGCATGCCGAGCCATTCGTCCGGATAACCGGCTATCGCCTTAATCCCGCTCTCGAACTGGTCGAAGTCGAGATTTTCGGCCCGGAGGGGCATCGCGTTCGTCATCCTCTCCTCCTCGGTCCCGAGATTCCCGGCTTCACCTTGAGGACCACTCGCACCCTCGCACCGCATTTCTTGCACCTGTACTCGTTGTTGAGGAATCTCGAGCCTACCCGGACCATTTCTCCGTGCTTCCAGCATTCGACCTCGAACCGGTCGAACTCCTCCCTCATCGGCGGCTCCTCAACTCGTCCCTGATCAGTTCGAGTTGCCCGAAACGATCAGTCCTCGTCTTCGAGGTCGCTGTAGGTGTCGTTGTAGAGGCCGAGGGCGGTGTCGTGGATGTCTTTGAGTCTGAGTTCGACGAGCGGGTCTTCGCTGTGCCGGTTCAGCCAGAGTTCGAGGTGGGCGAGGGTGCCTGCGATCTCGCCGAGTCCTTGGCTGAGCGGTATCCGGAGCCGCTGGACTACGATTGGAGATTCTGTCATCTTCTCTCCTTGTCGGCGACGTGGAATGTTCCGCGTTTCGCCATCGCCATGTGCACGTGGACCCCGGAATTGGTCGTCGAAGCCGCTGTCATCTCGCACTCGAACTCGCGGCCGCACTCCTTGCATGGCCCGATCCAGTCGCAGGCCGGTCCCTCCGCCGAGTACATGCTAATCCTCTCCGGGTGCGAGTCCCAGTATCTCTCTGTACTTGTTCGTAAGGGCCAGCTCGAGGGCCTCGACAGCACGTTCCACGGACTCCTGTGTCAAGGGCGCGGTCATGACGGTTCCATCGGAGATCCTCAACTCGAAAGTAGGCGTCATGTCCCTGTCTCCTCTCCGAACTCGGCTCTGAGTCCCCGGATCTTCAAGGCTTCCTCGGCTCCGGGGAGGCGGCAGAGGGCGGCGAGCGTCTCGGCGAGGTCCACCCACGGGTTCCGGTCCGGGGTGCTGGCGTACTTCACCGGGTCGACGACTGTGAGGCTGAAGATCAGCTTGCCGTTCGTCGGGTCCACATTCCGGATCAGGTCGAAACGGTTGATCTTAGGGGCCAAACCCCCCGCCGGGTCCGGATAGGGGAGCATCCTATTCGTCCTCGATCAGGAACCGCTTGTCCACGTAGACGACCTTCAGCTTGCCTTTGTTGGCGTCGCCGGGGCCCTGTTCTCCGGGAACATCGGCTAAGAGGCCCTTTAGGTTGTTGCGCGTTGAATACGAGACGATCCGCACAGCTCCTTCGTATTTGAGTATCCTAGCCAAGTCGTCCGCGTCCATCTCCGCGTCGTTCACCGCGACCCTGAACCTGTCGTCCTCTACCTGGGCCTGCTTGAGGGCCTCTTTGAGTCTCGGTAGAACCCTCTCAATCGTGAGCGATTCGATGTTGCCGTGCGCCAGCAGGAGATTCGTGATCGTTATCGCCTGCGCGAGGATCATAGGCGTTTGTCGCATCCTTTTCTCGAGCAGAACCAGTACTCCACCGTGTCAGGGTGCACTTCATTATAGACTCCGAACGATCCCGCCTCCGAGAGCGGGTAGGTCTTCATGCAGGGCGTGCGCTTGTGCAGTCCGAGACGGCATAACAGTGACCGCTTGGGCAACGACGACATTCTTCTCTCAGCCCTCTCAGCCTTTGGCGACGGGTTTCTGTTCGGCAGCGGGCACTATCTTGGGAGCCTTGATCTGCACCCTGACGTTCTGGATCCCTACTTCGGTGTAGAGCTCCGTCCTTGATCCGTTTCCAGCACGATGTGCAGAGCCAGCCTATCCTCCGGACCCCGTTGGGCCTCTTGAACAGGTTCTTGTCCGGGGTCATAGGCTTCGACTCCAGGACCACGTAGTACTCCGAGGCCTGCTCTATCGGCCCGCCGCAGCCGGCGCACGGCTTCGGACGGTGCCTCTGCGCCTGGCCCCTAGCACTCAAGGTCCCTGCTGTCCCGCCTTCTTCGCATCCTCGTTCTCGTACGGCTCCACGTGCACCCGCCACGTGGGCTGAACCTTCAAATGGTTCTCGCCGTGGTGACTGTTCGAGATCAACAGGGAGAAGCCGTCCAGGCGTACCTCGGTGACGTAGTAGAACAGGGCGATCTCCTCCTCCGACTCCGGCCCCGTCCGGTTCACAATCCGGACCATCATCAAACTAGGAGTCAAGAGTCTGTCTCCGCGACAGCTCGTAGCCGCAACAAGAGGGAGTCTTTCGTCTGGATCCCTAAAAAGCGGATCAGTTCCACAGGCACTCTCACATAGTATCCGCCTTCTCGACCCACAACCTTCGAAACGAAATCGACCGGCAATAACTGTACAATTTCCTCGCTGTTCTTCTCGACCCTGAACGGTTGAATTTGCCGAGGAAGTCTGTGAATGATTTGCTTAGTCGGCAAGACTCGCGTTCCCGGGTTTTCGGCGTTCCTTCTCATGCGCCCGCCATGCCTTGAAGGCGGGTCTTGTGAAGTAGTGATCGAGTCCGTCCTCAATCCACCGTTTGACTAGGCTGCTGATGGGAACGCCGGTGTACGAGCGCACCTCCTCCAGCATGTCGTACATCCGCTGAGGAAGCCGCGTTTCTACCTTCGGACCCTTGTCTTCCTGCTCGTTCAAACCTCGAAAATCCCCGGTTTAGGCTGAACTTCAGATTTAGTACATAGACCGTGGGCAAAGTGCATGCACAATCCGTATCCTCACGCTGGCTTATAGCACTTGTTCATCACAAAAAACGGCGATCACGGGCCCCCATGGTTAGGGACGCCTAAGATCTGCTGGGTATATAGGCGATCTACCATGATAGTTTTCGGTAGTCTTTTCCGAGTTTTTTGGCGATCCAGTATCGTAGTTTGAGCCGGTGGGGGCATTTGGTGCTGTTGTGGACGAGACAGTACGAGAGGGGGCATTGTTTGCAGGTGGTTCCTTCGCAGTCTGTCATGTCCTGCACCATCCGCACTTGAACTTGAGGGGTCCAAGGTGGTGCGCGTGCGGGTTCTCGGGGCAGATCTCCTTCCTGTCCTCCTTCCCTGCCTGCACGGTCTTGAGGACTTTGATGCCGTTCGTGGGCGTGGTCGAGTGCACCCCCCACGTCCCCTGTTTCTGGTACCACTTCTCGAACGGGAACCTCGCGTTCGCCTCCTGCGGGGTCGCGGCGTCGCAGAGCCTGCGCTCGATGCTGCCGTTGCTGAGGTAGAACGCCCACTCCGTCCTCGTCTCGACGGACGGCTCGCAGGAGCAGTTGTTCTCGGGCATCCCGCAGCCGGTGCAGAGGAGAGGCTCCTCGGGCCGTTGAAGGTCCCGTCCGCACCTGCATGTCACAGTTGCTCGGTCCTCGACTTCGCCAGTTTCGCCAGGAACGCTTCGGCCTTGGCGTCCCCGGCCTTCCCGAGCATTTTCGCGACGATCGAGGATCTCGTTCAGCGCCTCGTTGGACCGTTTCGAGTACCCGGCCAGCCACCCGAACGCCTGCTCCATCTCCTCCCTAGAGAGCATGGAGAAGTCGTTGACGAGGCTCTGGTACCTGCTCGGGATCGCGGGCATCGGCTCCGGGTCGTCGAGGAATGCGTGGAGGCTGGACACGAAGAGCCTCACCGCTGGAGAGAGGTCGGACTCGAGGCTCACTTGGGCTTCCTCGTCCTCGTCCGGTTCAACCGTTCGTCGTTGAGGTCCTGTATGACGGTGGTGACGAACACGGTCTCGTAGTTGTCCTTGTGCATCCGCTCGTACTTCTCGATGAGCTTCCTGAGGGTCATTTTTTCTCCTCTCTATCCGACTTCGGGCGTTCGTACCCCTGAGACGGGCATCGTAACCCGCGACTCTTCAGGGTCGCCCGAGAGATGAGTGGTATCCTCGATTATGAGTCCGCAGTTATTGGACCTGTAGCGATAGGGAAATCCTGCTGGGTTTGTTCGTGTCCACGCATTGTAACCGCACCTAGGGCAAGGCGGGCCTTGAAAGGCAGGTTGTCTATGCTCACCCTTTTTCATGATTGTTACTCGGCACTCACAGATTCTTCGCCTGCGCGTATCCGAACGGCGCCGCGACGGGTCCGGGGCCGACGACGGCTCCGAACGGCCTCGTCTTGTTCTTCTCGATCTCGATCCTCAGCTCGAGGATCTTCTTCGCGACCTCCAGCATCGCGACCGCGAGGTCGTACCTGTTCGCGGGCCGCTTTGCTATCCTGACGTTCAGCCTCCCCATGGTGTCTCACTTGGCCCCGAGTCTATTTAGGTCTTCACGGAGGAAGGCGTAGAAGCTCGCCAAGACCGCGAACACCTCCGCCATCTCCAAAACGCTCAGGGGCCCCGCCATCGTGAGCGCCGCGGCCCCGAGTGCGAGACGGCGGACCGTGTTCGGGGGAGAGCTCGGCGTCTGTCTCGAGATCCGGGCGTGGTACTTGCCCGTCATCGCGATGAACTCGTCCGACAGCCTGAGGAAACCCTGCTGTTCTTGGATCACGCCGCGTTTCAGAAGCCTCTCGACGACGCGCGCGGACGACTGGTCCCTCCACGACGTACGGCTCTCGGGCGGCTCGACCGACATGGGCCGCCTAGTCTTGGGGCCAACGGCTATTTATTCTTCGTGTTACCCGGGCTGGAATGGAGGGCTTAAATCCCGGATATACTCCGAGCATTCCCGGGATTGACAGGAATGCCGAAATCTATGAAGGCTTCGAAAGTCATGCTTTCGCTGAGCGGCGAGTGCCGCAAGATGCTCCAGAGGATGATCGACGGGCCCCCGTACTACGGCAGGGTCGGCGCGATGAGCATTATCGCCGAGAACGCTTTCAGGCGCGAGTGGGCCGCAACCAGAACCCGGCTGAGAAAGGCCGGGAAGCCCCGCACTGCACATCCCGCCGGAACATCCGTTCCGGACGGCCCCCCGACGCAGACGCAAAGCTAGTCAGGGGAGAAGATGGGGAAGCGGACGGTCGCCCGGAACATCTCCCTCGGACCCGCGGGCGGCGTGCCGAAGAGATTCGGGCGTTGCGAGTCGTGCGGCCAGATGAAGAAGCGGAGTTGGCACCGTGATCCGGACGGGACCCTGCGCCTGTTCTGCGACATGTGCAACCGCAGATACGCCCCTTCGTGCTGAACGCTTATTAGTCGGCACCGCCGATTAACATGGTACCAAGTGCTGAGACTTGCCGAGGTGAAAGCTGAAATTATGAACATGTCGATGATGTTGACGGCGTCACGGTCACGGTCCTGCCGGTACGGGGTCCGTGGGGAGCGTGGTTCTCTGCGTCTACGCATGGGTCCGGTGGCGTTGCTCCTCTCCGTCTCCATGCTCCTCGCGTTCAGTCCCCTGATGATGGCGCATGCTACCGCTCCTCCGAACATCTGCTCCTGGTTTTATGCGTCGAACCCGGTCGTCGGGGAGATAACTGCGACGGGCTACACGACCAGTACGGCGACGACGGTCACGATCAACTGGGGCGAGGGGCCTTTCCTATACAAACCAACGGTCTACGATCCAAGATACGTCTGTCCTAATTATGGAAGCCAGACCCACATCTACTCGATACCAGGCAACTACACCATAGGGATCACCGCGACGGACAGCCTCGGACAGTACACCTGGCTCACAGGACAAATCGTGGTTTTGCCCCAGCAGCCCGTCCCTGTTTCGCCAGGCGGCGGCGGTGGAGTAGCACCGAGGATAATATAGCTCCGGTCTTGAAAAACGCCAAGTTCGTCGCGTCGCTGGTGATACTGGCGGCGGTCGTCGGGGCCATGCTGGCACTCTACCAGCCGGGCATCGCACAGAACAACGGGCAGTTGACGTGGGGGCCCACTCAGTCGTTGCATGTGACGAGGATATACTATCAGCCGAGCGGCCACGTGGACTACGCGGTGGCGTACCCCGAGGGAACGGGGTATATCACGGCGCTCCACGACTGCGGCCTGAAGGTCGGCGACACCGTACAGTTCAGGATGTCGAGCGTGGACTCCGCGATAGGCACCCAGCGGATCGAGGTCCTGAGTCCGTCGGGCTGTCCGACCACCACCGTGTTCGGCTAGGAACGCTGGCGGGCTTCCCGGCCCGATCCCCCTCTTTCTTTTTCCTCTTTTCTCAGCCGGTTTCAACGTAGGTGAGGCTGACGGTCAGCTTGGGGTTCGCGGCCTTGAACGCCACAAGGGCGGTTTTCAACGCTTGGAAGTCCACGATGGTGTTGGCGGTTAGGGTGCCCGAGAGGACGAAGTGCGCCGTCTGGAGCTGCTTTGTCGCATCCGAGGTTATGGTCGCCAGCGTTCCCGTCAAGGGGATCTGAATGTCCAGAATCAGGTTGAAGGCCACCGCTTGGAGGCTGGCGGGCAGGGACGGGGTGGCGGCCGCTATGTCCGAGACGGTTCCGGCGATGTCTACCCTGACGAACGGCAATCCTGCGAAACACCGCTCTTGAGGCCCACCGGTTATTAACGGATCATATCGTGGATTCCACGTACCACGTGCCGGTTCCGTCCGTGTAGAGGGTGCGCTCGCTGTACTGGGTCGACAGGGCGACTGTGGCCGCCCCCTGGATTGTGTCCGCGCCCGCCGCCGCTATGGTCACAGCGTTGATCGAAGAGTCCTTCTTCTTGATGCTCAGGCGCTGGGTCACGCTGTTCGCGAAGGACGCCGAGGAGGCGGGAAGCGTGATGGTGATCGCCGCCGCGGTGGCGTCGCCGAGGATGTAGTGGTCCGTCACGAGTGCGGTGTAGTTCGCCGTCTGGGTGACTATGAGGACGGCCAAGGAGCCGTTGATCTCGAAGCTGCGCGTCGGTGCTATGGTGGTGTCGCCTATCCTCGTCTTTCCCGCCAGCCGGTTCGTAGCCGCCGCCTGGTCCTGCTGGAGGCCGATATTGGTCGTCGCGGCTACTGCGGGAGCGGCGATTTCGATCCCTATGCTCGTGGTGACATTGGTCCCTGAAGGCTTTACGAAGATGCCCCAACTGTTTGTGGTCGTGGGCACGTTGGCGGCTGCGCCTGTCCAGGCCGCGATGAAAGCGCCGTAGGCGTTGATGAGGGTATTCCCGGCGCCCCCGCCTAGCCCCGAGAGGAATGGGGGGCCGATATTGATGCCTCGGACATCCGTGAGTGCGACGGCGGCGCCCGTGTTGCTGAGTCCGACTGAGAACTCCATTCCTCGGACGATGGGTGCAAGACCGGCTAGGTTCAGCGTGCCGAGAAACCTGGCGAAGGTTGCGTTGGTGGTTCCAGCACTAATCAAGGCCCCCCCAGGGTTGGCGTTAATGAAAGTGGCGATACCGGCCGAGGGTGCGGGATAACCCGAGAAGGCGAGGAGCGCGGTAGTCAGGGTTATGCCTGGAGCCGTAACGGGGTTGGCGAACTGGTGCTTATGGTCGCTGGCGCTTGCGCTGGTCACGACGCCCGCGGTCTGTCCGCTCGCGTCGACGGTCGTGGGCGTTCCAGCGCCGATTCCGCTGACCGCGGGGGTGATCATGACGGTGCCGAGTCCGGAGGCAGGTGCCAAGGTTATGCCCGTGCCCGCGAGGAGCTGGAGGACCCCCGAGTTCGTGACCGTGACGGTGCCGAGTCCGGAAGCGGGGGAGAGCGAGACGCCGCTCCCGGCGACCAGCTTGGAAACGCCGGACGCCACGCCAAAGTCCGAAATATCCGCGACTTGAATGGCGAGTTTCCGTACTTTGAGGCTCATCCCAATCCCTGGATCTCGTTCTTAATCTTCGTCTTGAGGCTGCTTATCGTGGTTTCGACTGTGGCGAGGTCGGCGGCCGTCATCTGGACCCCGCCCGGCGTCCACAGGCTCGTCTGGTAGGCCCGGAGGCAGATCTCGAGGGTCTGGATGTCTCTCAGCGTGTCCTCTAGGATCGTGATGAACGCGGACAGGGTCCGCGCCGACGTCGTCGAGAACGAGAAGCTAACGCTCAACGGCGAGACGAGCGCGAGGGCCGAGACCGCTTTCGATGTGGAGACCTTGAAGCCGACGCTGAGGTTGAGGGGCGCGAGGTTCTTCGCGAGGGTCTTGGATGTCTTGAAAGAGACGGCGAGGGCCTGCGAAACCGCGACAATGCTAACAGGCTTGGCCGCGGTCACCGTGAACGAGAGGGTTAGTCCTTGGGGGAAGACCTTCGTGGTCAACTTCGTGGGGGCGAACCCGAAGGCGACGGGCTGGGCCGGGGATTTGCCGAAGGATCTTGTGATGGAGAAGCCGAAGGAGAGACTCGTCAACGACGCCTTGGTAGCGAGCCGTGTGGAGACAGAGCTTAGCAGGATGCTCTGCGTCACAGGTTTCGTCACGGTCTTCGACAGCGCGAGTCCGACCGTGAATGTCTGGACGAGGTTGACCACGCCAGGCGCGAACGTATGGACCCGAATGACCTTGAAGCCGAATGTCAGGGTGGTCGACAGGGTCTTTGCAGGGGTCCGCGTCAACAGCGTGGCTACGGTCAGCGGCTGGGCGCCCGAGAAGGACCTAGTCCTCAGGCTGGTGAGGACGAATCCTAACGTCGCTCCCTGGGTCTGGCGTTTGGTGGCGGACTTCGATACCGAGAATCCGAACGCGAGCGGTTGGGAGAGGTTGAGGCCTCCCGGCTTGACCGCCGAAACCGTGAAAGAGATGGTCAGTCCCTGCGCGACCGCTTTCGCGGCCGCTCTCGTGATTGTGAATCCGAAGGAGAGGGCTTGGCTCGAGATCTTGGTTGCGGTCCTAGTGGACGCGGACCCGAACGTGATGGGTTGCGTTCCGCTGAACGATCTCCCTCGGAGGCTCGAGAACGCGAAGCCGAACGCGAGGGGCGAGGACAGCGCCTTGCCCGGGGAACGCGTGATCAGGGAGCCGAACGTGATCGGCTGGACGCCAGCCTTCGTCGCGAGCTTGACGAGAGTGGAGCCGAAGGTGATCGGTTGCGCTAGGGTGGCGAACTTCGTGCCGACGGTCGAACGGACGAAGCCCACGGTCAGCCCTTGGGCCATCGTCTTCGTCGGGTTGCGCGTTCCTAGAAAGCCGACAGTGAATCCCTGCGCCGCGTTCTTGGCGGGCTGTTTCGTGATCGTGAACCCTACCGTCAGAGGCTGGGCGGCCGTGATCACCCTCGACCTCAACGATATGACGGTGAAGCCGAAAGACAGGGAGGTTTTGAGGTTCTTGGTGGTCGTCCGCGCGGCGAGGGTGCCGAAGGTCACCGGCTGGGTCCCGGCCTTGGTCGCCAACAGGGTCCTGACGAATCCGAAGGTGACGGGTTGTGCGAGGGAAACCGTGGTGACGCCACCGGGCTTTACGGCCGTGACGGTGAAGCCGAAGGTGAATGGCTGTTTCAGACTCTTGGTCGGCAGGTTCGTGCGAGCGAAGCCTACGGTCAGTCCTTGGGACTTTGCGACGACACTCCTCAGCTCGAGTGCGGCGGCGGCCCATGTCGCGGCGGCGTGGGTCACGGCGTTCGTTACGGAGGCCGGTGTTGCGGATGTATTGTCCGTCAAGCCGCCAGCTACGTCCGCAGTATCCCCCGCGGCTGTCACAGGGGCCTGTCGTAGCGTTCCCGTGAGGGCTGTGAACGCCGCGATTCCAGCGGCCGACGCGCAGAATCCCCCGACCACGATATTGTTGGTGTCCTGGGTCGTGAGGGAGATGGTAGGGTTCGCCGTCGCCCCAGTTGCCGTTGCCGTGGTTCCGAGTGCGGCGACCGCCGAATACTCGAAAATCTCCGCGGTGGCGTTGGTCGCCGCGACGAAGTTCACGGTGACGGACGTGATGCCCGCCGGTACGTTCCTGGCACTCCAGATCTCGATCCGGCTGATCCCGTTGGAGACTGCGGCTCTCAAGGCGAAGGTCGCCCCGGCCGCTGTGACGCTGCTGACCGTCGTGGTGGGGGCCGAGTCTATGCCGATGGACACGACCACGACGAGGTCGTCACCGGCCAAGGTGGATGTGACGGTTACTGCGAGAGAGGCGGCCGAGGTGTTGAGGACGGCGTTGCCGCCGCTGCCTGCGATAGGGGTTACGATTGTCCTCGCCCCTTCTGCTTCTATGGGGTCGAGGTCTTAACTTTCAGCGGTCGGAAAAGCGACCGTTACTTCTACAGTGGACCCTGCGGACCACGGCCAGTCTTGGAGCCACGCCCACTCGCCGCACTTCCCGCAGATGAGCCTGTGGTTGAAGTCGGCGTACTCAACCCTGAACGACTGGTTCCCGCACTTGGGGCATCCCTTGACAAGAGTTGTCTCGACGGCAGACGAGACGTCGAGGCGCTCGCTCAAGATACCGATACGCTCAAAGTATCAGTACGATACGTACCAGGCGACCTTCAAACTGTCGCTGGCGGCCTTGGTGACGGCTCCAAAGGTTCCCCTGTTGAGGAACGATGCGAGCGTGCCCGCGCCCTGCTTGTTGGCCATCCCGCTCTCCTGCACGGTGCCGGTCCATGTTCCGGGTCCGCCAGTCTTGAACAGCTGGTGGCTTCCCTGGCCGGTGGTGTGGGTGAACGATCCTATGGTGCGTCTCGCGACGCCCGTGAACTCTCCCTGTAATGCGGTCTGGGCGGCGGCGGGGGCGACCGCGCTTGTTCCGACCGCTATGAAGGTGGGGCGGGGGGTTCCGGCTCCGCCGAGCTGGGCGGCGATGAGGTCGTTCCCGGCGTTGAGCTTGAGGTTCCCGAACTCGCGGAACGCCTTGATCGTGAGTTTCTCGTCGTAGAGCTCGACGCGTCCCCTGCGGACCATCCCGATCCTTTCGACTGTTACGGATGACAACTAGGGCTTTTTCTCCGACAGTTTCTGTAGTTCGCGGCTAAGTATGATATATGCTTCTGCTCTCTCTAAGTCCCTGTCGAAGATGGCGAGGATCGAAAGGTTCGCGCCTTCCTTGACGCAGTCGAAGCGTACCAGTCTAGGGGCTTCCATCATGTTCACCTAGAGATTGTTGGCGTCGTTCTTGGCGTTCGTCAGGAGCGTGTTCTGGGCTGTCACGACCCTCGCCTGGTCGGCGGTGAGCGTGGTGCCCTGTATCCAGACGCCCTGCGACGTCTGGTCCTGCCTGGCGGCGGCGAGCAACGACGCTATGTCCTTCTTCAAGGTCTGCAACTGGGCCTGTGCGGCCTGTATCTGCGCCGGTGTCAGCGTCAAGGCTTTCCGGCCGCCTTCGGGTCCTGCTTCTCTGCCCTCACGGGCTTGGCTAGCTTGTTCTTTAGCTCGGTCACGGTAGCGTGGAGGGCCTTGTTCTCCCGTTTGAGCGTCTCGCTCTCCTCCGCGATCCGCCTGACATGGTCTTGGTACTGGTTGAAGCTGGTCTGGAACGCGTTGAAGGCGTCGGCCACCGCCTGCGCGTTCGCCACCGCGCCGTTGACTTGGAGTCCCAGCTTGGCCGCCGCCTGCGTGACCACAGCTTCGGCCTGCTCCCGCGAAACGTTCGAGACTTGCACTGTCATGGTCGTCTTGTCGGGGCCAAGCCCTAAAAGGTTTCGCCGGGCTGGATGCCAGCCCCCCAGCCGACGGTATGCCTACGGGGAATCTTTCGTAGAGAAAGAAACCTAGCGGTCCTAAAAACGGTATTAAGCCGCAAGCCCTTACAGGCTTCGGCCCTTGTTCTCTTCTCCATACCCGGCTCCTGCGCCGCCCCGCGCGGGCCCGGTCGATGTGCGCAGCACTCCGGAGCGGGAGTTCTCGATTCCGAGCCAGAGGATCAAGATGACCTCGCCGACGCCAGGGGCAACCTTCAAGGCCGGGACTAACATTTTGCGGCCCTGTAGACTCGTGGGCATCACATTTTTTATTGACACGCCGGATACGGGGGACTACGTGAACGCGTTCCTCAGGGGCCGGGTCATAGTGGACGCGCTTCTCGTCGACATGGTGAACAACACCTCCTATCCAGTTTCGCTGGCGGAAGAGGTCCAGCCGGGCGACCTTCTCGAAGTGGCCTACGTGACCAAGGGCGCGACCACTAAAAACCTCACTTGGACCCCGAAGGCGGTCCTACTTTAGCCTCAACACCTGCCTAGGCAAAGGCCCGTAGGCAGGCTCGAAGAACAGGCTTATGATTGTGGGGAAGGGGGGCGGTTGCGCCGCGTCCTGGACGCTTCTGGCGATGGCACTCCACCTCTGCCCGAGCTTCGGGGCGAGTCCGACGGCCAGCCCTTTGGTTCCCACCTTTTTCGTCGAGTGGATGATCGCCACGGAAGCGTCGCTTCCGCCCCCGTCCGTGGACCCTTGAATGTCCACTGGCGGACTCCCGGTGGCCCGTCCGAACTTGACTGCGTTATTGGCCCCGACGGCCATCACAAAAAAGGAGGTTACCGCAACCGTGCCGATTTCGGGGTTGTTCGATATATCTACGTTGTTGTCGTTGATAATAGTGGAAGTGGTACTGACGATTCCTATGGCCCCGAAGGCGACCGCGGCGAACCGTGCTGGGGCCGCCAAGGTGATGGTCAGGCTTCCGTTCGGGTCGGTACCGGCGACGCTGGCCGTCCAGAACTCCACGTTTAGCTGGCTGGGCGAAACCGTGTCGCGACCTATCAACGCGTATGTCGAACCCGTGGAGTCTGCGACGGAGTCGACTAGGTTACCGGTGGTCGCGACCGCGACGAGCATGACATCCGATGTGACGAGCGGCAGACGGAGGACTAGGGATGTTCCGTTGCCGTCGTTGTTGGCATCCGAGGCACCGGTTCCGCGTCTGACTAGGACCAAGAGGCTACCTTCCTAGGGGTTCACTGGAGAATCCTCTGCCGGAAGCTCGGGGTCCAAGTCAGGGTCTTCGAGGTCGCATCCACGGTGAAGTACCCTACGGTGAGCAGGTCTCCCCGCTCAGTCTCCTCGTCTAGTTTCATCTCGTAGCTGACCTTGTTGGCGAGGTCCACGAACAGGCGGGGGAACAGGGTCTTGTCCCGTAGCTTGGCGGCCACGTAGTCGCCCGTGGAGGGGGTGTCGACGAAGAACTCGATTCCCACGAGACGGCCGGCGGCGGGCATCTGCAGGCTCTGCTCCATGAGGCCTGCGTCGGGGCGGGTCGAGGTCATGGCGAGCCGCATGGACTCCAACGGATAGGTTTTCTCCCGTGCCGATGTGGAGACGGTCACTTCGGGCGGTCGTTGTCCGTAGCCGTTCTGGATAAGGGCCAAGGCGAGATCGTAACGGTTAGGCAATATAGCGAACCTCCGATAGATAGCGAGCTTGGACAGATGGCGCCATTCCCTTCCTAGGCAATTTCGCTTCTCCTACCGTCTTTCTACGATAGTAAATCCACCGGCCGCTCCCGGGTTAGGCGTGACAGACAGCTGTCCGCCCCGGTCCTTCGTCGCGAACATGAAAGCGAGGAACCCGAAGAACGCCACGACCGAGACGACCGCCACTATCGTCAAGGTGTCGCTTTTCTTCTCGTCGGCCATGACTCTAGCCTCCGCCTCTCTGTCTAATATCGGTTCGGAGCGGGCTAGGAGCCTACCCAGACCTGGACATGGTTGAACCCGTCCGTGGCGTCGTCGAATATGATCACGATGTACTTGCCGCTGTTGCTCATGTCGGTGAACTTGATTCCGCCGACCGTGGTGTCTCCTGCCTTGAGGACGGAGCCGCTCGTGAAGAGGGCGGTGCCTTTCTGGAGGACCGTGAACTTGGTGGTGACGCCGGCCACTTTCGGGTCGCCGACCATCGCTAGGTACCTGGCCCGGATGGTGTGGGCGGCGTTCGAGGCGTTCGTGAGCGAGGAGAGGTTCTGGGTCGTGGAGACGAAGGCGCCGGTCGTCAGGTTCTGCACGACGAGCCTGGTGCCTCCGCCCCCTTGGGCGACGTAAAGGAACCCGTCGGCCTCGTCGAGGTAGAACCTGGCGGTGCTAGAGTAGGCGTCGCCAGCGGTGCCCGAGAAGTTCTTGAGGTCTGTGTCCGTCGTCTCCCAGAGTTTGCTCCATATGCTGAAGATGCCCTCGGCGACTCCGGGCGGGGTGAGGTCGACCGTCTTACAGTTCCTCCTTCAGAGTCTCCCTACTCCTCGTACCACTCCGGCACCGCTATGGGTGTGTCGCCGCCGCCGGGGACCTTTATCCCGAAGACGACGTCCGAGTCTGGCGGCAAGACTATGCCGAGGACGACCTCTTTGGAGGTTGCGGCAAGGAGGTCGTCGTACCAGATTCCGCTCGTCGTGAAATCGTTGCCGGTGTCCACCCTCGAAAGGATGGCTATGCTGGCCGCTTGCGGAACCCTGCGGGGCGTTATCGCACCCGGCACGGCGGTGTTTATGACCGTGGCGAAGTCGGCAACGGCGGGGCGGTCTATGGTCTCCACCTGCACCCGGGTCGCGGTAGTGTTGCGGAAGAGTATCCTGATGAGGTAGATCGTCTTGCCAGAGTTCTTCGGGTTCCGTATCATCCACTTGAGAGCGTCGCCGCCGACCGCCACCCCTAGGTTGCGCTCGAAGTACGAGTAGCCTTTCCCCTGGATGAACTTCTGGAAGCGGGCGTCGAACACGCCCCCGGTGATCAGGCCTAGACCCGGCTGTACTAGGTCCGGCGTTTTCTGCCGCTCCTAGGCGCCGTTCTCGCGTCTCTCCTATACTAGGAAGATTCTGACGCCGGCCGTTACCGAAGTCGAGGTTATGCGCAGCCTGTTGATCCTGAAGGGGTCCGGCGAGCGCAGTGTGAATGTCTCGCCCGTGTTCAGCGTGACCGGGTTGCTCTTGTTGTTGATGTCGACCTTGATCGTGGCACTGTCGGCGATGACGTAGCCAGCGATGGCGTCGCGTCCCAGCCTCTCGTGAACATCTATGTCGAGGTTCGGGTTCGAGGAACTGATGCCCCGGTCGTCGTACAAGTAGTTGTCAAACTTCTCAATCCCCGGGATCTTGCCAAGTTCGTCGAATATTGCCTTGAGGGTCGGCTCTATGACCGGAACCGGAGGCGCGGTAGGGGCCGGAGGCTGTTCTGTCGGTGTCGGAACCGGGCCGGTCCGCCTGTCCCATGGTGGAGGCGGGGACTCAGGTGTTTCCGGCGGGCAATCCCTGCGGACTTCCGTCTAGCATCCGACCTTGAGATGACTCCAAGCGGTACCTTTCACGATGCGCCGCACACTCGTCGGATCTGTATTGAACTCTTGTGCTATTAAAACGAGAGAACTGTTTCCTGCCCGGTATTTGGCGCGCATCTCGCGAACCTGTCCCTCGGTAAAGCGGTGGTGCGGATGATTCTCGCCGAAATGCGGCTGTCGCGACAGGGCGATCCGGTCGAAATCCTTCGGCGGTTGGTAGCCTCTGCTCCAGCGGTCTCCCCTCACGAGCCGTGTGACATGACGGGAGTGTATGCGATAATCGGCCGCTATTCTCGGAGCCAGATCGCCCGCGAGGTACCTCTGCCTTATCCTGTCGACATCCGATTGCGACAGCTTGCGGGTCTTCGGACCCATTCGACCCTTTTTTCCCGCTTCCGCAAGATTCTCTTTGTGTGTTCCGGGACTGAGATGGTCGGGGTTGATGCACGGAGGATTGTCGCAACCGTGGAGAAGTTCTAGGCCGTTAGGTATCTCGCCCTTGACGAGAAGATACGCGATTCTATGTGCCAGAGGACTATTGGTTAGGAATTTTCCATAGCCGTGTCTGTCCTTCGCACCGTTCCAGAGCCAGCAACCGTCGGGAGTCTTCGTTACATGACTCCAGAAGCGTTTTTCGAGGAAACAGTGGGGGTCCATGCAGAACCTTGGCCCCGACTGGCTTGTTAGGGTTTCGATTGAGAGGTCAGAGAGAGTGACGGAGCCGCTTAGATTAGTGTCAAAAAGGAAGAAATCGCCCAAAACGGGCGATTTTATGCCCCCGAAATTCGACGCATAAAGAGGGGTCTTGCGACTGCCTTGGCGATGTTGAAGTCTTGCGGGGAGGCCTCGAGGACCAGTGGGAAGTTGCTGTTGGACGCGGTGGTCAGCTTGGTGATTCCGTCCTTCGCGGCTAGGACCAAGGCTCGCTCGAACTTCTTGCCGACGAACCGGATTTTCTGGATCTGCGCTATGCCGGTGTTGTTGAAGTAGTCGAAGGCGACCGTGAGTCCTTTGCGCATGAAGAACTGTCCGTAGTAGGACGGGCTGTAGAACGGGCTGATGCGGGGGTCCAAGAACGCCCGGGCCCGGTTCGAACTCGTGTTGATCAGCTTGTCGGATGTGAAGACCTGTTCGCCTATCCCGTACTGCATGTAGGTGAAGCCGTCCTTCTTGATCCCGGTGAACCACTGGAAGAACAGGCTCTGCCTGTCCGTGGTGAGGTCGGTGGCGTTGCTGTCCATGGCGACGAAGCCGGTTTCAGCGTTGTCGGCCGCGGACGAGAAGCTCTGGATCATGGCCGGGAGAGGCTCCTCGCGGGCGATCCAGTAGTAGTTGTTATCGAGTTCGTCGAAGATGAAGTCGCCCTTGTACACCCATGGCAGGTAGTCGAGGACCTGCGGCCGGAACGCCTGCTCGATCACGATGCGGGGCGCGAACACGACCGGCTCCCGTAGCTGTGTGGGAGCGATCGGGCTGTCCGGGTTCAGGAAACTAGGTTGCATACCCATTTGAGAGTCTGCATCACCCGTAGCACTCTCCCCTATTATGAGTTTTCCAGCGGGGCGAAGCTCAAAGCTAGTTCAAGGACATTCAATCGTCTCCAATGAATGATCCTGTTCAAGGCCGCATGGCAAATCTTGCAGATGAGCTTCACTTCGCCCCTTTGGATCTCCTCCCTGATCCGCCTAGGGCCGTGGGCTGACCAGCCGAGAGTTCCGCGACCATTCCCCGGTTTGAGCCTTCGATTCACATGATGAAATTGAAGAAAACTGGGACCCGGCCGAGGTCGTCCATGATAACCACATAGTGCGCAACGGTCACCAAGAGAAATGATAATCTCTTCTCTGATCTCTTTACGCTTTTTACGAGCCCTCTCTCGACTCGCGGCTGTGTTCATAATCTGTTCTTGGGGCCAACCGCCCTCATAAATGCGCCTCTTTCATAGGCTAGGGGAGGTTCTCCCACTCTGCCAGCCGCATTTTGAGGCTGTCGTTGCGGGCCCGGGCGACCTCGAGTGCGATGGGGCGCACTTCCGGGGGCGGCTCGGTGAAGTACAGCTCGGAGATGCAGTTCGCTATGGTCTGGGGGTTGGAGGGGTCGCCGCAGACGAGGCCGAGTCCCTTCGGGATCCAAGGCATCGCGGGAGAAACGAGACATGGAGTATCTAGGAGCATACTGTCGAGTGCCCCGTAGCCGAAGCTCTCGCTGAGGCTGACATGGAGGCTCATCATGCGCTGATGGAGATCGTCGTAATAGTCCCGTCCTGTGCGCCAGCCTATGTCCTTGTACTGCAGCCCGACCGCCTCGGCGAACCTTGTCTGCTCCGGGGTCAATCCCCCGGTCCAGAGGCTGACTTCCTTGTGGGTTTCCTGGAACAGTTTGACCGCCGCCAACTGGTTGAACACATTCTTCTGGGGGTTGGTGAACGGGACGAAGAAGCCTATTCCCTGCTTGTTCTCGTGCGGACCCGAAGGCTTCACCCTGTCAACAGCGATGGGATAGGGGGCATGAACAGATTTGCCGCCGAACGCGTTCTTCGCCTCTTTCTCGCCGAACCAGACGTGCCGTATCCGCGGCTCCCTCATGAAGTACAGTAGCTGTTCCATCTCTACCCGGGCGAGTTCGGTCTGGAGCAACGGGCTGGTCCAGAGGACCCATTTCTCCTGCGGTATTCTATCTAGAAGAACATGATAGACAGGGTGCGCTCCGCCGAAGATAATCCGGTCGGCTTCCAAGGGTAACTGCAGGGTTTCTAGGGGAATATGCGTCCAAAGGCCAAGAGCGGCCCCATCCTCGAAGACACGACTCACCCCGAAATATTCTTGCGGACAAGTAGTTACTATCCTCATTTGATGAGAAACTCCTTCGCACAAAACGGACAAGCCACCTCTCCGTAGTGAGGCTTAGCAACCATTTGCAGGTTCTCAGGTCTGTTGTCCGTCTTAATTCCATTTCTATGATGTACCTGCTCTTGAGGACGAAGGGCGCGGCCGAGAACCTCCTCCATCACCAATCTATGTTCAAGAACGTACCCTCTGCCCGGAACAAGTCTTACGATATACGGATACCGAGCTTTGTTGTAATAGTGGAGTAGTCTGCCGCCTTTCCAATTAGGATTTCCGTGGCCGTTTTCGAATCGATGGGCAAAGCCAGATGCGTTTAGCCGCGCTATCCTTGCACGGGCCTCTGGCCTCTGCATAGCATCTTTCATCGCGTTCGAAATCCTTTGCCGGTGAAGTTTCTCGCGTTCTGGATCGGCACAGACACCCCTATGCGAAACATTCGTATCCTTCAGAAGATGAAGGTCAACCGCCTTCCTCTTAATCGACCAGTAGGACTTGTTGGGAAACCGCTGAAGCAAAGATGTGGACTTCTCTATCGAATAATGCTCTCTAAGAGAATCAAGTTCCTCATCAGTCCATGTCAGCAAGTATCTTCCTGACTCGTCTCTTGGCGCGTTGATTTCTCTAGTCACGGCTTGGCAACCTCCGTTTCTGGTAGCCGGAAGTTCTTCGGGTGTACATGGACGAAGTCGGCCTTCCAAGCGAGGTCCTCGTCGTTGTTGTCCGATATATAGATGTAGAGTACGGCCTCGGGCCAGTCCCGTCTGACCACATTGAGGTTCGCGAGCCGGTCGCCGTCCAGTCTCTCGACGAAGCCCCTGCCCTTCGCACTCGGGGAAACCATCACGACGGCGATGCCCTCGCTCGTGTCCAGCTTCTTCAGCCAAGAGAGCTTGACGGGGCCGGCGGGATTCCCGAAATCCAGCGTACCGTCACAGTCGAAAGCGAGCACTATCACGGCTCGGTTTCCTCTGGATTCGGCTCGCCTATGCCGTTCGAGTGGAGGATCTCGAGCACTCCGTCGGCTCCGATGACTTCGATCACGAAGGTGACGAGTGCTTCGGTATAGCTAAGGTCGGGCAGGATTCCGTGCAGACCGTCCAACAAGCCTGTCTCTCTCAAGACACAATCTCCGCGGGCTTTCGTCGCTGTGGAAGTTGGCGGTCGAGCCATTCGAGAAGGCGGGTGACAATCTCGTCATAGATCCGCACGGCCTTCCGCTTCAAGACTTGACTCCTTCCATCATGAGGGTCTTCTGCTCGGCCACGATCTCGGCCCGCCTGATTCTGAGTCCGCACTCGGTCATGAGCTTCGCGAGGGTCCGCCGGGTGAACCATACCTTGTGCGTGGCATGGAGCATGGACGCGGCCTTCCCGTCGGGCGTGGTGATGACCAAGGAGCCGCCCGGCTTCAGCACCCGCGACCACTCTTTGACCAGCACGGCGGGGTCTTCATAGTGTTCCAAGATTTCTCCCGCGAACACCGTGTCGAACGAGCCGTCCTCGAACGGTAGGCTGTGGGCTTCTCCCGCCTTGATCACGAGGCCGGGGTACCTGGAGGCGCTCGAGACGGCTTCGGCGAAGTCGAACGCTGTCACGCTGTTGCCTTCCATCCTGATTCTCTCGCTGATCGAGCCGTCTCCGGCTCCCACGTCGAGGACCTTCCTGCCGGAGCCTATCCAGCGCAACGCGGTGCTCACCCGCTTGGTGAAGGCTCCCCGCAGCGCGAGCCTAGGGTAGAGGGTCGAGTCGAACCGTTGACGGGCCAGCCATTCTTCTGTCATAAGAGGCTCCGTACCAGCTCGAGGTAGCTGTCTTGGTACTTCTTCCACGTGAACCTGCACGCTGTGCGGTGAGCTTGTTCACCAAACTCCATCCGCCGGTCGGGGGAGTCGGCCAAGGACACGATCGCTTTCGCCAGCTTGACGGGATCTCCGACGGGGACGATGTAGCCTTCGCGCCCGTCGGACAGGCAGTCGCGTGCACCTACATTCTCGCTTACTATCACAGGCTTACCACAGTTGTGCACGACACATGGCAAACCGAATGTTCCGTCGGATGTCTGAATATTAAATACGGGTCCCTCGTACGTTCGCTTCGAAACGTATTTCACTGGCACCCTTATATGATCTTGAAAGATTGACACTCTCATGCCCCTCAACGGCTTGGACTGTTTTACGAAATAGCTCGGAAATGCGATAGTGTACCCGGTAGAGTTGGCTATTTTGCGGCCGTTGATGATACCACCAGTATTCAGATGGGAACGCACATTGACGAAAACCCCTATTTTGGCCATCAATAGTTGAAAGCCTATGGCCAAGGCACGCGATGCTGTGTCCGCAGTGTACCTCGTCCTCTTGTTGTCGAACCATCCATCCGCCTTTAGATAACCGCGTACGAATGCCATTGTGATCTCCCTGTCACTCAGCATTATTTGTGGCGGGATTCTTTTTTTCTGGGCAGAGGTCCCAAAAAGTTCTCGGAAGAGACGGGTGGCACCCTTATGAACGAAGACTAGCCGTTTCATTCTGCCCAATGGGTCTAGGAATGCTTCTCTGTCAAAGTAATTCCTGATAATCTTACGGAGTTTATCCAGTGCCTCTGTGTCATGTGGACTCAGACAAAAGACGACTCTAGACCCGTCTGAGTAGCCGTCGCCTACATAGAATCCGAATAACCAAGCTAGGTTTTCATCGATGAGGAATTGTTTTCCACCGCGTTCTCCCCAAAGGGGCCGACCTCGTTTGCTCTCTTCGAACCTGATTCTGATCTCAGAAAGCCTCCGTTCTCGCGGCAGAACAAGAAAGTCCTTCCGGTTGACTAATCCCGCTGGTTTCCAGATGGGCACCTCGTCACCTTTCTTGGAAGGACAGATGAGGACAGGATGATCAGCCGTCAAGGAGAATGGAAGCATTCCTGTAGGATGAATTATTGTAAGGTCACCCGAATAGTGTCTCGAATAAGTTTCGAGAATGGTCGCATCGCCCGTTTGAGAAAAAACAGAATCGCCATTGACCAGTGAATTTATTTGGACGGATTCTCCAGAAGTGCGAAGCACTTGCTCGAATGGAGGAAGGCAGGCCATGGCCTCGAGGACGACGAGTCCGAAGCCTTCTTCCAAGCTCGGCAGGACGAGCATGTCGCACTCCATGACGGTCTTGACGTAGTCGTCCTCGGCGAGGCTTCCCAGCGGGTTGATCCCCTTGATCTCCCCGACCGGGCTGTCGCCGACGAGCCAGAGGCTTCCCTCCCTCGCCGCCTTGGACTGCTTCCGCGCGAGCTCCCACGCCTTGACCAGGTGGAGTCCGCCTTTCCTGTCGAAGTTCTGGCCGACGAACAGTACCCGCAGCGCGTGTTTGAACTGGGACACCCTGTGGAACTTCTCCACGTCGACGGCGAGCGGTATCCGCCGGAGCTTCGGGCCGTAGAGGCTCTTGTCCACGGCGAGGAACGTCTCCTCGACGAACCTGGACGGGACCAGTATCACATCGGCCTCCTCGTACTCCTTCGACATCCTCAGCTCGGCGAGCGGGTCGACCCCGCCGACCAGCCGTTTCTGGACGCTTATGTGCGAACTCTGCCTCTCCACCACGGTCTTGCCGCCCTTCGACTTGGCCGTCCGGATCGAGTTGAGCGCCGCGTTGTTCCAGCCGTGGAATGCTTTGCACCCGTTGAGATGGCTCGCCACGAGCGAGTCGAACAGCGCGTCCTTGAAGGGCCCTAGTTCGACAGTTCCGGGGTCCCAGAAAGAGTCCTCGGCGAACACCTGCCCTTGGAGGCCCGCGTCCGCCAACGCCTGCACCTGCACCTCGGCGGTACGAGCAAAGCCCACTCCGAGTCTGACTTGGCAGGAGTAAGACACGCTCATTATGTTCCTTCCTGAATCTCTTTCAGCATGGCGTCGGCCTTCTGCAACATCTCGCGGGCGTAGGCCAGTCTCTTCTGGGCGGCGTTGAAGCCCATGTTGTGGACGCGTCCTAGCGGAGGGTCGACGAGCTGGACAGGCGCGGCTTCCGGGGCGCGAGGAATGCGGTCGGGCGGCTTGAAGGGTTGCGGCGCGGGCACGAGCGTCGTCGGAGGGGGTTCCGGTGGCAGTTCGATCTTGAAGAGGTCGTCCTCCGCGTAGATTGTCACGACTCCTTTCTCCTCGAAGACCCAGACTGTCTCCCTGTCCATGTAGTCGTTCAGGTTGGATGGGGTCCTTGCGTGGGGGTACAGCTCGAGAGCCTTCGCCTTGGTCAGGGCCTTCGCTCCGTGGGCTTCGCGGGCGTGCGTGTACTGGCTGTCGCGTTGCTTCCCCGCTGGCTGTCTGCAGAACGTACACCAGCGCATCAGCACGGGTCCCTTCGGCATCACGCGGGCACCTCCAACTTGAGGCTCTGCAGGATCTGCGAGGCCCGGTGCGCGGCCGTGTGTCTTTCCAGCACGGTCTTGTGGAGGAGGGCCGCTTTCTCTTTCCGGGTTTCAGCGTACTTGTCGCTCGCCAGTATCCGGATCTGCAACACGACCTCCTCGGCGGTCCACTCGTCCGGGTAGCTGAAGAACCCGTCGCCGAGAACTTCCCGCATTCCCTCGACATGGTCGGTGAACATGAAGCACCCTTCGGCTCCGAGTTCGTAGCAGCGCAGGTTCGCCCGGACTCCCAGTTTTTCGAGTCCGACTTGGTGGATGTTGAGGCAGACCTTGGACTGGCTCCAAGTCTTGAGGACCTCGTCGTAGTCGGCGCGTCCTCCGTAGAAATCGCCATGGACCAGCGGGAGATGACTTTCCCATCCGTCGCCGATCAGGTGGAACCGCAATCCGGAATCTATGAGGGCTTTGACGAGAGGCTCGCGTTCGGGGTAGTAGGTTCCGACGAAGCTCACATCGTAGATTTTCTCGTTCTTGCCGAGCCATTCGGCGGTGATGGACGGGTCCGCGTAGAACAGCATGAACTCGGCGTCTATCCCCTCCTGCTTGTACTGCGGGAGCATCTTCTCGGTGAAAGTGAACACCTTGTCGCAGTGCTTGCCCAAGGGCAAGGAGACTTCTCTCCAGACTTGGTGGTCGTCGTTGGCGAGGAGGACGGTCCTGCAACCGTCCTTTCTCAGCGTCTCGAGCGAGCCTGGCTGTATCTGCTCGCCCTTGACTACGACAACCACTTCGGAGTCCCAGCCGCGGACGGTCCGGACGAGGCTCCTGTTCATCCCGGTCATGTCGCCGATGGTTCTGGTCTTTTCCCTGTAGTCGAAGGCGCGCACATCGTGGCCCTTCTTCTGGAACGCAAGTGCGAGCCATCCCGCCCAGTGTTCCCTGTTGGTGAACTGTCCGACCATGGCGATTCTGAGCGGTCTCGATAGGTAGCCGAGACCGGGCGGCACTCCTAGGTGGGAGAGGAACCCCTTCACTTGTGGGCCCTGCATCCCATGTTGCCGAACTCGTTGCCGTCGAGCACGACGACCTGCACGTTCGAGAAGCCGATGATCTTCAGCGAAGCACTCAGCGTTTCTGGGTCGAGTCCGCTCTTGTGGAAGTTCGCGGGGTTGCCGGATTCCTGGTTCCCGTAGATCTTCCTCGAGAACTCTTTGCAGTCGATCTTGCCTTCCACGTACGCGGTCGCGAGCGCCCTGAGGTTCGGCATCTTGATCTTCACATACCCGTTGGGTTTGAGGACGCGGTGGATCTCGAAGAGGACCGCCATCAGCTGGTGCCGCGGCACGTGCTCGAGCACATCCGAGCAGATTATGGACTCGATGGAGTTGTTCGCGAAGGGGAGGCTTGCGACCGTTCCGCCGAGATCGGTCTTCGGCAGGACGCGGAGGTCGAGGTTGATCACGCCGGGCATCTTCTTGTCGCCGGAGCCGATGTTGACTTTGAACTGGTCGCTCATGCCTTGCTCAACGCCTCCAGCAACTGTTCCGCGACCGCTTCGTGTCCGAACTTCTCTATCGCCCAGTTCCTGCCTCTGGTGTCCAAGGTCCAGTTGTCCAAGGAGTGTTTCACAGTCCGCTCCAGCCCGTCGTAGTAGCCCTGCTCGAAGAACTCGACCGTCCCGTCCGGGGCGTCCCGGAGCCACTCAACCATCGCGGCCGTGTCCGAGGCGACCACGTTACATCCCGACATTAACGCCTCCACATTGGCAAAGGGCGAAAATTGTTCCTTCCATCTTGGCGCGTCCCTGCTCGGGGTCACGACCACCTTGGATTTGCCATAGAGTGCGCCCATGGACTCGTACTCGATTTTTCCGTCGCTGTTGAGCTTCTTGAAGGGCAGTTTGGCGTAGAGGTCCCAGCCTTTCTCGTGCGTATGTTTTGAGCTCGCGAAGAATGTGTCGAACGGCCGAGGACCGTCGCGGAGGAAGAATGTCTGCGGGTCGACGCCGACCTGCGGCATGACCATGTGTCCCTCCTGCAGTTCCTTGGCCTCGCTGTTGCCCGCGATGACGAGGTCGGCGCGGTCCCTCGTCCAAGTCTGCCGTTCGCTGCGGAGGTTCTCCCAGACGAAATAGACCAGCTTCGCGCCGAACGTCTCGGCCCAGCCCGCGCACTGGTTCGCGCAGAGGCTGGATAGTTCCTCTTGGCAGTAAATATGCGTGGGTTCGAGCTGGGTGAGGACCGGCAGGACCTCTTTCTCGTCGAAAATGAACTTGTAGATGTCGCCCTCGCCCACGACGCGGAATCCATCCTTCCGCTCCATCCCGTTCCACTTCTTGGGGGCAATCTGGCGGACCCAGACATTATCCCAGTTCGCTTTACAATGATAGAAGAAGCCAAACTGTCTCGGCGCGACCAGTGAATGGCTCACAACAGCTATTCTCAATCGGGTACGAACTCCACTTTCTCGACTGTGCCGCCCGGATAGTTGCGGAGTTTTTGCATAAGATCCTGCTTCTTCTCTTCGGGCAACGCGTTGAACTGGGTCAATGAGATGCCTTCGACTTCGATTACGAGAATGAGTCTGACCTTCACTTCGGGGTCCACACCCTGACCGTCGGCTCGCTGGTCTTTCTGGTTCCGCGCATGGACTCGGGCTTGCGCCGTACGACTGCGAAGGTGAAATCGCTGGGAGAGGCAGTCTCGGCGAGCGTGCGGGTCTGGGTCCTCTGGAAGAGTTCGTACTCGTCCGAGTCCAGCTTGACGGTTCCGTCGGCCAGCTCTACGAAGATGAACGCGTCGGGCTTGCCGCGTTCGCCGTTCTCGATTGTGAGCATGATCCAAGCACTGCTTCCCGGTTCCTTCGTCACCGTCGGCTTGCAGATTTCCACTTTGTCCTCGGGGAGTTCCGACATGGCTACTCCTTCGGCTTCCACGGTTCCCACCACTCGCTGTCCGCGCATATTTCGGCCGTCAGCTTGTGGAGTCTCTGGAAGTAGCGTCCGTCCACGCCCTTGTAGGCGATTTCAATGTCGAAGATCCGGCGTAACATAGTGTAGAGAAGCAAACCGAGGTGCAGCATGCGCATCGGGAACACGACGGTGTGCTCAATCTCGACCGTCTCCTTGACGGGATGGCTCATGGCAGTCTTGAACTCGCGTCCTTGTCCTTGTCTTGGCGGCACCGGCCGTTGTTCTCGTCGAACTCGCTGGCCAGGATCGGCTTGTGGCAGACCATGCAGTGGCGGTGGTTGAAGATCATCTCGCCCAAGGCCTTGCCGAGTTCCGGGTAGTCGATGAGGGGCTTGTCATCGCCGCTCATGGTTTGGCTTCCGCAACGTTGCCGCTCCCCGATAGCGTGTCTTGGGCCACGACCCCGCTCTGGATCAGGAAGCCCCACACTCCCTTCACCGAATTGAGGGGCAGGGAGTACTTCAGCGCAATTTCCTCGAGAGTCAGCTTGTTCTCGATGAGGTCCGCTTTGACCTGCTCCTTGACGAGCTTCGGGAGCCTTCCTTTGCGTGCAGAAGGCACCGGCGCCGCTGGTTTGAAGCTGACGGCGCCACCTGCGATGGCCTCGTCCCGTTTTCTCTTCTGCACGACCATGGCAGACTCGAACTGTTTGAAGAACTGGTCCATCAGGTAGGGGAGGTGTTGCAGGTTCTCGGCCGCGACGGTAGCGATGAGAGTCAGGTCCTCGGCGGTGTGCTCCTTCAACTCTACCGTCAGGGACAGTTTGTCCCTCGTTATCGTGAACTTGGCGTCGTAGCTCATTGTCGTCCCCAGTAAGTTTCCGCGTTGTTCTCAAGCCATTCGATGGTCGAGGGAAGCGCGGCCTCGAACGTCACCTTCGGGTCGTAGCCGAGGTCTCTGCGGGCTTTACTGATGTCAAGCCAGGTCCGCATTCCCTCTTCGTTATCCCTGTAGGTGAAATCGGGCGAGAACTTGAGCAGGTCCGATGTGTCTTCGACTTTTCTTCTTCCGACCTCGTCGAGTACTTTCTTCGCGACTTCGAGGATTGAGAGTTCTCGTCCGCTCGCGATGTTATAGACCCCTTGCGCTTTGGCCTCGAGGGCGAGCCTGACTCCTTGGGCGAAGTTCTGGACGGGGTTGATGTCGCGGGTAGGGTGGACTACGTCGCCGGCCGGGAACATGAGAGGCTGGGCCTTCAACGCTTTCAGGATGAACTTGGACACGACCTGCTCCTTCGGGTTCGAGCGGGGTCCCATGCCCATGCCGCTCCGCAACACGCAGGTCCGCATCCCGTTGCGTCCGTTCAACTGTTGCACCATCACATCCGAGGCGATCTTCGAGCTCGCGTAGGGGCTGGCCGGGTTGAAGTCGTTGTTCTCTGGCGTCGGATAGACCCGCGCTTTCCCGTACACAGCCTCGCTGGATGCGTACACGAAAAGGGGCGGAGGATTCTGGCTGCCGATCTCCTTCGCGAGGTTCAATGTCGCCAAGACGTTCGTGTCGTAGGTCGCGAACGGGTCTTTGACAGATGGATCGACGCGGGGCTGTGCCGCGAGATGGACGATGGTGTCGGGAGCGAAATCGCGGAGGATTCTTTTCGTGTAAAGCTCGCCCATGGCCACGAGATCACAGGTATGATATTCAACGCCGTCGAACCGTTCTTTCGGCGGGACGATGTCCACGCCCGCGAGCTGGTAGTCCTTGTTCCGGTAGAGGCTCTCGACCACCGTTGTACCTATGAAGCCGGAACTTCCAGTTACGAGTACTTTCAGAATTTTCCCTCCTTGACGGTGCCTATGTGCTTGCACTCGGCGTTAGGGCAGTGCATCGGGGGATTGTGGGCCGCGTATGCTTCGGGTATCTCGAGCTTAATTCCGCACTTGGAGCACTCTATTTTGACCATGGGTCCGAGTCCTCCGATGCCCGAGTGGTCTCCGTGGAGGGGTTGTCCAGCGAAATCCTCGTACATCTTGCGGATCGGTAGATGGGTGCTTGACAGCATGTTTTGGGCACTCTCGACGAATCGCCAGAACGATTTCTCCGGGTTCGTCTCGAAAGCCTGCGTCATCAACTCACTCAACATCAAGCCGCCGAGGATCTGTACGGGTCCGCTGGCCTTGAGCGTAACGCCGTCGTCCTCACGGATGATCTCGGTTTTCACGGTCGGGTCCAGCCCTTTCAGCATCGTTCCGGCCATGTTCGTGGTCCGAGCGATTATGGCCTCGTCGAGTTCGCTGTCGTACCTTTCGCGGTAGAGCAACGTGGCGTTCAGCGGGTTCGTAGCGTCCAACTCGAACGAACATCTGTCGGGTCTGATGCCGACGTAGGGTATCCAGAGGAATATTCTCCTCTGCTTCTTCTCGGATTTTTCGGGTTGTGTCATAGTTTCTCGATCACTTTCCAGAGGTTCTCGGCCCGCGTTGCGAGCCAGCTTCTGAACTCGTCGTCGGGAAGCTCCCATTGACGGTAGCTCGTTATCCCTACGAGCGGGTTCAGGATCATGCCGCAGCCCGAGAGCCGGGCTTCTATGCACGTCCTCTCGCTCGGCATCGGGGTCGGGGGAAGATGGATGAACCGTTCGTGGGTCCCGTACAGTTCTCTCAGCTTCGCGTCGGTAACGAGTCCGATATGCGAGGCGTTCGGTGGGATGTCTCCCTCACCCTCGGAGGCTCCCGCCATTGTGAACTTGAGCGCAGGGTGCTTTTCGGCATAGGCCAGCACATTCGCCCGTCCCTTGTAGGGCACGAGCGAGTTGACAGCTAGGACGGTTCCGGCCGTCCGGGACAGTTCGCTCTTGGGCCATTCCGCGGGGTCCAAGAGGCTGGGGCACAGCTCGTTCGGCATATCGGAGAGTTCGGGCGCGACGGCGAGGTAGGCGTCCCTGTGGAGTGGCGACATGAAAATGTTCAGTTGCGCCTCGTCGAACAGCTTTCGCCAAGCTGGGAGGTATGGGCAGGACTTGCACTTCTCTTGGAGCGGGAAGTAGAGCCTGAAACGGCAATAGTTGTAGTCATGATGGAACACGACATACGGCGTCTTTCCCTCAGCCGGTCTGAGCACTCGAGGATCGAACCTTGTCGCGTTCGAGATGAGGACGAGGTCGGCGTTGTAGTCGTTGTGGAATGTCTCTGGAACGAGGATCTCTATCCGGTGTCCCCGTCTCAGTCCCTCGTAGATCAAGGTCTTGTCTGTGAGCTGAGCACCGCCTTGAGAGGCGAGCGGGTCCATGTCTTGAATATAGACGACTTTCATGGACGCATCCTGAATCCGGGCGCGTCTTGGCCGAAGGTGCGGCCAGGCATGGCACGCATTGTTCCCGGGTGCGTGAGCTTCCAAAAGTCGATCAGCTCATTGAGCGCCGACTCGGAATCGGTTCCCCTATCGGCCGTGTGGACCCTCCAGCGTCGTCCGCTGGCGGGACGGCACCGTATCTCAATCCTGTCTGTTTTCTTCTCATCCTGCGCATTCCGCAGGCTCGGGATCGCTGTCAAGTTGGTAGGTTTGTCCACCATGACGCACACACAGTATTAAGCAATTTCGGACTCAGCGCTGTCTGGAAAAAACATGTCTCTAGCAGTAGAGAAAAGATCACTGTCAGACGAAGAGCAACTGATATTCGACCAGCAAGTCATGCCGCTGCTCAAAACCCGGCTGTTGCCCGATTTCGTTCCCCGGGCCGCGGCCACGCTGATGGACGCCATCGCCCAGGCGAAGGCGCGCTTCGGACAGCCCTTCGGAGGACTCATCCCGACGCCCGGACAGGTCGGCATGGAGCCTCTGAGCGGAAAAGACTTCAACCTCACCAACACCTTCACAGGGTTCAGATCCAACTACACCAGCGCCAACGCGATCACCAACGTGGTAAGCGCGGTCACGACCAGCAGGTTCACCTTCCTGGTGATCCTCGCCATCGCCGACCTCGAGCCGATCCCACGAACCAGAGCAGTCCAGTTCGTAGTCGGAGGAATCACGCACCCGATCATATTCCTCCCCGAGCTGAGAGTCAGTGAAAGACAGTTCCAAGAGATCGAGCCGTTCATCATCTCGCCCTTGAGCGTGGTGACGTTCGGCAGCTTCGTAGGAAGCGACACCGGCTTCGACGAGGTGTTCCCTTGGGGCTTCGTCATCGGCACACAGAACTATCTGATCTCGACCACGTTCATCGCATAGGACTAGGGGTCTACAATGCCACAGATAACAGTCACTAGGACCGCCAGACTCTGGCGAGGCGCCATGGGAGGAGGCCAGAGCGGCAAGATGACGAGCGGACTCATCAGCGCCAACTGGGGCTTCGCCGGCCTCAGCTTCAAAGCAGGCAGTCTCGGACTCAGCAGCATCGACAGAGTCTACGTCCACCCCGGAACCATCGGGCCCACGGGCACGAAAGGCTCGTTCCCCGTAACCTTCGACACCATGGCCGCCGTCAACACCAGAGGCAGCCCCGGCAACAGCGTCACGATACAGGCGCTCATGCGGCAACAGTACCGGGTCGGAAGCATCACGACCACGAGCGCGTACACGGTCTTCAGCCCGGCATTCACCGGCACCCCGAGGGTCTACCTCGGCCAAGGCTCGCCCAACGGCACCATCGTCGGAAGCCCCTCGTTCGCCTACGTCCAGAAGATAGCCTCAGGAAGCGCGAGGCTGAAACTGGCACCCGGCACCCCCACCGCCTACAGAGAGAACGCGATCACCGCCATCGGACCCGGCAGCTTCCCGCTGTACTACACAGCCATAGGCGACTAAGGAGGCGTTAGCATTGTCTAACGTCCAAGTCGTGGTCATCCGCAAGGAGATCGAGGATCTCCGACGCCGCGAGTTCATCGACATGGTCCTCCCGACCATACAGGTCCAACGGACGGCCCTTACCCAGAACCCCGCCGCCAACAGCGTAATCGGAAGCCACCGTGTCGGCCCCGGAAGCGTATTCAGGCTTCTCGAGGTCGCCGTAGGGGTCGGCAGCTTCAACGTCGCCGCCCCGGCGGTCATAGCGTTGACGCACACGGGCACACCTCTGACGCCGTTCGAACAACGCGGCACCAGAGACCTCTACTCGTTCACCAAGACGGGTCCAAGCGAAATCCGGATCGTCTACCGGTGGGACAACGCGCCGACCTTCGGGGCCGGAACACTGCAGTGGAAGACCACCGCCGCCGCCACGCTCGGGAGCAAGAACCACCAAGTCGCGTTCAAAGGCTACGAGTACCCACTAGCGCAAGGCGTCTCGACAGTATAGGCTCTTCACAGTCCAACCGCCAAACCCCCCCTTTTTTTCCCGGAAACCTTTTACGCGAAGCCCTGCTGTTCTTATTCCATGCCAGTCATAGGCGAAGAGCCTGACAGCCAGCTCGGCAAGCTCGGCTTTGTCTACGCGTCAAACCCCATGCAACACTCCGTCTCGGGAACCGTGCTCCTAGGAAGCGGCAGGTATGGACAATCCATCTTCGGATCTGGGGCCTTCGGAGCCGCGCGGACCTCGGACCCCGATCCCGTCCGGGCCCGGCAGACCATGCCCATGACCCGGGTAATCCAGGCTCCCGCCGTCGACGTGCCTGTGTACGAGCAGGACGCTAGAGGACTGCACGCCTAGGCGTTCAGTTCCTTCATTCGCACATACATTCCAGTTTCTTCAGGCGTGATTCCGATAGAACTCTTCTTTGCGAGCTTGTAGGTCACGAATTTCAGCATGAGTTCAGCTCGGTCCTTCTTCCCAGAGAGATATGGTAGGATCTGTTCCACGAGAAATTTGACATCAACGAGACTCTGAATGGTGTAGGTAGAGAGCGGTTTGTTACCTAGATGCCTTGGCTGTGGAAGCCTAAGCCGCTTAGGGATGCGGAGAATATCTCCGATATGTTGGAGTATCCGAGGATCCGTATTCACAACGTAGACGCTCGGTCTATAGTGCGGAGTGGCGCCTTCTCCGCCTTTGTCGTATGCGATTGAGATAGACCCATCTCCCTCAATAATGCCCGCTATGTAGCCTCTCTGCCACTCTTCGAGTTTTGGTATCCGTGGAGTTTTCCATCGAAGCAGTTGCTCAACGGTCATCTTGCTACGAATGTATCTTCCTCGGCACTCCCGGGAACATGTTACGCGCTTCTCTGTAACATGTTTCGGCTCGAAGGTCTTTCCGCAAACCGGGCAGGTGAGTTGAGGACGAGGCTTGCGGAATCCGCGCACTGGCACATTCATTCTACTGTATGAAAAGGATAAAAACCAACCGGAAGCAAAGGAGAATCGAGGCGGATCATAAGATGAGATTGCTTGTCTACACAAAATGATAGCCCGACTCTCTCAAGCGCCTACGGGCGCATCAGTGATGAACTGTTCGTCCAGCGCCTATCGCGCTTTCACGACGTAGCACTGTTCAGCACCGTCGGGATCACGGACGGAGCGATAGAGATGTCTCATGCCGACGAGTACTCTCTCGGCGACTGGCTTGCGGAGAACCCGATGCCGGACACTCCCGAGGCGCTTCTCCGGTGCCTGAGAGAGGCTAACAGGAAGATCGTGGTCTATCCCACTTCGGACCCGGGGAGGGACTTCGTCGGCAACGGGATACTGCCCATGCACGTGAAAGACTTCCGCCCGGACATGTTCTGGACCTCCGGCGACGTGTGGCCGTTCGTCGAGACTGCCAAGCTGGCTCAGCGCGGCCTGTTCATCTGGGGCGTCTGGGCCTTCGTCGATTTCGACTGGGAGAACCCGGTCGGCATCCTCGACCACTTGGCCGCGGCGGCCATAGTTGTTCCCACGAGCGTCTGGCTGGAGAGACGGTTCAGGGCGATCCCGGGACTCAACGTGTCGCCTCCGGTCCATCTAGGCGTCAACACGGATTCGTTCCGGCCCCTCCTAGGCGAGAAGGACGATATTGACGGGGAGATCACCCAAGGACGGCTCCGGCGTTCCATGGGCCTCCCCGAGGACTGTTTCCAGGTCACCATCGTGCAGATGAACCAGATCGAGCGGAAGCCTTTCGAGGAACAGCTCGAGGGCGTGCGCCTGTTCCGGGACGCGAATCCGGATGTCAAGCTCAAGCTCTACCTCCACACGTTCCCGCACAGCGCCCAAGGCTACGATTTGCCCGCTCTCCTCCGCGAGATGAAGCTGGAGCAGGAGTCCTACTTCGCCGATCCCTACCGGTGGCTCAAAGGAGTCCTCGGCTACAGCGACTCGGCCATGTGCAAGATCTACAACTGCACCGACGTTCTCCTCCAAGCGTCAGCGGGAGAGTCTCCGGGTATGCCTTTGCTCGAGGCTCAAAGTTGCGGATGCCCCGTCCTCGCCACCGACTTCGTCGGTATGCCTGAGCACGTGGCCGGCGGAGAGCTCGTGAAGGTCGCGGGTGTATTCCGGCCCCCGGAGAGGCCGCAGGTCATCAAGGCGGTCCCCGACGCGGGTTCCATAGCCGCGGGCTTGGAGAAGATCCTGAACACGGGCCGGGAAGCCTACTCGAAGAAGGGACGCGCGTTCGCCGAGGCCCACTCGTGGGACAGGTGCCTCGAGAAGTGGAGGACGGTCCTAGCCGACTGCGAGAGGGAGATCGACCGAAGAACTCTGATTCCCCCATTTCCCTCGGGAGGATTGCATGTTCTCTCGGAGCAAATCATCAAATAGGAACTTGGTACCGAGGGAGATGTGCCGTATGCAGACGCGGAGAAAGCAAGAAAGCGCGAGCGGAAGAGATGGCAGAGGTTACGAGAAAATCAACCTGCGCTAAGAGCGAAGCGCCAGCAGAATGCCGAGTATGTGCGAAGGCGGTGGCGCGAGAATGCTGAGTTTAGACAGAAGAGATTAGATTATGACCGGACCCTTTATGCAAGGAAGCGCAACGAGGTTCGACGCCTTCTCGGGAATCGATGCTTCGGTTGCGGAAAAATCGGTAGGCTAGGATTTCATCATCTCTCCTATCCAAACGGCGAAACCGACAAGCAGAGACTCCACAGGGAAGTAAGGGCCTATCCAAATAACTTCCGTCTGCTTTGTCAACGATGCCATAATGTAGTAACGATCCTCACGAACAGTAGCACTGAAACAATCATCAATCTCATCCAAGTAGTCGCCGATAGTCTCATCCCGCCTTCGCCAGCGAAGGGTCTGCAGGCGCTCGCGACGGTAGCCTAGAAACTCTGGATTAGGGTGCCCAAATAACGGGCGGTGGGGAAGTCAGCGTGGAAGAAGGGAACGTTCTTGTTAGAACGTCTTCGCACCGCTCACGAATGTGGGCGGTACGCCTATCGACGCGGCGGTCCGGCCGTTGACCTGGAGGGGCGAGAACACTCTGACTGCGCCTACCGGTATGCCTCCCAAGAGGTTCCGCTCTGCGAGACGTGCGATTGGTACCGCCGAGTAGGCAGCTCCCCATTCGCCGAGCCACAGTTTGTTGAACCCTAGTCCTGCGAGGGTGCCGACGACGCCGATCGCGAGGTGTATCGCGTCCTTCATGTTGTGGTCGAAGCCGCTGATCCGCTGGATCGCGAAGTGGTCGACGAGTGCGAATCCGACGCCTCCGCCGACTGACCCAGCTACGAACAGCCGCATCGCTTCCTTCTGCTTTCCCTTTAGCTGGAATGCCATTTTGGAATCGGCGTTAGCTTGAGGGGTGTGCATATTTAATGCTTCATGCCCGTTCGGGACCGGTATTCCGCTGACGACCTTCTGGAACCCGGCCATGTTCTTCGGGTCGAACAGGGGTTTTCCCGTCTGGTGGTTCACGATGTCGTGGAAGGCGCTCTCGCCGTGGACGCAGTGGTCCTCGCAACTGTCGCACGGGAGAACGTAGCACAGGTCCGTCCGGACCTTCCACATGGGGGGCCCGACCCGTTTCATGGCCTCGGCGACGGCGTTCTGTTTGTCCTCGAGGGAGCCGGCGAGTCCTTCTTTGAACTTCCTGTTGGCTTCGACGGCGTGGCCTATGACATGGTCTATGTGCCCGACGCTCTTGAGGAGGTCGTCGAGCTGGCTAGAATCGCTGTGACTTGCCCGCAAACAGATGCTTGAACTCATTCCTTCCATGTCTCCCCTGCTAGGATGATCCGGATTGTCCCGTGAGACTTCACTCCGTACTGCTTGGCGAGTTCTCTTATTGTGAGTTTGCCCTTCAAACTCCTTATTTCTCGCACATCCTTCCATGATAACTTGGCGTTGTGATTCATCTCACCCGATGGCGGGCCTCTCATTCTTCCTCTCGCCATGGCATCCTCTAAATTTTCTGCCTGCGTGCCAGTCCTTAGATGGAACGGATTGACGCAGGCACGATTATCGCAACTGTGCAAGACCCATTTCTCCCCAACAGGACCATTCCATAACGCATGAGCGATTCGATGAGCGAGAATCGCCTGTTTGGGTTTAGAGAGGAGAAAGATCCCGTAGCCAACACCGTTCGTGTTACCTTTCCAGATCCAGCAACTTGGACCGAACTGGATTTTGGAGATGAATCTCTCAAGTGAACGAATAGGCGGCTCGGGAGTAGGTTCTCTCCTAAATTCCTCTAGCAGAGACAACGGGCCTATCCAGACAAACCGACCCCAAGACCATATTTCTTATGACATCTGAACTGATGTTCCCGAACTTTGTCGTCAAGTTTCTCCCGAGCTTCATCCCGAGCGCGGTCCCTATCCCGGCCGTGCTCATGCACTTTGAGTCTAGAACCACAATCGGGACATTTCCAAGTTACGACCACGCCTTAGCGACAGCCCGATTTCCTTGCTTTCCGTTTTTTCGTAGTATAGAACGTAACTTTTTCTCCGTCGCTAGTTCTGAAACTAACTCTCTTCGCCAAATCTTAGGCTTCCGTTCCATCGTTCTCAGAGTTGACCTTCGCTACCTGCCTCAGCCCGACCGGGAGTGTTCGTATTCCGAAACGTCTGAGATTCCCAATAACTGGCGTTCCAAGAACTGGTTTCCCTCCCGTTTTGCGAGGTATCGCTTTGCCGCCTATTACAACGGGAGCGTTACTGCCAGTGCTATCGCCGCCTGTACCCGCTTCAGGTCTGTTAGCGGCTATGGTCGGTGTACGCCGAGCAACTGCAGATTTTGGACGGATCTGGTACAGAGTTCTCAGCTTGAATCTGAACGGCTCAGGCTTTACTCCTTGATCAAACTGAATTATTGTCTGTTGGACTGGGCCAGGAGTTCCGTAAATGTAGCGATCTCCAGTGGTTTTATCGGTGAAACGGATTGTCGCAAGATCAACAGAAACAGCCGTCGCTTCAGGAATGCACTCTTTGATCGCTTCTGCGGCGATGCAACTTTTAGAAGCGCGCATTGTTGCCCGATCTATCACGGCCTGAGTAACCTCAATCAGTTTTCGCCCATGATGTTGCCCGCTGGGCAAGATTGACTCTATCCTAGGTAATTTCAGTGCTTATCACAGCTTCTTGTGATGACATTACGAGCTTTGTTGGGGCCAAGTTGCATTTAAGCGTACCGAAGAAGCGAAGAAGAACTAGAACCGCTGTGACTTGCCCGCAAACAGGTGTTTCAAGCCGACAATAGAATCGATCCAGAGTTGTTCGTCTGTTATGAAGGCGTCATGTATCTCTTTTCCGGTGTAATCGCCGGGCAGAACATTGTGGAGGAGCCAGCGGGCTTGCTTGGCGGTTACTTCATCGTCTTCGGCGAGCAGTTCTCCCGCGGCCGCCAGCATGATCCTTCCCGCGGTGCTGTCGATGAGGCCTTGGGCTTCAGGGCTGTTCCAGTACTCTTTGAGCAGAAGATCAATCCGGGTTTTGGCTTGGACCATCTGCCGGGCGGCATCGACGACCGATATGTTTCTCTGAGAGGCGATCTCCTCAAAGTAGGGGAACAGTATCCGTCTTAGCCATGTGAGCGCGTTCTCGCGGTCTCGTTTCTCGCGCTTTTCAGCCTGCTGCCTCTTCCACGTTGCCTCGAAGTCCTCGTCTTCTGCCTTGAGCTTGTCTATTTCTTCGCGGACGCTCTGTAACCGTTGTCTCGTGAAGGACATCTTAGGCTCCCAGCTGTCGTTGCAGAGGAAAATCAGTCCATCGCACTTCATGAATTATATCCGAGAAAGCCTGACGGCTGAGTCC
>OBEQ010311342.1_pt1 | contig 94110 bp, 88 predicted proteins | sample 1670901 | NCBI WGS metagenome assembly OBEQ01 (sample SAMEA104232315, study PRJEB22302) | groundwater metagenome | biome: forest; feature: aquifer; material: groundwater | place: USA | collected 2011-08-07 | depth 5.4 m | reverse complement strand
GCGAAGTCGGCGAGATATTTGTCTGGTCCCTCTGTTTTCAGCCGCTCAATCGTGGCGGCCCGACTCTCCCGCACCTCGGGAGTATCCCCATCGGCCCGAGTGCTAATCAGCAGGACCCCTTTCACCCGATCGGCATGATGCGCGAGGTACCGAAGCAGCACATACCCCCCCATTGAAAACCCGCCGAGGACGATGGCCGGGAGCCCCAAGAGCTCGATCAACCCGTGAAGATCCTCGGCGAACCCATCGATCGACGAGGGGGTCCCCTCCGACTCCCCAAATCCCCGCAAATCCGGGGCGACCACGTGGCAAATACTCGCCAATCCTGCGAGCTGCCGATCCCACAGCTGTCGGGTGAAGGGGAATCCGTGCAGGAGCACAAGGGGAGTCCTGCCGCTCCCTCGCTCCTCGTAGGCCAACTGGGTGCCGCCGATGTCAACCTTCATCGAGGGACCTCGGGACGAGGGCTCGGGGCTTCGTCCGATCTCATGTCCCGGCCCAGGCCTCACTTTCGCCAGGGGGTGTTGGAGCCCTTCCACATCACTGGGCAGGGTCGGGATCACCTCCCCGGCCTCGGATCCTCGAGCACCTTCGCGGTCACTGGAACGGGACGAACTCGTCTCACTCCTCGTTGGACTCGTGCCCAACCGATGCGTCTGAACTACCCTGCAGCGCGCGCCACAGGCGTTCCGGGGTGAAGGGGAAGTCGAGGTGCCGGATGTGGTGGGGGGCGAGAGCGTCGAGCACCGCATTGGCGACGGCGGCCGGGGCGGCGATCGCGCCCGCCTCGCCGATGCCCTTGGCCCCGAGCGGGTTCAACGGAGACAGCGTCTCGAGAAACTCGCTTCGGACGGGCGGCACGTCCTTTGCCCGCAGCATCCCGTATTCCGCAAACGTGCTCGTTAGCAGCTGGCCGTCTTCGGCGTAGACGGCTTCCTCAACGAACGCCTGTCCCAATCCTTGGATCGCCGCCCCAATCACCTGGCCCTCCGCGAGCCGCGGATTGATGATCCGCCCCGCGTCGTCGACCGCGACGAGCTCGAGGATTGTGACTTGACCGGTCTCGGGATGCACTTCGACGACCACGATGTAGGTGCCAAACGGGAAGACAGGTCCCCGCATCGTGAAAGAGCCCACCACCTCAAGGCCAACCTCGCTCCCCGGCGGGAGACGGCCTGGCTGGTAGGCGACCGCGGCCACCTCCCGGAACGCCACCCCCCGCTCAGGGGCGCCGCGGACGTGGAGCCGTCCGTCCGCCCAGTCGATATCCCCTTCGGCGGCCTCGAGCAGGTGCGCGGCGATTCTGGTCATCTTCGCTTTGATCTTCTCCAACACGACGGTCACCGCGCTGCCCCCGATCGCGATCGAGCGACTCCCGAAGGTCCCCACCCCGTGGGGGACGACGGCGGAATCCCCTGACTCGAGCACAATCATCGCAGGATCAAGGTGAAGCGCGTCAGCGGCAATCTGCGCGAAGGTCGTCTCATGCCCCTGGCCAGTGGGGTTCGTGCCGGGGCGAATGATGACGCGTCCGGTGGGGCCAACGATGATGGCGGCGCTTTCCCACGGCTGCCCGCCGCCGGCGCGCTCCACATAGCAAGCGATCCCTACCCCCACGTACCGACCGCTCGCGCGCGCACGTACTTGCTCGGCACGTCGGCGGGGCACCTCCCCCACGGTGAGTGCCCGATCGAGCGCCTGAGCATAGTTCCCTGAATCGTAGACGAACCCCAGGGGCGTCCGGTACGGAAATGCCTCAGGAGGAATGAAGTTCCGGCGTCGGACCTCGATCGGATCCAGGTCGAGTTGCCGGGCGACCAAGTCCACCATACGTTCCGCGATGTACGCCGCCTCCGGTCGCCCGGCACCCCGATACGGACCGGTTGGCACCTTGTTCGTTGCCACTCCCACGAGATCCACGGCGGCATTGGGGATCGCGTACGCGCCGACCAACAACATGGAGGCCGTGACGGGAACAAGCGGCGTGGGTGAGTAGAGGTAGGCGCCCAGATCGGCCACGAGGTGCGCCCGGATCCCGAGGATCCGACCAGCGGCGTCTACCGGCATCTCCACATCGGCATCCAACCCACGCCCCTGGTAGGCAGCCTGGAAGTTCTCTCGACGGTCCTCGATCCATTTGACCGGCACCTTCAACTGGATCGCGAGGACGGCGGCAAGGGCGACTTCGGGGGGCAGCGCTCCTTTGCTCCCAAACGCGCCGCCAACGTCCGGCACGATTACCCGAATCCGATCTTCAGCGCGCCCCAGCACTTGGACGAGCTGCGCTCGAGGGCGGTGCGGATCCTGGGCCGAGCACCACACGGTCAAGAGGTCAGTGCCGGGATCGTAGGCCGCGACGGCCCCGCGCGGCTCGATCGGCGCGGCGATCAGCCGGGGAATGTGAAAGTGACCACGGACCACATGGCGCGCCGCGGCGAACGCGCCCGTCACGTCTCCGCCCTCCCGCGTCCAGCGGAGGAGCACGTTGTCGTCGACCCCGGCATGGAGTCGGACCTGCGCCGCCAGTGCCTGCTGGGGGGTCACCACCGCGGGCAAGAGGTCGTAAGACGGCTCGATCAGCTCCGCGGCATCGCGCGCTTCAGCCAGCGTGGGAGCCGCCACGGCCGCAAGCGGTTGTCCAACATAGCGCACCGTGTCGGTCGCAAGCAGCGGATGGGGGACCGGCGCGACGCGCGCCCCTTCCAAGGCGATAACCGACATGGGCTTGAGATCTGGCGAAAGGTCTGCCGCAGTGAGGACCGACACCCCCCGGGGCAGCGACTGGGCAGAGATCGCGCGAAGGCGCGCGTGGGCGACGGTGCTCCGCACCACCACCATGTGCACCATCCGGGGGAAGACCAAATCGTCGACGTAGTGCCCACTGCCTTGGAGAAACCGCAGGTCTTCACGGCGCTTGAGGGGTCGACCGATCCACCCTGCCCGTTCCCTGCTCATCGGGAGAGTCGCGCGACGAGAAGGTCGAAGGGACCGTGCGCGGTGACACACTCATGCCCGCGGTCCGTGATGATGTACGCATGGCTCAAGCTCGTAAAGGCTTCGACCGTCCCGTCGAGGAAGGCGCGGGAGGCATTCTCGATCCGGATCTTCACCTGCGGTCCAGGTCCTAACACGCTCCACGCTCCTCGGCGGTTAGTGGAGGTGCTCCGCCATGAAATCCGCAACCAGGGGGCGATACTTGTAGATGATATTGTTGCACACGTGGTTCCCTTCGGGGTAACAGACCCACCATTTCGGCCCGCTCGCTTGCTCGTAGGTCCGGTAGGCATCGTCAGGAGCGACGAGGTTATCCTTCGCGCCGTGGACGACCAGCAGCGGCGCTGTGATGTGTTTCGCAAGTCCGGCTAGCGTTGCGCCATGCGTCCTCGCCTGCAACTCGCCGGGGTCGCGCGCACCCCAAATGTGCAGCCACCGCTGCAAGTGGAAGGCGGACCGCAGCCGCTGATTGTCCTCGGGGCTGTGCATCCCCCCGCAAGAGACCACGGCCTTGAGCCGCTTCTCTATCGCCGCACACCGCGGGGCCAAGTAGCCGCCCAGGCTCACCCCACAGATGCCCACGCGGGTACCATCGACATCGTCGCGAACACGGAGGTAGTCGATCGCCGCGGTGGCGGTCACTTCGAAGTCGACGCGCATCTTCATCTGGTACCACGTTTCCCCCTGCCCCGGTCCGTCAAGGGTCAACGTCGCGAGCCCGCGGCGCAAGAAGAAGACCTCGAATGTGTGATGCTCCTCTTTGGTGGAGTCCAGTCCGGAGATGAACAACACCACCGGCGGGCGCGTGGCCCCGCGAGGCTTGCGCAGGTACCCCGGCATCCGAATGTGCTCCAGCGGCACCTCGACGCGCTCGCCGGGCGGATCGAGCGCGGGGAGCGCGTGCGCGTAACAGGCAACCCGCTTCTGGTGCCCAACGGTGTACTCATCAAGGTTGTGGACCCAGCAGAACACGGCAAAGTGGTAGGCAAGGGCAGCGCGGTAGTACGCGTCGGCCGTGGTCACCAGTTGATTCCGCCCTGCGGCCTCGATCGCCAACCCTTCATGCTTGGCGCCCAGCGCCATCCACGCCCCGTACCACTGGTCCCAGGACTCCAACCCCGCGACCGTCCAGCGGTAATCATTCATGTCGACCCCGTTGCTGACGAAGCGCGGTTCCCAACTACTGACGACGTGCTGCAAAATCTCGTCGGGCATGCGAAATTCCGTCTCCCTTTGGGAGGGGGAGCTCCAGTCCCCTCAGACTCGTGAGAAGCACCCCGACGGCACGGGTACGGGATCCCCGGCACGACGCAACGCTTCAGTTCACCATGGATATGTTCACGACCGTGTCGACCCGTTGCCACCAGAGCGCTCCTGGGCCCGCGGATGGGAAATGACCTGGTCTTGCGCCTTGAGCCTGTTCGGGTTCACACTCGCGTCCCCTTCGACCACTCTCCCGCTCGCGTGATCACCGGACTACCTCAGTGCCACCGCGGATCGCCGGTCCACCGTCCCAACTTCGTCATGGCCGCCCTGACGAATGCGAATTGCACCGTCCGATCGTAGGTCGGCTTGGACTCCGCCGGGATCGTCCCCAGGTTGATTTCGGTCTCGAGTCCGCCCTCAACGAGCTCCCTGTGGAGACCTTCGTTGACCGGCCAGATCCCGATCCGGGCGAGCTCATCGTAAGTCTTCTCGACGATGCTCCGGTCGAACTTCGTGTACTTCACGCCGATGTCGATCGTGCGCTCGCGGTTCTGGTAGATGTAGCGATTCGCCTCGACCAGGGCCATGACCACCGACTGGAGCAACTGCGGATCGGATCTGATGAAATCGCCCGTCGTGATGTAGGCCGCATACCATCCCTTCGGCAACGTGTCGGACAACTGGGCTAAAATGCGCAAGGATGGTTTCTCTTTGATCGCCTCAAACACTTGATCCACGTGCATGACGATCGCGTCGATCTGCCCGGAGACCAGCGCGGGGACCCGCGCCGCGCTGGCAAGGCTCACGTAGGTCACATCCCGCGGCGTCAACCCGCAGGTCTGGAGCAGCCCCTTCGCCATCACTTCCGCATACGCGCCGACGCCCCCGACCGTCCCCACCTTCTTCCCGCGCAGATCCTGGCACCGACGAATGTCGGGCTGGACCACCATGGCCACCGGGTGCTTCATCGCATAGGTGGCGATCGCCTTGAGCTCGGCGCCCCCGGCGACGGCCGCGACGAAGGGAGGGATCCCCGGGGCGGCGATGAGCACTTCTCCCCGGCCTCCAATCAGGGCCCGCAGCGCGGCCGGACCGCCTTCAAAGGTAAAGATCTTGGCCTCCAGCCCGTACCTGGCGAAAATCCCCGTCTCTTGTGCGACCCATACCGGGATGTGGACGAGGTTCGGCGGGGTGGTCGGCATGGCGAAGCCGACCCCCTGGAGCTTCGGCTGCGCGAGCCCCGCGCGACTGAGTCCAACGACCAACAGGACGACGGCCACCGCCGCCACCCCGTGTCTCAGCATTCTGCGACGTCCCATCATCGACACCTCCTCGCGAGAATCACCCGAACGCCCTCCTGCCTGCTCTGAGGTTACTCCTCTTTGGCCACATGGAGCCAGGGCGCGACCCGGTGCTCCATGTACCGAAGGAGACTCGTCAGCCCCATGCCCATCGCCATCAGGACGACGATGGGGACGAACAACCGATCCATGCGAAACGTGTTCGCGTACTGGACAATCATGTACCCGAGCCCAGTAATCGTCGTATAGAATTCCGCGACGACCATGCCGACCAGGCCCCGGCCGATCGCCAGCCGCACGCCAGCGAGAATGAAGGGCATCGAGGACGGGAAAATCAGGTCCCGCCACAGCGCCCACTCACGGGCACAAAACGAGCGCGCGACCTCCACGAGTTTGGGATCCGTGTTCTTCACACCCTGGTAGGTGTTGATGAGAATCGGGAACACGCAGAAGAGAAACACCAGCACCACTTTCGCCAGCGTCTGGAACCCGAGCCAGAGCACGATCACCGGGATCAGCGCCACGGTCGGCGTCGCGTACAAGGCGTTGATGTAGGGATCAACGGCGTGTTCGATGAGGGTCCGCCGCCCGATGAGAATCCCCAGGGGCACCCCGATCACGATCGCTAACACGAACCCGAGCGAGAGCACCACAGCGCTGCTCTTCATGTAGTAGAATAGCTCACCGGTGCGGGTCAGGTCCACCAGGGCTCTGCTGATCGCCGACGGGTAGGTGAAGATTGACGAGTGGATCCACCGCCCATAGAGCTCCCAGGCGGCGATCCCCGCGGCGACCGCCACGAAACGCAAGATGGTCGGGTGGCCGTCGAGCCACTCCAACGCGACCCCGATCTGCCGACGGAAGACAAGAATGATCGCCAGCGCTACCACGAGGATCGGCCCAACCCGCACGATGATCTGGGCGAGGGTATGGATCATCCCTGAAGCCTCCCCCCTAAGACCGCCTGCTTCAACTCTTTCCAGATGTGGGTGCGCAGGCTCAGGTAGCGCGGAGAACTGCGCACCGCATCAGGGTCGCGCGGTCGCGGGATGTCGACGTTGAGCACTTCCGTGATCCGCCCAGGCCGGTTCGTCATGAGGACGACCCGGTCGCCAAGGATGATGGCTTCATCGATGCTGTGGGTCACGAACACCAGCGTCTTGGGTTGCAGGCGCCATAAGCGGAGCAGCTCCTCTTGCATCAGCTCACGCGTCTGGGCGTCCAGCGACCCAAAGGGTTCATCCATCAATAACACCGTGGGGTTGACCGCGAGGGCGCGCGCAAGCCCAACCCGCTGCTGCATGCCTCCAGAGAGCTGGTAGGGGTAGCTCCGCTCGAATCGCCCCAGCCCCACGAGCTCGATGTTGCGGCCGACCTCCTCGCGGATCTCCGCCTCCGACCGCCGCTGGATCCGCAGCCCATAGGCCACGTTCTCGTAGACAGTCTTCCATGGAAACAGTCCGAAGTGCTGGAAGACCATCGTGACATCGGGGCGCGGACCGGTCACCGTAGTGCCATCGATCAGCACCCGCCCTTCATCGGGCCGGAGCAACCCGTCGATGATCCGCAACAGGGTCGTTTTCCCACAACCGCTGGGGCCGATAATGCAGAGGAATTCGTTCGTCGCCACCTCGAGCGTGCAGGCGCGCAGAGCTTGGGTCGCGCCACGCTGGAAGGTCTTGCTCACTCCTTCGAGGGCAACCTTCAACGACCGTACGCTGGGCACCGGAGCGGCAGGGGTCCGAGGTTCCACAGAACTGATCCGCTCACTCATCACGGTTGACCGACTTGCCCGGCGGCGACGATCGCCTCGAGACTCGTGCCCAAGTCGGCGAGCATCACTTTCGCCGCATTGTACCCCGGTCCCGCTGAGACCGACCCCCCGGGATGCGTGGTCGCCCCGGTTTGATACAACCCAGGGATCGGTAGCCGGTGCTGCGCCCACCCGGGCACCGGACGCAGCTTGCCGGCCTGCGCTGGGCCGAGGTCGCCACCGTGACAAGTCCCGTGCCAATTGTGTGCATTGAACCGTTCAAGATCCAGCGGACTTTTGATGATCGTCGCCAGGATGGTTTCGTCCGTCAGGTTGGGAGCGTAGCGCCGCAGCTGCCGAAGGTTGTCTGCGGAGACCTGGGACTTGATCTCGTCCCACCGCTCCGGGCCTTCCGCGAGTTCGTAGGGCTGGAAGCCGAGGACTTTGAGCGTGTGGTGCCCCGCCGGAGCCCGAGACGGATCGGCGACGGTCGGGCACACGACGAGCAGCACCGGATCGTCGGTCGCCACATGTCCGCGGTGAAATTCGCTGCCCAGACGGAGGAGTCGATCGACCGAGGTGGGGATGCCTGCCGCCACGGAGCACCGCGTTGCCCCATCGATCGGGAACTTCGGAGGTTCCGTCGTCGCGTAGTGCGTCACGAACATCGACACACCCGGTTGCCAAGTCTCGACGCCATCACAGAAGGGCTCTCCCCACGCCTCTCGAGGCGCCATGTCCACCAAGTGCTTGAGGTGAATCGTCGAGAGGACGGCCCGTCGGGCGCGGTACTGCTCGCCATCGGCGGTTTCCACCCCGACACAGCGGCCGCCCTCGAGGATGAGCTGGACCACGCGCGTCCCGGTTAAGACCTCGCCCCCGTGGGCGGCGATACATCGGACCAGCGCCTGCGGGAGTGCCCCCGACCCGCCTCTAGGAAGGACCCAGCTGTCTTGCTGCCGCCCGAAGGCGAGGGAGTAGGCGAGCGGTCCCGTACCCGGGCGCTCCGGCGGTTGCATTGTCATGAACGCCATCCACAACATGAACGCACGCGTGTGCCAGTCTTCGAAATTCCCCCGAATGATCTCCCACCCGCTCATCGCCAAGCGTCGGATCCACTTCGCCCCACCTGGCTGCGCGCTCAACAGTTCCTCGAGTGGGGGCGTCCACCCAATCGGGGAATAGCGGTGGAGACCAAACGCTCCTTTGACCGCCTCGTAGTCCGCCATCATTCGCCGGAAGGCGCCAGCATCGCGGGCCGAGAACTTGGCAAACTCCTCGCAGGTCCGATCCAAGTCCCGCCACTGCGTGAGCCACGTCCCATCAGGAAATGGCATATGGACCACGGGATCCGGGTGCAGGTACTCCAACCCATACGCACCCAGGCCCAGTTCATCACGGCGAAGAGTTGGGCTTGCCTGAATGAGGTTATGCGCGGAGGAACACGTATCATGGAGGAACCCCGGAAGCGTCAACTCTTCCGTCGCCGTGTTCCCGCCGATGATGGCTCGCGCTTCAAGCACCAGGGTGTGGAATCCAGCTTTGGCGAGGTAGGCTGCCGCGACGAGACTGTTATGCCCCGCGCCCGCGACGACAACGTCAACAGACTCAGCCACGTCGGCCTCCGCAACTCACGACAGTCTCAGCAACCTGGCGGCGTTCCCGCCAAGGATCTTCGCTTCTTCGTCGGGGGGAAGGTGAAGCGCGCGTACCACCTCGGTTGGATGGGCAACGCCCATGTCAAACGGATAGTCAGACCCGAGCAGCACGTGGTCGACGCCGACCGCGCGTACCAGGTCTGCGAGCACGCTCGGATCGTGGGTCACCGTGTCGAAAAAGAACCGCCCCAGCGATCGGTCCGGAGACTCGCGTAGCCGGGCGCGCGCGACGGCCTGGACCGCATGGGCGTGCCGCAACCGTCCGCGGAGTGCGAGAATCGCCCCGCCGCCGTGGGCGAGGAGCACCTTCAGACGCGGATGTGCCTCCATCACTCCCGCCATGGTGAGCTGAGCGGCGACAATCGTCGTCTCCAGCGGGTTGCCCACCGCGTTCCACAAGTAGTAGTCCTGCAGCACCGGGAACCCGAACCCCCGGGTGGTCGGATGGATGAACACCAGCGCCCCCGTGGCTTCGGCGACCTTCCAAAATGGTCGGAATCGATCGTCCCCAAGGTAGGTGCCTTCCACGCTTGCCGCTACCACGACCCCGCACAACCCTGAGGTCATGATGACCTCAAGCTCGTCGGCAGCAAGACCCGGGGCTTGCAAGGGCACGGTCCCCAGCGCGCTGACGTGCTCCGGGTCCGCGCGCACTAATCTCGCCAACGCCTCATTCTGCAGCCGGCTGATGCGCAGCCCCTCGGCAGCTTCCGCGTCGTAGCGGAACAGGGATGTCCACGGGGACAGCACTACCCGGTCCACGCCGACCGCCGTGTGCGCTTCCAGGATCGCATTGATGTCGACACATTCCTGAATTGCTGATCGAATCTCGGTCCCCGCGAACGTGATCACCTGTGAGGCCCCCTGCCATCGGACGTGAGGCCGCCAAGTATCGTTCGGCTCTGCGTCCCGCGTGATCTCCGGGACGATGATGTGGACGTGCGTGTCGATAATCAGGCGCGCGCCCTCGTCAGTTCCGTCATCCGGTACCTCACCCTGTCCCCTCCGCGGGCGGCTGGGCGATGAGGGCGGCGAGGGTCTGGAGGAATTGCGCCCCGCGCGCGCCATCAGCCACCCGATGGTCGCACGCTAAGCTCAGGACCATCATCGGCTGCACACTGGGACGCCCCTCCACCGGAACCACCCGATCGGCAATCTGCCCGACCGCCAAGAGCGCGGCCTGCGGCGGGTTGAGCACCGCGGTGAAGGCATCCACGCCATACATCCCGAGGTTGCTGATGGTGAACGTACCGCCCTGGACATCTTCAAGCCGCAATGTCCCGTGCTGCGCCCGTGCGACGAGATCGCGACGGCGGACTACGAGCTCTGCGACCGGCAGTCGATCCGCGTGGCGGATCACTGGCACAATCAACCCCTCCTCGACGGCAACAGCAATCCCCACGTGAATCTCGGCATTGAGGACAACTTGCCCATTCGCCCACCGCCCGTTCAGTCGCGGGTGCGCTCGGAGCGCGGTCGCGACGAGGTTTATAAGGAGATCGGTGTAGGTCACTTCCGGGTCACCGCCCGCCCGGTAGCGATCTCGGGCCGCGATCAGCGCCGTGGCATTCACCTCGCGGAACAGAAAGAAGTGGGGGACGGAGGTCCAACTCTGCGTGGTTCGCTGGGCCATCACCCGCCAGGCGGCGCTCGTCGCGAGGGGGACTGGCTCCACCGCGGCTCCGCCGCCGACCGCTCCGGGGAGGTCGTTAGCCACCACAACCCCGCTGGGTCCAGAGCCGGACACCGTGGCGAGGTCAATCCCTCGCTCGCTCGCCAGCCGCCGCGCCTTTGGCGAAGCCTGGGGCCGCGCGGGCGTACCCGAGGGCGTCAGTGCTGTCCCCGTCGAAGCGCTGGCGGCGGGGCGTTGGGACAGTGGAACAGGACTCACTCCGCTGGGTGGGAGGTCGGTGAGGACTTCGCCAGGCGCGGCGATCACCGCGATGATATGGCCGACGGGCACCGATTCCCCCGCGCTCGTCATGACCTGTGCCAGAATCCCCGATGCCGGGGCTTCAAGTTCCACGGTCACCTTGTCCGTCTCAATCTCCACGAGCGGCTCGCCCTTGGTGATGGCCTGCCCTTGCGGTTTCAACCACCGCAACACCTTTCCGGTCTCTTGCGCCATCCCCAACATGGGCATGATCACGTGTGCCGCCACTGGTCGCTCCCGTCTTGCTTACCGGTCCGTGGTGCGCCGGCCTTCACGTTGAGCGCCAATCGCCACCGCTTCCATGGGGGTCGTGATCGCGGGACGGTTCAGGTGCGACTGCGCCTCACGGGTTGTGGGCAACGGCCCGTCGACCGTGTAGTAGCGGGGTCCGGCCACCAGGAGGTCTTCAGCCGGGAAGCGAGTGATGACCTCGCATCCCGTCTTGGTCACGACCAGCTGCTCTTCAATGCGCGCAGCGGACCAGCCATCAGTGGCGGGCCAGAATGTCTCCAAGGCAAAGACCATCCCCTCTTCGATGACTTCCGGATGGTCGAGGGAGACGAGGCGACTGAAGATCGGCTTCTCCCAGATTGCGAGACCCACGCCGTGCCCGTACTGCAGCGCGAACGCGGCCTCTTCGTTCGGGAACCCGAACTCCTCCGCTTTCGGCCAGACTTTGACGACCTCCGCCGTCGTGACGCCGGGCTTGATGAGGTTGATCGCGGCGTCCAGACTGTCGCGACAGCGCTTATAGGCATCGACCTGAGCCGGCGAGGCGCTCCCGATGACGAAGGTGCGATAGTAGCACGTGCGGTAGCCCATGTAGCTGTGTAGGATGTCGAAGTAGGCCGGGTCGCCGGGCCGCAGCACGCGGTCGGTGTAGACGTGCGGATGCGGGTTGCAGCGCTCCCCCGAGATTGCGTTGACCCCCTCGACGTGCTCGGAGCCCAGATCATAGAGCACTTGGTTCACGAGCGCCACGCACTCGTTCTCACGGATGCCAGGGCGCATCGTCCGATAGAGCTCCTCGTACGCCGCGTCCACCATCATGCACGCGGTGTTGAGCAACGTGATCTCGTCCTGCGTCTTGATCTTCCGGGCTTCCTGCATGAGTTGCTGTCCATCGACCACTTTGATCCCCTCGGCTTGCAGGGCGAAGAGCACGGGCAGCTCGATCACATCGACCCCCAGCGGCTCGCGGAGCAGATTCCGCGCTTCGAGCTCGACGCGGATCTTGCGCGCCACGTCTCGCGCCCGCCCTGACTCCGGCGACATCGCCCCCCGCAAGGTGGGAATCCCCGCCCGCGACCGGTCGCCGAGCCAGGGGCAGTAGAGCTGGTGGTGGCGTGCGGCAGAGCCAAAATCCCACAGAATCGGCGCGTCGTCCTGCGGCAGGAGAGCGAACCGGACCAGTTTGTCCATCGCCCAGGTCCCGATGTGGGTCGCGGTGATGTACCGGACGTTATTCATGTCAAAACACAACAACGCACCCAGCTCGGAGGCTTTGAGGAGCGCCGTGATGCGGGCGAGCCGCTCCGTCCGCAGACGCTCAAAGTTGACCCGCTCTTCCCAATCCACGCCCATCGTCCCAAACGTCTTGAGTCCCATCGTCCTGCCTCCTTTGCCGACTCTTTGGATCCGCCGCCTGCCCCTTGAGGAACCCCGCTACCCTCGGCCGCAAAGGGTCGTGGCAGCCGCCACGACCGTCTCGACCGTTGGCACGGTGAGGTCCTCCAACGCCGGCGAAAATGGGATCGGCACATCCATGGCCCCGAGCCGCTTGATGGGAGCATCCAAGGAGTAGAACGCCCCCTCGCCGATCATGGCTGCGAGTTCCCCGGTGATGCCGTACCGCTCGGGTCCTTCGTCAACGATGATCACCCGCCCGGTCTTCTTCGCCGACGCGATGAGCGTGGCGCGATCGAGCGGCACCGTGCAGCGCGGATCGATCACCTCCGCGCTGATCCCCTTTGCCTCCAGGCGCTGCGCCGCCGCAAGGGCCACTTGCACCATGCTGCTCGTGGCGACGATCGTGAGATCTGTGCCGACGCGCTTGATCTCGGCGACGCCAAGGGGGATGGTATACTCACCGTCAGGAACCCAGCCTTTCATCTGATACATCATCTTGTCTTCGAACATGACGACGGGATTGTCGTCACGAATCGCACTCTTGAGCAGGCCTTTAGCATCGGCGGGGGTCGCGGGCAGGACGACCTTGAGCCCCGGGACGTGGCTGACCCAGGCGTGCAGGCTTTGACTGTGTTGCGCGGCAGACCGACGGGTCGCGCCCATCGTCGTTCGGATGACCATGGGGACCGTGAGCTTCCCGCCCGACATGTAATGGATCTTCGCCGCCTGATTGGCGATCTGATCCATCGCGAGCGTGAGGAAGTCGCCGAACATGATGTCCACAACCGGCCGGAGTCCGGTCATGGCCGCCCCCACCGCAATCCCCGTGAGTCCCGCCTCCGAGATGGGGGCATCCCGCACTCGGTCGCGCCCGAACTCTCCGACCAACCCGGCGAGGACCTTGAAGGGAGTCCCCGCCTCGGCCACGTCTTCCCCAATGATGCAGACTCGAGGGTCGCGGCGCATTTCTTCGGCGAGCGCCTCCCGGATCGCGAGCGCGAACGTGAGTTCCCGGCTCCCTGGCTCCGAATGCTGCCGAACCTCCGGGCTAGGCAAAGACATGCTGATCCACCTCGGTGGGGGGCGGGTACGGCGCATTAAGCGCGAACTGAACCGCCGCCGCTACCTCCGCTTGGACCGCCTGGTCCAGGCGGTCTACCCCGGCGGCATCGATCATCTGCTGATCGAGCAGCCAGGTTGCGAGCAGTGTGAGGGGGTCGCGGTCCTTCCGCCAGTGCTGCTCCTCTTCTTTGGACCGATAGTAGACTCGATCGATGTCGCCGACGTGGTGACCGAGGAACCGATAGGTCTGCGCGAGCAGGAAGACCGGCCCCGCGCCCGCCCGAGCTCGAGCAACGAGCGGCTGCATCGTGGCATAGACGGCGCGGACGTCCTGACCGTCGACCTCCTCGGTATGAATCCCGAACGCCTTGGGTCGCGCCGTGATCTCGCCAGCCGTGGTCTCCCGGTAATGGGTGTACTCGTTGTAAAGGTTGTTCTCGCAGACGTAGATCACCGGCAGCGCCCACAGCGCTGCCATGTTCATGACCTCGTAGAGGATGCCTTGGCCCAGCGCTCCTTCCCCAAAGAAGCAGACCGCGACTTGATCGGTGCCCCGCATCGTCGCCGACAGCGCGGCCCCCGTCGCGATCCCGGTGCTCCCACCGACAATCGCGTTGGCGCCCAGGTTCCCTTTCTCCTGATCGGCAATGTGCATGGAGCCGCCCTTGCCACGACAGAATCCCGCTTCTTTCCCGAGCAACTCTGCGAACATGCGATCCAGCGCGGCGCCCCGGGCCAGACAGTGCCCATGGCCGCGGTGCGTGCTCGTGATGTAGTCCTGGGGCGCTAGCGCCTGGCACACACCGACGGCAACCGCCTCCTGGCCAATGGACAGGTGCGCGAGGCCCGGCATCTTCGCGCTCGTGTAGAGCTCGTTCACGTGTTCCTCGAAGGTTCGAATGGTACGCATCTGCCGATACATCTGCAGCGCTTGTGCCGCGCCGATAAGGTCCGCCGACATACGCACGGGGTCCCGTGGCTTTGCTATCCGCTCGCGCATCTTGTCTCCCTTCCGGCGCCCCCGGCCGTGCGTTAGGATGCCGCCGACGACTTGGTTAGTCCCGCCAAGTGGGCGAGGACTTCGAAGACAACGGCGAAATCCTTGCTCCCAAACCCCAGGCTCCGCGCCGCGGTGAGCAGTTCGTTCGTCACCGCGGTGGTGGGGAGCGGGACGGCTAACTGTCGGCCCAGTTCGAGGGCGAGCTGCATGTCTTTCTGCATCATCGTGACATCGAACCAGGCCTCCGACGGCATCTGGAGCACGAACGGCCCCCGGTAGCGGAGCATCGGGGACGCGATCACGCTGTTCAACAGCACCTCATGGGCAACCTCGCGCCGAATGCCTCCGCGCTCCGCTAGGACCATCCCCTCGCTGAACGCCAGCATTTGGACCGCAAGACTCAAATTGATCGCGATCTTCATCAACACCGCCTGCCCGTGACCGCCCACGTAGGTGACCTTCGGCCCGATCCGCGTCAGGACAGGGACCACTTGGTCGAAGGTCGACCGCTCCCCCCCCACCATGATCGCGAGCTTCCCTTCCTCTAATGTGCTCACGCTGCCTGAGACGGGAGCGTCCAGCATCTGCGCGCCCGTCGCCGCGACCTGGCCCGCAAGGTTCCGACTCGCTGCTGGACTCACGGTGCTCATATCCACGTAGATCTTCCCCCGCGCCAGCCCTGCCAGCAGCCCATCTGGCCCTAGGCTCACGGCATGCAACGCCGCCGTATCCGTCACCATCGTGAAGGTCACGTCGGCGTCCGCCGCGACCGCACGCGGCGAACTCGCCCATTGCATCCCGGCGTCGATCAGCCATTGCACCTTTCCCTTGGTACGGTTGTAACCGGTGAGCGGATACCCCGCATCCAGGAGCCGTTTCGTGATCCGGCTTCCCATCACCCCGAGGCCGACAAACCCCAGCTTCGTCGCGAGAGTCATAGCCGTCCCTCACCGGCAGCAGGCCCGCGGTGGACCATGCCGGGGGCTCTTAGCCCAACGGCTCGCGCATCCATGGACGAGGCAGACTGCGACTCCGGGCTTCTCAGGAGAATCTCCTGGATGTCCCCCTGTACACGCAGGAGGTGCTCCCGCATCCGCTGGCGCGCCTCGTCCGGATAGCCCGCCGCAATCGCCGCGCGAACTTGCTGATGCTGCGCGATGGACCGCTGGGGGCTGCCGGGGATGTGATAAATTGAACCCAACGCGCGATGGAGTAACTCCCGGATCGCGTGCATCATGTGGACGGCAATCCGATTCCCGCTGGCCTCCGCGACGGTCAGATGGAATTGCAAGTCCGCGGTGATGTAGCGGCTCTCCGAGGACTGCCCCGCGACCATGTCGTCAATCGCCCGGGCCATCCGCGCCACGTCCTCGTCCGACCGATTCGTGGCGGCGAGCCCCGCGAATTCAACTTCGAGGATCTTGCGAACCTCGAACAACTCGCGCAAATTGGTTTGTTGCAAGAGCAGCAACATCTGGATGGAGTGGTTCAACGTGCTGCCGTAGTCGGCGACCGCAAACCCACCGTTGCTTGCTGGCCGGATGAGGCCTTGCGATTCGAGGATCCGGAGCGCCTCGCGTACCGAGGACCGACCGACGTGGTAGAGGTGCATGAGTTCCCGCTCGGTCGGCAACGGATCTCCGGGCTTCCAGCGTCGTTCGCTGATGTGGGTGAGGAGACGTTCGGCGATCAGCTCGTAGACTTTCCTGCGCTCGATCGGTTCGTACAACTGGCACCCCTCTCTGCGCACTCGTTCCGCTCAGAGCTGACCCAGTGGCGTACCGACGACCGCCGACGCACGATTTGAGGAGGGCTCTTGGGCTCCTGCGTCCCAAGCCGCAAGAGGTCAGACCAACAGACAGTCTGCCACTTCATATTGGCCTGCGTCTGAAGATCTCCTCTACAAGAGCATATCGACGGACGTGGGATGGATGCGGGACGACGAGGGGGGCTGCCCTCGGTGGCTTCGTAACTATCGTACAAATGTTCGCTTTGTTGCCCCAGCGCGAACAGGAAAGCGAAAACCACCACGCTAATTATGATGAGGGATGGCGCAAGACCAGAGGGATCAGCCGGGATTACCCGGAAAACCCACCCATCGGAGGGAGCCATGGACGAGAAGGTTCGTATCGAGATCGAGTACTGCACTGAATGAGGCTACCTCGACCGTGCCGCCCGTGTGGCGGAGGAAATTCTTGAGACATACGGCGAGCAGATCGGCGCCGTCGCGCTCGTCCCCTCCCATGGTGGGCGTTTTGTGGTCATCGCGGGCGGGAAAGAACTCTTCAACAAAGCGAAGACGGGACATTTTCCTGCCAAGGGGGAGATCCAGACCCTGCTAGCTCCGCGCTTGCGGAAGTAGCTCCCTTGCCCATCTATGAGCCGTTCTCAGTCGCCGTCATCGTCTGCATCGAACGGCTCGACCGGGCTCTCCGGCCCGGGAGCGGGGTCGTCGCTTCTCAGCCGACGACCACGCCCCCGCTGAAGCTTGAGTTGGAGAGGGCTGTCCTCCCCTAATAGCGTTCGAACCACGCTTGCTTATCGATGGCCATTGGCCCCGCCGCAGGGGACTGGATCGCCCCTCCCCCATAGAGGTTGAACTGGCCACTGATCTGCGCTAGCGTCCGCACGATGAACCCTCCGTTGACCACGAAAGTCCCGGAGGTCACCGACACTCCCTGCTGCACAATCACGGTCCCGTTGAAGGTGAAGTCAGCTTTCGCCGCCAACGCACCGTTAACAATCAGCACCCCGTAGCCTATCTTCGCGGAGTTGACAACGGCATCGCCCTCCACGTAGACGACTCGGGGATTGCTCGCCGTCCCAAGATCCACGAGAGCTAGATCGGTGCCGGCGGGCAAGACTTGTGCGGCCGACGCCTTAAAGGACGCGGTGGGGAGTTGCGCCGGAATCGCCATCTGGTCTCGCGTACCGGTAAAGACCACCTTTTGCAACAAGCGATCGTACTTCACATAGGTGGCGAACCAGTCCTCCCAGATGATGGTCTTGAACAAGACCGTGTACGTGACCCCGTTCTTAGGATCTGTGACGTTCGACGCAACCCATCTATAGCGAAGTCCGTCAGCTTCACAGCCGTAGGTAGGCACCGTCTGGGTCGTCAAGGTCTTATCAGTTTGGAGGACCCCTGTGCTCGTGCCAACCCCGGTGCAATCGGTAACGTTCTGGGCGATGTCCAGAGCGATAGAACTCGCCGCGTACTCGGTCCGCCGCATCCCAGGGAAGAAGTTATTCTGCGGCTCCACACCACAGTCCGCATGGGTGAAGCAGCGATGCGCCCCGTTTTGGTCCAGGTAGTCCACAAACCAGCCTGAGTAATTCGTGTACGGGCAATTCCCATTCGGCCATGTCGGCTGACACATGGACGTCGGCGGGGGGTTCTCCTTCCAGATGGCGTAGGACCGGGAATACGTGTCGCCCTGGTTGATCGCCGCGGCCGAGCTCTCGTTGAACGCCTCAGCCCAGACGATGTTGTTCGGGAGTAGGAGACTGCTGTAGGCGGTAAAGACTTGGCTCAGCCGCCGCGCGGCCAGCCGGTACTGCGACTGCGCGGTCGCAACGTAGGTCATGGGGCGGATGCCCGCCCCCGTTCCGCTGGAGAGCACGGCCATACTCACTTGGGTCCCACCATTCCCTCCCCATGGATCGAGCGAGGAAGAGAACGATCCAACGGCGGGGTGGCCGCCCTGCGACCGATTAATCGCTTCCTGCAGCCCTGCCTGTCCGTGGTCGAGAGCGACGACACTAGCTTGGTGCACCCGGGAGATGATGAGCTCGTTGCTATTGATGTGCAGCATGGTCAAGAGGAAGATCTGTGTCACGACCAAGAACAACAGAGCGATGATCAGCGCCGCTCCCTGTTCTCCCCGATGTAGTCGTCTCCAGAATCCCATCGCCTGTCACCCCGATACGTGTGGTGCGGTTGTGTTCGGCGAGCGCGCCGGTGGTCTGGCTGCGCTCGGAACACTCTTCTCGCGCATGTCCTCCGGCCCGATCTCGCCCTCAGTGAGGCCCGGAGATCAGCGACTGCGGCTCGGTTTTGACGAACGCGTGGGCTGGCCTTGCAGATGCTGAGAAGTGAACGCGATGCCTCAGTTCTCAGCCCGGTGGGGTTGCTTCTACACCAGTCATACCCGTGACTCTAGACGGCAAGACAACGTGCATCGAGAATGATCCGGATGGCTGAGTGCTTTCTCACAAGAGAGACATTGCGGAACATTGCTGCCACGTGCGAAGGAGGTTCGATGGAGGTTGGACGCAGATCAGGCGACTCACTAGGCGCGATTCGGGCTCATGTGGCGGTGCGCGGGCACGCACGCACCTGTCCGAAAGGATGATGGACCACGCACGTCGTGCGCTGGCGATGTGGCCATCACTTCGTGCACGCCTTACACGATCTCACTCACTCCAGCAGGTGGGAGTAGATTCCCCCGCGCGGCTACGCAGTCGCCCGCACAGGCGCACGTTGGTCCCTGCGGGTCTCCAGGTACTCCACGGGCCGAACGGGCCAAACGCACCACGCGCATGCCATTCGTCATTCACGAAGGTCGAGAGAACGTCGGCCAACCCCGCGCTATATTCGCAATCGCGGATCGAGGAAGTCCCGGAGCCCGTCCCCAAGCAGGTTACTCGCAAAGACGACCAGACTTATCGCGAGGCCAGGAAAGATCACCACCCAGGGCGCCCGTACTGCGAACTCGGCTGCAGAGACGGAGAGCATCCGGCCCCAGGAGGGATATGGTTCGGGAACTCCTAGACCAAGGAAGCTGAGGGCCGCCTCCACGAGGATCGCACTGCCCAACTGGGCCGTCGCCAGCACGATGAGTGGCGCCATCGTGTTGGGCAGGATGTGCCGGAGCACGATCCGGGCAGAGTTCGCGCCCATCGCGAGAGCGGCCTCCACGTACGAGGTCTCTCGGATAGACAGCGTCATAGCCCGCACGACCCTGGCAACCCGGGGGATGAGCGGCACTGAGATCGCAACGATCACGGTGACGAGCGATGGCCCGAGGGCGGCGGTCATTACCAGGGCGAGCACCAAGAGCGGAAATGCCTGCATGACGTCGAGGACGGGCAGCATGATCAGCTCCGCGCGCCGGCCCCCATATCCAGTCAGGAGACCCAATAGTCCCCCCACCACTCCTCCCAACCCGCTGCACGTGATCCCCACGGCAAGCGAAATCCGCGCTCCATGAACGATGCGGCTGTAGATATCGCGTCCGAGGTGATCTGTCCCAAGCCAGTGACTGGAGCCGGGCGGGAGAAACGTGTGTGCTGCATCTGTCCGAGTCGGGTCGTGCGTCGAGACCGCGTTGGCCGCGACCGCGGCGACGAGGGTCAGGAGCATGATGACTCCCCCGATTGCCCCCAGGGGGTTGTGCTGCGCGAATCGGCGGAGGTCTGCGCTCATCCGTATCGCACCCGCGGGTCGAGCCGCGCGTACAGGAGGTCGACGGCGAGATTCGTGACGACCACGACGATGGCAATGAACATGACGAGGTTCTGCACTACCGGATAATCCCGCCACAGGATCGCCTCGACCAAGTACTTGGCGACGCCCGGGAGGTTGAAGACGGTCTCCGTCACCACGAGCCCGCCGATGAGAAACGTGAACTCGGTCCCGATCACGGTTACGATCGGCAGGAGTGCATTCTGCAGGGCATGCCGGGAGACCACGGTGCGCGCGTGGAGCCCCTTCGCCCAGGCCGTGCGGACATAGTCTTCGCGAAGCACTTCGAGCATCGACGAACGCGTCATGCGGCTAATCAATGCGGCGCTCCGATAGCCTGCAGCAAGCGCAGGGAAGAGAAACAGAAGAAGATGGGCGCGAAGGTCTGTGTGTGCCGAGACATAGAGCATCGATGGGATCCACCCAAAGACGCGGACGAGCACCAGGATGATCACCATCCCCAGCCAAAAGGCCGGCATCGACAGACCCGCCAGGCTGAACACCCGGAGCGCGTAGTCTGCGCCTGTATTCTGGCGGGTCGCGCTCACGATGCCTGTGGGCAATCCAACGGCAAGCGAGACGAGGAGGGCGAGAATTGCCAGCTCGATCGTGACCGGGATGCGGGGCCGGACGATCTCCCACGCTGGGCGCCCATAGCGGTAAGAGGGCCCCAGGTCGCCGTGGAGTATCTGACCAGCCCACAGGAGGTACTGAACGGCGATGGGGCGATCCAGGAGCAACTCGTGCGCCAGGCGTTGCTTCTGCGCGAGGTCAACGTACCCGGCGGATTGGAACACTAAGTCGACGATGTTCCCGGGAGCTACGCGGAGAAGGACGAACACGACGACGGACATGCCCACCAGGGTGAGGGCAGCGAGGCCCAGCCGCCGCGCGAGATACGCCCGCATCTGTGTGCTCGGTTATCGGTCTAGCCAGACCTCCTGGAAGCGGGCATAGCTGTACACGCTCTGGTGCGGCACAAGGTTACGCACGTACGGCCACATGACATAATAGTCCAGGCTCCAGCCCAGAATGGGCCGCGCGGCGTCGAGCTCTAGCCGCTTCTGAATCTCAACCACCAGGCGCCGACGTTGCACCGGGTCGAGGGTCTGAGATTGGACATCGATCATCCGATCGACCTCAGCATTGCAGTACTGTGAGTAGTTGCGGGATGATCCGCAGACGTAGTTCTCATAGAAGTTCGCATCGGGATCGTCGGCCCCGAGCCCCGTCAAGTTGGCGCCGAGTTCAAACTCGCCTCGTGTGAGCTTGGGAAACCAGAGGGCGGTTTCGACTTGTTCGAGCGTGGCCTCAATGCCGATTTGCTTGAGCTGGTCAATAACGTAGGTAGCTTGGTCGACATACAGAGCGATCGCGCGGGTGCTCACCACAATCCGCAACGGACGCCCTGGACCATACCCCGCCTCCGCCAGGAGCTGGCGCGCTTCCGCCTTTTGTTTGGCGGGATCTCCGCTGCCGGGCAGGCCCGCAAGCTCATCAATGGAGAGTCCCCATGGCCCCCAGGGGCGCGGCTGCATCGAGCCACCCACCAGGGCGCCACCTTGGCGGACGGCCTGGATGTACCCTCGCCGATCGATGGCAAGACTCACCGCCCGCCGAACGCGAGGATCGGTGAACGGCGCCCGCTTGAAGTTCACCAAGATATTGTCGTTGATGTTGTGGCTGGCGACGACCACCACCAGGCTTGGAACGGCCTTCTTGAGCTGCTCGGATGCGGTCTTACTCCCTTCCTGAGGCATCGTGACATCCAGCTGACCAGCTTGGAGCGCGGCGATGCGGGTTCCACGTTCCTTGATGATGATGAAGCGGATCCCGTCGAGGTAGGGGCGGCCTTTCACAAAGTAGTCTGGATTCCGGACAAACTCAATCAACTCACCCGGGCGGTATTCTTTGAGCTTGAATGGACCTGTCCCGACACACCGAGCGCGGAGTTCCGCCGCGGGCACATGGGCAGGATAGACGGGCGAGTAACCGGAGGCGAGCAGCATCAGGAGAGCCGGCTGAGGACGCTTGAGCCGAAAGATGACAGTGGAGGGCGTTGGCGCGTCGATCCGTACAACCTGTGAATACCATGCCTTTCGCGGATTCACCCGCAATCGTACCGTTACCCCAGGCGCTTCGCGCACCAAGTCGAACGTGTACTTCACATCTTTGCTGCTAAATGGCTGGCCGTCGTGCCAACGCACTCCTTGACGAAGCGTGAAGACCAGGCTCTTGCCGCCATCCTGCCATTCCCATTTCTCCGCGAGTTCACCGATGATCGTGTCAGGGCTCTCCTGAGCACGGAGGGGGTCAAACAGCACGAGATTGTTGTAACAGGGCATCATCGGCCAATTGGTCGAGATGGTCGCCTCTTCATGGATGCTGAGGCTGGGGGGGTCCTCGCGATGCATCGCGTTGAGGACACCTCCCACCTTGGGCACAGGGCTAGCTGCCCATCCCGCCGAGGTCACCAGCGCCCAGACGAGAAGGACCTTGAGCACCACCCTACCCCACTTAAGGAACAACCGTGAGACTAGGAAGTCCCTGTTTGCTGCCATGGGTAATCGGCTCCGAAGATAGGCAATACCGCGCAATAGCGCGGCGGGCGATGAGTTTAGACCCAAGGCCCTTACTGGGGGGGTTCGCTTCGCGGCCAGCCACACCCTGTCATGCGGTGTCCTGAGGCATCTCCTACGCGGAGACCTCCGGGGTGACGATGTAAGTGAGACGATCATGCCTTACTCAGGTGGTTATGTCTGATCTTGCCGTGAGGTGAGCGAGGAAGTGGGCGCGGATCTGGGCGCGGATCGCTTCGAGGTCGACGTCAGGATCCATAACCACATCGCGCGGAACGGTCAACGGGGCCGTCAGTCGCCACGTCCCCACGACGTCAGCCTGGATGGCGCGTGCGTTTTCTGTCAACTCGACCCTCGCCCCTGGAGCCAGCTCGGCAGCGACCGCAAGGATCGTCTCCTGTAAGCGTTCGATGCCGAGCATAGTTGCAATCACCTCCAGTGCCCGGTCCCTCGCATCGTCGGGACTCCTGCCGCGGACCGGAGCCCGTGTTAAGAGTCGGCCGTCGGGCGCCTCGCGAATCGAGACCTCATAGCGGGTGCCATCAACGGGCCCCTCGCACACGAGGACGAACTGGCGACCCAGGTGGGTGTAGTGTTCTTCAAAGCGTCTCGACATAGTCACCGGCTACTTCGCTTCCCACTCCGGACCGCCTGCCCTCCGCCGCGAGTAGCCAAGCCCGAGATGAGAGCGCTTCGCACGCTGCGATCGGTTCTCGCTAGTGGGCGCCCGAAGGGGACCACGATGGCCGAGGCAGGAGAGCGAGCACCCTCCGGCCGAAATGGAGATCGACCCGATGAGTCGAACTCCTATGACGATTCCCTCCGTGGGCATCCCAATCGGTGATCCAGCCGGAATTGGTCCGGAAATCGTCGTGCGCGCGCTCGCTGAGGACGCAGTGCAGCGCTCAGTGCGCGCGGTGGTCATTGGCGACGCCTGGGTCCTCGGTCGCGCCATGGCAGTCACCGGCATCCCCCTCACATTCACCGCGGAAGGTCCGGTGCAATTGATTGATCTTGCGAACGTAGACCACCGGATTCGCTGGGGAAAGATCCAGTCTACCGCTGGCGCGGCCGCGGGACAATTCATCGAACGGGCCGTCCAGGAAGCGCTTGCAGGCCACATCGATGCGATCGCGACCGCGCCCATTCACAAAGAGGCGTTGTGGCGGGCCGGGTACCGACACTTGGGGCACACGGAGATGCTCAGCGCGTTGACGGGGCGGGCGGACCCGCTCACCATGTTCCAGGTGCGGAATCTGCGCATATTCTTCCTCACTCGCCACATGGCGCTCCGGGATGCCGTCGCGTCGGTCACCAAAGAGCGCATTGCCGCCATCCTCCCCAAGATTGATGAAGCGCTGCGAGCGCTGGGCATCGCTCAGCCGCGGATCGCGGTAGCCGCTCTCAACCCTCACGCGGGCGAGGGAGGAGAATTTGGGACGGAGGACCGCGACCAGATCGCGCCTGCGGTGGAAGACGCCCGCCGCCGAGGCATCCGCACCGAAGGACCCGTCCCCGCTGATGCCGTCTTCGCGCAGGCGCTCGAAGGACGGTACGACGCCGTCCTGTCTCTCTACCACGATCAGGGGCACATCGCGGCGAAAACGCTGGACTTCCACGGAGCCGTAAGCGTCACCTTGGGGCTCCCGTTCATCCGCACCTCCGTGGATCACGGCACCGCCTTCGACATTGCGGGACAAGGGATTGCGCGCGCGGAGAGTATGGTCGCCGCGATTCTGGCTGCGGGCGACTTGACGCATCGAATCCGGGCCGACGTCGCGTAGATCAGCGAGACCGAGCGAAGTCCGGCACAGAGAGGGACTCATGCCAACCGACGAGAACGCAGGCGCGTATGATCGGTTTGCCCGATTCTACGACAAACACTGGGGGTCGGGACCGAACAGTTACGCGATACGCGCGCTGCCCATCCTTGACCAACTCCTGCTCGCGTCCTTGCCCAAAGGAGGCCGGATCCTGGACCTCTGTTGCGGGAATGGCCAGCTGGCCGCAGCGATGCTCCAACGAGACCTGCAGGTCACAGGGGTCGATGGATCAGGGGAGTTGCTCCGGTATGCGCGCCACCACGCTCCGGCGGCAGAGTTTGTCCTCGCCGACGCGCGGGCATTCACCCTCCCCACTGCCTACCATGGGGCGCTTTCGATCTTTGACAGTCTCAACCACATGATGAGTCTTGAGGACCTGACACGGGTCTTCGTGAACGTGGCTGCCGTCCTCGTGCCCGAGGGCCGGTTCGTCTTTGATCTGAATAGCGAGGAAGGGTTTCGCGCGCGGTGGCGGGGCTCGTCTGGGATCGTCGAGGAAGATCATGCCTGCGTCATCCGGTCCGCGTACGCGCCCGCAGACCAGATCGCCCGCATGGACGTGGCGATGTTCGAACGCGCTTCGGGTGGGTGGCGCCGCGCTGACATTACGTTTTTCGAGCGATGCTACTCCAAGAGCGAGGTGCTGTCGGCACTGGGGGAGGCCCGCTTTGTGGGGACCGTCGCCTACGATGCCCAACAGGAGCTCGGGATGACCGGAATGGTGGGGCGCACGTTCTTCGTGGCCCAGAAACCCTGATCTGCAGCGACCGCGCTGATGCTCCGCTGCGCCGCTGGGCGAAATTGCGCCGTGCGTCTGAGTCAAGAGCGGTCGAACACGAACTCGACCTACGCGGTGACGGTCTCCAGACGGGCATCGACCTCACGGACGAAGAAGCTGGCACCAATCTCGGCAAAATGCGTCCGGGCCTGCGCGAGCCCCTCACGGGCCCGCGTGTGCTGATCAAGCGCCAGCAACGCATCGCCGTACTTCAACCACGTCAGCGCCAAGTCGATCCGGTAGTCACTCGCTTCAAGCTCCTTCAAACTCCGCTGAAATAGAGTGTCGCTCTCCGCCCCGCGGCCTTGCGCCGCCCGCACTCGCGCCAACGTCGCCTCGTGAGTTGCGACCGAGATCGTGTCATACTCGGCGGTCGTCGCCACGGCCCGCTCCGCGAACTCGGCAGCCGCGTAGAGATCCCCGCGCGCCAGCGCAAGCTCGGCGAGCACGCGGAGCACAGGGGGAGTCTCTTCGGCGTGCGCCCCCTGCTGAGCCAGTAATGCCCCGACCCGTTGCAACTCCTGTTCCGCCTCATCCAGATGGCGATGGCGCAAGTAGGCCATCGCCAAGCGCCGATGGAGGCGCGCCTCGGTGATCGGGGCGCCGAGTTCCTGATGGATGGCGATCGCCTCGTGGTATCGGCGCACGGAAGCGGCAAAGTCTCCGGTTAAGTGCGCATGGATGGCGAGCCCGACCAGGCTGGTCGCCTCAAATCCTCGCTCATGATAGGTTTGGGCTAGCGGGAGGGCTTCGGTGAGCGCCGCCCGCGCGGCCTCAAGGGGACCAGTCTGCAACAGCGTCCGGCCGAGTCGGGCGGTCGTGCGCGCGATGCCGCGGCCATCGGCCAGCGCCCGGTAGAGCTCCAGGGCTTTCTGGAAGGCTCCTTGAGCGGACCGCAGACTGCCGCGTAGGTCTTCGGTGATCATCCCGAGGATCTCGAACGCCTCGGCTTCGCCTTGCCGATCCTGCAGTTTCCGGAACAGGTCCAGGGCCTTGCCCAACGCGTCTTCGGCCGGCTGGAGTTGGGTCCGGGCGTGCTCCGCGTGAGCACGACTCAGCCATGCGCGCGCCAATAGGTCTTCGCGCCCCAACGCGGGCGCTTGTTCCAAGACAGCTTGCGTGTCTTTGAGCAGCAGCGCGAGATCGGCGGCGGTGGCCGCGCTCCACTTGACGACTTCGGCGCGTTCGGTCAGCAATTCCAGCAGGAGGGGTTCGTCCTCAAGGGCCATCTTCCCGAATATCGCCAGCGCCCGATCATAGAGCTTGCGGGCTTCGGGAAGCGTCCGCAGGCTAGAGGCTCGAGCGCCGGCTTGCCGGAGGACGTCGATCGCCTTGCGGGCCAACACGGCCGATGGCTTGCCGGTCTCAAATTGGTACCGCCACGCTTGCTCGTAGTGATGGGCGAGCACCTCGAGGAACTCGTCCGTCTCGTTCGCCGTCGCGCGCTCCAGCCAGTGGGCGAACCGCTCGTGGCTTTCTCCGCGGAGCGATTTCGGCAACGTCCGATACGCGACTTCACGGGTGAGTGCATGCTTGAAGATGAACTCTTGCTCGCCCACCAACGCCGAGGTTGCCCGTTCCTCGACCAACTCCCGTTCCTCCAACCGGTCCAGCGCGGCACTCGCCTCGCTTGTGTTGAGCTCGCTCGTGGCGAGCAGCGCTCCCAACCAGAACACGCGGCCGGAGACCGACGCGACCTGAATCGCCCGTTTCTCTAGCGGCGACAGTAAGTCCAAGCGTGAGGCGACCAGCCCATGGATGGTTTCGGGGATCCGGATCTCCAACGAGGACGACGCCCAGTGCCAGCCCCGGTCATCGCGGACCAGACTCGCCCCGTCGATCAGCATCCGCAAGATCTCCTCGATGAAGAACGGGTTGCCCTCGGCCTTCCCCAGAATGGCCTCGAGGACGTCGCGGGGAATCGCCTCGCCCTTGAGGAGGTCGCTCACGAGATGGCGACTGGCATCCTCCGTGAGCGGGGACAGGGAGAGGGCTACGTAGTTGCGAACCCGCCCACCCCATTCCGGCCGGCGCTCTAACAGTTCTGGCCGCGTCACACACAGGGTCAAGATCGGCGCATCCGGAGCGCGGATCGCCAGGTACTCCAGGAGCTCGAGCAAGCTCTCTTCCGCCCAATGGAGATCCTCGAAAACCAATACCAACGGGTGCGCCGACGCTTTGGCGACGAAGAACGCCCGCACAGATCGGCGCAGATCGCTCCCGGGCACGACGAGGTCGCTGGCGTCCTTCGCCGCCCCCGACCGTGGAGCCCCACCCCGATCCTCGGTCACCGCACGGGCCAAGGCGGTCACGAGTCCCGCCGAGCTGACGGGGGCGACTTTGACCCCCAGCACCGAGGCGAAATCGGCCACCACGATGTCGCACTCGCTCCGACCGAGCAGAGGTTCGCAGACCCGCAGTACGCCCGTTCGCAGTTTCTCGCTGACGACGGCCGGCGGATCATTATCCTTGATGTCACACTCTTGCTTGAGCATCTCCGTGAGCGGCCAGTAGGTGAGGCCCTCGCCGTAGGCGGGACACCGCCCTCGGAGGACCACGGCCGCCTCCGGACTGGAGCGCACCGTGTTGACCATTTCCTCCACGACGCGCGTCTTCCCCACCCCCGCCGGCCCTATGATGGTCACGAGGTGATGCTTTCGCCCATCCACGGCGCGGCGATAGAGCGAGCGGAGGAACTGCATCTCTTCTCCTCGACCGATCAGCTTGGCCCGAAGTCGGTTCGCCCCTGGCGCATCGCTGAGCCCGAGCAGCAGCCACCGCGGTCGCGTCCCGAAGTCCCCACTCTGAGGTGGGACGACCGCACGGTAGTGCGCGGCGAGTTGCGTCGCTTCACGGGTGCGGGCGTCGACCAGGATACTATCAGCCGGCGCCCCTTCCTCCAAGCGGGCAGCGAAATTCACGACTTCGCCCGTCACCAGGAATTGCCCCGAGGTCACAGCCGTCGGATCGGCGACCACTTCGCCGGTACTGATGCCAATGCGAATGTGGAGGTCGGCCCCCAGTTGCGTGTTGAGCGCGGCCATCCGTTTCTGCATCGATACCGCCGCCCGCACCGCACGTTCGGGATCGTCTTCGTGGACTGCTGGCATCCCAAAAACCGCCATGACGGCATCGCCGATGAACTTCTCGACAATACCCCCGTACCGTTCCACTTCCTGACGCATCGCGCTGAAGTAGTCGCCCATGAGCGTCCGCATGCGCTCGGGGTCGAGTCGACCCGTGAGCGGGGTAGAGCCTACGAGATCGGCAAAGAGCACGCTGATAATCCGGCGTTCCGTCGACGCGACGTGAGCGAGCGGGGTCCCGCATCGCAGGCAAAAGTGGGCGTCGCGGGGGTTCTCGGTCCCACAGACCGCGCACCGCAACGACAACTCTGCGGCACACCGCATGCAGTAGCGAGCTCCCAACGGATTCTCCCACCCACATTGCGAACAGACGATCATGATCCACCACTCCTACGAAACGCTGCCACAAACGGCACAGTCTTGGAACACCCTGATTCTACGACGGCACCCGAGCACCACGGCGGTGCCTCTCCCCCTGGAGGATGCCGTTAAGAGGACGACGCTGGGATGTCACCACGGAGGGAATCAACCACCGGCGTCAGCGCATCGCGAAGATCGTGCGCCACGGGCGTCTCCAACTCTACTGCTGCTCGACTCTTCCACTGTAGCGAGGCCCCAGCCGTTCCGCAACCCGAACGACCCAAAACTGTTTGGGATCCGCACCACGACGCGCAGACCCATCCGCCCCCACAGTTGATGGGCATCGTCCACAGAGGACCCCTTGAAGACTGATCGAACCGTTAACCCATCGGCCTTCCAAATGAGGTGCCTGTGAGAACAAACAGGGCATGAACGAGGATTAGCACCTCGCACTGTTGCAGACTGGGAATGTAGATCGAGGAAGCTCGCAAGGCGACGACTGGAGGGGACACAGATGGAGTTGACAGGGAAGCGGATTGCAATCCTGGCGGAAGATCTCTACCAGGAACTTGAACTCTGGTACCCGCTGCTCCGGATGCGAGAGGCGGGAGCGGTCGTGTCTGTTGTTGGCCCCAAGAAAGGCACTACCTACAAGAGCAAGCTCGGTTACGCCGTCACCGCTGAACTCGGGAGCGATGAGGTATCGGCCGCCGCTTACGACGCCGTGATCATCCCTGGCGGGTATGCGCCTGACCTGATGCGCCGCGACGCTCACATGGTCACGTTCGTGCGAGAGATGTTCACGGCAGGCAAAGTGGTCGCCGCCATCTGCCACGCCGGCTGGGTGCCAATCTCTGCGGGAATCTATGGCGGGAGGACTGTCACCAGCTTCCCGTCGATCCGGGACGACTGCGTGAACGCAGGCGCGACATGGAAGGATGCAGAAGTCGTCGTCGATGGGACTCTGATTACCTCACGTGTGCCCAGCGACCTCCCGGCGTTTTGCCGCGCCATCATCAACGCGCTCGCCAAAGTTCCCGTGACAACGCGCTAACACTTCCTCCCTGACGTCGAAGCGACACTCCCGGCTCGGGCATCCGCCGACGAATCTCTCCTGTCCGCTGCGAGCCTCGCAACGGTTATGTGCGCCGCACCTTCGTCGTAGCAGACGGTCTAACCAAGCGGCCGACGGGCACATTGTGATCAAGCGGCGTCTTGAGCGCCCTGAAAGGCAGACGATCCGTGCCTAGCTCGCAACGCAAGAACCAACGACGGCGCTCCACAGCCAAACGACGGCAGGAGCGCCCCGCGCGTAAGGCAGGTCGCGCAGCCAAGGCAGTCCCGCAAGAGATCCGGTCGCGGGGGCGGGCTGACCAGACTGCGACCAAACCGAGGACCCCGCAGGCGCTGGTTGCCCCCTGGCTAAAGGCCGCCTTGGCCGCAGCCGTCGTGCTGTTTGCGGTGAGCGCGCAGTCAGGCTTTTCGCCCTGGGCGGGGATCGCCCCAGCGAGGGCGGACCAGTCCGGGAGCTCTCCGTGGTTCGCGCTGCGCTTGCCGACCCTCGCTCCGATGACGTCCGTCGCTTTCCCCCCTACCACGGTGAAAGCGATCTACTACACGTCGTGGAGCGCGGGCGTTCCCAGCCGGATGGAGGAGGCCATCACGCTGATCCACGGCAGTGCCCTCAACGCTGTCGTCATCGACCTCAAGGATTTCAGCGGGAAAGTTGTCTTTGAGACATCCAGCCCTCTCATCAAGCGCATCGGGTCCGAACAGCGACGGATTGGCGACCTCCGCCAGCTCGTGGGCCACCTGCACCAAGAAGGCGTTTACGTCATCGGCCGGATCGCAGTCTTCCAGGACCAGCACCTCGTCAGCGTCCGACCGGATTTGGCGGTCAAGAACGCGACGGGCGGGGTTTGGCGAGACCGTCGAGGGTTGGGGTGGGTCGATCCCGCTTCGCGCGAAGTATGGGAGTATGCTGCTGAAGTCGCCCGCGAGGCCGCGAAAGCGGGCATCGATGAGCTGAACTTCGACTATGTGCGCTTCCCCTCGGATGGCACGCTCTCGTCCATCCGCTACCCCTTCTACGACGAGCAGAAGGAGAGCAAACGCGCCGTCATCCGCAACCTGTTCGCGTTCCTCGCCGAGGCTCTGGCCCCAACAGGCAAAGCCCGCTCCGTTGACCTCTTTGGGCTCGCGACGGTCCGGCCCGATGATCTCGGGATCGGGCAGGTCATCGAGGATGCGCTCCTCTACTTCGACTACGTGTGTCCGATGGTCTACCCCTCGCACTATGCGCCAGGGTTCCTCCAATTTCGGAATCCGGCGGCCTACCCGTACGAGGTCATCCACTATTCGCTCGCCGCGGCGCTCGCCCGCCAAGCGCGATTCGCGCAGACGATCGCGCCGATCGTCCGGGGGAGCTTGGCCGATGATCCCGGCGACACGCTCACACCGCCAGCTAAGCTCGCGCGTTTCCGACCGTGGCTCCAAGCGTTCGATCTCGGCGCCGTCTACACGCCCGCGATGATTCGGAAGCAAATGCAGGCAGTCTACGACGTGGGTATCACCGACGGCTGGTACTTGTGGAATCCCTCCAACGTGTATGTCCCCGCAAGCGTCGAGCCGCGGCAGGCGCCCGCGTTGACGACCACAGCGCGACCGTAACCCTCTACCCAGATAAGGGGGCTCCCCTCAGGGCAGGGAATCGCCCCGCGGAGTCGGAAAATCCCTGTAGGAGTCTCGGTTTGTACCCACCTGCGGACAGGAGTGTTCATCCCATCGGTCTGCGCGCTTTCGAACCCAACATTCAGCGCACGATCCGTGAGGACCGCCTGTGATTTCCACCAGACCACATCAACCTCAGCAGGCGCCCCACAGGACCGGTAGCGAGCGGACCACCGCGACCATCGTGCTGTTGCTGGTTTGCGCCGCGAGCGCGCTCGCATCGCCGGCGCCGAGTGCGTTCCCCGTCGTCGGCACTCGCGCCCCCGACTTCACGCTGACTGATCAGCTGGACCACCGAGTCCAGCTCAGCCAGTTCCATGGAAAGCTGATCCTGCTTAACTTCATCTATGCGCATTGTGTGGATGTCTGCCCCATCGTGACCGCGAACCTTGTCAAGGTCCAGCGGGCACTGATCGCCCGCGGCTGGTGGGGAAAGGATGTCGTCTTCCTCTCGGTGACGACTGATCCCGTTCGGGACTTGCCGAGTGTCTTGCGGAAATATGCCGAGGCGCGTGGCGCAGATTCGGGGTCGTGGCACTTCCTCACGGGGGATGTGGCCGCCGTGCGCCGGGTCCACAAACTCTATGGGATCACCGTCCAGGCCGCAACCATGGGGCTTCAGGAACACCCGCTACCCACGTTTGTGATTGACCGAAAGGGGGTCGTCCTCGGAGCCTACGGGGTCGCGTTGAATCCTCAGGACGTCGTCCACGACCTGGAACAACTCCGATAGACCTCGCCACCCGGTACGCGGCGTGCGCGGTTACTCGATGAAGTGCGGGACAAACTGGGCGCCATCCGTGGTGATCCGGTTCTCACTTTCCCGAATCCCGATCCCGGCCGCGTCTTCGCCGACAACCCAACTCCCGATGACCGGATACCGGGGTGCAGACCCCGCTGCCGCCATGTTTGGTAGCTCCACGTATTGCTGGTAGACGAACCCCTCGGCCCCATACGGTCCCTCGTTCTGGTCGGTGACCTCTCCCCCGCGGTGCAGGGTCACGTTGTCGCCTTCGCGAGAAAGCAACGGCTTTTGAACAAATCCCGTCGCGGTGAGCGCGGCGGACGCTGCAAAGAACGTGGGGAGCAGAAAGGCGTGATCGGGAAACATCTCCCAGAGAATCGCGAGGATCCCCTTGTTGGACAACACCATCTTCCAGGCCGGCTCGATCACGAGCGGCGCTTTGGGGGCGAGCAGATGGGGGCCAAACTCCTCTCGCACCAGCCACTCCCATGGGTACAGCTTGAATAAGTACAGAATCGTTTGATCGTCCGCGTCCGCGAACTGATTCCACTCATGATCCCATCCGATCTCGTCCATATAGATGAAGCGCGCATCGATCCCTGCCTGCAGCGCGACGTCCATGAGGTACTTCACGGTCCCCGCATCCTCGTCGCTCTCCTTCGCGCACCCGAAGTACAACGGCTGCACGCCGCGTTTCTGTTTCAAATAGCGCATCTGGTCGAGCAACGCTTCATGAATCCCGTTGAATTGGTCCTGCTCACGATGGCATTCCTGGAGCCACCTCCACTGCACCACGGAGGCTTCAAGCAGGCTCGTCGGGGTGTCGGCATTAAACTCCAGCAACTTGGGCGGATGCTGCCCGTCGTAGGCGAGATCGAACCGCCCGTAGAGGGTCGGGGCATTCTCGTGCCAGGTTTGGGCGACCTTGTCCACAAAGAGCTCTGGGATGCGAAGATCCGCATACCGCCGGCGCTCGATCACGTAGTCGACTGCCTTGAAACACATCTGGGTGAGTTCGTTCGTCGCGGTCTCCAGAAGGTCGACTTCCTTGGGGGTGAAAACATAAGCGGCCGATTCGTCCCAATACCGGCCGCCGACACTGTGCCAGGTGAACCCCACCTCTTCACACTTTTCCTGCCATGCGGCACGCGGCGGAACATCCAGACGCCGCATCTTTAGCCCCCAGCTCTCCCATGTCCAAAGGCCCCATGGAAGTATCCGCTGAGTCCGCCGAACCCGCCGCGAGTGATTGACGTCGTCCTCACGCCGCGGACGCCATCCCCGATTACCTCGCCCCGTGGGGAGAACCGCGCAGTCGAGGGAGCCTCGACAGGTTTGGTCGACACCTCGCCTTCACGAGTGTAGGGATAGAAGATGCCGCGCCCTCCCGAGTAGATGTAGTGCGGACCGTAGACCCCATCTCGTTCCGTCCGACACTTCTCATCCCCGGTCCCCCATTGCACCTGGCAGTCCTCGAGGGTCGCGTAACTGCCCCGCCGGGTGGTTTGCGCGCTTGGAGAGCACCCCGCCACGACAACGCTGGAGGCGAGCAACAACGTAATCGCACGCGTTCTCTTCTTCATCGGTATGACCCTCGGCGGCAGTCATGCTGCCAAGTACTTGGGCTCTTTGGAATGGCAATACCCCGATCAGTAGAACCCGAGACTGGTCGAGGCACGTGGGGATAAGCTTGATGTGGCTAGGCCGTGTTAATTGCTATCCTATCAGACGGAGCGTCATTCATCTAGCCACCTGCCCCTGTCCAACAGGTGGGAGTCGAATGACGCAGCGAGCGGGTGCACGTTCTCCTCGCCTTGGACATGATCGTACTCAGGGATCTTTGCCCGCCGTCGCCATCTTGTGGAACAGCTTGAGCTGGCCCAGATGATACGAGGTGTGCTCGAGCGCGTGCAGGAGAGCCCAACCCTTGGTGACGCTCCCGGACCTGCCGCCCATCGAGACCTCGACCTCGTCCGCGAGGTCGGCGTCGGTCAACGCGTCGATCACCCGTCGTGACTGAGTCTGCGCGTCGCGCAACCCGTCGATCAACGGCGCTTTCTTGAGTGGTTCGCGGACAAACTCCGCGGCGCGGTTGCGATGCGCGGGGTGCCCACCGGCCACTTCGCCGATCCAGTAGCGCTCGGACCCGGCGATGTGCCGCAGGAGAATGCCAACGGTATTGGCTAGGTGGGGATGGGCCCAGTTGATCTGCGCGTCGGTCAACGGCTCGACGACCGCATAGATCTCCTTGTGCAGCCCATCGAGTATATCGGACCACGCTTTCAATCTCGGCGCCATGGGTCACCTCGCCTTGCGGCTCTGGGTAATCTCTAGTTGTGTGTGCTCCGCCAAAAGGAGAAGGGCCCACCCCGACTGAGTCTTGCTCGCAACCCAACCTCATGAGGTGAGCCCTCGAAATCCTCGTGAGCCCTTGCCGCACTGACAAAGGCTTATTGCCCGACGATGTCGCCCTTCATTGGCCCAAGTAGCGCAAGAAGATCATTCTGCTCCTGCTTGGGGACCTTGAGCTTCGTCATCGCTTTGACCAGATCTTCCACGAGGGCGTTCCAGTCTTTGTCGGCGATGGCCATGCCCCGATGCGCTTCCTTCATGCTGCGGCCAGTGTACTTACACGGCCCGCCCGACGCTTCGCAAATCTGATTGACCAGCTGCTGCTTCAGATGGGGAATGTTCGTCTTGGCGAAGAACTTGTTGATCCGTTTGTCAGCCGCCACGTTCGCCACGAACTGGTCGACCACTTTGACGATGGCTGTCTTGCCACCCAGGCGGAGGTACAGACTGCGCTGCGCTCCTGATACCGAGCCTGCCGGAAGAAGAATCCCAACTAGTGCACACAGACAAAGGACATACTTCGCGCTATGAACATTTCGCATCGCCCTACCTCCTCATGGGGATCGTGCACTACGTCGTCCACTATGCTGCGGAGATACCCACATTACCTTCAAACTGACTGAAATTCGTAGAATAGGGATGACCACGTCCTGGTTCCCCTGCAGATGCGTAGAGTCGACAAAATAGAATAACAGCTCCGAAATCACTCAGGCTCTGAACACTTCAATCAGGATGCCAACGAAACCCGCCCACATCAAGCATCCCGAATTCATTTCACCATGAGGTACCACGCTGATGTTAGGGAAATCGGGGCGACCAATCTCTGGAAGATGTGACGTCACAAAACCCGAAGGGGTGAGTGGAGAATCTACGAGGTCAGTTATTCCAGACCGACGTCACTTGGCGCGAAACGTTAACAGGATGGTCTGCAAGAGCCGCGTTTCCGCTGCTAATTGCGTCGAATGCAACGCAGTGACCCCGATCAACCCGTAGAGACGCGGTTTGACAATCGTGAACAGGATCAGGCCGTAGATGTCGTTGGAACGGCTTCGCCCCGCAACGTAGATGAGGACCGTGGGGACGCCCTGGAGTGTCGTGCGATCGATCCGAAGGAGGCGAAAGTCTCCCACTTGGTCTCGCAAAGGCGCGTCTAGGGCCGCGACCAAGTCCTCGGGCTTCGTTTTTGGGGGCGCCGAGCCCGTAAGGACGGCCACGCCCATCGGGGCATCAGGTACACCCGCTGAGTCGGGTCCGATGAGGATGAGGGGGATCACCGGATCGCTAAACGTGATCGCCTTCTACCCCGCAGGGAAGGTCAATGAGAATCCCAACGTCGGGTGAGTGACTTGCTCCCAGCCTGACTGCGTAGTTGCGGGGGTGGTGCTGAGCGCGAGCAGGAGCGCAGAAAGGAGCGCGCCGAGGCTTCGGGATAGTCTACGCATAAGGACGGGCCTTTTGTCTGCGGAATGAGCCCCCGTCGATATCTACTGTCCTCATGCCCCAACCGCGGTGTTCCGGACAGGCTAGGGCGCTTGGGACTGTGGAAAGAAACCCTCGCGTTGAGCGTGTCGTCCCTTCATAGAGGTAGTATCGGACCGCTCTGTTAGCTTGACGGGATGAACAGGGAACCGACATGAAACGTCCGATGGGGTATTAGGGGCACTGTGCTAACGATGTGTGGTTGTTATCTCGCCTTCCGTTGTCTCCTTTATGTGTCATAATCGGTGCGATTTGGTATGCTTGGATGAGATGTAATTGGCAAGAGGAGGTACGTGCGTTTATGCCGAGGCGTCCTGCGCGGCCGGTCGGCCCGACTGTGTACGCATCGAAGCGCTTCACGGTAGATGAAATCGAACGCGGGATCGCCAAGTTACGGCGGCGCATCGATGAAGTCCGGGCGTTGACGGAACGCCGCGTACGCTACGATGATCAGGCGGTCCGCACTGCCGAACTGAACATCCAAGAAACAGTCAGAGAGGTATTTGGAGACGACTCCGCAGAGTACGACAATCATCGATATTACGACATCTGGTCCGGCCCGACGATGATGATGGATTCGGAACACTCGATGCAGAGTAAATTCGAAGCGGGAGTTCCAAAGGCTGTGAGCATGTTGGAAGGTCTCATCGCGCGCCTTGAAGAGAAAAGGATTGATCTGCAAGGCGACGCGACGCAGCTGGTCCATGCTACTCTTAGGAGCTTTAACCTTCATCCGCGCATCGCTAGCGTTGTAACTCAGCTCTACGAGAACGGCCACTACGCAAATGCCGTCCTCGACGGATCAATCGCCCTGATTAATTTCGTGAAGGAAAAGTCAGGCCGACACGACCTCGACGGGAAGAACTTGGTGCAGACGGTTTTCTCTGTCAATAATCCCATCCTGGCTGTCGCTGATCTGAGCGATCAGACGGGGCGTGACGAGCAGGAGGGCATGATGCACTTGTTTGAGGGTGCGGTAATGGCAATTCGCAACCCTCGTGCGCATGCACTATTCGACCACGATCCTCAAAGCGCCCTGGAGTATATCGTCCTACTCAGCCTACTGGCGAAGCGTTTGGAAGTGGCCAAACGTGGCCTGGCACCCGGGACCCCCTGAGCGGATCCGGCGTCTTCGGAACACCTCCTGAGAAGGCAGGATCGCCTGACTATTTCGTCCTCCCTGCGACAACTGCCGGCTGACATAGCGGACGCTGAGGTGAGAGAAACCAATCCAGCGGCGACCTCGGGAATGTGGAGGCTCCCGGGCAATGCGTATTCCCGGGGTGACAACAGAACAACTTGGGGGGAACCCCAGACAAGTTCGGTCATGTGTGAAGACGGTCCGCCTCCCAAAGGTCAGGGACATCTCTCTCTGGGGAACATTACGACGCAGGCGTAGAGTGAGCCTTCAAAAACGAGGTTGGGCTTACCCGCGCCCTCGTAATCGTGGCATCTCGCACAAGGGCTACGTTATAAGGCGTCTGCTGCGCGCTAGATGCGCACGAAGGAGTTCCATAGCGTGATTTTCGGCATCTTGAAGGCTATCGACAGGGTTGGGGGCATGGCAGTCAGGTCCTCCTCAAGTGCGTCGCCACGAGGCGGCACCGAAACGATCTTGTGGACGCCATTCTACACCAGTGACTATCGTTAGTGACTATTCGCTACGTCGTTCTGGTGTTTCGATGTTATCAGAGGTGTAGAATAGGCTCCTTAGATGGCAAACACAAGAGTGCAACTGGAAGTTGAGGAGTGGATCAGAGGAAATTGGCTTCCCATTCAGTTCGGGCAGCTCTTTCGTAAGAAACAGCTGAAGCTCGTCTCCGGCGGTTCTTTCGAGTTTGATGCCGTCAGCGAGGACGGAAAGATCGCATTGGTCATTTCAACCAGCGGCGCTAGAACAAGTGGTGGGAAACAAGGTTCTGGCAAGATAATGAAGATTCGCGCAGACTTGTATTTCCTTTTGCTGGTGCACGCTAAAACGCGCGCACTAATTTTCACAGAACGCGATATGTACGAACAATTCAAAAAGGAGCAGGATGCTGGGCGCACGCCTGGTGAGATCAAATCCTATCTTGCGAAAATTCCAGACAAGCTAAGGCAGAAGCTGGAAGCGTCCAGACGGACATCCATTGCAGAAGTAACATCTTCAAAGCACTTGTGAGCAGAATTCGCATTATTGCCCGACTTGGTTTCTCGAAATAGGCTTGCCGGGATGTACTAGATCCCACTGTGTAGACGACGATGCGCGCAATCACTAGCATCCCGTAATACTGGGGGGCACTTATGGTGAAAGTATCTCAGGCGAGTTGAGATCGTCCTAGTTTACGATTCTCGGTTCATCAGTCACTCGAAGCCAACCAGCGCGCTCCAAAAGCATTGCCACCATATCGTCCGCAGCAATCCTTGACTGCAGCATCAACTCAAGAGCCCTGTAGAGGTCGAGGCCGCGCGTTACCAGAACATGAGTTGCCACCGCATGCCTAACAATGTCCGGATGTATCTCTTGATCTTTGTCGGCAATGCTGCTTTCTCTTGCGAAGGTATTAACAACAAGAAGAGCTGGAAAATTCGAGCCGATGCCTGGCTCTCTGAGCTCAATATAGCGTTCTCTATGGCTGTCCAAATCATTTATGTGACCGCGTCGTACATTGCCATCTGTTCCCTTCACCTCGACGATTGCTCCGTGTACTCTCTCACGATTCAACCACAGGTCCTCAATGTACCTCTCTTCTCTTACAACTGTGTAGTTTGCCTCGCTTAGAAGGGCTACCAAGACTTGAGCGGCAGCGCTGACCAAAGCATCTCCCTTTGTGACAAGGATCGCTTTGTAGATATCAAACTTGGCCCTATCCTCTTGCGCCAACCTCAGGGCGCGCTCCAGTTCGTCTATCCTTTGGATTAGCGGGATCTCGGGTGGGAGTCGAACACCTTGCAGCCAGTCCGGGATCAAGAAATTCGTCGCCGCGGCGTAGTCGGAAATTGCATCCAGGAGCGTGCCGAAAAAGATAGTCCAACTTTGGGCATCGAGCGGCGCGAGCTGAAACGGCAGACAGTAAATTGTACCTTGCGCGCTCCTGAAGGTGATCCCCGCTGGTCGTTCGTCAGCCTTTATGAGGGTGGTGAAGTTGAAAGTGCTGGACGCGCCAGGTCGCAGAATATTCGTTGGTCCATCGAATGCGACTCTTGCGTGTCCATACCTGTCGCAGTAGGTTGCAAACTCTGTGCGCACTGGGACACAAGGCTTGGGGTGGACCCAGACTATGGTTGAACCAATTTGGCTCAGGTATCCATCGATAAGAGCGTGCGCTTCGTTTTGAAATAGAGACTGATGAACCAGGAAAATGACACTCTTACCATTTCGCAAAGCAACTTGTGTTTCGCGGTGGCGACGGTAGAAATACTCGCCGCCATCATACCCAAAAAATGCCATCGGAGCGAAAACAATGAGATCATATTCTGCGATGCTCAGGGGACCATTCGTCGGCACAAAATCAAGTTGCCAATCCTTAGATTGCAGCGGGGGGTGCGGTAATGGTCCCTCATTCTGCCCGTGATAGACGAAGACAGCTCGCATTCAGCGCCCTCTCACGTAAGAGCCATTATGCAGGTGAATCTGCCCCCCTCGAAATCGGCACATTGCCCTCAAAGACTCCAGGCTTATGAGACTTTGAACGTCTCTTTGCCTGAATTTTCTTATTGGACGTATCATGTCGAAGCGGCATTGCACAGTGGCCCTCACCACGATATGCGTTCGACAAGAGAGTTTCTAAACGCATCGTTCAAAGCCCTGGTCATCCATTTCCGAGCCATGTGCTGAAGTAGGATGCGCTAATCGAGAGTGAGGAACTCGGTAGCGGTTGAGGATGATCTCAGTGATCCAGGGGTGAAATCCCGTCAACCTGACTGGTACGCGGCGCGGAATCTCCAATCCATCGTCAGTCGGGCTAGCTCCCCATCGGACGTTTCATGTCGCTTCCCTGTTCATCCCTCTGTTAGCTTGACAGTCCTCTTCCGCCCCTCCTACAATGAGCACGGTCGCGCGAGGGTTAGCGTTAGCACTCGCTCGATGGAGCAATGGGGCGAAGACACCGGAATGACGCTTCAGCCCGTGCTCGCCTGATCGACACACGGGCCGCCGCCAGTCGGAAGACGCGGCGGCGAAACCGAACCAACTGGGGAGATAACAGACGGCGCGGGTCGGGGGGAGCGCTCCGACCCGTTTCCTTTTGAAAGGAGCACGCTCATCCCGATCCTCACCGTCCACGACATCGCGAAATCCCACGCCGACCAGGAGGTCCTCACCGGCGTGACCTTTGCCGTCGAGCCCAAGGAACGCATCGGGCTCATTGGGCGCAACGGCACCGGGAAAACCACGGTGCTCCGACTGGTCGCCGGGTTGGACGAACCCGACCGCGGGGAAATTAGCCTAGCGGGATGGGCGCGGCCCGCCTATCTTCCGCAAGTCTTCCTCGGGCCGACCGAGGCGTCGGTCTTCGCGCATGTCCTCAGCGGGGCAACGGGCGTCCAAGCGTTGGCCGATCGGATCCAGTCGTTAGAGACACAGATGGCTTCCCCCGAGGTGCACGATGATCCGCGCCGTCTGAAACTTGTGATGGAGGAGTATGCGCACGTCCGGGAGCACTTCGAGCACGCGGGCGGGTTCACGCTGGAAACGCGCGCCAAAATGGTCCTCAGTGGCCTCCGATTCACGGCGGCAGCCACGGAGCACTCTCTCGCCGAGCTCAGCGGGGGGTGGCGCGTTCGCGCGGAACTCGCGCGCGTCCTGCTTGCGGAGCCCGACCTGCTGCTGCTCGATGAGCCCACCAACCACCTCGATCTCGAGACCATTGAGTGGCTGGAGACCTATCTGCAATCTTTCCCGGGCGCGGTCATCATAGTCAGTCACGATCGCCTCCTACTCGACCACGTCACCTCACGAACCTTGGAGCTGGAAGATGGCCGGGTCGAGTCCTACCCCGGCCCGTATTCCACGGCGCTCACGTTGAAGGCCGCCCAGCAGCAGCGTGAGCAGGAAACTTGGGAACGGCAGCAAGAGGTGCTCGAGAAACTCCAGGCCTACATTCGTCGCTACAAAGCTGGCAACCGGGCCGCGCAGGCCAAGAGCCGAGAGAAGATGCTCGCTCGGGTCGAAGCCAGAGGCATCCGCGCTCCGCGCGAACACCGAACGATCCGGGTGAAGACCGATGCAGGGTCCTCCTCCGGGCGGATCGTCGCCCGCCTCAAAGACGTGACGAAGCGGTATGGCGCGGTCGACGTGCTGCACGGGATTCAGGTGGAGATCTACCGGGGGGAACGCATCGGCTTGCTCGGACCTAATGGGACCGGCAAGACAACACTCCTCAAGCTGATTGCCGGTCTCGAGGCCCCAACCTCAGGGCGCGCGAGCCTGGGCGTAGGAGTTGTCGCACGGTACTTCGCCCAGGAGGCGGGCGAGGCAATGGAGGCGACTCACACGATCCTTGATGAGATCTTAGCGGATCGGCCCATGACCCCACAGCAGATCCGGACCTACCTGGGTCGGTTCCTGTTCAGTGGCGAGGACGTCTTCAAACCCATCGCGGCGCTCTCGGGAGGAGAACGGCAACGGCTGAGCCTCGCCAAACTGCTCCTGGACGGTCCGAACCTGCTCCTCCTCGACGAACCCACGAACCATCTCGACATCCCATCCCGCGAAGCCCTGGAAGCGGCCTTGCGAGAGTTCCCCGGCACGATGATCATCGCCACGCACGACCGCTACCTCCTTGAGCGCTTGGCGACCCGCATCCTCACGATAGAGTCGCAGCGGCTCGCAGACTTTCGCGGTACCTACCACGAACTCCGAGAACACCGCAAGCACCAGCCTGCGCCGCGACCCAAGGTCCGCCCGTCGGCCGCAACTCGGGCCAGACCCATCCGGCAGCCCGCGGGCCCATCGTTCGAGGACGTCGCCACTCAAATCACGGCGGCGGAGCGCGAACTCGAGGCCCTGGGTCGACAACTTGCCGACCCGGAACTCTATCGTGAACCAGACCGGATCAAGTCGACCCGACACCAGTACGAGCAGACCCAGGAGCGCGTGCACCATCTGTACGGGCTGCTTGCGCAGATCGACACGGACTCCTCCCACGCATGAGCTGAACGGCCGCCCCACGCGACCACGGGGTGGCATCCCAGTACCGTCTGCGGGTACGAGGCCCCGGGCACACTACAGACAACGCACCCTCAGGTGCAACGAGGTGGTGCGGCACGCTCCCGCGTGCCCGGGGCCCGGTGATTGCGATGCGACACAAGATTGGAACCGTGCTCTGCCTCATCGTCCTGGCGACTCTGGGGCTGGAATCGCCCCCGAGCCAGGGCGCGTCCGGCTGGGTCGTCTTTACGCATCCCCAGTATGGGTTCTCGTTAAGCTACCCGGCTGGATGGGTGATCACCCGCCCCGTGACGCCGCTCCTTGTCCTCTCGATCGTTGGCCCAAAATCGGCCGGCTCTTCCGAGTTCCAAATGAACGTCAACGTCGTGACTGATTCCATCCCGGTGGGGACCTCGATTGAGCAGTTCGATGCGGTCGCGAATGAGAAACTGCAGCGAATCTTCCCCGGCTATCAGCTCCTCCGGACCGATCGAACCCAAGTGGGCGGCTACCCGGCGGTCTTGCGGTACACTACGTGGCATCCGGGCGTTGCGGAATTGTATCAGATGCAACTCGGGGTCATCGTGGTGTCCCGCCTCTACGTGGTGACCGGGACCACCTTGGCGGCTTCCACGCGTATTAGGGAAGAAGCGCTACTGCTCCAGCGGATTCTCACGACGTTTCGCCCATAACGGCCTGAGCCTGCGGACCGCCCCCTTGCCTACATCTATCCGGGACGGCTCCGATGCCGTTCGCTGAGAGCTAGGCTCTCGGCGCGCGGGCGCCCGCCTCGGCGGTCGCTCCCACGCGGGTTGCCGCGAGCACCGCGATCATTTCGAAGAGCAGGTTCGCGGCGAGCAACGACGTGATATCACTGTGGTCGTAGGGCGGGGACACTTCAACGAGGTCCGCCCCGACGAGGGGAAGGCCCACCAAAGCACGGACTAGATCCACCGCTTCCCGACTCGTTAGGCCACCGACTTCCGGCGTGCCGGTCCCTGGCGCAAACGCGGGATCGATGCCGTCAATGTCAAACGAGAGGTAGAGGGGGCCCCCGCGGATCGTGAGGAGTTGCGTCTTGACCCACTCCAATCCCTGTTGGGCGACATCTTCTGCCCGGATCGTATGGATGCCGTGGGCCCGCGCAAAATCAAAGTCAGTCGGAGCATTCACCGACCCCCGAATTCCCACTTGGACAACCCGGCGTACATCGAGCAACCCTTCCTCCACCGCCCGGCGAAACGGGGTCCCGTGAAAATACGGATTGCCAAAGTAGGACGTCCACATGTCCTGGTGGGCGTCGATGTGGACGAGGCCGACCGGTCCATGCCGGCGGACGATTGCGCGGAGCGTCCCCAACGACAAGGAGTGGTCACCGCCGACCGCGATCGGGACGGCCCCCGCCTCCAGGATGGCGGTGACGGCCGCTTCCACCCGGGCCTGGGTCTCCTTGATGTCGAGGGGGTGCACATCGACGTCACCGACATCAGCAACGTGTAACACCTCAAACGGGCTAACGGCGAGGGCCGGATGGTAGGTACGGATCAGGCGGCTGTGTTGGCGAATCTCGCCTGGCCCGAAGCGCGTCCCCGGGCGAAACGAAACGCCGCCATCAAAAGGCACCCCCAGTAACGCGACATCGACCCCCGTGAGGTCATGCGTGTGCGGGAGGCGCATGAACGTTGCGGGTTGCGCGAACCGCGGTGACTGAGACGAGTCCAATGGGTGGAACGACGCCATGTATCCCTCCACGGTGCGGGATCTCGTTGGCGACGTTCGGGCAGGGCAGACGAGAATCCTTGCCGGGTCGGTTAGGGGCCGGGCGCATACCCTGGAGGCCAAAGAATCAGTGCCCCGGTCATTCCGCGAGACGCGTGATCAAATACAGTGCAGACGAAACTTGCTTGACCCCGGCCTCTAGCAACGAATTCCACCTCGGCACTCTTCCCCGCCTCGACTTGCACGCGCTTCAATCCATCAGGACTCATCCCCTGCACACCGTCGCCCCGGATGGTCAAGTTCACCGGGTTCAGGAACGCTGACGAGATGTTGTGCGGGCGCTGCGGGTCCACGTTCACCAACTCGAGGACCACGGTGTCTCCATCGTTGAGCTTGATGATGTTGGGTTCGAACTTCCACGACGACATCGTGATCTTGATCACCCGCTTCGTTTGCGCGGGCGCGGGGCTTCCTCCTCCAAGCAGGAGTCCGACGACCAGCAGCCCTGCAAACACGACACGTACGTTCATTCCAACCCCCCCTTCTGTTCGCGGGCGCACGCCCAAGAACGCTCTGCCCAAGAATCCAGTATGCGCGTAACAAGACAGTCACGGAGCCCACGGTTCCAGGCCATGAGCCTCCTCCACCGTTAGGTGCGGAGGAATTTCGTCGCCGCGTGCCCAAGAACACGCACGAACCCGACCGCGCGGAGGCGAAATAGGATGGAAGTCTTCCGACCCGAGGACGTCCCTGCGGAAGAACCCGAAACCATGCCCGGGGTGAAGATCCGCTGGGTGATCGACCAGAAGCGTGGCGCGGAGACCTTTTCGATGCGCATCTTTGAGGTCGCTCCCGGTGCGGCGACTCCGCTCCACGACCATTGGTACGAGCAGGAAATGTACTTGCTGGAAGGGCACGGAACGATGGTGGGAGACCAGGGGCCCCGACCGCTGGACCCAGGCGTGGTCATGTGGGTGCGACCTCACGAACGGCATCAGATCTGCAACACGGGCACCACGCCGCTCAAGTTTATCTGCTGTGTCCCCCAGAAGAAACCCTAGGCACACGGCATCTCGGAAAGGGGAGTTTACGATCGATGACACCGAGCGAAGTGAAAGCCCTCTGGTATCGGCACGCGGTCGCCGAGAACGCACGGCAACTCGAGGAGTTGATCGCCACGCTCACGGAGGACTGCGTCTACGAAGTCGTTCCGTGGGGACTCGTGTATCGAGGGAAAGACGAAGTCCGGCGCTTCTACCGAGAACTCTGGACCGCCCTCCCCAACGTAACCCTCACATTGCTCCGGCATGTGATCGATGAACGGTGCTTGGTCGAAGAATCTGTCGTCCACGGGACGCACCAGGGAGAATGGGTCGGCCTGCCCCCAACCGGCAACCGTGTGGAGTTCCCCATTGTCATCTTCTTCCCGGTCCGCGACGGACTGTTCACGGGGGAAAAGCTCTACTTTGATGGAGGCGATCTTCTCCGGCAGCTCGGCGCTCCGGAGACGATGCTCCGCCGCGGTCGACCCTAACCCCTCCGGCGAACCTGGCGAACACCCGCGCCTTTCACCGCGTGAATTACCGAACGCGACGACACTACTTAGCGTAGTCGTCAGCCCCCCCGCGGGATTGGCTCCTTCCGTCTCGGCAGTTGGCCCTTTCCCGCTTCACCCCGCGTCGGCGATAATGCGGGACGAGGTTATTGACAATCGTGGCGGACTCGAGATGAAACTCAAAGAATGGGCCGCGTTTGTCCTCCTCGGGCTGATCTGGGGGTCGTCGTTCTTGTGGATCAAGATCGGCGTCCAAGAGGTGCCGCCGGTGACCTTCGCGGCCTCTCGGCTCTTCTTTGGGGTAGCCGGACTCCTCGTCGTCATGCGCCTGCAGAGACAGGCCTTCCCCCAGGACCGCCGGGTCCTCCCGACCTACTTGATCTTGGCGATCTTCCAAACTGCGCTCCCCTTCGCGCTCATCCCCTGGGGGGAAACCATCATCGACTCAAGTCTCGCGTCGATCTTGAATGGCGCCACCCCGCTGTTCACGATCCTGATTGCACACTTCTGGTTGCACGATGAGAAGATCTCTCTCCCGAGTCTTGTTGGGATTGTCGTCGGGTTTGGTGGAGTTGTCGTGCTCATGAACCGTGACCTCGCGCCCGGCGCCCTACACAGCAACCTCTGGGGACAGCTGGCGGTGCTCATTGGCGCAGCGAGCTACGGGGTGGGCATCACGTTCAGTCGGAAGTACATGCGTGGCCAACCGCCCGTAGTCCAGGCGACGATGGTGGTCCTGGTTGCGGACATCCTCCTCTGGTTGGTCGTCCCGGTGACCGATCGCCCCGTCCATGTGCCCCTCCGGCCAATCAGTTGGCTGGCGCTGGTGTGGTTGGGCGTGCTCGGCACGTGCATCGCGTACCTCCTCTTCTTCTACCTCATCAATGCCTGGGGGCCCACGCGTGCCTCCTCGGTCACCTACGTGTTCCCGGTCGTCGGGTTGGTGCTTGGCGTCGTCTTGCTTGGCGAACGGGTCGACTGGCATCTGTTCGTGGGGTCGCTGCTCGTGGTTGCTGGAATTTCCATGGTCCATCTCAAGCGGGGCGTCCGCGCGGCGCCCGTGGCCGCGGTACCCGCCAGCTAGTCGCGCCCCCTGCACCTCGAGATCACCGCACGGGTTACCCGCCCGGCGCAGACACTACACTGGGACTAGAGGAGAGAACCGATCGCAATGGTCAAACGGTATCGTTTCGTGCAAGTCGACGTCTTCACCAACCAGCCGTTTGCCGGCAACCAACTCGCTGTCTTTCCGGATGCACGCGGTCTCACCACCGACGAGATGCAGACCCTGACGCGCGAGATGAACTACTCGGAATCCACGTTCGTCTTCCCGGCGGACCTCCCCGGCGCTGCCAAACGGGTTCGGATCTTCACGCCCGCAAAAGAACTGCCTGTGGCCGGGCATCCAACCATCGGGACGGCTTATGTCCTCGCCTCGCGAGGCGACCTCCCAGTGCCAACAGAACGCGCCGAAGCCGTTCTGCAGCTCGGCATCGGGTTGGTGCCGGTGGTCATCGAGCGACACGCGGAGAAGATTGCGTTTGTCTGGATGACGCAGCGCGCTCCCGTCTTCGGCCCCCTCTACACCGACCGCGACCTCGTCGCCCGGGCGCTGGGCGGGCGTCCTGAGGATCTTGCAACCACGTGGCCCCTCCAAGTCGTCTCGACCGGCGTCCCGTTCCTCATGGTCCCGCTCCGCTCGCGCGCGGCCATCGATCGCTGCCGTCCAGACCCGACCGCCTTGGGCGTGTTAGGCGAGGTCGAGGGGCTCTATGTGTTCACGACCGAGACCACCCACCCAGAGGTAGGCCTTCATGCCCGCATGTTTTCCCCGTTGGTGCCGGGCCTGGAGGATCCTGCCACCGGCATCGCTGCGGCCCCGCTGGGGGCGTACGTGGCGCGCTACAAAGTGTTGCCCCCCGCACCCTCGTTGCGATTCATTTGCGAACAAGGCATCCAGATGGGACGTCCGAGCCGGATCCATGTCGAGGTGTGCTCTGACGAGACGACCGTTACCGCGCTCCGCATCGGGGGTGAGGCCGTGATCGTGGCAGATGGCGAATTCTTCTGGGACTAGACCGCATGCCAGCGTGGCGACGCGAGTTCTTCGCAGGGATCATCGCTGAGCTGCCCCTCCTCCTCGGCGTCATCCCATTCGGCCTCATCTACGGGGTGCTCGCGCTGCAGGCTGGACTCCCCGCGGGCGTGGCGTTTGCGATGTCCTCCATCGTGTTCGCCGGCTCGGCGCAGTTTGCCGCCACGCAACTCTTTGCGGTTGGCGCCCCTGGAGGGCTCATCTTGTTCACGACGGTGATCCTCAACCTCCGCCACCTGCTCTACAGCGCCTCGCTAGCTCCCTACCTCGCCCCTCTTCGCCCTGCCTGGAAGTGGTTGCTGGCCTACTTGCTCACCGACGAGGCGTACGCTGTCACCATCATGCGCTACCGACAGCCACCGAGCGCAAATGCTCCTACACATTGGTTCTTCTTCGGGGCGGGCCTCACGCTATGGACTGCGTGGCAGGTCAGCACGGTCCTCGGGCTCGTCCTGGGGGCCCAGGTGCCCTCTCGGTGGAGGCTCGACTTCGCGCTGCCTCTCACGTTCATCGCACTCGCGATCCCGACCCTCACTGATTCCGCAAGTGTCACCAGCGCCGTTGTCGCGGGGGTGATCGCGGTGGTCACCATCTCGCTCCCACTACGACTCGGCCTCACGCTCGGTGTCCTCGCGGGAATCCTCTCCGGCTTGTGGGTCGAGCAGACCTCTGCTGCACGGCGGCCCAAGGCTCAGCGGAGGTCGGATGATCGGTGAGGAAACTCCCATGAGGTTCTGGGTCATTCTCCTCGGCATGGGCATCCTTACTTATGTGCTCCGCGTCTCCCCTATCGTGGTGCTCGCACGGTTTGAGATTCCCGACTTTGTCCGGCGTGCGCTTCGGTTCGTACCGCCGGCAGTGCTCTCCGCACTCGTGCTACCCGCGCTGCTGGCGCCCACGGGGACCATCGACCTCGCCGTCGGCAATGTGCGGATGCTGGCCGGTGCGTTCGCCGTCGCGGTCGCGTGGCGGACCAGAAATACGCTGCTCACCATCGCGGCAGGGATGGTCGCGATGTGGCTTCTCCGAGCGCTCCTTACCTAAAGCACCCTTTCTCTGTTCCACCGACCTCGCGGGCAGCGCATCACGAACTGCAAATCCCTCATCCGCCGGAGTTGTTCTCCGCCAATGACGACGAAAGCGGGCATCTCAAGCTCAGATCGAACGCCACCCGAGCACAATCGCGCAGGAGATCGGCCCGGAGTGGTGAACGTCCGGCAATTGCGAGCGTGTACTGTTGTCTCCTCCTGCTCACGTTCCCACCTTCTCCGTGGTTGCTGGTTGTTGTGTGCTCGCTCGAGCTGAGACGAACGTGAACGATTGGTTGAGCCGCCGGCTGAATCCATCTCCTGATCTCCCACCGTGTCGCCCAGTGCGACGCTCCCCAGCGTGTCCCAGAAACCCGATGCCCACCCCCCAGACTCATGCTTCGCAGGGTCGAACCGCGGTGCCGCCGAGGGAGGAGCGTGGCGAGACACGTGACAAGGGGCTGTCCCTAATTGAGGTGCTAGTGGCCATGACTCTCCTGAGCGTTATCGCGGTCGCGACGTTCTCCTTATACTCGACCGGCCTCGCGGCTGCAAAGTTAGTCCAAGGAGTGGAGCAGGCGTCTCTGCTCGCGCAGCAGCGTCTGGAACAGACGAAGGTGACTGCGGCTTGCCACTGCGGGCCCGTGACTCAGGATCGAGAGCTTGTCGACCCCGTGAGCTTTCCTGGATATGCGTGGGAGGTGGACGCGCGCGAACAGGCACCGGGACTGCTCTTGATCACGGTCCATGTGTATTGGCAGCACCTGGGTCATGCGCGCCAGGTGAGCTTGGCGACATACGTTGCGCAACAAGCGGAGGGCCCATGACACACGTGCGGTCGGGCCGGGTGGACTCTGGACTGACGCTCGTGGAGGTGCTCATCAGCATGAGCGTCTCCGGACTTGTCTTGACGATCCTCGCAGGCGTCTACATCGCCTTCTTCCACCTGAACGATCGCGCGACAACGCTGCGAGATCTCAATGAGGCCTCCGTCGTCATGGACGCTCTGACGACGGAATTGCGACAAGCCATCCGCCCGGACGGGGTGGTGATCTGGGAAGCTGAGACCGACGGCATCCGCCATGACACGGTGGGGATTTTCACCACGCACCTTGTGGAGGGCACGGATTCGACGCCTGGCAACTCCTCCTCAATGCCCACCTCGACGGGTTGGAGGTATTTCGCGCACGACCTCACCCGAGGCGAAGTCCACCGCATTGACCAGGCAGGTGAACGGGCCGCCGTTCCACCGCTCCCAGAGGGAGGGGCGATTCTCGCACGACACGTGCAGAGCTTCCGGGTTACCCGCCACGGCAATCTCATTGAGGTCACGATCGTGGCGGTGAAGAACGGGCAAACGGCGCGGCTCCAAACGGCGATCTGGCCGAGGAACGAGTGATGGCTTGAGCCGGGATGTCCTTCGGAACACAACTGGACACCACGAAAGCTTTTGCTTCCGGGGCCTCGAGGACGAACGGGGTCAGCTGATCCCGATGGTCCTCGCGGTCATGGTGATCATCGCCATTATCACGAGTGCCTTCGTGATGAATTTGGTGGTGAGCCAACAACTCGGTGGCTTGCGCTACCGGGTACTCGCGGCGCGGTATCTTGCTGAGGCGGCCCTCGAGCGCGCTCTGTGGGCTCTGGAGAGCGGCTCGGAGGACCCCGCATACGTGGAAGGATCCCTCGACCTCGCAACCGGCACGGGGGCCCTCCAGCCAGGACGGTTTCGCGTTGAAACGATGCGCGACGAGGGGGACGGGAGATTCTCGATCCTCGCGTCGGGGGAGTATGGTGGGGTCCGGCGCGCTATCCGGGCCCGCGTCCAACTCTCGCCTCGCATCCTCACCTATGCGCTATTTGCGCAGCTGGCCCGCTTCGAAGGAAGCAACTCGCGCACCTACCTGATCCCGGCGCCCCTTTCAGCCGAGCGCGGAGAGGGCGGCAACCTCGGGGTGAATGCCGAGGTGCGGTTCATGACTCGGGGGATCACTGTCAATGACTTCAGCGGGGCTACGCTTTCGTTGCGCGACGGAGACCAGCCTGACACCACCTTGTTGGGACCCGCGGCTCAGCCTGCGGAGCAACGGGGGACCCAGATTGGAAAGTTCGTGCTGGCTGGAGACGCGGTCATGACGTTTGGTGCAGACCGCAAGCCGCTCCCTGATCCCCAGGTCCTGGACGCGTACGGCGTGCGCGTGGGCATGGCGGTTGTATCCATCCATGAGCCTGAGAGTTTTCCCCTAGTCGATCGATCTCGGCTGCGCAAGCTTGCGGAGGCGAACGCCGAGAATACGGAGCTCAATCAGGCGGTCGGTTCTCGGGCGGGGGCACCGCTCCGAGACAAGCGCGACAGTGCCTACGAGCCCGCGGACTTCATTCGGATTCTTGAATACCTAGTAGAGCATCCCTCCACGCCACTTAGCGGCCCGATCTACGTGACGGGCCCCGTTGTGGTACCCGGGGGCTCAAGTTTGCGGATTCTCGACGGCTTCCTCGCGGTCGAAGGCAGCCTCACGGTACAGGCAGACGCACGGGTGGATGTCCGCCATGCGCCCAATGCAGCAAGGTTTCCCGGCATCTTGACCATTGGGGAGACGCATCCGCTGGTGGTACAGCGCGGCGGGGTCCTCGTGGTGGACGGTCTCGTCTACGCCGGAGGGATCTTCGACGCCGGAGAGCGTTCATATGTCGACATCAAGGGTGCCTTAGTGGCAGCCGGCCCAAGCCTGAGCCTTCGCAACCACGATGCCACCATTGTCATTCGGTACAATCCATCGGTCTTGAGCACGATCGGAATCCAGCCTCAACGTGGACCCGGAAAGACTGTGGCCCGAATCGTGTCGTGGGAAGAAGTGCGCTGATGCTGCGTCGCAGCGATGGGTTAGAAACCCATGACCAGCATGAGAGGAGGTGAACAAAGCGTGGGGCAGCTCGTACCGTCCATCCCTTTTCCCTTCCATCGCGAAGCAGAGAGTGTCGCAAGAGAAGGAGTGCAGGGTACCTCGGTAACTGAGGAGGCGGCCGTTGACGTCCTTCCCCATCTGCCTTGAAGTTGGCGGAGACGGCTGGTGCATGGCATGGGTCGCCAAATGCCCCGGGGCGCACATCAGCCGGCCATCTGAGGGCGAGGCGGTCTCCACGATTCCTCTTGAGGTTGGCTCATTCTTGCGCTGGTTGCGCCATTTCGGAGAGAAGATCCCTGTAACACGTGCCCTCCAGGTGGAGATCGCGGAACGCCATGTCTTCCGGGCTAAGTTTCGCTTTGGCCACACGCAGGCATTCTTCAAACTCGATGATCGCGCTATGACCAGGGACGAAGTCCGCACGCAGATGCGCTGGCTCAGGCATAGTCGGTCCACCCTCGATACGCTGGTCCACGGACTTGATCCAGAGGCGCTGACCTGGGGGACTCCCGGGATCAAGGGGAGACCCCCGGGGAAAGGCGGCGGGGGCTGGACGATTGGGCTCTACTTGCGACACATTGGGAGTGTCGAGAAGTGGTACTTGCAGCAGTTCTGGCGTAGCCTTCCGGTTCTGCCACGGTCAGAGAGTCCCTTCGAACGCTTGGCCTACGCCCGCAAGCAAGTCGAAGAGATCATCGGTGGGGCCGCGACCCGTGATCTCTCGCGCGTGATGACGACCTCGGGCCAAAAGTGGACGCTCAGGAAGATACTCAGGCGCCTTCTCTATCACGAGCGCTACCATATGCGGACCATCATGCGGATCCAGCTTCACCATCAATGGGCGTGTGAGAAGTGGCTTCTCGAGGCGCTTGGCGCGCCGGAGTTACTTTCCCATCCCCGGACAGCGATGAGCACTCAGGGAGCCATCAACTCTGCTCTGGCTTCAGCATCACGGGCGATGATGGAGTCGAGTCGTAGGTTACGCATGCCTTAGCCGATCAGTGGACGCCCGGATGGATCCTCCGCCCAAACCTTGGGTCCAACGGATGCGTTTCTTAGCCGACGTCCGCTAGCTCCGTCGGCAACGTGGTGACGACGAGGCGTTCGGCCCCCCGCAACAGTTCGACTGCAAGCGGTTCGCCGATCGGGTGGCGCCCCAGGATGCGCTGCAGGTCGTCTGGCGAGGCGACCGTCGTCTCACCCGCTTTGATGATCAGGTCGCCAACTCGCAACCCGGCCTTTGCGGCGGCGGACTCCGCCACGACCTCCATAACGCGCACCCCCGAGGGATCAGTGACCCGATGGTAAATGGCGAGGCGCCGGGTCACCGCGGTCGCTTGTCCGGAGACCCCGAGGTAGGCACGCCGCACGCGCCCGTCGCGGATCAGCTGCGCGACCACCCACTGTGCCGTCGTCGCGGGAATAGCAAAGCAAATCCCCTGCGAGCCATGGATAATCGCCGTGTTGATCCCCACCACGGACCCCCGGAAGTCGACTAACGGGCCACCGGAGTTTCCGGGATTGAGGGCGGCATCGGTCTGGATCACGTTCTCGATGACCCGGCCGGTCTGGGCATGCATCGTGCGGCCCAAGGCGCTGACGACCCCCGTCGTCACGGTCGCTTGGAACCCGAGGGGGTTCCCAATCGCGATCACGAGTTGCCCAACGAGAAGGCTCGACGAATCGCCGATCTCGGCGGCGGGGAGCCCGGACTCCGGCACCCGCAACACCGCCAGATCACTATGGGGATCGTCGCCAATCGTCGTCGCGGGCAGAGTCCGTCCATCTTGGAAGCCGAGTTCAATCCGCTCCATGGCGCGCACGACGTGACTGTTCGTGAGCACATATCCATCGGAGGCGATGATTACCCCGCTGCCTGCCCCCCGAAGGTCGGGGCCCCGACGCGGGGAGGGTTGCCGGCGGCGACCCTGGACACTCACACTGACGACGGCCGGACCGACGCGGTCGACGGCCCGGACCACAGCCTGAGAGTACGCGTCAAGCGCCTCGATGTCGGCCGAACGCGGAAGGACCCCCCGTTGCTCCGGAGTGCCCTCCGCGAGGATCTGCTCTACTCGCATCTTCCTCCACCTCCCACCTTGCGCCCGTTGAACGCGGCCGCGGGCGTGTCTATTCCTGGAATTCCCCCACCAACACCCAGGAAGGGAGTCCCACCGCCAGAATACGAGTAGCGTGGACGATTCCTTGCAGGAAACTCAGGTCCGCGACAACATCTTCGTCTGGACCCTTGGGGGCGACACCATCCACACGAGCTATGGCACGAACTGCATCGGCGTAATTGAGCCCGACGCGGTCTTGGTCGTTGATCCCCTCATTGCTCCCGCCCACGCCCGGCTCGTGGTCGCCACCATTCGCGAGAAAACGCCTGCCCCGGTCCGCTTCGTCGTGCTCACGCATCACCATACCGATCACAGCCTGGGCGCGTCCACGTTGGTCCACGACGGCGCCGTCCTCATCGCCAATCGGAATTGTCGCGACTCCATGGCGGCCGAACACCCCCGGCTGCTCGCCTTGCGGCGCCAGCAACCGGAGACCCGTGAGCTGTTCGGCGATGCCGTCCCGATCCTCCCGAGCGTGACGTTCGAGGAGAGCCTGACCGTCCACCTGGGGGACATGGAGATCGAGCTCTGGCACCCTGGCTGGGGGCACACGCCAGGGGACGTCTTCTTGTTCCTCCCCGACGCGCGGGTCGCGATCTGCGGAGACTTGCTCTTCCACGGGTACCACTTCAACTTCGAGAACGCCTCGCTGCCGGGAATCCGACAAGGTCTGCGCGCGTTGCGCGCGCTCGATGCGGAAACCTTCATTCCCGGCCATGGCCAGGTCGCTGGTCCGGAGACCTTAGACGAACAGGCCCACTACCTCGACGCCGTCGAGTCGGGCGTCCAGCGTGGGATCAAAGAGGGCAAAGCGGATGACGCGATCGCGGCTGAACTGCTCCAGATGTTCCCCACCCACCGACTAGGTTTCGTCATTTTCGACACGGTCGCGCGCCTCAAGGAAACCACCCCACCCCCCTCTTGACGAGGCTCTCCAGGACCACTGGAGAGAGTCTGACTTGCAGGCAGTCAAGCTTACCCATCAGCAGTAGAAGGGATACTCGCTGAATACTTCGACGTACCGGTCACCCTTCAACGAGTACAGGTCGTAATACATACTGTGGCCAGATCCGAAGACAAAGAGAACGTCAGCCTTCCCGCGGCCGCGCAAGTCAATCACTTCAAGCGAGTCCAATGCGAATATTGAAATTCGGACAAGAAGCGACTTGAGATTCGGGTGAGTTCTCGCCGCAATCGACACGCGGACGTCCGAAGGATGGTAGTCTCCCAATCAGCGGGTTCAATAGGAACCGAGAACTCACCCAAGATCTCTGGAATGCCATCGTTCTCCACGTCAAAATTGAATGCTTTCTGTAACCTGGGGGCCCCTCGCTGGACGATAGAGATGTTGGCCGAGTTCTTTCTGGCAAATTCTTGAAAGCTTGCTTGAGCCGCCGAGGCGAGAAATTCCCTTTCTCGAGTAGAGGGCGCATACGGGGCGCAACACCCGGAAGTCGGATGGGGCTATCCCACTCACCGTAACGAACCGGAGGACCTTCGCCTCAGCCTTTTCAGCGCCATAGTAGCCGGAGCTCCCACGTCCGAAGTCGGGCGTTCGTATCTACGACGCTACCCCGACGCCCACTAACTCCTTCTGACATCCGGAACGGGAAAAGATCCCAAGCCTGGCAATTCTGTACTGACCCACCCGAGTTCCGCGATCGTAGAGCTCGAAGTTCCTGGTTTGATTCAAGACTGAGCGAGACCGCGATCCTACAATGGAATCTGGGGGATCGGCGATCCTCGCATGATGGTAATTTCCTCCCTCATATGCGAAGACAGGAAACAAGTGACTCAAGACCGTTCCTGCCCCCTCGAGCCTGCCCACTATCAGATAGCCGAAGATACGACTGCCTCCATCAACGGGCGCTCCTTGACCCGACCCCGTCCCGGCTAGGCCAAGGCCGCCGAGGACTATGGCGATCGCCACCCCGAGCACAGCTGCCTTCGCCCTTCTCATGACATAGTTGCCTCCTGTCTCTTGCAAGATAGCGTCGTCTCCCCCGGATCTAATTCCCGGCAAACCGACCTCGGGAATCCGCTAGTAAATGCCCGGAATGAACTTGCGGACCGTCGCGCGGTAAAGCGCATAGTCGGGAAACCGCTCCGTCAACCAGCGTTCCTCGCGGCGTGCCTTCGCGTCAAGGACGACGGCCAGGAGGGCGGTCAACGCGAGGTGCAGGAGGCTTGCGCGCCAGAGCGCCACACCAATCCCGTCGCAGATGAGGCCACTGTAGATGGGATGGCGGACCACCCGATAGATCCCTTCCTGCACCAGGATCGCATCCGCGGGCGGACGAGGCCAAATCGTCGCGCTCGCCCCGAGCGTCCGCCTCCCGAGCACGATCAACGTCAACCCGCCTGCGATCCCTGCCCACCCCAGCGGACGCATCCACGCGGGTCCCCCTGGAGGTCCGACCCGCGGGACCAAGACAATCGCTGCCAGCAGGGCGAGCTGCACCGCCACCCACCACTCTCCACGCGTGCCCTGCCACCACGGTGTGTCCTGATGGTTCATCGGTCGCTCCCCTGTGCTCCCTTCCTCACCACGCGCCACGCCCCAAGCTGTCGCGCTGAGCGGGTCTACGAGCCTCTTGCTCGGACGGAGTCCACGCGTCGTCGTCGAAGCGTACCACGAGCACGCGCTGAACCGGTGGCGTCCTCGGGAGGGTGTCGAATGCCGCAGGACCGCAAGTGCTTCGAGCCATCGCATCCATCATCTGATCTTGCGCTCCGATGGGGTGCCGTCACTCGATGATTGTCGGTGCCGCACGCGTTGTCGCGCCAAACACCGATTTCGCCCCCGGTCACGTTGCGGTGGAGGGCGAACACATCAGTGCTGTTGGACCAGGCATTCCGTCGGGGGCGGATCGCGTCCTGCCTGAGGGGACGCTGATACCCGGCTTCATCGACCTCCAAGTCAACGGTGCGAGCGGCGTCGACCTGCTCGAGTGCGACACTGCCGCGGTGGCGCGCCTGTCTGACTATCTCGCGTCGACCGGGGTGAGCGGGTTTCTCCCCACGCTGGTGAGCGCGCCTGCGGAACGCCTCGCCGGCGCCGTGCAGGTCGTACGCGATGCGCACCCCTCCGGAGCGGCGATCTTGGGCGTCCACCTCGAGGGCCCCGTCCTCAACCCTCAACGGAAGGGCGCGCACCAAACACGGTGGCTGCGCTTTCCCGGGGATGCCGAAGTGCGCATTATGTACGCTGAGGCCCTCCCAGACTTGCGCCTGGTCACCCTCGCCCCGGAGCTTCCGGGAGTCGACGGCTTGATGGAATGGCTCGTGCGCGAACGGGTCATCGTCGCCCTCGGGCACACCGAGGCCACGTACGAGCAGGCGAACCACGCGTTTGGGGCGGGCGCCCGCATGGTCACGCACCTTTTCAATGCGATGCGCCCCTTCCATCACCGGGATCCAGGGATCGTAGGCGCCGCCTTCGATGATCCGCGATGCACCTGTGGACTGATCGCCGACGGTGTACACGTCCATCCCGCCGGGGTGCGACTCGCCTACCGCATGCTCGGGGCGGACCGCATCGCGCTCGTCAGTGATGCCGTCGCCGCGGCGGGGATGGCCCCGGGGACCTACACGCTGGGAACTCGCCCGGTCCGCGTGAAGGCGGGCGATGTCCCCCGGCTTGAAGACGGGACGCTCGCTGGGAGTGTGCTGCGGCTTGATCAGGCCATCGGTAACCTGCTGAGTTGGGGTATCCCGCTGCGGGACGCGGTTACGAGCAGCTCGCATGTCCCCGCTGCAGTGCTCGGGCTCGCCGACCGAGGCGCGCTGGCCGTTGGACTTCGGGCTGATCTGACGGTGCTCGATCGAAATCACCGGGCCGTGCTCACCCTTGTCGGAGGGCGGATCGTCCATGAGCGTGCCGCATAGTCTTCCCGCTAGCACAGCACCTCCTGCGCCACAACGTGGGCACTCAGTGAACCTCCGCTGATGCGCCGCGCGCAGGGGCCGTCGCGCAGGGTGGAGAGACCGCGCGTACGCGAGCATCAGGTCCGCATCCTCCGCCCTCAGGACATTCCTGCGTGCGCGGCGATCATCGCTTCCGAGTCCCTCTGGCAGCGCTATGGGACCTCGGGCCGTAGCGCCCGCGAGCTGATTCGTGGTGCCTTCCGGCGTCATGACTGCCTCTACGTCGCGCGTGCAAACGGGCAGGTCGTCGGTTTCATCTGGTTCCTGCTCCGGGGGGCCTTCGCCCACAGTGGCTACATTCGCTTGATCGCCGTTGCGGCGTCGGCGCGAGGCCAGGGGGTTGGTACGGCGCTGATGGAGGTCGCAGAAAAACGGATCTTCCAATCGGGGCCAAACGTCTTTCTCCTCGTCTCCACTTTCAACCGACCGGCCCAGCAGTTCTACCGGCGACGGGGCTACCGCCCGGTCGGCCGAGTCCCGGACTACGTGGCCTCAGGACTCACCGAACTCATCTACCGAAAAACGGAGGGGTCCCTCCGACGCTGACCGCTGGCAGGGGGACCTCCGCGCGAGTGGAAATGCATCAGGGACGTCATTCTAGACGTGATCTCATAGGAGGCATCGCGATGCGTCACGTTGGCAAGGGACCTATCTGGCTATTGATTGCGCTCGTGTGTATGCTGGTCCCGCTCGTCCCGGTCCGGGGAGCGCCTGCCCCGGTCACGGTGACCGTTGGGGTAGACCAAGAGGTGGTCGGGTTGGATCCCCACCTGGTGACCGCGTTCTCCTCCTTCCGCCGTCTTGATCTCCTCTACAACAAACTCGTCCGCTACAACGACCAGCTCCTCATCGAGGGGGATCTCGCAGAATCTTGGGACAACCCCGACAGCCGGACCTACATCTTCCGTCTGCGCAAGGGCGTCTTGTTCCACAGCGGCAACGAGCTCACCAGCGAAGATGTGCGGTTCAGCCTGGATCGGGTGCTGGACCCCGCGACCCGCTCACCCGGGCGGTCGTTCATTGACGTCATTGAGAAGATCGACGTCGTGGATCGGTATACCATCCGACTTCGGCTCAAGCACCAGCTTGCCTCGTTGCTCTCGGGCCTAGCGTCCGGGAACCTCGCGATCGTGGAAAAGGCGGCGGTCGCGAAGGAGGGCAACCTGCAGAAGGTAGAAGCCGGGACGGGACCCTTCACGCTTGCCGAATGGGTCCCCGACAACTTCATGCGGCTGACGAAGCACCCCAACTACTTCCGGCGCGGTCTGCCGCGCGTCGATCAGGTGATCCTCCGCGTGATCCCTGACCAAGCCTCCCTCCTCGCCGGAGTGCGCGGCCGATCGTTGGACATGGCGACCATCAACTTAGGGAGCGTTATCGTCCAAGCGAAGCGTGAACCTGGGCTCGTCGTGCTCCAGAAACCCGGGATGAATTTGCGGATCTTCTCGTACAATACGACCCGGCCGCCGTTCAACAATGCGGCGGTGCGGTATGCCCTTAGCTTCGCCCTGGATCGCCAGGCTATAGTTGATGCCGCCGAGTTTGGCTTTGCGCAAGTCTCCGGACCCATCCCCGCGTCGGCGACCGCGTACGCTACGCCCGCCAGCGGGCTCCCGTCCTTCCGCCGCGACGTCGCACGAGCCAAACAAATGCTCGCCCAAGCCGGATTCCCCAACGGGTTCCCCATCAAGATCGTCACCTCGCCAACTTATGAAGGGGGGATCGCGGTCGCGCAGGTGATCCAGGCGCAGCTGCGCGAGATCGGGGTCCAGGCGACGCTGGACCAAGTGGAATGGGGGACGTACATCGACCGGTGGGTGAAGCGCGACTTTGACACTATGATCGAGTTGCGCGGCGGCGATCCCGATCCCGACCGGTTCCTGTACCGGACCTTCTATAGCACCGGCGCAGTGAACAACTTCCTCTTCACGGATACGGCGATTGACCGGTTGCTCGACCGTGGCCGGGTCAACCTCGAGTACGAGCGACGGAAGGCGATCTACGATGAGCTGCAAAAGACGCTGATCGAGAAGGCCCCCGCGCTCTTCCTCTACACGGCGTTCGAAACCCAGATCCTCCAAGGATCGGTCAAAGGGTTCCGGCTCGTTGGCAATGGGGCGATCTACTACCTAGAGGAAGTCACCGTCGAGCGCTAGCCGTCTGCGTCCCCACACGGCGGACGTCGAGTCGCACACTAGGGGCGAGGGGACCGAACCTCGCCCCTAGTCACGAACATGCTCCGATACATTGCAGGCCGCATCATCGCCTTTATCCCCGTCCTTCTGGGTGTCCTCACAGTCGTCTTCCTCCTCATTCGCCTGATCCCCGGGGATGCGATCCAACTCTTCCTGGGAACCCAGGTGGAGATGACCCCGGCCCAGATGACGGAATTGCGCCACGTCTTCGGGGTCGACACCCCCGTCTGGCGACAGTATCTTGACTACCTGACCCGCATCGGGCACGGGGACTTTGGGGTATCGCTCCGGACCTCACGGCTGATCCTCCCGGACATCCTGGCACGCTTGCCGGTCAGTTTCGAACTCGCGATCATCGCGGTCGCGATCGCTGTGGCCGTCGCGGTGCCGCTGGGGTCCATCTCGGCCTTGCTGCGCAATTCGCCCCTCGACGTCCTCGCACGCATAGGAGGGCTGCTCGCGTTGTCGATTCCGAGTTTCTGGCTGGGGACGATGTTGATCCTCGTCTTCTCTCGTTCCAGTTACTTGATGATCGGCCAGTACACCTCGCTCTTCATAGACCCCGTCCGCAACCTGCAGATCATGTTCCTGCCGGGGGTCTCCCTCGGCCTGGCGATAGCGGCGATCCTGTTGCGCTACACTCGCTCGTCGCTGCTGGAAGTACTCGCGCAGGACTATGTGCGCACTGCCCGCAGCAAGGGGTTGCGGGAAGCTCTGGTCATTGCGCGGCATGCTCTCCCCAACGCCATGCTGCCCGTCATCACGGTCATCGGCTTTCAGCTCGGCTACCTGCTCGGCGGGACGGTCGTCATTGAGGAGATCTATGCCTTGCCAGGTATGGGCCGGCTGGCGCTCAACGCGATCGTCCAGCGCGACTACCCGATCGTCCAGGGCGTCGTCCTCGTAATTGCGTTCCTCTTCGTCCTCACCAACTTGCTCGTCGACATCCTCTACGCCTGGGTCGACCCACGGATCCGGTATGAGTGACCTCCTCATGGGATCTCGCCCGGGCGCGGTTCGTCCGCGGGCCGGAGTGATGCACCGCGTCCTGCGGAATCCACTGGCCGTCCTCGGGTTCGCCATCATCATCCTCACGGTGGTCATCACGGTGGCCGCTCCGATCCTCGCTCCAGCCGACCCGATGGCGATCCACACGACCGCCCTGCTGAACCCGCCCACGCGACTCTCCTGGATGGGCACGGACCAGTTTGGCCGAGACATCCTGAGTCGCATCCTGTTCGGCGCCCGCTCGTCGATGCTCGTGGCCTTCGCCTCGGTCGCGCTCGCGTTAGGAGTTGGCACGAGTGTGGGCCTGGTCGCCGGTTATCGCGGGGGGTGGGTCGACGGGGTGTCGATGCGGATGATGGACATCCTCTTCGCCTTCCCCGCCATCCTGCTAGCCATCGCGATCATGGCCGTGGTGGGCCCCTCGGTCCCGAACCTCATCCTGGCCATTGGGATTGTCTTCACGCCTCAGTTCGCCCGGGTGGCACGGGCGGCCACGCTGAGCATCAAACACCTTGAGTTCATCGACGCCGCGCGCGCAGTCGGCGCCAGTTCCACCCGCGTGTTCGCCCAGTACTTGCTCCCGAACGTGCTCGCCCCGATCATCGTCCAAATCTCGGTGAGCTTGTCGCTAGCGATTCTCTCGGAGTCGGCTCTGAGTTTTCTCGGCCTGGGGACCCAGCCGCCTACCCCGTCGTGGGGAAACATGCTCAGCGAGGGACGACAGTTCATGGAGATCGCCCCCTGGAATGCGATCTTCCCTGGGCTGGCGATCATGCTCGTAGTCCTCGGGTTCAACCTGCTGGGCGACGGCCTGCGCGATGAGCTCGATCCGCGGTTGCGGTAGCCACATGAAAGCAGCGGAGCGCACCTGGAGTCGCACTGCCGGGGGCAGTCGTCCGGCGAAGCGAAGGGACCTCTGGACGTCGCCTCGAACTTCTCCCGACGGGCGTGTTCCGCTGAGACCGCACGACGACACGGCATGCAAACTGCACTCGCTCACCTCCGCGTAGGATCACTCGACGAGGCCGGATTGGATGCAGCGTTCCCGAGGGACGCCGACCAGCTTCTCCAAGCCGCGATCAGCAGTGGGGTCTTCCCGGGCGCGGTAGCGCTCATCGCGCGCCGGGGCATCGTCGCTTGGCATGAGGCGTGCGGCCACGCGCAGGTCATTCCCTCCCAGCGGTCCATGACCCGGGAGACGATCTTCGATCTGGCGTCCCTCACCAAAGTCATCGGCACACTCCCGGGAGTGTTGCACCTATGGCGCACCAGTGTGCTTGCACTTGACACACCCGTGGACGCGCTCGTACCCGAATTCGCAGCTGTGGATCGCGGACAAGTAACGATTCGCCATCTGCTCGCCCATTCTGCGGGGCTCCCATCCTGGCGCGCCATCTATCTCACGACCAGACGCCGCGAACAGGTCCTCGAAGCCCTCTGCCAGATCCCGCTCGACCATCCCCCCGGGACGGTGGTCGAGTACTCGGATGTGGGAATCCTGTTGTTAGGGTGTCTGTTGGAACGCGTCACTCGGACCAGGTTGGATGTCTTCCTCCACCAGGTGGTGTTTGCTCCGCTGGGGCTCACCCAGACGATGTTTGTCCCGCCGCGCGCACTGTGGGACCGATGTGCGGCGACAGAAGCGGGCCACGCCTACGAACGCGCGAAGGTGCATGGGGCCGGGGGCCTGCGCCCCGAGCGTGAGACCGTGCTCTGTGGCAAGGTGCACGATGGGAACGCGTACTATGCGATGGAAGGGATCGCGCCGCATGCAGGGTTGTTCTCCACGACGTGGGACGTGGCCACAGTCGCTCTGCAGTGGACCCGACCAAGCGCCTTCCTCCCCGCCCCCATCGTTGCGGAAGCGACCCGCGATCAAACCCAGGGCCTGCGCGGGTATCCGCGGGGACTCGGATGGGTTCTGCAGCATCCGGAGGCATTCTTCGCAGCGCTTGGCCCACGGGCATTTGGCCATACCGGGTTCACGGGAACCTCGGTTGCCGTCGACCCCGACGAGGATCTCATTGTGGTCCTCCTCACGAACCGCGTGCATCCCCGGGCAGACGATGTGCGGATCCGCGAGTTCCGCCAGCGGTTCCACGAGTTAGCCTATCGTGCGATCAGACACTGACCCACGGATCGCGCCCACAGCACTGGCTGCCGGCGGTATCGCCGCTTGGCGCAGGAGCGATCATGACTGAGCGCACACCCTCTGAGGCGATGATCACCGAACAGCGCAACCCGCGCACCTTGCTCCTGGATCGCATGGACACGCTCGAGATCCTGTCCGTGATCAACGAGGAAGACGCCTCCGTCGCGTTCGCTGTGCGGGCTGCGATTCCTCAAATAGCGGCCGCGGTGGACCTGATCGTCGCACGTCTCCAGCGCGGCGGACGGGTCATCTACGTTGGCGCCGGCACCAGCGGGCGCATTGGGTTGCTCGATGCCCTCGAGTGGACCCCGACGTTTGGCACCCCCCCGGAGCTTGTGGAGGCCGTGCTCGCTGGAGGCGCGCGCGCGATGGTCGAGGCCGCCTCAACGCTGGAGGATGACGCTTCTCTTGGCGCCCGCGACATAGCGGCGCGCCACCTCAGTGCGGCAGACGCTGTGATCGGCCTCGCGGCAAGTGGACGGACTCCCTACGTTCTCGGGGCCCTGCAGGCGGCTCGCAAGAGCGGCGCAGGGACCGTGGGACTGAGCTGCAATCCCGGACAACCGCTGGAGCAGCTCGCCGAGGTCCCGATCGTCGTCGTGGTTGGTCCTGAGGTCATCACCGGATCGACGCGCATGAAAGCCGGAACGGCCCAGAAGATGGTCCTGAACATGCTGAGTACAGCGGCGATGGTCCGGTGGGGGCGCGTCTACAGCAACCTCATGGTCGACTTTCAGCCATCCAACGCCAAGCTGCGAGGCCGGGCCCAAGCCATCGTGGCCGCCGCCGCGGGGATTCCGCTCGCCGACGCCGGGCGTTTTCTGCAGGCCGCGGGGGAGCAAGTGAAGCCCGCCATTGTCATGGCCGTCTCGGGCTGCGATCTCCCCACGGCCCTCGCGAAACTGGACCGGGCAGGGGGCAGCGTGCGGGACGCCCTTGCCGCCGGGCCTCCCTCGTAGCGTCCCATGCGCCGCCTCACGTGGCCGACCACATCCACTCCGCTGCGAGTCGTTGGGCTCATGTCGGGGACTTCGCTCGATGGCATTGACGCCGCGCTGGTGGATGTGACGGACGCCGAGGGGAATGTCCAGGTCCGCCTCTTGGCCGCCTGCACGCGCCCGTACGAATCCGTGCAGCGAGACCGGCTCTTGGCATTATGCCGTCCAGGGGCACCCGTCGAAGCGGTCTGCGCCGCCAACGTTGACGTGGCCGACTGGTTCGCCGCTGCCGCGCTTGAGGTGCTTCAGCAGGCGAACGTGCCGGTCGCATCCTGCGATCTCATCGCGTCTCATGGGCAAACCATCTGGCACATCCCCGGCCATAGCACGCTGCAAATTGGCGAAGCGGCGGTCATCGCCGAGCGCACAGGGCTTCCCGTGGTGAGCAACTTCCGGGCGCGCGAGATGGCGGCGGGAGGGGCGGGCGCCCCCTTGGTCGCGTACGTAGATTTCCTGCTGTTCCGCGAGGCGACGCGCGGTCGCGCCGTCCAGAACCTCGGAGGCATCGCAAACGTCACGTGGCTCCCTGCCGGGGCGACTGCCGACGCTGTTCTCGCCTTCGATACCGGCCCCGGGAACATGCTCATCGATGGCGTCGTTCAGCTAGTCGCCGGAGTGCGGCACGATGAGGCAGGCCGTCTTGCCCAGTCCGGGCGCGTCCAGGTCGATCTCCTCGACGCGGTGCTCGCGGAACCGTTCTTCCAACTCCCACCCCCGAAAACGACCGGTCGCGAAGAGTTCGGAGCGGCCTTCGCGCGCCGCTTCGTAGACCACGGGACCGCATCGGGAAAGACGCCAGCCGATCTCGTGGCCACCGCCACGATGCTCACAGTCCGGTCAATCCAAGAGGCGTACAGGAGATACCTCCCCGCTGTCAGCGATGTCATCCTCGGTGGAGGGGGCGTGCACAACACGACCCTGGTGAGGTGGCTGACAGAAGCCCTCGCGCCCGCCACGGTCCAGACCACGGCCGCGTTCGGGATTGACCCCGATTTCAAAGAGGCGATCTCTTTCGCGGTGCTCGGGGCACAAACCGCCTGGGGCTACCCCGGGAACCTGCCCTCGGCCACAGGCGCACGCCGCCGCGTGATTTTGGGAGACCTCACCCCAGGCGGCTAAAGCTCCCTCGAGGATCGGTATCATGCCCATCGTCCCCTTCGAGCCATCCATGCGCGAGCCGGTTATCGAGTTATGGAATCGGTGCCTCGGGGCAGAGTACCCGTTGACAGACCGGCTGTTTCAGCAGAACGTGCTCAGCGATCCATTCGGGCAGGCTGCGGGCAACCTCGTCGCTCTCCAAGACAATCGGGTTGTCGGCTGGGCGCTCTGTCGCGTGCTCAGGCAGATCCCTCAAGAGTTGGCACGCTCTGCGGGTCGGGCCTCGATCGGCGCGTTGTGCGTGGCCCAGGAGTATCGCCGGCGGGGCATCGGCTCCCGGCTCTACGCGCAGGCCGAAGCGTTCGTCCGCGCGCAGGGTGCCACGACGTTCTCGGTCGTCCACTACCCCTACCACCTGCTGGCCGGAATCCCCTCAGAGTGCCCAGATCTCAAGGCGTTTCTTGCGCGACAGGGCTTCGAGGGCTGGACGGAAACATATGATCTCCACCGCGAGCTGACCGACCCCACACTCGGAGACCTCCTCGCGAATACGGAGCGCCGACGCCCTCCCGGCACCGACATCCATCCCGCGGGCCGGGGCGATGAAAGCGGGGTTATCGACTTTGTGGGCCGGGAGTTCCCTGGCGGCTGGGACTACGACACGAAACGGTTCTTTACGAAAGGCGGCACGCCGTCGGATGTCATCATCGTGGTCGAAGGCCGCGCAATTCTCGGCTTCGCACAAACCACCACACTCGAGAGTGTCGAACTCCGCGGCAGTACCCATTGGGTGTCTCAACGTCCCGGTCGATGGGGAGGGCTCGGTCCCATCGGGATCGCGGCCGGACACCGCCGCCGTGGGTTAGGGATCGCACTCCTCGCTGCGGGAGTGGCGCACCTCAGGGCCCGGGGGGTTGACGAGCTGGTAATTGATTGGACCGATTTGGTGGACTTCTACGGTCGCCTCAGCTTCCGGATCTGGAAACGCTACTGGCAAGCAAGTAAGCCCCTCCACGCGGGCGTCCCCCCCCGCAGCTAGCGCCCTCTCCACACCGGCGGTCGTTTGTCGATGAACGCCCGCACCGCCCCCTGAAAGTCCTCACTCGTGTAACAGCGGACGATCAAGTCCGTACCATCAGGACCCCGGTGTCGCTCCACGATCCGGCGGATCCCCTCTTTGGTGGCCTGGAGGGTCAGCGGCGCGAGTTGACAGATGCTGGCCGCGACATCGTTCACGTGCGCGTCCAGCGCCTCTGCAGGCAGGACCCCCGTGACCAGGCCGATTGAATGCGCCTCTTGCGCGGAGAGCAGCCGGGCGGTGAGCAACAGTTCTTTGGCTCGCGCCGGACCAACCGTCTCGACGAGTCGACTGTAGTTGGTCATCGACAGACAGTTCCCCAGCGTCCGCGCAATGGGGATCCCCAGCCGCGCGGTCGCCGCCGCGTACCGCAGGTCACAGGCCAACGCGAGCGTAAACCCCCCGCCGACCGCATGCCCTTCGATCAGGGCGATGGTCACTTTCGTCAACCGTTCCAGTCCCCCGATGACCGCGTCCAGCCGCCGCTCGTAGGCGATTGCGTCGTCAGCAGTCTTGAGGGCAACAAACTCTCGGATGTCTGTGCCGGCAATGAACGTCCCACCACCGCCGCGGATGATGACCACTTTGACCGCCGGGTTCGCTTCGACAGACTGACACGCCTCGGTCAACGCCTCGTACATCGCGAAGCTCATGGCGTTCTTCGTTTCCGGACGAGCGACGATGATGCGGGCGACGGCCCCGTCTACCGTGACGGAGACGGACATATCCGAATCACTCCTTCCGCTGACAGGGTCTGGATGTCGGTAGCAGTGTAGCCGAGTTCCGCGAGGACTCCCGCCGTATGCTCTCCCAACATCGGCGCCGGGCGCAGAATGCGCCCGGGGGTCTGCGAATATTTCACGGGGACGCCGAGCTGCTTAATTCGCCCTCCGACGGGATGGGTGATCTCTTCCATCATCTCCCGGGCCTGCGTCTGCGGATGGGCGAAGACTTCGGGGTACGTGTGGATCGGGCCAGCGGGTACGCCGGCTGCTTCCAGACGCTGCAACCAATACGCGCGCGGCCGGGTGCGTGTGATCGATTCGATCCGCGCCGCCAACGTGTCCCGATGCTGGACCCGCTCGCCGTCGGTCGAGAACTCCGGCGCGGTGAGCAGCGCCTCTAGACCGAGCACGGCGGCCAGACGCTCCCACGTGCGCTGATTCGCGGCGCCGATCGTGATGAACCCGTCGGCGCACTGCACGGCTTGATAAGGGGCGGAGATGCGATGAGCCGACCCGGTGGGTTGAGGTGCGGCTCCCGTCGTGAAGTATTCCGTCGCCTCCCAGACCGACAGCGCGACACCGGTCTCAAACAGCGAGGTTTCGAGGTACTGCCCCTCTCCGGTACGGGTGCGGTGGATGTAGGCAGCGAGAATCGCGGACGTGAGGAAGAGCGCCGCCCCCAAGTCGCACACTGGGATCCCACATTTCACGGGCGCAGCCCCCGCCGTCCCGGTGATCGACATGATTCCGCTCTCCCCCTGCGCGACGAGGTCGAACCCGCCCCGAGCGGCAAACGGACCTGTCTGCCCATACCCGGAGACTGACGCGTAGATCAACCCTGGATTCTCCGCGCGGAGGAGGTCGTAGCCGAGCCCGAGGCGTTCCATCGTGCCGGGCCGATAGCCCTCGATCACGACGTCGCTTTGTGCGGCCAGTCGGCGGCCGATCGCGACGGCCCGCGGATCTTTGAGGTCGAGCACGATCCCCCGCTTGTTGCGATTGACTGCCCAGTAGCTCGGGCTCTCCGTCCCGACGCTAGCGCCCATCTGTCGACTTGAATCGCCCGCGGGCGGTTCCACCTTGATGACGTCTGCACCCAGATCGGCGAGCAACATCGCGCAGTACGGCCCAGCCATGACTTGGCTGAACTCGAGCACCTTCACCCCGACCAGGGCGCCGGCGGGCAGAGCGTTTCGCATATGATGAACCACCCCTTGTGCAAAGGTGCGAGCGCCAGGCGAGCGAGGCCCGCAGTCGCCGCTACCGCCGCTGCCCAGTTTTGGCGAGCATGCGCTCGGCGAACTCGCGGTCGTTGAAGGCGATGTGCCGATCCCCGACGACCCATTCGGTCTCGTGGCCTTTGCCCGCAACGACGATGACGGCCCCCGACCCGGCCCGGGCGAGCGCGGCCTCAATCGCTTCACCACGATTTGGAATGATTGTGTACGCCGAGTGCGGCATCCCGGCCGCGAGTACGCCTCGCTCGACTTCCTCCGCGATCGTAGTCGCGCTCTCATCGTAGACGTTGTCGGAGGTAATGACGCAGTAGTCCGCGCCCTCCGCCGCGATTCGCCCCATCAGGGGACGTTTCGTTTGGTCTTTGCGCCCCTCACACCCGAAGACCGCGATCACGGGACGGCCCGCCGCAATACGGCGGGCGACGCTGAGGATCTCTCGCAACGCGTCGGGGTTGTGAGCGAAATCGATAATGATGGTTCGATCGAGGTCGGCGTGAATGACTTCGAACCGCCCAAGCACCTGGCGCACGGACTCGAGCGCCCTCGCGATGCGCTCCAGCGGGATGCCCTCCACCCACCCAACCGCGGCGGCCGCGAGCGCGTTGTTGACGTTGCCCGGCCCGGGCAACTGCAGCTCTACTGGGACCGCAGCGTGGTCGATGACGAGCTGGAACCGCGTCGTCAACCCATCAAGCTCAACGTCCTCGGCCCGAACGCGGGCGTCCGCTGTCTGTCCAAAAGTAATGATGGGACATGGGGTCGCGTTGGCGATCGTGCGCCAGTGCTGATCGTCGGCATTGAGAATGGCGTACTTTGGTCCCTTGGCCGTGCGTGTTGGGTGCAGTCCGGCAAAGAGCTTGATCTTCGCATCCAGGTACGCGGCGAGGGTGTGATGAAAGTCAAGGTGATCGTGGCCCAGGTTCGTGAAGACCGCGACGTCGAACTCGCACCCGGCGACCCGGTTGAGCGCAAGCCCGTGTGACGACACCTCCAGCACAGCGTAGCGACACCCGGCGTCCACCATCTCACGCAGCATTCGCTGCAGTTCCAACGCCTCGGGCGTCGTCCGCTCCGCGCGCCGGACGCTCGGGCCGATCTTGTAGTCGACCGTCCCGATCCGGCCACAGCGATGCCCATTGCGGTCCAAGATGGCCTCGATCAGATAGGTAACAATCGTCTTCCCGTTGGTTCCCGTGATCCCGACAACCCGCAAGTGCGAGGAGGGGGCCCCATAGAAGTGCGCGCTCAACCCCGCAAGCGCTTCGCGGGTGTCGGGGACCTGCACTTGGGGCACCTCCGGGGGCAACGACAAGAACTCCTCGACCACGACCCCGACCGCACCACGCGCGAGCGCGTCACGTGCGAAGAGATGCCCATCGGTCACTCGTCCGCGAAGGCACACGAATAGGTCACCGGGCCGCACCGCCCGCGAATCCCGGGCAAGCCCCCTCACCTGGGCGGTGAGCTTCCCTCGCTGCCCCGAGGAGTTCAGAATTGTCGTGAGGTCCTGCAACTCCACCTGGCCCTCTCCCTGGTTCCGTTAGGGCGACACTCTCCAGGAAGTCATACACATGCGGAATGCCCTTAAGACGCCCCTCCGCACACGCGCGCGCTTGGCCTTCAGTGAATCAAACCAGCGTCGTGCGTCGTCATCGCGCTCGTCATCTTCTTGCTGTACTGTTAGTCACCAATCACCGCCTCGTCGTCCAGTAGCGCGTTGGACAACGCAGCGGGCTCGTGCCCTTGGCCTCTCGATGTGGCTGGAGGACTTTCTCTACTCGCTGTGCGGTGACCTTCGCGGCGTCGCGCGGCTCATTCCCTCAAGGAAGCCGCGCACGAGGGCCTCCGGCATCGTAATCGCGCGCCCCACAACAACACACCACGCACCAGCCTCTAGGGCACGCGCGGCTTCCACCGGCGTGCGGATCCGTCCTTCGGCAATGACGGGGATCCGGTGAGTCACGAGCTCGCGGACGAGTTCAAGATCTGGTCCCTCGGTAAGCGCGCGGGCAGGCGTGTATCCGGCCATGGTCGTCGAAAGCGCATCGGCTCCCGCCTGGTGGGCGGCGGCGCCTTCCTCGGCGGTGGCGACCTCGGCGATCACTGGGATAGTGAGCGTCTCGTGAATGCGGCGGACCAGATCCCTCAGTGGCACATCGGTAGACACGCGGCCCGCGGTGGCTTGGATCGCGACCAAATCGGCGCCCGCGCGGACAACGGCGGTCGCCGCCTCCACCGTCGGCGTGATGTAGATCGGGGAGTTCGTGTGCAGCTTCCAGATGCCGAGAATCGGCACGGGAAGGTGCGGTCGGGCGAGCGCAATGACGTCCGGACCGTCTAGCCGAACGCCCCCCGCTCCGGCGTGCACGACCGCCCGAGCCAGCGCGACGAGGACCGCAGGGGCGCTGAGCGGGCTCTCCGGCTGCGCTTGGCAGGAAACAATCAATGTCCCGCGGAGTCGGTCGAGCACACTAGAGGGGGGCATGGGCCACCGCCTCCCATGACGCACGGATCGTCTCCAGGGGCACCGGCGCCCCTGACGCCTGAAGGGCGAGGACGAACGCACCGACGGGAGGTGGAACTACGGGCGTGCGAACAACCATCCGGTGGTCGATCTCGGAGAGCCCAGCGGTGAACATCTCGCGAAGCAACTTCGAGTGCCACATTCCGCCCGTGGGAGCGACCGGGACCTCTCCATCCCACTGCAGGCGACGCCTGACGGCATCAACCATGGTCGCGAGCGCGTGGGCCCCACGCGCAACAAGCCCGCGGCACACGGGGTCGCCCTCGGCAGCGGTGGCCAACACGATGCGGCTCGCCGCCGCGACGACGGTGCGCGTAAGGCGTCCCGCGTAGAAGGCTCTTACAACCGCCGCGATGTTCTCGGTCTTAAAGTACGCCGTCAGCCGTGCCGTTAGCGCGGTCTCGGGCCCGATGCCGTCGCCTGCACGCAAGGCGGCCATGATGCCCTCCCGAGCTATCCACCACGCTGCCCCTTGATCACCGAAAAGATAGCCCCATCCGCCCGCCCGCGCCTCGCGACCATCCGGGGCCACGCCAAACGCCGCGGACCCGCTGCCTGCGACGATGATGATCCCCGGTCGCAGGCCAAAGGCGCCCGCCCACGCAGCACGAACATCGTGATTGATGTGGATCGCCGCTCCCGCCCACACGCGCGCAGCGACCTGGCCCGCAGCCTCGGATTCCGGCCCGGGCGGAACAACCCCGCTCAGCGCGAGGTACGCGACCTCAATCGGTTCGAGGGGAAGCGCCCGCACCGCGTCCTCGAACGCGCTGGCGAGCGCCTGCTCAAGCCTCTCCCGCCCGCCTGGGGCAAGGACGTGGTCGACGGCGCTGCCTGCTCCCGCGGCCAGTACCGTCCCATCGCGGCGTCCAACGATGCACCGGGTCCCCGATTGCCCTCCGTCGATCCCGACTAAGTAGCTCAGATCTGACCCTCATATGGTCCGCGCGGTCGTATCGGTGGGCGCGCCGTTGGTCTCATGGTACCGCACACTGGGCGTCGCGATTCGTGGCGAAGGACAAGCGGGAGACATCAGGTTGGAGCTGACGCGCGCAGGGTACTACGCTCCAGCGTCTTCCTCGTAACGCTCCTTGAGCGTGTGCACGACTGTCGGATCAGCAAGAGTCGTCGTATCTCCAAGAACCCGCCCTTCGGCGATGTCTCGCAGCAGGCGTCGCATGATTTTTCCGCTGCGGGTCTTCGGCAGTTCCGCCGTGAAGAGAATTTGCTCCGGACGGGCCAGAGCACCGATCTTCTTTGTCACATGCGCCTTGAGGACATCCACCATCTCCGGACCTGGGACGTGACCTTCGCGGAGCGTGACAAACGCGGCGATTGCCTGTCCCTTTACGTCGTGGGTCACGCCAATGACGGCCGCTTCGGCCACGGCCGGATTGTCGACGAGCGCAGATTCTACCTCGTAGGTCCCAATGCGGTGCCCCGCGACGTTGATCACGTCATCGACGCGGCCGAGCAACCAGAAGTTGCCATCCTCATCGCGCTTCGCGCCGTCGCCGGTAAAGTAGACTCCCGGGAACCGCGCCCAGTATTGCGTCTTGTAGCGCTCGGGATCGCCATAGATCCCTCGCAACATGGCCGGCCAGGGTCTGGTCAGGACCAGGTAGCCTCCTTCGTTGGCCCCAACCGGGGTGCCGTGTTCGCTGAGGATGTCTGCGCGAATACCTGGAAACGGGCGCGTGGCGGACCCTGGGGTAAGCGTCGTCAGTCCTGGGAGGGGCGTGATCAGGATCATCCCCGTCTCGGTCTGCCACCACGTGTCGACGACGGGGCACTGTTCCCTACCGATGTGACGGTAGTACCAGATCCACGCTTCCGGATTGATCGGCTCGCCCACGGTTCCCAGCAGACGGAGGGTGGAGAGGTCATGCTTCGCCGGATAGGTCGGGCCCCACTTCATGAAGGTACGTATGGCCGTCGGCGCCGTGTAGAGAATGGTGACTTTGTGCTTGGCCACGAGCGCCCAGAACCGATCCTTGTCGGGGTAGTCGGGCGATCCTTCGTACATGACGGTCGTCGCCCCATTCGCGAGCGGTCCATAGACAATGTACGAGTGCCCTGTCACCCAGCCGATGTCGGCCGTACACCAATAGATGTCATCGTCCTTGAGATCAAAGATCCATTTCGTCGTGAGGTAGGTCCCGACCATGTAGCCGCCGGTAGTGTGCATGATCCCTTTGGGCTTCCCGGTAGTCCCGCTCGTGTACAGAATGTAGAGGAGGTCCTCGCTGTCCATCGGCTCCGGTTCGCACTGCGTTGACGCCGCCGCCATCAGGTCATGCCACCAGTGGTCCCGCCCGGACTGGAGACGGATCGACGCAGGGTCCCCAACCCGGCGGACGAGCATCACGTGCTCCACGGACGGCGCGCCCGTGAGCGCATCATCAACGTTTTGCTTGAGCGGAACGATACTCCCGCGCCGCCAGCCGCCATCGGCGGTAATGAGGACCTTGGCCTTCGCGTCATTGATACGATCTCGTAGCGCCTCAGCGCTGAACCCGCCAAAGACGACATTGTGGGGGGCACCGATCCGGGCACACGCGAGCATGGCAATGGGGAGCTCGGGGATCATGGGAAGGTAAATCGCGACCCGATCGCCTCGGTGGACCCCCAGGGTCTTCAGCGCGTTCGCACACTGGTTGACGTCATGCGCGAGCTCCGCGTAGGTCAGGGTCCGGGAGTCGCCGGGTTCGCCCTCCCAGAGGAGCGCGGTCTTGCTCCCCCGCCCGGCCTCAACGTGCCGATCGAGGCAGTTGTAGGCGATGTTCGTGGTGCCACCGACGAACCACTTGGCGAACGGCACCTCCCACTGAAGCACGGTCTTCCACTTGCGAAACCAGTGGAGGTCTTCCGCCGCCCGAGCCCAGAACGCCTCAAAGTCGCGGTCTGCCTCGTCGTAGACGCGCGCGTCGTGCACGTGCGCGTTTTGCCGGAACTGCTCCGACGGCGGGAACCGGCGTCCCTCCAAGAGGAGAGCTTCAATGGTCCGGTCAGCCACGTGGCATCCCCCTCAGCCGGTGTGGTCGGCGGCGCCCCTGCGCACAGGCCAGCAGACCGAGCGGGAGCCGGTCAGCAACGAGACGTACAGGGTACCGCGACGATCCTGGGGACGTCAATCGTCCTCACCCTCGCGGCGCTGTGCCGCTTCCGGGAACCGCGCGATGGACAGATGTGTAGGGTGTCTGTCGACGCTGGACGACGTCCCTCGGCTCCGCTTCTACGCCTCGATATCAATCCCTTGTGAATCGGTGCGCGCGCCGCGACCGCGTGCAACGCGCGCTTTCCGTGGGGCGCAGCATCGCCTTCTGCCTCCTGCGTCGACGCGGACGGTGGCTCATCATGCAGGATCAGGCCTCGGGCCGGGAGAGAACCGGTTCGGGTTGAAAGGCCTAAGGGCAACTGGTGTCTGGCCCGTAGACATGAGGTCCGCGATGGCAACCGCGGTGGCAGGGGCGAGAGTGATCCCGAGCTTCGCGTGTCCGGTTGCGACATAGAGGTTGTCGTACCCTGGGATGCGTCCAATGACGGGCAGGCCATCGGGCACGATCGGCCGCATCCCCATCCACGTGGTTTCAGCAGCACCGCGGTCCCAGCCCTCGAGGTACTTGCCGACCGTGTGACGCATCGCCGCCACGCGGCGCGGATCGATCGTCGAATCGATCGCGGAGAGGTCCACCGTTCCCGCAATCCGTAACGCGTCTCTGAAGGGACTGCACGCGATCTTCGTTTCTGCGAGATAGAGGGGTCGCCTAAGGTGCAGAGCTGGATGCTGAATCGTGATGCTGTACCCTTTTGCCGCCCGCATCGGGAGTCGCAGTCCCACCTGCCTGAGGAGCGTTCCTGACCAGACGCCGGCGGCGATCAGCACATTATCCGCCGCGAGGGTCCCGGCTTCCGTGACGACCCCGGTGATACGCGGGCCGATTCGCTGTAGGCCGATCACCCTGACTCCGGGCCGAATCTCGACGCCCCATGCTTGGAGTCGGCTGAGCAAGGCGGCCGTGAATGCTTCAGGCCGGAGATACCGTTCTGTCTTGATGAGGACGCCGCCAGCGAGTTCGCCTGAGAGCGCTGGCTCCGCCTGCCGAAGCGCCGTGCCACTGACCACCTCGACATGCGCTGTCCCATCCGGCATCGCCTCGAGCCGATTCATGGTCGCATCGAGGCTCGCTTGCGACACGAAGATCCACAACACCCCTGAGCGCGCCATATCGAAGTGAACCCCATCTACTGCGAGGCGATCATAGAGGTCCATCGTCGGCCGAGCAAGGGCGGCGAGGGCCTCGGCCCCTGCATGGTGCGCTCGCGCGTTGCAGTGGCGCCAGAAGCTCCACAGCCAGCGCCACATCGCGGGCTGGAGGGTCCGCCGAACAGTGAGGGCGCTCGCCGGGACGCAGAGAGACTTCATTGACGCCCACGCCAGGCCTGGACCTGGGAGCGGTTCCGCATGGCTTGGCACGATCCACCCGGCATTTCCTGATGAACACTCCGCCCCTGGCGCGCCCTGATCCACAATCATGACGCGGTCGCCCCGCTTGTGGAGCTCATAGGCGCACATCAGGCCCACGACTCCCGCACCCACGATCAGCGTTTTCCCCATAGCCATCCCCGTCCGGGCCTGCCCGACCCCTCTTCAATGTGAGGCGCTTTTCTGATCTATCAACGAGCACTCCTGCCACCGAAGGCGCACGCAGGAGCGCGCGGTCCACGCCATGCCGACAATCTCTTCTTTCAAACTGACAAAAGTGCCATGTTCACGCACCCGTCAAGGGGACCGGATAACGTCCGTCCCGCGGCCAGCAGAACCGTCCACAAGCTTCATTGACGGTGCGAAATGCCCGTGCTAGGGTGGGCGTAAGAGAGGTAGGATCGAGAAGCGGATGCGATCACGCTTGAAATGGGTCTTTGCGGGCCTCACCGCGTTGGTGGTGGGCTATGCCCTGTTCCGGCGAAGAGAATCCAAGCGTATCAGCGAGGAACAGCGGGATCATTTGGAACGCGAGGCAAAGCTCAAAGCGATCGCCGCTTCCATGAAGCAAGAGGAAGACGAGTCCCCCTCCGCCCTGCCCGGCGACCTGCCCAACCACCCCCATTCCCCTGGGATGAAAGCGCGGCTCTAGCGCGTGGGAATGAGTTCCGCATAGTGCACGATCTGCAGGCACCTGTGCACCGCAGTGGCCGTTTCCGCCACCTCAAACCACGTCGACGCCGGCCGCACACGCCCCTTGTGTAGTCCGTAGACTTTGCCATCCTTCACCCAGGGAGAACCAGAAAAACCTGGAAGCGAGTCTCCCACCCCGACCATGACGTTTTGCCATTCCCGAGGCCACGCGCGGGGCTGCAGCTCTGCTCGCTCGCCGCTCCAAGCAAGTAGGTTAACATGGACGAAAGTCACCCGGGGGGGCGACGTCTGAATCTCCGGTCGGGGCAGCAACAATAGTTCGTCGCCCGCTTTCAAGTCGGCAGGATTGCCCCACGCCACGACCCGTCGATACTGGTGCGACGCCACGCGGAGGATGAGGACATCGATCCCGTGATGCCATGCGGAACAGGCCGCGACGGGCGCAGATTCGTCAAACGCTTGGCCATCGTAGGTGATCTCGAACTGGCTCCCCACCCTTAGCCCGTGCGAGACTGTGATGTAGTCCGTTCCCCACGCCCCGGACGTCAGCGGGACCCCCGCGGTCACCAGACTCCGGGCTTGCGCCACGCCCACGACCATGGATCGGAGGTCATCGACTGACGGAACTTGCCCCGTGGCGAGAGAACCGGTCGCGAGGAGCCCCACCGCCACCAAAAGAAGCACGCGCGTCGGCATCGACCGCCCACCTCAGATCTCCCTGCAAACCTCTCTCAATCTTGCCCCCTGTTCCGCACCCAGCCCTTGGGATTCGTGCCCGGCAGCGCGCACGTGGAGACCTCATCCCAGATTGAACCGGTCCCGAGGAGCAATCTGGGACTCCTCGTCGCGGCAAACCTCGTATGGATTTAGCTGAGGAACACTGAGTTTACGTCTTAGGGGTAATCAGAGAGAGCGGGTAGTATAGTCGACAGTCTGCGCGAAATCTCCAAGAACTAGCCAGCAGGCGTCCTGGACCTCGTGGACGGGCGCCGTCGGCGCAGGCTAGGACCGTGTACGCGGCGTGCTCGGGGCTCGCGAATCGGACGCGATGAGCCTAGGGCCCTCATGAAGCATAGGGCATGGATCTTCCTCGACCAGCCTGCTCTGAAGTCCGGCTCAACCCGTTCCCGTTACCCAGGGACTGGACGACCGCAGACCCCCGAGTCTGGGGGCGCTCGCGTTTGAGCAGAAGCGCCAGCTCCTTGGGATTGCTTGAATGCGCTAGCGCGTCTTCGTAGTCGATCTTCCCCTGGTCGACGAGGACCCGGAGAGCTTGATCGAGCGTCTGCATGCCCTCTTTCGCTCCCGATAGCATCGCGGACGGAATCTGGTGGGTCTTCCCTTCTCGCATGAGGTTCCGGATGGCGCCCGTCGCGACCATGGACTCCACCACGGCGATCCGACCGGCTCCATCTGCAAGCGGGATGAGGACCTGGGATATGACCCCTTCAAGCCCCAGGGCCAGTTGCGCTCGAATCTGGGCCTGCTGATGGGAGGGGAAGGCATCGATGATGCGGTCGACCGTCTGCGCTGCCCCATGCGTATGCAGGGTCGCGAAGACCAGGTGGCCGGTCTCGGCTGCGGTCACCGCGGCTGCGATGGTTTCCAGATCGCGCATCTCGCCCACGAGAATGACGTCGGGGTCCTGCCGGAGCACGTGCCGGAGGGCGTTCGCGAATGAGTGGGTGTCCGACCCAACCCAGCGCTGGGCGATGACGCTCTGGATGTCAGCATGGAGATACTCGATGGGATCCTCAATGGTCACGATGTGGAGTCGGCGGGTCGAATTGATGAAATGGATGATCGCGGCAAGGGTCGTGGACTTGCCGCAGCCGGTGGGTCCCGTGACCAGGACGAGCCCGCGAGGGAGCTCGGCCAGCTGTTGGACGACCGCTGGGAGCCCCAACGATTCCAACGTCGGCACATTGATTGGAATGGACCGGATCGCGGCCCCAATGGTGCCCCGCTGTAGGAATACGTTGACGCGATACCGCGAGAGTCCCGGGACGCTGTAGGCGAAATCCAGCTCGAGGTTGGTGCGGAACTTCTGCCTCTGCTCCTCAGTCATGATGCTCTCGATCAGCTCGCTCGCGGTGGCGACATCGAGGGCGGGCAGATCGCTGACGAGCTCAAGCCGTCCATGGATCCGAAAAACCGGGTGGCTCCCGACCTTCAAGTGCACGTCTGAGGCCTGAACGCCGTGGGACCGCGTAAGCAACGAGACGATATCCATCGAGCTCATCACCCCCGTGAGATGTGTGGCTCCGAGCAGGAGAACGCGCTTGGACGTTGTGGAACCATGAGAGTCACTGAGACCTGCCGGACTGCTTTTGACGTACCGCCCGATCCTTGGATTGCCCGACTACCCTTTAGCCTGCCACACCACCTTTGGCTTGCCGACCTATCCTTGTCTCCACTGCGATTCCAGACGCGCACAGGAGGGTAGAATGAGCAAGACCGGTGCCAGTGCGGATCCAAGTGAACTCTGGTGCGAAAAATGCAGTTGAAGGATACTCTCGCGAAAGTTCGGCGCAAGTTTTTCGCAGCCGAGAGCGCACACGGATTTCGCGAATCATGTCTAGAATGCAGTCCAACATGCACGCAAGATCGATGGCAGAACCACGACCACGCCGCCGCTCGACGTTGCGGAACGTTAGTTCATGTCAACGCCTTCGCCCTCGGTCGCGCCACTTCATCGGATGACGCGTCGAGATCGCCAGTGACCTCAGCTTCAAGTTCATCTCTTGCGCACGACCTGCGATCAAGGGCTACGCCCTGTGGTGCCCTCCTTGCGAGTGTTGTATTGTTAGGGACAGCTTCCGAGGATGGGGAGCACGGCAGTGGGGCAAACCACACAACTGGCGGACGATCTGGTACTCATTGATACCCGCTTCGCGCAAACGCCCGAAGCGATCGGCGTTTACGCGCTGCGCGGGGAGCGCCCCGCCCTCATCGAGACCGGGCCTACCTCCACGTTGGACACGCTCCTGAAAGGACTTCGGGCGGCCGGGGTGGACCCTCAGACACTGCAAGCGCTCGCTGTCACTCACATCCATCTTGATCATGCCGGGGGGGCAGGGGCCCTCGTCCGGATGTTTCCTCACCTAACCGTCTACGTGCACTCCGTGGGGGCGCCCCACCTGATCGACCCCTCCAGACTGCTGGCCAGCGCGGGGCGTCTCTATGGGGCCGCGCTCCAGTCGCTCTTTGGCGAGGTCGTCCCGGTCCCCGCTGAGCGCGTCCAGATCCTCGCCGATGGGGACGTGGTCACGTTAGGTTCGCGGCGGATCGTGGCGGTCGACACGCCGGGGCACGCGAGACACCACCACGCGTATTGGGATGCCGCTTCCGGGGAGTTGTTTGCCGGGGACGTTGCGGGCGTCGTGCTCCCCGGATCGCGCTACGTCCGCGCGCCCACGCCCCCACCAGAACTGGACGTAGTCGCCTGGCACCAGTCCCTTACGCGGCTGCGTACGCTCCGGCCGCGACGTGTGCTGCTCACCCACTTTGGCGCCCACGAGTGGGTCGACGAGTTACTCACCCAGCTGGACGCGCGCCTTGATCAAGTCACCGCGACCGTGCGCGACGCCCTGGCTGCTGGACTGGATGAAGACGCGATCGCCGCCCAACTGGCCGCACTCTCCCAGCGCGAGGTTGAAGCCCTCGACGGGCCGGGCCGCGGTTCGCGCTATGAGACCATTATCCCGATCCGCCAAAGCACCATGGGACTTATCCGCTATGTGAGGTCGATGGACTCGCCGATCGAAGGCACCCAGGCTCGCACGCGGTAAGGGTTTCAGGAAGCGGGTGAGTCCTAATCGGTGCGTGCGTAGTCGTCATTTGAACGGTCTCACGCCCTGCCCGTGCGGGGCCCCTGATCGAGATCACTGCTGCGCCAAGGAGCGAAACCGTGAAAGAAATCAATCTCCTCATCCCCGGACCGATGCCGTTACCCCCGGAGGTACGGGCGGCAATGTCTGCCCCCATGATCAACCATCGGGGTGAAGACTTCAGCCGCATGTTAGGCACCGTCTTGCGGGGGCTGCAAACGGTCTTCCAGGTCTCTGGCCCTGTCCTGCCGATCGTCGCGTCTGGCACGGGAGGCCTAGAGGCCGCGATCGTCAACGTTCTCTCCCCTGGGGATCGCGTGCTCGCGCTCTCGTGTGGCCTCTTCGGCGACCGATTTGCGATGATCGCCGAGGCCTTCGGCGCAAACGTCATCAAAGTCGAGGCCGACTGGGGCCGCACCATCGACCCTGCCCTCGTCACAGACGCGCTCCGACAGCATCGGGGGGTCAAAGCGGTGCTCCTGACCCACAATGAGACATCCACGGGGGTGACAAATCCTCTGCAAGCCATCGCCGAGGCTGTCCGGTCCACTGACGCGCTGCTCGTGGTCGATGCGGTCAGCTCTGCCGGCGCCATCGATATCCGTGCTGATGCGTGGGGACTCGACGTCGTCGTCACCGGGTCCCAGAAGGCCCTCATGGGTCCTCCGGGCATGGCTTTTGTCAGTGTGAGTCCACGGGCATGGGAAGCTATCAAGACCTCCCGCATGCCGAAGCACTACTTCTCTTTTGAACACGCGCGCACGCAGCTCACGGCGGCGGGACCCTTCACGCCGTTTACGCCTGCGCTGCCAGTAATCTACGCCCTGGAGGTCTCCATCGCGATGATTCTGCGGGAAGGCCTTGCGGCGAGGTTCGCGCACCACCAGCACCTTGCTCGGGCCACCCGAACTGGTGTGAAGGCGCTGGGTCTCGAGCTCTTTCCGCACCTTTCAGGAGCATCCGACACCGTTACTGCGGTGCGGATGCCCGAAGGCCTGGACGTGAAAGACCTCCTGCGCCGACTCCGGACTGACCACCATGTGATCCTCGCTGGAGGGCAGGGCCGACTAGACGGGAAGATCGTGCGGATCGGACACATGGGCTACGTCCAAAACCAGCAGATCATGGCTGCGCTCGAGGCGCTTGAACATGTGCTCCCGCACTTTGGGCACCCGGTGCGCCCCGGCACAGCGGCAGGAGCCGCCGCCGCGATCCTCAAGGCCCCATGAAAATTCTCGTGGCCGACGGGCTGTCCACAGAGAGGCAGCGATGGCGGAAATCGCCCAAGGAGACGGGATCACGGCGGTGAAGGTCGTCGCCGTCTAACCCATCCCCTCGCACCACATGGTCGGAAGGGCCGTACCTGCCCGGACTGAAGGCCTACTTGGGGCTCCGCTTGGAATGAAACATCCGCCCACCACGTTATCCCAGATAGTGTAGGGCAGAAAAGGGAATCGGCTGTGCGGCCTCGGGCAGTTTTCGGGCCGCGCACTGCCCGTCTGTGCATTCGCAAAGGGAGGCTACGTGTCATGGCTGAACCGAAAACCGAGTTCCTTCCACTCTTACCCCTTCCCACAGCGGTCGTGTTGCCGCACATGGTGGTGACGATCCCGCTCGAAAGCGAGGAGACCCGGGCACCAATCCAGGCGGCCCGTTCGGGAGATCGCCTCGTCTTGCTCGTCCCCCGGTTGGAAGAGCGCTACGGGAAACTTGGCACGGTCGCACGAGTCGAGAACACGGCAACGCTGCCGAATGGGGTCGAAGTCGCGATCTTGAAGGGCCTCTACCGGGCAACCCCCGGGAGCGCCGCGGCGGGGACGGGACCCGCGCTCCGGGTCAGTGCGCAGCCGGCATCGGATGTGCATCCGCTCTCCGAGCGAGCGCAGACGCTGGCCCGTGAATACAAAGCCCTGATCGAGAACCTCCTCGAGATCCGCGGGGCCCATGAGGTCGTTGAGATGGTGCGCGCCATCGACCGGCCGAGCCAATTGGCCGATTTGTCTGGCTATTCACCGGATCTCTCCGTAGCGCGCAAGATCGAGATATTGGAAACGCTCGATGTCGAGGTACGCCTCGAGAAGCTCATCGACTGGACTCGCGGCATCTTGGCCGAAGCATCACTCAAGGACAAGATCCGCACTGACGTCCAAGAGAACATGGAGAAGCGGCAACGCGAGTTCCTCCTGCGCCAGCAACTGGAAGCGATCAAGAAGGAGCTGGGCGAGGATGGGGGGGACATCGTCGCAGAATACCGCCGCAAGATCGAGGCTGCCGGCATGCCTGAGGCGGTCCGCGCCGAAGTGGAGCGCGAACTCAAGCGACTGGAGCGCACGAGCGAGCAGAACCCCGAGGCGGGGTGGATCCGTAACTACCTTGATTGGATGCTTGAGATCCCCTGGAACACGCGGACCGAGGATCGGTTCGACGTGGCCGAAGCCCGACGGATTCTCGATGAGGACCATACGGGCCTAGACGATGTCAAGGACCGTATGATCGAGTTCCTCGCCGTGAAGAAACGGCGGCAGACACGTGGGTTGCAGGCGATCGGCGGGCGGGGCTCGGGGGCCATCATCACCTTGGTCGGCCCGCCTGGCGTCGGCAAGACCTCCCTTGGCGAGTCGGTCGCGCGCGCGTTGGGGCGCAAGTTCACGCGCATCTCGCTCGGAGGCATTCACGATGAAGCCGAGATCCGGGGCCATCGCCGGACCTACATTGGCGCGCTTCCAGGCCGGATCGCACGGGCCCTCAAAGAAGCGGGGACTCGGAATCCGGTGATCATGCTCGACGAGATCGACAAAGTAGGCCAGGACTGGCGCGGCGACCCTGCCTCGGCGTTGCTCGAGGTCCTCGACCCTGCGCAGAACCACTCGTTCCGTGACCACTACCTGGAGGTCGACCTTGACCTCTCGGAGGTCATTTTCATCCCGACCGGCAACGTCGCCGACACCATCCCAGGCCCGCTCCTGGATCGGATGGAAATCGTCCGACTAGACGGGTACACGGAAGACGAAAAACTCGCGATCGCGCGCGACCACTTGCTCCCACGGCAGGTGGACCGCAATGGGCTGCAGGCCGAAGAGGTCAGCGTCAGCGATGACGCACTCCGCCGGATCATCGGCGAGCATACCCGTGAAGCCGGCGTTCGCAATCTGGAGCGCGAGCTGGGCCGGTTGCTCCGGAAAGTGGCCACCCGGCTCGAAGGCGGGCAGGCGACTGCGCCGGTGCACGTCCAGGCAACGGACATCCGCGAGTACCTGGGGCACGCAAAATTCCAGTCGGAGGTCGCTGAGCGGACGGAGGTCCCGGGCGTCGCAACCGGCTTGGCGGTCACGGGGACAGGGGGCGAGATCCTCTTCGTCGAGGCCGCCGTCATGGACGGCCCGAAGGGACTCACCCTTACGGGACAGCTGGGCGACGTCATGAAGGAATCGGCCCAGATCGGTCTCTCCTACGTCCGCTCCCACACACGTGAGCTCGACATCGAGACCGGGTTCGAAAAGAAGGCGATCCATATCCACGTTCCCGCAGGCGCCGTACCCAAGGATGGGCCCTCCGCGGGCATCGCGATGGTCACTGCGCTCGCGAGCCTTTTCACCGGACGACCGGTTCGGAGCACCGTGGGCATGACCGGCGAAGTGACGCTCCAGGGGAAGGTGCTGCCGATTGGCGGCGTCAAGCAGAAACTCCTCGCGGCGCACCGGGCAGGGTTATCAGAAGTGATCCTGCCCTATCGCAACGAGGCCCAACTCGATGACGTCCCGGTCAGTGTGCGTAAGGCGATGACGATCCACCTCGTGCGCGACATCCGTGAGGCCCTCGACAAAGCGTTGGAACCGAAGGTCGTTACGCTGACACAGGTAGCCTGACCACCCCGGAGCGGGGGATGCAAATCGCGATCCGTCCGCGAACCGTTCCGGGTAACAGAACCTCTGCTGAAGATGATGAGAGCCCGTCCTGACGCCGAGTGGCGAAGGACGGGCTCTCCCATCGTGGTCGGGCCCGCCCGATTGGCCCCGGGCGGCACCAAGGGGGAGAGAGAGTAGATGCATCGAACCCTGCACCCTATACGCGTCGTGGCATAGTCGATCGTCGCATTACAATTCAGCAATGTAGGAGGTGCACCGTGGTCCGAATGCTCGCCCTCGTCTTGACCCTTGTACTCGGCCTCTCCCTCCAGCCGGTTTGGGGAGCTCCTTCCTCGGTCCCGTCCACCCGCATCTCTGTCCATGACATCCGGTTTGTTGAGCAGCGTCTGGACCGTGTGCTCCGGCTTCTGAATACCGCCGAGGAACTCGTCGCCGCCAGCCACCTCGACAAGACCGACCAGGGTATCGCGCAAACCATGCGGCTCGTCCGGGGCGCGGAGGTCAAGACCGATGGCGCGCTCACTCTTTTCCGTCACCTCGAAGCGACATCACTGTCGAAAGGACCCGTGGGTCAGGTCGAACGACTCTCGACAGACGCGCGGACACTGATTCGCGACGCAGTGGCCCTTGTCGATCGGACGGGACACAAGACCACGAACTACAAAAAGCTCCGTGGCCTCCTCATCGGGGCCGACATGCAGATCGACCAAGCCCGAAAGGTGCTCCAACAGATGGGGGCCGTTCTCTAATACCGTTGAACAACACACCAAGCGGAGTTCTACTCACTTGATTGAACTCACCTGACTTCTAACGCTCACGCAGAGTCCTCGTACAAGGATCGGACCGAGGATCTGGTGTCGACAGAACGACTCAGGGACTCCCGCGACGCACGGCGCGCGTTTCAAGCACGACCTCGACGAGAGGACTGCCCTCCACCCACGCATCCAGGTCCGCCAACCTCCCCAAACGGCGCAGGATCAGCGACATGATCTCTCGTCTCTTGCTCGCTTCTAACACAGGCGTCGCCGTAGCTGCGAGGTCCGCGCGGATGCTCTGTTTGAGATGGACGATCAACTGTGGATTCGCGCGAAGGTTCGCGTACCAGGACCGGCGACCCGGCAGCCCGGTGAGGTAGAGTCGCCCCTCGAGGTAGTGGACCCAGATCTCGATCCGACGGGCTCTCCCAGTCCCGCGCCCTGTTGTGGTGATATCCACCACCCGGTCACGTTCGAGCGCCTCCTGGATCTTCGTATCCATGGTCATTCCCGGCCGCGCCACAGGACCGGGATCTCACCCCCCTTCATCTAACTCCGTCAACAAGTCAGGATACCATTTGCGCGAATCTGCGACCACGATCGGAGAACAGTTCGGGACAATAGGACGTAGTTCAGGGACCTCGGCGGGCCCAGCCGGGACCATCTAACAGCGATTGGCTCAGTCCTCCGCCGGCCTCGCCTCGAGAGCTCGCCACGGATACCTGAGGTCCGCTTGTGAGCCGCTTAGATATTCCGGAACGGTCAGTGGAGGCGCAGGGACCGACGCGCCGAACCCTCTCAACTAACCTGGAACGAGCGAAAGGACTGCCGCCATGCGTCAGGTGTGGATCACCCGTGCGGGCCCGCCAGAGGTCCTCGAGCTCCGCGAGGCGCACGATCCGGTACCAAAGCCCGGCGAGGTTCGGATCCGTGTTAAGGCAAGCGGGATCAACTTCGCCGACATCTTAGCGAGACTTGGCCTCTACCCGGACGCCCCGAAGCTCCCTACGGTGGTCGGCTACGAGGTCGCGGGCGATATCGACGCAGTCGGTGAGGGAGTACGGCGCGCAGTCGGTGAACGGGTCTTCGCGATCACGCGTTTCGGCGGGTACAGCGATGTAGTCTGCGTCCCCTCGATGATCGCCCTGCCTTTGCCAGAGGGCATGACCTACGAGGAAGGCGCGGCGCTCTCAGTTAACTACCTCACCGCCTACCAAATGCTCATCCAGATGGGATCGCTCAAACGCGGCGAGCGCGTGCTCGTCCACAGCGCGGCCGGGGGCGTTGGTCTCGCCGCAATTGACCTCTGCAACATCCTCGGCGCCGAAGTCTACGGAACAGCCTCGGCGGGGAAGCACGCCCTACTCACGTCGCGCGGCGTGGCGCACCCCATCGACTACCGGACGCAGGACTACGAGGCTGAGGTGAAACGGCTCACGAATAACCGGGGTGTTCACCTCGTCCTTGATGCGATGGGGGGAGAGCACTGGAAGAAGGGCTATCGCTGCTTAGCGCCGACGGGGCGGCTGGTGATGTTCGGCTTCTCCGATGCCGTGACGGGAAAGTCGCGGTCGCTTCTCTCGGTGCTGAGGACCCTCCTCCAGACGCCGGTGCTCAGTTTTCCGCCGCCGAAGCTGATCAATGACAACAAGGCGCTGATCGGCGTGAACTTGGGGCATCTCTGGAAGGAGATCGACCTGCTCGGAAGTTGGCTACTCCAACTCCTCACCTGGTACCGGGAAGGCAAGATTCATCCGACGGTCGGAGCGAGGTTCCCCCTCACCGAGGCTGCCGCCGCGCATCACTACATCCAGGATCGGAAGAACATCGGGAAAGTCCTGCTCGTGCCCTGACGCTCTCGCCCTGTCGCTCACTCGCCGCGAGAGGAACTGGACTGGGATTGGCTATCGTGCAGTGGTTCTGCATACCGCTCGCGGGCGAGGTCACGACCGCGTTACGCCATTTGGTCCTACTCCTAGTACCAGCGAGACGCATACCAGGGCATCGCTGGCCTCCCTCCTTGATCTACGGGATGGAGGATGGTCTTAACGGCAAGGCGAAAGGGACCCCGATTCCCATGGTGACTATCGGCCCGGAGTCTGTCGCCGATCCGTAGGGACGCGCGAAGGGTGAGGACGGTTCTCGCGCGCATCGCCTGCGCGCTCATCGTTGTGTGGGCAACGGGTCCGGGGGTGACGTCGACCGCTCAGGCTCAAGATGCGGGAACCCTCTACGGAATCTACCATGCCGAGCTTCGGATGCGGCATCTTCCAGGAACCAAACAGGACGAGTGGAAACCGCTGGCCTTGCCCCTCTTTTTCCCTGAGTATCTCTTCCTCGGAAAGGGCGACGGGAACAAGGGCCCGGAATACGTTTGGGGGACCCTCCAAGGCGGGTTCCGGCGAGACGGCGACAGAGTGATCCTCTGTGGTCATTGGAATGGGACGGCGCAATCGGACCAAATATTCCTGAGGCCCCGCGCGGCCAGTGACGGAACCCAGGAACAGTACATTTTCGAGAGGCGAAACCCCAAACCCGAAGTCCAACCCCTCCCCGAGGTCAAGCGCGCTCCCTGGAGTCACTGTCCTGGTGCCGAGAAAACCTCTTCGCAGCCAGGGAGCGCGGTCTTGGGACCTGCGAGCTACCAAGCCCTTTCGCTGAGCCTTCAGGCCCAGACCGAGTATCTACGCATGCTGAACCACGCCCCCCTATTCGTGAAAACCATGCTATCCCTTCCCCTCAGCAGAAACGCCTCGATGGCCCATCTGCAGGAGGTGAGCGGTAGCTTGTTCTCTAGGTCCGGGGAAACAAGGATTGTGGAAACCTGCCTGGGTTTCGGGTTGGAGCGGACGTTGGGACTCGAACCCACGACCCTCGGTTTTGGAAAGCCGACACTCGGAGTTGCACTGTTATTCTAGGGCCTTCGTCTCGAACCCCAAAGTCGCTGCAACCTCCTTTTGCCGCATGTCGAGCGTCAGAAAGACCAGGTCCTTTCCATCAGGAGCCAGGAAAAGCGCGTTCGCAAGGTGCCACATGTCAGCACCCTTCAAGTATCCTGCGACTGCGAGGCGGTCGAACTCTGGCGTGAGAGGACGACTCGGGAAAATCCATGCGATCCCGGAGAGCAGAGCTTCTCCGCGGTTCTCGACCTTCTCCCGGATGAGTGCCGAACGTAGCTCCGCTTCCAGCAGGTTCGAGGAGAATAACCGACCGAAGCGCTTCAGCCTGGCCGCCAGCCTTCGCGAGCCGGGCTCGTCAAAAGCGATCGCAACGAGGCAGGAAGTGTCAACGTACGCAATCCTCATTCCCGCGATTCCAGAAATCGTCTCAGAGCCCCGGGCTTCTTCGCGATCGGTTCAAGACGTCCGACGGGGTTTGGGGGGCGGCTCAAGACGCCCTCTTCTTCCAAACGGCCAATCGACCTCGCCAGCCCTCCGTCGAGTCCCGTGATCGGTCGGATCTCCGCGATTTCCTCGCCCCGATAGGAGATCACGACTCGCTGACCGGCCCGGACTTTCCGAATGACTTCACTGAACTTCGCCTTCGCTTCGTATGTCGAATAGGTTTGCATCGCCTACACCCCTTTGCTTATAAGTCTAGTCTGACTAGTCCAAAAAATCAAGTTCCTAGAGCGTCGTGGAATTCCCCTTTTGGGGCTGACACTCGGAGTTGCACCGTTATTCAAGGGCCTCGTCTCGAACCGCAGAGTTGCTCAGAGTAGCTCTGAGGATCTGCGTGGAATGACCCGCACCGTCCACGTCTTTGGAACTTTTCAAAGCGTTCGAGGGAATGCCTCATCCCCATCCAGCAAGCCCCCTGAAACGAAAGGGACGATAGGAGGCGATCATGCTCAGCATCCACGTAGGGGGGCCCTTCCAGTCCGTCGAACCAGCCTTGCCATTGGGCTTGCGGGAGGCGTGGATGGAGTCGGCGGAAACGAGAAGTCGGGGCGCAGACAGCCTCCTGGCTCGGGTTGCCCAGGCTGACACGCAGGCATTCGAAGCCCTCTATCAGGAGTTTGGGCGCGGCGTCTACTCCCTCGTCCTCGCGCTGCTCCGGGACCCCCAGGCGGCTCAAGAAGTAACCCAGGAAGTCTTCCTGGCCATTTGGCGTGGCGCGCGCGACTTTGATCCTCAGCGTGGCAACGCACGGGCATGGATTCTCTCACTCGCCCACCACAAGGCTGTCGACGCGGTGCGTCGACAGCACGTGCGAGCGAATTGGCCGCTCGATGGCGCCGAAGCGCATGAGCCCGATATTAGCAATGCAGTACTCCAGAAAGTCGAAGGAGAGCAGGTGCGACAGCACTTGCTCTCCCTCTCCCCGGAGCATCGGGAGGCTATCGTGCTGGCGTACTACGGCGGCTACACGCAACAGGAAATCGCTACGCGCTTGGGCATTCCTTTGGGAACCGTCAAGACGAGGATCCGCGATGGCATGATCCGGCTTCGATCGCTGTTGGTGCCATCCGGCAGAGAGACACACCGATGACGCACAAAGAACTGCAGGACTTGTTGCCCAGTTACGCGCTCAATGCCCTCGACGCCGATGAAGCCAGCGTGCTCGAGGCCCATTTAGCGGGTTGCGCCCTATGCAAGCAAGAACTCGCCTCGCTCCGCGAAGCGACCGCGATCCTGGCTCAAGGCGTGAAGACGGTCGAGCCTCCTCGCGAGCTTGAGGCGAGGATTCTTAGGGCCGTCAGGCCATCGCGGCCGACCTGGATCGCCATCCCTCGGTCGTGGGCATGGGGCGCTGGTGCGGCTGCTGCGGTGATCCTCATTGCCTTTGCGGGGGTGAGTCTCTCACTCAATCAACGCGTCACTGTGCTTCGGGAACAAGTCGCGGCCCAGGATCGAATCCTCGCGCTCTTGGCAACCCCCTCTGCACGGTCGGTCGCGTTGACGGGCTCTGGGGAAGCCAGCGTACGCCTCCTCTATGCCCCAGACCGCCAAGAGGGCATCCTTATCGCCGTGAACCTGGGGGATCCTGGGCCAGGCTTCGTCTACCAACTGTGGCTCATTGCGGGTCAGGAACCCGAAAGCGCTGGAGTATTCTACGGAACCTCGGATCGCCGCCCGGTGATCGTACCGGTTACCGCAGACTTCACACGCTACGGGGTGATCGCCATCACCCGGGAGCTAGGACCGTTGGGTGCCAATCAACCTACGGCTCAGCCAATCCTCGCAGGGAAATTCTGAGCGATCGGATCCCAGATCTTATCGGCGCAAAGGCAACTCCGCAGCAACAGCACCTGACGAGAGCAGCGTCCACTCATCACACACGCGAGAGCGCGCCCGCCACCCGGACGCACTCTCGCCCGATAACTACCTAGCGCTGGAGCTCATACCGGATGCCAAACAGGGACGGCCTTGCACGATGCTCGTTAGGATGCGAGGAACGCCCGCTGGACAAACCAGATGATTCCCACTACCGCGGTACTCACCGAGACCCACTGCCGAAACGATAACGACCAAGATCGGTTCCGAACCGCATCAAGCGCGAGGTAGGCAAGTGAGACCACGGCGATCTGCGCGATCTCCACCCCCACGTTGAAGCCCACGAGCGAGGCAACCACGTTGGCCTGGGGGAGGTGCATCTCCTGGAGGGCGGAGGCGAACCCCAATCCGTGCACCAGTCCGAAACCGAAGGTCACGAGCCACCGCTGCCGCAGCGAGGCGCTGCCCCGCCACACGTTCTCGAGGGCCACGTAGATGATGCTGAGGGCGATCGCGCTCTCCACTACACGCGACGGGAGCGCCACGATGTTCAGCACGGCGAGCGAGAGCGTGACCGAGTGGGCGACGGTAAACGCCGTTACGATCTTGATGAGCTGTCGCAGGCTCCCTCCTAACATGAGGAGGCTAAGCAGGAAGAGCATGTGATCGTACCCTGAAAGAATGTGATCGATGCCGAGCGTAACGAAGCCCCACGTCGCCTGCCAGACGGGGGTGCGACCGAAGTCGATGAGGGTCTCGCGATGCTCAGGGGTGAAGACGACGTTGTGGACCTGGGTGCCATGGAGGATCGTCGCAAGGCAGCTCGCGGTCGAGACATTGGGGACGAACAGGTCGTAGCGGACAGAGAGTGCACTGATGGACGCGGGCCATGTATATCCGAGGGCGAGCGTCGTATGCGTCGCGGGCGCGGGACCGGCAGGCCCTTCGGCGCGGGCACCCGCCCCCGACTCAATCGTTAGCCTGCCCGCCTCCTCGACACTCATCCCGCGGGGCCCTGTGTAGCGACCCACGACGTGGATGCGCTGATCCAGAAAGCGGCGTAGCTCCTCCTGATGGGTGCGGATCGCCTCATCCGAGAAGCGGCCTTCCCGAACATCCCCCGCGAACGGGAGCAAGCTGGTGGGCACCGTCAACGTCACGCGCGCCGTCGATCCGTCCACCACAATTTCAGCCGCCGCTTGGTCAGCCCAGTGAGCGTGCGCGACCGGTACCACTCCACCATAACCCAGCAGCAGGAGCCCTACCAAAACCCCGCTCCATGTCCATCGCGCGCTCATTTCTCTCTCCCCCAGCTCGTCGCTAGATGTAGTGCAGGTGCTGCAGGCATTCCCCGACCATCGCGACCCAGCTACAGGCCAATCCCTGCCACGTCCAGGGCGCGTTGGTCGAAGGTCGGGTCGACAGCCCGCATCTGCCGGAGAAACTCTTCTGCTTGCGGTCGCTTCCCGAGGGCCTGCGCGATCATGGCAGCTCGGTAGAAGTACCGCGCATCTCGCACGCCCCACCGAAGCGCTTGGCGAGCGGCATCAGAGGCCTCCCGCCACCGCCCTGCGCTAGAAAGCGCCCATGCCAGCGTATCCCACGTGTCCGGATCGGTGCGGACAGCAAGCTCCGCGTGCAGCAGTTCCAGGATCTCGGGGAGGTCCTCCGGGCGACCGCGCGTGAGCAGCAGGCGGGCCAACTCTCGCCGGTGGCCGTATGCCCCCGAGGCGGCATCCTGGCGCAGGCGCGCCTCCGCGTCGGCCCAAAAGCGCGCGGCCTCCTGAGGGCGGCCCTCAAGCTCCTTCGCTTGCGCGATACCTCGCAAGACCACGTGGTCGTAGACGTTGGGGGACTCTCGCGTGACCGTAACCACCTGGGTAAGATGATCGATCGCAGCGGCGTAGTGGCTCTGCCGTAATTCGAGCACAGCAAGATCTGCCAGCGCCAGCGGATATTGTGGGAGGATGCGCAAGGCCTCGCCGAACAACTCGTGCGAGAGATCGAACCGTCCGTGCTGGTAGAGGAAGCGTCCGTACAAACTGCGCACCCAAGTCGAACTAGCGGTCTCCTCGGGTTCTTCAATCGCCAGCGCCCGGCGAAAATCATCCTCCGCCGCTGCGTCTTGGCCATAGGCCACTTCGACAAGCGCGCGCAGCGCATACCCTTGCACGGAGGGAGCGGTCGCAAGCAATTCTGCGACTGCCGCGGCTGCCGCGGGCACATCGCCCCGCGCAAGGTTGGACGACACAACGACCGGGAGCGCCTCTTCGGTGGGCCCGGCAGCGCGGGCGAGCTGGATCGCGACGGGAAAGTCGTGCCGCGCCTCAGCCACCCGGGCCAGGACCACGGTCGCCCCAGCGTTGCTCATTGGAAGGTTGGCCAGCGATTCCCGCGCGGTGTCCTCTGCCAACAAATACCAGCGGAGATCCCCGGTCACGCGAGCCATCTTCAAGTAGGCTCGGGCGAGTGCCGCCCGGTCCAGACCACTCTGGGGCGTCCTGGCAATCCGGCTCTGGTAGAAAGCGATTTCATCTCGCAGCAAACTCGCGACGGCTCCCTGGGGTGGGCGGCTGAAGTGGTACCGGTACGGGGACGGTCTCATCACAAGATGCTGAGCATCTAGAATGTCACGCAGCGTGCCCAGGCTCGATCCCCTCCCCGGCACAACAGCCAACGCCAGAACCGTGCCAATGGCCGCCGCGGCCGCGATCATGAGCATCAGTCGGCGTGAACGAAGTCTTCGGGCGCTTGCTCTCCGCATGATGGTATCGTTCATCGTCATCCCTTTCGAGGCGAGGGAAGCGGCGGAGCGCCGGCAGAGAACAAGCCTGCCGGCGCCCGCTGCGTCCTAGTTTGGATCGGCGAGGTAGGGGAAGGCGTTCCGCAACAGCTTGTGCGCCGTGCCGCCCCCATTGGGACCTGCGTATGAGACGTTGTCGGTCGTGACCGCGCCGTTCGTGACCACGGACAGGGTGATGTGAATGACATCGTCCATGATCTTGCGCCCGCGAATCGGGCTACCTTTGGCATTGAGCGCGGCCGCGTACCCGCTCGGCCCGGGCGTGTCGATGCGCATCACATCCGGGAGGAACGCGACTATGAGCGCGGTCGCCCGCTTGTCATCGTTGCCAAACGCCATCAGGGTCTTCTTCGCTTCGCCGACGATCGGCCCGGCGATGTCTGCCTCGGGTTTCTTCCCCGCCAGCGCCGCCGCTTCGAAGTCCGGCCCGACGCCATTGAGCGCGTTCTGGTAGGCGGTGGTTGTCAGCAAGCCCTCGCCGATCGCCGGTCGTCCGAGTCGAGCAACCTGCTTCCCGCCAATGGTGATGGTGCTCCACGCGTCGAAGACGGTCGCTGAAGAGGACCCTTGCAGCCACGCGCGGGGGACCCGCACCGCGATCGAGAGCACGTTGTACCCGGCTGTGAAATCGTACCCGGGGGTGCGGAACCCCACTTTGGGGCCGGTGCCAAGAGCCCCCGCCCGCACCTTGAAGAACTGCTCGACATCGAAGAAGAACGGGTCCTCACGCAAGCCAGCAAACACAGACAAGGACGCACCATCCACGGTCGCCCGCGTCACGATAGGCGCCTCTGCCGCCGCAAGTGGGGTCGTCCGCAGCACGCCCGCGGCTGCGCTGGTGACCCCATCACGAACCGCCGTCAACTTGATGGCCTGCGACCCGTCTTTGGCCGGTTCGCCGAACTCGAACCGCAGTAAGGCGTCGGTCTTTCCGGTCGGCGTCGCATCCTTATCGCCGGCCCGGCTCACGTGAATGTCGTACTGGGCGCTCGTACTGAAGTAGTACTCCTGACGTGGAAGCGACCTCGGGTTCACATTCATGATGAACACCAAGTCACCGGCGCCGGCACTTGCGTTCTGATCCTGCTCACGGAACACGAAGAAGTCCGTGGTGTGCAGGGCCCGACCCTTGAGGTCCATCTCGCCGTCGTCGTGGTTTGACGCCACCAGCAGCCTGGGCGTGATGAGCATCGCGGCCAGCACGACCAGCGCTAGCGCAGAAAGCCAGGGTTTGAATCGACTCATATCTTGCACCCCCTATGAAGTTGTCGCGGAAGCCGCCACCACCCCCCGGGTAACGTGCGCGATGGCAGTGCCTCCCCGTCACCCCTGCTATTCGCAGAAGGGGAGTCCGTGGATTGGCCTTTATTCCGAGAGACAGATCCGCAATCCCGGTGGCGACCCAATCTGAGCGCTGCCATGAGGGAATGGCATATCTGGAAGTGACTCGGACGAACCTACTCATCCTGGCGCGGGTCTACATCTCGGGAAGAGTCCGCGAGGGGAAAGGACCCGGCAGAAGCCTAACTAGATCGTCTCCCCGCCTCAACCTTGTCCCCTAGTTGGAGTCAGGGGGTCAAATGACCTCAGTCAAGCTCGCGACATTTGGATTCTTGCGAAGAATTCCGACCGACCGTCCGTGCAGGTGGAGTGCGGAATAACTGGAAGAGCCCTCGCAGTTGAAGGAGGTCGCGTGATCAATATTGCGGGTCTCGCTATTGTCGCTGTCGCTCTGTTCTTCTTATTGAGGGCCTCCGCCAAAACTGTCACGCTTGGATCTCTTACACTGCCAGAAAAAACATTCCTCCGGATTCAGTTTTGCCAGTGATTCCAGCCATTCTTGTGCCGCTGAGCATTGGGCTTGCTTCGGATTTTCTATGCGCTGGTATCCTCTAAATCTAGCCTTTTCGAAATTGGGGTTAGGAGTTAGGGTAGTGTCAAGACTTTTGTGTACTTTCATTTGAGAGAGGACGCCCCTCCCACTGAGTATTGAGATGGTGCATGACGGCATAGATGATGCGATCACAGCTCGCATCGTTGGTAAAGCATGTCATGGGCCGCGTGCGTCG
>OBEQ010536153.1_pt1 | contig 94133 bp, 90 predicted proteins | sample 1670901 | NCBI WGS metagenome assembly OBEQ01 (sample SAMEA104232315, study PRJEB22302) | groundwater metagenome | biome: forest; feature: aquifer; material: groundwater | place: USA | collected 2011-08-07 | depth 5.4 m | reverse complement strand
GGCAACCCTTCGACAGGCTCAGGGCCCTGAGCGAGTGAAAACGAGTCGATGGGAGCCACCGGAGCCTCCCCCTCAACGGCTGTCGCCTTGGGGGAATTTAATATTGGGCCCAGCGAATTGTTTCCCCGTGCCCTTGCTAAAAAACACTTCGACTTTTGAAGGGTCTTCTGTAAGATGCTGAGACAAATTATGCCTTTTCAGCACTCATTGGAGAGTTTTTCACTTTCCTATCTTCTTATTGCTTTTACCTGTGTATTGCTCAATGCATTCTTCGTGGCTGCAGAATTTGCCATGGTGAAGATACGCTCAACCCGTCTTCAAACTCTAGAAGAGAAGGGGAGCCCTCTTGCCAGTTGGGCCCTTGCCATTATCAATAATCTCAACGGCTATCTTACAGCTACCCAACTAGGTGTTACTCTCTCGAGCTTGGCTTTAGGTTGGGTGGGAGAGCCTGTTTTTGCAAAATTGTTGGAGATGCTGCTCGAAGGTTTTCAACTTTCTCCTCACGTGTTGAGGGGGGTTTCATTTGTGATCGGTTTTGCCATTATCTCCATCTTGCATATGGTATTGGGAGAATTGGTACCTAAGCAAATGGCGATTCAAAAGGCGGAAAAGGTGCTTTTATTCACGGCCGTTCCCTTGAGAGTTTTTTATTGGATTTTTTATCCAAGCCTATGGTTTTTAAATGCCTTCACCAATAAAATTGTGAAGTTTTTTAGGATTCGGAGTTCTTTGGAAGATAGCGTCCATTCTGAAGAAGAAATCCGCCTCATCGTGGAAGACTCTTATGAAGAAGGCTCTATTTCTCCTCGCAAAGCCTCTCTGCTCGAGAATATTTTTCAATTTAGCGATATTACCGCGCGCCACATTATGGTGCCTCGTCAAGAGATTGGTTATCTTTTAGTGAGTAAAACGAGCCGAGAAAACCTAGAGGTCGCCAAAGATTCCGGGCATACTCGTTTTCCCTTGTGCGATGGGGATTTGGATCATGTGATGGGGCTCATCAATATTAAAGACGTGATTTGGGAACTAGAAGACAGCGACAATTTAATTAACCTCTACGATTTGAAGCGGCCGATTTTATTTGTGCCCGAAGGCACTCCCATCGACCAACTCTTAAGGGAATTTCAATCCAAAAGGATTCATATGGCAGTGGTGGTGAATGAGTTTGGAAGCACGGTGGGATTGGTGACTTTAGAGGATGTTATCGAAGAAATTGTCGGTGAAATTCAAGATGAGTTTGATCAAGAACAACCTAAAATTTTCAAGCAAGCGGATGATTCTTTTCTCATTGATGGCAAGGCAACCTTGCGAGAAGTCGAACAATCCCTCGATTTGGCTCTTCATGATGATAATAATGTGACCATTGCTGGATTTTTTGTTTCGAAATTGGGTCGATTGGCCAAAGAAGGGGATGCCATTGATATTCCCCCTTATCAAGTGAAGGCCCTTGAAATAAAAAATCGAAGGATTTCGAAATTATTATTCGTAAAACCCACCTTGAGCAATCTAAATTAAATATATTTATAAGTATATTTAATCTAGACTTCTTCTTTTTAAAAATCCGCCATATAACTTAAGTATTTAATATTAAACAATAATTTAACTTGGTATATCCCTTGCTTTCTTTTGTTCTTGAGCCATGGCTCAGAAAGAAGGAAATCAAAATGGGCACAGTATTATTGTTAAAAGAAATCGAAAGAAATGATCAGCCAAATACAGCCGAAGGCAGCTTTCTACAACAGCCCGCAGTTATCTTAGATTTTAATCAAAAATTTCAGGCAAATCTTCTTCAAAAAAATATTCAGAGACGGGCGATGGATGGCATTCAGGTTCTTCGGGTGATTTTATCGGATTATGAAAAGTTGATGAAAGAATTAGCGCAAAACATTAGCCCCGAACAATTAGCAAAAATCACTCAACTGAGTGCAGAAGAGCAAATTTTGGAAGATGTCCGTCGCTTAAACGATTTGATCCAGGCCCTTGAAAGTAAGATTCTTGCTCAAAAAGGTTTAAATCTTCGAAGAGCAATGGAAGACCTTCAAAAGCAGACGCAGCAAGAGGTGGGCAATGTCGCTGCTTATTTGGAAAGCAATGAATATCCCTTATTCAAAGTATGGGTGAAAGTGATTGAATGGACTTCTTTAGATCTTATCGATTCTAATGAAATTGAACTCACCATGAAGCATTTAGAGGAACTAGGGGCCCTTGATACGGCGAATGTCCTTGTTTTTCTTTAATAGCGCTTCTTAAAAAACCGCACGGCCCCTCCTTGTTTATCATCTCCTCCTTGCTTTTATTAACAGTTTTTTCCTAAATATTATATAATAAATATATTTATTATAAAATTTATAATGTATTCTTAATATAATAAAAACCAAGTAATTTAAAATTAATTAATAATATTATTAACTTATACTTATGACTCTGAATTGGCACATGCCTTGCTTTATATAAGTTCCGAGTGCGCATGAAAATGCCGCTCCTTCGGGAAAAAAAAGCCCGATGAAAAAACAAAATATAAAGCGTGTGCCCCCAGGTCAGAGCGGACGGATCGAAAGTGAAGTCTTCTCTGACCTACTTTTTTTGGGCTTCTTTAAGAAATGCTTGTATTGAGTTTCTCGAAATTTTGATGAAGCTTTTTTTGACGGCCCCGATACATTTTATCTAAAAGAGATTTTACATAAAGCTTATCGAGGTAGCGTCCTAAAAAACCCCCACGAAGCTCGTATTCTATATGATCAGAAATCTCGGTAGCGCCGCTGGCTAAAGCTTTAAAAGAATGAGTGTGTTGCCAATGTTTAAAGAGACCAAAGTCTGAAACATCTGTGAAGTGGGAGTTCTGTTTGAAGTCAGATATTCTCCCGAACCAAAGGGTAGGCAAGAGGCCTTCCCAAAAAAGAATAACGAATTTTTTCCCTTTTTCATGAATGCCTCCACCCTTTAAGATTTTGAAATAGCCGGGTTGAATAAAGCTCAAGTTTTCAAGATTGCTTCCCCATTCGAAGACTTTCTCGAGAGGAGCTTTAAGAGAGGTGCTGTAGTGAAGTATTGTCATGAAAATGGTGCGAGAGGGGGGACTTGAACCCCCACGAGTTTGCACCCGCTAGACCCTGAATCTAGTGCGTCTGCCAGTTCCGCCACTCTCGCTTTAAGAGATTACACGTCTTCATCGTTATCTGCCGAGCCACCATCGGGGTCGTCATATTCATCGAGGCCTTCTTCGTCGTAAACTTCATTGCCACAATTTGGACAAATGCTATCTCCTCCAATATATTTTCCGCAATGGGGGCAATATTCTTCGAAAGGATTGTCTTCTCTTGTATGAATTGCCATGTCCGATCACTCCTTGTTTGCTCTATAGAGAAAAGGGCCAAGAGGGTCAAAATAAATTTACTTGAGGAAAGTCTTCACCAAGTTTTATGTTGAATCTAATTATTCCTGAATATCAATGGATATTTGTTCTTTTTCCAGCTAATTTCCCAAGCAATGCAAAAAAGAAAGACTTTAAAAATTTTAGGTAAGTTAGAGCTTCATCAAGATGGTTATGGCTTTGTGCTTCAGGATGATAAAAGCCAGCCCGATGTATTTGTTCCGCCTCCCGCCACCTTAAATGCCATGGATGGAGATCGTGTCGAGGCGGAGGTCTTAAAGTCCAAAACAGGAAGGCGATTGGAAGGAAGAATCACTCAAGTATTGCTTCGTGCGCGAGCGCAGCTGGTGGGAAAATTTGAATATATCTCAAAAAAACCCTTTTTAGTGTGTCAGGAAAACCGCAAAACTTTTCGAATGGCCTTAGCTCCCTCCGAAGTAAAGAATTTGGAAGAAGGACAAACTCTCATAGGAAAAATCACGGCCTACCCTCAAGGGCAAAGTAAAGACTTGAAAGGCGAAGTGGTGAAAGTGCTCGGAAAACGAGAAGAGCCTGCTACCGAAATTGAAGTGACCATCGCCAAACATCATCTTCTCCAAGATTTTTCAGAAGAAGCTTTAGCAGAGGCTCATTCTTTAGATCATACTGTTCAGGAGTCAGAAAAGGCTGGGCGCGAAGATTTACGGTCTTTTCCTCTTGTAACTATCGATGGTGAAAATGCCAAAGACTTTGACGATGCGGTTTTTGTGAAAAAAACTCCGCAGGGCTACAAGCTCTATGTGGCCATTGCCGATGTATCTCATTATGTGAAGCAGGGTAGCATCTTAAACGAAGATGCTTATTTAAGGGCCACGTCGGTTTATTTTCCGAATCGTTGCATTCCCATGCTTCCTGAGGCGCTCTCGAATGAGCTATGCAGCTTGAAGCCTCAAGTCGATCGCCTTTGCTTTGTCGCCGAAATAGATTTTAACAAAAAAGGCCAACGGGTGGGCAGCCATTTTTATAAAGGACTCATGAAAAGCGCGGCACGCTTAACCTACACTCTTGTGAAGAAAATGATGGTGGATTTAGATGTGGAGCTTCGTCTTCAATATGCATCCTTGGTGCCTCCTTTGGAAGAAGCGATGGGTCTTTTCCGAATTCTGAGAGAAACTCGACTGCTGCGGGGAAGCATTGATTTTGATCTTCCAGAACCGGAAATTATTTTAGATGTTGAGGAGGGGGTGGCAAGCTCTATTCTGAAGGCTCCGCGTACCGAAGCCCACATGCTCATCGAAGAGTTTATGATAGCGGCCAACGAAGCGGTTGCAGAATTCTTAGAGCAAACAAAACACCCCTCGATCTACCGTATTCACGAAACTCCCGATCCAGAAAAAATAGCCGACTTCAAAGCGCTGGCCTATCACTTTGGTTATGCGTTACCACCCGTTGATAAAATCACTTCCAAAAAACTTGCCGATCTTGTGAAGCAGGTGAGGGGTAAAGCAGAAGAAAGACTGATGAATACCATTTTGCTTCGCTCGTTAAAGCAGGCCATTTATTCCACGAATAATTTAGGGCACTTTGGTTTGGCTTCAAAGTGTTATACGCATTTTACTTCCCCCATTCGGCGCTATCCCGATTTGATCGTTCACCGTTTGCTGCAGGCAGCGATCTCGAAATCTTCCAAAAAGAATAAAGCGTCACCCGAGCAAGAGTTAGAGCGCCTCTCGGAAATGGCGCAGCATTGCTCCCAATTGGAAAGAAAGGCGATGCAAGCAGAATGGGAAATCCGCGACCTCTACAAGGCTTTTTTCATGAAAGACAAAGTGGGGCAAGACTTCGAGGGTATTATTTCGAGCGTCACCCGTTTTGGTTTTTTTGTAGAACTCGATACTTTCTTTGTGGAAGGTTTGGTTCATCTCAATTCCCTCAAGGCTGAATCCTATGAATTTGATGAGAAAAAGCATGAGCTGCGGGGCCGACACTCCAAAAAAACGTTTAAGATTGGGGATGAAGTGAAGGTAAAGCTCAATCGGGTGGATATCGAAAAAAGACAAATCGATTTTTCGTTATTAGATCTTTAAATTTTCGAGTTTCGTAACTTGACATTGCCTTTTTCTTTAGGTATAGCCTGCCGCTAAAAAACTTAAGAATTCTTGATAGATAAATCACTCATGGATACATTTTACGTCGTTTTTATAGGCATTTATTTTTTTATTCTAGTCGTTCTTGCCATTTTTGGCCTTCATCGCTATCACCTGACTTATCTTTACTACCGTCACCGCAAAAATCGGGTCACGAATCCCCAAAAGTTTGAAGCATTAAAAGAAATTCCTTTTGTGACCATTCAACTGCCCATCTACAACGAAAAATATGTTTTACCGCGTCTGCTTCAATCTATCACCCAACTCGATTATCCACGTGACCGCATTGAAGTTCAGGTGCTCGATGATTCTACCGATGAAACCACGGCGGTGGCTCGAAGAATAGTTCAAAGCTATGCGGGCAGGGGTTTTCCGATTATTCTCCTTCATCGCAATAATCGAGAAGGTTACAAAGCAGGAGCTTTGCAGGAAGGCATGAGAGTTGCCAAGGGAGAACTCATCGCCATTTTTGATGCGGATTTTGTGCCTAGCCCTGATTTTCTCAAGAAACTGGTTCCGCATTTTGCCTGTGCTGACAACATCGGAATGGTGCAGGCTCGCTGGGGCCATATTAATCCCGATTATTCGCTTTTGACCAAAGCCCAGTCTATTTTTCTCGATGGCCATTTTGTGATTGAGCATGCTGCTCGCAATTTTTCCGGGAGGTTTTTCAACTTTAACGGCACGGCGGGAATGTGGAGAAAAAAATGCATAGAAGACGCCGGAGGATGGGAACACGATACACTCACGGAAGATTTAGATCTTTCTTACCGCGCTCAAATGAAAGGTTGGCAATTCGTGTTTGTTCCAGAGGTGGTCGCGCCCGCCGAGCTTCCCGTGGAAGTGAATGCCTTTAAATCACAGCAGCATCGTTGGGCCAAAGGCTCGGTGCAGTCTGCCCGAAAGCTCGTTCCCAAGATTGTGCTAGCTAAAATTCCCCTCAAGGCTAAAATCGAAGCCTTATTCCACTTAACCAATAACTTTGCCTATCTTCTCATGATTGTTTTATCTCTGCTGATGCCTTTCTCGATTTATTTCCGTTATCAGTTAGGTTGGATGCATTCTTTTTATATTGATTTACCTCTCTTCCTCTCTGCTACTTTTTCCGTTACTTTTTTTTATACCTGCGCCCAGCGTGAAATTTACCCTGATTGGAAAGCCCGCCTCAAATATATTCCTTTTAATTTAGCCCTTGGCATTGGCTTATCTGTTAATAATGCGAAAGCAGTGATGGAAGCGATCCTTAAACATCATACTGAATTTAAGAGAACCTCTAAATATGCGATTCAAACTAAAAATGATCAATGGAAAAACAAAAACTACCTTCATCAATTTAATTGGGTGACTTTTCTAGAGTTGTTTTTAGGCGTTTATTTCTCTTTTGCATTGAGCTATGTGATTCAGCAGCAAATTTATATTTCCATTCCTTTCATGTTTCTTTTCCAGGTGGGTTATTTTTACATTGGCCTGATGGGGCTATTTCAGGCGCGTTCACTCATTGCCTTAGCTCCCAAACAGCAGACAAGCTCATAAATTTTTTTAAAATTTAAATTATCTTAAAAATTTGTAGAAAAGGCATTGACTCTTTTTTTATCTGAAGATTATAGTTTTTTAAAAAAGGCAGGTTGAAAGTGAAACAGACCCATGAAGTTTCAATTTTAAATCAGAAATTTATTTTAAAGTCTGATGCTGATGAAAGATATGTTCAGAAGGTGGCAGATTATCTCAATAAAAAAATCCACGATATTATGCACAATAGTAAGAGCGTTTCGACCTTAAATGTTGCTTTACTTGCGGCCTTGAATGTTGCGGATGATTTCTTTAGAATGAGAGAGAAGAACAAAGAATCTCATCATAGCGTAGAACAGAAAATTAAAGAGTTGGTAAGCTTTATTGAGAGTCAAATAAGCTGATTTTTGAAATTTTAAGAGTTTATAAGATTCCCTGCCTTGCTCGCGCTTGGGCTGTCTAAGTTTTAGAACCTATCGATTTGAAACGGGAATTGTGCCTTACTGCGGTGTGCAGATCTCCCACTTTGGTGGAGAGGGAGCCTAAAGCAGTAAAACGATACCCACCTATTTTTCAGGTTCAAATCCATCAGCTCACACGGCAAATGGTGGGGTTTTTTATTCTTAGAGATCTAATATTATTGTTTGAACAGTTCAAAAAAATCTGTAAACTATTAAAAGTAAGACTTTTAAATTAACTCACTGATAATAACAACCTGGATGGAGGGTTGAAAAATTCGAGCTGGAGGCCTTCGGGACTCTCTAAATTTTTGGAAGGTTTTGATTTTTTTATTTTTTATAATTAATTACTTATCATTATATTCATCCTTTACGGTTTTATAAATTAATAGATGAGCTTTATAACTTAAGATGAATTTTTTTTAGTTGATTCACTTGAATCGCTTTAAGCTTATTTGCGGATTAAATCCTTCCTTAAATGACTCGAATTTTCATCGAGTGCTTTGCAATCAGATATTTGCCAACTCAAAGAAACGCTGCGAAATCAGATTCGAGACCATCTGAAAGGTTTTTCGCTCGAATCCGAAAAAATAGCTGAAAAAGTGCAAAAGCTTGTCTTGGCCTCCAAGCTATTCAAAGATGCTAAAACCATTGCCCTTTATCATCCTATTCAAAATGAAGTCCAAACCGGGATGATTTTTGAACAAGCCAAGCTTTCCCATAAAAAAGTGGCTTATCCTAAGATAAAAAAAGAAGGCGAAGCCCTTCATTTTTATTGGGTTCATTCTTTTGATCAGTTTTCAAAGAATCAAAAAGGCTTAAGAGAGCCCGATGAAAAATTGGGGGCTCAGAAGTTTCCACTTTCGGAGCTTGAATTAATGCTTATTCCGGGCCTTGCTTTCGATCGGGAGGGTTGGCGCTTGGGGCGAGGAAAAGGTTTTTACGATAGAACCTTAAAAAATTTTGAAGGTCAACGTTTGGGTCTTGGCTACTCATTTCAAGTGTTGAGCCATATTCCTCATGAGTTTTGGGATGAAAAACTGAATTGGCTCGCAACAGAAAACGAATTGATGAAGCTGTAAGGCCTTTGTCTTTTATTAGGAGGTTCTTGTGATTGAAGTTATTTTAATATCTTTGGCCACCCTTGTTTTGGGGGGCGTTGTGGGAATGATTATTCGGAAAAAGATTGTGGAAGGTAAAATCCGCTCTTCCCAGATCCATGCTGAGCAAATTCTTGAAGACGCCAAAAGAAAAATGGAATCGATGAAAAAAGAGGCGGAGCTAGAGCTTAAAGATCAGAAAATCCAGGCAAAAACCCAGCTCGAAGACGAAATTCGGTCTCGTAAGCTGGAAATTAGCAATCTCGAAAGGAGGTTGATGTCGAAGGAAGAAAGCTTGGAGAAAAAAATCGAGAATCTAGAATCAAAAGAACAAGATATTTCCCGCCGAGCAAAAAATTTAGATGGCAAAGAGAAGCAATGCGAAGATTTAGAGCAAAAATATAAGGGCTTGCTCGAGGAAGAGCGTAAGAAATTGGAACAGATCGCGGGGCTTACTGCAGAAGAAGCCAAGCAAAAGCTTAGCACGAGCATGATGGGCGATGCCAAGGCAGAGGTGGCAAAACAGGTGAGGCAGTATGAAGAAGACATTAAAAATGAATCTGATAAAAAAATACGCCGAATTTTGAGCCTGGCTTTAGAAAGGCTTGCCGGTGAGTATGTGGCCGAACGGACCATCACCGTGGTTAATTTGCCGAATGATGAAATGAAGGGGCGAATTATTGGTCGAGAGGGCCGCAATATTCGCACGATTGAACAAATGACCGGTGTTGATTTGATTGTCGACGATACGCCCAACGCAGTGGTTCTTTCGGCTTATAATCCCGTTCGCCGTGAAATTGCTCGCTTGGTGTTAGAAGGATTGATCCAAGATGGGCGAATTCATCCCACCCGCATTGAAGAAATGGTAGAAAAAGTGACGCGGGAAATGGACCAACAAATCAAAGAAGCCGGAGAAGCCGCGGCCTTTGAATTGGGGGTTCATGGAATGCATCCAGAGATGGTGAAGCTTTTAGGGATGCTCAAGTTTAGAACGAGTTATGCCCAGAATGTGCTCACCCATTCGATGGAAGTGGGTTATTTATGCGGAATTATGGCGGCAGAATTAGGAGTGAACGAGAAATTGGCCCGTCGAGCGGGCCTTCTGCACGATATTGGCAAAGCCGTGAGTCACGAAGTGGAAGGTTCTCATGCCATTATTGGTGCGGATTTAGCGAAAAAATACGGAGAAGATCCGAGAGTGGTTCATGCGATTGCGGCTCACCATGAAGATGTGCCTCAAGAAACAGCTTTGGCTCATTTGGTGGATGCGGCCGATGCCTTATCTGGAGCACGTCCGGGCGCGCGCAGTGAGGTGTTGGAATCTTATGTGAAGAGGGTGGAAGACCTTGAAAAAATTGCCACGTCCTTTCAAGGAGTGGGCAAGGCTTATGCCATTCAAGCAGGCCGGGAAGTTCGCGTGTTGGTAGAAAACGAGTCGATCAAGGATGACCAGGCCTTAATCCTTTGTAAGGATATTGCCCGAAAAATAGAAGATGAGCTCACCTATCCAGGTCAAATTAAAGTAACAGTTATTCGTGAGCTGAGGGCTGTGGATTATGCAAAGTAGTCATTGAACGATCCTATGAAAATTCTCTTTATAGGCGATATTTTCGGAGAAGCGGGTAAGCAGGCCGTGTTGAAAAAAGTGCCGGAGTATCGCTCTGCCTATCGCGTAGATTATGTCATTGCCAATGGGGAGAATGTTTCACGAGGAAAGGGAATCAAAATTAAAGAGGCTGAGGAAATTTTTGCTTGTGGTGTGAATGTGATAACGAGCGGAAACCATGCCTTCGATCAGTCTGAAACGATTGAGTATTATAAAAAACAACCCAAAATGATACATCCGGCGAATTATAGCCCTCTAAGCCCTAGCAAGGGATGGTTCATCGAAGAAGTGTATTCGGGTGTTCATATCGGGGTGATTAATTTGGCAGGCCGCATTCATATGGAACCAGCCAATTGCCCTTTTGCGTCGGTCGATAAAATCTTAGAAGAAATGAAAGAGAAAGCAGAAATTATCATTGTAGATATGCATGCGGAGGCGACTAGTGAAACTCGTGCCATGGGCTGGCATTTAAATGGAAAAGTAGCGGCTGTTTTGGGCTCTCATACGCATGTTCAAACGGCTGATGAAGAAATTCTTCCTCAAGGAACCGCTTATATTACCGATACGGGAATGACGGGCCCTTACGCTTCGGTGATTGGCATGAAAATAGAGGGGCCCTTAAGGAAATTCAGGACGGGCATTCGAACCCCCTATGAGCCTGCGATGGGAGATGTGCGGTTTTGCGCCGCACTTGTGGATGTAGAAGAAAGCAATGGCAAGGCAAAATCCATTCAACGAATTCAGGAGAAAATTTCATGAGGCCGGCCGAAGAACAGCTTGAAATTTTAAAGCGTGGAACTTCTGAAATTATTTCGGAAAAAGAACTTCTCAAAAAACTTCAAAAGGGAAAAGCTCTTAAAATAAAAGCGGGCTTTGATCCTACGGCGCCTGATTTGCATTTGGGACATACCGTTCTACTTCGTAAATTAAAAGATTTTGAGAATTTAGGCCATGAAGTTTGCTTTTTAATTGGAGATTACACGGCAACGATTGGGGATCCCACAGGACGCAACGAAACCCGCCCTCCGCTAACGCTTGAGGAAATTCGAGACAATGTCAAAACCTATCAGGAACAAGTTTTTAAGATTCTAGATCCCCAAAAAGCCAAAATTTATTTTAACTCTCAGTGGTTTGGAAAATGGCCCGCGAGTGAAATGATCAAACTTGCCGCCCGATATACGGTTGCTCGAATGTTAGAGCGAGATGATTTTGAGAAACGTTACAAAGCAGGGCATGCCTTGGCGGTGCATGAATTTCTCTATCCACTTCTGCAGGGTTGGGATTCTGTAGAAATGAAGGCCGATGTGGAATTAGGCGGTACCGACCAAAAATTCAACTTACTCATGGGCCGCCATCTTCAGCGCCAGGAGGGGCAGGAAGAGCAGGTGATTATCACCTTACCTTTATTAGAAGGTCTCGATGGCGTTGAAAAAATGAGTAAATCGAAGGGAAATTATGTGGGTATTACTGAATCTTCAGGCGAGATATTTGGAAAATTGATGAGTATTAATGATGATCTGATGTGGCGTTATTATGAGTTATTATCAGATTTAAATTCGCTAGAAATTGCAAAATTAAAAGATCAGGTGGCAAAAGGCATTTATCATCCCAAGCAAGCGAAAATAGATTTAGCCAAAAGAATTGTGGCTCACTTTCATTCTCAGCAAGAAGCACAAATGGCTCATGAGCGTTTTGAACAGCTCTTCAAGAAAAAAGAAATTCCGGATGAAATTGAAAAAGTGATTCTTTCGGCAAGTAGAGATAAAAAAAGCCTCGCCCAACTTATTGCAGAACAAGGAATGGCTTCGAGTAATTCAGAGGCGCGTAGGTTGATTGAACAAGGTGGGGTCACTTTGAACGGCGAGAAAGTGACGGATTCTAAGGGTGAAATCTCCCTGCAGGGGGATTATTTGATTAAAGTGGGGAAAAGGAAGTTTAAAAAGGTGATTTTCCGCTAATATTCTCTTTGAAATATTTCAGGCTTCTCGCTATGTAATAACTTCTTGTTTTGAAGGAGTAGGCATGACTGAGAAAGCCGTTTCTGAAACAAAACTTCAAAAATATAAATTAAGTTATCGAGGCAAAGTGCGCGATCTTTATGACGTGGGCGATTATTTTTTAATGGTTGCCACCGATCGTATTTCGGCCTTCGATTATATTTTGCCAAGCCCGGTTCCGGGAAAGGGCAAACTTCTCACTCAACTTTCTGTATTCTGGTTTGATCAAACCAAAACTATTATTCCCAACCACCTTGTTTCAACAGATATTTCTCCCTATGTGGTGAATAGCGAAGAAAAGCAAATGCTCGAAGGGCGCAGCATGGTGGTGAAAAAAGCAAAGCGTCTGGATGTAGAAGCTATTATTCGCGCTTATCTTACGGGGTCTGCCTACAAAGATTATGTAAAGACAGGCATCGTGAATGGAATTCAATTACCCTCAGGGCTGCGCGATGGAGATATTTTACCCGAACCCATTTTTACTCCTACGACCAAAGCCGAAGTGGGGGAGCACGATCTGCCGATGACTTTCGATGAAGTGAAAGATGCTTTAGGTGAAGTAAATGCAATTCAGGTAAAAGAGGCGGCTCTGAAAATTTTTAAAATCGCTTCTGAAAAAGCAAAATCGAAAGGCTTAATTTTAGTCGACACAAAAATGGAATTTGGAATTTTAGATGGCAAACTTCTTTTAATTGATGAGTTGCTTACTCAAGATGCTTCGCGCTATTGGTTAGCCTCGGAATATCAGCCCGGAAAACCTTTGAATCCTTGGGACAAGCAATTGGTGAGAGAATATTTATTAAAAAGTGATTGGGACCGAAAATCAGCGCCTGCCGCATTGCCAGAAAAGGTGATTGAAGAAACTTTATATCGCTATAAGAGTATTGCAGAAAGGTTGATGGCATGATTCCTCGCTATTCAAGACCTGAAATGGCCAGCCTCTGGACCGATGAAGCTAAATTTAAAAAATGGCTCGAAATCGAGATTGCAGCATGTGAAGCTTGGAATCAATTGGGCCGAGTTTCAAACGATGCTTTGAAGGTGATACAAAAAAAATCGAGCTTCAAGGCCGAAAGGGTTTTAGAAATTGAAAAAACGACAAAGCATGATGTGATTGCTTTCGTGAGTGCGCTTGCTGAAAACGTAGGCCCTGAGGGGCGCTATTTGCATTTGGGTCTTACTTCCTCAGATGTGGTCGATACGGGTCTTGCTGCCCAACTCAAAGACGCTTCGAGTTTAATTCATAAAGACTTAAAGCAACTTTTAGAGGTTTTGAAAAAAAGGGCCTATGAGTTCAAGCAAATTCCCCAAATGGGTCGCAGCCACGGAATTCATGCGGAGCCAATTACCTTTGGCTTAAAATTTGCCCTTTGGTATGAAGAAATGAAACGAAATCTTCTACGCTTTGAGGCAGCGGTGGAAGATGTGAGTTATGGAAAAATTTCGGGGGCCGTAGGAACTTTTGCCAATATTCCGCCGCAAGTGGAAGCCTATGTTTGTAAAAAAATGGGGCTCAAGGCAGATCCTATTTCCACTCAAATAGTGCAGCGAGATCGCCATGCCCATTACTTTACTACTTTAGCTCTCCTGGCGGCCTCCATAGAAAAAATTGCAACGGAGATCCGGCATCTACAAAGAACCGAAGTGCTCGAGGTGGAAGAATATTTTAGTGATGGGCAAAAAGGCTCTTCTGCCATGCCGCATAAGCGTAATCCCATCCTTTCTGAAAATTTATGTGGTCTAGCAAGGCTCGTGCGCGCCAATGCCTTGGCGGCTTTGGAAAATGTAGCCTTGTGGCATGAAAGGGATATCTCCCATTCCTCGGTGGAAAGAGTGATTGCACCCGATTCTACTATTTTAATTGATTTTATGCTGCATCGCCTCACGGGACTGCTCGAAAAGCTCATCGTGTATCCTGAAACTATGCTCGAAAATTTAAACAAGCTTAAGGGGCTCATTTTCGCCCAACAAATTTTGTTGGAACTTGTGAACAAGGGAATCACACGGGAAGCCGCCTATGAAATTGTTCAACGCAATGCCATGCGAACCTGGCGTTCGCGGCAAGAGTTTAAAAGTGAATTGTGGAAGGATGCCGAAATTCAAAAGCATTTTACCCAAAATGAGCTCGATTCCTTTTTTGATTTGGCCTATCACTTGAAAAATGTCGATCAAATTTTCGAGCGCGTTTTTGGAAAAGGATGAATGATGAAAGCAAGAGTTTATGTGACTCTCAAAAAAGGTGTGCTAGATCCTCAAGGGAAAGCGGTGGAACATGCCTTAGAAAGCATGGGACATCAAAATGTGACTCAGGTGAGAGTGGGAAAGTTTTTTGAAATAGAAATAGATGCGAGCCCCGAAAAAGCCAAAGAGCAATTGAAGGAGATGGGGGAAAAACTTTTGGCGAATACGGTGATTGAAGATTATAAAATTGAATTGGGATAACCCCTTAAGCCTCCCTTCATAAGGGGTGAGGGGGTTTAAATTATGCACTTTTCCATCATTGTTTTTCCAGGCTCTAATTGCGATCAAGATTGCCATTACCTTGTGAAAGATCTTTTGGGCCAAAAAGCTTCATTTGTTTGGCATAAGGAAAAGCTGCTTCCCAAAACTGATTGCGTGATTTTACCGGGCGGCTTTTCTTATGGAGATTATCTTCGTTGTGGCGCTATTGCTCGATTTTCTCCCATTATGCAAGATATTGTGAAGTTTGCCGAAGCCGGTGGAAAAGTAATGGGCATTTGCAATGGCTTTCAAATTCTCACCGAAGCGCATTTGTTACCCGGAGTGCTGCTTCGAAATAAAAATCTCAATTTTATTTGCAAAAATATTTTTTTGAAAGTCTCTAGCCAAAAAACACCTTTTACTCAAGCTTTGGCCCTCAACTCTGTACTCCAAATGCCCATTGCACACATGGAAGGCAATTATTTTATTGAAGCCGAGGGCCTGGAGGAGCTTCAACAAAATTCGCAAATTGTTTTTCGCTATTCAGATGAAAAAGGCGATTTCACAGCCGAATCGAACCCAAATGGCGCCTTGGAAAATATCGCGGGCATTTGCAATAAAAAAGGGAATGTCTTGGGACTCATGCCCCACCCCGAGAGAATTGCGGAAACTCTGTTGGGGGGAAGAGATGGAAAGCTTTTATTTGAGTCGCTCACAGATCTTTAATTTTTTATGATACCACACAAGATAAGTCCAGAACGGGTCCAACAACACGGCCTCAATCCCCAAGAGTACGAAAAGATTTTATCGATTCTCGGGAGAGAGCCTAGCCTGACGGAGCTAGGTATTTTCGGCGCGATGTGGTCGGAGCATTGCTCTTACAAATCTTCGAAGATTCATCTCAAAAAATTCCCCACCACCGGGAAGAGAATTATACAGGGGCCTGGAGAAAATGCGGGCGTTATTGATATTGGAGAAGGAAAAGCCCTTGTCTTTAAAATGGAGTCTCACAATCACCCTTCTTTTATCGAGCCTTATCAGGGAGCCGCCACCGGTGTGGGAGGAATTTTGCGCGATGTTTTTACCATGGGGGCGCGTCCCATCGCCTTGCTCGATTCGTTGCACTTTGGGGAAGTAGGACATTCTAAGACCCAATATCTCGTGAAGGGAGTGGTGGGCGGAATTGCAGCTTATGGTAACTGCATGGGCATTCCCACCGTGGGCGGAGAAACTTATTTTGATGCTTCTTATAACCAGAATATATTAGTGAATGCAATGTGTGTAGGCTTAGTAGATAAGCATAAGATTTTTAAAGGAATTGCTGCAGGAGTTGGAAACCCTGTTCTTTATGTGGGTTCCAAAACAGGGCGCGATGGTATTCATGGAGCTATTATGTCGAGCGCCGAGTTTGATGAGAAGAGTGATGAAAAACGCCCCACCGTTCAAGTAGGAGATCCCTTCACCGAAAAACTTTTACTCGAAGCTTGCCAAGAACTCATGGAAAAGGATTTTTTAGTAGGTATTCAAGATATGGGTGCGGCGGGCCTTACTTCTTCCTCTTTTGAAATGGCTTCCCGGGCGGGAACGGGCATTGAAATGAACCTCGATGCGATCCCTGCCCGAGAAGAGGGGATGAATGCCTATGAATTCATGCTTTCAGAATCTCAAGAGCGTATGCTTTGTGTGGTTGAAAAAGGCCATGAAGAGGAAACCATCGCTATTTTTAAGAAATGGGATCTCGATGCCGCAGTGATTGGCAAAGTGACGGGAGATGGCAGGATGCGCATTGTGCATCAGGGTGAAATGGTAGCCGATCTTGCGATCGCTCCTTTGGTGTCGAATGTTCCTCTTTATGAGCGGCCTTGCAAAGAACCGGCTTATTTTAAAGAAAAAAATCACTTGAATCTAGATCAAGTTCCTCTTCTAAAAAATTTCAACGAATGTTTAGAAAAAATGATTTCGAGCCCTCAGCTCTCTTCTCGTCGCTGGATTTGGGAGCAGTATGATCATATGGTAATGACTAATACGGTCGTTCTGCCAGGTTCTGATGCCGCTGTTTTGAGAATTAAGGGTACCCAAAAGGGAGTAGCCATCTCCACCGATTGTAATTCGATTTATTGTTATCTTAATCCCCGTTTGGGAGCAAAGATTGCGGTTGCGGAAGCCGCACGGAACTTGGTGTGTTCGGGAGCCTCTCCTTTGGCGATCACCGATTGTTTAAATTTTGGGAATCCCGAAAAGCCCGAAGTAATGTGGCAATTGAGAGAAGCCGTTGAAGGAATTTCAGAGGCCTGCCGCGAGCTCGATACCCCCGTTACGGGAGGGAATGTAAGCCTTTATAATGAAACGAAGGGAGAAGCGATCTACCCCACTCCTACCATTGGCATGGTGGGGATTTTAGAAAATATCGATCATCACAGCTCTCAATTTTTTAAGGCGGAAGGCGATATCATTTTACTCGTCGGGGAATGCTTCGAAGAGTTGGGAGGCAGTGTTTACCTTCAAATATTTCATCAAAGGAATGAAGGGCCTATTCCCAAGCTTGATTGGAAGCTTGAAAAGAAAGTGCAAGGCTTTGTCTTGGAAGCGATTCGCGAGGCGCTTGTCCAGAGTGCGCATGATTTATCGGAAGGGGGTCTTGCGATCGCTTTGCTCGAATGCTGCGTGAGTGGTCCGAAAACTCTCGGAGCTCAGGTGGAGCTTCAAACTTTCGAGCCGCTGCGAGCCGACGCCCTTTTATTTGGGGAATCCCAAAGCCGTGTGCTTTTTTCAGTGAAGCCTGAAAATTTAAGTAAAGTTATAGGCTTGGCTAAAAAAAGAGCTCTGCCGCTCTCTCAAATTGGCCAGGTGGGTGGCTCCCAGTTTAAAATTTCAGGTTTCATTGATCTCGGTATTGCTCGATTGAAGCAATTGTGGGAAGAAGGCTTTGAAAAGGCAGTGATCAGTAGTTGTTAAGAATAACTCACTGGCAAAAGCAACGGATCACTGATAAAAAATCCATGTGTGGAATCATCGGCATTTATAATCATCCCGAGGCGGCCAAATTGGCTTACTTAGGGCTTTATGCTTTGCAGCATCGAGGGCAAGAGTCGGCTGGCATTGTGACGAGCGATCGAAAAAATCTCCATGCCTTCCGCTACATGGGCTTGGTAGCCGATATTTTTTCTGAAGAAAGCTTCAAAAAAATTCCGGGAGATTGTGCCATTGGGCACGTGCGTTACTCCACTGCCGGATCCTCTGAACTCAAGAATTGTCAGCCTTTTGTGGTAGATTATGCCCGAGGGGGGATTGCCGTAGCTCATAATGGAAATTTAGTGAACGCCATGACCTTGCGTTCGGAGTTTGAGGCCCATGGCTCTATTTTCCAATCTACCATGGATACCGAAATCATTGTTCACTTACTTGCTTCTTCCCATCAAAATTCATTACTCGATCGTATCACTTATGCTTTGCAACGCATCAAAGGGGCTTACTCTTTGTTGTTTCTCACTGAAACACGCATGATTGCCGCCCGAGATCCCCATGGCTTTCGTCCCCTGGTGCTGGGAGATCTCAATGGTTCGCCGGTGGTGGCCTCTGAATCCTGTGCCCTCGATTTAATCGAAGCGAAATACGTGCGAGACATTGAACCTGGGGAAGTGCTGGTAATGGATCCTCAAGGCATGCATTCTTTTAAGATTCTACCCCCCACCAAACACGCCAAATGTATTTTTGAATATGTTTATTTTGCCCGCCCAGACTCCAATCTTGATGGCCGAAATGTTTACGAGATTCGAAAAGGTTTTGGGGCCGAGCTTGCCAAAGAACATCCCGTCGAGGCAGATATCGTTGTGCCCGTGCCGGATTCGGGTGTGCCAGCCGCCATTGGCTATTCGGAGGCCTCTGGAATTCCTTTTCAAATGGGCCTCATCCGGAATCATTACGTGGGCCGCACTTTCATCGAGCCTGAGGATCATATCCGGCATTTTGGAGTGAAAATTAAACTCAATGCGGTGCGCGGGATTTTAAAAGGGAAGAGGGTAGTGCTGGTGGATGATTCCATTGTTCGGGGTACTACCTCCCGCAAGATTATCAAAATGATCAAAGATGCAGGAGCCAAAGAAGTGCATTTTCGAATTTCTTCGCCGCCCACGATATGGCCTTGTTTTTATGGCATCGATACCCCCAATCGAAATGAATTGATTGCTTCTTCCCATACGATCGATGAAATTGCTCAATATACCACGAGCGATAGTTTGGCTTATCTTTCTCCTAAGAGTCTTTACTGGTTTCAGGATGGAAAGCCGGGAGGATTTTGCGATGCCTGCTTTACGGGGCGCTTTCCGGTTCCCTTGATCGACCATCCCGAGCTCAAGCAAATCGAATTGTGGGACGAATAAAAAACTTGAATTTCCAAGGTGATCGATGATCCCCGATTTTTTCCAGTTTTATCTTCCCACTAAAATCTTATTTCAGGCGGGAATCTCCAAAGATTTTTCGAACGAGCTTGCCGAATTTAATTTATCTAAAATCTTGTTTCTTACCGATTCTTACTGGGTTTCCCAAGCTCAATTAAAATCTATTCTTGGAGCTTTGAAAAATGCCGGAATCGAACACATTGAAATATTTTCGGATATTCCTCCTAATTCCGAAGTGAAAGTGGTTCGAAGCGCCGCAGAATTAGGAACCCGAGCGGGGGCACAAGGAATTATTGCCTTGGGGGGCGGTAGTGTTCTCGATACCGCCAAGGCGGCCAATATTTTGCTGACCCACGGGGGAGATCTGATCGACGATTATTCTGGCGCTCAAACCTTGACTTTACCGCTCAAACCCCTCATCGCGATTCCTACCACCGCGGGTACAGGAAGCGAGGTCACGAAAGCGGCGGTGATTTTAGATGAAGAAAGCTCTTCTAAACTCTCTTTTGTAGATCGCTATCTTTATCCTAGCCTCGCCCTTTTAGACCCTGAACTCACCTTAAGCATGCCTCCGCCCTTAAGTGCCATGACAGGCATGGATGCGCTCACCCATGCGATTGAGGCCTATACTTCCCTCGAACAAAATGCCTTTGCCCAAGCCTTGAGTTTGCAGGCGATTCGACTCCTCCATCAAAATTTGCAAAAGGTGCTAGAAAATGGAAAGGACCTTCAAGCTCGTTCGGCAATGCTCGCTGCTAGTAATATGGCGGGAGTGGCCTTTGACCATTCGATGGTGGGGGTGGTGCATTCGATGAGCCATGCCGTGGGAGCAATGGCCCATGTGCCCCATGGCCTCGCGAATAGTATTTTGCTTCCCTGGGGCATGGAATATAACCTTGAAGTTTGCCACGAGAAATACGCCGAGATCGCCACTGCCTTGAATCTTCCTCAAAAAAGTTCGGAAGCCATGATTGAAGAAGTAAGAAAACTTCGAAGCTTTCTCAAGAAAGTTTGTGGGCTTGCCGAAGCTCTTCAAGAAGCGGGAGTGAAACAAGAAAATCTTCCCGCAATTGCCAAGCTTGCGGTGGCCGATGGTTCTAGTTTTTATAATCCGCGGGAAGTGGTGTATGAAGAGGTATTAGAAACATTAAAAAAAGCCTTTTAATCAGGAGGTGGGAGATGAGCTACTTTGAGGATAGTGAAAAGCTTCAAGAAGTGCTCGGCGGATTTTTTAGAAAACTAGTAAATGACCCTTCAATAGGATCTAAACTTCAAGAATCAAAGATGGTCATTAAATTTAATTATTCAGATCCTTCTTTAAGCATCACGATCGATTGCTCTCAAAGCCCCGTTGCTCTTTCGTTTAATGATTCAAGCCTAAAAGCCGAAGTAGAAATGAGCATGAAGGCCGATGTTGCGCATCGCTTTTGGTTTGGGAAAGTAAATTTGCTTGCGGCCCTCACTCGTCGTGAAATGGTAGCCAAGGGTCCGATTCCCAAGGTGCTCAAGCTTTTGCCGGTGATTAAACCCGCCTATGACTTGTATCCAAAATATTTAGCAGAGAAAGGCTTTGGCAATCTCTTGATTTGAGTTATCAAAGGCATTAGGAAATTTAAAAAAAAGAATTGGGGCAGATTTTTCAAAATTAGCCCAATTCTTTTTTTAAAATGGTGAAAGGAAAATAATATGGCTCTATCTTACGATTTAACTCCCGAACAAGAAATGTTGCGCAAAGCAATTCGTGACTTTTCAGAAAAAGAAATTTTGCCCCTCCGGCAAAAACTCGATGAAAAAGAAGAATTTTCCGTGGAACTCACTCAAAAAATGGGAGAGCTCGGCTTGTTCGGCGTTACCGTCAGCCCCGAATTTGGAGGCCACGGCTTAGATTATCTTTCTTATGTTATTTGCGTGGAAGAGCTAGCCCGTGTGGATGGCTGCCAGGCAGCGACCGTTGCGGCCGAAAACACTTTGGGCATTGGCCCGATTTATGCCTGGGGAAGCAAGAGCCAGAAAGAAAAATATCTTCCTAGTTTATGCTCGGGCAAAAAGCTCTGGGGCTTTGGCCTCACAGAGGCCGATGCGGGTTCCGATGCTGGGAATTCCAAAACGAAGGGGGAGCTTCAAAATGGGCAGTGGCTGATCAACGGCTCTAAGATTTTTATTACGAATGCTGCCAACCCTCTCACGGCAGGCATTACGGTGCAGGCCATCACGGGTGAGAAAAATGGCAAAAAAGAAATCAGCTGCATCATTGTAGAGCAGGGCACTCCGGGTTTTACGGCCCGTGAAATGCACAATAAAATGGTATGGCGTTCTTCTAATACGGCAGAGCTTTACTTTGAAGATGTAAAAGTGCCGGAGGCGAATCTTTTAGGAAAAAGGGGAGAAGGCTTTAAGATGATGCTTCAAACGCTCGATCATGGGCGCTTGGGCATTGCCGCGATGGGGCTGGGGGGAGCGCAAGGGGCTTATGAAGCGGCGCTCAAATACTCTCAAGAAAGAAAAGCCTTCGGAAAACGCCTCTGCGATTTTCAGGTGAACGCTTTCAAGCTGGCCGATTGCGCCATGGAAATTGAAGCCGCACGCACACTTCTCTACAAGGCCTGTTGGCTCAAAGACGAGGGTCGCCCTTTTGCGAAAGAAGCGGCGATGGCAAAACTTTACTGCTCGGAAGTAATGCACCGGGTGGCCAATCATGCGGTGCAGCTACATGGAGGCTATGGCCTCATGGAAGAGTATCCGGTTGCTAAATTTTATCGCGATCAAAAGCTTCTTGAGATAGGCGAAGGAACGAGCGAAGTTCAAAGGATTGTCATTTCCAGGGCCCTTGGTTGCAATCCCGTATGATTTTATTTTAAAAGAGGTTGGCAAACGGAAAGAACCCATCTAGCGTATTCCAAAGCTTCCTTGGCATCTTCTTCTCGATAAAATTCAGAAGGTGTCAAATCTTCAGAACCGTAAAAGGCGAGTTCTCGATCTCGCCGAAGATAGCGCGAAATTTTTACCAATTGGGAAACATGAGGCTTTAAGTCTGAAGAAAGGTTTTGTTTGTATTGAAGGAGTAGATCGCTCACATCATGCAGGCGCGGGACTTCAATGTTATTGGCGCGCAAAATCGATTTTAAGCAAAGCTCGACTAACTCTTGGGATTCCCGAACCACATCCGGATAACTTCTTCGGGTCATTAAAAGTTCAGTGGCAGCTAAGCGATGAGTAGCGCGGGTGAGATAATCTTTAATGAGTGATTTGTTTTTCATGTGATTTCCAAATCCAATAAGGGTGACCATGGCTCCAGGCGCGTTGAACATAATCTTTTTCGATGGCTTCTAAAAGTTTTTTAATAAAACCGGAGAGTTTCTTTTTGGGATCGAGAAATATTTTTCCGGAGCTTGCCGCTTCGAGCCATATCCCCCCGGCTTGTCTTACTTCAGAGGGAAGCTTCACAAAGTGAGGATTCACCGGATAGGGAGATTCAAAGTGCTGCTCATCCCACCATTGGTAGAGGCTTCTTTTTAAAAGAACGGAGTCATCTAGCACAATGAGAAGGTCGAGGTCTGAATTTTCAGTAGATTGCCCCGTCACACGCGAGCCAAAAAATATAATTCCCAAAAAGGTAGCGCCAAATTTTTGGTGGAGCTTAGTGCTTATTTTTTTGGAATGAGGAAGAAGAGAGGAAAGGCCGGCGGAAGCTTTCTTAAAACGGCTTTCCAAAATTTCTAAACAGTATTGATTGAGAGAAAGACCTCGCTTGTGGGATTCGAAGCTCAAGTTGCTGTGTAAGGCAGGGGGAATCCGAAGCACGAATTTTCCAGAGACTTGTTTCATGGTATCATAGTATCATAACTATCTATTCGGTGCAAGGGTTTTACTCCAAACATTTTAGCAACTCCTTTTTTCCTCCCTCGATAAGCTAAAAAAACAATCAAGTGGGTATTTGTAGGAGTTTTTTTCATGACCCTTCTTTCAAGGTCTGCCTCACATTCTTCGTCGATTCTTAATCGTCCGTCTGTTTTTTCGGCAGGACTTGAGTTTTCTCAAAGCCAAGTAGAAATGGATGGCATCCTCGGCCATTTTTCTAAAGAAGCCGGAAACCTTTCAAATCTTTTAGCGATGGCCAGTGGGAGCTTAGTTTATCGTGCGGCTCGATCGGGTCTTTTATCGGCAGGAGTCTTTAAGAGCTTTGCTAGCCTTGCTGCCTTGAGCTCAGAAGTGACAGCTTTTCGTGGAGCGACGAATTTATTCTCAACGCTTCGAGGAGAGCCCGTTCACGAGAGTGTTTTTGATTTAAAAGGCTGGGCCAGTACTTTTGTAAGCTTTGTAAGCTTAAAGGGGGCGGGCAGGGTAGCAGAGGGTCAGAATGGAGTGCTGGCTCATGCCCTTCAATCGTCTTCGATGGTGGCGGCCAATCAACTGAGCTCTAGTTTGGGTTTCACGAATGCCCCTCAGGGTACTTTGCTAGAACAGCTGCTGCATGCAGAGAGCATGAATCTTGCGATGAGTGGCGGCTCTGCCCTCTTAGGAATGGCAACAGGCGGCAGACTTCAAGCGCTTGAACAAGGATTTGAAATTCGTGCGCGAGCGATAGAAGCCACCCCTCTTCGATCTCGATCTCAAAGAGGTTCTTCTTCCTTTCTTTTGGGCCCTCAAATAGCGGTGGCTCAAGGGCCAAGTGAAGCTTCTCTAGAAGAGCCAAGCCCTCCCCATATTATGATGGCTGTTGCTTCTGAGGTGAGAGGAAGTGGAAGCATTCCTGCCGATTGGCCTTCAAGCATTCCGGCTAGCTGGGCTCAAATTGCAGGCAGCCATTTATACACTGCCCGTGAGGTAAAAAATACTCAAGATTTGAGCGAAGCCATTGTGCACGACGGTATTTTACGTTTGCTGGGTCGCGAGGCAGTCCATTCCATTTTTGGCTATGGTTCGTTTCCTTATTTTAGAGATGGAGTCCTCCAAGACATTCGTTTGTGGGATGCCGATAAAAAGCCAGACTTTGTCGTGGTGGGTCATGCTTCACAAATGGTGGAGAATATCGCCCGCCTTTGGAATTTAAATGAGGCCCAAAAAGCGGAATTACAAAACCATGCGCGTTATAATCGGCAAGGTTTAAGAGAGGGTTTTGCTTTTTTTAATACCGATATCTTAGTTCCTGGAAGAGGACCGGTGGGTTTCAAAATTTCCTTCATTGATGAAGCGGCTTTTTTTGCGCGTACAAGAGATCAAAAAGCGGTTTTAGAATATTCTCAAATTCGTTTGAAAGATGCGGCCGCTAGTAATTTAATTTGGTCTCGAGATCGAGAAACGACGTTGGAGCATCTTGAAAGAATCCGAGACGAGTTCTATGAAAGAGCTTATGGGCGCCTGGTTTCTCCTTTGTTAGGAGGTTTGCGTCATTTCTTTCAATTCGAGACCACCGGCGCAGATTTGGCACGAAGCTTTTTCATTTATTCGTATCGCGTAGAAGGTTACCGTTTTTGGGAAAATGGGAGCAATAGTTGGGATAAAGGATCTAAACTTTATCGTGAAAGGGGAGAACTTTCTCGCCCTCTTTTGTTAGGAGCTTTTCGGCGCTTTCTAGAAAGCCATTCGGGGAGTATTCGAGTTTATTATAAAGGAGCAGAAATCAGCTCCCAGGAAGTGAGCGCTGAAAACATGTATGAAGTGAGTCTTTTAGATCGAGGGTTTAATCGAGGAAGTTTAGCCCGGCGTGTTCGTTCTATCATGGGATTGCCTGCTTATCTTTGGCTCAATATTCGAGGTTTGTTTTCTTACCTTGCCCATGGCGTTCCTTCTAATCGATTGTCTCATGCTTATTATGTCCAATCTTCAGAAGAATATGCAGGAAGAAAAGGAAGAAATCTTACTTTTAAGCCTGGCATGACTGAGCCTCCCATGCTTGCCAGAATACTGGCTCATCCTTGGAGTAAGAAGCTGCCAGGCTTAAAAAAAATAGCCCTCGATTCGCTTTACTATCCTGTTTACTACTCAAACCTTGCCCCTTATGTGAATGAGCTTTATGCCGCCGGCAGAAGCTCTCTTTTGTATTTGAGTGAAACAGAATATGATGCGATGCTAGGCTGGTTGAGTGCCTCTCCTGCTTTAACTCAAACGCGGGATGTGGCTCTTTTAGAAGAACTCGCGGCCTTGATGGCTCAAACCCAAAACTCAGCGCTTCAAAGCGCCAGTGCAAAAATCATTCGGCATATCGAAAAACTTCCTCTCTTGGAACCCGCTCTCTTAGCTTTCATCCGTAAGCATCAAGTCAAGATAGATCAGCTGATTGCGGCTACTTCTCATCGCGCACCTTGACACTCGGCCTTTCGCCCTATAAATTGTGGAACTTCTTGTAATTTATTTATTTTATTAAAATAGAGATCTTATGACTTTAGTCGTTCAAAAATATGGCGGAACTTCTGTAGGCAGCATCGAAAAAATTCGCAATGTGGCCCAAAGAGTTTTCGAAGCTCAAAAATCGGGAAAAGAAATTGTCGTGGTCGTCAGTGCTATGTCTGGCGAAACCAATCGCTTGGTATCGCTCGTAAATGAGGCCTGCGAATATCCTAATGAGCGCGAATACGATGTGGTTGTTTCCACTGGCGAGCAAGTAAGTGTGGGTTTGCTGGCCCTTTGCATCGAACAATTGGGAGGCAAGGCAATTTCTTTTTTGGGATTTCAGGTGAGAATTCTCACCGATGATGCCCATGGCAAGGCCCGCATTTCGGCGATCGATTCGGAAAAAATCAGAAAAGAGCTTAAAGCCGGTAAAATTGTAGTGGTGGCGGGCTTTCAAGGCGTTAGCCCTGATAATCATGTGACTACCTTGGGTCGGGGAGGCTCGGATACCACGGCAGTGGCCCTCGCGGCAGCGCTTAAAGCAGAAGCTTGCGAAATTTATACCGATGTCGACGGAGTTTACACGACCGATCCCAATATTTGCTCGAATGCCCGCAAGATCGATAAAATTTCTTATGAAGAAATGCTAGAAATGGCTTCTACGGGAGCCAAAGTTTTGCAGATTCGCTCGGTGGAATTTGGCGCCAAATATAATGTGCCCATTCATGTGCGTTCCTCGTTCAATCATAATCCCGGAACGCTGGTGTGCAAGGAGGAGGCTTCCATGGAACAGGTTGTGGTGACCGCAGTGGCTTACGATAAAAATGAAGCGAAAATCGCGCTTCGTCAGGTGCCCGATAAGCCTGGCATTGCGCTCAAGCTTTTTAAGCCCATTGCCGAAAATAATATTAATGTAGATATGATTGTTCAAAACGTGAGTGCGGAAGGGCTCACCGATTTAACCTTCACCCTTCCGAAGGCTGATTTGAAAAAGGCCTTGAAGATCGTGAACCCCGTCGCCCAAGAAATGGGAGCGAAGAAAATCGATTCCGATGAGAAAATTTCCAAGATCTCCATTATCGGAATTGGCATGCGCTCTCATGCGGGGGTAGCGGCCAAGACTTTCCAGGTTTTATCCAAGGAAGGCATCAATATTCAGATGATCTCCACTTCTGAAATTAAGATTTCGCTCGTGATCGAAGATAAATATACAGAGCTCGCCGTGCGCACTTTGCACGATGCCTTTGAATTGGATAAAAAGAAATGAAAGATTCCGTAAAACTTTACGACACCACCCTCCGGGATGGCACCCAGGCCGAAGATATTTCTTTTAGCGTGGAAGATAAGCTTCGAATTGCCGAAAAACTCGATGAAACGGGCATTCATTATATTGAAGCGGGTTGGCCAGGCTCTAACCCCAAAGACATTGAATTTTTCAAACAGGTAGGGGCGCAGGGCCGTTCGCCCTTGCGTCATGCCAAACTGGTGGCTTTCGGCTCCACCCGCAAAGCAAGGGTAAAAGCCTCTCAAGATCCGAATTTGAAATCGCTGCTCAATGCAAACACGCCTGTGGTTACCATTTTCGGCAAGAGCTGGGATTTTCATGCGAGCGATGCCTTGCGTATTTCACTCGAGGAGAATTTGGAGCTTATTGGCGATTCAATTCACTTTCTCAAAAAAAACGTGGAGGAAGTTGTTTACGATGCGGAGCATTTTTTCGATGGCTACAAGGCGAATCCCGCTTATGCCCTAAAAAGTTTGCAAGCCGCCCAATCGGCAGGAGCCGATTGGATCGTTTTGTGCGATACCAATGGGGGTTCCTTGCCTCACGAAGTTTTCGAAATGACGCAAAAAGTGAAGCAGTTGATCGAATCTCCTTTGGGCATTCATTGTCATAACGATGGCGAAGTGGCAGTGGCCAATTCGCTCGAAGCGGTGAGGGCGGGGGCAAGCCAAGTCCACGGTACCGTGAATGGCTTTGGAGAGCGTTGCGGCAATGCCAATATTGTTTCGGTAATTGCGAATTTAAAGCTTAAACTTCAAGTTCCCTCCGTCACAGAGAAGCAGCTTAAAAAACTTCGAGAGCTTTCTCATTTTGTGGATGAACTTGCCAACCTAAAGCCTAATACGCATCAAGCCTTTGTAGGAAATTCGGCCTTTGCCCACAAAGGGGGGGTGCATGTGAATGCCGTCTTGAAAAACGCTAAAACTTACGAGCATATTGAGCCTGAGCTTGTGGGCAACCATCGCCGAGTATTGCTTTCAGATCTCTCGGGAGTTTCCAACATCCTTTATAAGGCGAGAGAAATGGGCATCGAACTGAAACCTGATAGCCCCGTGATCAAAAAATTGTTGAAAGATTTAAAGGAACTCGAAAACCAAGGCTTTCAGTTCGAAGGAGCCGAAGCTTCTTTTGAAATTCTCATGCGAAAAGCCTTAGGCACTCATCAAAACTTTTTTGACCTCATTAGTTTTAAGGTGCTTGACGAAAAAAAAGCGAAACAAAAAGCGCCCTGCTCGGAAGCCAATATTGCCCTTCAGGTAGATGGGCAAAAAGAAAAGACTTCCGCCTCTGGCCTCGGGCCTGTGAATGCCCTCGATAAAGCTTTAAGAAAAGCCTTAGGGCGTTTTTATCCTGAACTTAAAAAGGTGAAGCTCATCGATTATAAAGTGAGGGTGCTTTCTTCAGGGAAAGGCACCGGCTCCCAGGTTCGCGTGCTCATCGAATCTTCCGATGGCACCGATAAATGGGGCACAGTGGGAGTTTCTGAAAATATTATCCAGGCTTCTTGGATGGCACTCGTGGATAGTATTGATTATAAACTCATGAAGGATCTTGAAAACAAAGGCCTCCGAAAATAAAAATTCCCTCGCTCTGGCTGCGATTCTCACTCTTTTGCTTGCGCTCTTATTTTTTTGGATCCACCTTTGGCAGGGGCCCTTAAGAGATGAAGAGAATCTCTTGCCAGCAGAAACGAGAATTCCTGAAAGTTTAAGCGGGGCCGGCCAGCTCGTTTTGGGGCGTAAAATCGATTTGAACCGTGCGAGCCCAGATGACTTAAAAGCCTTGCCTGGCCTAGGCCAGAAATTAGCGGAAAGAATTGTTAAAGATAGACAAGAGAAGGGAAAGTTTAATAAGATAGAAAGCCTCATGAGGGTGAAGGGAATCAAAGAAAAGAAGTGGGGGCAGATCAAACGCTTTATTCAGGTGTGCTCTGACGCAGGATGTTAGAGTCTTTTAGCAACTTTAAGGCCTCTTAAAGGCGATAATAATGGAAGTGAAAAGGGTACACTCTATGCAATCTTTTAAAAATCCCTTACAATCAAAGAAGTTTCTTAAATTTTTTTGGAGGTTCTCGTGAAAAACATTCATCAAAAAAGCTTACTTTTTGGGTTGCTCGCCTTCAGTTTAATTTTTTCTTCCTTCGCTCAGGCAGGCACTCCGATTTCTTTCGAGGGGCCTAAAATCACCGATAAGCATATGTCGATTCCTGGAACCCCCGAGATGAAGTTTCCTGAAAATTTCACTGTGGCTGATTATACCAATGCAAACACGCGCAATGATGTAGTGGTGCCGCTCTTTAGACCTACTCCTGGCCCAGGAGGTGTTGTGGTGGGTGCTAATGGAACCTTCAATGCGCTTGATATTATGGGAATGGATAACCAAAATACTTGGTCGAACCCCATTAATCAATATTTTAAACAAGAATATATTTATTCGCAGCCTAATATTGTTCAAGTGGCGTTTGGGCAATTCGGCGGAGGGCCCAAAAAAGATCTCGTGATTGTCACCCAAGGGGGAGCCAATGGGGGAGGCCTCTATTTTTGTTATGAGTATACCGGAACAGCATGCACTCCCGGGGCCATTTCATATTTAGAGTTAGGGATCCAATATCCTGTGGGAGGCACCATCGATAAAGCTTATCATATTATTCCCATCCGTGTTGCTATTGCCGATTTGAATGGAGACGGACATGACGAAATTGTGGGAATTGGTTGGTCTGAGGCTTCTCAGGGTCGTCAAGGCTATGTGTTCCATGTTTTTGTGAATAACGATGCCAACCCTGTTCAAAAATCAGGCCTTGAAACGCCTCGTGGAATTCCTCTTTCACTCACCGTGGGCAACTTCGATGGAAGCCCAGGGCTTGATGTGGCGGCTGGCATTATGCCTTCCACAGGGGCTGCTGATCCTGCCTGGATCACCCTTTCTAAAAATGCAGCCGGAAATTTAGGGGCTCCGGGGCTTGCGAGCGCTCCTATTTCAGCCTGTTATTTACCCACCGGCCTCACCACCTGGAACCCCGATGCCAATGCTGCAGAAGATGTGGTGCTCACTTGCTATCAGCGCCCCGCGGCGGCTGGAAATGGCCCTGTGATTACCTTTAAAAATAGCGCTGCAGCGCCCTTGTTTGTTCCTCAGCAAACCATCGATAAGTTTAAAGCCCCTTATGAATCGACCGTGGCCGATTATAATGGAGACGGAAAGGCCGATATCGCGGTGGCAGATCATGGGGCAATGAAAATAGTGGTGATTGCGGGCGGAGGAGCCGATCCTTTTTCTTTTGATCTTACGTCAATCAATCCTATTTCAACGGCGCCTTATACGCCTAAATATATCCAAACCCATCAAATGGATGATAATCCAGCTTCCAATGATATGCTCGATATCGTTTCTACAGCGAGTGACATCAAGATTGTAGATAAAATGCAGAGCCAAACGAAGCGTCCTGCCCATGCCGTGTTAGTCTTGTTGAATCAACGCAATACGATTGAAGCGGAGGCGGGTTGTAAATCAGTCACCATCCATTGCGTAGCGACGCCGGGCAAAACCATTAGCGAATGTAAATTCACTACTCCTGAAGCATGGGGAGCAACGGCCAATGCCCAACTAGTAGCCAATGGAACCGGTAAAGACTTGAAGCTCACCGTTCCCGATGGCACGGTTCACTTTACGGCCACTTCTGTTCAAATGCCTGGAAATATCAGCGGCTCCAAAGATTTTACCTTAGAGGTGCCTTCGTGCTCTACTTCAGAAGGGGTAGGGGCATGCCCTGCTGCCAAGTTAGAAACAACGGTCTATGTGAATGATCCCTGGACGCTGTGTGTTCCAGATAATACGGTGGCTCAAGCCATTTCTGCTGCCGGCAATGTGGGAACGCAAATTGTTTGGACCCAAACAAGTGGGCCGAATCTCTTTTCCTTAGGGATGGGGAGCGTTTTAGAGCAGGCAACCACCGTGAGTGGAAATTGTATGAGCGGAAAATTCAGTTTTAATAATGAAGACGAAACGGTGGCAGAGGTGCAGTATAGTATAGTGAATACTGTCACTGGCAACCCTCTTTATCAAAAGTGTCCTGCTTATATTATAAATAAAGTTGCTAATATCCAAGGAGGGAGCGAAGGTGCAGGTGGCTGCAAAAGTAGCCTTCTGGAGGCTCCGGTATCGAGTGGCACAATTTCCCTATGGAGCGTATTATCTTCTAGCTTAATGGGAATGTATTTTTTACGCAGAAGTAAAAAATAAATTCAGTGAAACTTAAAATAAGGAATTTAAAAACCTCCCAAGATTATTTCTTGGGAGGTTTTTTATTGACACCCCCCCTTAAAACCATTACAAATCCTTAAACTTAGTTAAGTTTTTATAAACTTATTAATAATTGTTAATCAGTTGTATTATTCTTACATCCGCAAAAAAAAGGGGATTTATATGAAGAAAAAAGTAGGGCGGTTTTTGTTAGCCACCGCATTGGTGGGTCTGTCACTCAGTCCATCGCAAAAGGCTAATGCAAATTTAATCACCACTTTCGATGTTTTAAACTTCAAGCCGGCGGTCGATTCCACTCGCTTCATTACTCTTTATGATGCGGATACCCACAAAAAAGGGGAATGGAACATCGGTTTCTATATCGATTATGCCCGCCATCCTTTGGAGCTAGGAGCTCCCGTAGGAACCCGCCGAGTGGGGGTGGTTGATAACGAGTTAGTGTTTGATCTCATTGGTAGCTATGGTTTCACCGATTGGTTTACGGCAGGGGTGAGAGTTCCCGTCGTGCCCTGGAATGACTATCAAGGCTTAACCACCACGGGAAACAGAACCCGCGTTGCCGCTGGAAATGTCTTTTCCATGGGCGATATCGGCGTCGATCTTAAGTTTCGATTGTTAGATACCAAATATGTAGGACTCGCGATTATTCCCTTCATTAATGCTCCCACGGGCAAATCAACGGTGTTTGCCGGAGACGGTTGGGTGACGGGTGGAGGTAAGTTTGCCCTCGATTTTGATCCCCATGAAAGAGTGAAGCTAGGTTTAAATGCGGGTTTTAAGGCAAAAAACAATGTGACCATTCGTGGCGCTCGTATTGATGACATGATTACCTTAGGCGGTGCCATCAATGTAAAAGCTCACCGCATTTTAGACCTGATTGCAGAAGGCCATGTAGAAACGGTGGCTCAAGATTTCTTTAAAAGCAAAGTTCAGAGCCCCACCGAAGTAACGGGTGCTCTGCGATTTCATGCCACCAACGATCTCGATATTACCGCAGGTGGAGGCGCTGGGCTTACCATTGGTGTCGGCAGCCCTGATTTTCGTGCCTTCTTAGGCTTGAACTATACCCATCATCAGGGAGAAGCACCGGCTCCAAAGCCCGTCATTCAAGCCAAGAAAATCACCATCGATCAAATGGTGCATTTCGACTTTGATAAATACAATATCAAGAAAGATTCTTATGGAATTTTAAGCGACGTGGCTTCCATTCTTAAATCGAATCCACAAATCAAGAAGATTCGTATTGAAGGGCATACCGATGCAATCGGAACAGATGCTTACAATATGAAGCTTTCTCAACGTCGAGCGAACTCTGTTCGAGAATATCTTATTAAACAGGGTGTTTCGGCAGATCGCTTAGAAGCCGTGGGTTATGGAAAGAGCAGACCCATTGCTCCGAATAACACCGCTGCCGGCCGTGCGAAAAACCGACGCGTTGAATTCAATGTCATTGAACAGTAGATTGTAAATTAGGTATAAAAACCCCTGCACCTCGGTGCAGGGGTTTTTTTTTGACTCGATTTATTTTTTGATTATGAATGATTCGCTCGAAAAACTTCAAATGCCTGTCCAGTATATCAAGGGGGTGGGGCCTTACCTTTCCTCTCTCTTGGAAAAGCTGGGGCTCAAAACTTTAGAGGATCTGCTCTATCATATTCCGGAGCGCTATTTAGATCGGCAAAATATTAGTAAGATATCGGCTTTGGAGCTGGGGCCCAATCAAGTCGTGGAAGCAGAGCTTGTCACTTTTGGAGAAATTCCCTTGGGAAGATCGAGGAAAAAAATTTTCCAGGCCGTTTTTTCGGATGGGAGCGCTTTATTGCACGCTAAATGGTTTCATTACTATGAGAATTTTATTTCGAAGCAGTTTAAGGTCGGCAAAAAGGCTATTTTATCGGGCAATGTTGAATTCTACAAGAATGAAAGGCAGATGATTCATCCTGAAATAGAATGGCAATCTGAAGGGGAGGAAGAAAGCGAAGTCATTGCGCATCAAGGGATTGTGCCGGTTTACCCTTCCACAGAGGGCTTGAGCCAGAAAACTTTGAGGAGAATTATGCTGAATGCACTCCATAAAGCGCATTCCTATTTAGAAGAAACCTTGCCCGCCGATCTTATTTCAAGATTGAAACTGGAAGAATATAAGTGGGCCTTGAAAGAGATTCATTTTCCAGAATCGGGGGAGGTGAATTTACTCAATGAAAAAAGATCAAGTGCACATGCCCGCATTATTTTCGACGAATTTTTTTATTTGGAACTCGGCCTTGCTTTGAAAAAGAAGGATCAAAAAAAAATAGAGAGGAGCAAGTTGCAAGTGAGCGAAGAATTGCTAGAAGAATTCTTCAAAAAACTTCCTTTCCAAGCCACCCAAGCCCAAAAAAGGGCGATCGCCCAAATTCAAGAAGACCTTCAAAAAGATAGCCCCATGCATCGCTTGCTTCAAGGGGATGTGGGAAGCGGAAAAACTCTCGTGGCGGCCGCGGCGGCCGTGCTTCTTCTTAAGAACTATCAAGTAGCCATGATGGCCCCCACCGAAATTTTGGCGGAGCAGCACTATAAGAATTTCTCCAAATTTCTTTCGGATTTGAATTTTAAAATTTGCTTACTTACAGGAGAGATGAAAAGTTTAGAGCGGAAAAAAATCTTGGAAGAAATTGCCAGCGGAAAAGTGGGAATGGTGATTGGAACCCATGCGGTGATTCAAGACGACGTGCAATTTAAAGGGCTAGCTCTTGCCATTGTGGATGAACAACACCGCTTTGGGGTGATGCAAAGGGCCCAGATTAAGAAAAAAGGAGATCAGCCGCATTTGTTAGTAATGACAGCAACTCCCATTCCGAGAACTTTGGCGCTTACGGTTTACGGGGATCTGGATGTTTCAACTCTCGATGAGCTTCCGGCAGGCCGTCAGCCCATTGATACGCGCCTTTACTCGGAGAAGGATCTCGAAAAAATTTATCGTTTTATTCGCAAGAATTTAGAGCAAAAAAGGCAAAGCTACTTTGTTTATCCGCTCGTGGAGGAAAGCGAAGAGCTCGATTTGAAAGATGCCACACAAATGTATCAAAAGCTTAAAAATGAGATTTTTCAAGATTATGCGGTGGGGCTTTTGCACGGCAAAATGAAGGGAGAAGAAAAAGATAAAATTCTTCAATCCTTTGCTCGAAATGAAATTCAAATTCTCGTAGCAACCACGGTGATTGAAGTGGGGATCGATGTTCCGAACGCAACGATCATGATTATCGAACACGCCGAGCGCTTTGGCTTGTCTCAACTTCATCAAATGAGGGGAAGGGTGGGGCGGGGCTTAGAAAAATCGTATTGTTTTTTAGTGGCTTCTTGGCCTCGCAGTGAAGTGGCGAAAAAACGCCTTGAAATGATGTGCGAGACTAGCGATGGATTTAAGATTGCAGAGGCAGATTTAAATATTCGTGGGCCCGGAGATTTTTTAGGCACCCGCCAATCGGGCCTTGCCGATTTTAGAATCGCCAATTTATTGAGGGATGCCCCTTTGCTTGAAAAGGCCCGAAAAGAGGCTTTCGATTGGATTCAAAAAGATCCCCGTTTAGAACGCCCCGAATCCAAAATCATCAGAGCCGTTTTGAATCATCGTTGGAAGTCGCGACTAAATTTAACCCAAGTGGGTTAGAAGATTGACATTAGAGGCCATTCAATCATAAACTATTGAATTCTATCTACTTCTGCGAAGCAAATGCGCCTTTATTCATTTTGAAAGGATTGGCTTGTGGAATTCGAACGCATTCAAAGATTGCCCCCTTATGTTTTGGGTTTAGTCACTCATTTGATGATGGAGGCCCGAAAAAAAGGGGAGGATATCATCAATTTGGGGATGGGTAATCCCGATCTTGCTACCCCTCCGCATATCGTCACTAAGTTAGTAGAAGCGGCTCAAAAGCCTATTAACCATCGCTATTCCATGTCGCGTGGCATTCCCAAGCTACGAAAAGCGATATCAGATTGGTATCAGCGTCGCTATGGGGTTTCCATCGATCCTGAATCCGAAACCATTGTGACCATTGGAGCTAAAGAAGGCATTAGCCATCTAGTTCTTTCGATGTGTGGACCCGGCGATGTGGTATTTGTTCAAAGCCCTACTTATCCTATTCATACGTATTCAGTGGTGATTGCAGGGGCAGATGTTCGAGCCATTCGGGCGGATCCGGAAAGTGATTTTTTTGATAATTTAGAAAGGGCCACCAAAAGTATTTGGCCGAAACCTAAGCTTTTGATTTTTTCTTTTCCCTCAAACCCTACCACCATGACGGTGGATCTTCCTTTTTTCGAGCGGGTGGTAGAATTTGCCAAAGAAAATAAAATTTGGCTCGTTCATGATTTGGCTTATGCAGATTTGGTGTTTGATGGATATGTGGCGCCTTCTATTTTGCAAGTGAAGGGAGCCAAAGACATTGCAGTTGAAATGTTTACTCTTTCGAAAAGTTATTCGATGCCGGGTTGGCGAGTGGGATTTTGCTCTGGAAACAAGAGCATTGTTTCTTCTTTAGCAAAGCTTAAAAGTTATTTTGATTACGGGAGTTTTCAGCCCATTCAAATTGCCGCCACGGTGGCTTTGAATGGTCCTCAAGGCTGCTTGAAGGAAATCGCTGAGATTTACAAAGCACGCCGCGATGTTTTATGTGAAGCACTAGATCGCATTGCCTGGCCCATTGAAAAACCTAAAGCGACCATGTTCGTATGGGCGAAAATTCCGGAGAGCCACCGAGCAATGGGTAGTTTGGAATTTGCGAAGTTATTGCTTAAGAAAGCGAAGGTGGCAGTTGCTCCGGGTATTGGGTTTGGCGAGTATGGAGAAGGTTATGTACGCTTTGCTCTGGTAGAAAATGAAAAACGGATTAAACAAGCGGTGCAAGGAATTCGCCGGGCCTTAAAATCTTAGAAAAGTGATTTATGAAAAAAAATTCTGAAATTAAAGTGGGTTTGATTGGTTTGGGTACCGTAGGAAGTGGTTGCGCTGAAATCCTCCTCAAGCAAGCCTCTCTTCTTTCTAAAAGAGTCGGTGGCAGAGTGGCTTTAGCTAAAGTGGTGGATCGCGATGAAAGGCGAGTGAGATCATTGCATTTGCCTTCTTCTTTGAAGGCTAAACATTGGAAGGAAATTATCGAGGACCCCTCCATTCAAATCGTCGTAGAATTAATTGGGGGAACCCAGCTTGCTAAGGAAATTATTCTAGCTGCCTTAAATAAAGGCAAGCATGTGGTGACTGCCAATAAAGCTCTTTTGGCTTTGCATGGAAAAGAAATTTATGCGCTGGCGGCCCGAAAAAATAGGCAAATCTGTTTCGAAGCTGCGGTGGGAGGGGGCATTCCTATTCTTCGTTCCTTAAGGGAGGGTTTTGCGGCCAATGAGATCCAATCGATTTTTGGCATTATTAACGGCACCTGTAATTACATATTAAGTGAAATGGCCCAAAAGGGAGAAGATTTCGCGAGCATTTTGAAGAAAGCGCAAGCGCTGGGCTATGCAGAAAAAGATCCTGCTTTTGATGTGGATGGCATTGATACGGCTCATAAACTCGCCATTCTTATTTCTATTGCTTATGGGGTTTATATTCGTTTTTCAGATATTGATGTGGAAGGAATTCGCCATATCACGCCTTTAGACATTGAATGTGGCAAACGCTTTGGTTTTGCTATCAAGCTGCTCGCTATCGCGAAGAAAAAAAAGGATAAGATTGAAGCGAGGGTGCATCCTTGCATGATTTCTCTCGAAAATCTTTTGGCATCGGTGGGAGATGTCTTTAATGCCATTTTGGTGGAGGGAGACTATGTGGGTCCTAGCCTTCTGTATGGGAGAGGAGCGGGTAAAAATCCGACAGCCTCTGCCGTGGTGGGAGATATTATTGAAATTGCGCGGAACTTAAAACTTCATCATTCTCCAGCGCTTCCTCCTTTGGGCATGAATCCTCAATATTTAAGTGAAGTGAAGATCCAATCGATGCAAGATTTGGAATCTGAATATTATCTGCGCTTTTCAGTGAAAGATGTTTCTGGCGTTTTAGCCAAAATTGCCAAAATTTTAAGTGAGCATAACATTAGCATTTCTTCCGTCTACCAACATGTGCAAGATGAAGGCAAAAAAGTTCCGATTATTATTTTTACGCACAAGGCGAAAGAAGCCCAGCTAAAGAGAGCCCTGCAAAAAATTGATCGATTGAAAGTGATTCGAGCCAAAACTTTTTTTATCCGAGTTGAGAGATAAATGTATCAAGGAATTATCCATCGCTATCGCACTTATCTTCCCGTGAAGGCAGACTGTGTAGTTTCTCTTTGCGAAGGCGACACTCCTTTGCTTGAAGCCCCTAAAATAGCGAAAGAATTGTGCCCCGGCATGAAGGTGTTTTTAAAACTAGAAGGCTTGAATCCTACAGGATCATTTAAAGATCGAGGCATGACCTACGCGGTTTCTAAAGCGATCGAGGCGGGTTCAAAGGCCCTCATTTGTGCCTCTACGGGAAATACTTCCGCCGCCGCCGCGGCCTATGCAGCCCGTGCAGGCATTGAAGCAGCCGTGATTATTCCAGAAGGAAAAATCGCGCTGGGAAAACTTTCGCAAGCCATGATGCACGGCTCGAAGGTTTTTCAAGTGAAAGGAAATTTTGACGATGCCCTTCGCATGGTGAAAGAGATTGCCCAAAATGGGAAAATGACGCTGGTAAATTCGGTGAATCCCTTTCGCTTGGTGGGGCAAAAAACGGCTGCTTATGAAATTGTAGAGGCTTTAGGCCTTGCTCCTACTTATCACGCGCTTCCTGTGGGAAATGCCGGAAATATTACGGCTTATTGGGCAGGCTATCAAGATTATCAGCAGGCCAAAAAAATTGATCGTTTACCGAAGATGCTGGGCTTTCAGGCAGCAGGCGCTGCTCCCTTGGTGTTGGGCCATCCCATCACCCATCCGGAAACAATTGCCACCGCTATTCGAATAGGAAATCCCGCTAACAAAGAGGGAGCTCTTCAGGCTCTGAAAGAATCCAAGGGGCAAATCAACAGCGTTACGGATGAAGAGATCCTAGAAGCTTATCAAATGGTTGCCCATAGCGAAGGTTATTTCTGCGAACCTGCCTCGGCGGCCTCTGTGGCGGGCGCCTTTAAGCTCGCGAAGAAAAAATTCTTTAAAAACACGGATATATTAGTTTGCACATTAACCGGACATGGATTAAAAGATCCCGATAATGCGATACGAGTGTCGCCCAACCCCATCGTGATTAATGCAAATACCGAAGAATTAAGAAGCGCGCTCTCGCTCTAATCTTTCATTCAAATGAAATTTCTTTGAAACGAAGGAGTTTTCTGATGGATCGTAATCTCGCTCTTGAAATGGTTCGTGTCACTGAAGCCGCGGCTCTTGCAAGTGCCCGCTTAATGGGCCGGGGGGATAACCATGCGGCAGACCAAGCAGCGGTAGATGCCATGAGGAAAGCCTTAAACTCCATCCCTTTCGAAGGTACGGTGGTGATTGGAGAAGGCGAAAGAGATGAAGCCCCCATGCTCTACATTGGTGAAAAGGTGGGGAAGGGCAATGGTCTTAAAGTGGATATTGCCTTAGATCCTCTAGAAGGCACGAATCTTTGTGCACAGGGGGCTCCCAATGCACTTTCTGTCATTGCCATTGCGGAAGCCGGAAATTTTCTTCACGCTCCTGATACTTATATGGAAAAAATTGCGGTGGGTCCCGACGGAAAAGGAAAAATAGACATCACTCAATCTCCCACGTGGAATTTAGAATCTCTTGCGAAAGCGAAAAAATGTGAAATTCGAGACCTCACTGTCGTAATCTTAGATCGTCCCCGACATGAGGCGATGATTCGAGAAGTGCGAGAGGCGGGGGCTCGCATTAAACTGATTCCCGATGGAGATGTTTCGGCTGCCATTGCTACTTGTAAGGCGGAAACCGGGGTAGATTTATTGATAGGAGTGGGAGGGGCCCCCGAAGGGGTAATTGCTGCGGCGGCTCTGCGTTGCGTGGATGGAGATATGCAAGCCCGCTTGAAGTTCCGCAATGAAGATGAGAAGGAAAGGGCTAAAAAAATGGGGATTAAAGACTTGAATCGAGTGTTTGAAATTGAAGATTTGGCAAAAGGAGAAGTGATGTTTGCAGCCACAGGGGTCACCACCGGAGATTTCCTTTCGGGAGTGCGATTTTTTGGCGGTGGGGCCGAAACCCATTCTATTGTGATGCGAAGTAAAACCAAAACCCTTCGCTTCATTCAAGCGATGCATACATTTGAGTATAAACCCCAATATTAATCATCGTAGAAGATTATGGCAAAGACAGTGAGTTCGATCGAAATCAAGGCGCCCTTAAAAAAAGTATTTTCCGTGATAGCGGATTTTGAAAGCTACCCTGAGTTTTTATCTGGAAGCAAAAAAGTGAAGATTTTAAAGAAGAGCGCCCAGAAAATGCAGGTAGAGTTTCATATGGATCTCATTAAAACGATCCGCTATGTACTCGATATCGAATTAGATCCTCCCCATACGCTTCGCTGGACGCTGGTGAAGGGTGACTTCATGAAATCGAATTCGGGGGCTTGGAAATTGGAAGAGAAAAAGAAAGGGCATACCCAGGCCACCTATGAAATTGAAATGGACTTCGGCCTTCTCGTGCCCAAGGCTATTTCGGCAGTTCTAATAGGAAAAAACTTACCAGCCATGATGAAGGAATTTAAAGAAAGAGTAGAAGATGGCAAATAAAGAAAAAAAGAAACCCTTGCCCGAAAAAAAAGGAGGGCTCCTCTCCGAGATGGCCCGCAAGCTTTTTTTAACGGGTTTAGGAGCTGTTTTCATGACGGAAGAATCTATTCGAGGTGCCTTAGGAGAAATAAAACTTCCTAAAGATGCGATGGGCTTCGTGGTGGATCAGGCCAAAAAACAAAAAGAAGACCTCATCAGCGCCGTGGCGAATGAATTATCTCATTTTTTTGCTAAAATAAAAGTTCACGAAGAAGTTCAAAAGGCCTTAACAAAACTTCAAATCCATATCGATGCAAATTTAACTTTTTCTCCCCAAGGGAAGGCAAGTCTTAAGAAAGTGGAATTAGAAGTGGAGGAAAGGTAATTGGGTGGTTTTATTTTTTATTCGAGGAGGCGTTCTTAAATTTTCCCAAAGCCAGCAAAGGAAAGTAGTGCCGGTATCCGTGATAGCGAATATAGAAATGCCCCGGAAATCCAGTGCCCGTATAGGCTTCTTCTTCCCATCCTCCTGCAGCGTTTTGCGTCGTAAGTAAAAACTCGATTCCCCGGTGAACTTCCTTAGAATTTTCTTCCCCACCCGCCACGAGGGCCATCAGAGCCCACGCAGTTTGAGAGGCGCTGGGACCTTTCAGGGGGACATAAGTTTTTTGAACATAGCTCTCACAAGATTCTGACCAAGCCCCGTCTGCTCTTTGGATAGATTTCAACCACTGAACTGCTTTGCGAACAGAAGGCTCGTTTGAAGAAACGCCAATCTGGGCAAAGCCTTGCAGCACACACCAAGTTCCATAAATATAGTTCACTCCCCAGCGTCCTTCCCAAGAGCCGTTTTTTTCTTGCCGCTCGTCAATAAACTTTAAGGCTTTTTGGCAAGGAGGATAATCTTTAGAATGACCGATGAGTCCTAGAAGCTCTAGCATCCGCCCAGTAATATCGGGGCTCGGAGGGTCGAGACAGGCTCCGTGATCTGAAAAGGGGATTTTGTTGACCCAGTTTGCCGTATTATCCATATCAAAGGCCGCCCAAGCTCCATTTTTAGATTGCATGGATAAAGTCCAATCAAGGCCCCGTTGAAAAGATTCCATCATTTCTTCTCGGGGAAGATCGACTTTAAAAAGGAGAGAGAGCACTTCAATCGTGTCGTCTACATCGGGGAAATATTCATTTTCGAATTCGAAAGACCAGCCTCCGGCTTGGGCCTTTTTATTTTTGATGGCCCAATCTCCTTTGGTATCTAAAATTTGCTTAGAAATGAGCCAGCGAGCGACCTTCGTGAGGGCAGGGTGATTATTTTTTAAGCCAGATTCCAGCAAGGCCATGCCCGTCCAGGGGCTATCCCAAACCGGAGAGATGCAACACTGTTGGTGGATATAGCTCGCTTGCTCTTCTGAAATATAATAATTTTCGGGAGGAGATAATTTTTTTTGCGAAGTCAAAAGGGTGCTGGGGAGAGGAGGAAGATCCTCTATGCCGTATTGCTGAAAAAGAGAAAGCCCTTTTAAACACTTTTGAATCATAGGATCGGAGAGATCTTTATTGAAGCAATGAAGGGCCAGTAAAGAATAGGCAAGGGCAGGGTAGATATCTTCCGTCTTAGATGCGTGTTCTTCGATCCATTTTTTAGCTTTAGAAAGAGCCTTATTTGTAATAGGGTTATATGGAATAATGGGAAGAATAACTTTAAGTAAATTATTGAACTGAATAAAGAAATTCTCTAAAGTAAAAAATCCTTTTTCTGTTTTAAAAGAATAATCTCTTTTAAGAGGGCTTTCTAAGAAGAGTTCTTCCAGATGCCCTGAGGGAACTTGAAAGACAGGTTTTTTTTCTAAGATTACCAAAAGAGGAACAATGCAGGCCCGTGCCCAGCTTGAAAATTCATAGATCTGAAAGGGAAAGCCGTTGGGCAATAAGATAAAACTAATGGGCATCGCGGGACAAGCCTGCCAGGGAACAATTCCAAAGAGGGCCAGGTGTATTTTAGTGAAAACGCGTGAACGCATAATTCCACCATGCTTAAGAATAAATTCCTTGGCTTTTAGCATGTGGGGGGCCTCTGTTGAATGGCCTGCCAATTTGAGGGCCAGATAACATTCGATGCTGGCGGAGAGATCTCCCGCAGATTCGTGGTAAAGGCCCCAGGAACCATCTTCTCGTTGTTTTTTTAAAATTCGGCAAAGAAGGCCCGCCTCAATTTTGGAGTATTCTTTTTCGAGCTTTAAGAGACGAAGCAAGAGGACGAATTCGGCTGAGATCGATTCATTGGCTTCTAAGGTATACCACCAAAAACCCTCTTTGAATTGTTGAGATAAAAGCAGGCCTTGGGCTTTACTAATGCCGTGACTAAGCCGTAACAGGAGATTTTCCGGACCTCTCAAGGAGGTGATTTTGGCAGTGGCTTCGTTTTGCATCATGGTTTAGAAGAAGGCCCTGGAATAATTTTGAAAAACTTTAAACCGCCATCCCAGGGCCTTTTTATACAGGTTAAATAAGCTTCGAGGAGTATAATCGGGCTCGCTAGGCTGTCAAGAAAGGCTTTTCATTATTGTCGTATAATATATATTATGTAATATTATTAAAATAGAAAATAGGACATTGATTTATCCTGGCTTTCTCACTTATTCTTAACTAAAAGCTATGCCCCTCTCTTCTAAAAAGATACTACTCGGAGTTTCTGGCGGTATTGCGGCTTATAAGGCTTGCGATATTGTGCGTCGCCTTCGAGATCAAGGTGCAGATGTGCATGTGGTCATGACCAAGGCCGCCACTCAATTTATCACTCCTTTAGCCCTCCAGGCACTTTCGGGGCACGAAGTTCATACAGAACTTTTTAGCCTCGAACAAGAATCTAAAATCGGCCATATTCAATTGGCCGATCTGCCGGATTTAATTTTAATTGCCCCTGCCTCGGCAGATCTTTTAGCCAAAATCTCTCATGGCTTTTGCGATGACCTTTTAACTACCCTACTTTGTGCGACTAAAAGCCCTGTGGTGCTATGCCCTTCCATGAATGTGAATATGTGGAACCACCCCGCTACCCAAGAGAACCTGGCTCTCTTGCAGAGCCGGGGACTGGAGATTGTCCTTCCCAAATCAGGTTCCCTTGCCTGTGGCTACGAAGGAATGGGAAGACTTCCAGAAGCAGAAGAAATTGTGCAGGTTTTGCAAGCCCATTTTCGAGAAAGTGTTCTCCATCATAAGAAGGTTTTAATTACCGCAGGCCCTACTTGGGAACCCATTGACAGCGTTCGACATATTTCAAATCCCTCTACTGGAAAGGCAGGTTATCATTTGGCGATAGAAGCCAAAAAGCGCGGTGCCGAAGTGGTTTTAATTTCGGGCCCTACCCATCTAGAGGCCCCTTCGGGAATGAATGTGTTTCGAGTGAAAACGGCCGAAGAAATGGCGAAAAAGGTTTTTGAAGAATTTGAAACAGCCGATGTCATGATTGCCAGTGCGGCGGTCTCGGATTTTCGGCCTAAAGAACCACAATCTTTAAAGACTAAAAAAAAGGAAGCCGATTTGAATATTGAGCTCGGCTTAAACCAAGATATTTTAGCAGAACTGGGCCAGAGAAAAAAACCCCATCAAATTTTAGTGGGCTTTGCCGCCCAAACCCACGATTTGGAATCGGAAGCCTTAAGAAAGCTTCGTAGCAAAAAGCTTGATATGATTTGTGCAAATGATGTTTCAAAATCGGGAATTGGTTTTGCTTCAGATGAAAATGAAATGACCTTATTTCTTGCTTCCGGCGGAAAAGTGGAAATTTCCCTCTCCTCCAAACAAAAAATTGCAAACCTCATTTTAGATCAGCTGGAAAGCTTGATCTCTTCTAGGAATAAAATTCTTAAAATTAAGCGGTAATTTAATTAAGGCTCGTTAAACGACGATTACTGGCGAGGTGTACGAGGGCCAGATAAAAATAATGGAAGATTTGATCCACCATGGGAGAAGCCTCAGAAGGAACCCGCCTAAAGTGCTGGGCCACTGCCATGAATATCTTTTCGATATCATTTTTTACATCATGAGAAACATCGAGTTGGGCTTCAAATTTCCCCGTATGAAAAACCGGAGTTTCCAAAATATTTTTCACGTAATCTTTGTATTCTAAACAATAAATGGCTTGGGCGAGTTCTTTAGGATCCATGTGAGACAAGCAAGAATGTAAATCTTTGATCGAAGGAAGGGGGCCTTCCGTTTGGTAATTTTTGATGATTTTATCGAGAAGAAGTTTTTTGTGCTCAATTTGGTTGATCACGATGATGGCCCTTTTCATCTTGTAGAAGCAGCGTTTTAGCGGGCTGCCTCTATAGAAGAGTTATCGTTTTAGTCTTGGAAAGGTTGCTTTATTAAAACTGACCCCAAAATGAAAGCGAAATTTTGTTGCTTTCTGTGTTAAGAAAAGTAAAGAGATAATAGTTATTTTTGCTAAAAGTATCTATAAAAAAATTCATCATTCAATATTTTTTCAAGGGCATATGAAAAAAAATAATTGGGGTTCTTTTTTTCTTTTACTTGTTGTTTGCACTTTGCTGATAAAAGGCCTTTTCGCCGCCGAACCCTCTCCTGCTGACTCTTCTGGTAATGATGCAAAAAAAACAGCCAATGCAAAGCAGGCTTATATGGGCGACCCTGCCATGAAGCGTGGTTTTATATTAGGTTATGATTATGGAGTAAAGGCTGGGAAAGAAGACAAGAAGAATGGAAAAAAAGAGAGCCCTGCGGCTCATGAAGAATACAAAATGGGAGATAAACGTTTCCGTTCCGAATACGGGAGTTCGGCAAAATTTGTAGGGGGATATCAGGGAGGCTTTGTTAAAGGATATAAATCTGGCTACCATCGAGAAAAAGTCGATCCTGAAGCAGCAAAACTAAGCAAAATAAAGGAAAAAGAAGTTTCATCCGAAGCGAAGTCTAAAAAGACTATTGAAGAAAAAACAAGCAGCGGCACTTCCTTAAAAACAAGCCCCCCTCCTCCTAAACCTAAGCCAAAGGTATTCAACCCCTCCGAAGATGCGCTTTAATGAGGTGCGGGAGGAGCTACATTGGTTCCGTTTAAATCATTGGGAACGGCATCGGTTCCAGTGGGCGGAGTATTTGTATTGGGATGGATATTGGCTTGTTCAGTTGGAGCTGGAGCCGCCTCTGTATTAGTGGCAGATTCACCACAGCCACTCACTGCAAGCAAGAGAAAACCCATACAAACGAGAGAAACGAGTTTCATTTTTATTTCTCCTTTCAGATCATTTCACTTCCTAATTCTAACACTTTCATTTAAGAAAAACTTAAAAAAAATTAAAAAAATCACTCAGGAGGGATCGAAATGTTACTTTGGCAGTCAGTCTTGTTAGGAATTGTTCAAGGTTTGGGAGAGTTTCTCCCTATTTCGAGTTCGGCTCATTTGGTGATTGTTCCTTGGTTGTTCGGTTTTGAAGATCCCGGCCTTACTTTCGATGTTGCCCTTCATTTTGGAACCTTAATTGCGGTGCTGGCCTATTTTTGGAAAGATTGGATTTTACTTATTCAAGCAGCTTTTAACTCCCTTTTCAAAAAAAAGGATTTCCCTTATTCCCATGAGGAAAAGTTATTTTGGTTTTTGGTGTTTGCTTCTATCCCGGGCGCCGCGGTGGGGTATTTATTGGAAAAATATGCGGAGAGTGCCTTTCGCTCTCCCCTGCTCATTGCCTTTACCATGACGCTCATGGGGATCTTACTTTGGTGGGTAGATTCTATTTCAAAAAAAACCAAAGACCTTCAACAAATCACTTTTTTGGATAGTTTATGGATTGGTCTTTCGCAAGCCTTGGCAATCATTCCTGGAGTATCGCGTTCGGGCATTACGATTACTACTGCCTTAGCCTTAGGTCTTAATCGCACGGCTGCGGCCCGATTTTCATTTCTTCTTTCCACGCCGATTATCGCGGGAGCGGCACTTTTGAAAGCTAAAGCATTTTTCAAGACAGGCATTACGCCAGAATCGCTCATTGGCATTGGAGTATCGGCTTTGTTTGGGCTTTTGAGTATTAAATACATGCTCGCTTACCTTCAAAAATACACTTACCGGGTTTTTGTGGTGTATCGTTTTGCTTTTTCGATTTTGATTTTAGCGTTTTTCTTTTGGCGATCTCAGGCACACTAAAATTCGTCGGAAAGTGAAAAATCAGCGTCCAAAATTTCACCGGCGCTGCTTTCTTTTCTAAAAAACACTTCTCCCGGATAAATTTCAGCCACTTTCCGTTGCACATCATCGATTTGAGATTTAGGGGTGGAGGTTCCTGCCCCAATTCCTAAATGACTGATCCCTTGGAGCCATTCTAATTTGACCAATTCAGGTGAGTCGATGTGGTAAGTTCGATCGGGAAGATATTTTTGGGCCAACTTTGCTAAATTACTGGTGTTGGAAGATTCATAACCTCCGATAATGAGCATCGCATCTACCCATTGCGCTAGATCCATCACCGCCTGTTGCTGATTTTTGACCGGCTTGCAGCGAGTATCGACCGCCTTCATCTCTGGGTATTTTGTTTTTCGGATATAATCGACGAGGTTTTGAAATTTTTCACGGGTGATGGTGGTCTGGCAAATGGCAATGGTTTTTCCTAAATGATCTGGAAGTTGATCCACGTCTTCTTCAGAATAGATTACTTGAATATTGCTACCATAACTACGGCTCGCAATAATTTCTGCATGTTGAGGATTTCCCACCAAGAGAATGGTGTAGCCTTGCTCTTCAAAGGCGCTGATTTTTCGGTAAACCCATTTGAGTAAGACTGGGCACGTGGCATCATGGAAATGAATGCCTTTTTGGATGAGGTCTTCTTTTAACTCTTTGGGGTAGCCGTGAGCGGTAATAACCACTTGATCAATGCCGGTATTTTGAAGGGAATTTAAGTCTTGATATCTTTCTAAAATGGGAATGCCATCTTTTGCGAGATCCTCCACGATTTTTGGATTGTGCACTATCGGACCCAAAATGGGCTTTCGATGTTTTTGGGCCAAATCGATGGCGGCTTCTACACCGAAGCAAGTGCCTGCGCTACGCGCTACAATTACCTCGATGGGTTTGAAAGGTGAAGTCATCGAAGCCTTATTAAATGAGTATCGAGAATTGTCAAGGCCGCCAGGCTATCCTTGACAAGATTTCTAGAACTCTGTATTTCCTAAAATGAAAGTTACTTTCATTTTATGGCGAAAAAAAAGCTCATTATTCCGCTTATTTTACTTCTTACTCTCTCGTTTTTTTCATTTGCGACGGCAGAAGAAGCAAATCCAAGGCTTTTAATTCATATTTTAGATTACCTCGCGCAAGATTATGGGGGGGCTGTTTCTCATGGAAAAGTTCTGAATCCCTTCGAATACCAAGAGCAAGTGGAGTTTGTGGAAACGGCCCTCAAAACAGCGCACCAGTGGGAGAAAATAAGAAAAAATCCTGCCTTGCTGGAGGAGTTGGGTCGTTTACAGAAATTGATTTCAGAAAAGGATTCTCCAGAAAATGTTTCAAGCCTTGCTCGGAAGATTCAATCTGAATTGATCGACCTTTCTCAGATTGAAATCGCTCCGAAAAAATGGCCTTCTCTTGCGCAAGGCAAAACTTTATTCGCTCAAAACTGTAGCACTTGCCATGGAGTGAGCGGCAAAGGAGATGGCCCTTTGGCTCAAACGCTAAAGCCTTCTCCTGCGAATTTCTGGAATGAAAGCCGCATGTCCGAGCTCTCTGCCTTCCAGGTTTTTAATACGATTCGTTTGGGCGTTGAAGGCACTCCCATGCCTCCTTTTCAACATTTAAAGGATGAAGAAATTTGGGATTTGGCTTTTTATGTTTTGTCTTTAAGGCATCAAAATGTGCCAAATCTTCGCCTAAACTTTCCTCTTCCTTCTCTTTCATTAGAAGAGTTGGCGGTGATGTCCGACCAAGCCATCCTCCATAAATATCACTGGGAAGGCGAAAAAAGTATTTTGGATTTGCTCCGTTCTCAGGATCAGGGAAAGACCAACTCCTTAAACATCGCAAAAAAGTTTTTAGGAGAGGCCGAGACAAATTATTTGAAGGGGGATCTTTCCGAAGCTCAGCATGCTGCTTTGATGGCCTATTTAGAAGGAGTGGAACCCGTAGAGCCAAGGCTGAGAAGTTTAGATTCTCAAATGGTAAGGCGCCTCGAAGAAAAAATGGCCTTGTTACGTACAAGCCTTGCTCAAGACAAAGCGGAAAAAATACAGTTTAAAATAAAAGAAGTTCAATCTTTAATTTCCGAAGCGGAACTTCTCCTTTCTTCATCTTCTTCAAAATCGCAATGGTTTGTTTTTGTAATGGCCCTTTCTATCATTCTTCGGGAAGGTTTCGAAGCCGTTTTGATTTTGGTTACTATTTTGGGAGTGGCTCGTGCGATGGGAGCCAAAAAAGCCGTTCGTTGGACCCATGCAGGTTGGATTACGGCTCTATTCTTAGGGCTTCTCACCTGGTTTTTTTCTGGATTTTTATTGAATATGAGTGGGGCCAAGCGTGAAACCATGGAGGGCTTTACCTCTCTTTTTGCGGTGATGGTTCTTTTATATGTAGGGTTTTGGCTACATTCGAAAAGTGAGATTACTCGTTGGACTGTCTTCATTAAAACTAAAATGGATAGCGCTTTGAAAGGCTCTAAATTGTTAGGCATTGGAATGATTTCTTTTGTCGCCGTTTTTCGCGAGGTATTTGAAACGGTTTTATTTTTAAGGGCACTTTGGTTAGAGGGAGGCGCTTCTGAAAAGAGGTCGCTTTTGGGAGGAGTAGGGCTTGCCTTTTTAGCCATTTTTCTTTTCGCCTATTTCTTACTTAAATTTAGCGTGAAGCTTCCCATTACGAAGCTATTTAATCTTTCCTCGCTCGTGATGGTTCTGCTCGCCATTATTCTTACCGGAAAAGGCCTTCGAGCGCTTCAAGAAGCGGGTTATATTTCGGCGAGCGCGCTTTCTATTCCGCTCCATTTCCCATTTTTTGGAGTTTATCCTACTTTTGAAACCTTGGCTTCCCAGGCAATCATTTTGGTTTTAGTAATACTTCTTTGGAATTATGGCAAAAAGGCTTCTTCTACTTAAAGCATTTTCAATTCATCTTTTGCCTTTAAAAAGGCTGTTTGGAGTTCGGAGTAAGTGTGAGTGATCGAAAATTGTGGAAATTCCTTGATCACGTTTTGAGGGGGGCAAAATAAAATTCCAGCGTCGGCTTGGGCAAGCATTCCCGTGTCGTTATAAGAATCTCCCGCGGCAATGACTTTAAAGTTAAGGTTTTGCAAAGATTTGACCGATTGTTTTTTTTGATCACTCAAGCGAATTTTATAGTGAGTGATTTTTCCTTCGGGGCTTACCTCGAGCGAATGACAAAACAGGCAAGGGTAGCCTAAGGGTTTCATGAGGCTTTGCGCGAATTCATAAAACGTATCCGAAAGAATGATCACCTGAAATTCGCTCTTAAGCCAGTCTAAGAATTCGTGGGCTCCCTCCAAGGGCTTCATGCTTGCAATCACTTTTTGGATGTCTTTTAAGGCAATTTGATGTTGCTGCAAAATTTTTAAACGTTTTTGCATGAGCAGATCATAGTCTGGAATATCCCGCGTGGTGAGCTGAAGCTCTTGAATTCCCGTTTTTTTCGCTACATTGATCCAGATTTCTGGAACAAGCACTCCCTCAAGATCCAAACATGCAATCATGATGCCTCCAAAATAATTTTTTTCTTTCTGACATAAATCAGAGGGCATTTCACTCTTTTTTCATCTAAATATCTGAATAAAAAATTACTCTTTCCTTTCGTTGAAAATTTCGATAAACCTAATGTTCTTATGAAAACATTCGTGGTTTTGCCTACTTATAATGAGGCCATTAACATTCAAAAGATGATTCCCGCGATTTTAGAAGTTTTACCCCAAGCTTCTATCTTAATTGTTGACGATAATTCCCCGGATGGAACAGGGAAAATTGCCGATTCCCTGGCCCAAAAGTTTCCTCATGCGGTTTCAGTGTTTCATCGCGAAAAAAAGGAAGGCCTAGGCAAGGCTTATCTTTTTGGTTTTCAAAAGGCCCTTGATTTAGGGGCAGAGGCCATTATTCAGATGGATTCTGATTTTTCTCATCCAGTGGCCCTTCTCCCTCAGTTGCTGGCTTCTCTCAGGGAATTTGATTTTGCTATCGCTTCCCGTTACGTGCGGGGAGGAGGTACCCGAAATTGGGGAATGATACGGCAAATGATTAGTCGAGGCGGAAATTTCTATGCGAGATTTATTCTAGGCTCTTCCATCCAAGATTTAACCGGAGGTTATAAAGCCTTTAATAGGAAAGTGCTTGAATTTTTGCTTCAAGCTTCTATTGATTGCAGCGGTTATTCTTTTCAAATTGAAACCACTAGCTATGCTTTGGCAGTGGGCTATAAATGTGTAGAACTTCCTTTTATTTTTTCCGATCGGGTGGAGGGGGTTTCTAAGATGTCTAAAGCAATTATCTTGGAAGCTTTTCTAAAAACTTTTAAAGTTCGACAAAAGGTGAAGAAACTAAAAGCTTCTTTCCCTCTTCCCGAAGTTTCGGAGCCGGCGGTGCTTCTCGAACATTCTTAAATATTTCATGGATTCCATACGTCAACGCCTTTCATCGCTGCAAAAAACATTTTCTTTTGAAATTTTTCCTCCCAAAACTCTCGATGGAGAGGAGCAACTCTTCAAGCATTTAACGGATTTGAAGCTGCTGGCTCCCGATTTTATTTCGGTCACCATGGGGGCCATGGGGTCCAACCAACGTAATACCTTTGAAATCGTTAAGCGTATTGAAAAAGAGCATTGCATTACGGGGGTCGCCCATTTAACTTGTATCGCGGCGGATCAAGAAAAAATTAAAAAATCTTTGCAGGAACTTCAAGACAAAGAAATTAGGCATATTTTATGTTTAAGAGGCGATCCTCCTCAAAACGCTTCGCACTCTTTTTCTTCTGATTTTCACTATGCCTCGGACTTAGTCCAATTTATCAGAAAGCAAACGGGAGATTATTTTTCGATTGGCGTGGCAGGCTATCCTGAAGGGCATATTGAAAACCCTAGCAAAGAAGATGATCTGCTGAATTTAAAAAAGAAAGTGGATGCGGGGGCAGAATATATCATCACCCAGCTTTTTTTTCGGAATGAAGATTATTTTTCTTTCGTGGGGCGCGCCAGAAAAATTGGAATTCAAGTACCCATTATCCCTGGAATTATGCCAGTGACGAGTTTTTCTCAGTTGCAGACTTTTACTAAAGTTTGTGGGGCTAAGATTCCAGATAAAATGCATCGAGATTTATTGCTCATAAAAGATAAGCCCGAAAGAGTGCAAGATTATGGAATTGATTATGCCATTCAACAGTGCGAAAACCTTCTTAAGAAGGACGTGCCCGGTCTCCATTTTTATATTTTGAATCAAGCGGGGCCGGTCCGCAAAATTTATGAATCCCTCCATCTTCCGATGGAGGGATAAGCTGTTATTTCTCCATAATCGTAATTTTCTTTATGATATCCCCTTTTTGAATTTTTTCAGCCACCTCTTGGCCAGCGATGGTTTGGCCAAAAACGGTATAAGCGTTGTCTAAGAAGGGTGTGGGAGCAAGAGTAATATAAAATTGAGAACCGCTAGAACGGCGATCAGGATTGGCGGCATCTCCGAGGCGAGCCCAAGCCAAGGCACCTTTCGTGTGTTTTAAGCCGTTTAAGGCTTCGCTTTTTACCGTATAGCCAGGGCCTCCAGTGCCATCGCCTTTGGGATCTCCCCCTTGAATGACAAAACCAGGTTCTACCCGATGAAAGGTGAGCCCATCATAAAAGCCACTTTTGGCGAGAAAGACAAAATTATTCACGGACCACGGTGCTTTTTCGGCCTCAAGGCTTACTTTAATATCCCCTTTGTTGGTAGAAATAATGGCTTCGTAATGTTTTTTAACATCGATCTTGAGTTGTTGAGGTTCTTGGACCGATACATTTTTTGACATAACTTCTCCTATGTAAATGAAGTTGAGCGCCAACAAGGCGCTCAGAATTATTTTTTTCATATTTTCTCCTCTCTTTTAAGAAAAACCTTAAAATAATTTTTCAAAACTTCAAGACGCTATTTATTCTTTATAAAGATGCTTTTTATAAAAAGACCCGCCTTAAAGTTTTTCAAAATTGTTTTAAGGTTTTTCTTATTTACTACCTAACATCACTTCAACGACTTCTTTGACCGATTTTGGCAGACCTTCTAAACTATATCCACCCTCCAAAGCATATAAAACAGGAATTTTCCCACAAGCTCTTCTCATCTTTTCGATGGACACGGCCATATTTCGAAAACCCTGTTCTGTGAGAGCCATTCCCCCCAATGGGTCTAGACGATGCGAATCAAAGCCAGCAGAAATAAGCAACAAATCTGGCTTATATTGAATTACAGCGGGTTCAATGTATTCTGAAAAAACTTGGAAGTAAACTAAATCACCACTTTGCCCCTTCAAGGGAATGTTGAGAGTGTAGCCCTCCCCTTCCCCCTTTCCCCGTTCACTGGCGGAACCCGTGCCCGGATAAAAAGGATAACGATGCGTGGAGATATAAAAGACATCCGAACGCTCTTCGAAAATATGTTGGGTGCCATTTCCATGGTGCACGTCAAAATCTAAAATAAGAATTTTTTTTAAATAATACTTTTTCAAAGCATATTGGGCGGCGATGGCCACATTATTGAATAAACAAAAACCCATGGCATGATCGCGCTCGGCATGATGGCCCGGAGGCCTAGGAAAAGCGAAGGCTTCATCTAAATGGCCTGCTAAAAGCAGGTCAAGGGCCGCTAGTAAGCCCCCGGCTGCTAATTGAGCGGCTTGCCACGAATGCCGCGAAGCATGGGTGTCTGCATCTAAATCAGTCGAATCCCTTTCAGCTGTTTTTTTGATTTGATCGATCAATGCTTGGGTATGAATGAGAGCAAGTTCCTCTTCGGTGGCTTTTCGAGCCTCTAGAGAAAGCGCTTGAGAGAGCAGATTTGATTCTTCTAGCATTTTATGGATGGCCACGAGGCGTTCTGGGCATTCGGGATGCATCACACCCGCAAGGTGTTGGAGGTAACGAGGATCTTGGATGATGCCAATTTTATTCATATTCCACTTTTGATACTTCAAACATTATTGTAGGGAAATAATATAGACCATAATGCGCCAATCTTAAAAGGGAGAAAAACTTATGCCTCTCATTCTCTTTGAGCAACAAGGGCCTATCGGGAAAATTATTTTAAACAAGCCCGAGCAACTCAATGCCATCAATCCTCAAATGGGAGATGAGTTGAAAGCCCTCGTTACTGTGCTCAACCAAAAAAAAGATTTAAGAGTGGTGCTTGTTACAGGCTCCGGAAAAGCTTTTTCGGCCGGAGGAAATTTAGATTTTATTTTAGAGAGAACCCAGCGCGGAGTAGATCAAAACAAGCAAGACATGATCGAATTTTATTCGAAGTTTCTCTCCGTGAGGGATTTAAATGTTCCTAGTATTGCTATGATTAATGGTTCTGCGATCGGAGCGGGATTTTGCCTGGCCCTTGCTTGTGACCTTCGAATAGCTTCTGAGCAAGCAAAGATGGGAGTTAATTTTGCAAAGCTGGGCTTAAGTTCTGGCATGGGGGGGCTCTATTTTTTAACCAAGCTTTTGGGCCCTGCCGTGACGGCAGATCTTCTTTTTACGGGTCGTAGCTTAGAGGCCAAGGAGGCCAAAGCATTGGGCCTTCTCAATCAAGTTCACCCCTTGGCAGATCTTGAAAAAGCAACTTCAGAGCTTGCTTGGCAAATTGCAGCCAATGCCCCTCTTGCCATTCAGATTATGAAAAAAGGAATTCAAAAAGCGATGATGGGCGATTTGAACGACGTGTTTGATTATGAATCTTCCGGGCAAGCTCAATGCTTCAAAACATCAGATCTCAAGGAAGGCATTCAAGCGATTCAAGAAAAGAGAACCCCTCACTTTAAGGGCCTTTAAGAGGGGAGCAATAAAGTTTTTCAAAATTGTTTCAAGGTTCTTATTTTTTTACCCACCCACTCTTCTAACTCTATTTGATAGTGGTCTTTATCCCTAAAGATGATGAGGGGTTTTTCTACCTCCATTTCACCGGAAACCGATCGGACTGCTTCTAGCATAAAATGAGTTGCAGGGCGATCTTGATAAGGATGAATAAAACAAATGCGTTGGATTTTAAGTTTTTGTTTGGCGAGCTCCGTAATGAGTTCTTCCAATCGAAGCGTAGGATAAATGACCACAAACCTTCCCTTTGCCTTCATTAAATAACGGGCGGATTGCAAAAGATCGCCAAGACTCCCTTCTAGCTCATGACTCGCAATCGCTTTCAGAGATGTTTGAGATATTCTTCCTGTTTTAAGCTTTCGGTAAGGTGGATTGCTGATGATCAAATCAGCACTGTTTGGCCGAAGATGTTTTTTTACTTCTTTCCAATTGGCTCGAATAATTTCCATTTGAGAGCCGAGCTTTAATTCTTCTTTATTTTTTTCTGCATATTGAGCCAGTTCTTCTTGCACCTCAAGGCCCCACACCTTTCCAGCTTTTCCGCGCAAAATTGCTAAAATTCCAAGCAGACCTACTCCCGTTCCCAAATCACAGACTTTCTCCCCTTCTTTAAATTGAGCAAAGCGCGCGAGTAACATGGAATCAATATTGTAACGGTAGCCTTTGGGAGGTTGATGGATTTCAAAACTTGAGCTCTTGTGAAAAGTCATAAATGGCGGGCAGTGGGCGCTCTTTTAAGGCTAACGAACGCGTTCGATTACCCCACAAGCGATTCGAGCCCCCGAATTACCAGCGGGGTCTGTGACTTCGTCATCGTAGGAAGCATGGATGACAAGGCTGGTGCCCGCTGCTTGAAGAAGGGAGTTTTTAGCGTCTTGTAAAGTGAGGTCTTTGAGCAGGTATTGCAAACGACCTAGCTCATTTTCTTCTACCTTGAGATTGGGTAAATCTCCCCCGTGCGAGCCTGAGGAAGCTTTGAGGCCGTGTTTTTTGTGTTGAGGATTGAAGTGCCCCCCTGCTGTTTTGAAATCCGGAGCATCACACATTCCCACTTCATGAATATGAATACCATGATTTCCAGGGGGAATTCCCGAGACTTCGATGGAAACATTTACGCCATCGCCTGTTTCTGTAAAGATGGCCCTCCCCACTTTTTGCCCATTCGAGTTTAAAATTTCGGCGCGGGCCTTTAAAGGAGCCGCAAATGCAGCGTTTCCGATCCCCCCCATCAAAAGCGCTGCCATGAAAAGATAAATGAGCTTTTTCATAGGATCCTTTCTCTTTTAAGAGTAATCTTCAATTCCCTTAATTTCTGGGATTTGCTTCATGAGATGAGTTTTAATTCCGTCTTCCACAGTTCTTTTTTGAGATCCACAACCCACACACGCCCCTAACATCTTTACCTTGATAATGCCAGCCTCGACAGCGAGAATTTTCAAATCGCCGCCATCGCGTTTCAATCCAGGCCTTACATCGCGATCGATGATTTCGATCACTTTTTTAATGAGCGCTCGATCTTCCCCTTTGATGAAGGATTCATCTGTTGCATCGAGAGTAGGAAGCTCCAGCGGGCCTTGGTAACCCGCCATTCCACCCAGGGCGTTGAAGATATACCGGTAGCCCTCGCGCGCTAAGGTTTGGGCCACCGTGAGCGCGGTGTTTCCATTGGCACAAATGGTAAGAATGGGGCGGTTTTTGTCGGCAAGTTCCACCAGGCGTGAAAAAACCTGTTGAGCGGGAATATGTTTGGCATGAGGGATGTGCCCGTTCATCCAGCCTTCATCCCCTCTTACATCGAGAATGAGTAAATGAGGAATATTTTGGATGAAAGCAGGAACTTCTTCCTTGGGAATTTCAGAGTAGGCAATTCCAGAAAAAATAGCTTGAGCAGAAAGGGGTAAGCCTAAGGCAAGCGCCGACAGTTGATTTTTCAGAACCTTGATTTGTTCATCGTAGGAAGCTTGAATCTCCTGAATTTTTTGATTCAGTTTGGCAATTTTCGCTTCTTGCATTTCAAGTTTTTTTTTGTTTTCACCAAACATTTAAATACTTTGCCAGTGCTCAGTTGCTAGTTGTCAGTGTCTTTACTGATAACTAAGATCTGATAACTGATAACTCCAATACGACGGGGCAATGATCAGAGCCCATCACCTGCGTTTGATAATAGGAGTTTTGGATCATTTTTTTGAGTTCGGGCGTGGCGAAGAAATAATCGATTCTCCAACCCACATTTCTTTTTCGAGCCCCTGCCCTATAAGACCACCAGGAGTACCAACCCCCCTTTTTTTCGAATTCACGGAAGGTGTCGAGGTAGCCATGACTCATTAACTTATCGAGCCAGGCCCTTTCATGAGGAAGAAAACCGGTGTTCCCCTCGTTTTCCTTGGGGCGGGCAAGATCAATCTCCGTATGCGCCGTATTAAAATCTCCACATAAAACGATGGGCTTATTTTTTTTAAGTTTATTGGCAAAGCGTAAGGCTTCATTACTATATTCAAGTTTAAAATCTACGCGTGAAAGATCGTCTCGTCCATTGGGGTAATAGCCATTGATGAGAAAGAAATCCTTAAATTCTGCAATGAGAGTGCGCCCTTCTTCATCAAACTTTGAAATTCCTAAGCCTTCTTGCACCTTGACATTTTTCTCTTTTACAAAAAGGGCGACGCCGCTGTAGCCCGGTTTTTTGGCTGCCGCCCAAAAAGTTTTGTAGCCCAGAGGGGATAGAGTTTCTTCGGTGAGTTGACTGGGATGGGCCTTAGTTTCTTGAAGGGCCAAAACATCTGGCTTTTCTTGAGCAAACCAAGCCCAAAAACCTTTTTGAAGCACGGCTCGAATTCCATTGACGTTCCAACTAATGAGTTTCATAAATTTTTTTATTCACCTTCCAGCGGGGGCTCACGTCGCCCCCTCCACGGGCAAAGCCCGCGGAGCCTCCCCCTCAACGGCTATCGCCTTATTCTTCTTCGTCGTTTTCCATGAGCTCGATGAGTCGATTTCTTTGTCTTTTAGCATCTTCGTAGCCTAAATCAATCAGTTCTTTAAGGTATTCTTTAGAAAATGTAAGATAACTTAATAATTCTATAGCACCTTCTGTATTCACATCTAAAAGCCGGGTGAGGAGTTTCTCCATGCTCGAAAATTCGAGACTGCCTTTTTTCTTTGCTTGATTAAACCAACGCTGAAAAAGAGCGCTGACAAACTCGGAAGGAAGAATTTCCACATAACGAAGTTTGCGAAGCCCTCGTGCGGCAATGTCTCCATCGATTTCGCATTTTTTAAGATAGCGATTGATTTTATTTAAATAATCGCCGCCAAATACCTCTTGGCTCCACTCGATAATTTTATTAATGCGCTCAATTTGTTCTAAATCGAACTGGATCCGATCCAAAAAGATTCCGTTCATAATGCGGCCCATGATTTCGGCCACCGAAGGGGGATGTTTCATTTCTTGACTATCGTAGTCTACAATTTCTTTGTAAGTGGGCCGATGGCGTAAACCAATGATGATGATGCGATCGGCTCCCAGCTGAATGGCCGGTGCCATGGGCGTGAAGAGGCGAAGCCCCCCATCGGTGTAGTAGACTTTGCCGATTTTGATGGAAGGAAAAATCACCGGAATGGCAGCCGAAGCCATGACGTGTTCCGCCGATAAAGGGCCTAAGTGATGCACGAAATCTCCGGTGTATTCCACCTCTGTGTTTTTTTGCATGAAAAGTTCGCTTCTCCCGCTCCGAGTATTCGTAGCCGTAATGGAGACAGCCTTGAGGTGGTGCTGGTCAATATTTTTTTGAATCAAATCAAAAGGAATGATTCGGCGCAAATGGTCAGAGAGAGGGGCTGTATCAAAAAAAGCGCTTAGATGAGGCCCGCTTTTTCTGCCGAGATCAAAGGAACTAAAAGTGGTGAGATTTCGAAGGATGCCCACGAGCGAGTTCATTACAAAACCCGCCGTGCTTGAAAAATCGCGTTTATAAATATTATTTTGAGTGAGGCTCAGCCAAAGGTTTTTGATTTGCTCCCCTTGGTAAATAGGATCGTGCGCAAGCGCTGCAAGCCCTACGGTGTTGATCGCCCCGGCAGAAGAGCCGCACAAAACATCAAAGGGCTTAGTAGCAACACTCTTGGGAAGCCCTGTGCGGATGTAATGGAGCACCCCCGCTTCATAAGCGGCCCGCGCCCCTCCCGCCGATAAGACTAAACCCAAATAGCCCATTTTTCCCCACAAACTTTGGAAATAAAAACCCTCCAGAACGGGAGGAAGCCCATTCTAAGAAGAAAAGAGGGGTCAGTGTCCATTGTTTTTTTAAAGTTTCATTTTTTTTTGAGAAGGATTGACAATCCTCTCGAATTCACTACAAAAGCTTCTATGATTCTTGAACAAAGGGCCTTGGGCCCCCTCCAATGCAATTGCTCTATTCTTGGATGCGAAAAAACCGGCGAAGCCATTATCATTGATCCGGGCGATGAAGCTCAAAAAATTTTTGAAATTCTAAAAATAAAAAAGCTAAAGCCCAAATATATTCTTCATACCCATGCTCATTTTGATCATCTGGGAGCGACCCAGGAAGTGTACGATCAAACAAAGCCCGAACTCTGCCTACATGAGGGGGACACTTTTCTTTATGAGAATGTGGCCATGCAATGCGCCCTGTTTGGTTTTGCTCCCAAGACAGTGCCTCCCATTACTCACTTTCTCAAACAAGGAGAGGTGATTTGTTTTGGAGAGCATAAAATCGAAGTATTGCATACGCCGGGACATAGCCCGGGAAGTTTAAGTTTTCATTTAGCACAAGAAAATTCTCCTCTTCTATTCACGGGAGACACCCTTTTTAAACAGGGCATTGGAAGGACCGATTTGTGGGGAGGCGATTATCCTCTGATTTTGAAATCGATTCAGAATAAACTTTTGCAATTTGATGATCATACGATTGTTCACCCCGGGCATGGCCCTTCTTCCAGCATTGGATATGAGAGAAAAGAAAACCCTTTTTTGGCGGAGCTTTAAAAAACCCTTTTAAATAGGCCGTGCCAAGCCCTTCATTTCCCGTTATAATGTAAAATGGATGCCTAAAAAAACTACGTCCAAACTTGCCTTGGTTTTATCTGGCGGAGGAGCCCGTGGGGCCTATGAAGCGGGGATCATTCATTATATCCGAACGCTGCTGCCTTCTTCCTGCAAAAATCGAAACTTTGATATCTTATGTGGGGCCTCTGTAGGGGCTCTTAATAGCTGTTTTTTAGCTTCCACCTCTCATGTGCCCGAACTTCAGGGCAATGAAATCTATCGTTTGTGGGAAAATGTAGAAGAAGAAAATATTTATAAGAGGAATCTCAAGGCCCTTTTCGAATTTTTGAGTAAAAATACCCGTGGGGTGTTATGGAAGCTTTTAAAAAGACAAGGCTCTTCTTCTCCCCACTTCCCCGGGTTTTTAGATACTTCTCCTTTTTTGCCCTTTGTTTCAAAAGCCATTCCCTGGAAACGCATTAGCCGAAATATTGAGGAGGGCTATCTACAGGCCCTTTCTATTGTGACGACGAATGTGTTTACGGGCAGGCTGGAACTTTTCATTCAAAAAAGCGAAAAGACTCAGTATCTCGGAGATGCTTTGGTGCATTATGGCCCCATTCAACCCGTGCATGCGGCGGCTTCTGCGGCTATTCCGGTCATTTTTCCCAGTGTGATGATTGACGACGTGGCTTACACCGATGGAGGCTTGCGCTTGAATACCCCGCTCTCTCCCGCCATTCATTTGGGGGCGGATTCTATTTTAGTGATCGGCCTCAATCACCGTGCGAAGCCCGGCGAAAAAGTGCCTTTTCAAGGCGTGAAAGGTGAGCCGCCTGCCTTGGGTCAAGTGCTTGGCCGGGTGATGAATTCGATGTTTTTAGATAAAATTCAAAACGACATGGAGCAATTGGAGAGGATTAATCACATTATTGAATGGTGCGAAGAAGTTTATGGAAAAAATTTCAATTCCAAGATGAATCAGTTTTTAAAGAATAAAAAAGGGGTGGGTTCTTTTGGCGAGCGGGGCTTAAAGAAATTGCGCGTTTTCCGCATCCGCCCTTCTGAAGATATCGGCAATATCTTCAGCCAATGCTTTCGCAGTGAAGGCAATGCGCATTTTACTTCTTTCGAAAAATTCTTGATCCGCTTTTTAGATGCCGACACCAAAGGCGGCATCGATTTTCTTTCTTATATCAGCTTCCTGCCAGGCTATCTGAAGCGCCTATTAGAGCTGGGCTTTGAAGACGCCAAATCGCATCATGACGAGCTGGTGGAGTTCATGCGGCTTTAAAAGATCATACGCTCTCCTTTTCAAACCTTGGCAAGTCATTCACAGCGCCCGCCTGATGAAGCCCTCACAGGCTTTAACAAGCCCGAGTTCTTTTTACACATCAACAACTTAAAGAAGCTTTTTCTTCGATAAAAAATTTATGGGGGCCGCTCTTTCATAGTACAATGTACTTTTGGAAAGGCTCCCCATGCATCATTCTGAAAATTATTCCCAAAAAAAATATCTATTTTTATCCCCTTTTATTTTACTTTTCTTGATTTTTTTCTCTGCTTGCACGTCCGCTTCAAAGCCTCAAGCCCCGCAAGAGAGTGCTCCAGAAGAAGTTAAACACGAAACAACAAGCCCTGCTACTCAAACAACAAGCATGGAAGATCCAAGCCCCTTACCGGGAAATGTTTCAGTAAACTCTCCTCGAACGACAAGCAATACTCCGCTGGCTCATGAAATGCCTTCTCGCCCCACTTCTTTTGCCTCTACAGATGCGCCAGCACCCAATACTCCAAGCACTCCGGCTACTGATACTTCGAGAGAGATGGCAGGAGATACACCTGCCCCGTCGAATGAAGGGATGACTGCAGATCATTCAAGCGCAGGAAACCCAGAAGTGCTTGATGCTCAAACAAGCCTAGGGAATACAAGCCGAGCGAATCCAAATCTTGATAATCTTAGGAAAAAGGTGATTTGGTTTAGCCCCGCATTTCCCACCACTCAATATATTGCGAATCACCGTAGCGAACTCGATTTGCTGCCTATCGATGGCCTCGTATTCGATGTTCTTTTAAACCGTTCTCTCTCCCCTTTGCATCAGCCCATCCGCTTCTCTCCTGACAATACTTTAGGGCGACTTCTCTTTGCTCATTCGAAGGACGCCGCGGGATCCGTGGTTCGACTCGATCCTTCCGATCCAAATATACGGATGGCTATTTCTGACATGCTCGAAGAAAAAAAGAGCGGTCGACACAATTTTATCTCTGTTTCTATAGGACGAGAAGGGGGATATTATAGAAACGCTCTTTTAAATCTGAGACCCCCGGCCTGGAACGATGATGCAGGATGGGCCATCGCCACGGCAAACTGCGAGCTCATCGCGCGGATTGCCAAAGAGACGGGCGCCAAAGGCTTAGTCCTCGATTTTGAACCTTATCCATACGGCGGAGTTTATGACAAAGACGGGAACCCGCTCGAAGATTACGTATTTAATGAGCATCTTTATCCAGAATCTCAATCTATAGCCCGCGCGCGAGGCCGTGAGATTATGCAAGCGATGCAACGAGCCTTTCCAGATATCGTCCTCATCGTTCCTTGGGGCTATTCCGCCACTTTGCGCAACAAATCGAATTGGCAAGGTGCCGGAGATCATTTTAATAAAATGGCAGTGGTTATGTCTTATGTGAAAAACTTTCTCGATGGCATGCTCGAATCAATCCCGGAGGGGAGTTCATCGAAAATTTTAGATGGATATGAATTTTCTTATTGGTACAAGACTTCGAGCGATTTCAACGAAGGCTTAAACGAGGTTCTCAATTTAGCACCCCAAAATGTCGCGAGCGATATTCGGAGCCGTTACGCAAGCTTCGTGGCCCCTGCTTTTGCATTTTGGTTAGACTGGATCAAGCGCAGCGATTTGCCACAGTGGGCACCCGAAAATCGCATGAACTCGGCACAGCAAACCGAAATTATGGTGGGAGCGGGGCTTCGTCACTCGAGCCAATATTCTTGGGTTTATGCCGAGGAGGCCAGCCTTCTCAACGACCTGTGGTGGAATAACCGCTATAAACCCATCAGCAATGTTGATTCGTCTTATTTGAATGCCCTTTGGAAAGCCAAAGGCACCGATTTTGGCGTGAAGGGGCTCGTCGAAGGAATCGATTGGAAAAGTGGCGCTCCTATTTTACGGGGTTGGGCCTGCCGCCAAGGCTATCCTTCGCCTCTGAATATTAATATTTTCTTTCGAGATGCCAGTGGAGCATCGCCTCTTTCTGTTGCCAATACCTTTGTCGCCGATGAACCCAGTGAACCAGAGCTTTCAGATAGCTGCGGATCCAAGGGCAAGAGATTCAGGTTTAGCATTCCTCTGGCTTCATTTTCATCTTCCTTCGCGCGAAAAGAAATTTTAGTTTCTCCCGCGGATTCTTTTGGGCTCGGAACAAAGCATTTGCCATCGCTGGGTTCAATCATCCAACCCTCGAGCACGGAAAGTGCCGCTGGCAAATCAAGAATGCCGATTTGGTCGGAGCTCCGCTCCTTATCAGATAAGCCCAGTAATCTTTTACCCAACTCAGGATTTGAAACAGATGGCTCCTGGCAAGCCACTATCATGAGCCCCGCCGGAAGTGCTAGCGCGCAAATTATTTCTAGCGACCGATACAGTGGCTTAAGAAGTGCCGAGATTCAACTTTTGAGATCCGATGCATCGGCAAAATGGTACCAAGATTTTTCCGTTCCAGGACAAAAGACTTTTAGCTTGAAGCTTCACTATAAGACGAGCGTCGATTTTTCGGCCTCTGCGGAAGCGTGGCTAGTTACAGAACAGAATACTTATAGGCTTTCTCTTCCCCCCACTCATGGTAGGTGGCGCGAGGCAGAGTTGGGTAATATTCTCACCCCTTCACCGGGGCTGCGATCTGTACAGCTGCTCTTCAACGCGAGTGGGGGATTAGGGAAAGTGAGCTTTGATTCCGTAGAACTGAGCGCAGACGAAAGCGGCCTTACTCCCGCCAGTTTAGTTTCAGATGCGGGATTTGAGCACGGCTCTTCCTTTTGGCAGACGCATTCCGCATCGGGAGAATATTATTTCTTAATCGATAAAGAAGTATCGAAGACGGGCCAGTATTCGGCTCGCATCACAACTTCGTCTTCGGGATATGGACGCTGGTATCAGAAAGGCATTCCCGTGGTGCCAGGCCACAGGTATCACTTTTCTATTGCCGTTAAAACTTCGGGCCCTCAAGACCCTTTTCCTTTTGTTGGCTCGGTGGGAGCTTGGATTCGCTGCGACGAGGGTGCACTCGGTGCTTGTAATCGAAACTACACGGTGTCTCCCAGCCTGGGGGAATGGAAAACGATCTCTGGCGATTTTATTCCAACAAGCGATACGGTAGATATCTATCTTAATTCCTTCGGGGAAAATCTCGGAGGCGAAGTTTGGTTTGATGATTTAAGCCTTACTGAAGAACTTTAACTAACACCACACACTCCCCTTTCAAGCCTTCACGGGGAATTTCAAGGGCAAGATTACTCGCCTTCCCTCGCTTAAATTCCTCGTAAATTTTAGTGAGCTCCCGAGCGATCACCATTTCAGCCTCCGGGTAAACAGAGGCTATTTCTTTGAGTAAGCCATGCATGCGATTGCCTGCTTCATAGATAACGAGGGTGGCATCCAGATTTTGTAGGCTTTCTAATACCCTTCTCTTTTTAGAGGCTTTGAGCGGGAGAAATCCTTGAAAATAAAAACGATCGGTAGGCAAGCCCGAGGCACAAAGCGCGCTGATGGCTGCGCAGGCCCCCGGAATGGGAATGACAGGAATGTTTTCTTGTAGGCAGGCGTGAACGAGCAAAGTGCCGGGGTCGGAGATGCCGGGGGTGCCTGCATCACTGATAAGAGCAACACTCTCCCCCCCTTTCAATTTTTCGAGAAGTTGGGGAATACGGCCTTGCTGATTGTGTGAATAAAAGCTAAGCAAAGGTTTTGAAATTTGAAGGTGATTTAAAAGTTTAAGGCTATGGCGCGTATCTTCACAGGCGATTAAATCTACTGCTTTGAGGGTCTTTATGGCCCTCAAAGTGATATCCTCCAAGTTTCCGATGGGAGTAGCGACGAGATAGAGAGCCCCTGATTTTTCCATGGTATACATCCTAAAAACTTCATTTGAAATGAAGTTGGCACATTTTTATTCTTTAAATCCGCTAGTGATCGGAATTCTCCGGCCATAGCCGAATGCTTTTGAAGTGATGCGAAGTCCGGGAGAGGCTTGCTGGCGCTTGTATTCATTTTGGTCCACACGCCGAATAATATCTTGGGCTACCTTCTTGGAAAAGCCTGCCTTCACAATTTGATTTAAGCATTGGTTTTCCTCCACATAGAGCCGCAATATTTCATCTAAAATTTCGTAAGGAGGCAGATCATCTTGATCCTTTTGATGAGGAGCAAGCTCCGCAGAAGGAGCTTTACGGAAAACCGACTCCGGAATGGCTCGATGTTTTTTGTTCAAATAGCGAGAGAGTTGGTAAACGAGCGTTTTAGGCAAATCGGCAATCACTCCAAGCCCCCCCGCCATATCGCCATAAAGTGTGCAATAGCCAACCGCCATCTCAGATTTATTCCCCGTGCTGAGCAGAAGATGACCTTCCCGATTGGAGATTGCCATCAAAATATTGCCGCGGATGCGTGCCTGAATATTTTGAAGAGCGGTATCCACTTTTTTGGCTTTTCTTTCCCAGTCCAGTGCCTCCGGGTAGCTTTTGTAAACCTCCGTGATGGAAATATTTCGGTATTGAATGCCCAAATTTTTGGCAATCACCTTTGCATCGCTCAAACTACTTTGGCTCGAATAAGGAGAAGGCAAAGAAATTCCCAAGACATTTTTAGCGCCACAGGCTTCTGCAGCCAGAGTGGCCACGAGGCAAGAATCAATCCCCCCCGAAAGCCCTAAAATGGCTTTTTTAAAACTAGATTTGGCCATGTAATCCCGAATTCCCAAAACCAAAGCCTTTCTGACTTTTTCCATTTCATGAACCTGGTAGAAAGGTTCGGGCTTTAATTGATGAAGATCAATTACGGTGAAATCTTCTTCAAAGCTTTTCAGACGGCAGCAGATTTCTCCCCTTTCGTCGAACACGAGGCTGCTTCCATCAAAAATCAAATCATCGTTTCCTCCCACTAAATTGACATAAATGAGGGGGAGTTGATATTGCCTTGCCGTGCTCGAAAGCAGTTTTTCGCGCGTGCTGCGCTTTCCCATGGAGTAAGGGGAAGAAGAAATATTAATCAAGAGCTCCGCCCCTTTATGGGCAAGCTCTTGAATAGGATCGATGTTATAGAGTTTTCTTCCTAAAATACTTTCGTCGTTCCAAATATCTTCGCAAATAGAGAGGCCGATATGGATTCCGTTTAATTGGAAGAGAATGCATTCTTGCCCAGGCTCGAAGTAGCGGCTTTCATCAAAAACATCGTAGGTAGGAAGCAGGCGCTTGCGAATGATTCGATCTACCCTTCCTTCTTGTAAAAAAGCTGCTGAATTAAAGAGGGGCTTACCCGTGTTTTCTAGATTGGGCTCTACAAAGCCTACGACCATGGGAAGATTTTTCGATTTTTTGGCGAGCTGATTTAAGATTTGCAGGTTCTTTTCGACGAATTGTTTTTTCTCGAGCAAATCTTTAGGCGGGTAACCGGTTAAAGTGAGCTCCGGAAAAACCAAAAGATCGGCCTTCTTCTTTTTTGCTTTTTCCAAAGCCTGCAGGAGTTTTTCCAAGTTTCCGTTAAAGTCGCCAATCTGCGTATTAATTTGCGCGAGGGCTATTTTCATTGATTCTTTGACTCGAAAGTTTACTCGCTCAGGATGATTCCTGAGAAATCATTTCACCGCAGTGACGCATAAATCGGGATCAGACAATCTTTTGGCCCAGTAGTCTTGCGTTTGGGCGATAAATTTTTCTTTGAGCCATTGAATGGTTTTATTCTCCCCTGCTTGCAAGATCGCGAATGGAATTTGCATCGCTTCTGCGAATTTTTTCCAAAACTTCTCTTCTAAGGGAGCCACCGCCAAATAGCGTTGATCCGAACATTCATATAATCGATAACGGGCCCTAGCTCCACTAAAAACAGCTTGAATAGCCTTTTGGATGCTTTTATCGAGGGGGCTTAAAAAGGTGCTGACAGCTTCTGTGATAGCAAGGTCGAGATAAATGGCTTTGCGCCTAGATTTTGGAATATGCAGGGTACTTACAATCTGGAAGGCGGCCGAAAGTCCTGCAATTAAATCTCCTAAAGGAACTCCTGGAATAAGAGGTTTGGCTCCTCCGGGAAATAAGGCGGAAAGCATTCCTGAAACGGCGAGGTAGTTGAGATCGTGGCCCGCCTTTTTTTTACCTTTTTGGCCATAGCCTGTGAGGGAGCAATAGATAATTTTGGGGTTTATTTTTTTGGCTCTTTTAAAGCCTAAGCCCAGTTTTTCCATGACCCCCGGCCGAAATCCCTCGAGGAGGACATCGCTTTGAGAGAGCAGCTGGCAAGCTTTGTGATACCCCTTTTTATTTTTCAGATCAAGGGCCGCCCATTTTTTTCCCGCTCGCAAGGCGGGAAATGTAAGAACTTCTTGATCAAACGGCGAATAAATGACTTGAATGTTTGCTCCCAATTCTTTGAGCAAGTAAGTGCAGAAAGGGCCTGGGAGTAAGCGTGAAAAATCTAGAATTTTAAGACCTCGAAGAGGTAAGCATTTCTGCATAAAAAAATAGGGATCCTCTAAAAAAGATCCCTTATCTTTTTTTAAAAAATAATTAGAGAATGGCGCCCAGTTTTAAAGCAAGCCCCATATCTCCTTTTACTTTTAATTTGCCCGTCATGAAGGCCATTTGAGGATTGAGCTTTCCTTCAATTAAATCAGAGAATTTGGCAGAGTCGATGGTGACAATGCATTTGGCCGTTTCGGAAGGGCCTTGGGTGATTTTTCCGCCTGGTTGTGTGAGATCTAACACCCAAGTGCTGGCATTATCTCCTGTGAGGTCGAACTGATAAATTGCTTTAATGTTGGCAATTTTATCAGCTCTTTTTTGCAATCGTTCGGGTAGATGTTGGGTGAAAATTTCTTGGGGTGTTAAGGCCATGAATCCCTCCTTGTTGGGCCATTATAAATAAAATCTATCTTTGGGTTATCATAGGGGATGTAGAAGGGTCAAGGTTCAAAGAAGCTCTCGGGCGAGCTTGAAGATCCATTGGCCCAAAAGCAAAGCGGCGAAGGAGAATTGAAACCAGGGGGGTGGTAGCCAAGAAAAATTTCCATAAGGTGAAGAAAGGAGTTTGAGGGAATGTTTGAGTAAGTAAAGCAGGAAATAGCCATAAACGAAGGGACCTAAAATATTAAAGCGAAGTGCTTCTAGGAAATGCCCATGGGAAATGGAAATGAAAGAGCGAGTGAGGCCGCAACCCGGGCAATCGAGCTGAGTTAAAGATTTAAAAAAGCAAAGAGGAATTGAGCTTAAGGCATTTACACTGGCCACGAAACTAAGAACAAAAAGAAGGGCCAAGCTAAACACTGCAAGAGCTGAATTCCTCTTTGAAGAAGACATGCAGATAAATCCTTCGACTTCGCTCAGGATGAAAAAATGAGAATGAAAATTCTATTTTTTCATTTTGCGGCTTGTTTTTCCGCAAGATCGCCGATGAAGGGGATTTTCCAGCGTTGCCCCTGATAAGCTTTTACCATGGCGATAATCCAAATCACAAAAATTCCAAGATAAATGAGCGTGCCTAGCAAGCTGATCACGGTGGCGAGAGCCCCAGAAATAGCCCCCATGATGGCGGTGAGAATGGCTACCGCAATTTGCAGGGCAATGGAGCCAGCTCCCAAGAAGATGGCTTGCCACGCATGAAAGCGCACTTCTTTATTTTCTTTTTCAATCAATAGAAAAATAATTCCCGTAATGAAAGTGCAGAGGTAGCAGAGAAGTGAAGCAACATTGGGAGCAAGTCCCGAGCCTCCACTCCCTGGAGTGTTTTGATCCGCCATGTTTAATCTCCTTTTTAAGATTGAATTCCTACAGTTACAACTTTTGAAATAGTTTACAGAAATTTCAAATTATTGAAAGCAAATACTTAAAGCCGGCTTTCCTGCTGCTTTATTCATGATAAAAGGAATCCAAAATATCTTTATAGCGCTCGGTAATCAGTTTTCGCTTTACTTTCAAGGTGGGGGTGAGTTCTCCCCCCTCAATCGTGAAATCTTGCTCTAAGATAGCAAAGCGTTTGATGGTTTCATAGCTGGGCAGCTGCTTATTTTTTTCTTCAATTCTTTTTCGAACGAGTTCATGAATTTTGGGGTGTTTAAGGAGTTCGGTATCGTCTTTAGTTTCGATCTTGTGGTTTTGCGCGATCTTTTGAACTTCATCAAGATTCAAGGTAATGAGAGCCGATAAAAATTTGCGTCGATCTCCGTGAACCATCACCTGGCTAATGAGCGAATCCATTTTGATGAGATTTTCAATATATTGAGGGGCCACATTCTTGCCTGCAGCCGTAACGATGATATCTTTTTTGCGATCGGTGATTTTCAAAAAACCTTCTTCATCAAAAATTCCAATATCTCCTGTGTGAAAAAAACCATCAGGGGTAAAGGCTTCTTTCGTGGCTTTTTCATCGTGGTAATATTCTTTAAAAACAAGATCCCCCTTTACGAGGATTTCTCCATCGGGCCCTAGCTTTTCTATGGCATGATTGACTAAAGGCCCCACCGTGCCAAATTTATAATGGCCCGGCCGATTCACGTTGATGGCGGCGGTGGTTTCGGTAAGCCCGTAGCCTTCTAAAATCAAGATGTCCGCAGCATGAAAAAACTCGGCGACTTCGGCCGATAAGGGAGCGCCTCCCGAAAGGAAGAAATGAATGCGTCCTCCCAGTTTTTTATGAAGTTTTGAAAAGACTAAATTTTTGGCAACAAGGTATTGGGCTCCCAAAACAGGAGAAATAAACTTCTGGGCCCGTTTTTTACGACTCACTTCCCCCCCTACTTTCACTGCCCAATGAAAGAGCTTCTTTTTGAGGGCACTGGAGGAATGGACATCATTGAGTATTTTACTATGAATTTTCTCAAAAATTCGCGGAACGCAGGCGATGAAATGAGGCCTTATCTCGGATATGTTTTCCAAAAGTTTGTCGATGCTTTCGGCATACACCTGAATGAAACCTGAACAGAGCTGATAAAATTGGAAGGCCCTGGCAAAAATATGGGCCAAGGGCAAGAAGAGCAGGGCTTCATAATGAGAAGGAAAAACAAAAATTTCTTTTAAGGCGTCAATTTCAGAAGCAAGGTTTTGATGGGTGAGAACTACTCCCTTGGGCTTACCCGTGGTGCCACTGGTATAGACAATCGTGGCAATCGATTGAAGCTCGATTCGCTCGGCCCTCACTGCCAAGCTTAAGGCATCGGCAGCTTCTCCTTGGAGAAGTTTTGAAAAGGAAGTAGCCTTCGGATCGTTGCCTTCTATTAAAATAACTTCTCTTAAGTGGGGCAAATCCTTTCGAATGAGCTCGATTTTTTTAAGTTGCTGTTTATTTTCGACAAATAGAATGCTGGCTTCCGAATGGTTTAAAATAAACTGCGCTTCACTTGCTAAGGTGGAATGATAAATGGGAACGGTGACTGCTCCCAGTGAAAGAATGGCTAAATCGGCCAAAGACCATTCATAGCGAGTGGCTGAAAAAATAGCGACCTTATCCCCTGTTTTTATTCCTTTCGCTTCTAGTGCTGAAGCCAGCTTCTCGACGGCTTCTTTCGCTTGAGCCCAGTGAAGGTTTTTCCATTGCCCTTTCGATTTAAAGCGAAAGCAAACTTTGGCGTTTAAGTGCTGTGCATTTTCTGCAAATTGAGAGAGGACATTCGAATATTTCATGGAGCCTTCCTAATAGTATCTGTAGCTTCCGTCTAGTGGAAACTCGATATATTCAATGCACTTTTTTGCGTCTTTTCCATCAATGCTTAAAACAGCAAAGCAGATTTCTTTTTCAAAAGGATGTTTTTGAAGGTAAGCCAAGGCCGATTTTAAGATTTTTTGCTGTTTTTGGGGATGAATGGCTTCAAAGCCTTTTCCGTATTGGGTGCCTTTTCGAGTTTTCACTTCCGCGAAAACGATCTTATCGCGAGAACGGAGCACCAAATCAATTTCTCCCCAACGGCAACGCCAGTTTTTCTCGAGAATCTGAAAACCCATTTTTTGGAGATAACGGCTTGCAAGGAGCTCCCCTTCTTTTCCTGTTTGATGCCTGGAATCGGTCATGAAAGGCTTCTATTTAAAATCTTCCATCTTGTCTAGCCCGCCTTCGGCAGAAAGGCCTCTGTGCAGCGGCTCAAATGAAAACCTGGACAAATAATTATATTTTGTATAGTAAGCAGCCTCTTTACAGGAGATATTATGTCTAGAAAATGCCATATTTGCAGTAAAACTCCCCAAGCTGGCAATACCGTGAGTCATGCCAATAATAAAGCCCATACGCGGAATTTCCCCAATATACAGCGCGTGAAGGCCTTGGTGGCGGGCAAGGTGAGGCATATTTTAGCTTGTACTCGCTGTATTCGCTCCGGATTCGTTCAAAAAGCTTAAGTCTTATTTATTCCTTCCCTAAAACTCCCGAGTTTGATCTTTTAATTTCGGATTCTTTCGACCTTAATAATCCCGCTCAATTTTTCAAGAGCTCGAATCACTCCTTTGAGTTGAGCGATATTCTTAATTTCTACTTCGAAAATATTGATGGCTTTTTCATCGCTCGTGGTTCGAATAGAAGCTTGTGAAATATTAACCCCTTCATTCGAAATAGTTTTGCTCATGGAAGCGAGCAGGCCCGGGCGATCGCTGCTAACCACTTTTAATTTAGCTTGATGGGCCGTTTCGCTTCTCTTATCCCAGGCCACTTCCACCCTTCTTTCGGGGTCTGTAGAAAGCACTTTTGCACAATCAGATATATGCACCACCACCCCTCGCCCCCGTGTGATGAATCCTATAATGGGGTCTCCGGGCAAAGGAGCACAACAGCGCCCCAAAGAAACCATGATGTCATCGTAGCCGCCTACCTTTACAATGCTTTTGGCACGTTCTTTCACTTTTTTGAAAATGCGTGAGAGAGTGCTTTCAGGCTTAGGAGGGCCCGCTAATTTTTCTTGGAGTAGCTCTCGGGGAAGGAGCTTTGTCAATACAGTGAGGGCTGAAATCTTTCCATAGCCTACATGCATTTCGAGGGTTTCTAGGCTTTGATAACCTAATTCTTGCAAAGCCTTTTCCATTTCATTGCTTTTAAGATATTTAGAAGCATTCAAGCCAAATTTATCAAATTCTTTTTCTAGGAGTTCCAAGCCTAAAACAATGCTTCTTTCGCGTTGCTCATGTTGAATCGACTGGCGGATTTTAGATTTTGCTCGTGAGGTCACCGCAAATTTTAGCCAATCTTTGGAGGGTTTATGGTGAGGATTGGTGAGAATTTCGATCGTATCTCCGCTTCGGAGGCGGTAATTTAAAGGGACGATCTTTTCATTCACTTTGGCACCCACGCAATGAGTGCCCACATCGGAATGAATGGCATAGGCAAAATCAACAGGGCTTGCACCGTGGGGTAACTCGTGAACATCCCCATTGGGAGTAAAAACGTAAACATCGGTAGCAAATAAGTCGAGCTTGACGGTATCTAAAAATTCGGTGGGGTCTTTCAAGTCGTTTTGCCAAGTGAGCAGCTCTTGAACCCACTGAAATTTATGCTGGTCTTTTTCCTCGATGGATCCATTTTCTTTATAGTTCCAATGGGCAGCGATCCCTTTTTCAGCCACCTCATGCATCTCTTGAGTGCGTATTTGAAATTCTGCTCTTTCCCCCTCTAAACAAACCACCGTCGTATGCAGGGATTGGTAATTATTTGCCTTCGGCATGGCAATATAATCCTTGAAACGCCCGGGCACGGGGGTCCAGAGTTCGTGAATAATTCCCAAGGCGGTGTAGCATTGAGTAATATTATCGACAATGATCCGAAAAGCGATGAGATCATGAACCTGCTCGAAGCTGATGTTTTGGGAAAGCATTTTTCGATAGATGCTGAAGCAGTGCTTCAAACGACCATAAATTTTATGAGGTACGTGGTATTCGCCCAGTTTTTTGGAAAGAACCTCGACGATTTTTTCTATGCTAGGTTCCGATTCCTTTTTCACCCCTTTCATATTTTGGTCGATTTCGTGGAAGGCTTCGGGCTTGAGGTATTTAAAAGAGAGCTCTTCCAATTCTACCTTCATCCATTGAATTCCCAAACGGTTCGCCAAAGGAGCATAAATATCCATCGTTTCTCGAGCTATATTTTGTTGTCGTTCTTCAGAAAGGTGCTCTAAGGTGCGCATGTTATTTAAGCGATCGGCGAGTTTAATGAGAATGACGCGTATATCTTTGGCCATCGCCATAATCATTTTTCTAAAATTTTCTGCCTGTTTTTCTTCGACACTCGAAAACTGAATTCTGCTTAACTTGGTCACTCCATCGACGAGATGGGTGATTTCGGGCCCAAACTGTTTTTTAATTTCATCGAGGCTGGTTCCGGTATCTTCAACGGTATCGTGAAGAAGCCCGGCAACGATAGAAGGAACATCGAGCTTCATTTGGGCTAAAGCGTGAGCCACTTCGATAGGATGGATAATATAAGGCTCGCCGGACTCTCTTTCTTGGCCTTCATGCACTTGTTTGGCAAAGCTTCCGGCTTTTTGTATGAGAGAAAAATCCCCCTTAGGATTATACTGTTTAACTTCCTTGATAATCTCCTGAATGGATGACATATTTTTAAGGCAGGGCCCTTTTAGCTCCTTCTAGATTTTCTTTCATTTTCAATAACTTGTATAATATATTCAAATGTTTTTTCGAGGTCGTCATTGGTAATCACATAATCGTAATGCTTCCTAAAGGATCGCTCGTGTTCTGCTTGAGCGAGCCGCTTAAATTTCACTTCTTCTTTTTCGGTTCCTCGCTTTCCCAAGCGTTGGGCTAAAATGTGATCATCGGGTGTATCGATGAAAATTAAGACAGAAGTGGGTTTCTTTGATTTTACTTCGAGAGCCCCTTGTGTGTCTAGGTCTAGGATTAAGTCTTGGCCTGCCTGGGTCGCGCGCTCTATTTCGGCAAGAGCGGTGCCATAATGGTTTCCATGCACTTGTGCCCATTCAAGGAAATCACCTTTCTTCACCTTTTGGATGAATTCGTTATTTGAAATGAAGTGGTAATCGCGGCCCTCGACTTCACCGGCGCGCGCAGGGCGCGTTGTGTAAGAAACGGAATGGGGAATGCTCAATTTTTTTTCCACCATTCGGCAAAGCGTGGTTTTTCCACTCCCCGAAGGGCCTGAGGCCACAAACAGAATTCCTTTTCGAGAGTCACATTTCATAAATTTCTAAAAATGCGAAAAGCATTTCAGAGCTTTACTCAACGTTTTGAACCTGTTCGCGCATTTTCTCAAGCTCGTGTTTACTGGAGACCACTTGCTTTGAAACAGCTGAATGTTGGGATTTAGCCCCGAGTGTATTTATTTCGCGATTGATCTCTTGGAGGATAAAATCGAGCTTCCTCCCGACTGCATCTTTTTCCTTCATAACCTCCCGAAAATGTTTGAGATGGCTTTGAAGCCTTTGGAGTTCTTCAGAAACATCGGTGCGGTCGACGAAATAGGCCACCTCTTGGGCAAGCCGCCATTCGTCAGGGCTTTGCTGGCTCAATTTGGAAATTCGCTCCTTCAGGCGCACTTGATAGTCTTCGATAATCTCAGGAACCCTTGCCTCGATGGAATGAACGTAAGTTTCAAGGGATTGAAGACGCTGCTCCAAATCTTTTTTTACCCCTTCTCCTTCTTTTTCTCTCATTTTTTCTACTTTGAGAAAAACTTGAGAAAGGGTTTTTTTAAATTGGGCTAAGAGAATGCGGAAGTCTTCTTCTTCATCATCTAGCAAAACCACATGAGGCAGGCTCAGCAAAACATCGAGGCGAGGGGTTTCCTTTATCTTGAATCTTTTATTAAATTTTTGGATGACTTTAAAGTATTCGCCGAGCTGCGGCTCATCAATACGCACTTTTCCGCGATGGCTCGAGCTACTTTCCCGAATGAAAATATCCACCCGGCCGCGCTTAAAATACTTTTTGGTGAATTCGCTGAGTTCGCCTTCGAAATGATAGAAGCGCGATGGCAGGCGCAAGTTTACTTCGCAAAATCGATGGTTGACTGTTTTGACTTCAAAGGAAAATTGCCTCAGTTGGCTCTTAAACTCTCCGGTGCCGTAACCGGTCATGCTTTTCATGAATTTATCTATCCTCTCGTAACAATTTTAGATCTCAAGTCGCCATAGAAAATAAAATCTTGGTGGCGCCAATCTCGATTAAATCACCCTCTTTTAACGATCTAGATTCCACTTCTTGCCCGTTCACGTAGGTTCCATTCCGAGAAACAAGATCGAGCACCCCCGCCCCACTTTCATCATAAAAAATCATGGCGTGAAGCCTGGAAACCGCAGGGTCATTCAAAACCAAATCAGGCAGCCGTTTAAAGCTTCCAAAGGCATTTTCTGCATTGGGCAATGATTTGCTTGGCTTTCCCCGCTTTTTTGAAAGGTAGTTCAAGACAAGTTTCTTTGTGAAGTCATCGAGGGGAACGGTAGGTTCCATATTAAAGACTTGAGTTTTGTTGATGTCGTCGATGCTCCGGCCAATGGCTCGGCAGCTATCTAAGGGGAGTTTTAAAGTTTCACCTTGGTTAGGGCCTTCTTTGATTTTAAAAATGGCAGTGGGGGCTAAGGCTTGCTTCGACATGAGTTCTCCTCCCTTTCCAACTTCAAAGGCTTCTTCTTCAAACATCGAAGGTATTCCATCGCGAATGGGAAACAAGAGGGCACACTTCTCACAAAAAAGGGCATCTTGCTTAGATTGATATTGCAGTTCCCCTCGGCACTTCGGGCAAACCAAAAGTTTGAGGAGCTCAGTTGCAATCGCCATGGAATACCTTACTAAAGATCTTATTTCTTAGGATGCGGCTTTGAATTATAAAGTTGAATCAAGGCCGGGGTGAGATCGGTTGATGTAGGAGCGTAAAGCACCACATCTTGGCCCTTTTCAAAAACCAAAGTGAATTTATCACGGGCTCCTACTTCGCTCACCAATTGCTTCAAGGCTAAGATGATGTCTCCTGTATATTGGGCTTCCTTTTGCTGAAGTTCGCTCCGGAATTCGGCCAACTTTTTTTGGAGCTCCACAAATTTATCACGATACTCAATCTCTTTTTGCTTGAGGGCATCTTGGCTTAAGACGAGCTTTTGTTTTTCAAGGTTGTCTTTCATGGCCTTGAGATCGTTTTGGAGCGCATCTAAGGTTTTTTGTTTTTGGTCAAACTCTGCTTTTAAGCGAGCCTTGGCAGCTTTTCCCTCTTCGACTTCGTTGAGGGCTCTTTGAAGATCTACCAAGCCCACTTTTTCTTGGGCCATCGCAAGCCGACCTGCCAGGATGGAAGTGATTAATCCGACAATAAGTAAAACTTTTTTCATTTGAATTAGCCTCCTTAAATGAATTGAATTTCTGACTTTTTAACTTAAATACGGTTTTAAAAACAAGAAGTTTAAAAAAAATTAGAAAAATGTTCCAATCGTGAAGTTGAAGACAATTTTGTCTTCGCCCGGTTGCCTCTTGAAAGGAAGCCCCCATTCAAAGCGTAGCGGCCCGAAAGGAGAAATCCAGCGAACTCCAAAACCCCAGTCTGTTCTCACTTTGAAAGGGTTTAGATCTTGATCTTCTCCATAAGCATTTCCCGCATCAACAAATAATACCCCTCGGATATTGGCGGCATCATAGATGGGAAACTCATACTCCGCGTTCAAGACAAGAAGCTTATCGCCTCCATAGACGAATGTTTGATCTGCCTCTGTTGTGCTAGGAGGAATTTGAACCTTAGGGCCAATAGATCGAGGGCGAAAGCCGCGCAGTGAATTGACACCGCCCGTGAAATAGCGCTCGAACAAGGGCACAGGGCGGCCTTCATCGAAGGATTTAATGTAGCCTACCCGGAGGTTGGTTTTAAAGACAGAGCTTTTGAGAAAAGGGATGGGAACCGGTATAAACCAACGGGAGTTTCCGTTCACTCGGAGGAAATGATTGTTTCCCCCGAGCCCCGCATATTCTAAAACCACTTGATTGTAATTTCCTCGCGTGGCCGCCAGGCGGTTATTGCGTGTGTCTCGTTCGAGAGCAAAAATGGCACTGGAGGTAATGCCGCTCGTATCATTTTTAAAGAATTGGGGAACCACCAGGGAGAAATTGTCAACTTTCACTTTTTCGATTCGATAGCCTAGGGTGGCCGAAGAATGCTCGAACAAGTGCCTTCCGAAGTTGAATTCAGTGCCGAAGGCGTCCCGGTCAAAGTCATCGAATCGGGTGAGTAGTTTTGAAACGTTGCCACTAAAAATCCATTTGGTGTCTAAAAAATAAGGATCGGCATATTGCAGGGAAAATTGCTGGCGGAGTTTAGAAATTTCAGCAAGCACCGAGCCGCTGATGCCTAAGCCTAAGAAATTTTGTTTGGAGATAGAAGCGGTGAGTAGAAAACTTTCTACCGAACTGTAACCTGCCCCCACCGAGAAAGATCCCGTGGGCTTTTCCTTCACATTGATGTTGAGATTGAGCTTGTCCTCGCTCGAGCCTTTGGGCGTTGAAACTTCGACTTTCTCAAAATAACCCAGGGCTTCGAGTCGTTTTTTCGACTCTTTCAACAATGATTCATTATAGTAGCTATTTTCCGTGATTTTAAGCTCACGGCGAATGACTTTATCTCGCGTGATCGTGTTTCCCGTGATGTTGATTTTTTCAACCGCGATTTTGTCGCCCTTCTCGATGTTAATGTTGATATCGACTTCTTTGTTCGCATCATCGGGGTTGGGCTGGGGGCGTATATTGGCAAAGGCATAACCTTGATTGCCGTACATCTCATTAATTTTAAGCAAATCATCTTCGAGAATCTTTTGGGAAAAATAATTTCCTTTCAAAGTGTTAAATTTCGAGAGGATTTCTTCGGAGGTGGTGAGAATATCTCCCTGTAAGGTGACATTGCGAATTTTATAGCGCTGCCCCTCGCTAATCTTAAAACGCAGTTCAATGCCCTTTCCATTGGGCAGAGCAATCACATCGGGCTTTTCCACTTGCACCTTTAAATATCCGCGGTTGAGGTATTGATAGGTCAAGAAGGCAACATCTCGCTCCACCATTTCATCGCGGTATTTTCCAGAGCCCGTCAAAAAAGAGAGGAATCCCTTTTCTTTAATGGCCATGAAGCTTCGCAGTTTGTGGGCCGAGAAAACCGTGTTACCCTCGAAAATAATTTTTCTTACTTTAAGGTTCTTATTCTCACTGATTTTGAAGATGAGTTCGACTTCGTTGCTTTTGCCGGAAATATTTTTGAGCTCGGTATTGATGATGGCAAGGCCGAGCCCTTCTTTGGCATAAAGGGCCTTAATTTTTTCCTTCGATTCCCCCACCTTTTTTTCATCTAAGGCTTGCTGCTCTTTTTGAACAATTTCATCTCGAATTTTAGACTGAGAAACGCCTTTAGAGCCTTGGACGATTATTTTGCTAACCAAAGGGCGCTCTTTCACGCGGAAAATAATCTTAAGCCCGCCTCCCGCGTTCACCTTTTCGACTTCGATGTCGGCAAACACCCCCAAAGCATAGAGGCTTTTCAAGTCTTCATGTAAGGCATCAAGGGAGTAAGAATCCCCGGCCTTGGTTTTAATGGCTTTGAGAGCAGTGAGTTTATCAACCGTGGAAAGCCCTTCAACATCAACTGAGCTGATATTCTCGGCGGCGAGAACGGAAACAGGAAGAAGTGCTGTGAAAAAGGAAAGTAAAACAAAGATCACGAAACTTCTTTTAAAAAGAAGAGGCTTTGAAAGCCCTTGCAGAAGAGTATTTTTTCTAATGGACAATTTTTCCATTCCGTATCCGAATTCTTTTCTTAAGTTTTGAAGCCAAGTCTTCGTTATGCGTTACTAAAATGAGAGTGGAGTGATAATGCTCACTGATCTCTAAAAGCAACTCGAAAATCTTGCGGGAATTTTCGGCATCGAGGTTGCCAGTAGGCTCATCGGCCATGAGAAGGGTTGGCTTCATGATCAAGGCCCGCGCAATGGCCACCCGCTGTTGTTCTCCCCCAGAAAGCTCCCTTGGCTTATGCCCCGCTCTTGTCTCTAAACCTACTTGCTGAAGTAGCTGCCATGCTTTCTCTTGGGCTTGTTTTTTGCCCTCTCCAGCAATCAAGGCTGGCATCATCGTGTTTTCAAGGGCGCTAAAGAGCGGAAGCAAATGATGAAACTGGAAAATGAAGCCCAAGTTTTGATTTCGAAAATGAGCCAAATCTCTTTCTGTTTTTTGAAACAAGTCTTCCCCTTGAAATTTTACGCTTCCTCGTGTGGGTGGGTCGAGCCCCCCTAAGATATGGAGTAAAGAAGATTTGCCTGCCCCAGAAGCCCCTTCAATTACTACGGGCTCCCCTTTCTGCAAGAAGAAAGTGATTCCGCGCAGAACTTCAAGCTCGCAAGCGTCTTTGAGGTAGCTTTTGTGGATGTCGATGGCTTCTAAAATGTGAGTCATTATAAATCCAAATCTAAATGAATAATCCTTCGGGAGGCAATGCTTGTGGCCAAATAAGAAACTCCCCCTCCAAAACCCATCACCCAAGCCATCATCTTCCAAGAAAAAGAAATAGGAAGAGCCGAAATCAAATAAATTTCTTTGGCCAGGGGAATGAGATAATGATGGGCTAAAAAATAAGAAGAAAATATTCCCAAGCAGGCCCCCGAGAGAATTCCAACTAAAGCCAAAAGAAGGCCCTGTAACGTAAAAATTCTTTGAAGGGTTTTATTTTTCATCCCCATGGCCTTGAGAATAGAAATTTCTTTTGATTGCGCCGAAACTAAAATTACGATCAATCCAATTAAATTGGCAGCCGCTACTAGCACAATCAAGCCCATAATGATAAAGAAAAGTTTCTTTTCTAGCTTTAAGGCCCGAAAAATTTCGGCGTTGAGCTCGTCCCACGAAAGGGCTTGATAGGGAAAGCTGAAGTCTTTGGCCATTTCTTCAGCAAGCGGGGAAGCTTTAGTTAAGTCGGCTACCTTCATTTCAAAACCCGTTACCACCTGAGGCGCTTCAAAAAAATCTTGGGCGGATTTGAGGTTTAAGAAGGCGAATTGAGAATCATATTCATACATGCCGCTTGAAAAAGTGCCTACCACCCTAAATTTTTTGAATTGATTCACATCCGAAATTTTTTTGAGATCTCCGTGAGGAGAAAGAATGGAAACGATGTTGTCATCAGGTTTAATTTCGAGGGTCTCGGCCAGATCTGTGCCCAGGAGTAGCGAAGGCATCTCCCCTACTTCTTCTAAGGCTTTTTGAATGTTATTATTTTCATCGGCTTTCCCCTTGAAGAGGCGAATTTGCAAATCATACACTTTTGAGAAAGTAATCGGCTCTATCCCTTTGATAGCAATGCCCTTCACCTTCGAGCGATGGGCAATTAAGCCCTCGCGGTATAAGAAAGGAGTAATCGCTTGAAGTGCGGAAGTGCTTTCATAGTTTTTGAGTTTTCCTAAGACAAAAGCTGTTTCGTTGATTTCTCCTTCACGTAGCAAAACCAGATGGGCATTGAAACCCAGAATAGATTGAGTAAAATGCTGCTCAAAGCCGGCGAGAATAGAAACCGCAACCACTTGAGCGGCCACTCCCAAAATTAAACCCAATAAAGCAATCCAAGCAATGGCAGAATGAGCATAGCGCGACCTGCGAGAAGCAAGAGATCGAAAGGCAATTTTGAGTGCAAGATTCATAATTTAATTATTCGTAACGCAGCGATTCAGAAATATCGAATTTTCCTCCTCGGTAAGCCGGGTAACAAGAAGCCAAGGCCGCAAGGAGAGGAGCTAGCAAAAGCACGAAAAAAAGGGTGGAAAAGTCGAATTGGATGGGAAGCGTGTCTAAGTAATAAGGAGCGGGCACTTTTAAAGGATGCCATTTTAAGACACAGGTGAACAGTAGCGCTAAAAGGGTTCCTAAAAGGGTTCCGCTGATGCCAATGAAAAGGCCAATTCGAGTAAAAATGGAAACTATTTTTTTTTGCGGGAGCCCCATGGCTCTAAATACAGCCATCTCCTTTTGCTTATTTACCACGAGCATCATGAGCAGACTGAAGATATTAAAGGTAGAAATGACAATCATGAGGCCAAGCACCATCCACATCGTAAAGCGCTCTACTTTAAGCGCCGAGAGCAATTTTTGGTTATGCTCCCCCCAACTTTCGGCATGGTAGTGGGGTGTAAGATTTCGATTGAGTTCTTGGGCGAGGCGGCTTGCCTCAAAAAAATGAGGGCTTTGCAAACCCCATTCAATGGGCACTTCTCGGGCTGGCACGAGCTTTCTAGCCTCTGGCAAAGCGATTAAAGCAAACTTGTTATCGTATTCATAGTAGCCGCTTTTGAAGGTTCCAATCACGCGGAAACGGCGCGTTTTGGGCCGCATGTCTCCTGAAGGATCTATATCTCCGAAAGGATAGATGAGATCAAGCTCTTCGCTCAAGCTTGGAAAGATATTGAGTCGCTTCACGAGCTCTGCTCCTAAAATAATGCCAGGTAAAATTTCTTCACGAGAAAGAAGGTCTGGGGGGCCCAAGCCTTCGGCATAGTCTACTTTCAATTTTTGTGTCAGCATGGGATCTGTCAATTCTACTCCCTTTATTTTCAGGCCTTGGCCTGAGTCTTCGGAAGTGCGAAGAATCACTTCTGTTTCAAGATAAGGGAAAGGCCCCTCTAAATTTAAATGAGAAGGAATTTGAGGCGGTATTTTTCCTGAATAGAGCTCTGTTCTCAGAGGTTTTAAAACAATCGAAGGAGAAAAATGCAGAATCTTTTGACGCACATCTAAAGAAAAGCCCGTCATCACGAATTGAATCATAAGAAGGGAAAAAACGCTTAAAACAACTCCCATGAATCCAATCAGGGCAAGCAAGGTGCTCAAAGTGCCCTTGTCTTTTTGAAACAAATAGCGACGAGCAATGCGTGTTTCGAGGCCCATGCTTTTTATTTCTCTTTTCGAAGTTGAGGAAATAAAATGACGTCTCGAATGGAGGCTTGGTTGGTGAGCAGCATCACCAAGCGATCGATTCCAATGCCCTCCCCTGCCGTAGGGGGCATGCCATACTCTAAGGCACGAATATAATCTTCATCGAAATACATGGCTTCATCATCGCCTTTTTGTCTGGAATCGACTTGTTTTAGGAAGCGCTCTTTTTGATCGAGGGGATCATTGAGCTCGGAAAAGGCATTGGCAATCTCGCGGCCATAAATAAAGAGCTCAAAGCGATCGGTGAAATTCGGGTCTTGATCATTTTTTCGGGAAAGCGGCGACACTTCGGTGGGATAATGGGTGATAAAAGTAGGGTTCATGAGCTTAGGTTCTACGAGCTTCTCGAAAATTTCGGTGAGAATGGCCAGGTGGGGCTCGCCCTCAAATTTAAGTTTGATCTCTAAGCTCTTTGCCAAGGCCTGCGCGGCTTCTCGAGAATTCAAGACTTCGGGAGAAAGCCCTCCAATTTCGGTAAGCGAATCCATAAATTTACAACGCCGAAAAGGGGCCTGAAAACTAATTTTAGTTTCTTGATAGTCGATTTCTGTTTTTCCCAACACTTGCTCTACAAGTTGCGAAAGAAGCTCTTCGGTGAGTTTCATTAAATCTTCGTAGGTGGCGTAGGCCTGATAGAACTCCAGCATGGTGAATTCGGGATTATGCTGGATGGAAATGCCTTCGTTGCGGAAATTTCGATTGATTTCAAAAACCCTCTCTAAGCCCCCCACCACGAGTCTTTTAAGATAGAGCTCGGGGGCGATGCGCAAAAACAAATCCATGTTTAAGGCATTGTGATGGGTGTTAAAGGGGCGGGCCGCGGCCCCTCCTGGGATCGGATGCATCATGGGGGTTTCTACTTCTAAAAAATCGCGCTGGGTGAAAAACTCCCGAATAAACTGGATAATTTTTGAGCGTGTGACGAAGGTGTTTTTCACCTCGGGGTTGGCGATAAGATCTACGTAGCGTTGGCGATAGCGCGTTTCCACATCGGATAAGCCATGCCATTTTTCAGGCAGGTTTCGAAGAGATTTTACGATGAGAGAGAAATGTTGGGCTTTTAAGGTGAGCTCGTTGGTTTTGGTGCGAAATAAAAGCCCTTCGATAAAGATAAAATCCCCCACATCGAGGGTTTTAAAAAGCTCAAATTCTTTTTCGGGAAGAGAATCTTTTTGCACAAAAATTTGGAAATTCCCGCTTCGGTCCCGCATTTGGACAAAAGAGGCCTTTCCAAAGGAACGAATGGCCATCACTCGTCCCGCGAGGCTATGGGAGCCTGTCCTTTTTTCAAGGTCTTCTTTAGATACTTTCTCGAATTCTTGCTTAAGAGAAGCCGCTAAATGTTTGGGCTGGATTCCATTGGGATAAGGGCAAGTCCCCTCTTCTAGCATTTTCTTGACTTTATCGAGGCGCTGTTCGCGATAAAGGTTTGTATCTTCCATAGTTGAATGATTCCCATTCCCCGTGGAATGCCACGGGGTGTACCTTATCCTGCGTCTTCCCAAATGAGATTCACAAAGTCAAGCGAGCAAAAGGATTGGGGATTTAAAAATGCTTATTGTATTTCAAAAGAAATTCTTTCAGTCCCTTCAGCACAGGGCATACATAAAATTACCTGTCTTGGAGAATCCGAGAGTGAGATTTCTACTTCTCTAGAAGAATTTGCCACAAAGAATTCATTGGAGAAATTAGAATTGGCCCTGCAGGAATTCATTCCCTCATACAAGGGGCTTAAGAATATACCGGAAGGATTTTGGGTTTGCAGATCCACGTTCTGCAATGAAATGAAAAGGTGGTTGTTTTGTGGATTATAGCTTGCCCTCAAAAAATACCGAAGGCCCAGTTGGGAATAAGATGCGTAATCATCTGTAATTTGCTCCAGCCGATAATCCCCACTTCGAAGCCTTATTTCACGACTTAATTCCGATGAAGGCGGAAAGCTTGCCCAACGGATTTGCTGTTCCAAGCTTGCCTGATGATTCGCCCACATCTGCCACATGGGAGAATGCACTTGAAGAGTGGCGCAGCCTTCTCTTCCATTCTTTCGTCCACGTATTAAAATGTTAAAATCTTCATCTAAACGCATCCGTGCTTGCGACACGGCGTCTGGCATTCCCCCATCTTCATGCTCCTGCCTCCTTCGAGAATTCACAGACGGGCTTTCATTTCCACAACCCCAAAGTAAGGCCCCCAAACCTGCAATAGCGATGATTCCTAGTAACATGTTTATCCCCTCGGATCTGTTTCCCCCAATTCCATCAAACCATCATGATTTGCGTCCTCAACCCCATCTGGCCTGCTATCTCCGTCGGTATCAGGATTCAAGGGGTTGGTATCCCCTTCCGAAGTATCCATAAGGCCATCGCCTCCCGTTTCAACGAAATCTGAAATTCCATCGGTATCGGAGTCTGCCTTGCGAGGATCTGTTTCTTCTGCATCCACTCTTCCATTGCCATTTCTATCCTCTGCAGAATCTGGCAAACCATCTCCGTCAGAGTCGATGAGATAAGGATCCATTTCACCTCTATCAATCCGGGTATCCCCATTGGGATCTTCCACCCAATCGGGAATAGCATCCTGGTCCGAATCGAGACTTACTATGGCTCGGGCAGAAAATTCCGAACAGTTGACCGCACGATCGCAGGTGATTGCAGTTACCTGCATACCAGGAGCCAATTCGGAATTTTCAAAATCGAAAGTGAAAATTTCATCAAAAATTTCAAGACTGGTCAGATACTTTGCACCTTCCCCCTTTCCCTCCGAGTCATCCGGATCGTTTCTAGCCACCACATATAGATCGAGAGTGCTCCCTGGCACAGCCCTTCCCGTGATATTATAATGAGGCGTTCTTTCTTCTGTTTCGGGAGGAAAAATTTGCAGATTCTCTACCGGCAAAATCCCCGCATTGGCAGTGCCTTCCAAATCGATTCCGGCGCCCCGATTGTAAGCGATTGAATTATGAACAAAGGCGTTTCTTGTGCCTTGGGCTTCTACGACAATGCCTCGATCACGGTTGAATAAAATTTTATTGGAAGGATCAAAAGTAAAATTAGGGCTTGAAAAATTTCCGATGACATTGCGGCTCCCCTGAATCCGGATACCAGGGCCTCCATTTCCACATAAGGGAGCAGCGATAGGAACTTCTGTGTCAGGCATCCTGATTAAATTCTCGTGAATCACCTCATGAATAAAGGTGGGCCAGAAAGTGGCTGAAGGAGTTGGCAAAGCAGGATTCGGACAACTTCCTTCTCGATATCCAATATTGTTTCCAAGTAACAAATTGGCAGAACCTTCCAGTAAGATACCCTCTTGTGTGTTTGCACTAATGGTATTGTTTTCTATTTTATTCCAATCTCCCTTGACCCATATTCCTTTCTGGTTTGCTGCCGAGCGATCCTGATTTCTCAAAACCCCGATAAAATTATCTCGTATCGTATGATCACCATCCTTCAGATAAATACCGGCCCCATTTCCAAACCCGGTAAAGGTGAGGTGTTCAATGGTATCGCCCCAAGATTCGATGATTAAAATGGCATTTCCACTCCTGATCAAACTTCCATCCAGAATGGTTTCAACTTCATTGGACCCACGAATTGTCACACTTCCGTTGCAGGTGGAGGGAATCACGAGGGGCTCTCTTAAGATAATTCTGATTTCAGGAAGTGTGGTATGATGAAACACGATCACATCATCGCCTTCTTCCAGACAAGCTCCTTCCAATACACGACGCAGGGAACCATAAAGCTCCGGACTTCCATCATCTTCAAACACGGTCACGTCGCGAATGCCCGAATAAGAAAAAACTTTCAAAGGCACGCAAATCAATAAAAGCGAAAAAATCCAAAACTTTTTCATCGAGGCTCTCCTCTTATTGCTTCCATTCTCACACTATGATTCAGTGGATTTTCCGGATGAACAGTATCCAACAAATTTCTGTTTCCATAAATATCTCGCCCATCTGCGTCTAGAATAATATCTCTTCTTCCACGTCGTTCTGTAAGCAAACTCACATCAAATTGAATCTGAGCGGCACTTACGCCGTGCTGCACCAGATAGTTTTTTACTTCCAACATTCGACGATAAGCCAGCATCCTGTTTTCAGGATCTCCAGGCATTTCATTGGCATAACCCTGCAATCTTACGCCCAAAGCTTGATGAGCTTGCAGATAATTCACGATTGCATCCAACTGCGGATGATACACATGTCTTACTCTTTGCATTCTTCCTCGCGCATTTCTCTGATTTAACCATTCAGAAACAAGTGGAAGCCTGGATTGTCTCCGATTGAAATAGAGCGGACTTCCCAAGGCATGTTCTCCCAATAAATCTAATGAATCACCAGGGGGTGGAGGTGCTGGCACAGGAGGTGTTGGGTATGCTGTTTCAAGCGGCACATAGATTCTCTCCGGTTCTGATGGGGTGGCTCGATATAAAATGGCATCCCGATTATTTTCAGGATGAGGCAGACGCACCACAGGATCTACATCGATAAAAGTTCTCAATCCAAAAACTAGCGCTTCGCTGGCATGCTCTGGATTTCCAGAAACAGCCGAGCCGTATTGATACGAAACGAATAAAGCAGGACACGTCGCCTTGCCCAAACACAAATTCATTCCCAGCTCCAAGGTAAATCTCAGATTCAAAGAAAGTTCAGAAAGCGGCGGCGCCCCTCTTCCAAAATTGATGTGGTTGATTCCAATTTCAGCCCCCACGCTGGGTTGAACATAAAAGAGAGAAAAGTGTTGCAACCATCCCGCAGAAAGTACCGGAAGCACGCGATGAGAGCCTAAAGCTTCTATCCCGCTTCCCATATAAGAAAAACGAGTGGTAAGTGTGGGGCCTCCCGAAAAATCAGCGCTACGATCTGCGCCCAACAAACGACCATAATAACCCAGTTCAAAATCAACTTGAAAATTATTTTGTTCCAAACCGAATGGATTTCCAAAACCCGGATGATTATAAAGATAGGGATGTGAAACACCCAAACCAAGGCTTAAATAATGATCGGTCATGCCGACCTTTCCCGTGTTTCCCCTTCTTGCTAACGCATCCCGGTTCCTTGAAAAGCCAACTCTGTTGTGGCCATTCCCGGAGCCGTATTATGATAAAACTTTAATCGACCTCGCAGCTCTCCATAGGTATGAGGCATAAACTTGATACGCATTGCTTTTTCTTGTCCGGGCTCCACCACAAAACGTTCCTGCACTGGCAATACTCGCCGGGCAGTATCAGGAGTATTTTCTGGATCCAACGATTCTCCGCTTTCACTCAACACATCCACTCGATAAACATAAAGACGAGTTCTTCCGGGATTTCGCACTCTCAATTCTGCTTCGGAAGCTCGGTCGCCACTTACTGTCGTATTTCCCAAATTAACATTCATGCTTGAAAATTCGATTTGCGGCGCTTCGGATTCTCCAAAACCTCGCAAAGCAATTTCATGCGTTTGCGGATTGCTTGCATAAAATCCCTTCACCTTCAGCTTGTTTTGAAAAGTTCCATATCGATAAGGCCGAAAATAAACTCCCATTTCAACTGTCGCACCTACCGGAATCTCTTGTGTAAGTCGTGCAGGGTAAAAGGCAGGATCATCAGTCGTGAGTGTTATCTTGAGCGGACGATTGCTATTGGGATTACTCAAATGAATAACCTGACGGGCCGCTCTGCGAAGAGTCACACGGGAATAGTCCAGATTTTCTTCGACCACATTCAAATGGGATACCTGAGCATTAGCCGCCATCGAAATCGTGAGGGGATTATGCTGACAGTCATTGCTTTCAACCCTCAGGGTTCCCGTCACTGCCCCTGGGGTTTGCGGAGAAAACAAAACTTGTAATGTTTGGGCAGTGCCCGCTGCAAGAGTTGAAGGCAATGTACCGATCAAAAATCCTGCCCCTTCCACAGTGGATCGGTCGATTTGCAAGGGCAAGGTTCCTGAATTTCTTACTTCTACATTCATGAGTTTGCCACGGCGGTTTACTTCATTGAACATCAACATATTGGGGCTGACTTGAATCTCGGCCATTTCCCTTCTTGTCGGATCACGGCCTGTCATGCTGACTTCAACGTTATCATCGTCACAGTCCCCGTCTGTGTTTCGATTACAGGGGTTGGTATGGTAGCGGTTGATTTCATCCCCATCGCTTAAAGTATCTCCGTCGGTATCTCGACTGGCCGGGTTTGTTCGGCACATGAAAGCGCCCATCCAGGTGCCATGCGCTTCTTGCCCATCATTGATGCCGTCTCCATCGGTATCGGAGCGACGAGGATCCGCCATCGCCGCGCATTCCTCGCTGTTGTTCAATCCATCGCGATCGGGGTCAGAATCAGAAACGCGGATATCGACGCGATCACTTGCTGAAGCGCCGGAGGGATCGCGCACGGTGAGTTCAAAAGTAAAAGTAGTTCCCGAATCAAAACACAAGGGCATAGTGAAAGTGGGAGTGGCTGAAGTAGCGCTACTGAGAATTACAGGCGCACCTGCAACCTGAGCCCAGGAATATGTGAGAGCATCTCCATCGGGATCACTGCTTGCACTTCCGTTGAGGGTAATGGTTTCACCAATCCCACGACTTTGATCCGGGCCGGCGTTAGCGGTGGGGGGATGATTATGATGACAAAGAGTAGAGGCTCTCAAAACTGCAGCTTGAGCATTTAAAATACCTCCGGTGACCGTCAATCCAGTCCAATGAGTATCCGGTGTTACTGTATCCAAAATCACTTGCCGAACTTGCGAAACAGAAAGCGTCGGACATTCCTGCCAAACCAAAGCTGCAACACCAGTTACCATTGGTGCAGCCATTGAAGTCCCTGAATAATTTACATAAGAATTTGTGGGAACCGTACTTAAAATTCCAGTACCTGGTGCTGCCAGATGAACAGTGGTATGGCCATAGTTTGAATCGGAAGCTCTTGCTCCACTGTCTGTTGAATTTGCGACAAGAAGAACATTATGTAAACCACTTAAACAATCCACTGCATGAGTAGCATCAAGATTATTCCCATCATTTCCAGCAGAGTTGATAAGAAGAACCGTATCTTGATGAGCTACAATATTTGTAGTAATCCAACCAGCTCTACAATTTAATCCAAAACTACGACTTATTATATGTACACCATCAGCTATTGCTTGTGTAATAGCACTTTCATGGCTTGCATCTGTAGCTTGACAACCTGCGACACCTCCTGCTTCACCTGTTCTATAAAGATTTAAACTTGTCCTCCAGGCTACACCACTCACTCCAAGATTATTATTTCCTCTTGCCCCAATAATTCCTGCCACATGAGTTCCATGTCGATCACAAGCATCCACACCACTTAAAACAGGACTTCCAGCAACTCCCCAAGTCCCTGCAATATTTCCAACTAAATCTTGGTGATTTGCCTGAAAACCGCCATCAATTACTCCCACACGAACTCCTGAAGCATCTGTGAGAATATCCCAAGCTCTTTCTGCATAAATGAATGGCAAGGCCCATTGGGAAGTATAACTAGGATCATTGGGTGTAATGTTCGGAAAAGAATAATAATTATAGGAAGTTTCTTGAATCAAACTTGAGGCATCCAAAGCTTTTTTGAGAGCATCAAGCTGATTGGGATCTTTGAGATATAACAAATACCGATGATGCAAAAGTGCGAAGCCCTTCACAAGTGCCTGGTAACGATCTGAAGGATATTTGTCCTGAGCTTCTTTCAACACTTTATCCACATCTACCTGGAAGTGAACTTTTTCAACCCCGTATTTTTCAAAGATGGATTTTATTTCTTTTTAGGTAAATTGAAGTTCTGATGTCGAGATGTCTCTTTCACTTGAAATGGTATTCCATGGAGAGGCTTTAAATTGAACCAATAGTTGATCGGGCACCCACAAGGGTTGATTGCTCGAAGATTTCTGATTTTGAGCGGAAGAAGAAATGTCTCCTTCTGATAAAGCATTCAATGCTTGCTTATTGGAAGTTTCTTTTCCACATGCAAAAAGAAATAAAAGAAAAATCAGAAAATATTTGAAGAAATTACTCATAAGCTACCTGGATGCGGTAAATTTGTAAAAAACATTAAAGAACTATGAAAACGCCCTACCAACCAATTATTTTCTCCTGATAAAATAACCGAAAAAGTTCCTTCAACTCTTTGATCTTCAGTAGAGCTAAGATAGCGAGAAAAATAAGCTATTCCAGAAGTGACATCGTGGTATTGTATAAATCCTGGTTCATTACCAAGACCCGACAAATTACCACTTGATAAAAAATAGATCTGATTCGATTGAATAAAATAGGCATCACTAAAATTAAAAGAAAAATTAAGGTATGAATCTTTCGTAATATTGATCTCAAGTCCTTCACCAGGGTCTAGTACTCCATTCATGTTGTAATCTAGAATTTCTATGACTTCCGAAGTTATTTCACTTTCTTTTAATACAATGTTTTGCCCATCCACTACTCCTTGCAAGGCCACATCTGAAGGCAGATTATCTAGATCAGATGAAGGAGGATTATTCTCGATAGGGTTTTGAGGCCCCTGATTATTTTGCGAAGTTCCCGCCGACCCACACGAAATCATCTGAAAAAATAAAATGGAAATGAGGAGACTTAAAAAAATAAAAAGGCGCTTCATGGAAATTACTTTCCCGTGCGCCCTGATTTGGATTTTTGGATCTAATTACTTATCGACCCGCCGAATCGACTTGTTTCGGACAAAGACCAAATCATTGCAAAAAGATCAATAAGCAATGCGTTATTCTGCCTATATTCTTGAATATAAAATTCGCTAAAACACAAATATTCACGCCTTCTCCTCCTAAATTTGGCCCCTTATTATGCCTTATTTATGCTTAATATTGATCCACTTGTTCCATGAGGATAATCTTGAGCATGGTCTGATACCCAATCCCTCGCTTGTCCGCTTTCTTCCTTAATTTTTCGACAAGCATTTCAGGCAACAAGATAGAGGTAGGTCGGCTTTTGGTTGTCACTAACAGGGCGCTTCGGCTTTTTCTCACATTTTGCCCAAGATCTTTTTTTTTGAACTCAATGACTTGTTTGTCCTTCAATGACTTCCTCATAAAGTTTCCTTTCTTCCTTCCTCATCGGCCTACAGGAAATAGGCCGTATTAGGTTGTCTCGTACGGTAAAAATCAGTGTCAATCTTCTACCCGCTGCACTCTCCCCAAACATGACCCAACGGTTCTCGATATGATGAGGCTCCGTAATCCTTCCACCCAAAACAAAAGAACCCAAAAACAATGACTCAATCTCTTTCTGACTCACTCCATGTTTGGCATTCTTTGTTGAATTACCTCGATCCCACTGAAAAACTTCTTTTGTGATAAGCAATTCCTCAAACCATCGAGCCAAATCCTCATCCTGTTCAAATTGCATGGCATTACCTCATATATATAACATAGCTATCCTGTCAATAGAACCCCTAAAATATGGCTCTGGAGACATCATCTAGAAAATAGCCTACCTCACTCGAGTAACATCAACTGCTTTCCCTTTCATTTCAGTTCATGCAGAGCGCCTCAACTCACATTCCCACGGAGACCGTGGGAATGTGAAATCTTTTAAGGTTTCTCTCAAAACACACTGACCCTCACTTAATAAACTGAATCTGATTTTCCAATACCTTAGCCACTTGTAAAAATTGACTTTAAAAACTCTGAGATTCTTTCCCAGCCTTTTTTCTTTTTCTTTTTTTCTTTTTCAATCTGGGCTTGATGAGAGGCATAGGCTGCATAGAGGGCGGTATATTCTTCTTTTTGATGTTGAAGCTCGGCCGAGTTGCTATCCGTTTTTCCAATTATGCGTGAAGAAGAATCTAAAAGGTAATTTAAATGAGTTAACTCCATGGTTTGATGGGCGGGGTTCCTCTGAGAATTCTCGATTTGCTTTTGTTCAGGGGTAAATAAAGCTAAAGAAGCCGCAAGCACTTCTTCTCCCGAAACGAAATGGTCGCTGCCTACAAGAGGAGAGGAATCCAAAACAAATACATCGACGGAGGGAAGCTGCGGTGGATTTTGAGGCTCGAAAGGGGAAGGAGCTTGTTTTTCTCCCAAGTCTTTTAAAGAATGTTCTTCTTGATTGAGCTTCGTGAGGCGGGCCGTTTTTGAAATGGGTTTAATGGGATCCATGAGCTACGATTTTTTTCTCTTAAATTTTCTTTTGAGAATGGACAAGAAATGATCGGTTTCTTGAAGACGTAATATTCTTGCAAGGATGAAATATAGCCCTACCCCAAAAACAATGAGCAGAATTAAAGCAGAGAGTCTCCCCCCCGTGGAATCTCTAAAATAACCTCTCATGAAGGGCTGCAGCAGATAAAGAATCATTCCCATCCCTAAAGAAGCCGCAAGCATTTTTAAAACCTCTCCCATCAATTTCTTAAGCCCCAAGATCCCCATTTTTTTTCGGAAGTCCACCATTTGCATTATAAAATTTGCAAAAGAGCCAAAGGCTACTCCGAGGGCAAGGCCCTTATGGCCCAAGGGCATGAGGAGAATAGCTCCCATCGCAATATTGGCAAAAACCGCAAGATTGGCGGCTCTCACAGGGCTTTTAGAATTCTGCAGGGCGTAAAATGCCGAAGAAGTGATGCGAGTGCCAGAAACAAAGGGAAGCCCTAAGGCAAAGCATTGCAGGGTTTGAGAAGTCATGAGAGTGGAGTGTTCCGAAAAATTTCCATGCTGAAACAAAACGGCAATAATAAGATTGGCGAGCACAATTAAACCGACGGTAGCAGGAAAGTTAATGAAATAGATCATGCGCAGGCCTTCTAAAAAGGAGGCTTTAAACTGCTTAAGATTTTTATCAGCGGCATGATCGGAAAGCTGCGGCAAAATTACGGTGGCGAAGCTGATGGCAAAAACCCCCAAGGGAAACTCCATGACGCGGTCGGCATACCAAAGATAACTCACGGAGCCTGTGTGTAAGAAGGAGGCCATGAAAGTGATGGCGAAGAGATTGAGTTGGTAAACAGCCGATCCGTAAATGGAAGGAAGCATGAGCTTTAAGATTTTTACCACCCCCGGATGTTGGGGGTTCCATGAAATTTTAGGCAGAAAACCCAATTTTACGAGGGCTGGAATTTGCAAAAGGATTTGCAGGGTTCCCCCCATAATCACTCCAATCGCCAAAGCGATCGAGGGTTGTGAAGTATGGTGGCGCAATAAAAAGGCGCCTAAAATAATTCCTACATTTAAAAGAATGGGGGAAGCGGCTGGAGTAGAAAAATGCTTTAAGGAATTTAAAATTCCCATCGCCAATGCACCGAGGCTTACCAAAAAAATATAGGGAAACGTAATGCGAGTGAGCTCTACCGTCAGGGCATATTTTTGAGGATCTTGCGTAAAGCCAAAAGCTGTGAATTTCACAAAGAAGGCGGCAAAGACCACTCCAAGCAGTGTGAGAACGAATAATAAAAGAGAGAGCAAAGTGAAGGTATAATCGGCAACACGCTTTGCTTCTTTTTTATCTTTTTTCAGATATTCACTAAACACGGGAATAAACGAAATCGTGAGGCAGCCTTCGGCGAGTAACCTGCGAAGAAGGTTGGGAATGCGAAAGGCCACATAAAAGGCATCGGCGGCTTCTTTGGCACCGAGCAAATAAGCAATAAGGGTATCGCGGGCGAGGCCGAAAATCCGCGAAAGAAAAGTGTAAAAACCCACCATGCCGGCCCGGCTAGAGACTTCTACAATCTCTTGGGATTCTTCGGCCACATTTTGCGCAAAGCCTTCTTCTTCTTTTTCGCTTTGGCTAAAGTTGAGAGGTATTTGAATGCTCATGAAGTGAAGTATCGCTAACACATCGAAACTAAATTTCCAGATATTTTACAAGGTTGACAGAGCAAAGCAGATTTGTTACCCCTGCGCCTCTAAAAATAAATATTATGATAAGGAATTATTATGGCAGAAGCAGCACCCGCAACCCCTAAGAAAAAACTTCCCAAAGGCAGGCACATCAGCCAAATAAAACGCGAGCGCCAAAGTTTGTTGCGCCACGCCAGAAATGTCACCATCAAATCGAGCGTTAAAACCTATATTAAAAAGGTGAAAGATGCCGTGGCTCAAAAAGATAAAGCCTTGGCAACGACCCTGCTCAAAGAAGCCGCTCGCATGATTCAAAAAACAGCTTCAAAAGGGGTGTTGCATGCTCGCAATGCTTCTCGTAAAATATCCAGGCTTTCTAGCTTAGTAAATCATCTTTCTTAAGATTATACTTTAATTATGTTATCCCCTTCCCTTCCTTCAAAAATTGTGAAGGTGGCTGCGGCCATTTTAGAGAAAGAAGGAAAATTCCTTATCACGCGTCGGCATCGGCATTCTCATTTAGGCCATTTATGGGAGTTTCCGGGTGGAAAATTAGAAGTGGGCGAAACGCCACAAGACTGCATTATCCGTGAATGCAAAGAAGAAATAGGCCTCGAAATTCGCCCGCTTCACCTTTATCGCGAAGTAGAGCACTGCTATCCCGAAGTAAGCGTTCACCTTTATTTTTTTATTTGCCAAATTATTTCAGGCAAAGCAAAAGCGCTCGATTGTGCGGGCATTGCTTGGGCAAGCCCCGAAGAACTCAAAAACTATGAGTTCCCCGACGCAGATTTACAATTAATCGAAGATTTATCTCGAAAAACCCCTGCCATTTTATGAAAGAGAAACTATGCTTCAAGAAACTAACAAAGCCCCTGACTTTAAACTCCCCGATGCCAAAGGCAAAAGTATCCGCTTAAAAAATTTTAAAGGCCAAAATGTGGTCCTTTATTTTTATCCTAAAGATCTCACTCCCGGTTGCACGACACAAGCTTGTGATTTTAGCGCCAATCTCAATCAGTTCAAAAAGAAAGGGGCGCTGGTGATTGGCGTGAGCCTAGACGATGAAGCCCGGCATCAGAAGTTTATCGAGAAGTATGGCCTCAAACACATTCTGCTTTCCGATGTGGATCAAAAGGTTTCCAAAGCCTACGGCGTTTATCAACAAAAAAGCCTCTACGGTAAAAAATTCATGGGCATTGTCCGCTCGACTTTTGTGATTGATAAAGAAGGTAAAATTAAAAAAATATTTCCAAAAGTGAAGGTAGCTGGGCATTGGAAGGAAGTATTGGAAGCTATTTGATGTTTCCCAGCGCTTCGAGTTTTCTCGAATGATTATTAATGCGAAGAAGTTTGTTTCAAGATGCTAACATCTTCCTCAACTTTTTCCAGTCGACTGCCAAATGAATCGATTTTATCGGAAAGTCGGCTCTCAACCCCTTGAATTTCGGTCTTTAGTTCTATTTTTACATCTTGAATTTCGGTCTTTAGTTCTATTTTTACATCTTGAATTTCGGTCTTTAG